>Ga0196963_10000010_pt1 | contig 430147 bp, 417 predicted proteins | sample S1_5metaG_FD_148600 | JGI IMG/M metagenome (GOLD analysis project Ga0196963, IMG submission 148600) | Soil microbial communities from Anza Borrego desert, Southern California, United States - S1_5 | ecosystem: Environmental > Terrestrial > Soil > Desert | place: USA: California | collected...
TGCAACTGTCTGTCACTCCGTCCTCCGGTACCGTAAGCGTCACCTCGGGTGCTTCTTGTGCCACCATCGTCTTCAAGAACAAGCAGAACGCCACGACGCCTCCGCCTCCTCCGGCTACAGGGTGTATCGACATCATCAAGGAAACCTACAATGCGAACGGCCAGTCCATTACGCCGGTGCCCTTCACGTTCAAGATCAACGGTCAGAATCCGATTCAATCTGGTACGAACGGTCGGGCCCGCTACACGAACCTCCAGCCGGGTCAGTACAACATCACGGAAACGGTGCCTTCGGGTTGGCAGCAACTGTCTGTCACTCCGTCCTCCGGTACGGTGAGTGTCACCTCTGGTGCGTCTTGCGCTACCATCGTCTTCAAGAACAAGCAGAACCAGACGACTCCTCCCCCTCCGTCTCCTGCGACGGGTTGTATCGACATCATCAAGGAGACGTATAACGCCAACGGCCAGTCCATTACGCCGATTGCGTTCACGTTCAAGATCAATAATCAGAACCCGATTCAGTCTGGTACGAATGGCCGCGCTCGTTACACAAACCTCCAGCCTGGCCAGTACAACATCACTGAGACCGTTCCGTCCGGTTGGTCCCAGCTTTCTGTGACGCCGTCCTCCGGTACGGTGAATGTCACCTCTGGTGCTTCCTGCGCCACCATCGTCTTTAAGAATAAGCAGAATGCGACGACGCCTCCTCCGCCGCAAACGGGTTGTATCGACATCGTCAAAGAGACCTACGATACGAATGGTGCTCGTCTGACGCCGACCGCGCAGTTCACCTTCAAGCTCAACAACCAGAACCCGCTTCAGAACGACGGTTCCGGTCGCGCCCGCTACACGAACTTGCAGCCTGGCCAGTACCAGGTCACCGAGTCTGTCCCGAGCACGTGGCAGCAGCTGTCCGTCAGCCCGAGCAACGGTATGGTCACTGTGACCGCGGGTTCCACCTGCGCCACCGTTACCTTCAAGAACAAGCAGGTCATCACCACGCCTCCGCCCCCTCCTCCGTCTACGGGCTGTATCGATATCATCAAGGAGACGTACAACGCCCAGGGCCAATCCATCACGCCGATTGCCTTCACGTTCAAGATTAACGGTCAGAACCCGATTCAGTCTGGCACGAACGGTCGCGCCCGCTACACGAATCTCCAGGCCGGTCAGTACAACATCACGGAAGTGGTGCCCTCCGGTTGGACGCAGCTCTCGGTGACCCCCAGCAACGGCATCGTGAACGTCACGTCGGGTGCGTCCTGCGCCACCATCGTCTTCAAGAACAAGCAGAACGCCACGACCCCTCCTCCGACGCAGACCGGTTGTATCGATATCAAGAAGGAGACCTACAACACGAATGGTCAGCTCATTACTCCTGTCACGCAGTTCACCTTCAAGCTCAATAATCAGAACCCGCTTCAGAACGACGGTTCCGGTCGCGCTCGCTACACGAACCTCCAGCCGGGTCAGTACCAGGTGACGGAAGAGGTCCCGAATACGTGGACGCAGCTCTCCGTGTCTCCGAGCAACGGTCTCGTGAACGTGACCGCCGGCAGCACGTGCGCCCAGGTGACGTTCAAAAACAAGCAGGTGATCCAGCAGACCCCGAAAGCCGACGTGGCTTTGGACAAGACAGGTCCCGTGAGCGTGGTTCGCGGCAATGTCATCAGCTTCACGCTGACGGCTCGTAATAACGGACCGGATGCCGCTCAGAACGTGATTGTCACCGATCCGATCCCTGCCGGTCTCACCTACGTCGACGGTCAGTCTGACAGTCGCTGCAACCAGTCCGGCAACAACGTGGTCTGCCAACTGGGCACGATGAACGCCGGTCAGACGATCAACTTCACCATCGCCATGCAGACGCAGCAATCGCTCAGTTGCAACGCCGCGCTGAAGAACGTCGCGACGATCGCTTCGTCCACGGAAGACATCGATCCGTTCAACAACGAAGGTCAGCACGACTTCATTGTCACCTGCGCCGCGCCGCAGACGGGTTGTGTGGATATCGTGAAGGAAACGTACAATGCCCAGGGCCAATCCATCACGCCGATTGCCTTCACGTTCAAGATCAACAATCAGAATCCGATCCAGAACGGTACGGACGGACGCGCTCGCTACACCAATCTCCAGGCGGGTCAGTACATGATCACGGAGGAGATCCCGGCAGGTTGGACCCAGCTCTCCGTCACCCCGGCCAACGGTATCGTCAACGTGACCGCCGGTGCGTCCTGCGCCACCATCGTCTTCAAGAACAAGCAGCTTCCGACGACGCCGCAGACGGGTTGTATCGATATCCGAAAGGAGACGTACGATACGAACGGCCAGCTGATCACGCCGGTCGCCCAGTTCACGTTCAGATTGAACAATCAGAACCCGCTTCAGAATGACGGTTCCGGTCGCGCTCGCTACACGAACCTCCAGCCGGGCCAGTACCAGGTGACGGAACAGGTGCCGAGCACGTGGCAGCAGCTGTCTGTCAGCCCGAGCAACGGTCTCGTGAACGTGACCGCCGGCAACACGTGCGCCCAGGTGACGTTCAAGAACAAGCAGGTGCTGCACCAGCCGGAATGCGTTCCCGATCCGGAAGACGACCTTGACGGCGACTTCAACGGCAACGGTTCCGTCTGCACCATCCGCAACACGTCGGACGACTGTACCTACGACGTCGGCGTGGCTGTGTACAAGGCCTTCGACAACGACGGCGACATCAGCGACCAGGTCCTCCACGACAGCGAGACCGCGAAGATCGGCCCGAACCAGACCATCACGCTCGGAATGGACCTTCCGATGTGCGCTTACCAGAGCGACTGTTTCTACGGTCCGGTCATCCAGTCCTTCGCCGGCGGCCAGCGCTACGGCGACCGCCTCCTCGACGACCACGATAACTTCAAGACGGGCGAGCTGCCGTTCTGCAGTAACGTGACGCCCAAGCCGGACATGAGCATCGAGAAGTCCGGCCCGGCGACGGTGTTCCGCGGCGACAATGTCACCTACACCCTGGTTGCCCGCAACCTCGGCCAGACCACGGCCCAGAACGTCGTCGTGACGGACACGATTCCGTCCGGCATGACGTACATCGACAGCCAGTCCGACAACCGCTGCAACCAGTCCGGTAACAACGTGGTCTGCCAAATCGGCTCGGTCGGCGTCGGTCAGTCCACGTCGATTTCCATCACGATGCAGACGTCTTCTACGGCCGTCTGTAACTCCACCATCCGCAACGTGGCGACGGTCAGCACGACGAACGATTCCAATTCGTCTAACAACACGGATTCCCACGACGTGAAAGTCGAGTGTCCCGTCCCGCAGGTCGGCTGTGTCGACATCGTGAAAGAGGCGTACAACACGACGGGCCATTTGATCAACCCGACGCCGCAATTCACGTTCCTCATCAACGGCCAGAACCCGCTCGAAAACGACGGATCCGGTCGTGCTCGCTACACGAACCTCCAGCCGGGCCAGTACCAGATCACTGAAAACGTCCCTGCCACGTGGCAGATGCTCTCCGTCAGCCCTGCGAACGGCATCGTGACGGTGAATCCCGGCTCGACGTGCGCCCGGGTGACCTTCAAGAACAAGCAGGTGATCACCGAGACCGACGTGTCGGTCCAGAAGACCGGCGCCTCCTCGGTGCTCCGCGGCCAGACTTTCGCCTACACCGTGACGGTCCGGAACAACGGCTCCATCCCCGCTCAGAACGTCGTCGTGACCGACGCCGTCCCGGCCGGCCTGGAGTACGTCGACGCGAGCTCCGATTCCTCCTGCAACCTCTCGGGCAACGACGTGATCTGCCAACTCGGCACTTTGAGCGCGAACCAGACCCGCTCGCTGCAGATCGCCTTCCGCGCTCCCGAATGGGCCGAGTGCTCCGAGATCACCGTGCACAACACGGCCTCGGTCACGACGTCGTCCAACGATCGCGACCTGTCCAACAACGTCAGCAGCACGGTGACGACCACGGTCACGTGTCCCGCTCCGAAGCTCGGCTGTATCGAGGTGACGAAGAAGGCGTACGACCAGAATGGCAATCAGATGTCGTCCCCGCTCCAGGACAAGTTCACCTTCCGCCTCAGCAACGGACAGGAGCTGACCACGGACAACCAGGACAAAGTGCTCTTCAGCAACCTGCCCTTCGGTTCCTACTCCGTCTCCGAGGTCCTGAACGCCGACTACGATCTCATCGACCCGGTGAGCAACTCCGCCCAGGTCTTCGTGGACTCGTCCTCCGCTTGCAAGAAGGTGACCTTCAAGAACAAGAAGAAGACGACCACGACGGACGTCTCCGTCACGAAATCCGCGACGTCTCAGATCGTCCGCGGCCAGAACATCACGTACACAATCACAGTCAGGAACAACGGCTCCATCCCCGCCGAGAATGTCACGGTGAACGACAACCTGCCGATCGGCGTCGCGTACCAGGATCTCCTTTCTGACGCTTCCTGCAACCAGGTCAACGACAGCTCCGTCCGCTGCGACTTGGGCACGCTGAATGCCGGTGCCACGCGCACCGTGACCATCGTGGTCACCGTTCCTCCCATCGAACACTGCACGGTCGTGAACGTCTACAACACGGCGTCCGTGGGTACCACGACGACGGATTCAAACCCGTCCAATAACTACAGCAACACGGCCTCCACCCGCGTGGAGTGTCCTCCGCCGACGCACGGTTGTATCGACATCGTGAAGGAGGCGTACAACGCCCAGGGTCAGAAGCTCAGCCAGGTCCCGGTCTTCACCTTCAGTCTCGATGGTGGTCAGCAGACCACAACGAACAACGTGTCCGGTGCGGCCCGCTTCCAGCCGGTGCCCATTGGGCAGCACACGGTCTCCGAGATCGTGCCGGAGGGCTGGCAGCTCCTCTCGACGACACCCAGCAACGGTATCGTCAACGTGCAGGGTGGTAACAACTGCGCCACTATCATCTTCAAGAACAAGCAGCAGATAACGGAAACGGACGTCTCCATCGTGAAGACGGGCCCGTCCACGGTCATCCGCGGAAACACGGTCACCTACACTCTGACCGTCCGCAACCACGGCCAGATCCCCGCCACGAATGTCGTGGTCACGGACACCTTCCCGTCGAACCTCGACTTCGTCTCCGCCAACGCCCAGGGCGGCACGTGTTCCGGCACCTCACCTGTCACCTGCAGCCTCAGCACGCTCCAGGCCGGTGAGCAGCGGACGATCACCATCGTCGGACGCACGCTCGTGGAGATCCACGGATGCTCCGAGGAAACGATCTACAACGTCGCGCATGTGACGACGGCCACGCCGGACTCCAATGCCGGCAACAACCAGAGCTCGACCATCGCCACGACCGTTACTTGCCCCACGCCGCAGGTCGGCTGCATCGAGATCGTGAAAGAGACGTACAACACGAACGGTCAGCTGCTCACGCCGACGGCGCAATTCACCTTCCGCCTCGACGGCTCCGGCGACTATCGCAACGACAGCACGGGCCGCATCCGCATCAATAACGTCAGCCTCGGCAACCACACGGTGACGGAAGAGGTTCCGGCCACGTGGCAGCAACTCTCCGTCAGCCCGGCCAACGGTCACGTGAACGTCCAGGCCGGCAATACCTGCGCAGTCGTCACGTTCAAGAACAAGCAGGTCATCACGACGACGGACGTCACCATCCAGAAGACCGGCGCCCAGTCCGTGACCCGCGGCAACAACGTTGTCTACACCATCGCGGTGACGAACCTCGGCCAGATCCCCGCGCAGAACGTGGTGGTCACCGACGCCTTCCCCGCAGGATTCGTCTTTGAACCGACCGGTTCCGATTCCTCCTGCGAACTGGAGAGCTCCGGAGTCGTCTGCAGCCTCGGCACGCTCGCCGCTGGCCAGACGCGCTCGCTGAACGTCGTCTTCCACGTCCCGACCACGCAGGCCTGCACAGTCAACACCGTGACGAACACGGCGACGGTCACCACGACGACGAATGAATCGACGCTCGCGAACAACCAGAGCCAGGCGACGACCCAAATCCTCTGTCCCACGGTCACCACGACTGACGTCACGGTCCAGAAGACGGGTCCCGCCACCATCGTCCGCGGCAACACGCTGACGTACTCCATCCTCGTCACCAACATCGGACAGGCTACGGCGCAGAACGTGACGGTCACCGATTCCGTCCCGGCCGGTCTCTCCTACTTGGACGCCCAGTCCGACGCTCTCTGTAACCTCCAGGGCGACGACGTGATCTGTTCCGTCGGCACGCTCGCCGTTGGTCAGAGTCGCACGCTCCAGCTCGCCTTCAACGTCCCGACGATCGCTGCCGGCACCTGCGCCACGACCACGGTCTACAATACGGCCATCGTCTCTACGACCACGACCGAGACGAACACGGGCAACAACACCAGCACGGCCACCACGGAGGTGACATGCCCTGTCCCGCAGGTCGGTTGTATCGACATCAAGAAGGAGACGTACAACGCTTCCAACGACGAAGTCACGCCGGTCATTCCGTTCACCTTCCGGGTCGACGGCACGATTCAGGGGCAGAACGACGCCTCGGGCAACCTCCGCGTCAATAACGTCACGCCGGGCAACCACACGGTCACGGAAGACATCCTGACCGGCTGGCAGCAGCTCTCGGTGACGCCGAACAACGGGACGGTTGTCGTCCCGGCAGGCGGCGCCTGCGCCACGGTGGTCTTCAAGAACAAGCAGGTCATCTCCAACACCGACGTGTCCATCCTCAAGACGGGTGCTTCCTCGGTGCTCCGCGGTCAAACCATCAACTACACGATCACGGTGTCGAACCTCGGCAACATCGTCGCCCAGAACGTGATCGTCACGGACGCCGTCCCGGCCGGTCTCGAGTACCTCGACGCCGACTCGGACCAGACGTGCAGCCAGCAGGGCAACAACGTCGTCTGTAGCCTCGGTTCCCTCCAGCCGGGCGAAGTGAACACGCTCACCATCGCCTTCAGGGCTCCGGTTTGGGCCGAATGTTCCGCAGCCACGGTGACGAACACGGCTGTCGTCTCCACGACCACGCCGGAAACGTCCATGGCGAACAACCAGAGCTTCGCCACGACGCAGATCACCTGCCCGGTGCCCCAGACGGGATGTATCGAGGTGACGAAAGAGGCGTACGACGCCAATAACAACCGCATGGCCAGCACGCCGACCTTCACGTTCCTCCTGAACGGCGGCGCGCAGATCAAGCAGACGAACGCCCAGGGCAAAGCCACGTTCACGAACGTGCCTGCCGGCATCAACATCGTCACGGAAGACGTCCCCGCCAACTGGATGCAGACGTCCATCACGCCTCCGGCCGGTTACCTCACGGTCACCGCGGGTACGACCTGCGCCCAGGTCACGTTCCGCAACCGTCAGATCCCGCCCCCGTCGAACAACACGCCTCCTCCGGTGAACGTGAACGTGCAGACGCAGGTGAACCCGGTCATCCAGAACCAGTTCAACCCGTCCATTCAGAACAACCCGATGTTCTGGTGGCAGTCTTCCAACCTCGTCGCCCAGCGCGGCAATGACCTGAGCGTCGAAAAGTGGGCCGATCGCAGCGAAGCGCAGCCGAACGATGATGTGCACTACACCGTGGTCGTTCATAACGACTCCGACCAGGATCTCGAGAACCTCCAGGTCGTGGACACCTTCATCGCCAGCCAGATGACTATCCTGAACAGCGGCGGCGGCGACGCCAGCCAGGGACGCCTCGCCTGGACTATCGATACGCTCGCGGCCGGCGAGTCCGAGACCTTCTCCTACACCGCGCGCATGAGCAACGGTCTCCGCCACGGCGACGTTGTGGAGAACACCGTCACAGTCCGCGGCAAGAGCGCGCGCTACCTCGTCCGCATCATCAAGCACCTCCCGCAGACGGGTGAGAGCGATCTGCTCAATCCCATCGCCGAGGAGCGTCCCTACAGCCTCACCTCGACGTCCTCCTCCCAGGACACGTTCCCGATAACGGTCCTCCTCACGCTGACCCTCATGGGCCTCAGCGCGGGAGGCGTGGGACTGCGCCGCATGTTCCTCTGATCCTTCCTTTGACTTCTTGGCTTGGGGACGGGCTTCCGTCCCCTCGCCATGTTCGCCCCCTTCCGCTAGTATCTCCCACTTGTCCCCTTTCCATCCCATGATGATCCGTTCCGCTCTCCTCTCCGGCATCCTCGCGGTCAGCGCCCTCGCGCCGACGGCCCATGCCGACACCTTCTTCTGGGGTCCGTGGTTCGGCTCCGGGGCAACGACGTCGCACAGCAACCAGGGCGTGAACGTGAACGTCCAGACCCAGGTCAATCCGACGATCCAGAACGAGTCCAATCCGAAGATCGAGAACAATCCGTCCTACTTCTTCTGGCAGGGCGGATCGTCCCGCGGGTCCTCCAACGGAGGATTCGACTGCGACGACCTCGACGATCGCTTCTCGTCCTTCTTCCACTGTTCTGACAACGACGATGATGACAATGACGATGACGACGATGATTTCGAAGACGACGAGCTCTCCATCACCGTCACGGACAACGAGTCCACGGTCGAGCCTGGTGACACGCTGACGTACACCATCAAGGTGCTCAACGACACCGGCTCACGCAAAACCGGCATCCGCGTGACGGATTCCCTCCCGACCGACACGACCTACGTGTCCGCCACGGGCAGCCCGTCCCGCAGCAGCCGCACGCTCACTTGGCCGACGTTCAGCCTCTCGGACGGCGCCACGAAAACCTTCACGGTTCGTGTCCGGGTTTCCACGTCCGCCGACGACGGCGATCGCCTCGTGAACACCGCCCGCATCAGCGGCGGCGATTCCGACGAGGACGAGACCCGCGTGGATGACGACGGCGACGATGACGACGATGACAATTCCGACGATGATGACGGTGAGGTCAGTATCTCCATCACAGACAATCCGGATCCGGTCGCGGCTCGCGGCCTCCTCACGTACTACATCCAATTGCGCAACGACGACAATGTCACGCGCACGGTCGACCTCGAGGCCGAGATCGACGACGACACGACCTTCAACTCCGCCACGGGCGGTTCATCCCGCTCCGGCGACATCATCCGTTGGGACAACTTGTCCATCGGACGGGACACGACGCGCACCGTGACGGTGACGGTCCGCGTGGACAACACCGTCAGCACGAATCAGACGCTGCGGTTCACAGCCGAGACCGAGGATGACAGCGACACGGAAACGACCCGCGTGAATTCCGGAAATAACTCGAACGGTTCCGACGAGCTCGACGTGACGATCACCAGCGATCGTTCCGACGCCAACCAGGGCGACTACGTGAACTATACGATCAACGTCCGCAACCGCTCCTCCAGCCAGAATGCCACCGGCGTGGATCTGGAGCTCAGCTACGACAACGACCTCACGGTCGTCGGCAGCACGGGTGTCCTCCAGGATCACCGCATCGAGTGGTACATCGGATCCATGGCTCCCAACGAGCAGCGCAACTTCTACGTCACGATGCGCGTGGACACGGACGCCGTGAACAACGACCAGCTCCGCACGACGGCCACCGTCAGCGGCAACAACGCATCCAGCGACACGGACACGGAAGACCTCATCGTAAAGTAAGTCTTAGACGCCCTTCGTGGGTCCGAGTACATACGACCGCACGACATCCGGAAGACCGGAGTACGCCTGCTCCAAGGCGCGCTCCTCTTCCGCGGTTCCGGCACTGAGCACCCAGTTGGCGAGGTCGTGCTGCTGCGGCTTGGCTCCCAGTCCGATGCGGATGCGCGGAAACCCCTCGCCCAACTGTTCCACGACGGACTTCAGACCATTATGCGTGCCGGGACCCCCATTCCGTCGGAAGCGCGTCACGCCCAGTGGCAGATCGATATCATCGCTGAGAACGAGCAGCTGTTCGGCGGGGTTGAGCTTGTAGAAATCGACGAGCTTTCGCACGGCTTCTCCGCTGCGGTTCATGAACGTGTTCGGCTTCACGAACAGGATGGGTGCGGTGACGATGCGTCCGTCGAGCACGTGGGACAGGAACTTCGGACGGTCGACCCATTCCCCTTCTCCGAACTCGCGCGCCAGCACATCGAGCGCCCGCCAACCCGCATTGTGCCGAGTGTGCTCGTAGGACGCGCCGGGATTTCCCAAGCCGACGATGACGAGGACGGGTTTCACGCGGTCAGTGTAGCAAGGGACGGGGTCAGCGAGACAATCGAAGGATCGTCGTTTCGAACGTCTTCATCGCCCGGCGCAGTTCGCCGTCCGGAACGGTGACTCCCGGCTCGTGCACCAGACGATTGCGGAGCTTGTGCGCGCTCCAGACGCGGTTCTGGTCTCCTAGCAGCGACTGTGCGGATCGCAGCTTGTCTCCGAGGGTTCCCGTGAAGCCCAGTTCCTTCAGGACCGCATCCAACAAAGCGTCGGCCTCGGTCACCTGCCGGTGCGGGTCGCTCAATGTGGAGATCGTGGACCACTGACGCAGCACGCGCATCCGGCTGGCGAGCGTCAACCGCGGCCGTCGTTTTCTCAGGAACACCCAAAGCCCGATCAGCGCGAGAGCCGTCAGCAAAGCCCAGACCCACGTCATTCGTTCCCTGGGACGTCATCGAGTTGGATCTTCTCCGAAACGAGATGCGCGAGCAGTTCCTGTACATGCTTGGCGTTCTTCAGGTTTTTCCCGTGCAGGTAATTTTCCATGTTCCGCAGGATCGTCATTTCGACGTTCTTCGGCTTATGCACGTGGCTCAGCGACACGGTGGCACCCGTGGAAATCTTCTCCATCGTCAGTGTTCCGTACTGGAAGAGCGTGCCGAACATCCCCGCGATCTCGTAGCTCACGCCCTGAATGTCGCTGTAGAGCACGCGTGTCGATTGCCGGTGGAACCAGCCCTGCCAGTTGAGATCGATGACTCCCTGGTCCGTGATGATCCAGACGTCCAGGTAGTAGTCGAAGAAGCTGCGCAGGAACCAGAGCAGACAGTAGAGAGACGTCGCCGTAATCACGGCGAACACGATCTTCGTCGGAGCGGCGTAGAGGAAGAACCATCCGATGAGGAGGCACAGCACAGGCCAGAAGAGGGCGCGGATCATCAGCAACCAGTGCTTATGCACGATGCGGATGACGTTCTCGTCTTCCTCCAAATGTTTTGCGAACAACCAGGAATCGAACATCGGCCGCAGTGTACGCCCGCTTTGGCGACAGGAGAAGTTGCCGGAAAAATAGGCACAATCGCTGTACAGTCTGCGCCGCCGTCCCTACACTATTCGGGATGGCAGAACGAAAACACGGGTTTTGGTTTCATCTCCTAGACGTCCTCTTCAATATCGTCGTCATCGTGGCGATCGTAGCGGGGATCCGGACGTTCCTTGTCTCCCCTTTCCAGGTGGAAGGGAGCTCCATGGTCGATACGCTCGAGGATAAGGAGTACATCATCATCAATAAGCTGACGTATTTCGTCGGAGAGCCGAAACGCGGCGACGTCGTCGTCTTCCGCCCGCCGAACGAGACGGAGAAATACTACGTGAAGCGCGTCATCGGCGAACCGGGAGATCGCGTCATCATCCGGGACGGGAACGTCTTCCTGAGAAAAGCGGGCGAAGAGGAGGTGCATCAACTCGAGGAAGGAATGTATCTGAACGCGTACAATGAGGGTCGCACCTTCCGGCACCCGCCCAGCAGCGGCGACCGCTCCGAGGAGATCTTCGACGTGCCCGAGGGCCACTATTTCGTGTTGGGAGACAACCGCCAAGGCAGCTTGGATTCGCGCAGTTTCATGGCCAGCTCTGAGCCCTCACCGTACGTCTCGAAGGACCGCATCAAAGGCCGCGTGTGGTTCATCGCGCTGCCGATTACGAAAATCCACGCGCTGGAAGCCCCGAATTACGGTTTCTGACCATCGAGAATGTCTTGCCTTTCCCGCCCTGTTCGCTAAAATAGATCCGTGCCCCGCGAGGGGTTTTTTGAGAACATTCCGACTGTCCTATGACGTCCATCGCTCGGTACATCAACGAAAGTATTGAGGAGCTCCGCCACGTGCGCTGGCCCACGCGCCAGCAGGCGGTGCGCCTGTCCATTATCGTCTTGAGCTTCACGGTCCTCAGCGCTGCCATCTTCGGCATCGTGGACTTCCTCCTCTCGAAACTCGTCGTCTTCCTGCTTTCTTTCACGTTCTGATCCCATGGGCAAACAAGATCCTCGCGCAGGGCGCAATTGGTACGTGCTGCACACCTACTCCGGTTACGAAGATAGCGTGAAGCAGGCTCTCGAACAGCGCATCGAGTCTCTCGGCATGCAGGACTACATCTTCAGCGTGCAGGTCCCCAAGGAGAAGCAGCTCATCTTCAAGAAGGGCGAACCCGTCGAGGAGGAGCGCAAACTGTTCCCGGGTTACGTGCTCGTGGACATGATCGTGACCGATGAGAGCTGGTACGTCGTCCGCAACACGCCGAACGTCACGGGCTTCGTGGGATCCGGCAATATTCCGGTCCCGGTCACGCCGGACGAGTACGGCGTCATCGAACGCCGCGTCGGCGAACAGGAGGCCAAGTTCAAGAGCGACTTCCAGGTGGGCGACCTCGTCATCATCGTGGACGGTCCGTTCAAGAACTACGAAGGTACTGTCGAGAGCGTCGACGTCAACAAGGGCAAGCTCAACGTGCTCGTGCTGATCTTCGACCGCGAGACTCCCGTGGAACTCGACTTCACGCAGGTGAAGAAGAAGTAAGTCCTCAGTCGCGCTTCATCGCCTCTTCGCTCTCCAAGACGGTGATGGGATCAGCAGACGACTGTTCCCTCATGCGCTGCTTCCGTCGTCCTGGCAGGAGGAGACCCAAGAGGACGGTCTTCACGACCTCCCCGGCCGAGTAGCCGATGGGCAGGGCGTACAATTCGTACCTGCCGGCAAATGCAGTCGCCGTGAGGATCGTCACCACTCCGCCGATCACGCCGACCATGGCGGGCGTGAGCGTTTCCTTTAGCGCGTAGAACGCGCGCAGCTGCAGATGGTTGATGCTTTCGAACGGGATGCTGATCGCGTAAATGGAGAGCGTCGTGAGGAAGGCCTTCTCCAGATCCACCGGCACGTCGATCAGGTACGCGGCCACGCCGCCCAAGAGGACCAGGGCCACGGCCCCGGGGACGGTGAGGACGATGCCGTAGAGAGCGCCCTGTTTCAGGTACTGCCTGAAACGCGCACTGTCTCTCTTGGCAGCAGCCTGAGAGAGGATAGAGTAGACCGACTGTGCGATGGCGATGCCGACGGCGCCCACCAGAACGGACTGGAAATTCCGTCCGTACGTATTCACAGCGATGGAACCCTTCTCGAAACCGGAAGCCAGTCGATCCAGGAAAAGCAGCTGCGCCTGGAACGCTCCGAGGGAAAGGATTCTGGGAAGCATGAGCTTCCCCATTTCAGGGATATCCGGATGCCACAGTGAGAGACCGAAGAAGCCGGTATGTCGGACGACAGCGGCCAGCCGGAAGATGACGTAGAGAACGGCGCCGATGAGTGTGCCGACGATGGGACCGTACGCGCCTATCACGGGCGTGAGGAACGCGGTTCCCGCGATGACGCCCAGGGTGTAGAGCACGGGTGTGACGCCGTAGATCCAGTACCGCTGTATGGTGATGAGGTATTGCCCCAGTGAATTCCCGAACACGAAGAGGAAGTTAATCAGCAGTGCCAGCCTGCCGAAGTTCACGTAGAGATCCAGCTGCGGGCCGGTGAACTTCACCAGGAACGGCGCCACCCATGGAAAGGCCAGTCCCAGGAAAAGAGCCACGCTGCCGAAGATGAGTGACGCGAGTCCGATGGTTCCGCCAAGCACTTTGGTCATCTCCTCCGGTTTTTCCTTGGCCCTGTAGCCCGCCAAAACCGGAACCAGCACCGTGCCGAGCGCGGAGACGATGACGGTCTGGAAGAGAAAATCGCTCGGCCGGAACGCGGCGAAGTACACGTCGATCACCTCCTCGTTTCCGGCGAAGGTGCTGTTCAGCAGTCGATCGCGAATCAGCCCGACAACGGATGCCGCGACTTGAGTGACAGCCAGGATGCTGATCCCGCTGACGAGCGTGTGCTCACGGAAGTACCGCAGGAGGCGCATGGAGCCGCGGGGAACGGGAAATTGTCAATCGGCGTTCTATCCGTCATCATCCTACCGTGACCCCCCGTTCCCAACAACAGGCGCCGACGCTTTCCTTTTCCTCCATGAGCGATGCCGAGGTGAAGAAAGCCCTGTCCCAGTATCGGATCGGCCTGACGGTGGAGGAGGCCCGGAAGGTGGAAACGCTGCTCGGGCGCGCGCCGACGGTGGTGGAGGCGGTGATCTGGGGCATTCAGGGCAGCGAACACTGCAGCTACAAGTCCTCCCGCCGTTTCCTGAAATTGTTCCCGACGACGGGCAAGCACGTGATCCTCGGACCGAAGGAAGACAGCGGGATCGTCGCGCTCACGGACGGACCTCAGGGAAAGCGGTGGGGCATCGTGGTCAGCCATGAATCGCACAATCATCCCTCGCAGATCGTGCCCTTCGAAGGGGCGGCGACGGGAGTGGGCGGCACGGTGCGCGACGTCGTCTGCATGGGAGCCCGCGTCATCGGCGCGATGGATCTCCTGCGTCTCGGCGACTTGAAGACGGGCGACACGAAGACCATTGCCAAGGAGGTGGCACGCGGCATCGCCGGATACGGAAATCCGCTGGGTGTGCCGAACCTCGGCGGCGACACCGTCTTCGACGCGTCGTACAACGGCAACTGCCTCGTGAACGCGGTCGCCATCGGCATCGTCCGTGAAGACGAGGTCATCCACAGTTACGTGCCCGAAGAAGCGGCGGAGGTTGGGTACGACATCATCCTCGTCGGGAAACCCACCGACCGCAGCGGTTTCGGCGGAGCGGCGTTCGCCAGCGTCTCCATGGAGGAGGACAAGCGCGAGCAGAACAGCGGCGCCGTGCAGGAGCCAAACCCGTTCCTGGAGCGCCATATTTTGGCTTCCACCTACGCTCTTTTCGATTGGCTGGTCGCGAACGACGAACTGCATCACGTGAGCTACAAGGACCTGGGAGCGGGCGGAGTCGTGTGCGCGTCGGTGGAGCAGGTCGCTCCCCGCGGGTACGGGGCGGACGTGGACTTGGACCAAGTCCACGTCGCGATGCAGGACCTCCCGCCGGAAGTCATCGCCTGTGCGGAGACGCAAGAACGCCTCTGCTGGGTCTGTCATCCGTCGCTCACGCAGCGCATTCTCGACCACTACAACGTCGCTTGGGACCTCCCCCGTGTCGCCGAACATGCCGGAGCGCGCGTCATCGGCAAGGTGACGAAGAGCGGTGTCTACCGCTTGCGTCATAAAGGCGTCACCGTCTGCGAAGCGAAATCCGAAGACATCACGAGCGGACTCCTCTACACGCGACCCACCGCAGCGCCGGACATCGCCCGCAAGGAGCCCGAGATCGTCTCCGACGGCGCCTCCGTGCGTGTCGGTGAGTTCCGCACGACCGTCGCGGACGTGTTCTCCGCAATGCTCGCGCATCCGAATCACGCTAGCAAGCAGCCGCTCATCCGCCACTACGACAAGACCGTCATCGGCAACGGGATCGTGGAAGCGGGCGAAGCGGACGCGTCCGTCATCGCACCTCTACAGGACCTGGAGATGCATCTCCTAGGGACTCCGCATCCGGGATGGTCGGATCTTTCCGAGAGCGACCGCTGGCGCGGCGCCGTATTCGCAGGCGATGGCAACGGACGGTACGGCAGAATTTCCGCCTACTGGCAGGGGGCCCTGGCGGCACTCGAGAGCATGAGCAACGTTGCGGCAAGCGGGGCTGTTCCGCGCGCGCTTACCGATTGTCTGAACTACGGAAATCCCGAAGTGCCCGAGCAGTTGGGCGCGCTGGAACAGGGGGTGAAGGGCATCGCCGATGCCGCGAGCGGCGTGGCCATCGACGGCGCCGCCTGTCCGATCATTTCCGGCAACGTCAGCTTGTACAACGGGATGCCGGACGGCCGCGCCATTCCCCCGACCGCGATCGTGTGTTGCATCGGCGTCATCGAGGATGCGAGGAAAGCCGTGACGATGGCGCTCAAGAAACCGGGAAACATGCTGTTCCTTCTCGGGGATCGCAAGGACGAATGCGGCGGTTCCGCCTACTACGAAGTGTTGGAGCAGATGGCCGGGCTCTCCTACGACACGTTGCTCGGCGCGAACGTCCCCAAGCCGGACTTCGCCACCACGGGAAAGATGATGCGCGTCCTGCATGAAGCCGCGGCGAAGGGCTTGCTGCAATCATCCCACGATATTTCCGACGGCGGGCTGCTCCTCTCGCTCTTCGAGATGACGCTCCCCCATCGTCGTGCGGGCGGGAAGATCGGACTGACGGTCGACATCGACGGCATCGCGAACTCGCTGACTTCCGACAAGGCGCTTTTCACCCAAACGCCCGGCTTCGTCGTTGAAGTCGCAGAGACTGATGAAAAAGCCTTCGGGTCGTTGGCGCAGAACATGGGTGTGGTCGCTCATAAGATCGGTACTACCATGGCCGACGCCTCGTTCGTTGTGACGCGAAACGGCGAGACACTCGTCTCGGGACCGCTTGCGGCGTTCCACGACACGTGGGAGCACGGGCTCGACAAGGTTTGGAATGCGGCGTGAGATGGACTGTACGAGTTGCTGGCTTGCTGGTGCGCTCTCTTGCGCGTCCGTTCGCGATATCCGACACTGTCGTCCATGAAGCACACCCCCACTTTCGTTCGCGGCGCGCTCGCTGCCGCCGTTTTCGCCATGACGCTCCCCTCCTTCGCCGCGACGGGCGATACCCTCCAATCGGGAGCGATCAACATCACGATCGAGCAAGAAGCCGCGTTGAATTCGTTCGCCAAATGGACGCTCCTCGGGCCCACGGGCGACGGGATCATCGATACAGGAGCGATCCGGGTTCTCGAGAACCAGCCGGCTGGCTTGTACACGATTTTCATCGAGCAGCCGAAGGGAATGGGCACGACGGTCGATCTCTACGAGGGCACGAAGAAAGTGCAGACGCGGAACACGCCGCAGATGACTTTCACGGCGACCGGCGGTCTCTCGCTCAAAGTGCACATCAAGTTCAAGCTGGAGAATTCCGGACAGGTGAACGTCACGAGCAACCCGAAGGGTGTTCCTTTCGAGCTTCGCGGACCGAACGCGCAACTCTACAAAGGCGTGACGCCGCAGGTCTTCGATCCGGTTCCCATCGGTCTCTACAGCGTGCGCTTCCTGCCGGAGGGTTGCCCCGACATTCCGGCGAAGTCCGGATCCTTGGATAAGGATTCCCGTTTGGACATGAGCGTCGTCCTCAAATGCGATACGTTGAAAGTGGTTTCCAGCAGTTCGAGCAGCTCCAAGGCCTCTACGGTCATGGAGGATGACGTCTCCACGCGCGTGACCTTCTCCGACGTCGCCTCGACCGCCTGGTTCGCGGGGTACGCGTCCAATGTCGCGAAGCTGAAGATCATCGAAGGCTACCGCGACGAGAACGGCAATCCCTTGGGCACGTTCGGTCCCCAGAACGAAGTGAACTTGGCCGAGTTGGCGAAGATCGCCCATGCCGTGGCCGGCATGACGCTGGATGTCACGGGTGTTCCCCAGAATGAATCCGCCCTCGACATGTGGGCGTCCGCGTACATCGCCTCCGCCGAACGCGGAGGGTGGAAGGTGTACCAGGATCTTGAGACCGACGTCGCCCGTTCCGCCACGCGCGCGGAGGTGGTGTCCACGCTGCTGCAAGCATTGGACGTCCCCGTGCGTTGGCCGAAGGGACGGACATTCACCGACGTTTCCGTGACGACGAACTACGCCGCGGAGGTCGAGACGGCGTACGCCGACGGCATTGTCTCGGGCGTCGTGAACGCGTCCGGCATCACCACCGGAGAGTTCGGCCCAGATCGGCCCATCAACCGCGCCGAATTGGCCAAAATTCTCAGCCAGGCCCTCGCGAAGTACCGCGCGCCTCTGAACTGATCTGCATTCCGATCAGCGAACCAACGCCGAAGCCAACGACGTGATGTCCCCCGCTCCCATGCAGAGGACCACGTCGTTTTTCGAAGCGTAGTCTGAGCGAATCAGGCGTTCCGTCTGCGCAAAGCCCTTGCCGTCGATGGCAGTCTTTCCGCTCGCCACAGCGATATCTCGAACGAAAGATCCCACATCGACCGTTCCCGTCTCGATGTCGCTGCGGGCAACGTAGATGTTCGGAATGATGATGACATCCGCCGCGTCGAAGGACTTCGTGAAATCTTTGTAGAGCTTCTTCGTGCGGTCGTGCGTGTGCGGCTGGAAGACGCAGACGATGTTCTTCTCCGGGAATTCTTCGCGCACGGCCTGCAGTGTCGCGCGAATCTCTGCCGGGTGATGGCCGTAGTCGTCGATGACCGTCGCGCCTTCCTTCATGACCCCTTTCTTCTCCAATCGTCTCCAGGAACCCGCATACCCACTGACGATGTGCTTGGTGTCAGCTTCGGGAAGCCCCAACAGTTGTCCGAGCGCCAGAACGAGCTGGGCGTTGCGGCGCATGTGTTCACCGGGCGTCTGAAGCGGAATGAGCGGCTGGGTATCCGCATCGATGGTCGGTCTTCCTGACACTTGGGAGACGTCTGCGCACTGCGGATCAGAACCGTGCGTGATCACCGAACCGTCCGCAGGCAACTTCTTCAGAAAGCGGACGAAGGCGGCTTCGTAGTCCTTCTGGGATCCGTAGAAATCAAAGTGGTCGCCGTCGCAGGTTGTCAGCAGGACGATAGAGGGATCGTAGTGGAGGAACGATTCGCGATACTCACAGGCCTCCAAGAGGAACAGATCCCCTCCGTTTCGCCAGTTGCGACCGCCCAGTTCCTTCAACTTCGTGCCGACGATGACCGTTGGGTTCAGACCCGCCTCGATGAGGAGCCGGGCCGCCATCGCGGTGGTCGAGGACTTTCCGTGCGTGCCGCACACGGCGATGAGGCGCGTCCCGCGTGAAAGTTCCCCTACTGCCTCCGGATACGACATCGATCGGATGCCCATCTCGCTCGCTCGCTTGCGCTCAGGGGCGTCGGCCGGGATGGCTTCAGAAGAGACGAAGAGTTCCGTGTCGCTCGGAATGCCCTTTCCGGTCTGGTCCAGGACGACAGCGATCCCCTGACTGCGGAGATCGTCCAGCAGGGCGCTGTCGGACCGATCGCTCCCAGTGACGTCGTGGCCGCGGGCCTTCTGCAACGCGGCGTACGCGCTCAATCCGATGCCGCCGATGCCGCTGCAATAGATCTTCATACGATCAGTATAGAGAAACGCAAGGGTTTCAGGCGAGCACAAGCCCGAGACCCAGTAGAATGGCCTCGTGGCCTACCGAGACCTCGAGCCCGTTTCCAAACAGCTGACCATTGTCGTCGGCCTCACCGTCGTGGGATTCATGGCCTTCGGCCTCGCACTCTCGTTCTATCGCAACGTATTGTTCGAGCAGACGTTGGCGCGTCTCAGCGACGAGAACCGCGCGCTTCAAAACGAGAACATCGAGAGTCAGTGGGACTTGGATTACTACCTCTCCACACAGTACCGCGACAAGTACGCGAAGGAGAGCTTGGACAAAGTGAATCCTGGGGAGAAAGTGCTGCTCCTCAATCAGCCGCCCAAGGCGCCGGACTTCACGTTCGGCGATTCGCTCACGCCTACCGAGCAGCAGCAAGCGGCCTACGAAGAACATCTCCGAGGCATGCCCGTCTTCGAACACTGGGTGCTCTATCTGTTCGAGCGAGAGAAGTTGGAGGAGTTGCAGAGAGGGTTGTAAATTCCTCCGTATTTCTGAGGTGAAACGATGAGCAGAGGGTTTGGGAAGCGGAGCCTCCCTATCGAAAAAACTTCGCGGGCATTGCGAGCCGTGCGAGGCCGAAGGCTGAGCCCACCCGTTTTTTGCAGACGCAAAAATGGTTGCGGGGGGAGGATTTGAACCTCCGACCTTCGGGTTATGAGCCCGACGAGCTACCAGGCTGCTCCACCCCGCGTCGTGGCCGAATGATAGCAGAAAAGTTCGACTTGCAACCCACAAAAGTTTAAGTAAACTTTGTCAGCTATGGCACATAAGAAAGCCGGTGGGTCTACACAGAACGGTCGCGACAGCGTCGCGAAGCGTCGTGGCGTCAAACGCTTCGGCGGTCAGCGCGTGAACGCGGGGGAGATCCTCATTCGTCAGAAAGGTTTCTGGTACCGCCCGGGTCAGAACACGTACCTGGGTAAGGACTGGACGATCCACACGAGCATCGACGGCGTCGTCCGCTTCTCGCAGAAGCGCGTGGGCAAGTTCAACGGCTCCCGCGAGCGTTGCACGATGGTTCACGTCGAGCCGATCGCCGCGAAGTGAGCGCAAAACGTCATCGGACTTCTCTTTAAACGTGTCCGCAGGCCGGGTACCCTATCGCCATGTCTGAAACAGGAGGACTCGACATTGGCGCACCCGGCGAAGGCGCAACTGGGGCACCCGAACAGCTTAGCGAGGAGGCGAAGCAGAGATTTGCCGCAGCCGGCGCCGCGATGGCGGCCATCCAGCGCGAGGAAAAACGCAGCAAGAAACGGGATGCCCGCGTGGCGCGCACGATCCTCCAGTTCTTGAACGACGATCGGTACTCCCATCTCTTCGTATTGATTTCCCGTCTTGTCGCGAGGGATTGTCCATCCATCTTCATTCTCTCCATCCTCTCGCTGATCAATGACGATGCGAATAAGGTCACGCAGGAATATCTGGAGGAGCTGGGACAGAAGTCATCGAAGGAAACGGTCGACGAAACGATGCGCCTGACGACGAATACGGACGCCGTCGATTCCAACGCAAACGCCTTACTGGTTGAGTGGATCACGCGCATGCAGATGGTGCTTTCGCTCGATACAGAGGCCATCTTGATGAAGCTCATGATAGATGATCGGAATATTGACGGGACGGTGTTGCAATTGAGCACCTTCGTTCTTCAGGAGTTCTTCCGATTGGATGCGGGCGGCAAGAAGGAAATTGCATTCGAGAAGATTCATCCACTCGCCGGTAGCATCCTGCAAACGGTGTTCGAGCCCTTCATGGCCACGGTCTCGAAGAAGCTTTTGCAAAAGCGCGCGGAAGAGAAGAATGGTGATGACGACGATTAGACTCCTCTGAGGAGAACTTCGGAAATGGGGGTCTGTGCTTTGCCGTCCACGTTTCCGTACAGCCTCAGGCGGTCGACTGAGAGCGTCATCGACGCATCCTTGAGCGATTTCAGGATTTGTTTCTTCGCGACGGCGAACCGTTGCGGATGTCTGATGCGTGCGAGAGTGACATGGGGATGAAACGGCTGCACCGACACCCACGGGCAGGCCTTCTTCAATCGCGCGAGTTCGTCAGAGAAGGGCACAGAAAAATACAAGACACGATCCTCTCCACGGCTGCCGAAAGTATTGACGTCCAGGATCTTCAGAGTGAACGGTTTCTGCCGCTCTCCGAGAACTGATAGCTGTTCGCGAACCTGGTGATACTCGATCTCGAGCAGCTCACGCCAGAACTGCAACGTCAGGTGCGGGGTGTCGGGATTCTGGAAGCTGAAGATCTGCGGATACTCGCGAAGGCGGTTCTGGAAGTCGATGAAAGCGGTTTTCGCGGCGTCTTCCAAAGGGATGGCCACGAAGGCGGAGCGGAGCGGGAATTGGATCATCCGCGTTTGAGGACGGACAGGAACGCCTCCTGTGACAGCGTGACTTTGCCCATCTGCTTCATGCGCTTTTTGCCCTTCTTCTGCTTGTCCAACAGCTTGTTCTTGCGGGTCACGTCTCCGCCGTACAGATATCCCGTGACGTCTTTGCGGTACGCGGAGATCGTTTCGCGCGCGACGACCTTTGCCCCGATAGACGCCTGAATGGGAATTTGGAACTGCTGCTTCGGGAGAACTTCCTTGAGCTGCTTGCAGATGACGCTCCCGACGTCGTGCGCCTCGGAGCGGTGCACGATGGTGCTGAGGGCGTCGGTCGGTTCGCCGAGGAGGAGGATGTCGAGTTTCACCAAATCCCCGGCTCGGTACCCGATGGGCTCATAGCTCATGGAAGCGTAGCCAGATGTGGCGGACTTCAGGCGGTCAAAGAAATCCAGCACGATGCCTTGCAACGGCACGTCGAAGTGAAGCAGGGCCCTATCCGCGTCCAAATACTCCAGCGCCTGGGACAGTCCGCGACGCTCCTGCACCAGTTTCATGCAGGCGCCCACGTCCTCGTTGCGGCAGACGATTTCCAGCTTCACCCAAGGTTCGCGAATTTCTTCGATATAGGCTGGATCCGGAAAGTCCGCCGGGTTACTGATGGTGGCCACCTGTGGCTCGTCCGGCTTCATGAGACTCGGACGGATGATCTCGCCGGGATTCTTCACGTTCACTTTTACCTCGTACAGCACGCTCGGAGCGGTGATGACCAGGTTGCAGTCGTACTCGCGTTCCAGGCGTTCCTGCACGATATCGAGGTGCAGGAGGCCCAGGAAGCCGCAGCGGAAGCCGTTGCCCAGGGCGGTGTTCTGCTCGTGCTCCGTCGTGAGCGCGGCGTCGTTTAAGGACAGTTTCTCTAAAGACTCGCGCAGCTGGTGGTAATCGTCAGCCTCGGAAGGATAGACACCCGCGAACACCATCGGTTGGACCTGCTTGTAGCCCGGGAGCGGCTCCGCGTCAGCCGTGGAACTGATCGTGTCGCCCACGTGCACGCTGCGGACGTCTTTTTGTCCGGTGACGATGTAGCCGATCTCCCCCTCGCTCAAGGAATCGTCCGAGACGTACTTCGGCGCGAAGTGCCCTACGTCCAGCACCTCGAAAGGAATTTTGGTCTGCAGGAGATGCATGTTCTGGCCCTTCTCGAAGGATCCTTCGATGACACGGACGTAGGCGACTGCGCCGCGATAGGTATCCATGATCGCGTCGAAGATCAGGGCGCGCGTGCGACCCTCCGCCTGCACGGGTTTGGGAGCTGGCAACCGTTCGAGAACGGCGTCCAGCACTTCCGTCACTCCCCTACCCTCCTTGGCCGAGATCAACAGGATGTCTTCCTTCGCGCAGCCGAGCAGCTTCATTACTTCCTCACTGACGCGCTCGGGATCCGCGGCGGGAAGGTCGATCTTGTTGAGCACGGGAATGATCGTGAGGTTGTGCTCCATCGCCATGTACAGCACGGCGAGCGTCTGCGCCTGGATGCCCTGCGACGCGTCGACCAGCAGGATCGCCCCTTCGCACGCCGCGAGGGACCGGCTGACCTCGTACCGGAAGTCTGTGTGACCCGGCGTGTCGATGAGGTTGATCTGCACCCCCTTGTACTGCATGCGGACGGGCTGCAACTTGATGGTGATGCCGCGTTCCCGCTCCAAATCCATCATGTCGAGCGTCTGCTCTTTCATCTCGCGCTTCTGCAGCGTGCCGGTCACCTCGATGAGGCGATCCGAGAGCGTCGATTTCCCGTGGTCGATGTGCGCGATGATGCAGAAATTGCGGATATCCATGCTGAAGGATGCGTTCGCCGCACAGTGTAGCCGAGAACCCTTGGCAAAGCGACCGACTCCTGTCGTTATTAAAGCTCCAGGAAGAGCCGGTGGATGTCCGTACGGCCGCGGATTTCCGGGTGGAATGTGCCCGCCAGGACGCTTCCCTGCTTCACGAGCACGGGCTTGCCTTCATGCGCGGCCAGGACCTCCACGTCTTTCCCCACTCTGCCGATCTTCGGTGCGCGGATGAAGGCGACGCGGACAGGGGAAGCGCTCCCTTTTACGCGCAGCGACGTCTCAAAGCTGTGGGTCTGAGTGCCGTACGCATTCCGTTCCACGTCGATGTCGATGAGTTGCAACGTGTTCGGTGCGTGAAGCCCCTTCGCCTTCCTGGCGATGAGGATCGCGCCGGCGCAGGTCCCGTACACCGGAAGGGTTCCCTCTTTCACGCGGTCGGCGATCGCCTTGCGCAGACCAGACGTTTCCAGGAGTTTCTCCATCACCGTGCTCTCGCCGCCAGGAATGATGAGACGGTCGACCAATGCCAAATCCTTCGGCGTACGCACTTCCACGACGTTCGCCTTCAGGAGTTCCAGAACTTCGCGATGTTCCGCGACGTCCCCGTGCAGTGCGAGGATGCCGACCGTCTTGCCGCGTGAGGGCGTGGGACGTTTGATCATGTTCACCACCCGCGACCCTGCATCTTCGTGGGCAACGAATCGATTTCCAAGCCGGCCATGGCGGGTCCGAGGCCGCTGGAAACTTCCGCCACGCGCAGGGGATCCTGGAAGTGCACCGTGGCTTCGACGATAGCCGTCGCCGTTTTCTTGGGATCGGAGGACTTGAAGATGCCGGAACCGACGAACACTCCTTCGGCGCCCATGCTCATCAGCAGCGCGGCGTCCGCGGGCGTGGCGATGCCGCCGGCGACGAACGTCACGACGGGAAGCTTCTGCGCCTCGCGCACCTCTTTCACCAAGGCCAACGGGGCCCGCTGTTCCTCCGCGTAGGCCTTCAATTGCGCGGGGGTCATCTTCTTGAGCGAGGCAATCTCTTTCTTGATGAGCTTCAGGTGCCGCACCGCTTCGACGACATTTCCCGTGCCGGCTTCGCCCTTGGTACGGATCATCGCGGCGCCTTCATTGATGCGGCGGAGCGCTTCACCGAGGTTCGTCGCACCGCAGACGAACGGAATCTTGAATCCGTTCTTGTCGACGTGGTCGAAGGGGTCGGCGGGCGTGAGCACTTCGCTCTCGTCGATGAAATCGACCTCGAGCGCTTCAAGTACCTTCGCCTCCATCGTGTGGCCGATGCGGACCTTGGCCATGACGGGAATGGACACCGCGTTCTGGATCTCGCGGATGAGCTTGGGATCGCTCATGCGAGCCACTCCTCCCGCCGCGCGAATATCGGACGGGACGCGCTCCAAGGCCATCACGGCGCAGGCGCCCGCTTCCTCAGCGATTTTCGCCTGCTTTGCGGTGACGACATCCATGATGACGCCTCCCTTGAGCATGCGGGCGAGATCTTCTCCGAGCCGGTTGCGCTGACTTTTTACCATCGCGGGCATTGTACTGAAACGCGCCGTGAATGCGAGCGAGTCTTCCGATCTTTACGAGACGGCGACCCGATCAAACGCGAACGGGTTGAAGTTCGTATCGCGATCGAAGTGATCCTCTTTCTCCGCCCGTTTCAGGAAACCCACGACGGCGTACGTCGCCGGCGTGAAGAGAACCTCGATCGCGACCTTGAAGATGTAGTTCGCCACGAAGAGGCTCCAGAAAATCTCCCACGGGAAGACGCCGAAGGCGGTCGCTACGACGAGGAAGATGGCGGTGTCGATCCCCTGCCCGACGAGCGTCGACGAGATGGTGCGCATCCAGAGATGCCGCCCCTGCGATTTCACTTTCATCTTCGCCAAGATGAAGGAGTTGCTGAACTCCCCGAGGAAGTACGCTGCCAGGCTGGCAATGATGATCCCGCCTGTGCTCACGCCTCCAAGGATGGCGCTGAATGCGGTGTCGCCTGCGTATTCGCTCCACTGCGCTTCACCCGGCATGCGTTGGATGAGGAAGAGACTAAGCGTGAGGAGCACGGCGGCTCCAAATCCTAGCCAGATCACGCGCCGCGCACGGCTGTATCCGTACACTTCGGTGAGAACATCGCCGAAGATGTAGCTCAAGGGAAAGAGCAACGTGCCGGCATCGAACGCGAGTCGCAGCGGCCCTACGGAAACCCCCCAATCGATGATCTTCGCCGATGACGCGATGTTGCTGATGAGCAACACAGCCACGAATGCCGCGGTCACGATGTCGAGGTACCGGTAGGAGCGCATGGGAAGAAACGGGGAAAACGGTTGCGTTGCGGAGGTGAACGATCGTACACTCTCTTCGGATCTTTGGGAGATAATGGTCGGGACGGCGGGACTTGAACTCGCGACCTCCTGCTCCCAAAGCAGGCGCTCTAGCCAACTGAGCTACGTCCCGATCCTAGAGAGAATACCAGTCCTTGCGGGGAAGCGCAGGCGCTAGTTCCTGGCTCGGATCCGCAAGCAGATCCTCGACCCAACTGAGCTACGTCCCGATTGTCCCTAGAATACTGCCGACTTCACAGAAACGGAATGCTTTCGCCTCCTCATCGCTTTCGCTCCCCAGTTCGCCTCCTCTCATGCAGAATACGGGTTCCATGCTCTACCGGGTCGTCACGTCCTCCAAATCGAAGGGTATCGGCAACGGCCTGACGTATGCGTCCGATCTCCCCGCGTTGTCGATCGGGACGGCCGTCACCGTGCCGTTGCGCAAACAGTTTGTGGAAGGGCTCGTGCTCGGGATCGCGGAGCAGAAAGAGAAACAGGAGTTCGACGTGAAGCACATCAAGGAAGTCCTGCAGCAGGAACCGCTCCTGACCGAAGCCCAGCTTCGCACGGCGCAATGGATGTCGGAGTACTACATCGCCAGCCTGCGCCAGGTATTGTCGTTGTGGCTTCCGGCGATCCCTTGGACGAAGCTCCTCCCGGAACGGATCACGGGGTACCGCATCGCACACGGGAATGCAGACAAGGTCCGCGGGCCGAAGCAGAAAGCCATTCTCGAATACCTCGAAGGGAAGGAGTGGGTTTCCATCGACGAACTTCGTTCCGTGACCGGTGCGACGACGCCGATCCTGAAAGGACTAGTGACGAAAGGGTTGCTCGCTGAAGAGCAGCGTCAGGAAGACGCCGTGCCCGTGCAACGGTATGAGCAACTGTTGCTCGCGGCGCTCCCCGTGCTCACGGAGTCCCAGCAGTCGGCGTACGAATCCGTGAAAGGCGATTCGCGTCCCAGCCTTCTCTTCGGCGTGACCGGAAGCGGTAAAACGGAAATATACGCGAAGCTCATCGAGGACGCGTTGCGGGCCCAGAAGCAGGCCCTGCTGCTGGTGCCGGAGATCCTCCTCACGGAACATTCCATCCGTCGCTTTGAGCAACTCCTGCCGCGAAGTGCGATCTCGATCATCCACAGCCGTCTGAGCCCCTCCGAGCGCCGCACGGAATGGAAGAGAATCTCGCGCGGTGAGGTGGCGCTGGTCATCGGTTCGCGCAGCGCGCTCTTCTCCCCTCTTCGTTCGTTGGGCGTTGTGATTCTCGATGAAGAGCACGAGTGGACCTTCAAGAACGAGCAGACGCCCCGCTACCACGCCAGGGAAACAGCGGAGACGCTCTGCCGGAACACAGGTGCCAAACTCGTACTGGGATCCGCAACTCCCTCGCTCGAGACGTGGTCGAGGGCGAAATCCGGGCGCTATCACCTGGCGACCCTTCCCACCAGGTACCGGGATCAGGAAATGCCGTCGGTGCAGATCATCGACCTGGGCACCGCGAGCTTCGGAAGGGCGTATCCCTTCACTCCCCCGCTCCTTGCGGCCATCGAAGCACGGCTGGCGAAGAACGAGCAGTGCATCCTCTTCCTGAATCGTCGGGGCATCGCCAGCGCCATCCTCTGTCTCCAATGCAGAAGACGGATCGTATCCCCCGACTCGCAATTGCCCTTCACGCTCCACAAGGACCCGCGAGGCCGTCCGTATCTGCTCGACCATACTTCTGGCCTGTCCGTGGATTTACCGTCCGCCTGTCCTCACTGCAAAGGAACGCAGCTCACGGCTATCGGCGCCGGAACTCAGAAAATTGAGCAACTCCTTCAAGAACGCTTCCCCACCGCGCGCCTGCTGCGCGCCGACGCCGACACGCTTCAGGATCCGTTCCAGATGCGAGCGATGTTGAACACGATGCACAACCGCGAGGCCGATATCCTCTTGGGGACGCAGAGCGTCGTGAAGGGGCTGGATCTTCCCCATGTCACGCTTGCTGCCGTGCTCCTGGCAGACGTCGGACTGTCGCTTCCGCATTTCCGTGCCGGCGAACGCGTCTTCCAGCTCCTGACGCAGCTCACGGGACGGAGCGGCCGGTCCAGGCCGGGAGACGTCATTATCCAAACGTTTCGTCCGGACGCGCCCGAAGTACTCGCGGCATCCACCCATGAAACACAGGCCTATCTGGACAGTGAACTCAAGCTTCGGCTCCACACGGGGTACCCGCCGGCTTCGTCGATGATCCGCCTCATCGTGAAGAATGCGAGCGCCATGGCTACCGCGAAATCCCTGGCCTCCAGGGCCATGGCCGTGGCAGCGAAGCTGGGCAATGACGCCAGAATCACCGCCGCGCCCGCGTTCTTCGGAGGCGGCAAAGTATGGCACGTCTTCCTCCGAGGTCAGGACCCGCGTCCCGTGCTCACGCAGCTGCCTCTCGAGGAGGTGACGGTGGACGTCGACCCCATGGAAACGGTGTAGCTGACAATTTGGCGCCCCGTCGCTATGCTGGGGTCACCCTTCCCCCGCACGAATGCCTCGCAACAGTTTCGCCGCAGAACTGCTCGGTACCTTTCTTCTCACGCTCGTTGTCTGGTACTCGGTCGCGTTGGCCATGCCGATCTCCGCGCCAGTCATGGCGGCTCTTACGCTGGGACTCTTCGTGTGTCTCATCGGCGACGTGAGCGGGGCGCATTTAAATCCCGCCGTGTCCGTCGGATTGTGGAGTATCGGGAAATTGACGGCCAAGGACACCTTGCTCCATGTGATCGCGCAGTTTGCGGGAGCGCTTCTGGCGATGTTCTTTGCGGAAGCGGTCGCCGGACAGTCGGCGCCCTTGGATCAGACCAATGATCTGCTCGTCGGCCTGGCCGAGGCGATGGGTGCTTTCGTGTTGGCGTTTGGTGTCGCGTCCGTCGTGTACAAGAGGACGGAGAAGAACCTCGCAGGGATGGTCGTTGGACTTTCCCTGTTGCTCGGTCTCTTCATCGCCTCGCCGTTCAGCAATGACATCCTGAACCCAGCTGTCGCACTCGGCATCGGATCCTTCGGCGTCATGTACGCCCTCGGACCGGTCGTCGGAGCGGTGGCCGGCGCCTGGGCCTACCGCTGGATCGTCGGAGTGAAGTGAGCCGTTCGGACGTGATGGAGAGCGATTCCCGCAGCCACAGCCACGTTCAGTGATTCCTTCTGGCCGAGCATCGGAATCTGCACGATCTGGTCTGAAAGGGTCAGCAGCGTTTCTGGGACCCCTTCCAATTCGTGCCCCACGATCAAGAGCGTCTTCTCCGGGGGTGTCCACGACGTCAAAGCAACAGCCGATGGCGTGAGTTCCAGAGAAACCGCGGTCCATCCGTTCTGCTTCAGTTCGGTCACCACGGGCACGGGATCGCGATGATGGTCCCAGGGCACCCACTCTTCCGCTCCGATGGCGGTTTTCGTGATTTCTTTCCGGGGAGGATGACCGGTGTATCCCGTGAGGTGCAGGTGCTCCACTCGAAACGCATCACACGTGCGGAAAAAGGAGCCGACGTTCCAGAGGGACCGGACGTTGTACGCCAGGAATCGAATGCGTCTCTCGGGCATGGTCAGCGTAGGCGACGCAGGTCGCTCGCGTGCGGGTTCGCGAAGACTTCCAGGAGCCGTCTCGAGGACAGCGCCTCCTCGGGAACATCGGTGCACAGGTAGCAGACGCCTGTTTCCGCGCCTTCACCGAGACCTGCAGACGCGGTATCAGGCAGGTCGCGCCGGAGCAACAGGGCTCCGTCGAGCAAAGTCGTTGCTTGATCTTTCGCCAACGGCTCCTCCGCTTTCTTCTCGGCGTTCCAACGGGTGACGGTGTTGCCGCGGCGCACGTAGGCCCGCTCTTTGTTGGCGTTGAGGAACGACAGGCTGGACAGCAGTCGGGACGGATCTCCATTCGGCAGCATCACGTACCGCCACTGGCGGAGACGTAGGTTCGGAGCGTACATCCTGGCCGTCTGCTCCACCGTCCGCTCTTCGTTGTTCACGATGATCGTGTCGATGAAAATCTCCGTGCCGGATCTCTTCTTCTCCGGGAGCGTCCAATGCTGATCGTCGAGACGGACGACGGGAGGCATCGCCTGTTTCTGACGAGTCGCGATCCATTTTTTGAGAGAGGCGAAATACGGCGCGCCGTTCGCGGTGCGTTCCGGATGCGGCATGAGCGCGACGACGTTCCCCACGGGATTGCAGAGGCCCGCAATGGCGTACATCGAGCCGTTCGGCGTCACGGACGCGTCGCTGGACACCTTGCCTTCAGCATCGCAGTACGAGAATGCGATTTGCTTGTTCTTCTTCAATTCCGAGACGACGTCCTGATCCCTCGTCGTGAAACGGCCTTCACCGTGCGCGATGGGAACATGCATCGTTCCCTGCCAGTCCGAGGTGCAGCATCGGTCTGCACCCGACGCGGGTGTGATCCACACCCACTCGCTGAGGAAGCCGGTCGCGACAGGGCTTCCGTTTTCTTCCACGACGTTCCTGGCCAGGCTCATGCGCAGACCCTTGTCCAAGGGGATGAGTCCGCTCTCCACGAGGATCTGTGCGCCATTGCAGTTGCCGATCACGGCCTTCCCTTGCTCCGCTTCGCGTGCGATGAACTCCATGAGCGAATCCCTTCCCGCGACCATGCCGGACCGGCCGCGGTCCTCGTAGGAGAAGCCGCCGGGGATGAAATAGCCGTCCACTTCCGCGAGCTTCTCGCGATCGTCGTTCCACCGAAAATAGAGCGGCGTGATCCCCGCTTGCTTCAACGAACGGAGGGATTCGACCTCGCAGTTGTTACCCGGGAACGACACGACGGCGACGACGGGGCTCTTCATGGACGCATTCTACGGAGAAACTCCGCACCGTGCCACGGGGCTTTTGCCGCATCACAAAGCACAGTATACTTTCCATCCTCGTTTCTCTAACCCGAGTAAGGGAAGCGAGGATCCTTCACCCGGGAGCGGCGTCACCGCTCCTGGGTTTTTAGACTTTCATGATCTCCTCTTCCTTCTTCTTGGAGACGTCGGCGATGGCGGCGTTGGCGGCGTCGACGTGCTTCTGAAGGTCTTCAAGCAGGGTCTCTTTCACGTCTTCGTCCTTCTCCGTCTTGATGATGTCATGGGCCTCCTGTCGATGCTTCCGGAGGGAAATTCGAGACTCTTCTGCAAGCTGACTCACGACCTTCTTAAGCTGCGTGCGCCGTTCCTCGGTCATCGGCGGCAGGTTGATGCGGATGACCGCTCCGTCGTTCACCGGGGATGCTCCCAAGTTCGCGAGCTGCAGGGCCTTTTCCACGTTCTGAAGAACCGAACGGTCCCACGGTTGCACGACAATGGTTCGGGCGTCCTGCACCGACACGCCGGCAACGGCCTTCATCGGCTGCCGTGAGCCGTACGCTTCCACCTCAATGTGCTCGACGAGAGCCGCATTCGCACGGCCCGTTTGGAGCTTGGAGAATTCGCCACGGAGATGGGCGAGAACTTTATCGGCGTTGGCTTGGAACGACGCGAGGCGTGGATCGAGCATGGGTGAGCTGGGAAAGAATCAGTGGACGAGCGTCCCGATGGTATCGCCGCGGGCGGCTTTGAGGAGCGCTCCTTTCTCGAAGAAGTTGAAGACGACGATGGGTAGTTTCTGGTCCTGGCAGAGGCTGAATGCGGCCTGATCCATGACGCCGAGATGGCTCTCGATGGCCTGCTGATAGGTCAATTCCGCGAACTTCTTGGCATCCTTGTTCTTGTTGGGATCCTTGTCGTAGACGCCGTCGACGTTCGTTCCTTTCAGGAGAACGTCGCACGAAAGTTCAAGAGCGCGCAACGCCGCGGCGGAATCCGTCGTGAAGTAGGGGTTGCCGGTGCCGCCCGCGCAGATGACGATGCGCTTCTTCTCCAGGTGACGCAGTGCGCGTCTCTTGATGAAGGCTTCGGCGAGCTGCGGGATGTCGATGGCGGAAAGCACGCGCGTTTCCGCTCCCTGCGATTCCAATGCCGATTGCAGGCCGACGCTGTTCATCACCGTGGCCAACATGCCCATGGCATCGCTGGCCGTGCGCTCGATGCCGCTCTCCTTCGTATCGCGATATCTCCAGATGTTACCTCCTCCCACCACGATGACGATTTCCAAGCCGAGCTTGGATACGGCGATCACCTGTTCCGCCACGTGATTGAGCGTCGGGCGATGGATACCGAAATCTTCGTCTCCTGCGAACACCTCGCCGGAGAGCTTGAGCATGATGCGTTTGTAGGTCATCGCGCCCTAGCATACGGGCATTCTCCCCTACGGCCAAGGCCTCGAGATTCCCTTTCCTCTGCCCAATGGCTATTCTTCTATCGCTCTGCTTTCTCATCTATGCCCCGCTCGCTCAGTTGGGCCACGGATTCGCAGGCGAATCCGTGCAAAAGAAAACCAGAGCTGCGTTCATTCCGGTATCGATATACTTTCTCACATATGCCCCGGTAGCTCAGTTGGATAGAGCAGCTGCCTTCTAAGCCGCAGGTCGCAGGTTCGATTCCTGCCCGGGGCACCAGATACGCAAGACGAATCGTTTCCATCCGTCATCTCCCCTGCATGCCGTTCCTGCTTCTGTTCGCCGTCGTTCTCCTGACCGGATGTATCCAGGAGACCGTGCAGAACAATTTTCCTGCTGACAACGCTGCGTCGTCTTCGCCGGGCGTTTCCATCGACGGTTCGTGGAGCATCGAGGACGTGGTGACGGGACTCGATACACCCTGGGACATCGCGATTGGCGGTGACGGAACTCTCTATGTGACGGAGCGCCATGGAACGCTACGCGTCTTTTCATCCGAGGGTGATGAGCTTTCCGCAACGGAAGTGAAGAACGTCGTGGAGGTCTCCGAAAGCGGTTTGACCGGCATCGCCCTGCATCCGGACTTCGATGAGAACCGCCTCCTCTATTTGGCGTACACCTACGACGGTCCTTCTGGATTTCGCAACCGCGTCTCCCGCTACGTCTTCCGTGATGCGACGCTTTCTGACGAGAAGATCATCGTGGACGATCTGCCCGGCGGCTCCATTCATAACGGAGGGCGTTTGCGGTTCGGTCCCGACGGAAACTTGTGGATCCTCACCGGTGACGGTGGCTCTCAGGAAACCGCTCAGGACCCGAACTCCCTCGGAGGCAAGGTCCTCAGAGTGGAAGATGACGGCGCCATTCCGTCCGACAACCCCTTCCCGAATTCCTCGGTCTACAGCCTCGGGCATCGCAATCCCCAAGGATTGGATTGGCATCCCGACAGCCGACAGCTCTACGTGTCCGAACACGGATCATCGGCGCATGATGAAGTGAACATCGTGCTCCCCGGGAAGAATTACGGTTGGCCGCGCGTGAGGCAGTGTGTTTCCGATGGAGAGTACGAGGATCCCATCATCTGCAGCAGCTCCGTCACGTGGGCCCCATCGGGTCTGGCATTTCTGCGTGGCCCCACCCCTTTCAGTGATTCGCTGTTCCTCGTCGGACTCCGCGGCAGTTTCCTCAAGCGCTTCTCAGCGGACGGGACGTTCCAGGAAACGATCATCGATTCCATTGGACGGCTTCGCGGTCTCACCGCTGCACCGGACGGTTCGCTGCTCGTCACGACATCCAACCGGGACGGTCGCGGTCTCCCCGGCCTTTCCGATGACCGCATTCTGCGATTGCGCTGGGTTTCCGAGCCTTGAGCGCTGAACAAAAAAGGGGGCTTTCACACTATCTCTAGGCAATGCGCACCCCTATACTGTCTCGCGCTTTCCTTTTTCCCTTGATGACTGTCTCGTCGCGAATTACGACGTCTCTCGTTGTCCTGTGCGGAATACTCCTTGCCGGGACGGCAGACGCTTCAGCCGCTTCCTTCCGGGATGTTCCCGAGGGCGACACGTTTCATGACGCGGTCGAGTACCTGAAGGCGGAAGGCGTTCTCCAGGGATATGAGGACGGAACGTTCCGACCCGCGCAAAAAGTGACCCGTGCCGAGGCGTTGAAGATTCTCGTGTCGGCGAAGAAAGTATCGACCGGGGATCTCTCCAGGTTTCCGGATAGTTCTTTTTCTGACGTGCCCGAAGGCGCGTGGTACCGCCCATACGCGGAGTACGCGCTCCAGAAACTTCGCATCATCGACGGGCCGCCGAAGACCACCACGCTCAACGGTGCGAAAGCCGTGAAGAAGGCAGAGTTCATCAAGATGGCACTGCTCACGTACGGGTATCAGACGACTGCATACAGTGAGATCAAGTTGCCGCTCTCATCCGACGTGAAGGATGTGAACGCCTGGTACTACCCCTACATGCGTCTCGCATTCACCACGTCCGTGACAATGATCGGCTCGGACGGAACCATCCGACCGGAGCGCGATCTGACGCGCGGCGACGTGGCGCTCATCCTCCACCGACTCCTGCTGTACCGGGACGGACAGCGCACCCAGGATCTGCTGAGCGAAGCCGAAAATGAAATCGTCCGCGTGTTGCAGCTGCTGCAGAAGCGTGACATCACGAACGCGGAGTATGCGTCCGCCCGCGCGCTACTCGCGGCGCGAGGCGCGCATGAAAGCATGCCGGACAACGGGCTCGTGAAGGGCGCGCTGAAAATCACCGAATCGTTCCGCGCCCTGGTGCGTGGGTACCGAGCTGCGCTGAACAGTAAGTTCGATGACGCCATTCAACTCTTCAAAGATGCATGGACTCTCGCGAAGCGCACCGAGGAAATTAGTCCGAACCTCAAGGCGCTGGCGGTGCAGGTGCAGACGCTGTCCTCGACGATGGCCACGGATGCACGCAACGCGAAGAAGTGAGAGAAAACAAAAGGCCTTCCGCGTGGGAAGGCCCATCGTTCGTTACCTTCTTATTGCTGCGGAGTCGTTCCGCCTTCCGTCGGAGCCGGGGGGGTCAGGTTCGGAACCTCGACATTGATGTCGGTCGTCCCTGCACCGGAATTCGCTCGGTTCGTGAACGGCAACGCGCCGAAGGCGAAGAGGACGAGGCCAGCGATGAGGAGAACCGCAACAACCAAGACCACGAGTGATGCAGCGGACGAATTGTCCGTATCAGCGCTGTGGTCGTAGTGCTTTTCGATCACGTGTGCCATGGGGTATGGGGGAAAAAACTAATGTTCTGCTTGTATGACGCACCATTCGTCCCATTCTTTCACGTTCCATGCGTCATTGCGGATCCGCTCTCCTGATGGAATACTGGGCGGGTTCCCCTTCTTTGCAATGAGACGTACAAAAATCGTGTGTACGATCGGACCGGCGGTCGGCAGTCCGGAATTGATCGAGAGACTGGTTCGCAACGGCATGAGCGTGGCTCGGCTGAACTTGTCGCATGGTGACTTGGAGCAGCATCGCAAATCCATCCACATCCTGCGGGACATCAACGAGAAGCTCGCGAAGGAGCGTTCCGTGCCGACGTGCGTTTCCATTTTGCTGGACACGAAGGGCGCGGAAATCCGCACGGGCGACGTGATGGAGAAGATCGCCATCGAGCCCAATGAAGAAGTGGTGTTCTCCTCCAAGGACCTTCCCTCCGAGAAGCGGAAAGTCATTCACGTCAATTACGAGCACTTCAGCAAGGACGTCCGAGACGCGGAGAAGATTCTGTTGGACAACGGGGAACTGAACTTCGAACTCGTCGAAATCCGCAAGGACGGATCGGTCGTCGCGAAGGCGTTAGAGAAGGGGTTGATCGGCTCGCGCCGCCACGTGAATCTTCCGGGCGCCAATCTCAGCATCCCGTCCATCACGGAAAAGGACTGGGAAGACATCGCGTTTGCCGCGGAAGAGAAAGTGGATTTTCTCGCGTTGTCCTTCATTCGCCAGGGGAAGGAGGTAAAGGAGGTCCGGGAGTTCCTGCTGAAGAAGAAAGCGAACATCGCGTTGATCTCGAAAATCGAGACACGCCAGTCCGTCGCCAACATCCAGTCGATCATCGCGGAGTCGGACGGGATCATGGTCGCGCGCGGCGATTTGGGTGCGGAGGTGCCCTTCGAGAAAGTGCCCGTCATCCAGGACGAGATCGTCGAGGCCTGCAAGAAGGTAGGAAAGCCGGTCATCGTCGCGACGCAAATGCTGGAGAGCATGATCGAGAATCCCATGCCCACGCGCGCCGAAGTGACGGATATTGCGCATGCCGGCATGACGAAGAGCGACGCTACGATGCTCTCCGGCGAGACCGCAGGCGGACAATTCCCGTTCGAATCGCTGAGCGCCATGGACCGAGTGCTTCGCGCGACGGAAGGACACCTCGCCCAACTCGACACGCTGGAGAATCCGATCGTGGAGACGAAACGCGACGCGCGCGCGAAAGCAGCGGTGACCCTCGCACAGGCCTGCAAGGCCGCGGCGCTCGTAGTGATCACGCGTAGCGGGCAGACGGCCTGCGACATCAGCCAGTTCCGCCCGTCGATCCCCGTCATCACCTTCACACCGAACAGCGCCATTCAGCAGAGGCTGCAGTTGTCGTACGGCATCCTTCCCATCGTGATTCCCTTCGAGACCGATCCCGAGCAGACTGTGCTTACTGCGCTGGACGAAATCACGGCGAGAAAGCTGCTCTCGAAGGGCGATCCGATCGTGCTCGTGTCCGACACGAAGACGCACAACGACACGGTCAGCACCGTGCAGATCCGGAATATCGCCTGACGAGACTCACGGCTGTACCGGTTCTGGCGTGACGTAGATTGGTTTGCCCATCGGGACCATACGGGCGATCCCCTGGTCCTCCTTGAGGTTCTGCAATGACTGCGCACCGGCAATTTCCATGTTCAACACCTCCTGCTCGAGCAGAAGCATCGACCGCTCGCGCTCCAATCCGCGTAATCGGTAGCCCTTGGTGGCGTTCGCGTTCTGATGGAACAGAATGAGCAGCGCGAGGATGAGGATGAGGGCGCCGATGCAGGTCATCAGAAGCACGGTGCTCTGGTTGACCAATCGTCCAAGCGACAGGCGTCTCGGCGTTTCCGTTCCTGCTGACGACATTCCTTGCATGGATGTCAGTGTACCATGAAAGACCTCAACCGACGCGACGGATCGCTCGGAATTTTGCGCTGCGCGAACGCGGATTCTCTGCCACTTCTTTTTCATCCGGAACGACGGGCTTCTTCGTGAGCGGTTCGAACGCAGCGGGGACGCGGATCTGTCCCGTGAGCTCGTCGAGCTCCGGCGTGCAGAGCGCTCGGAAGGCGTTCTTCACGAGCCGGTCTTCCAAGGAATGAAAGCTGATGATCCCCCATCGTCCGCCCGGCTTCAGCAGTGCAGGCGTATCCCGCAGCATTGTTTCGAGGGCTCCTATCTCATCATTGATAAACATTCGGAACGCCTGGAAGATCTGAGGAAGCAAGGAGGCGGCTCTGTGCCCGACTCTCCCTTCCACGGCGGACCGCACATCGAAGGTGGTCAATGGTCTCTCAGCCGACGCCGTGAGGTCCGTGATCGCTCCAGCGATCTTATGAGCGTCCTGCACCTCTCCGAAATCCCTGAGGATCGTCGTGAGTTCCCGATGATTGAGCGTCGGGATCACCGCATGAAGGGGCTCGCCGGCATCGCGGTCGAACCGCATATCCAACGGCGCGTCCGTGCGGAAGGAGAACCCGCGCGATGGGTCGTCGAGATGCGGAGAACTCAGACCCAAATCCGCCAACACGATGTCGACCGGTTCCGGGAGCCGTGATGCGATCTCGCGAAAGTTGGCGTGGATCGCCTTGAATCGGGACCCGAACGTCGAGAGCCGATCAGTTGCTTGGCTTAAGTTCTCGGCATCCGCATCGAAACCGTACAGGATGCCGTCGGGCGCAGTTCTCTCGAGAATGGCCTCTGCATGCCCACCCAGACCCAGGGTGAGGTCCGCTGCGCTATCGCCTGGCTGTGGGCGCAATAGCTGCAGAATCGGCGAATTCTCAGGGTTGCCGAGCAGTACGGATTCATGGGCAAAGGGGCTCACGAATGGAGTATAGACTATTGCTTTTCCTTTGGCTTGTTGAGGCCATAAACCTCATCAAAACACCCCTGGAAGACCATTGACGAACTTCGAATAGCAATTACAATCATATACTTTGCGATATTTGACCACCCTCATCGCCGGCTTTGTAGCGCTCACGACGCTTCCCGTGCCCGCATCCGCCTCGTTCGCGTGGCAGCCCATGAACGGCGACCGTCTGGTGGTCGATACACAGGAAAACATGGGATACCTCATCCACCCGTCCGGGGAGTTCCTGGCGTTCCCCGTCGCGACAGGCCAACGTCGCGTCGTCCGCTACATCGGCCGTGTGTACAACGCCTCCACGCCTTCCCGCTCGTGGTCGGTGGAATCCACCGATGTGAAGGGCGATCATATGACGTTCGGCCCTACCGGTCTCTTCCTCCGTCTCTATTACAAAGATGAGCGAACTCCGTATGGCATTCACGGGCACGGCCAAAGCGAGGAAATGCTGTCGAGCGACCAGCGGTATCGCAGCATGGGGTGCGTCATCGTGTCAGAGGACATGCTGCAGGTGATTCGCCAGACGTATGAGCTCAACGGCGGGTACCTTTCGGTCGTCACGACGGCCGATCCGACCGTCCTCGGTCCGCTGCGTCTCCTGGCCGCGGCAAATTGACAAGGACCCCTGGCGTGGCGGTCCGTGCCTTCCCTATACTCCCCCGGCGGGGAGAGGTGGCTGAGTGGCCGAAAGCACCTCACTGCTAATGAGGTATACGGCATTAAAACCGTATCGGGGGTTCGAATCCCCCCCTCTCCGCCAGCCTCGCTTTTGTTGTGGGCGGATCTCTACTCCACTATTAAACATTCAGCAGACGGAACGGTTTCAGATGAAGCTGGCGGTCGTACTTTCGGTACGGGTCCGGCTTTCTTACTGGAAGGCTTCGCCTCCCAAGCCCTCCAGTTCTACTTTTCGAGCACTGTCTCTGTATGCACACCATTCGCACTCCGGATGCGCAGCGGGGACAGTATCGCGCAGAAGACAGAGGCGCGCCTCGTGCAACGCCTCTTCGATCCACGAGCTATCCCCGTGCACCGGGACGGGCGTCAGCGTGAAAGAGAGAACGTTGTTGAACGCGTCTTTCGTCCGGTCTGCGTTCGCGAACAGAAGGTACGCTTTCTCGGAGACGGGCAGACCGTTGCGTCGGAGCAGCCACTGATAGACTTCCAGCTGACGAACGTAGGATCCGCCCGCTTTCAGGCCGACATCGTACTCCACGCTCGTTGCTTTGTAATCGACGACGAGTACCTGTCCCGCGGGATCGATCCATAGATCGTCGACCGCGCCGTACACGAGGAATGACGTCGGCTCATGGAGCGACTGCACGCCTCGCATCGGGTTGCGCCAATCATCCAGCGACGGATGATCCAGTGGAATCGCGTCGATCCCACTGATGCTGAGCGTTTCGGGCATCGTTCGGTTGCGCCGATAGACGTCGAACTCCCGCTTGAGCAACGCATCCACGGCGGTGTTCAACGACAGCGAAGGCCACGACAAGCGGCCGATGCCGCGGCGTCTATCAAGGTAGAAACAACGCGGACAATCGATGAATAGTTCCAGTTTGCTCCGGCTCAGCTTGAAGGGCTGATCGGATTCGGGATGGAAAAGGAATCGCTCGCGGGGTGTCATTCGCAAAACATCCTACACGTTTCCGTCTAGAACGGTTGCTCGCTACCACTGAGCGAGCGTGCTACCATTCCCGAAAGTACTCATTTTCCCCCCTTCTCATGACCGCTCTCGTCAAACCCGTGACGTGGATCCTGGGACTCGTGCTCGCCCTTGTCGGCGTCATTGGGTTCTTCGTGAATCCGATCTACCTGTTCACCGTCAATCCGCTGCACAACGTCGTGCACTTGGCCAGCGGTATCGTCGCGCTGTGGGCCGCCAGCAGTTCTGTCGCCTACGCACGCATGTATCTCATCATCTTCGGTTTGGTGTACGGCCTGGTCGCCGTCGCCGGATACCTCGGCGTCACGGCCGTGGTGGACCTCTTGAACATCAATGACGCGGACAACCTCCTGCACGTCGCCATCGCCGCGGTCTGTCTGATCGTCGGTTTCGGCAGCAAAGCTCGCGCCTAATGGTCGTTAGATCTGACCTAAAAGCCCGGTTCGCCGGGCTTTTTTTGGCTTCCAGGAGCGCACACCCAGACGTATACTGTGTTCATGAGAAAGATCCCTCTCGCCAACCCGGATTTCGTGAAAGCGTTGGGCAACGCCGGCATCAAGGACTTTCGGAAAGTGAAGGAGAGCAAGGTCCTGAAGGAGTTCAAGGAGTTCGCGCTGCGCGGGAACATGATCGACCTCGCCATCGGTATTCTCATCGGAGGCGGCTTCAACAAAATCGTCACCTCGCTTGTGAACGACATCATCATGCCGCCCATCGGACTGATCATCGGCAAGGTGGACTTCTCGGATCTGTTCCTGGACTTGTCGCGCAGCGGCGCGACGTCGCTTGTCGACGCACAGGCGAAGGGTGCTGCAACGCTGAACTACGGTTTGTTCCTGAACAACATCCTCGACTTCCTCATCATCGCGATCGTCGTTTTCTTCGTCGTGAAGCAGATCAATCGCTGGAAACGCTCCGAGCAGGGACCGCCTCCCGAGCCGACCAACAAAGAGTGCCCGTTCTGCGTCAGCATGATTTCCGTGCGAGCGACGCGTTGTCCGAACTGTACCTCGGAGCTCGCCAAGGCCTGATCAGCGCTTGCCCATGAGGGCATGCAATTGCTTGATGCCGCGGTGTAACCGGACGGAAATGGTGTTCGGCGATTCCCCGAGGATGTGCGCGATATCCGCCGGCGTGAGCCCGTCGATGTAGCGCATGATGAGCACCTCGCGGTAATCCTTCTGCACGTCGTTGAGGAGAGAGAAGATCTTGCTCTGCTCGACCTTCTTCTGCATGTCTTCGCTTCCGTCGTAGCTCGGATCCCATCCGCCCTTCTGCAGCTCGTCGAGGGACAGTTCCTTGCGCTTGCGAACCTCGTCGACGATCAAGTTGTTCGCGATGCGGTAGAGGAAGGCGCGCATGTTCTCCACTTTCTTCTTCTTCTCGTCGGAAATGTACGTCCACGCGCGCATGAACGTTTCCTGCATCAGCTCCTTCCCGCGCTCGCGGTCGAAGACGCGGAAGTAACAATGTCGGAAAATGGCGTCAGCATACTGCTGATAGGCGTCAGCGAGGGCTTCTTCGGGGCTGTGATCGTTCTTTCCCATACGCTCGTACTTGGTGGGGATTATCAGAGTGGAGTCGATTCTACTGTGTCCATTCGTCCGTCTCTAGGCAAAAAGAACGGAAAGTAGAGACATTCATCCTCCTGTCCAGTGGACGTGCTGCATGCGGCGACTGATCCATTTGGCACTTTCGACGATCGGAATGATGGTGACAGCCACGCAGGCGACGATGATCCAGTCCGTGAGCGTGAGCGCGAACGTGCCCAGGGGTCCGTGCATGAACGGCACGTACAGGATGACCATGAGCATGCAGATTTCCACGAGGATCGACAGGTTCAGCCATCGGTTCGACCACGTTCCGCGGAAGATCCACCCGTCCGTGCGGAACAGGTACGCTTTGCAGAATTCCGTGAGCACTAGACAGACGAAAGACATGCTCATCGCTTCTTCTAGCGAGCGTCCGCTACGCAGTGCGTACACGAAAAGGCAGAAGTTCGCGAAGGCGGACCAAATGCCTCCGGTGAGCAGTTGAAGGATGACGGGCTTCGTGAAGATGCCGGTGCGCGTGTTGCGGGGAGGCTGAAGCATGATGTTCGGCGATGCCTTGTCCACGGCAAGCGCGAGCGCAGGCAAACCGTCCGTTGCCAGGTTGACGTAGAGGATTTGCACCGCAGACAGCGGAGCGGGCATGCCTAAGATGGACGTGGTCGCCATCAAACAGATTTCGCCAATGTTCGACGAAAGCAGGTACATGAGGTATTTGCGAATGTTCCCGTAAATACCTCTCCCCTCTTCGACGGCCGAGACGATAGACGCGAAGTTGTCATCAGTCAGCGTCATTGCAGCAGCTTCCTTCGTCACGTCCGTGCCCGTGATTCCCATGGCGATGCCGATATCCGCTTTCTTCAAAGCCGGAGCGTCGTTCACGCCGTCACCCGTCATCGCCGCGACGTGACCGCGTTTCTGAAGCGCGGTGACGATGCGGAGCTTGTGCGCGGGCGAGACGCGGGCGAACACGTCGACGCTCTCCACTATCGATTCCAGCTTCGCGTCCGACATGCTCTCGAGCTCCGGTCCGGTGACGACCAGATCTTGTTCCAGAAGGCCCAACTCCCGCGCGATCGCCTGCGCCGTGACCGGATGGTCGCCGGTGATCATCGTTACCTTGATACCCGCTCTCTTGCAGACTTTGATGGCCGCCGCGGCCTCGGAACGCGGGGGGTCGATCATGCCCACCAGACCGAGCAGTGTAAGGTCATGCAGGGCATTCTCCCGGGTTGCGGACGTTTTCTTCGCGACGGCTAAGACGCGGAGGGCTTTTCCTGCCAGTTCCTGGGCAGTCGTGAGGAGCTGCTTTCGTTGAGTATCGGTGAGCGGCTGTTCCGTGCCATCAGGAGCGACCATGGACGAGCAATCCGCGACGATCATCTCCGCGGCGCCTTTCACATACGCGACAGTCGAGCCTTGGACCGCATGAAACGTCGTCATGCGCTTCGTCTCCGATGTGAACGGAATTTCATCGACACGCGGGTTCTCATGCTCCAGCTCCGTCTTCTCGAAGCCGAGCTTCTTGGCGAGGACGACAATCGCACCTTCCGTAGGATCTCCCTTGATATCCCATTGGCCTTCGGCGCGATGCAAAGAGGCATCGGAGCAGAGCGTCCCGGCGATAGCGAGTTCCTGCAGAGCCCGCGGCGCCTGAAGCTCCTTTCCGTCCTTCGTGACTTTTCCCTCGGGGGCATAGCCGCTTCCCGAGACATCCAGAAGCTCGTTACCGATCACGACGTTGCGGATCGTCATCTCGTCTTTCGTGAGCGTGCCCGTCTTGTCGGTGCAGATGACCGTGGTGCTGCCGAGCGTCTCGACGGCCGGCAGACGTCTGATGAGCGCGTTGCGCTTCACGAGACGCTGGACGCCGATGGCCAGCGAGATCGTCACGACGGCGGGCAACGCCTCAGGCACGACGGCGACGGCGAGGGCGATGCCGAAGATCAACATCTCCAGCCAGTCCTGACCGCGAGCGAGGCCCACTCCGACGATGAGCACGACCACCACGAGCGCGGCGATGGCCAAGACGCGTCCCACTTTGTCCAGGTTCTGCTGCAAAGGGGTCGGACCAGACTTCACGGTTTGCAATAATCCCGCGATTTTGCCGAATTCCGACTGCATGCCGGTTCCTGTTGCCACGGCCCGGCCGCGCCCGTACGTCACGACCGTCCCGCTGAAGACCACGTTCTTTCTCTCTCCCAAAGGCGCTTTCTCGGTCACCAAGGCGCGCGCATCCTTCTCGACTGCGACGGATTCCCCGGTAAGCACCGCTTCCTCGATGGTGAGGTTCGCGGCTTCCAGAAGCCGACCATCGGCCGGAACTCTATCGCCGGCTGCCAGGAGGATGACATCGCCCGGCACGACGTCGGCGGATGGGATTTCCACCTCCACTCCGCCGCGAATGACGTTCGCGGTCGGCGCTGCCATCTTCTGCAAGGCTTCCATGGCTTTCTCAGCGCGGTACTCCTGAATGAAGCCGAGCATGACCGCCAGAAGTACGATGACGCCGATGGCGATGGCCTCCGTCTCATGCCCGAGAACGCCGGAGAGCACCGTTCCAATGAGCAGGATCACGATCAGCAAATTCTGAAACTGCTGGAGGAGCAGTTTCCAAGCGGGCGTGTGACCGCTCGCCTGCAAAATGTTCGGTCCGTACGTCTGCAGCCTCGCTGCGGCTTCGCTGTCGCTCAGTCCATTCTGCGCATCGGTTTTCAAGCTTTCGAGAATGTCGGACGGCTGGAGCGTGTGCCAGTGCACATCGTGTGTGGCAGTAGTCATGGCTCCTATTGTTGAAGAAAGCGTGGCCCACGTAAACCCTCTCCGGTGTGCTAGACTTCTCCCGTGGCATCTTCATCCGTGATTGGCGTCGATGTGGGAGGAACATCGGGCACACTTGCCCGGTACGAGGCGGGTACCTGGAAGGAGCAGGAGCGCGTCTCATTCACCACCGCCGGAAAGCCGTTTCCCGTGATCCTCGAGAGCATTCTCCAGTCGTTAGTCACGCTTCGTCAGCCTGATACGGCTGCCATCGGGTTTGGCGTGCCGGGTCCCGTCACGCGCGACGGCACCATCCTCACGCTGCCCAACATCGAGGGTGGCGAAGGCGTGGCCATCGCACCGCTCGTTCAGGAAAAAATGAGTCTCCCCTGCACTGTCGACAACGATTCTCGCTGCTTCGCCTACGCCGAGGCGCAGGAAGGGGCTGGGAAGGGAAGGGATGTCGTCGTCGGCATCACGATGGGAACGGGTGTGGGCGGCGGGATCGTCGTGCACGGCACCCTGTTGCGCGGCGAGCACGGGTTCGCGGGGGAAATCGGCCACATGCTGCTGCAGCCCGGCAAACCCCCGTACGCCGCGGACGACGCGCGAGGCGATGCGGAGCAGTTCCTCTCCGGCACGGCCATGGGAAAACGCTGCGCGGAGGCGAAACGCCCCGACGATTACCTGGAGGGCGAAGTCTGCTCATTTCTCCGGCCGGATCTGTACCGGGAGATCTCCTGGCTCTGCGCCAGTCTCACGCATGCCCTGGATCCGTCCATCATCGTCTTCGGGGGCAGCGCTGGACGGGCGTTGAAGACGCACCTCAATGAGATTCGGAAGGAGCTCCCCCATTGGCTCTTGCCGAAAACCCCGCTCCCAGACCTCGCGGTATCAACGCTGAAAGGGCCCGGGTGTCTCGGGGCAGCGCTCCTCGCGCACGCGATGGTCAGGCGACCCGCTTGAGGTACTGGGTGGACGGAAAATTCATCGCGAGGTATTCCTGGGCGTCCGGCGTGAACGTCGCGTCGTGGTGCAGGTCCTGATCCAGCCAGAGACGGGTGAGTTCGGTCACGTCCATGGCGCCCTCGTAGCCGTTCGTTTTGTTCTGCACTTGGCCGTCTTTCATGATCTTGAACGTCCAGTGCAGATGCGGTCCGCTCGCCATGCCCGTCTTTCCGCTCGACGCGATCTGGTCTCCCTGATAGATCGGCTGACCGGTAACGACCTTCGATGACGACAGATGCGCGAGCACGCTGCGGCGCTTGGCGTCCTCGATGATGATGTGGAGTCCGTAGCCGTTCGTGCCGTCGTCTTTCACCGTCGCGACGCCGTCGTGCGGCGCGTACACCGGAGTGCCCTCCGGCACCCCGAAATCGATGCCGTTGTGGCCTTGCATGCCGAACGGCTGGTAGACCTCCGGGTTCTGTCCGAACCCCTGGGTGACGGTAGGCGTGCCGGCAATGGGACTGAAGATCATGGTTGCCACTCGGTATGGAAGACGCCCTGCTTGTCGAGGCGCTCGTACGTGTGTGCGCCGAAGAAGTCCCGTTGCGCCTGGATCAGGCTCTGCGGGAGCCGTTCGCTGCGCATCGTGTCGTAGTAGGCCAGGGACGCGGACAGCGCCGGAACCGGTACGCCCTTCGCGATGGCGAGGCTGACGACGGTCCTCCAGGCCTCCTGGCGCTTCTCGCCGAACCGCTTCCGGATTTCATCCCTGCCGGATGCGGCGATAGCGGAGTCGGCGGAGTGGTACTGCTGGAACACGGGAAGCAGGCTGGAGCGGATGATGCAGCCTCCGCGCCAAATCCTCGCGATCTCATCCAGCTTCAAGTTCCACTTCTCCTCGGCGCTCGCCGCCGTGAGCAGGTCAAAGCCCTGGAGATACGTCGCGACGGTCGCCGCTTCGAGAGCCGATTTCGCCATGGACGTCAGGTTCGTCGGGACGGCGACGTCGATGGGTTCGCTGGGATACTCTTTCTGATGCTGCAGGCGCTGCTCCGGGTGGGCGGAGAGGATGCGCGCGTCCACGGCTGCGGTAATGCTCGGAATGGCGACGCCGTAATCCATGGCCGCGAACGTCGTCCACTTCCCCGTTCCTTTCTGTCCGCCGACGTCCTTGATGAGGTCCACCAGGTACGCCGTGGACCCTTCGTCCTTCCGTTGCACGATGACCGCGGTAATCTCCATCAGGAAGGATTGGAGATCGCCTTTGGAAGACCATTCCGTGAAGAGCGTTCCGAGCTTCTCCAGTGACAATCCTCCCACTGCTCGCAGTACTGCGTACGTTTCCGCAATGAGCTGCATGAGACCGTACTCGATGCCGTTATGAACGGTCTTCACGAAGTGTCCCGCGCCCCGGGGTCCGATATGCGCGACGCATTTCCCGCCCGCACCGTCTTCGGCCGCCATGTCGCGGAGGAGAGGTTCCAGCGCGTTGTAGGACTCTTTACTGCCGCCCGGCATCATGCTGGGACCAAGGAGCGCCCCTCTCTCTCCGCCGCTCACGCCCATGCCGACGAAATGCAGTCCTTTCTCCGCGAGGGCTTTCTCACGACGCTCAGTATCGCGGTAGTGGCTGTTGCCGGCATCGATGAGCATGTCCCCTTTCGACAGGAGGGGGAGCAGCTCGGCGATCGTCGCGTCGACGGCCTCACCGGCTTTGACCATCAGCAAGATGGCCCTGGGGGGCGGAAGCGCCTTCACCAGATCTTTCAGCGTCTTCGCCGATACGAATGTTCCCTCCTTTCCGTGAGCGCCAATGAAGGCGTCCGTCTTCTCTGTGGTGCGGTTGTAGACGGCCACGGTCGCGCCGTTTCGCGCGGCGTTCCGCGCCAGGCTCGCGCCCATGGTTCCCAAGCCGATGAGACCGAGTGCACGGGTCATTGCTGAGCGGGACGATAGCTCATTTCTTCACCTTCTCCCAATCGTCCTGGAATTTCTTCAGGCCGATGTCCGTGAGCGGATGCTTCGGAAGTTTGGAGAAGACATCCCAGGGAATGGTGCAGATGTGGGCGCCGAGTCTCCCCGCGTCGACGATGTGGCGCGGGTGTCGGGTCGAAGCCACGAGCACCTCGGTCTTCAAATCGTAGTGCTGCCAGACTTCCATGATTTCGGCGATGAGTCCCATGCCGTCCTCGCCGGCATCGTCCAACCGGCCGATGAACGGGCTGATGATCGTCGCTCCCGCCTTGGCGGCGAGTAATGCCTGCGCGACGGAGAAGATAAGGGTGGTGTTCGTCTTGATCCCCTTCGAACTGAAATACTTCAGCGCCTTCAGGCCTTCGGTGGTCATCGGCACCTTCACCACCACATGCTTGTGCCAGCTTGCGTACTCCTCTCCCTGTTTCTTCATTCCTTCGAAGTCCGTGGCGGTCACCTGCGCGCTGACGCAGGGCACGTGCTTGCACATCTCGAGGATCGTCGCCTTGAAATCTTTTCCTTCTTTCGCGACGAGCGACGGATTGGTGGTGACGCCATCCAAAACCCCCCAGGAGGCGGCTTCGGCGACGGAATCGACGTTGGCGGTATCGAGGAACAACTTCATGATGGGCAGGGCGGGAAGATGACAGTATTCTACGTGGGAAGCGTCATACAGAGGAAGGAAACTTGCTCGCTTCCCCACTTCCCATGACATTGCCCCGTTCCCTGCTTTTCCTGGCACCATTGGCCCTTTTCGCCACTGGATGCTCCCAGCCGGAGGTCGAGTTCACGGAACCGCCCATCGCCGAAACGACCGCGTCGTCGTCAGTGTCTTCCATCGCGACGATGCCGTCGTCGGCAAATGACCAGCCTGTGGAAGCTGCCGCTCCCGTCGCTTCCGCGCGCATCAAGGTCCCATTTTCCCCCCAGGCGCCGACGGCCAACTGGGACGCGATGCATGAAGAGACCTGCGAGGAGATGGCGCTGATCATGGTTCAGCGATACTGGGCGAAAGAAGGCCTCACCCCCGAATCCGCCGAGGCGGAGCTGCAATCGCTTGTGTCCTGGATGGACGACCAGGGGTACGAGTGGGACGTGACGATGGAGGAACTCGCGGAAGTCGCGCGCGAACACTACGGTCTGCAGGCTCATGTGGAGACGGATGTGACCGTCGAATCGATCGAGCGGCATATCGCGGCCGGACAGCCGGTCATCATTCCCGCGGCAGGCCGGCAACTCGGGAATCCCTATTTCAGCGGCGAGGGTCCCTGGTACCACGTGCTGACGATCGTCGGATACGACAAGACATCGTTCATCACCAATGATCCAGGAACCCGGCGAGGCGAGGGCTACAAATACGAGAAGGACCATCTCGTCGATGTCATCCATGACTGGACCGGCGTGAAAGAGGACATCCAGAACGGTCCGAAAGCCATGCTCATCGTCAGGCCGTCCTGAACAGACTTACGTCGATCGGTTGATGATATCGCGCTGCTTCTTCACGTCGTCCAGCTTCCGCTGCAACATTTTCTCTTCCTCTTCCAATTGGGTATCCAGGGCTTTCATGCGTTCCGCGGTTTGACGCGCTTCCCGCGCGAGTTCGTCGGCTGTAGGCATAGAGAATGGGGAAAGGTACGCATGTTCTGACGATCGGCGGGAGGAAGTCTTACACCGAGCGAGCATGCTTTACCCGCGCTTGACCGATCCCTACACTTTCCGTGATGCACACCTCTCGACCCGATCCCAAGTCCCTTATCGGCAAGGACCCCTCCGTGGTCCCCCTTTCCGCACAGCGCATTCTGCAAGCGGAGACCTCCGTGCCGACCGTATGGATCGGACCGGAGCAGGCGAAGCTGCTGACGACAGAGGAGAAGGAAGCGTATGAGTGGGCACATGTGATTCTCAAGCATCTTGCGATTCAAGCACCCCGGAAGCACAAATCCGGGCATCCGGGCGGGCCGCTTTCCGCGTTCACGTTCGCCTACGGACTCCTGCGACGCCGCGACCCGCACGTCGACGCGGCGCTGCGCATGAGCGCCGGGCATCTTTCCGTGCTCGCGTACGGCTTGCAGTACCTCGGCGGACGCGGTTTCACGGACAAGCGCATCGCCTCGCCGGAAGCGATCATCGAGAACTTCCGCGTTCCCGCCGGCCTTCCCGGTCATGTGGAGGCGGGCGTCGGGGATATCCCCTTCGGATTTGGCCCTCTCGGCAAAGGTCTCAGCAACGGACTCGGCCATGCCTTGGGATGGAAGATGCTTGAGCGAAAAGGCCGCACGGACGTCTTGATGGGAGACGGCGATTCGCAGGAAGGACAGGTCATGGAGGCGGCTCGACTCGCGAGCAAACTCGGTCTGGATGAGCTGGTGCTGCACGGCGACATCAATGACATCCAACTTTCCGGCATTCCGTCCAAAGTGGCGGCATCGGACGTCGCGTCCATCTTCCAAGCCATGGGATGGGCGGTGGTGGAGGTCCAGAACGGAAACGATCCGTCTCAGGTCGAAGCGGCCCTCGATGCCGCGGACGGGCTTGTGGGAAAGGGTCGCCCGATCTTCGTCTGCTACTACACGACGATGGGACACGGCATCGCCACGATGGAGAAGGCGTCGAACGCCGGCTCCGCCGAGTTCCATGGATCTCCCATGAAGGACAAACCCGCGGAAGACGAGCTCTCGAAGCTCCCGTCGCTCGCCGAAGCCGTGCAAAAGTACGAGCCGCATTTGAAGAAGCTGGAAGCGAAATACAAGGGTGCTCCGCCTTCCGCCGCCATTCTCAAACCTCCCGCGTTCCCGCCCCGTGTAGTGACCGACGCGAAGGGAGCGGCTCGCAAAGACTTCGGCGCGACGCACATCAAGAACCTCATGAAAACGGACGAGCGCATCGTCGTCCTCCACGGTGACCTTGCCGGCTCCGGGGGGTTCGACGAAGTCGAGAAGGAGTTCCCCGACCGAGTGATCAACTGCGGCGCCGCGGAGGCCAATATGTACATGATGGCGGCGGGTCTGCGACAGGCAGGCATGCTCCCGCTCACCTACACCTTCGCCGCGTTCGGCACGAATGAAGGCCGTGCGAACGCTCGCCTCATCGACATCAATGCCGGCCATGTCCCCTGCTCTGTGCTGCACGATTGCACCCATGCGGGTCTGAGCGTCGGAGAGGATGGGGAAACGCACCAGGATCGGAATTACCTGAACATCCCCTTCGACCACACGGAAATCTGGGTGCCGGCTGACAGCAACCAGGCCGGAGCCGCGGCGGAACGCGCCATGACGCTGGTGGCCGAGGGCAAAACGAGCGTGTACACGTTCTTCGCTCGTTCGGGCCACGAGCAACTGAAAACTCCCAAGGGTGACGTCATATACGGCAAGGACTATGTGTTCGATGGCAAGATGGACATCGTGCGTGGCGCTGGAGATTCCTCGGACCAGGCCACGATTATCGCCACCGGCATCGCGGTTCATGATGCTGTCGCCGCCGCTGACCGGCTGTGGAGCGAGGAGAAAATCCGGGTCCGCGTGCTCAACGCCGCATGCATCCGTCCGTTGGATGCCGCTGCGGTCGTGCAAGCCGCCCTTGAAACCATGCATCTCATCGTCGTGGAAGATCATCACAGCGAAGGAGGGTTGGCCACGCAGGTCGCGGACGTCATCGCGGACTTCCAGCTACAGTGCTCGCTCCATCGCATGGGTGCGAATCACTACTTCCCGTCGGGCTCGGCGGAGGACCTGAAGTTCCTGGCCGGATTGGACGTGGACAGCATCATCAACGCCGTACAGGACGAAGTGCACCAGGAAGTGAGCGGCGGCGAGGATGTCTTCGTGACGATCATGTATACGCTCGCTGCCAACGCCAAACGCAGCCGGTTCCGGGCGTCCGTGGCGCCGTTCGTCGAACGTCTCGCCTCGGATAAGGCCTATCGCCATTCCCTGCGGGAACTTTGGAAGAAACGCGCAATCGCTGAGGGAAAGATGCCGGATGACGAGAAGCTGCAGAAGATCCTCGAGGCTTGAGCCTGTTTCCTCCCCGCCTGCCGCGCTACAATCGTGGCGGTGGGATGGCCGAGTGGTCGAAGGCGACCGACTTGAAATCGGTTAAGCCTCATAAGGGCTTCGTGGGTTCGAATCCCACTCCCACCGCCATAATCAAGGGTTATGCTCTCTTTCGGAACGTCGGTCCCAAGCGGCACCCGAATAGACTGCGATGTCTGCATCGTCGGATCGGGTCCTGCCGGTTTATCGGTGGCCCTTGGTCTTCGCGACTCCGGACTGAAAGTTTGCATGCTTGAGAGCGGATCGACCGAATCCGCTCCGGTACCCGATGCTCTCTACCAACTGCGAAGCACGAAGCTTCCGGTATCACCGGAATCGCGCGTTCGATCCTTTGGCGGCACGACGAGCGTTTGGTCGGGACGCTGGAAAGCGCATGACGAGATTGATTTTCGTCGGCGTGATTGGGTGCCCCTGTCAGGCTGGCCGATCAACCGCAGGGCGCTTGAGCCCTACTATGAGAAGACCAGCGCGCTCTTCGGCATACAGCATTCGGATGATGTTCCCGTTCAGAATCTATTTCCGCACAGCCCGTCGTTGGAGCCCACGGCCTTTTCGACGCAGCGACAAGACCGATGGCAATGGGGAAAGACGTTTCAGGAAGACATCGCGGCATCCCCTTCGCTGACGATCTATCTGGACTGCCACGTGACATCGCTCAGTGCCGCAGGAGAGGTTCTCCGGGAAGCGACGGTCCAGACTCCCTCCGGTTCCATCCGCGTGGGCGCGACTGCGTTCGTGCTTGCCGCAGGGGGAATTGAGAACCCGCGGTTGCTGCTCGCCAACGGTCTCGGCAACGCGTACGACCAAGTCGGGAGGTACTACATGGATCATCCGAAGGGGAAAATCGGAGTCATCGAGGCATACGGGAACATTGATCTCACATCGCTGTGGAACGTCTCGACGGATCACGGAAGAGTGGATATCGGATTTCGCCTCACAGATGACTGTCAGCAGCGAGAGAAGCTGCTCAACAGCCACGTCTTGCTTGAACCGCTCTCGCCGAAAGACGTACCGGCGCGGCTTTTGAAGCGACTGCTTCCCACGAAACGCTCGGGCCTGATTGCCATCCGTGATTACTTGGAACAGCTCCCGAGCCCCGAGAACCGCGTACGACTCTCCGATCAGCTCGATCCCTACGGCGTCCCGTTGCCGGCGATCGACTGGAGCATCGACGAGACTGCGGAGCGCACGATGCGGACGTTCCACGCGGTCCTGTCGGAGGCGTGCCAGCTGCACGAGCTTGGAGAAGTGGATAGCCCCCTTCTGTCGGCGAATCCGGTCCCTCCATGGAAGGATGCCTCCCACCACATGGGCACGACGCGAATGGGAACGGATCCAAAAACTTCCGTCACCAATTCGGATGCCAAGGTCCACGGTCTGCAGAATCTGTTCATCGCGGGCAGTTCGCTCTTTCCGACGGGAGGATATGCCAATCCGACGGCGACGATTTGCGCACTGGGGCTTCGTCTCGCCGATCACCTCCGCAGCCGACTTGTATGAGGAAGCGCGTGCTCGTCATCGGCTCCGGGAAGCGCGCTCAAAACGCGATTCTTCCGGCACTCTGGTGTCTGCGTGACACACACGAGGTCGTCGCAGTCCTCTCTCGGCATGAGAAGGATTTGACGCTCTTCCGTGGACAGTATTCGGTCACCACGGCGACATCACTGGCTTCCGTCGATCTTCCGACGATCGATCTTCTCTTCATCGCCGTCACGCTTCGTCAGGTTCCCGCCGTTCTCCAATCGCTGTCGGCGTACGACACCTCACGCATCACGCTGTTCCTGGACACGCCCGTACTCGCGCCGCAGCAGCTGGGGTCCGTCCGAGCGTTCAAGCGATTCAAAGACGTGCGAGCGACGGAGGATACGATCGCGCTGCCGCCGTTCCTTCTCGCGAAGAAGATTCTCGAGGCGCCGCTGAAGACGGTGCACTTCTTCCATAGCGGGTACAAGTACCACGCGCTGGCGAGCATGAAGATGCTGACTGGTTCATCTATCCGCTCCATGCGCGGCCAGCGCTTTCCCATGAGGCACCAGCGGAAAGACATTCGTTTCGCCAACGGCGTGCGTGGCATTCTCTGGGAACCGCGTGACTACGATCGTGGCAAACTCTTGCTGACGACATCCAACGCTGGTCTTGCGGATTATCCGCATGCCGACCCGCGGATCCGCAGGATGGGATATATCGTCGAGAACCACATCTACCGGGGCATGACGCTCGACGGAGTTGCGGTCGTCGGCGATGCGACGGACGAGAAATACCTGCGATCGATCACGGATGACATTCCAGACGCGTCTCCCATGAACACCATGAAAATCCGCGGGCTTCTGGATCTCATTCTCGACGTCGATGCACCGATCTCCCGGTTTCGATACGACCCGATCGACGCCATCTGGGACAATGTGTCGATGCTTCTTGCGGACAAAGTGGGTTGGGCTCCTGCAGGAACCGTTTTCAAGCGGCTGCTTCGCTTCCTCGAGGGTCGTTGAGAGTGGCCTAAGAAGAGCAAATATTGTATAATGAATGCATGGGAGCCCTGGGTGAAATCGGCAAGTCCTTCAGCGCCGTTTGGAATGCGGGATCGGCTTCCACGAGCCCGACGTTGACGGGAAAAGCGCACGATGCCCTCGGCAACACAACAGAGGCGATGGCGAATGAAACCCTGCGCCTTTCGTCCAAAGCGATCGGCGGAATCATGGGATTTACACTGGGAAAAATCCGGTCTCTCCTGGGCAGCGTGGCGTCGGCCGGTGGGAAGGCTCTCCTCCGTGCGCCGTTCATGCCGCTTCCCAAGCGAGGCTGATCGTCGTAGCCTGGCACGGATGACACTCGTGACATTTTCCGCGCCGGTCGTTCCGGGAGCGGGGCGAGGGAAACAACTCGGCGCCCCGACGATTAACGTGGATCCGCAATCGATTCCCTCCGGCGTGCGCGAGGGCATTTATGCAGGGTATCTCATTTGGGGCGGACAACACCTGCCGGCTGCCATCCACTACGGACCGAGGCCCGTCTTCCATGATTCGATCTCTTTCGAGATACACACCCTGGATTCCCTACCGTTCAACGTCGTGCCTCCGACGGTGGAGATCAAGCTCGTCTCGCATCTCCGCGATGTCCGCGATTTTCCGAGCCCCGAGGCTTTGATGACCCAAATTCGAGCCGATATCGCAGCCTGTCGTGCTATCCTGAAGCCGGTTTGATGATCTCCACTCTCCGCTCGCTCCTCACTCCCCGGCATCCGCTTCGTCTCGCCTGGCATCATTTCCGGTCATTCTTGGCGGCGCTGCGGTTCGGCTTTCCCGCGCGAAAACTCACGATCATTGGGATCACCGGAACGGACGGCAAAACCACGAGTGTCGGCATGACGGCCCATATCCTGCAGAAAGCCGGCATTCGCGTCGGTGCGCTCTCGACGGCATTCTTCCAGATCGATGACGTCGTGACATGGAATGCGACGCAGAAGACGTCGCCCTCGCCGTTCGTGATCCAGCGTTTCCTTCGCGACTTGGTTTCGAAGAACTGCACGCACGCCGTTCTCGAGTATTCGTCGCACGGACTCGTCCAGGGGCGCGTCGCCTGGACGTGGCCGAAAGTCGCGGCGATCACCAATACGTCCGCGGAACACCTCGATTATCACGGAACCATGCGCCAGTACCGAGAGGACAAAGGCATTCTGTTCGACATGCTCTTGGGGGAAGGGACGAAAGTCCTCCACCGAGAAGATGAGACGTTGCATCTGTATCGGCCGATTCCTTCGTCGGAAACCATCGTCTACGCGACGCATCCTCCAGAGTACTTCACGCAGGAACCCATTGGATCTGGCACGGGGGAAACGCACCTCTGGAGTACGGATGTCTCCGCCCGGACTGATGGGACGACGTGCGTGATTCAGGTCACGCCAGTCGAAGGCTCGGGGTCTTCGCACCAAGTTCCCCTGTCGCTGCGCGTCCCCGGTCTCTTCAACATCGAGAACGCCCTCTGTGCCATGTCCTGCACGTTGGGGGTGGGCGTATCCGTCCAGACGGCCTGTGCGGCGCTGGAGAGCTTCGGCGGGGTGCCGGGTCGCATGGAGAAGTTGCATTCCCCCGCTCCGTTCTCCGTCTACATCGACTTCACGGTCACGCCCGTAGCGTACGAGAAAACCCTTTCTGCCCTCCGAGCGATCCTCCCGGAAGGCAAACGTCTCCTCGTGCTGACCGGCAGCTGCGGGGACCGTATGAAGGAGAAACGCCCTCTCGTTGGAAAAATCGTCTCCCAGTTCGCCCATGAGATGGTCGTGACCAACGAGGATCCCTACACGGAGAATCCGGAAACGATCATCGACGAGGTGTGGGCGGGAGTGGACCAGTCGGCGACGGTCGCCCATCGTCTGTCGGACCGCCGCGAGGCGATCGCGCTGCTGTTCTCCAAAGCCCAGCCCGGGGACATCGTAGCGTTGTGCGGCAAGGGGAGCGACACGACGATGTGGGTCGCGCAGGGACAGGTTCCGTGGAACGAGAAGGAAATCGCCCTGGAGCTCTTGAAGCCGTACGAAGCGTGATAGCATGGCCGCCGTGCGGACCACGGCGTTGACGGCAGGCATCGATGAAGCGGGACGAGGAGCTCTCGCCGGGCCGGTGGTTGCAGGCGCCTGCATCATTTCCGTACCGCTGTTCCGGCGCCGTTCGTCGCACCCACTGTGGTCTCCGCACCGGAGAATCCCCTCGCAAGACGTTCTGCTGGCGGACAGCAAAATTCTCTCTTCCGAACAGCGCGCCGTCTCGTATGCCTGGATTTCAGATCACTGCGCCTTCGGCATCGGCATCGTGGAAGCCGAAGAGATTGAACGCATCGGCATTTTGCGCGCCAACGAACAAGCCATGCGTCTCGCAGTGGCACAGCTTTGCAGCAAAGCGACCCCGGCGCTGCTCCTTGTCGACGGAAAAGACTGATACAGTTTTCCCGTGCCGCATCAATCCATCGTCGGCGGAGATCGCCTGGAACCGTGCATCGCCGCCGCGTCCATCGTGGCGAAAGTCACTCGCGACAGGGTAATGCAAGAGCGCGCCTCGGCGTACCCGGACTACGGCTTCGACGAGCACAAGGGATACGGCACCGTTTCCCATATCGATGCCATTCGCAAACACGGACCGTGCGCGCTGCATCGCCCGTACTTCCTGAAGAAGATCCTCTTCGAGCAGTCAGCGCTTCTCCTGGCGTGACCACAGGACCCAGAGGACGACCCCCGCGACGAAGACGGGGATGGTCAGAAGTTGTCCGCGTGTCAGCGTCAGCCCGAGGACATCGGTCGGTTCCGCGGTCTGCTCGCGGAGATACTCGTTCATGAACCGCAGGAGACCGTACAGCATCAGGAACAAGGCTGCCGTCGTTCCTGGCATGAACGGCCGTCTGCGGAGATGCAGGAAGCACAGCAACGCGATGAGGAGGTCTTTCAGGAATCCGTAGAGCTGCGTGGGATGACGAAGTCCCTCCGCCCCAGGAATGGCAATTCCCCAGGGAAGCGTGGTCGGTATCCCGTACAGTTCTTGATTGATGAAATTCCCGAATCGTCCCAAGGCCAAACCGATGGCGACGGGAATGACCAGCACATCCGCCAAACGGCGAAATGACACCTTCGTGCGTCGGCAGAAAAGCCACAGCGCCAGGATGACTCCCAGGAATCCGCCGTGCGACGCCATTCCGCCGTGCCATACCATGATGACTTCCCACGGCCGCTCCAGGAAGAAAGGAAGGTCGTAGAACAGGACGTATCCCAATCGCCCTCCGATGAGCACGCCGGCGATCATCCAGGAGGCGAAAGACATCCACTGGTCTTTGGTCAGACCGAGGTCACGGTACCGCTGCAGACGAGGCAGCAGGACGATTCCGACGACGAATGCGGCCAAATAGAGCAATCCGTACCAATGGATACTCAGCGGGCCCAGAGTCAACGCGACCGCGCGGGAAGGGAAGAACTCCATCACGGGAGAAGTGTACCACCACAGTGACCCGTTCTCCGGTACACTGGCGCCCATGTTGATTTTGGGCATCGAAACGTCGTGCGATGAAACCTCGGTCGCCGTCGTCCGTGACGGACGGACGGTGCTCAGCAACGTGATCGCGAGCTCCAAGAAAGCCTTCGCCGCCCTTGCAGGCGTCATTCCGGAAGAGGCGGCACGCAAACAATTGGAATGCATCGTCCCTGTCGTTCGCCGGGCGTTGGAAGAGGCGAAGATACATCCGAAGGAACTGGACGCGATTGCGGTCACCAAAGGCCCTGGATTGCTGGGGTCCCTGCTCGTGGGAACGATGGCCGCACGCGTGTTATCTCGGATATGGGACGTTCCACTCATGGGCGTGCACCACACGCTCGGCCACCTCAGTTCGACGTATTTGGATGATCCAGACGAGCCACGCTTCCCCGTACTCACCCTGTCTGCTTCCGGAGGGCACTCCGATCTCTGGTACCGATCTTCTCACGTCACCGGCCGCCTCCTGGGTTCCACCAGAGACGATGCCGCGGGCGAAGCGTTCGATAAGGGCGCGAGCCTACTGGGACTCCCCTACCCCGGCGGTCCGTCCATCGCCAAAGCAGCGGAGACGGGAAGTCCCACGGCATTCGACTTCCCTTCACCGCTCCATGACAATCCGTCCTGCGATTTCAGCTTTTCCGGTTTGAAGACAGCACTGAAGTACTTGTTGCGCGACGATCAGACGGCGCTCACGCGCCTGCCGGATGTCGCGGCCTCGTATCAGGAAGCCATCTGTCGCCATCTCCTGGACCGTGTGGCGAGGGCGGCAAAGCACAGCCCTGACTGCGTGGAGCTCCATATCGTCGGCGGCGTGTCCGCTAATACTCGCTTGCGGCAGCTCGCACAGGAATGGAGCCAAACACACGGCATGCGGTTACGTGTGCCCTCGACACTCGCCTATTGTACGGACCATGCGGCCATGATCGCCTCCGCGGGATACTTCCAACTTCAGGAACAAGGACACTTTGCCTTCGATCCCTTCATCACCGCGGCATCGCTGCCGTTGTCCGAGACAGTCCGCGCTCCCGTTCAGTAAATCGCCACCGACGGCAGGATGGCTCCGAGGACGATGGCAATGAGGCCCAGGAGAGCCAAAACTTTGATGACGGTCGCTTTCTTGTTCTTCATCGGGTGTGGGGTTAGGGAGTAACAGTGACGGTCACGCTCTTGGTATCCTCGTAACCAGACGCGTCTTTGACCGTGAGCTTCACCTCATATGTGCCGACGGCGTCGAACACGTGGACGTACTTCGGAAGCGGGCTCTGCGCGATGACGACGTTCTGCTGCTCGGTCGAGCGAACGTCCCACAGAATGCTCTGCAGGGTTCCCGTGGAGCACGCCGAGTCAAATTCAACACCCTTCCCGACTTGCACGTTGACGCGGCTGGCAGTCAGACACGCCGCCAATGTGGGTCTGCGTACGACGATGATGCGCTTCGCGTTGAACGTCTTGCCGGAGCTCAGTACGACCGTGAGCGAGACGGTGTACTCGCCCGGCTCCTCGTACGTATGTTCCACGCGGGCCGCGCCCAACTCCCCTTCCCGTGCCTGACGCTCGTCGCCGAAGAGCCACCGGAAGCCGGCGATTTGCTGACCCGGGGGAATGAACGTATCGGAGGCGTCGAACACGACGCGAAGCGGCGCAACTCCTCCTTCCGGCTTCATCGCGATAGCCGGCTCGGCTCCGGGCGGTTGCACGTTGACGGTAATCGGCATGCGCATCGTCTTACCGTCCGCGTTCTCGGCAAGAAGAGTCAGGGTGTACGTGCCCTCGCGTCGGTAGATTGCCCGAACGGTCGTTCCGGTGATGTCGCTGGACGTGGCTTCCTGCACCTCCCAGTTGAACTTGATGAGCGGAAGACTCGTCTTCGGAGTCAGCTCGATCGACAGCGGCACCTCGCCGGTGATCGTCGCGTTGCGAACATCCGGCGTCCCTTCAAAACTCAAATCGGAAATCTGCAACGTAGGTGTCGCACGCACAAGCGTGACCAGCTCCGCCGTTTGCCCGCCGCTCGCGGAACGGATCTGCGTCACGACAGAATACGTGCCAGGAGAGTCGAAGGAATGTCCGATGCGGGTGAGTGAGGGGCCTTTGTCCGTTTTTCCGTCGCCGAAATCCCACGTGACCTCCTTCAAGGGCTCCTGCGTGTCGATTTTGAAGATGACGCCGAACGGTGCGGGGCCGAGGAGATTCTTCGGCTCGGTCGTAATGGTGACCGGGAACGGCAACGGCTTGGGGTCACCCACGTCGATGCTCCGCTGGTATGTCTGCTGCGTACCGTTCTGCAGCTGAATGACTGCCGTCACGAGGTACGTGCCCGTCTTGAAGTAAATATGATCCGCGACGGGCTTGTCGACGGTGACGTCCGCCACCGCATCGCCATCGAAGTCCCACTGCACCTCTTTGATCTGACCCGGATCCGAGACAAGCTCCGTCACGTCGAAGCGGATGGATTTGTCGACGGTTGGTTCCTCCGGCGCGAGCGAGAATACCGCCTTCGGAATGACGATGCGCTTGCTCAGTCGTCGCGTGTCGTTGTTCTCCAGGCGGATCGTGACGGAGACGACCGAAGTGCCGACGCTCGTGAAGACCTTCGTCAGCCTGGGTTCCACGGTCTTCTCGTCCACCTTATTGTCGTTATTCGTATCCCAGAGGTACTGAATGACCCGGTATCCCAGTTTGTTCAGCGTTTGGGTCGCCCGCTGCGCGTCGATCGTGACTGCGACTGGCGCGACGAGATCCTGCGAGCGGCTGGGAGTCATATCCAACGTCAACGCCGGCTCGCGCACGATCATGAACGGGACGGCGGCGCTGATCGCGATGCCCGGGATCAGGATGAGAACCATCTTCACCAAACTGCGCTGCCTCGTCGCGATCGTCACGTCCGCCCTCGCGATGCGCTGCAGCAAGAACAGACCGATTACCACGAAGGCGGCAGCTCCTACCAAGGCGCTCATCGAGCCGATCCTGACCAGTTCCTGCAAGTCCCCCGTGGGACTCGGCAACGTCATGAGGAGGAAGCCGCACCATCCGACGTACGCGACGTACGCGAGCGTTCCGAGCGTGAGTATCGTCCTCTTCGCGCGCTGGACCTCCGGCTTCGGTGCCGCGGTCGGCGCTGGCGCGGCGGCAACCGTTTGCGCCTCAGATGAGGCGGCAGGGGCGATGCCGTCGAGAGGTTGGCCGGAAGACGGAGTCGGATCAGCGGACACTGCTAGAAGAGAAAGCGGAACGGCTGGAAGCGGTAGCGGAGGATCCGGACATCAGCGACGCCCCCGAGAATCCTGCCGGAATGGCATCGGTCGGAAGTTCCACTTCCGGCGCCGCATTATGATCCATGAACGTGAGCTCAGCCGTCAGTCCAAGCGCGGAAGGCGCTCCTTCTTTGGAGCTCAATTTCCAGATCAACTGATGAACGTAGAACGTTTCTTCATCAATCCACACTTCTCCGGACAAATCATACTCCTGGAGGAACTGCTCCACCTTCTGCACGTCTTCCGTGGAAGCTTCGCCGTCCGGCGATGACTTCAGGAAGTCCACGAGCTTCGCGGGATCCACGGACACGCCGTAATGATAGGCGCGCCGGCCGTTGATATCCTCGAAACCGCGATTGCTCGTCACCGTCATGATTTCGGCCTGGGCCCGCAGTAAACGCGGATCGGGGGCCACGGCCGACGGCGATCGTTCCGCATCGCTGAGCGGCATGACCCACCAGCGGTTCAGGTACCCGGCCAAGGCTTCCGCGGGAAGCACCGGGCTGGGCGGCGTGATGGTGGCGTCCCGAAGACGCACGTAGAAATCATTGCCCTGTCCCAAGGCCGCATCGAGCAATACGTGCACGTCGCTGGATTTCTCCTCCTGGCCCGCCTTCCCCGTCAACTCCGCTGTGAAACTGGTTTCCGTTCCCCTGTTCTGCATGATGCCGTCACGGAGAGTGAGGATTCCTTCCATGTGGCGGGATGCGTCGTCGGAACGGAAGGACACGGACCCATTGAAGCGAACGGACTCCAGCGTCTGCCCGGCGAGGGTAGATCGATGAAGAACATCGGCAGACGGTAACCCCCGGCCACCGCAGGAAGAGAGGACTACGACAGAGAGGAGAGCGCACACGGGCAGACTGCGCATGCTGGAGGGGAAAGACCGGGGATCAGTGTGCCTCAAACGCATAGCCAACACCAGCAACGTCTCGCTGCGAAACACTACTTCCGGGTTCGTGTCACGGCTTCCACGGTCCGCAAGTCCGAAGGCTCTTCTATCACGAAACGGATCGTGCGACGCCGCGACGCGCGAACGTCGCCGCGGAAGGACAGCATCGTGACGGAAGAAGGGTCCAGGGAAACCGTCGGCAGGAACGACAACGTCACCTGTCTTCCCGACATGGAGGAGACGACCGTACTTACGTCTTTCCCGGAATTCGTGGTCAGACGCATGTTGCGGAGATCCGCATCCATCGCCGATCCTTCATTGCTCAGTGTCAGAGTGACGGGCGTGAGCGGTTTATTTCCCCGAACAGTCAGACGGATGCGCGCCAGCTCCTGGTTCGCTGCGTAACGCGGCGATCTCGAGGGCGGAAGCACTTCCGCCTGCACGCTGGTACGGGACGGCCCCGCAACGGCGGAAGTGGCTCCCAAAAGCGGGAAAGACGCGGAGATCGACGCATCCGGACTGACGATGTCTCCCGCGTGAATCCGGAACGAGTGTCGCGATCCAATGTCGGCTGTCGGCGATACATCCGCAAGGACCGTGACTGTCTTTCGTTCGCAGGGAAGGAATCGGAGCGGCTGGAAACGGAGCACGCCCTGTCGCTGCCTGTTCAGTGAAGTGACCGACGTCGCCCTCGCCCCACCGACACTCGCGTACAAACCGAGGATATCGGTCGATGCACTGACGCCGGTGTCCCGGACCGTCAGCGACGACAATGTCGAGCCGCTTCCCTCGCAGGATGCCGCCATGCGCAAGGAGAGTATGGACACCCCTTGAGCGCCTCGTGGCACCGAAGTGGATGGAATGCTTTCCGCCGTCACCGAAATGGTCGAGGCCTGTGCCGACTGCACGATCCCGACTGACAGAAACGCGAACGTCGTGAGAAGGATGGAGCGTGTCACGGACGCACCATACCAGGCTTCACCAGCGGCCGCTCGAACCTCCTCCACCAAATGAACCTCCGCCAAATCCCCCGAATCCACCCCCTCCTCCTCTCCCGCCTCCAAACCCGCCGAACCCTCCTCCGCCTCCCCATCGCCCACCACGCCTGGATGACTGCGGCATGCGAGAAACGATGAAATCGAAGAATAAGCCGAGGATGACGAGAATGGGAATGCTCAGCCACCACGTGAACAGAACAGTCAGCACAATGCCGAGCACGCCTCCCACCACGCCGCCAAGCCACCAAGACCTACTGCGACCGAGCCACGAAGCCCCGAAGTTCAGTCCGCCGAAGAGGAAGAACAGCAAAAACGGGAAGAAACCCTCGCCTCCCCCGACGTCGTACCGATCCGCCGTGTACTCGCCGGCGATGTGCTTCTCCAACGCCTGGACGCCCGATACAAGCCCCTCGTAGTAGTTTCCTTCACGGAAGGACGGAATGATGTCCTCGTTGATCACGCCGTTCGCGACGAGGTCCGGAACGGCCCCTTCCAAGCCGTAGCCCGTCTGGATGCCGATCTCCCGGTCTTCCAGCGCCGCGAGGATGAGCACGCCGTTATCGTTCTGCGCGGTGCCCACGCCCCAGGCTCGCCCCACTTGGACGCCCACCTCCGAAATATTCTCTCCGCCCAGCGTCTTCACGAGCAGGATGGCGATTTCGTTGCTCGTATTCTTCCGGTACGTCGACAGCAGCGATTCCAGCTGCTCTTCCTGTGCAGGGTCCAGCACGCCGGTCGTGTCCGTGACGAACCCGTCATTGGGCGGAATGTCGAATGCGGACGCCGCTGACGGGATGAGGAGCGACAGAATGAGCGCTCCCGCGGCTACCCCGATGAGGGAACGTCGTAGAACCATGGGCGATCAGGCTCCGAAGTCGACGGTCGGAGCTTTCTCCGAACCCTCGGCACTCTGGAAGAAGCTCTCCGCCTCGAAGCCGAACAATCCGGCGAGAAGCTTCCCGGGGAAGCGTCGTACCTTCACGTTGTACGCTTGCACGGCATTGTTGTAATCCCTCCTGGCTGTCGCGATGCGATTCTCCGTTCCCTCGAGCTGCACCATGAGGTCTTTGAATGCCTGGGTCGCCTGCAGCTGCGGATACGCTTCCACCGTCACGAGCAGCCGGGAAAGGGCGCTGTCGAAATTTTCCGCGGCGTTGATTTTCCCCTCGCGGGAAGGAGCGCTCTGCCACTGACTGCGGGCTTCCGTCACGCCGATGAAGGTGTCCTGCTCGAACTGCGCGGCGCCTTTCACCGTGCTAACGAGATTCGGAACAAGGTCAAACCGTCGCTGGTACTGCGTTTCCACTTGCGCCCATGCTCCGTCGACACCCGCCCTCGCGGTAACGAATCCGTTGTACCCGGTCCAGAGCCAGATGCCCAGAAGGACAACGACACCGAGGACGACGTAGAGCGGACGAATCTTGTTCATGATCAAGTCGGGAAAAGGAGACACCACACTAGCAGAAATCACCCGTGATCTGAACTGCGGTCCAGGGGAAGGATGTTGCCGTCACGGTTGGAGCACTCCCTCCTCTTTTCCGTTCACCCGGATCGTCACCGTCGTAACCCCGGGGAATCGCTTCAACGTCTGTTCGATTTGGGCGCGAATCGATTGCACGCGACAGGAGCCCGCGACGTCTTTCTGCAGGGCAGTCGAGAAATCCGCGGTGACTGTTCCTTCTTTCTGCACGACAGAGAGGAGCGTCACCCCCACGGGGAGACTGGTGTAGTACCCTTTCGATGCCTCTTGCGACGTGGGCCCTTTCAGCAATTCCTGAATCGCGATCGCGAGAACGTTCCCCGTGCCGGTCACGCGCCGGGTGACGGGAAGCGGGAGGTCGCAGTGGAGGACTTCCGGGTCCTGGATGTTATTCATGAAGTACACCAGTACGAAACCGCTCCCCACCGTCGGTGCGGGCTTGTCCGTCGCTGCGACGGATGAGGAAGCCGACGGTGCGTCGAACCCTTCCGTGAATGTCGTGCCGTCGTCGCTGCGGCAGCGGCGCGGGTACGATTCCATGATGGGGTTTCCCTGCCGTACGCAGTCTTCGAAGTTCTGCGCGACGGGCTGCGACGGCTGGCAGCCCAGTAGTACTACGGTACCGACGACTGCCAAGAGTGATCGTCTGCCGGTGTTGAGTCGACTGCTGCGCATGGATCGTGCTGTATTCTAACACAGTCCCATGTTGGAGCCACTACTCGTCATCCTTCTTCTCTTTCTTTTTCCGCTCCAAGGCGTGATCGGGTGGTGGGGCATTCTCGCCGTGCTCCTGCTGATCATTCCCGGTGCCATCGCCATGAAGATCGGAGCGCCGTACGTTCCTACGCCCAAGCGCATCGTGGATCGGATGTTCACGCTGGCGAAAATACGGCCCGGAGAGAAGGTCGTCGATTTGGGCTGCGGCGACGGGAAGCTCGTCTTCAAGGCAAACGCTCTCGGCGCTCTGGCGGAAGGATGGGAACTGTCCGTGCCCACCTACGCCGTCGCCAAGCTACGGTCACTCTTTCATCCTCGCTCCAGGATCCGCTTCGGCAACTTCTGGCACCGCTCATTTCCCGATGCGGACGTCGTGTTCTGCTACCTGCTCCCGCAGACGATGCAGACGTTCAAAAACAAAATCTGGCCCACGTTGAAACCCGGCTGCCGCGTCGTCTCGCATGCCTTCAAGATGGAAGGCATTGAACCTGTTGCGGAAGATCGCGGGGCGATTCTGTATGTTAAGCATATTTGACATACAACGCTCTACGTCATACTATCACATTTGCTGTTCTCTCACACTTCGGAAGAAAGGGGGGTGCACATGCACCCTATCCGAAACGCCTTGAGTTCTCCTCTCGGGATCGCAATCGAAGTCGGAGTGTACCTCTTCATCGCAGTCGTTGTGTCTGCGTGGTTGTACCGTCGCGATGATCAGAAGTCCGTCTTCGACCAACTGGGACTGGGAACTAGCTGCATTTGCGGTCTTCTTTGGTTTGTTGTGCTTCCCTTCATGGGGTTTGCGTGGCTCGTGAAGAAAGTCAGTCGACTGGGCTGACGTGGACCGGAGTCTCTCATTTCCGGATTGTGGGAACAGCACCCCCCTCCTTCGCGGGAGGGGGAACCTTTTTCTAGATGGTCGGGACGAAAGGACTTGAACCTTCGACCTCGCGGTCCCGAAGCGTGCCGCGCGCGCAACTGTTCAATAACGCTTCGCGGCGCGAAGCTTGGCCAACTGAGCTACGTCCTGGAGGTGATGAAATGAAGACTGGTCGGGACGAAAGGACTTGAACCTTCGACCTCGCGGTCCCGAACCGCGCGCTCTAGCCAACTGAGCTACGTCCCGACGAGAACGGAGCGCGGAAATTGTAGCATCGCCAAGCCGTTTGCCTAGGCCTATCGGAGCGGTTCTTGACGGTGCATCGCCCAGGCGTAGGCTGCGGCTCGTGCCTCGCGCCGCTATCATTCGCAGCATTATCCTGTCCGTGCCTAGGGCGTAGGAGCCGCGATGGAGTCATGATGAATTCTCTCGCCTCCCGCCCGGGAGGTTTGTTACTCCATATCCAGCAAATGAACACATCTGACCAACCACCAAATCTCGAGCAGGCAGCCAGCCTTGGCTTCCACAGTGTCCCCATGACTCCACAGGAAGAATGGGACGGACGCGTCCTGCCGCGGGAGCTTTACGTCTGCATGCGCGAGCAGTCTCCGGAGGCCTGGGGCCGACTCCTGACCTTGATTGAGGAACACCGAAACGCGCTCGATCAGGCTTGCCGTTCGCGAAGCTGGGCGACCCTGAACATCCTGCCGCCCGGTGTGCGGTACATTCATATCCATGGCAGGCCCGGCCAAGAATCGACAATTCAGTACGACGTCCCGCAGGAGCACCTGGAGATATCCTTTTCGGGAGATATTCCTCTTCCGGGCGCTTTCAAGGACGCTCTGCGACGCATGTTTGAACATCGTGCGACGTGAACCCAAATGTAGTGTTTCGCACTAAATTTCGCATGTAGCAATCCCCTGCTCTTCAAATCTGGTTCATTTTGTGTTCACAAAATGTATTCAGATGATGTAACAAGTGACCAAGCACAACGTTTGGGATCGTCGAACGCAGACCAAAAATTGCTACATTCGCATACAAGATACTAAAAAAAGTGGAGGTCAAATATCACTAGACAGGCCCGACCGGGTTCGTACACTGCAGCCCGCCCTGAAAAGGGTCTACTATGATCTTCGTGAAGCAATTCACCCACCGCGCTTCACTTCGCCACGTGATCGCTCACGTAGCCCTCATCACCACTCTCGTCTTGAACATGGTGATGAGCCTCCCGGCCCTTGGCTGAGAGCGAAGTGATCAGACAGTGACACGGCGTACCTATACAGACGACGAACGCCGATACTTCTTCTCCTCTGATGCTCACCAGAGGGTTCCCGGCTTTCTGGCGCTGAATTCCGAGCGGACCTCCGCCGCCTTTTTCTCCGCCGCCGTCTTCATGGCATTCAACATCACCGAGTGTTTCGGGTACGCGGCGGCAAGCGCCGTGAGGTAGGCGGAGAATTCCTCCACGTTCTGAGAGAGCGCAATGAAGTGCGTATTGTGCGCGATTGCTCCCGAGAAGTCCCGCGCGAGCGAGAGGAACTCCTTTTCGCGATCAGGCAGGGATCGCGGATTCGTGCTGAGGAGGCTCTCGACGAGTCTCCGGGCGATGCCGATGTCGTTGTATCGGCCGAGCAGATAGGCCTGCGTGAACTCCTTCGACGCATTCCCCGTCTGGAACTGCCTCAGGGAGATGTCGCCGAGGAGCTTCCATGCTCGCGCGTCTTCGGCATTTACCGACAGCGAACGTTCGACGGCCCTGCGTGCGTCGACGTAGGCCGTGGCCTGCATCAGGAGATCTGCCTGACTCAGGAATAAATCTCGTGAGAACCATTCCCCTTCCGCGCGTCTATACCAGGAAAGCGCCTCGGCGGAATTTCCCGACGCGTGCGCATGCCTGCCCATCGACGAGAGAGCGAGATACACGCCTTCGTGGACAGTCACGATGAGCAGAAGACTGGCAAGAATAACTTCCGCCGTCCGAACCGCGGTCTTTTCGCGGACCTTCCCCGCTCGCACTAGCGGCGCTGCCAACACGCCCAGTCCCAGCCACAACGGAAGGGCGATACCCACGAACTGCAGATTGTAGTCGATGAGGTTATGCGCGAAGACTCCCGCGACAGCCACAAGGAAGTACGGTTCGACTCCCACGGGTTCCGCGTGCCGAATACGCCGCACGATGCGCATAGCCGATGCCAAAAGCACGACGAGAATGAAGAACGTGTAGAGAAGCGCGGCCGGCCAACCGCGTTCCAGTGCAAGCTTCAGAAGGAAATTGTGCGGATGGTCCGACGTGGCGAGCACGTCGGATTGAAGTCTGGGCTGGATGAATCGGAAGCTGTAGGGTCCCCATCCCAAGAGAGGCCGCTCACCGGACAGTATAAGCGACTGTCTCCAGAACTGCGCGCGCTCCGTAAAGGAGGAGGTGCCTTCGTCAGCGGTGAAGGTGATCTTCTGGCCGACAGACTGTACGGGGTAAGAACGTGCCCGCAGCGCGTTGATCGAGGAGAAGACGAGAAGCCCCACGAACGCTGCCGTGACGGTTCCCAAAACGTATCGTCTCAGGCCGGGAAGTGTTCGTCGTCGAACGACGAAGAGGATGACCAGCAGCGCGATTTCCCCTCCGAATGCAATCACCCCTCCCCGGGAATAGCTGAGGAAGAGCGCACCTAACAGCAAACCCAAAAGGCAGAATCGTAAGAGCGTGACGGCGCGGCGGCGGGAACGCAACGCCCACCATGCCGCGAGCGGGATGGCGAGGAGCAGGAACTCCGCCCACGCATTCGGCCAGAAATCCGTGTGGAAACGCGCGTCGAAGAAGGTGCCGACGAACCGATTCACGGGCTGGAACAAGTACACCGCGACGCCGAGAAGCGCCGCTGCGATGGCAGCCCATACGACGGTTCGGCCGAGAGTGCGACCGAACTGCTCCGACTTCTCCGGTCCCATTCTTGCTACCCAGCAGAACAGCAGGACGCACGACACATCCCGCAAGAGTTCGTCGAGACCGTAATTTTTGGCGACGGAGGTCTCGTAGCTGAGAATGGACAGCAGCACGAACCCCATCAGCGGCCCCCAGACGAGCCAAGGCAGCTGCCGTTCGTCTGCCTCCGCTCCCCTGCTGCGCCATCGGTGCATCAGGATTAATACGGCCGAGAACAGCGCCAAGAGCCAGGTGGCATCAAGCGCCTTTCCTCCTTTCCAGAGGATAGCGAAGGCCGTCAGTGCCAGAAGAGCCGTCTCTGCTGTCTTGTGGAGGGTCAGGGTCCGCACCCGCAAATCATTGCACAAGCCCTACGCTGCCGTATACTCGTCCCGCTCCGAGACAAGCCGAAAGGGAGCTTCAGGCATATCGATCTTTTTGCGACCATCGTTCAGTGTTATCTCCCGTGCCGACGTGGCGGAATTGGTAGACGCGCACGCTTCAGGAGCGTGTATCTTCACGGATGTGCGAGTTCGAGTCTCGCCGTCGGCACCATCGAAGAACAGACAGTGAATCCCTCAAGAAGTTCTTGAGTGGTTTTCGTGCAGCGATACACTGGTGGGCATCCCTTTCCTCGATTCAGCTCCTCGGCCGCGACTCGGGGTCATGATCGTCCTCACGGCCGTCTATTTCCTGGCGGGAAAATTTGGACTGGCCTTGGCCTTCGAGTACACAAGCGCGTCACCAGTATGGCCGCCCACAGGCATCGCCCTCGCCGCGCTCCTCCTCTACGGGGTGCGCTACTGGCCTGCGATTTTCCTCGGAGCATTTCTCGTGAATATCACGACGGCGGGAACGGTTCTGACATCCTTGATCATCGCCGGCGGCAATACGTTGGAAAGCGTGGTCTGCTGCCTTCTGATACGTCAGTACGTCGGCACCTCGCTGTTCAGTCGCGTCGAGCACGTCGCGCTCCTCATGCTGTTCGCGATGGTGGCGTCCGGCCTCAGCGCCACGATCGGCATCACGTCGCTCATAGCAGGCGGCTTCGCGTCTGCGAACGACGCCCTCCTCATGTGGCTGACGTGGTGGATGGGCGATGTCGGTGGAGCTCTGATCGTCGCTCCGCTGATCTTACTGTGGAGTCAGAAAGGCAGCATTCAGTGGGTTCCCGCCAGGGCCACCGAAGCGTTGCTTCTGTGTCTTTTCCTCTCCGCACTCGGCCTGATCTTCTTCAGTTCTTCGCTCTTCAATTCGCCCATCCATTATCCGTTGTCCTTCTTCTGCTTGCTTCCCGTTCTGTGGACCGCAATACGCTTCGGTCCGCGAGAAACGGCGACGCTGGTGGTCTTTCTGGCGTGCATGGCCTTCACGGGAACGCTGAACGGAGTCGGACCGTTCGCGATGGACGGACCGAATACCTCACTCAGCTTGCTTCAGGCGTTCCTGGTCATCGCCTCCATGACAGGACTCATGCTGTCTGTGGCCATCCAGGAACGACGCCTGGCGGAGAAAGTGCTTGAGGAGCGCGTCCGAGAACGAACCAGCGATCTCGAGGCCGCGAGAACGCGCGATCGTGCGAACCTCGAACGACTGCGTTCCACCATCCGCCATCTGCCGATGGGCGCGCTGCTTCTCGATGAAGAGGGCAACCTCTTGGAACTGAATGATGCGTACTGCCAGACGTTCGGCATTCCCCTTCCCGCTGCGGAGGCGATGAAGATCACGAAGGACGAACTGCTCCATCACTTCCTGCAAGCCCTCGTCCATCCGGAGCAGCACATGGTCAAAGTGAGAAAGGCCCTGGATGCGAGAGAACCGATCTATGAGGAAGAGATCCATCTCAAGGACGGTCGCATCATCGTTCGTGACTTCCTTCCCATCTCGGAAAGCGGGACGCACCGGGGGTTGCTCTTCCTGTACCGAGACGTCACGCGGGAACGCCGCGTCGACGTGGCGAAGTCGGAATTCATGTCGCTTGCCAGTCATCAACTGCGGACGCCTCTCACGGCCATCCGCTGGGGACTGACCAGACTGCAGAAACAAAGCAGTGACGAGAAGATTCTCGCGGAGACCGTGAAAGCGGCCGAGCGCATGGCGAATACCATCGAGACGATGCTGAAAATCTCGCGCATCGAGGCGGAGCCGGAGGAATTGTTAGTGAGTGATTGCAAGCTATCGGAAATCCTCTCGACGAAGGAATCGTTCTTCCGTGAGTTCTACCAGCAAAAACAGCATTCCATTGTCATCGATTGCCCCGATCATCTCACGCTGCGGACCGACGCGACGTTCCTTCGGGAGATCGTCGGGAATTTGCTGCAGAACTCCATCAAGTACACGCCGAATGGCGGAAGGATTCAGGTAAAAGCTTTCCAGACAGACGATACGGTGACGTTGGAAATCACGGATACGGGATACGGCATTCCGGCGCATCAACAGCAGTTTGTGTTTCAAAAGTTCTTCCGGGGAGACAACATCATGCAGAAAGACACCACGGGTACGGGTTTGGGATTGTATCTGGTCGCGTTATTGACCAAATCCCTTCAGGGAAAAATTGAAATGCGATCGGTCGAAGGAAAAGGCACCACATTCACGCTGATCCTCCCCACCAATGCATGGTCAGACAACACCGGGGGCACGATGAACGTCAGCGCCTCCTCTCCGAAGACTCAGACGGAGTGATCAGGAGCGGTTGTAGGCCGCCAGCACGGTTTTTCGCCATTCCGTTCCCTCGGATGCCGCGTAGCGCTGGGCGTCTTCCAGCGTCGGCAGACGGTCGCCGTACTTGGTCAGCCAGAGGATTTTGAATTCATGGAAGCTGTCCTCGGTCTTCTCAAACTTCCTGGGGCTGCACTTTCCCTTCGAGCAGGCCATGATCCCATGACAGTTGTTCTTTGAGAGTCCCGTCCCGGCCGTGCAGTTGCTCGTCTCCGCGATGGCCACGGCCTTCGCGAGCCTGTCGATGTCCACGTTCTTCGCCTTCGGAACCGGGCAATGCCTGCGCTGCCCCTGCTTGCAGAGGCGCTTGCGAATACGATCGGCCTGCGCCGTGAGTCTGCGGGGATTCGGGATGCCCATTTTATCGTTCTCCCGCCACTGGTGCTGCAGGGCAACCAGCTGCTCCTCCAGGGGAAGTGGCTGTACTTCCGCGACGGCGTGCTCATTTTCCACGAGCAGCGTGCTCACGAACATGCCGAGGATGACCAGGACCGCCAGCGCGAGCAGGTCGGAGAGCCGGAGGTAGCGAAGTAAGGTTGTCATACGTAAATGGCGAACTAGTTTAGCGTTTAGTCTATATATATCAAACTATAATAATAATTGTGTCAATGCTTTCATGACAAGGCAAACAGGCATTGAAAAACAAGACGGGAGAGTCCGTTTCTTATGACAAAAAGAGTGTGAACCGGAGTAGTTTCGCTTTCCTCGGCCTCATCCTTCAGGCCTTCTCCGGAACGAATTTCATGGAGAGCGAATTGACGCAGTGTCGGGTGTCCTTCTCGGTCAGACGCTCCCCTTCAAACACATGGCCCAGATGGGCACCGCAATTCGCGCATTCGATTTCCGTCCGGAACCCGTCGGCATCCGGCAGTCGCTTCACCTTCCCTTCGATCTCCTGATCGAACGCCGGCCACCCGCATCCGGCATCGAACTTGTCGTCGGAACGGTAGAGTGGCTCATTGCAGCGCTTGCAGGCAAACACTCCTTTCTCCCAGAACTGATCGTACTCTCCCGTGAAGGGCGCCTCCGTCCCTTTCTTGAGAATGATGCGTTCTTCTTCAGGTGTGAGAGCGTTGAATGACATGCCTCCATTCTCCCGGATTTTGTCCCCACTGCCAACTCAGCAAGCGAGCAATTCCGCTTTTCTTCTGTGATTTTCGCGTCGAAGTACTTGTCAGGTGTACGCTCATACACCATACTGATCGCATCTACCTCCTTCACTTCCATTTCTCCTTTATGGACCTCCTCAAACTCCAAGACAAGTTCGCCCCTCAGGACATCGAGTGGCGATTGGGACGCGTGGGCATGACGAAGAGCGGCAAACTCTACGGCACGGCCCTCGCTTACATCACGAATCGCGCGATCATGCACCGACTCGACATGGTGTGCGGACCGGAAAACTGGCGCAACGAATTCCGCGAATGGAATGTCGGCGCCAAGCGCGGCGTTCTCTGCGGTCTCTCCATTCGCATCAACGGCGAGTGGGTCACCAAGTGGGACGGCGCAGAGAACACGGATATCGAAGCTCTGAAGGGCGGCCTGTCCGATTCCATGAAGCGCGCGGGCGTGCAATGGGGCATCGGACGCTACCTGTACGATCTCGATGAGAACTTCGCGATCATCGACGAAGCCGGTTCGCATTATGCCGCCGGCGTTGAGAAATCGAGCGGCAAGCCGTACCGATTCCGCTGGTCGCCTCCACGCCTGCCCGTCTGGGCCCTTCCGACCAAGGAAGAGCAGACGACGGCTGCGGAACCTCTGCCCGCACGTCGGTTGACCCAGAAGACTCCAGCTCTTCCGGAATACACGCTCGGCCAGGCACCCGCAGGCAAGCGACCGTGACCTCGCAACACTGAAGCGGTAGGATGCCTCCCATGGAGCGTCCTGCCGTTTCTTCGACATCGCTCACGCGCCTGATCGTGTTGCTGACGGCCGTTCTTCTCGCCGCGTTTGTGTTCACGCTGCACGCGATGGGACGCATCCCGGTCTGCTCATGCGGTCCGGGATTGTGGACGTGGAGCGCGTGGAGCAGCGAGACGTCGCAGCACGTCGGTGATCCGTACTCGTTTTCGCATGTCCTGCACGGGATCATCTTCTTCTGGATCCTCTGGCTGCTTGCCAGGCGTCTCTCCACGGCCTGGAAGTTCTTCATCGCGGTTGTCGCGGAAGTCGGATGGGAGATCCTCGAAAATTCACCGATCATCATCAACCGCTACCGGGCTGCCACGGCTTCGTTGGATTACACGGGCGACAGCATTCTCAACGCCCTGGGAGACGTCGCGTTCTGCATGGTGGGATTCTGGCTCGCTTGGAAGTTGCCGTGGAAATGGACGGCAGTTCTCGTGCTACTCATTGAACTCATTATGCTCGCACTGATCCGTGACAACCTCACGTTGAACGTGCTCATGCTTCTGTCACCCATTCCGGCCATCAAGTCCTGGCAGATGGCTCACTGAGCGGCACCCCACACGATGTTCGCGGCCATCCGGTCCAAAAATGCCTCGCCCTCCGTGTAGTCACCCTGGTCCGGACTGTCGGAGAGCGCCATGGAGAGAACGATGTTGCCCTTCTTCGCGATGAGAATGGTTGCCCGCAGAGGAGGCAGGCCCGTCTGCGTGAAGAGGAACGACTGCTTCTTCGCCGGTTGCCCTCCCAGCATCGCGTCTTCTTCACGAAGCTCCGTGACGATGAAGTCCGTTTTCACGCTGGCCAAGCTCTCCGCAGCAATATCCGCGATGGACTGCTGCGTATCGGACACTTCCGAGACGATCGAGACTCTCGGCAGGGCGTTCTTCGACGGGTACAACTGGACGGAATGCCCGCCATTCGCGCCCGGAGCCGCTTCGGTCTGCCAGTTCGACGGGTACCGTACCGTGAAATGCTTCAGGGGATCCGTGTACGACTTTTCGCTGATCGCCGACAACGACGAACCAGAGGCGGTGGAACCGGTCCCTGACGGCGCCACCGTTCCAGGGGTGGAGGAGCAGGCGACGAGGATGAGGCTGAATGCGGCCAGTCCGGACGTGAAGCGTAGGTGCATGCACGCACCATACTCCGGCTCAGGCGAAACGGTAACCGTTCTTAGTCCTGATACACCATGCCCTGCTCTTCAAGGTCGAACGCGGCGTAGGCCTTGGGATTCGGAGAAGACAGTGGCGGGAAGACGAAGTACAGACGATTGTCCGCGTACACGAAGTCCGTGTCCTGAATGCTCGTCAGGTCCAAGTACGTCATCCTCTTTCTCGCGATGTCGTAAATGACGGTAAAGAGGTTGGCGGGACGTTCGGTCGTCTCGGAAAGATGGAAGAAGAGGGCCTCACCCTGCAAATCCGAGATGGTGAGGCGTACCGGGCTCTTCTCGCAATCGTGCGCCACAAAGACGTTGGCCTGCTCTTTCTCGTGGAGTGCTTCCTGCAAGTTCTTGCATACCTGAGTGTCGAGGACCCTCGTGCCGGCTTCCTGCATTCCGTCCACTTTGAGGATTCCGAGATCGCCGACGAGAACCGGGAGCGCGTCCGCGCCGGACTGCGTGAGGGGCGCCGGCGCCGTCACGGCCTCTTGGCCGTTCGGCAGCGGCCAACCGCCTGACGATGAAGACCCCGCATCCTGCGGAACATTCGGCTGCGTCGTCTGCCCGCAGCCCACCAGAAGAGCCGCGGAAACCACCATGGAACCAAGGAGGAGCTTGTGCATGGAGAAACTATGACAGACGGTCCCACCGCTGTCGACGCTCACTTCGCCACGAACGCCGTCGCTCCGAGCCATGCGAGGTCGAACACCGCCTTCATGGTGCGAGCGAACGTCGGGCTTTCCACGATGAGACCCAGCAGCTCGTCTTTGTTCAGCGAGATGATGCCTACGGAGTTGTTGAAGATGACCACCTCGTTCTCGAACAGGAACTGATCCTTGTTCACGAGGAGGATCTCCATGAGGTTCTGGTCGTACTCCTTCGGAAGGAACGGCTCCAATACCCGTACGCTGTCCACCGTCGTCGGAGACAGGTACCGCGTCTTGATCTTCTTGCGCAGCTTCTCATGCGTGTACTCCCGGAAGAACTCCGGGAAGAACGTCGTGACGTTCTGGAGGTTCGTGTATCCCAGAATTTCGCCCTTGGCATTCAGCGATTCGCGGAGCACTTTCTCCACACCGTCCTGTCCCTCGTAGAAACGGATCTTCGGCTTGAAAGCCAGCGCGCTGGAGAGCGTGCGCAGTTCCGGCAGCAAGCCCTTCGTGATGTTCACCTTCTCCTCCGCCATCGCCAGCAGTTGTTCCGGCGGCTCGGGCGCGAAGCACTTCACGCCGTTCTTGTTGTACTGACTGAGAAGTTTCTTCTGCAGGAGATTCTCGACGGTGTGATAGCAGCTGACGCGGTGCACTCCTGCCTTCCTCGCGATCGTCGACACCGGTCCGCCGTTGATCTCCAAGCAGGCCAGGTACACCTTCGCCTCTTCTTCCGTGAGGCCGATTTTCAGGAGCTGGGAGAGCATGTCAGGACCAGTATACGCCTGTTGTAGAGAATTTTCTACAGTATTTGGTCGTTATGGATTGGCTTCCAAGAGAGGAATACTCGAACTCGGATCCGGGGATGTTGGACGGAATGACCATTCGGGCGGATACTGTCTACGGTCAATCATCGCGTAGCCCTCGCCACTTCTTGCCCCATTTTTGCATGTCCAAAACTTGCGATCACTGTCGGACAGCCTTCGAGGTCACTCAAGAAGACCGGGCCTTCTACGAGAAAATGGACGTGCCCGAGCCTCGGACGTGCCACACGTGCCGGCTGCGCCGCCGTCTGATGGAACGCAACGCCCGCCACCTCTACTACACGAAGTGCGCGCTGACGGGAAAGCAGATCATCTCGCAGTACCGCGAAGACGTTCCCTTCCCCATCTACAGCACGCAAGCGTGGTGGAGCGACGACTGGGACGCGACATCCTACGGGCGCGACGTCGATTTCAGCCGTCCGTTCTTCGAGCAATTCAAGGAACTCCTGAACGTCGTACCGCACCTGGCACTCTTCGTGTCCGGCGAAGGGACGATGATCAACAGCGAATACAACAACTGCGCCGGGTATCTGAAAAATTGCTATCTCATCGCCGAGAGTGATTACAATGAGGACTGCTTTTACTCGAATCTCCTTAAGAATTGCAAAAGCGTCTGCGACTGCTCCGTCTGCTACGACTGCGAGCGCTGTTACGAGTGCATCGACTGCCTCAAGTGTTACAACGTGCAGTTCTCCCAGGATTGTCAGAACTGTTCGGATAGTTTTTTCCTGAAGAACTGCATCGGCTGTCGCGACTGCATCTGCTGTATGAATCAGCGCCAGAAGCAATACATGATCCTCAACAAGCAGTACACGAAGGAGGAGTACGAGAAGCTCAAGGCGTCGATGGACCTGCAAACCCGCACCGGCATCGAACGCATCCGGCAGAAGTCGCAGGAGTTCTTCCTGAGCCAGCCGCACAAGGCGTTCCAGATGGAGCGGACGCAGGATTGCGTGGGTGACCATCTCTACGATTCGAAGAACGCATATCACTGTTTCGATTCCAAGGATCTGGAAGACTGCCGCTACTGCGCGGAAGTGTCCTTGGGCGTGAAGTCTTGCATGGATTACAACTCCTGGGGCGACAAGGCGGAACTTGTGTACCAGAGTGCCGCCTGCGGCGATCAGATTTACAACCTCCGGTTCTGCTCCACGTGCATTACCAACGTGTACAACGCGGATTACTGCGTTCAGTGCACGGGGTCATCCGACTTGTTCGGCTGCGTCGGCATCAAGAAGCAGAAGTACTGCATCCTGAACAAGCAGTACACGAAGGAAGAGTATGAGAAACTTCGTTCGCAATTGATAGAACACATGAAGAAAACCGGGGAATGGGGCGAATACTTCCCGCAGGACCTCTGTCCGTTCTCCTATAACGAGTCCATCGCCATGGACTATGTCCCGCTCAGCAAGGCAGATGCGGAGAAACTTGGATGGAACTGGCGTGAAGAAGAGGAAGGAAAGAAATATCTGGGACCCGAATTCGCGGTGCCGGACCGGGTAAGCGAGCTTACCGACGACGTCACGGGGAAGGTGCTGATGTGCGAAGAAACCCGCAAGCCCTACAAGATCATCGCGCAAGAACTGGCGTTCTACCGCAGCATGAACATTCCCGCTCCGAAGCTCAGCCCCGACGCACGCCACCTGCGTCGTATGGAGAAGCGAAACCCGCACATCCTGTATACGCGCGAGTGCAAGAACTGTTCGAAAACCGTGCAGTCGACATTCGCTCCGAACAGAAAGGAGGTCTTGTATTGCGAAGAGTGTTACCTCAAGTCCGTGTACTGATATGCAGAAGACCTGTACCCAGTGCCGGCAGGGATTCTCCGTCGAGGAAGTTGAAAAGAAAATTCGTGAAGTTTTCGATGCGGGGACTCCTGAGCAATGTCCTGATTGTCGCCGAAGAAATCGCCTCATATTCCGGAATTTCTTTTCGCTCTATCACCGGACTTGCGACCTGACGAAGAAGAAGATCATCTCCATGTACGACGAGGGCACCCCGTTCCCCGTGTACGACATGCACGAGTGGTGGAGTGATAAGTGGGACGCGCTATCTTTCGGATTCATAGTGGATCTCAGCTCACCGCTGTTCCCACAAATGAAAAGGCTGCACGAACAAGTGCCGCGCATGTCCATCATGAATACGAACACTGAAAACACGGACTACTGCAACTTGTCGTTTTACAGTCGGAATTGCTACCTCGTATTTGGAAATGTCGGAAACGAGGACTGTGCGTACGGACACATTGTCTGGCAGTCAAACGATTGCTACGACTGCCTGTACACGTACAAGTGCCAGCATTGCTATGAGTGTATCGACTGCGTGCAGTGCCATAGCTTGGCGTTCTCTCGCGATTGCGAGAACTGCTCATCGTCACAATTCCTCGTGCACTGTACCGGGTGCAGCGACTGTTTCGGCTGCGTAGGCCTGAAGAACAAGCAGTTCCATATTTTTAACGAAGCTCATACGAAGGAGGAATATGCCAAGAAGATGTCTCAATTGAACTCTGGAAATGCCGATATTATCGATTTTGCAAAAAAGAGAGTCGCCGCGCTGATTGGGAAAGAAATCGTAAAGTACTATCACGGATTCAACTGTGAAAAGGTCACTGGCGATTATCTATATAACTGCAAGAACATCAGTGATGGATACGACCTGAAGAACTGTGAGGACTGCACCCACTGCGCAACTCTGGAATCATTCACCGATTCAACGGATTGCAACTTTTCTGGAACGAAGTCTGAACTATGCATGAACTCGTTGACTGTTGAGGGATACAAGCTGCTTGGCTGTCACACATGCCTGCAGGGATGCACTGATTTGTTCTACTGCGACAACTGTTACGGATGCAAGGACTGTTTCGGCTGCGTCGGGTTGAAACAAAAGCGATTTTGCATCTTCAATAAGCAATACTCGAAGGAAGAGTACGGGGCCTTACTTCCCCAACTGATTGCAACGATGAAGAAGTATAAGGAGTGGGGAAACTTCTTTCCTGAGGACTTTTCCCCGTTTGCATACAATGAGACGATTGCCTCCGTATATTTCCCACTTTTAGAGAAGGAAGCCGTTTCTCAAGGGTATCACTGGAAGGAAAAGAAAGAAGATATTACGACGCAGCAGTACATGGGACCGAATATCGACGTTCCGAAGGACCTGGAAGATGCGGACGATTCAATCACTAAAAGCATCCTTCGGTGCGAGTCGTCTGGAAAGCTGTACAAAATCACGCCACAAGAGCTGGCCTTTTATCGACTGATGAAGCTTCCGCTACCCCGGAAATGCTTCGATGAACGACAGCGAGAGCGCTTCTTGCTTCGCAATCCCCGAAAATTGTTCGACAGGCAATGTGCGAAGTGCAAAACACCCATTCGAACAACCTACGCTTCGGATCGCCCCGAGACAGTGTATTGCGAGAAATGTTACTTAGCGACCATCTACTGAATGCAAAAAACCTGCCCCCATTGCCGGCAAGAATTCAAAATCTCCGACCAGGATCTCGCTTTCCTAAATAAAGTTTCACCGGTTTTTGCCGGCAAACAGGAGAGCATCCCGCCACCCCAGACCTGTCCCGACTGTCGTTTGCAGCAGCACTTGGCCTTCCGAAACGAACGGAAGCTCTACCACCGAAAATGCGATCTGACGGGAAAACAGATCATCTCCGTGTACGCCCCCGATTCTCCACAGAAGATTTATGCTCAAAACGAGTGGTGGAGCGATGCTTGGAACGCCAGAGACTTCGCCCGCGACATCGATTGGAATCGTCCGTTCTTCGCGCAGTTCCAAGATCTATTCAGAAGCGTGCCGCTGCCGCACATTCACATGGAGTCCTGCGAGAATTTCGAGTACGGCAACTTCTGCTGGGGCAGCAGCGACTGCTATCTGACGTTCGGAAGCGACGGAAGCAGGAACTGCTACTACAGCCACCTGCTTTACAATTGCACGGACTGTGTAGATTGCTCGTACTGCAAAGAATGCACCTACTGCTATGAGCTTCTCGACAGCGAGAAGTGTTACCGGTGTTTCTACTCCAAAGAACTCCTGAATTGCGAGAGCGTGGACTTCTCCATCGACTGCAAATCCTGCAAAAATTGCTTCGGTTGCACGGGTCTCCGCCACAAGCAGTACTGCCTCTTCAACGAACAGCTCACGGAGAAGGAATATAAGTCACGGCTCGTAGAGCTGATCGTCACGCAGGAAGCCATCGACATCGCAGGCAAAAAGGCGATGGATCTGTGGAAGAAGCAGCCACGTCTTGCCGCAAGACTTGTGCAGTGCGAAGACTGTACAGGTGACAACCTCCTGCAGTGCAAGAGTTGCACCGACTGCTTTGACGGAGTGGGAGGACGCGACTGCGTGCGCGTGCAGAACATGCCCGGCCAAAGCGTCGACTGCCACGACATCTACGCAGCCGGACACGGTGCCGAACTCTGCTACAACGGTTACTGCATCGCCTCCCATCGTACGCATTTCTCTTTCCTGATTTACCCCACGGGAGACAATGTCCTCTACAGCGCGCTCTGTGCAAGCTGCAATAATATCTTCGGTTGCGTCGGGCTCCAGCACCAGGAGTACTGCATCTTCAACAAGCAGTACTCGAAGGAGGAGTACGAACGTCTCGTCCCGCAGCTGATCGCTCATATGAGGAAGACCGGTGAATGGGGCGAGTTCTTCCCGGTCACTCTGTCACCGTTCGCCTATAACGAAACGGTGGCGAACGAATTCTTCCCTCTCTCGCAAGAAGAGGCTGCGCGACGCGGATGGGATTGGCGAGTCCAGAGACAAGAAGAGGACTATCTTGGACCCGAGACGCCCGTCCCCTCTTCCATCGCTCGCGTCGATGAATCCATCACGCAGAAGATTTTGCGCTGTCATTCTACCGGCAAGCTCTACAAGATCATTCCCCAGGAGCTTTCGTTCTACAGAGACCACGGGCTCCCCGTTCCCATTCTTTGCCCCGATGAACGGCATCGCCAGCGCATGGAGAAGCGGAATCCCCGGAAGCTTTGGAAGAGGACCTGCGACAGCTGCCATACTCCCATCAGCACAACGTACGCGCCCGATCGCCACGAAATCGTCTACTGTGAAGCTTGCTACACCAAAGCCGTCGCATGAAGAAAACCTGCACCTACTGCCGGCAGTCGTTCGATATCTCAGCCGAGGACCTCGCTTTCCTGGAGAAGGTTTCTCCGGAAATCGGCGGTATCAAACAGCAGATTCCTCCGCCGACGCTATGTCCCGAGTGCCGCCGCCAACGGCGAATGTCCTGGAGAAACGAGAAGCGCCTCTATCACCGAAAATGCGACCTCACGGGGAAGCAAATCCTCTCCGTGTATTCCCCGGACAAGCCGTTCACGGTCTACGAGCACCACGAATGGTACAAGGCGGACTGGGACCCGCTTTCGTACGGCAAGGACTTTGACTTCTCAAAACCGTTCTTCGAACAATTCGACGCTCTTCATCACTCCTGTCCGATCCGGAGCATGAATAGCCAGGCCGAAAGTGTGAACAGCGACTACACGAACTTGGGAACCCGGAACAAGAACTGTTATTTGATCTTCGCGGCGACCGGCAATGAGGACTGTTACTACTCCATGTACATTCAGCGGTCGCGAAACTGCATCGACTGTTTCTTCGTCTTCGATTGCGAATGGTGCTACGAATGCATCGATTGTTACGGGTGCTCCCGGCTCCGGCGTTCGCAGTACTGCGAGAACTGCCACGATTCTTTCTTTCTCTACGATTGTCACGGGTGCACCGACTGCTTCGGCTGCGCGGGACTTGTGAAGAAGCAGTACTGCATTTTCAACCAACAGTATTCCAAGGAGGAATACGAGAAGATGATCGGCGACATCCGCGGATCACGGGAGACCTTCGCGGCGGCCGGAAAGAAGTTCGATCAACTGAAACTCACCGTCCCTCATAAAGCCACCGCGGGGATCAGCAACGAAAACGTCACGGGCGATCACGTGTCATTCTCGAAGAACGCTTTTTCCTGCTTCGATTGCACGTACTTGGAGGACTGCAAGAACTGCACCTGGCTGCATCAAAGCAAGGATTGCCAGGATTGCTACGCCTGGGGACTCACCGGCGAATTGGGATACGAGAACCATCTGTGTGGCGAGAAGTTCTACAACGTGCAGTTCACGGAATCGTGCTGGAACAATGTCCGTAATCTGCTCTACTGCCGGTACTGCCTGGATGGAACGAGCGATTGCTTCGGATGCGTGAGCCTGGTTCGAAGGCAGTACTGCGTCTTGAATAAGCAGTACACGAAGGACGAATACGAAAGGCTCGTTCCGAAAATCATCGAGCACATGAGAGGCACCAAGGAATGGGGAGAATTCTTCCCCACACACTTGTCGCCGTACGGGTACAACGAAACCGTCGCACAGGAATATTTCCCGATGTCGGAGGAGGAGGTGAAAGCGAAGAACTGGAAGTGGAGACCGGAGGACGCCTCTCAGGAAAAGTACCTCGGGCCGCACGCGGAAATACCCGCGTCCATCGACGACGCGGGCGACGACGTCACGGAGAAAATCTATCACTGCGAGATCACGGGAAAACCGTACAAGATCATTCCGCAGGAACTCGCCTTCTACCGCGAGATGCGCATTCCCCTTCCGACGAAATGCTTCGACCAGCGTCATGTCGAACGCAGGGACAAGAGAAATCCCCGTAAGCTCTGGAAACGCTCCTGCGCGAAATGCGAGAAGGAGATCCAAACGTCCTACGCGCCGGACCGCCCGGAGATCGTTTTCTGCGAGGATTGCTACCGGAAGGAGGTATACTGAGAACGTGCTGCAAACTTGCAATAATCCCTGGTGTAAAGATTCCTTCGTAGTGGAGGACAAGGATCTTGAGCTCCTGAAGGAGTTCGGTATGGAGAATCCGCCCATACAGTGTCCGACGTGCCGCCACCTGCAACGGGGCGTGTTCTTCCCGCGCATCAAGATGCATCGGCGAAAGTCTTCGCTCTCGGGCGAAAACATCCTCAGCATTTACGGACCGGACTGCAAAGCGCCCGTGTACTCCATTCAGGAATGGTGGAGCGACAAGTGGGACGCGACCCGATACGGACGAGATATCGATTTCTCGAAGCCGTTCTTCCGACAGTTCGCCGAGCTCTATGACGCTGTTCCCCGCATGGCGAACAAGAACCAGAACACCGTGAACTGCGACTACACGTATTCCTGCGGGAACTCCAAGAACGTGTACTACTCGGAGACGGTCTTCACCTCCGAGGACGTGTACTACTCGGCCGCGATCACAGGCAAAAACGACATGGTGTTCGATTGCTTGCGTTGCTTCCAGTGCAGCAACATCCACGACTGCGTTCTCTCCACCAACTGCACCTCCTCGTCATATCTCTTCCGCTGCAACACCACGAGCGACTCGCATTTCTGCATCGACTGTCGCGGATGCACGGATTGTCTCTTCTCGTCGAACCTGCGCAACAAGTCTCTCCACGTGTTCAACAAGCCCGTCACACGCGCTGAGTTCGAGGCCATCAAGGCGAGGGTGCTGGACGGGAAACATTCGACGCTACAGAAAAGCCTGGAGGAATGGAAGAAAGTACACCTGAAGGCGATCTGGCGTTCCACGTACATGGAAAGCTACGACGATTGCACGGGCGACTCTCTGCAGCAATGCGCCCACTGCCACGAATGCTACGACTGCATCAATTGCATCGATGACCGGTACTGCTGGAGCCTGACACCGGGTGATAAGAACGTGCGGTGCATGGATCTCACCAGCGGCGGCATCGGCGAGCTGATGTACAACTCCGTCGGGCTTGGAGGGGTGGGCAACTATTTCTTGCGCATGTGTGCCCATTGCCGGCAGTCCTCGGAACTCACGTACTGCATCGACTGCTATATCTGCAAAAACTGCTTCGGCTGCGCGGGACTCAAGAACAGACAGCACTGCATCTTCAACAAGCAGTATTCCAAGGAGGAGTACGACGCGCTCGTTCTGAAACTCATCGAGCACATGAAGAAGACAGGAGAATGGGGGGAGTTCTTCCCAGTGACCCTCTCCGCCTTCGCCTATAACTCCTCCATTTCGGCGCATTATCAGCCGATGCCGAAAGACGAAGTCCTGCGGCGGAATTGGCGATGGGCGGACATCCCGGAGGAATCTCTCGAGGGCCGCGAGCTCGGAAAAGACGTGCCAGACGACATCGGTGACGTGAGCGAGGAACAGGGGGCGGGAGTCCTCACCTGCCAGGCTACGGGGAAGAAGTTCAAAGTCCTTCCGCAGGAGCTGGCCTTTTACCGTCGTACCAAGACCCCTCTCCCCAGGCAGCATCCGGATGTGCGCATGGAACGTCGCCGCGCGATGCTCAACCCTCACCGCTTGTGGGACCGGCAGTGCACCAATTGCCGCAAAGGGGTGCGGTCTTCGTACGCACCAGACCGTCCGGAGATCATCTACTGTGAAGACTGCTACATGAAAGCGGTATACTGACGGGCATGGCCTTCATCTGCGAGACCTGCGGCTCCCCCTACGAGGTTCTCCCCGGGGAACTCGAGCTGCACGAGAAGATCGTGTCGTCGTTCGAGATCGGTCGCATGGATCCCCCGCCCTACTGCCCCGACTGTCGCCTGCGCCGGAAGATGGTGTGGCGTAACGAACGTTTCCTGTATTCGCGCACATGTGACCTCAGTGGGAAGAAGATGCTATCCGTGTACCCCCAGGATGCGCCTTTTCCCGTGTACGAACGCAACGAATGGTGGGGCGACAAGTGGGATCCTCTGTCGTACGGGCGAGACTACGATTTCACGAAGCCGTTTTTCGAGCAGTTTGGCGAGCTGCTGAAAGTCGTGCCTCGCAGCGCGCTGAATTCCTCCAACGTCGAGAACTGCGACTACACAAACTTCGCGTTCGACTGCCGCAACTGTTATCTCACGCAATGCTGCTATGACAGCGAATCGCTCTATTACGGATACTGGCTCCTCAACTGCAAAGACTGCTTGGATTGCAGCTACTGCTTCGAGTCGCAGCGCTGCATCGGGTGTGTCGACTGCAACCATTCCTACAACTGCCGCTTCTGCACGCTCTCGCACACGTCCACGGACAGCGCCTACCTCTACGACTGCCGCGGTTGTACGAACTGCTTCGGCTGCGTGGGGCTTCGCCGGAAATCCTTCTGCCTGTTCAACGAGCAACTGACGAAAGAGGAATACGAAAAGAAGATGAAGGAGATCGATCTGCAGAATCCCGTGCATGTGCAGGCCGTCACGGAGCGCTTGAAGGCGCTTCGCCTCAAGCATCCACATCTGTACTCCGTGCAGGAGAAGACGGAGCACTGCACCGGCGACTACATTTTCGAATGCAAGAATTGCGTGAACTGCTACCAGATCTACCGATCACTGGACTGCATGTACGTGCAGGACTCGGAAACGAAAGACGCGCTCCATTGCTACCATCCCGGCTGGTCGGAGCTGACGTACGAAACGTACTCGTCCGTCACGCAGCGGAGCTGCGCATTCGCCAACCAGTGCTGGACGGGCAACGATATCTACTACAGTGACAACTGCCAAAATTGCTCGCACGTCTTCGGCTGTATCTCACTGAAGCAATCGCGCTACTGCATCCTCAACAAGCAATACACGAAGGAGGAATACCTCGCGATGATCCCGAAGATCCGCGAGCACATGCAGAGTACCGGAGAGTGGGGGGAATTCTTCCCCGTCGAGCTCGCTCCGTTCCCCTACAACGAGACGATGGCGCAGCAGGATTTTCCGATGACAAAGGCCGAAGTGGAGAAACGCGGTTGGCGCTGGTCCGACGATCTTTCGAAGACCACGGGCCGACAGACGAAGGAATGGAAGGACATGCCCCAGGATATCGCCGATGTATCTGACGACGTGACGAAAGAGATCTTCTCCTGCTCTCGATGCGCCAAGAATTACAAGGTGATCCCGCAAGAACTGACCTTCCTGCGCGACGCATCGTTACCGTTACCGCGTATTTGTCAGGACTGCCGCTACACCGAACGCCTCAAGCTTCGGAATCCCCGCAAGCTCTGGAAGCGCGAATGCTCGAAGTGCAAGAAGTCCCTCGAGACGACCTACGCCCCCGATCGGCCAGAGACGATCTATTGCGAGGACTGCTACCTCAAGCAGGTCTACTGATCACTTCTTGCCGCTCACCGCGTCAAAGAAGAAGTGGAAGATCTGGCTCATCTGCTCCTGCTTGATCTTCAGGCCGATCTGCGAGTCTCCATAGCAGGCGAGGTACAAAGCGGAGCCGACGAGGAAAACGTTCGTCGCTCCTCGTGAAGCGGGGTACTCGTCCGGACGGAAGTCGCGGAGCGCGATGCGTCGAATGCGTTCGGGCAAGAGAGTGCCGGATGCCTCGATGATATCCACGGTCAGCTTCTTCTCCTTCGCGCTATCGTAGAATTCCTGCATGAAGTTCGAGAGCGGAACGTTACCGAGCTGCTGCTCAAACGTGTTCGACGTCAGCATACGGATGTGCAGAATGCCCTGCTTCTCCGTCTCTTGGAGAAGATCGCGGAAGAAGTTCTTCATGCCCGCTTTCCCTTCATAAATCTCCAGTTTCGGCACCAGCCGCTCCTCGCGCGAAAGAGCGCGGAGTTCCTTCTCCACAGATGGAATTTCTTCCAGCATCTGCGTGTATGAAGAGGACTTCTCCCGAACCAGTTCTTCCAATGCCGCTGGTCCGGAGACGCCGAAGCACTGCACGTCATCGCGAACATGGACAGTCACGAGACCCTGCGACGCCATTCTCTTCAGGAGTTTGTAGGCAAACACGCGGTCTATTCCGCACCGGCGGGCGATGGTGGATGCCGGCTGGACGCCCAATTCCGCCAGTCCGAGATAGAGCTGCGTTTCCTTGTCCGTGAGGCCGAGCTTGGCCAAGAAGTCGGAGAGAAGCATATCGGTTGTTCCTTGAGAAATAACACTATTCCTTGGCTAGGATACATGAAAAGATAGGCCTGTCACTATTTCTTGTTTCTCACTATGGATACAGCCTGCAAACAGTGTTCGAGCCCCTTCACGATCACGGATGCCGACCGCGCGATGATGGACCGTATCGCGCCCGTCGTTGCGGGGAAGACGCTGTCCCTCCCGAATCCGACGCTCTGCCCAACCTGCCGCAACCAGCGGAAGTTCAGTTTCCGCAATGATAGCAACTACTATCGCAACGTTTGCACCCACTGCGGCAAGGCCGTGATCTCGATCTACTCGCCTGATAAAGAGGTGAAAGTGCTGTGCGATGACTGCTTCTGGTCTGACAGTCACGACCCTCTCGCGTACGGAAAGGACATCGACTGGAACAGACCGTTCTTCGAGCAGTACGCCGAGATGCGCGCTGCCGTCCCCCGCCTCGCCATCTTCCACACGCAGAGCGAGAACTCGGACTACACCGTCCACAGTTCGAAAAACAAAAACTGCTACATGGGATCGTCGCTCGTGGACGACGAAGACGTCTACTACAGCGACTGGGTAATCCGCTCGCGCGACACCGTCGACTGCCTCACGAGCACCGGCATGGAGCTCTGCTACGAGTGCATCGATTGTCGCGACTGCTTCAACAGCGACTATGCCGAACTGTGCACGTCACTTGTGGATTCCGTGCACTGCTTCGACTGTCACCGCAGCCAGGCTCTGGTGGGTTGCGTGTCCCTTCGGGACAAGAAGGCCATGATCCTCAATGAAGTTTCGGACGAGAGAACGGTGAAAGAGACGATCGATCGCCTGAAACACGATGCAGCTTTCCGGACCGACTTCCTGAAGAAGTACGAAGCCCTGAAGCTCCGTGTTCCGAAGCGATCTGCCTGGAACATCAATACGGAGAACTGCACGGGCGACTACATCACGAATTCACGGAATGCTCGCCACACGTTCCACAGCGACTACATCGAGGACGGCAATTACGTGCACGATGTGACGAAAGGCAAGGACGTCATGGATGTCATGCGGATGAGCGGGGCCGAACTGCTCTACGAATGCGCGAACATCGTAGACCTCTCGCGCAGCTGCTTCTGCACACTCACATACCAGTGCCAGGAGATGCTCTACTCGGATAACTGCAACGGCGCGAACAGCTGCTTCGGATGCTTCGGCCTGAAGAAGAACCGATACTGCATCCTCAACAAGCAGTATACGAAGGATGATTACGATGCTCTGGTCTTGAAGCTGGTAGAACATATGAAGAAGACCGGAGAGTGGGGGGAATTCTTCCCACATCGACTCGCCGCCTTCGGATACAACGAAACGAAGGCGCACGAATGGTATCCGCTCTTGCACGAGGAGACGCTGAAACGCGGTTGGAACTGGAGCGACTATCAGCAAGAGACGCCGAAAGACTTGAAGACGATTTCAGGGAAAGACCTGCCTCACACCATCGAGGAAGTGCCCGACGCGATCCTCAATGTCATCATCACGTGCGAAGTGACGGGGAAGCCGTATCGCCTCGTGCCCCAAGAGCTCGAGTTCTACCGAAAGAAGCATTTGCCTGTCCCGCGGAGATCACCCCGGCAGCGGCATTTGGACCGCGTGTCGCACCAGAACCCCCGCGTCCTCTGCGACCGCGCATGCGATCGGTGCAAAAAGACTGTGCACACAACGTACTCGCCGCAGCGGCCCGAAAAAGTGTTCTGCGAGGCGTGTTATTTGGATACCGCCATCTGACTGTAAAATAAGGCTTCCAGAAGCCTAAAAACCCTTAAAACTGCCCTTCCCAGCAAGCGGCGTTTGCCGTAGAATACAGGGTTGAAACAAGCTATGGCGCTCCGTCACCTCCACATCGTCGTTCCCCAGGGGACGCCCGGCAACGCCAAACTGGAATCCAAGTTCCAGGAACTGCTGATCAACCTGCGCAACACCTTCACGGGGAAACCCGTCTCGCTGGAGTATTTCGGCTTCGCGCAGTACTCCTACTTCTTCATCGTCATCGATGAACGGCAGATGGAGACCATCGAGGGCCTCATCTACGCCACTTTTCCGGAAGCCGAAATCAAGGAGACGGTGGATTACACCAACCAGTTCAATCCGAAGACGCAGGCCATTGCCGGAGGAGACGTCACACTGCATCACTCGGACGTGTATCCGATTAAGACGTACGACCTGTTCGAAGAGGACAGCGCCTCGCGCATCTTCTCCACGATCTCCAAGATCGGGCGCGACGAGCAGGCATGGATCCAGATTGTCGCCGAGCCGCAGGACGACACGGGCAAGTACCACTACGGCCGCCGCATCAAAGCTAGAATGGCGAATATCCATCACACGTTCTCCATCCGCGACCGCCTGCGGGAAGGCGGACGCAAAGCCATCAACGAGATGCGTCACGGAAAAGCGCACGAGAAGTCCGGCATCAAGCCGTACAAAGTCAGCATCCGTTGCGCGTACATCGCCAAGGACCGCGAAACGGCTTCCAGAAAACTCGAGGCGCTCTTCGCCAGCTTCACGCAGTTCAACGACAAGGACATCAACGAGTTCCACGGACATGAGTCACACGGCATGGACCGATTCCTGCGGGATTACCGGGCTCGCGTCCATGGGAACCCCATGATCCTCAATGCGAAGGAGGTGGCCACGCTGTATCACTTCCCGAATGCCGATGCCGTTCCGCACGTCGTGCACGTGCTGGCTCGCAAGGCCGAGCCGCCTCAGGATCTTCCGAAAGCCGGGGAATCGGACGTCAGCGCGTTCGGCGTCACGAACTACCATAACAACTTCATCCCGTTCGGCATCCGCCGATCGGACCGCCGCCGCCATCTCTACACCGTCGGAAAGTCCGGCTCCGGCAAGAGCAAACTCCTGGAACTCCTCATCAATAACGACCTGCAGGAGGGTAAAGGACTCGCGGTGCTGGATCCGCACGGCGACCTCATTGATGCCGTGCTGCGCTACGTACCCAAGCATCGTATCGACGACGTGGTCCTGCTGGATCCGGGCGATACCGATTTCCCCATCGCCTTCAACCCGCTGGAGAAGGTGGACGAGGCCTACAAGATGCAAGTGACGATCGGGTTCCTGCAGATCTTCAAGAAGCTCTTCGGTTCCAACTGGTCCGACCGCTTGGAACACGTGCTGCGCTACACCACGCTTGCCCTCCTCGATAGCCCGAACACGACGGTGTTAAGCATCCTGAAAATGCTCACGGACAAGAACTACCGCCAGAAGATCGTTTCACGCATTCAGGACTCGGTGGTAAAGAGCTTCTGGGTGTCGGAGTTCGCTGCTTGGTCCGAGAAGTTCGACGCAGACGCCATCACGCCGCTCCTGAATAAGGTCGGCCAGTTCGTGGCTACGAACATGATTCGCAACATGATCGGCCAGCCCAAGACGAAGTTCGACATCCGCGAGATCATGGATAAGAAGAAGATCCTGCTGATGAAGGTCTCGAAGGGATTGCTCGGCGAGGAGAACTCCTCGCTCATCGGCTCCATGTTCATCACGAAGCTGTACCAGGCAGCGATGAGCCGCGCGGACACCGCCGAGGACAAGCGCGAGGACTTCTACCTGTACGTCGACGAGTTCCAGAACTTCGCCACGGACACGTTCGCCGAAATCCTCTCCGAAGCCCGCAAGTATCGCCTGAACCTTACGCTTGCCCACCAGTACATGGGCCAGCTGTCGCCGGTGGTCCGCGAGACGGTGTTCGGCAACGTCGGTTCCATGATCAGCTTCCGCGTGGGAGCCGAGGACGCCGGTATCCTGGAAGGCGAATACAACCCCGTCTTCAAGGCGCGCGACATCATTAACCTCGGCGTCCGGGAGTTCTACGCGAAGATGCAAGTCGCCGGAGAGCAGCGCGACGCGTTCTCGGGCCGCACGTTGGATGCGCCGTCCCCGAAGGAGGACTACACGAAGCAGATCATCGACGCGTCTCGCAAGAAGTACTGCGTCCCGAAGGCCCAGGTGGAAGAGATGCTCCGGAAGTGGGACGAGGCGGCGTCCGCACCCGAAAAGGACGCACAGGCCATGGAACAGGCTTTCGAGGAGCCCATCATTTGATCTAGAACTTGCGGTTTTCCGCTCTGCGCAGCCGATTCTTTTGACGCTGTCCTTTCTTTCTCGTAGGGTCGCCCGCTATGGGTTGTCTGGAGGATTTCCGGGAACGGTCCGACGCGTTCAGCGCCGGGCTCCGTCGCGCGTGCGAGTCCGCCGATGCCGCCAAGAATGCCGTGGTCGCGATCGCCTCGTCGCAGCGTCAGATGGCCATGACAGTCGCGGCTGTCGACTGTCTGAACATTCCGGTGCACGAAGCCCCCGTTGATCCGCCGAGAGTGCTGCTCGATTACCTCTACCGCTCTGAGCCGGCGCTCAATGCGTACAATTTCGATTCCAGTCTCATCGGCGTGCGGATCGTTTGGAATCTTATCGAGAAGATCGGACGCGAACTCGCGTGCATGGGTCTGCCAATCGATGAGCAGAAGGACACACTGCGCGACGCGCTTCTGCGGCACGGCCGGCGCTTCGCGATGATGAGCCGAAACAACTTCAATCCCATCAACCGCCAGGCGGACGTCGCAGGGGACTGCTTGGCATCACCGAGCCCATTCACCTACGTCATGGAAGAGGGGCAGCTTGCGGGGATACGCCTGCGCCAAGACGTCCATCAACTTGCGACTGCCACGGTGCAAATGCATCAGGGCATGGAAGGACACGACAATCGTTTCCACTGCCCGGCCTTCCAGGCCCTCGACGCGGTCATTCCCTACATCATTGACGTGTATTTCCAGTGGAGAGAGACGCTGTCGAACGCACGTAAGCCGTAAGACGGCAGCACTTTTCGCGTCGTGGATGGAATGAAGTCCAACACCATCATCGTCGACCTCGACGGCACCCTCGCGGACGTCGGGCACCGGCTCCATTACGTAAAGGCAAAGGGGAAGAAGAACTGGAAGGGCTTCTTCTCCGACATGCATCTAGATCCCATCAACGTCTGGTGCCTGGAGCTCATGAAAGCTATGAAGGCCGCGGGGTTTTTGATCGACATCGTCTCCGGTCGCCCGGACGATTACGGGCAGGTCATCAAGACCTGGCTCAGCCAGAACAACGTGCCGTTTGACCGGCTCTTCATGCGGCGCGGCGGCGATTTCCGCGCGGACGACATCGTCAAACGGGAAATATTGTATGAGCACTTCCAGAAGGACGATGTCCTCTTCGTGGTCGATGATCGGGAATCCGTGGTGCGCATGTGGCGGGAGGAAGGTCTCGTGTGCCTGCAGTGCAATCCGCAGTAACGGCGTTTACTGCTCGGAAGACATCGGCTCGGCGGGATCCCCGGGGTCCAAAGGATCTACCAGCTCTGCGGGATCATTTTCATACACCTCCTGAACCGGTTCATCCTTGTTCATCACTTGGTCCACCCTGCTCGCGCCCGAGGTTTCAACATCGATCGTCGCATCCGAGGCGATGTACGTGAGTCGGCTAGCGCCGTGCAGCTCGCCCGAAATCGATGTCGAGACATTCACGTCCGCGCGGCTCGATCCGAATGCTTTCACGTGCAGTTCTTCGGACGGAAAATCGAACGCGTGCAGTTTTGAGGCGCCTTCCAAATTCGTCGTGATCTTCTGGGTCGATCCCCTCAGTGACGCGATCGACGCCCCGTAGGCAATGACCGTCGCATCCGTGAAGTCGCCTTCAATGTTCGCTTTCGAAGCTCCCTCCAATTTCAACGCGATTTTCGGAGCTGAGCCCCGAAGCGTTGCGATGGACGCTCCGTGCGCGTTCGCCTTGATATCTGTGAATTCCCCCTCGATGTTCACACGTGCGCTCCCGTATACCGACAAATCCAACGGGGCGTCGGTGAAACCGCTTGCCGTGACCTTCACGGCGCTATAAAACTCACCGCCCTCGAATGTCGGCGTCGTGATGATGATCGTGGGGTATGGCCCGGAGCAGAAAATGCAAATGCCGAAACGATCCTTGCGTGACACGAGCAGCTGACCGTCTTCCACGATCACGTCGAGCTCCTCCAATCGGTTTACGGGACCTTTGGCGACGAACGAGGTCTCCGTGCCTTTGCGGATGATCACCTCGTGACCGCCTCCCATCTGGATCTTCGTAAATGCTTCCACCGGGAAACTACGAGTTTCTTCGACTCGATAGATCTTTTGATACTCCTGCATCTTCGCCTCGATCATGGGAGCCTTGCTAAAACCCGTCACGACGCCCGTCATCAACGCGATCATCCACAGCCCGACGAGACCGGCCGTCCAGGGAACGCTGAAGGTGTTCTTCATGCGGGCCAAGGAGGCTCCGAGAACCGTGACAAACAGGATGGGCACGAGGACCAAGACATAGGCGGAAACAAGCAAGGTAATGAACGTGGTCGTGCCGAACAATTCACTGGGCGGCACGTCGATGTAGTGCTGCCCCCCGTTCACGAGGAGCATAAGGAACACGAACGTCAGCGCGAACAACAGTGCACTGGCGATGACGATGAGAAACGCGCCGGCAAGCCGCGCGATGATGGGAACGATGCGCCGAACGATCTGCATGAGGAGGAGGAAGATTTTCTGCAGCAGCACGAACGGAGCCTGAGCCACGCGTTTCACCGTGCCGCTTTTCATCGTCGCGGTCGCCTTCGGCATGGTCTTCTTCAGCGTCGCTTCGATGGACGAAAGCGTGAGCGGCTGTCCGCGCATCTCCATTTTCTCCGCCGTACTCTTCGCCTCCGGCATGATGATCCACAGGATGATGTAGAGAATCACCGTGAAGCCGCCGAGGAAGATGGACAGCGCGAAGAGAAGCCGCATGATCGTCGGATCGATGCCCACGTAGTTCGCGATGCCCGCGGCCACGCCGCCGAGGATCTTGTTGTCGGCGTCGCGATACAGGCGCTTCTTGAGCGGGATTTTCCCCGGGGCGTCGCCTCCTGTCTCGTTCTCGGGATCACCCTCGAATTTCTCGAAATCCTTCACCGTGCCCATCTGGGTGATGAGCGCGTCGACGTCCGCGAGCGAAATCACCTTGCGGCTCTTCCCCAGTTTCTCGGAGAAGTGCTCCGCGATGCCGCTCTCGATGTCCGCGACGATCTCATCTCGGTCCGGAGAGTGCGCGAAGTGATTGCGGATCGATGCGAGGTAGGCATCGAGACGCTCGAATCCGCGCTCCTCGACGGTGAAGAGGGCACCGCCGATGGTAATGGATACGGTCTTATGCATGTCCGAGAAGGGAAGAAATGGAGGACGAAAGGGATTTCCATGTCGCCGTGAGTTCGCGGATGGCCGCTTGTCCGTCTTTGGTCACGGAGTAGTACTTCCGCGGCGGTCCGCTCTTGGATTCGACCCAGGTGTAGTCCAGCATCCCCTCCCTCCGTAGTCGGTTCAGGAGCGGATACAGGGTTCCTTCCACCACGATTAGTTCGCTCTGTTTCAGTTCCTGCAGGATATCCGATGCGTACAGCTCTTTGCCGCGGGCGATGACGAGGAGGATGCAGAATTCGAGGAATCCTTTGCGCATCTGCGCTTGGGTGTTCTCGGCGCCGACGTTGTGTGGACGATCCATGTGTGAGGAATGTAGCACCAGGTAGTAGGCGATGCAAGGTACTGTGTCGATCGCTCAACGGAAAGCACAAAAAAACGCGACGGGCTGCGTCGCGTGGAGATGCTACGTACGGTACGACTACACTTTCCTCACCCGCCGAACGTCGGCTGGAGCATCGCAATGGATAAACCGAAGACCAACAACATCACAACAAGCGTGCGCAGCTTCTTCATAGAAAATCGGGGGGAAGAAACTCAACCGCAAGATCGTAGCAAATTCGAAGATGATTGGACTGCAAATTGACAGCTCTGGCACGACAAAGGCGGATGCCTTCTCGGCTGCGATTTACTGCCCCGGGCTGGCATTCGGAAGATCCCTATGGCTCCTTCATCTTTCCGAATTATTTTTTTCCCATCAGAAGATGCACGACCGGACGGGATCCGGACCGAGAAACGCGTCGGGAAGGTCCGTCGGCTCTCCGCAGATCGTGCGCCCGATGGGATCGGGAACGAGCACCGGTCCCCTCTCCTCTTCGGAGAAAACCGTGGAGCCGGAGAGGGCTTGTGCGCCGGAGTTTCCCGGAAAATTCTGCGTCGCCGTGCCACTGGGAGCACCCGTCGTCTCGAAGTCCGACCAATCGATGGAACCCCCTCGTAGGTTGGACACGCGGCGGCCTTCCAGGGGTACCGGTTCCTGCCAAATGTACGGGCCGTTCGCTTGGGAAGCCGCGGATGACGAGAATGCGGGATTCTGCGGCGGAAGATACGGATTGCGGTACCCAGGATCCGCCGGCACGACGGGAAGCGAGGATCGCCCGTAGTAGCTGAAACGCCGCACCGAAGATGATGAGCTTGCGACGGGGCGATACGGAATGGGTGCGGTATCCGCGTCGAAGTACTCGTCTCGCGGATCCAGGAGTGATGCCGGCAAGCCCCCGGGATTCGAACGCTCGGCGATCACCGTGTTCCGCAGCACGGTCGGGACGGGGGCGATTTCTTCTGGCTGGCAGCCCACCAGGAGCGGCAGCAGGAAGAGGAGAGCCAGGGCAAGCGTGAGCTTGCGTTGGAAGCGTTGCCGGGTCATGCGAAAAGGCGCGTACTGTACAGAAGACATCGGAGGATGGCATCTCTTTCGTTCAGATCTTGACCCTGCCCCGTTAGCACTCTAGAATTTGGACTGCTAATTCGACCATATCATTCTTCGTTTTCCTTCTTCCTCCCCGATTTTCTATGGCAAGCGGTAAGACTCTGCCCAAGCTGGCAGTGAAAATTGAACCCATCGGCGACCGCGTCGTCGTCCATCCTCTCGAAAAGGAGACGACCACGGCCTCCGGCATCGTCATCCCCGACACCGCCTCCGGCGAGAAGCCGCAGGAGGGTTTGGTGATGGCCGTCGGCAACGGCGGCATCGGCAAGGACCAGACCGACCCGTCCAAGTTCGTGAAGGTCGGCGACACCGTCCTCTTCGGCAAGTACGCCGGGGACGACGTGAAGCTGAAAGGCACCGACGGCAAGGACGTGGAAGTGAAAGTCCTCCACCTCGATTCGATCCTCGGCATCGTCCGCTCGTAATTCATCCATCCCCTTTTCCCCACTCTGAACCATGCCAGCCAAACAACTCCTCTTCGGTAACGACGCTCGCGACAAGCTCATCAAGGGCGTCGCCAAGCTCGCCGCCGCGGTCTCCGCCACGATGGGCCCTCTCGGCCGCAACGTGAGCATCGAGAGAAAATACGGCGGACCGACCGTCACGAAGGACGGCGTCTCCGTCGCGAAGGAAATCGAGCTCCCGGATCCGTACGAGAACATGGGCGCCCAGCTCGTGAAGGAAGCCGCCACGAAAACCAACGACGCCGCGGGTGACGGCACCACGACCGCCACGGTCATGGCCCACGCCATCATGCAGGAAGGCTTGAAGCACCTCGGCTCCGGCAAGAACGCCATTTCCATCAAGAACGGCATCCTCAAGGCCGTCGATGCCGTGGTCGAGTATCTCGACACCATCAAGAAGAACGTCTCCAAGAAGGAGGAGTTCGCCGCCGTCGCGACGATCTCCGCTCAGGACGAGGAGATCGGCCAGCTCATCGCCGAAGTCATCGACGAGGTCGGCAAGGACGGCGTCGTCACGGTGGAAGCCGGACAGACGCTGGGCCTGGAGAAGGAGTTCGTGGAAGGCATGCAGTTCGATCAGGGCTACATCTCCGCGTACTTCGTCACGGATCCGCAGGGCATGAAGGCCGTCTACGAGCGCCCGTCCATCCTCATCACGGACAAGAAGATTTCCAGCATCCAGGAGATCCTCCCGCTCCTCGAGAGCCTCGCGCAGCGCGGCAAGAAGGAGCTGGTCATCATCGCCGAGAACGTCGAAGGCGAAGCGCTCGCCACCCTCGTGCTCAACAAGCTCCGCGGCACGTTCCACACGCTCGCCGTGAAGGCTCCGGCCTTCGGTGACCGCCGCAAGGAGATGCTGAAGGACATCGCCGCCCTCACGGGAGGTCGTGTGATCTCCGAGGAGGTTGGCCTGAAGCTGGAGAACGCCACCATCGAGGACCTCGGCACGGCTCGCCGTGTGGTCGCCACGAAGGACAACACGCTCATCGTGGACGGCGGAGGCAAGAAGAGCGAGATCGACGCCCGCATCAGCCAGATCAAAGGCCAGCTGGAGGAGACGAAGTCCGACTTCGACCGCGAGAAGCTCCAGGAGCGCCTCGCCAAGCTTTCCGGCGGCGTCGCCGTCGTGAAGGTGGGCGCTGCCACGGAGATCGAGCAGAAGGAGAAGCAGCACCGCGTGGAGGACGCCCTGTCCGCCACTCGCGCTGCCGCCGAGGAAGGCATCGTCCCGGGAGGAGGCACCGCCTACATCCGCGCCATCGTGGCCTTGGACAAAGTGAAAGTCTCCAATAAGGACGAGCAGATCGGCGTGGACATCATCCGCGGCGCTCTCACCGCTCCTGCCCGCCACATCGCCGACAACGCCGGCGCGGAAGGCAAAGTGGTCGTGGACAAGGTGAAGGGTTCCAAGGGCAACGTCGGATACAACGCCCTCACCGGCGAGTACGAGGACCTGGTGAAGGCCATGGTCATCGACCCGAAGAAGGTCACGCGCTCCGCGCTCCAGAACGCCGCATCCGTCGCGGCCATGTTCCTCACCCTCGAGGTCGCCGTCGTGGAGATCCCCGAAAAGGAAAAGCCCGCGATGCCCGAGGGCGGAGGCGGGATGGGAGGCATGGGCGGCATGGACTTCTAACTCTAAGGCCCCGCGCAAGCGGGGCTTTTATTAAATTTTTATGGATTGGCCCACAATAATCACTAGCATTCTTGGAAGCTCAGCAGTTACGACCGCATTGATAAAGATTTTTGATACTTATGTCACTCCAAAAAGGGACAAGGAAAATCGCTTATTCGAAGCTCGAAAACAAGCTTATACCGAACTCCTATGTACTCTTGAGATTTTTTTAGAAACAGGGAAAGCAATTTCTATAGCTACTAGTTTTTACAAGGCACGTCTAATTTCAGGAGTTAAAGTACAGGATCAATTGGAAGAACTTTGGATTTGCTATGCAGAGCTTGAAGAGAATATTAAGGAACAGAATAGAGACAAGATTCATAGAAGCTCTCAAATCATGCTTAGCCACTTAGAGGAAACAATTGCGAAGATGCGACTTGAACTCGGCCTTGAGAATGACCAGCAAAAGCTTTTACGTCATATAAATAAAAGAATTAATATTGATAATCTATCTAATTCGCATTCTGTGACGGCCAAGGAAGAACCTTTTGTAGAGAGTAAAGGAGAAGGCTCCGCGTGACGCCTACAAAACATCTTACATAATTTCTGGAATGCCCCGCCGAGTGAGGAGGCGATAGCGGCTTCGAGGCCGAAGGCCGAGGTGGTTCACTCGGCGGAGACCTTTTCTTTCGTCCATTTCTTTTCTGTGGCTGAGAAAAGAAATGGACTACCAAGAAATGAGAATGCCTTTCTGTCTCGTGAAATCAAATGAACATCGTACGAAGAAAGAGCATACTTTCGAAAATCATGAAACTCCTCTTCGTCCCCTCCTCCAAAACTCTCGACAAACAATCGTCGCACCGTTTCGTCACGTCCTTGATCGTCTTCATCACGACGGCCGTGGGCATCTTCGCGCTCATCGACACCATCTATCTGCGGAAGTACATTCTCCCGCCCGGCCCTGAGTCGTTGGAAGGGATTCTAAAGGGGGAACGCATGTGGACGGCGGAAGACAGCCTCGTGACGATCTTCATCGTTTCGGTCTCCGTCGTGTTCACGTACCTGGTCTGCGTTCTGGTCTACCGAATCCTGCTGCGAATCTGGAAGAACATCTGAAGCGATTCCCATTTTGCTCTATAGAAAGACCAAATGCGGATGTTGCTGTTTAGTAGGATAGTTGTATCGTATATTCATGTCGGTTTACGAGTCCGCAGGAGGCGACGAGGAATTGTCGGTGGGAGATGCTACCCGTCTTCGTGATGCGGCGATGGCTCGCATGAATCTCGAATTCCGTTGGGGCAAGATGCAGGAAGCGCACCGCCTGGGTCAACCGTTTGACACCGAAGATCTCGGGGACTTCTGGCTCCGATTCATCGAGGATGCGCCTGCAGGGGAGGATCCGAACCTGACTTTCAGCGAAATGCCGTGGGCGAAGGTCACGTACGAAGAGACCGCTCGGAGCGCGCAATTTCTCCGAAGCACGCGGGCGGAGTTCCGCCGGAGACTCGTCGCCGTCGCCAATACGATTCCTCCGGGTGCCGAGGTAGTGACGGAACTCGCCGCGTCCTATCACCAAGCACTGGAACGAATGGCAGGAGAAACGGCAGGCGATGTCCTGGAAACGCTCGACGAGCTTCAATGCAGGCTCCAGGCGGCTCTCGCCCCTCTCGCGAAAGAACTTCTGCGTCATGGATACAGGCCGAGTGATTTCATTCATGCATTGCAGCCATCCTCTTTTCCTCGTACGAAACCATGAAGCTCTACATACACTCTGACGCCCGCGGGGATGCGGAGGACGGACAGTTCCTCAAATTCCTCGCTTTCGGTCCCGGTCGCGATCGCACGCCCGAGTTGCTCTATCTCTTCAGCCGGAATGTGACGCACGCATCCATCTTCGAAAATCTAAAACCTCAGGGCACGTTCATCGGAGCCGGGAGAATCTCTCCTGCAGGATTGCGCTTGGGCAGCGACGACGCGTTCGAGTTCTCCGCGCCCAGCATGAAAATGCTGGTCGGGTACGACCGTCCGGCGGAAGGATCGACCGGATCGATACAGCTGGAAATCATCGATGCCGTGCAGCGGCTGCTCGCCTCGGGTGACTATGGAACCTTCTGATTGGCGTCGAGGTTGAAAATTTGGATACTATTGAGGTGATTGATCAATTTTAATAAATATGGTATAATACTACTATCGCTCTTTTCGCACCAGCGATACGCAATGCGGGGGCGTTCCCTCTCCCGCGACCAATTGGGGATACACCCATGGTTCCTGCGATCTGCATCACGGCGGCGTTGGCGTTCCTGTCCGGTCTCGGCCTCGTGGTCCTGATGGTTCTCAAGCGGCGGGCCAGCAATGGTCTGTCCGAGTGGGTGACCGTCAAGCGATTCACGACTCTGGCCGAGCGGCTGCAGGTGAACCTCGCCACCGTGCTCGGCACGTCCCTCTTCGTGTGCCTCCTTCTGATTTTCACGGCATAGCGAAGAGCCGCGCTCGTCTGGGCGGCAAAAGCGATACGCCGCGCCCTCCTCCGTGGGGGGCGCGGCAGCTTTGTAGTACGGTTCTTTCCGCAACAAATGGAGCTGTTGAGCATCCTCCTCTTCCTGATTTTGACAATTCAAAAAAGCGGGCGGATCATTGGAGGCCAATGGACAACCAGGTGGAACTCATCTTCCCCGATGTCGACAAGTTTCCGGCGGATCGGCATTACGACGGACGTACCGTTCAAGACCTGGTCAGGACCGGCGAACGTGTAATCGCGTTCCTCATCCGGAATGGACATGATCTCGCGCACCTCTACGCGCCCGCTCCCAGTCCCGAGGCATCCAGTATTAATCAAGAACGCTTAAAGGGCATCGTCGGACCTGACCGGTTGTTCATCGATGCCGGCATGGTGGATATGCCCCGCATCCTGGGGAATCAAATTGATCCCGATTGTTTCAATCCGCATTCCAGAGACACAATTTGGATTCCAGGCATCAATCACGTTAACCAACACAGATTGACTCTCCCCCCAGATGAGCGAGCTCAGCTGATCCAGAATTTCGCCCGAAGCATGATACGGAAATCACTGGAATTTAGAGGGATGCCAGTATCCTGACTTGTCGAGTATTCCGCTGTTACCTTTCCGTCACGCAAGCGTAATAGGAGTCGTACAGCGGTATTCTGATTTTTGTATTCCTTCACTCCTCTTCGTATGTCATCCGCATCACTCAAGTTCACAGCGGCATCGGTAGCAGCGAGCATGGCGCTCTCTGCCGCTCCGATGTCTGTTTTCGCTGCATTCGGCGACGTCGGAACCAGCACGCAGTACGGCACGGCTATCGAAGCTCTGCAGTCCAAAGGCGTTATCGGCGGCTACGCTGACGGCACGTTCAAGCCCAAGGCAGAGATCAACCGCGCCGAACTCCTGAAGATCCTCCTCGAAGCCCGCACGGACGGGAAGGAGATCGCCGGAAGCAATTGCTTCCCGGACGTGAAAGACGAGTGGTTCGCGAAGTATGTCTGCACGGCGAAAAACGAAGGCATTGTGTCCGGGTATCCGGACGGGTTCTTCAAGCCCGAGCAGCCGGTGAACTTCGTGGAAGCGAGTAAGATCTTCTCTCTGGCGTACAAGCAGAACCCGCAGGCGTACAGCGCCGACTGGTTCGAGCCGTTCGTCCGCGCCCTCGAAGGATCCAAGGCGATCCCCACGAGCGTGGCGGGCTTGGACAAGCCCCTCGTCCGCGGCGAAATGGCGGAGATCATGTGGAGACTGTCCGAACAGAAGACCGACCAGCCTTCCAAAGGCTACATCAACGTGAAGTATCCCGAGGTGAAGGTGAACCTTGCGTCTGATGCTCCGCAGACGGCGAAGTCCTGCGCCGACCTCGGCGCCTTCGCCGAGGAGGCGAAGCGCACGGGAGGCCGATACGGCGGAGGATTCGGCGGCGAGGTGATGCTCCGCGAATCCATGGATTCCGCGGCTGGAGCTCCGGTTCCACCGGCTGTCCCGCAGTCGACGAAGACGACGAACTCTGTCGATGAATCTTACGGAGCCGACGGCGACTACTCCCAGACGAACGTCCAGGTGGCGGGGGTCGACGAAGGCGACATCGTGAAGACGGACGGCACGTACGTGTACGTCGTTTCTCAGAACCGTGTTCGCATCATCCAAGCCGTGCCGGGCTCCGCCATCAAACAGGTGAGCGAGATCGTCGACACGAAATCCGATGACACGCACTTCGGCCCGCAGGAAGTCTACGTCGATGGCACCCGCCTCGTCGTGATCGGCAGCAGTTGGAAGGACATGCCGTACCACATCATGGAACGATCGAACAAAATGATGATTTACCCGCCGATCTACTACAATCCGCCCCGCGCGGAGGTCCGCATCTATGACATCACGGACAAAACGAAGCCCACTCAGCAGCGCGTCGTGGCATTCGACGGTCACTCGGTCTCGCACCGCCTCATCCAGGACAAACTCTACTTCGTCGTGAATCAGCCGGTTCGATGGGATGCTCCCATGCCCCTGAAGGCCACGGCCGAGGACCTGCTTCCGAAGATGGAGGATTCCCGTGCCGGCGTGAAACCGGTTGCGAATTGCGACGACGTCATCATTCTGCCGCGCGTCCCCTCCCCGCAGTACCTGACCGTCGGTGTCATCGACATCGATACGCCCACCGCGGAAGTGAAGCGCGAGACGGTGCTCGGCAGCGCACAGAACGTCTACGCCTCGCTCAAGAACCTGTACGTCGCCACCACCGAATGGATCTACCACTGGGATGCCGTGAATCCGGGTGGCAACGAGAAGACGAACCTCTACCGCTTCGAATTCACGCCCGAGGGCGTGGCGATGAAGGCCCAGGGCTCCGTGCCGGGCCATTTGCTCAATCAGTTCTCCATGGACGAGCATGAGAACACGTTCCGCGTGGCCACCACTCAGGGCAACAACTGGATGCGCGACAACGCGATGAGCAACAACCTGTTCGTCCTCAACCAAGCCATGGAGACCGTCGGGTCCATTGAGGACATCGCGCCGGGCGAGCAGATCTACTCCACGCGCTTCATGGGCGACCGCGCCTACATGGTCACGTTCAAGACCACCGATCCCCTCTTCGTCATCGACACGTCCGACCCGCGCAATCCCAGGATTCTCGGAAAACTGAAGATCCCGGGCTACAGCAACTACCTCCACCCGTACGACGAGAACCACCTCATCGGCTTCGGCAAGGAGGCGACGGAATCGAAGGACGGGAATTTCGCCTGGTACCAGGGCATGAAGATCGCCATCTTCGACGTCTCGAACGTCAACGACCCGAAGGAATTGCACAACACCGTCATCGGCGACCGCGGCACGGACAGCCCGCTCCTCTGGAACCACAAGGCGCTGCTGTTCGAAAAGGACAAGAACCTCCTCGTCTTCCCCGTCACGGTGCACAAGATCTCCGACGAACAGAAGCAGGCTGCAGGCTCTGAACCCGCGTCCGCTTACGGCTCCCCGGTCTTCCAGGGCGCGTACGTCTACGACCTGACATTGAAGGACGGCTTCACGCAGCGCGGCACAATCACGCACTACGCGCCGGACACGTTCCAGAAAGCCGGCGACTTCTGGTACGACTACGGGAAAGACATCCAGCGCGTCGTCCGCCTGGGCAACTCTCTCGTCAGCATCAGCGACCGCGTCATCCAGAGTACGGGCCTCCAGAACCTCAAGAAGGAAGGCTCGGTCGAATTCCCCATCGAGCAGGAGAACCCCGTCTACTATGAGAAGATGATGGACTCTGGCGGAGCCACTCCACCTCCCGCGACGACGGCCCCTGCGCCGGCGACCCGCTGATTCGCTCCAAAATGGCCCGCTCACCCGGGCCATTTTTGTTGTACACTGAACGGCAATGACCGGACGTTTCATCGTCATCGAAGGCCCGGACGGCGCGGGCACGACAACGCATGCGGCCCTTCTAGCGAAACATTTTCGAGGACAAGGCATCGCGGTTGCGGAAACGGCCGAACCGAGTTCTGGGCCCATCGGCCTCTGGATCCGCAAGCTCCTGTCGGGAGGGACGTCCTTATCGTCATCCGCCCTGCAGACGCTCTTCACGGCGGATCGCGCATGGCACGATGAAGCCGTCATCCGGCCGGCTTTGGCGCGCGGCGAGACGGTGGTTTGTGACCGGTACGACCTTTCTACGCTCGCGTACGGCGTAGCCGGAGGTGTCCAGAAGGACTGGCTTCAGGCGATGAACGCCTACGTCTCGCGTCCGACCAGAACCGTTCTGCTCCTCCCCCCTCTGGAGGTGTGCCTGCAGCGTCTCGCGAAACGGGGTGAAAAGGAGTACTTCGACGACGCGGCGTTTCAGCAGAAGATTCATGACGCGTATCGCACGCTCGCGCAGGAGCTCTCCATTCCGGTCATCGACAGTGCCGATACGAAAGAAGCCGTCGCCGCCAAGATCCTCGCGCTGGTGTCGTGATCAGGCGGCCAGGGCTGCTGGCGCCGCTCGGTGAATTCTCCCCGCCACGGCAGTTCGCCGTGCAGAGACGTCCTTCTTCACTGCGTCGGCCTTGGGCTTCGCCGTGATGCTCTGCACTTTCTCCGTCATCGTGAAGAACGTGCGCTGGAGCACGGCGTACTGAAGTTCCTCGGGGTCGATGCCGATCTCCTCGCAGACGTCGGCGATCTCCGCTTTGACCGACGGCCAGACGTCCTCGGCATCCGTGTCGCCGTCTTTCAGAATGTTGGCGATCATGGAGGACACTTCCATGACGTTCCCGTCGCTGACGGTCATGTCGCCTCCGGTCCGTCGGATCCGCTCTTTCAGGTCTTCCACCGGCTTTAAGAGCTTTCCCGCCAACGGAGGCTTCTGTCCCAGGTCCTTGGACGTTGCAGCGGCTGCGGCCGTCACCTTCTCGTCGTCGGAACCCGTGACGGCATGGACCTTCCCGGTCATGTATTCCAACCCGTGCTCCATCATCGTGATGAGAACTGGTGTCGCATCGCCTCCGCATGCGTCCTCGACGTCATCCTCCACCCCTTCCCAAACCTCGCGCGCGTCGAGCAGCGGATTTTGGAGCGCGTCCCCCATCATCTCCATCACTTCCGCCATCTGATGGCTCTCGGGGTCGATGTTGCCTCCGGTGCGGCGCACTTCCTCCTTGAAGAGCTCCTTCGGACGCGCGAGCTCGTCCAAGCGCGGCGTTCGCGGCAAGTCCGCCGCTTCCGCCAGCACGATGGGTTCTTCGGTACTCTCGGCCGTTTCAGTTGTTTGCAACTCCATAGAGGAACGAAAAGGGGGTCAAGGTACGATGACGGTTTTTGCAGGTCAACTTTCACGAATGGACTGGACATCTCTATGATGGGGCCATGACCGCACGCATCCTGTCCGGCCGAGAAGCGGCAGACGCACTCCTCGCGTCGTTGAAACCCGCCGTGGCCGAACTCGATCCGAAGCTCGTCATCGTGCAGGTGGGCGACGATCCCGCCAGTGCGAGCTACATCAAGCAGAAGCTGAAGAGCTGCGAGGCGGTGGGCATGCGCCACGAGCACAAGCACCTTCCCGCGGACTGCACCATCGACACGCTGCGGCAGGTCATCGGGGATTTGAACGGCGATCCGGACGTCACGGGCTTCATCATGCAATTGCCGCTGCCGAAACAACTGGAGCAATACGTGCCCGAGATCATCGCCTCCATCGATCCCCGCAAGGACGTGGACGGGTTCGGCACCGAGAACGTCGGGAAGGTGTTCCTGGGAGTGGATACCGAAGACCTCCCTCCGGCCACGCCCTCCGGCGTCATCGCGATGCTGGATCATTACAAAATCCCTGTGTCGGGAAAACACGCCGTCGTCGTGGGACGCAGCAACATCGTCGGTAAGCCGCTCGCCATCATGCTCCTGAACCGAGGCGCGACGGTAACCGTGTGCCACAGCAAGACCCCGGACCTCGGCGCGATCACGCGCCAGGCGGACATCTTGTGCAGCGCCGTCGGAAAAGCGAAGCTGATCACGAAAGACATGGTGAAACCCGGCGCCGTCGTCATCGACGTGGGCGTGAACCGCGTCGACGGCAAACTCTGCGGCGATACGGACTTCGACGCCGTCTCGGAAGTGGCGTCCGCCATCACGCCGGTGCCCGGGGGCGTCGGTCCGATGACCGTCGCCAGCTTGATCCGCAATACCGTGAAAGCGAAGAAATCCCGTACTTTTTGAGTAAAATCGAGTGATTTTGGCCTAAAAACGGGCATTTTCTTGTGTTTTTTCTCAATTTTCGTAGAATATCGACGTGGAACGCGCTCACCCCTAAGCGGCCTCCCGGATCTCCGGTCGGCCATCTTGAGCGTTCTTTTTTCCTCTCCCCCGACCTCTCTATGTGCGGGATCATCGCCGTCTCCGGGTACCGAGATGTGATTCAGGACCTCTATGACGGTCTGATTGTCCTCCAGCACCGGGGGCAGGACGCGTCAGGCATTGTCACGTACGACAATCAGTTCCATCTGAAGAAGGCGAACGGCATGGTCCGCGACGTCTTTCACGGGCATTCGCTCGCCCGTCTGAAAGGTCCCATGGGAATTGGACACGTCCGCTATCCCACAGCGGGTTGCTCCAGCGAGTTTGAGGCGCAGCCGTTCTTCGTAAATACCCCGTTCGGCATGGCCCTGGCCCATAACGGCAACCTCACGAACGCCGACGTGCTCGCCAAGCGCATCCAGGAACAGGATTACCGCCATCTCAACACCACATCGGATTCCGAAGTCCTGCTGAACGTCTTCTCCATCGCCCTGCAGAAGCAGAAACCGCGCAGGCTCACCGCCGACCACGTGTTCCGCGCCGTGAAGAGCGTCTTCCGCCAGTGCACCGGCGCATACTCGGTCGTCGCGCTCATCGGCGGCCAGGGGATCGTCGGTTTCCGCGATCCGCACGGCATCCGCCCGCTCCAGCTGGGCAAGAAGCGCTACGGCATGAAGGAGGAGTACATGATCGCTTCCGAGGACACCGTCTTCAAAGCGCTCGACTACGAGTTCGTCCGTGACATCAAGCCGGGAGAAGTCATCTTCATCGACAAGAACAATAACTTGCACTCCCGCATCGTGCGCCAGGGCCATCTGAACCCGTGCGTCTTCGAATGGGTGTATCTCGCGGCTCCGGACTCGACCATCGACGGCGTGAACGTCTACAAGGCGCGCGTCCGCATGGGTGAGGCGCTGGCCAAGTACATCCGGAAGTCCGGAATCCAGATCGACTCCGTCATCCCCATTCCGGACACGGGCCGTCCCGCCGCCGCCGGTCTCGCCGACAAGCTGAAAGTCCGCTACCGCGAGGCGTTCGTGAAGAACCGCTACATCGGCCGCACGTTCATCATGCCGGGCCAGGATGTCCGCAAGCGCAGCCTGAACTTCAAACTTCACCCCATCGAACTCGAGTTCAAGGGAAACAACGTGCTGCTTGTGGACGACTCCATCGTCCGCGGCAACACGAGCAAGAAGATCGTCGAAATGGCGCGCAAGGCCGGCGCGAAGAAAGTGTACTTCGCCTCGGCGTCGCCTCCCATCATCGGACCGGATCCGTACGGCATCGATCTGCCCACCACGGGTGAGCTCATCGCCGCGGATCACTCCATCGAGGAGATCCGCAAGATGATCGGCGCTGACGGGCTCTTCTACACGTCCGTCCAGGATCTGCACAACGCCATCCGCGTAGGAAACAGAGCCATCCGCAAGTTCAGCGACGGCTGCTTCACGGGCAAGTATCCGACGCCCGAGGTGGATAAGAAGCTGCTTCGCCAAATGGGTTCCGGCCGCAACGAAACCCGATCGCTCTACGAGCTCACCGGGAACGAGGAGAGCGAGACGCATAAAGCCCTTACCATGATCTGACGCATGCGCATCCTGCTCCTGACTTCCAGCGCGCGCGGGCATGCCATGGCCGACGCACTGGCGCGCAGTCCGCAGAACCCAGACCTCATTTCGCTCTGCCCGTCGCGCAATCCAGGCTTGCGAAGGCTCGCAACGGAACAGCACGTTGTAGACCTCATGAATTTCCCTGCCGTGCTGGAGATCGCCAAGAAGACGCAGCCGGATTTTGCCGTGATCGGACCCGACGACCCCATCGGCGCCGGCATCGTTGACGCGCTCGCGACCATCGACGTTCCCGCCATGGCCCCCACGAAGGCGTTGGCGCAGGTGGAAAGCTCCAAAGGATTCACCAGGGAACTGCTGCGGAAGCACGGCATCGACGCCTCTCCGTCCTTCAAGGTGTTCACGAGAGCGGGTTCAACGAAGAGCCGCGACCAGGAGACGAAGGAAATCCAGGAGTACATCGATGAGCTCGAAGGCAACGTCGTCGTGAAGTACGACGCTCTCAAGGGAGGCAAGGGCGTGAAGGTGAGCGGCGAACACCTGGCCAACAGCAACGAGGCCGTGCAGTACGCGCTGGAATGCCTCGACGAATGCGGTCGTGTGGTCCTGGAGGAAAAACTGATCGGCGTAGAATTCAGTCTCCTCTCCTTCGTTTCGGGAACGCGCGTGGTGGACATGCCTGCCGTGCAGGACCATAAGCGAGCCTACGACGGCGATACGGGGCCGAACACCGGCGGCATGGGCACGTACACCGATGCGAACCACTCTCTGCCTTTCCTGGAACCGTCGGATCTGGCCAGGGCCAAAGAGATCAATCGCCAGGCCGCAGCCGCGTTGCTCAAAGAGTGTCACCACCCCTTCAAGGGCATCCTCTACGGCGGCTTCATCGCCGTAAGAGGCGGGGTGAAGCTCATCGAGTTCAACGCGCGTTTCGGCGATCCCGAAGCCCTGAATATCCTTCCGCTCCTGAAGTCCGACTTCGTCGACATCTGCCGCGGCATCATCGACGGCGACCTGGACGACTCGATGGTCTCCTTCGAGAAGAAGGCCACCGTCTGCAAGTACATCGTGCCGCAGAGCTACCCGGAGGCGAAGAACGAGAAAGGTCAGGCCGTCGTCTTCCCAAAGGACCTTCCCGCGAACGCGCGCCTGTACTTCGGCGACATCGCCGAAGACGACGACGGCACATTGCGACTCGGCGGCTCGCGTACGGCGGGCATCGTGGGCATGGCCGACACCATCTCCGAAGCCCAAGCCATCGCCGAGGATCTCTGCGAACAGGTGAAAGGACCCGTGCGTTTCCGCAGAGACATCGGTACGGACGCGTTAGTGGGTCTCCGGAGCACCGTTCTCCGCGGCCTTCGACGCTAAGACGGTCTGCGCGATCGCCGCCTTCACGGCATTTGCTCCAGCGTTGACGGTGGCGGTCATCATCATGGCCGCCGGATTGTGCGTCCGAAGGAATTCGTCGAGCAGTTTGCCGAGCTCGACCGGTGAGAACGCCGATTCCGCGCCGTGGTTGGAGCACGTCTTCTCACCACCGCCCCATCTGCCGAATTTGCCGGCACGTTCCTCCCGCTCATTCAGGAATTTCTGAAGGGCAATCATGTCGAAGAGCTGCGGCTCATCTTCCCACTGTTGCCCCCTGTAGATGTTACCGATCGTGTAGCGATACTTGCCTTCCACGGGGGCGATGTAATCGACATATCCCCTGTCCTTCAATTTCCCCGTTTTCGCCAGGCGTGCAATGGACACGCGCAGATCGGAACGGTGCTTGAACATCGACCATGGGCCAGCCTCGCCCACGTAGATGGGCTTCACCTCATCTTCCTCCAGCTCGTTGGACTGCGCGTCATTCTGGATATACGCCTCGATTCTCTTCATGCATTCGGCCACGACCTCCTGAATCTGCTCGGGATTGTACTTCTCCAGCAGGTAACCGCCCGCGTCTAGTTCTCGAGCCTGGGCGATGGGCTCGAAGATCCACAGCATGTCCTTCGCAATTTTTTCCGGCAGCGGGTACACGCCGAGCGCCTGGTCCAGTTTGTTCTCCCAGTCGATAAGCTGCTCGAGGCGCTTCCGCTCTTTGTCAGAGAATTTCCTCTTCCCACTGCGCAAGACGAATTCAGCAACCAGGTTGTCCTGATCCCGGTGGTTCAGAACTGGTACGCCCATGAAGCGCCCTTCCCTGTCATACAGGAAATCCAGTTCCCCCGCTTGCAGCAGCTCGTACGTTTGAGCACACGTGCATTTTTCCATGAGATTCAGGTGATCATTCACGGATACGACGCCTTTCTCGATGAACGTCGCACCTTCGCATGAGCCATCGAGAAAAACCGTTCCTGGTTGAAACAGCGCCTTCGCTTCGCTCGGCTCGTAGCGTCTTCCAGGCAAGTACGCGACGCTGACGACGTCGGGCACCAGAGGCTGCGTCATCTTGGTGATCTCCTCAATCACCTCATCCGACAGATGTTCCCCTCTTGGCACAGGAGATCTTCCAAGCAGCAGAAAGCGCGTGGTGTCTCCGCAGATCACCGTGACGACTTTGCCCGGTTCAGGAATCGTCTGGGTCTCGGCCTGTGCACGAAGCCTGTTGGGCATTCTTTTCGAGGTCTTATTTATAATTATAACATATAAAGTAAATATAGGCCATTCTGCATTTAGCCCTTTCCTCTGCGACGATCAGGCGCCTACTCGTGCCAATCTGCTCTCTACGTCGCTCTCGCGCATTCGTTCGATAATCGCTCCCATCTTGCCCTCCATAATGGCGGGAAGGTTGCTGAAATTCTCTCCGATGCGATGATCCGTCAGACGGTCCTGTGGGAAGTTGTACGTCCGGATTTTCTCACTGCGATCGGCTGAACCGATTTGACCCGATCGCATCTCTCCCCGCTCTTTCGCCAGTCGCTCCTGCTCCTGAGCATACAATCGGCTGCGGAGGAGGTTCATGGCGAGCGTTCGGTTTTTCAATTGGCTTCTCTCCGTCTGACACGCGACGACTAGTCCCGACGGAAGGTGCGTGATGCGAACGGCGGTCTCCACCTTGTTCACGTTCTGGCCTCCCGCCCCGCCGCTGCGGTAGGTGTCGATCTTCAGATCGTCGGGTCGGATAACGATGTCCACCTCCTCGGCCTCCGGAAGGACCGCGACCGTTGCCGTGGATGTGTGCACGCGGCCTTTATTCTCGGTGACCGGCACGCGCTGTACCCGATGCACGCCGGATTCGTACTTCAAATGCCCGTAGGCTCCCGCTCCTTCGATTTTGCAGGACGCCTCTTTCACGCCGCCGTTCTCGGCGTCCGATTTGTCGATGAGCTCGGCTTTCCATCCTTGCGACTCGGCGTACCGCAGGTACATGCGAAGCAGTTCGCCCGCAAATAGTGCCGCTTCGTCGCCTCCCGTTCCCGCCCTCACTTCCAAGATGACGCTGCGATCGTCATCCGGATCCTTGGGCACGAGGAAGGACTTCATAGCGGTCTCGAGTTCGGGCAATCGGGCTCTCGCGGCCTTGGCCTCTTCCTGTGCGAGCTCGTTCAATTCCGGATCGGAGTGAACCTCCTCAGCGTAGGCGATGGCCCCCTGGAGACGGTCGTATTCCCCCATCAGCTCCACAAGGGGCTCCAGCTCCGCCGAGCGTTTCCCCAGCTTCTTGAGCTCAGCGGGGTTGCTGTGGACCTCAGGATCCTGCAGACGGCGCAGAACGTCATCGCGCTCCTTCAGGAATGCCCGCAGTGTGTCGATCATCGACATGGGTACCCGTAGCTTCTCACAAACAGGAGATTTCAGCTAGAATAGGACCTCCATGAAGATTCTCGTAGCCATGTCCGGCGGCATCGATTCCAGCGTCGTTGCGCATCTGCTCCACCGGCAGGGCCATGAGCTGGTCGGCGTGCGATTCACACTCTGGAGCGACCCTCTCGCACCGGCGATGGCGCAGCTGCTGCCGAGTAAGTGCTGCAATCCCCAGACCGCTTACCGGACGCGAGTCGTGGCCGACACGCTGGGCATTCCCCTGCACATCGTGGATCTCGAGAAGGAATTCAAGGAACACGTCGTCGATCCGTACCTCGAAAAGCACCGTCATGGACTGACCCCCAATCCCTGCATCCGCTGCAACCGGGAGATCAAATTCGGCCATCTGCTCCGCTTGATGGAAGAGTACGGCTGCGACGCGCTCGCGACGGGACACTACGCGCGTGTGGCCACGGAGCGTTTGCCGGAAGGTTCGAACCGTTTCGTCCTGCTGGAGGCGGCGGACGTGACGAAGGATCAGAGTTATTACCTGTACGGACTCTCGCAAGAACAGCTGTGTCGAGTGATCCTCCCGCTGGGAACGATGACGAAAGCGGCGGTATTCGCACTTGCGAAAGAGTTCGGCGTCCCGCACGACGAGCACTATCACGAAAGCATGGATCTCTGCTTCTTTCCCGAGAAAACTCCGGAGGCGTTCCTGCGCCGGCACTTGGGCGAGGACCTGAAACCCGGGGCCATCGTTCGCCGAGACGGCACGGTGGTCGGCACGCATGAAGGGTTGCCGCTCTACACCGTCGGACAGCGACGGGGTCTCGGCATCGGGGGACTCCGTGTGCCGCTGGAAGTCGTGGCGAAAGACGTGCCGAGCAACCGTCTGATCGTCGCGGATAAGGACACGGAAACCGTCACGCATGTGCATCTCTCGGATCTGCGCTGGGTATCCTGGACTCCGGAAGAGGGTGCGGATGTGGCCTTCGAGTGCCGGACGCGGTCTCTCTCCGCGCGGCGGCGGGGCGTGCTCCGCTTCCAAGGATCCACGGGAACATTCCGCTTCCAGAGCGCTCTTCCGCCCCAGGCAGCCGGACAGTCACTGGTGCTCTACCGGGGGCCGGAAATCGTGGGCGGCGGGGTGATCGAAACATCGTCGTTGGAACCCGGGTTTTAACCCGCTACACTCTCTCCCTTTGGGGCTGCATTTCTGGCTCAACTCTGCTATAATGTCGTGATATCTCTGTGCTTATACCTTTCTTGCGTCGCCGCCAACGGGCTCGTTACGATCAGGATGGCAACATCATCCTGGATTCCAACGGTACTCCGGCGGGCCTAGTCGCGGAGGAAATGAGCAGCACGATGCGACTCCTGACCGACGAGGAAATTCTCTTCGGACAGGATCCGGATATGGACGTTCCGGCGGAAACCGAGACCCATGTCCGCAGCATCCGCAGTGTGACACGCTCGGTGATTGATGAAGGTCTCCGGCAGTACCACGTGAGCATTGTGTCGGCGCAGCCGACGGTGGAAATACTCGAACGACGCACGGTGTTCTCCCTGAAGCGTCTTCGCGATTTCCTCGCACAGCCAGTCTGGGTCCCGGCCAAGAAAGATTTCAAGAAACGAAGCCGCGGCATGCTGTTCGTCACCGATATCCTCCGTTTCGGTTCCACCTTCGCTCTGATTTTCGCCGGACTGTTCCTCGCGTTGAATTATCAGAGCTTCTGGCAGATCGCGAAGGCGCGCATGACGCCGCTGCTCACGCCTCCTGCGATCTCCATCCAGAACGACACCTTGGGCGCGGCGCTCGCGGCCCCGGCGGCGGAGGCGCCCGCAGAAGGTGACATGGCCGCGTTCCTCCCGCCGGTCGGACCTCCTGATGACCGCATCATCATTCCGAAGCTGGACCTGAACGTGCCGCTGGTGCAGCCGTCCGTGAACGCCTTGCTCCGCGGCGATTGGCCGCAAGTGGAGCAGGACATCCAGGATGCCCTGCAGCACGGCGTCGTGCATTACCCCGGTACAGCGAAACCGGGCCAGGCGGGAAACTTCTTCGTGACGGGCCACAGCTCGTATTACCCCTGGGCAGAAGGAGCGTATAAGACGGTCTTTGCCCGGTTGAGCGAGCTGGAAGTCGGTGACGAATACTGGGTCTATTACGGCGGCGATAAACATCGATACATCGTCCGCAGCAAGAAAGAAGTCCAGCCCAACGACATCACCGTGCTAGATCAACCTACGAAACAGCGCATCAGTACGCTCATGACGTGCACGCCGGTCGGCACCACCCTGCGACGTCTCATCGTGGTTGCCGATGAAGTGGATCTGGTGACGGGCAAACCGATCGGTGTCGGCGAGCACCAGCAGCAACAGATCCAGACCGTGCCGTTACAAGCATTGCCGATCTGAGGCCGGAGACCGTGTATACTTCGGCTTCATCGCGTGCCGCCGTGGTGGAATGGTAGACACGGGGGACTTAAAATCCCCTGCCTCTGGCGTCTCGGTTCGAATCCGAGCGGCGGCACCAGAATCTGCAAAGCAGATTCTGGTGCGCTCGCGCTGTGAACGCTCGCTTTTTTTAACTTGGGAGAGGTCTCCCAACCCCTCCTCTTCAGGAAAAGACATGGGGGGGGAGATTGAGCCGGACTTCGCGATGGTTTTCTCACCCCCACTCGGAGCTGAAGTGGTGAGCGGAGGGTTTGGGAGGCGGAGCCTCCCAATGAAAATACTGATGCGAGCGAAGCGAGCCAGAGCTTTTGGGTAGCTTCCATCAGCTTCCTACACTTAGAATGACCGCATGCGTAAGAAGCTCTACTGGAGTTTTCATTGGGCGATCCGTGGAATCTGGACGGTATGGAAGAGCGAGCTGAGCTTCAAGATTCAAACGATCGTCGGGCTGCTCGTCCTGTGCGCGATGATCTTCTTCGGATTCACGTACGAGGAATTCTGCTTCGTCTTGCTGGCCATGGTTCTCGTGCTCGGCGCAGAGATGCTCAATACGATCGTCGAAGATGTGCTGGATATCATCGAGCCCCGGGTGAAAGTCGAGGTCGGTCGGGTCAAAGACATCGCGGCAGGAGTCGTGCTTCTCCTGTCCTGTTTCGCCGTCGCCATCGGCATTCTGACGCTGCTGCATCACTTCCAGCTCCCGAACCCCCTGTGGATCTGGTAAAAAGCGGTTTTTTCGTCTGTGCGTAGTGGTATTCGGGCTTTTTCTGCCTCTGGCGTAAAGAGGAGGTTTATGTTATAATATTGAATCTGATTCACATCCAACTCACACATTGGCCGATGATCGCCTGGCGCAAGGAACGCCTGTCCGCACGTGCGATCGGATGGATCGCCTTCTCGGTGATGATCGTGGCGGGATCCACGTACAACTCGTTTGCAAAATCCTTGGGAACGGCGCTCTCGCCGTTCTCGCTGGTGTTCGTGAGCGAGGTGCTCGCGGCCTTCTACATCATCGTATCCTTCGGGTTGATCCCCACGCTGCAATCGCTGAAGAAGTTCGACAAGCGCAAAATCCTCCCTATCCTCGGCATCGGAGTTACGAGCGCCACCACGGCTCCCGTGCTGCTCTTCGCTGGATTGGATCGTTCCAGCGCGGTGAACGCGACCCTCTTCGCGAACACCGAAATGCTGTTTCTCATCGTACTGGCCTGCCTCTTCCTGAATGAGCGCTTGTCGCGTCGGCAGATCCTGCCGATGGTCGGCATCCTCTTCGGCGTCCTCGTCATCACGTTCCGCGGGTTCACCGAAGGGTTCACCTTCTATCGAGGCGACTTCATGCTGATCCTCTCCAGCCTCACGTACGCGGCTGGAGACCTCATCTTCCGCAAGTATCTCCACGACATGCACGCGCATCTCGTCGTCCTGCTGCGCGCGCTCATCGTCATCGCCACCTTCCCGGTGATCCTCTACTTCACCGGACATCCGCTGAACGATGAAATCGCCTCCTTCCCGTTGGAACTCATTGGCGTGCTCATCGGCTTCACGTTCATCTCCCGATATCTGAACATCATGTGCTTCTACCAGGCGCTGGATAAGCTTCCGGTGACGACATTCTCGCTCTCGTCCAACTTGTCGATCCTTACGGCCACGGCGTTCGCGGCGTGGTATCTCAAAGAGCCTGTGCATCTGTATCACGTCGTCGGCGGAGCCTTCATCGTCGGCGGACTCATCCTCCTCGAGAGGATCGGCGCTCACCCCTCGCCCAAACACCACGAAGCGCACCTGCGCCAGAGGAACGCGCAGCGCGTCTGACGGTCATTGCTTCACGTACACCTGGAGCGCGAGGCTCAGTATCTTGCTGACCTCAGCGCGATTCACCGATCGATCCGGGGAAAATGTGCCGGTCAGCCTTCCCAGAGAGTCGCGATCGCCGGACACGATGCCCGTGGCCGCAGCGGTCTCGATGGCCGACGCGAACTGCGCGGACGGGAGGACGTCTTTGAACGTTCCCGTTCCGGACACCGGCTGCAGCGGGACCTTGAATGCGTGGAGGATGGTCACCACGACTTCGGTGCGCGTGGCTGGGCGAAGCGGGTCGATGCTTCCGTCGCTGTAGAGCGGCGATTCACTCTCTTCGGCGCAGGAGACGTACGGAGCGGACCAGCGATCGGCCACGGCGGTGTTCTTGGCGACCGACGGGCAAGTCGTCACGTCCTTGCCGGCGGCGGCAACCGCCATTTTCGCCAGTTCCTCGACGCTGACACCCCGTTCCGGCCCGAAGATCCCCGTGGGAATGCCCTGGGGGTCCCGGTATCCCGTGACGATCCCGCGATTGGCCATGTCCCGGACATACGGCGCGAACCATGCTTGTCGGGGGACGTCCGTGAGGGGGTACGGCGCCCCGTTCACGCGAACGGTGACGAACGCTTCTTCCACCTCGCCTTCACGCCCGGTTCCCGTTCCCGTCTCCGGGAAGAATTCGTCGAGAGCCTGAAATGCTTTCTCCCGGTCGTCGCTCTGTTGCTCGTTCGCATCTCCCGTGGAAATGTCGTCGTATCGACGCAAATCGAGCTGCAACATGTCGAAAGCGTCCGCATGCGCCAGCACCGGTGCCACCGAGACGGAAAGAGTCATCAGAACGGACGTCAATCGCATGGACCTCAGCCTAGCATCGGCATGCGTTTCTGCAAAACCCCGGATTCCGAGCGGTGCGCTTGCCGCGACCTCACGCATCCAGTACTCTCCGCGGGACATGTCTCAGACGACGGACGTCGGCTCCGCGACGCCCACACGGGGCGACGGGGTCGATTTTTCCGCTGTTCGGACGATTCTCCTCCTGGGATCGGGGGCACTGAAAATCGGAGAAGCGGGAGAATTCGACTATTCAGGCAGCCAGGCGATCAAAGCGTTTAAGGAAGACGGCAAGCGCGTCATCGTCATCAACCCGAACATCGCGACCAATCAAACGAGCTGGGGGTTGGCGGACGCCGTGTACTTCGTGCCCGTGACCCCGTCCTTCGTGGAGCGCATCATCGAGAAGGAGAAACCGGACGCCATCGCCCTGAGCTTCGGCGGCCAGACGGCGCTCAACTGCGGCGTAGAGCTGGAACGGAGCGGCGTGCTCGCCAAGTACAACGTACGCGTGTTGGGCACACCGGTGGACAGCATCCGCAAGACGGAGGACCGCGCGCTCTTCAACCAGGAACTGCGCTCCATCGACGTGCACGTCCCCCGCTCGCGCGCCTGCACCACCATGGAAGAGGGCCTCGCTGCGGGAAGGGAAATCGGTTTCCCGGTCATCACGCGCGCCGCCTTCGCGCTGGGGGGAAAAGGCAGCGGCCGAGCCAAGACCGAGGAAGAACTGCGGGATCTCCTGAAAGTCGCGTTCGTGGAGTCGCCTCAGGCGCTGGTCGAAGAGGATCTGACCGGCTGGAAGGAGATTGAGTACGAAGTCGTGCGAGACCGCGCCGACAACTGCATCACGGTCTGCAACATGGAGAACGTCGACCCGTTGGGCATCCATACGGGCGAATCCATCGTCATCGCTCCCAGTCAGACGCTCGACAACTACGAGTACCAGATGCTGCGAAACATCGCGACGAAGGTGATCCGCCATCTCAAGATCGTCGGCGAATGCAACATCCAGTACGCCCTGGACCCGCGTTCGCGCGAGTACCGCGTGATCGAAGTGAACGCGCGCCTCAGCCGCAGCTCCGCCCTCGCTTCCAAGGCGACGGGGTATCCGCTGGCATTCGTCGCCGCCAAGCTCGCATTGGGCTACACCTTGCCGAAACTTCGCAACGCGATCACGGAAGTAACCTGTGCGGACTTCGAGCCCGCACTGGACTACGTCGCCATCAAGATGCCGCGCTGGGACCTGCAGAAGTTCCGCTTCGTCTCCGACCAGGTGACGAGCGAGATGAAGTCGGTGGGAGAAGTCATGGCCATCGGCCGGACGTTCGAAGAGGCCATCCAGAAAGCGATCCGCATGTTGAACATCGGCGCGGACGGCCTGTACCCCGCGTCCTTCGCGTTCAAAGATCTCACGAAGGAGGTGAAGCGCCCGACGCCCCGCCGCCTGTTCGCCATCGCTCAGGCGCTGCAAGGAGAGTGGACGCCGCAAGAAGTGAACATCGCCACGGGGATCGACACGTGGTTCCTGGAGCGCATCGCGTCCTGCGGCAGGATCGCGCAGGAACTGTTCCATACGAAATCCGATCCGCTGAATCTGGAGCTTCTCCGCCGCGCCAAGCTTTCGGGGTTTTCGGACAAATCCATCGCCGCCATTCGGGAACAGCAGATGGAAGACATCCGTACCCAGCGCGTGAAGATGGGGCTCGTACCCGTGCTGAAGCAGATCGACACGCTGGCGGGTGAATTCCCGGCCCACACGAACTACCTGTACATGACCTATCACGGCACGCAAGACGACGTGCAGTTCGATCTGAAAGGCAAGCCCCGCGCCATCGTGCTCGGTGGCGGGCCGTACTCCATCGGGTCCTCGGTGGAATTCGACTGGTGCTCCGTCCAAGCGACGCATGAACTCCAGCGGCAGGGATTCGATGTGTACACCATGAACAGCAATCCCGAAACCGTGAGCACGGACTACGACGAGAGCGACGTGCTCTTCTTCGAAGAGCTCACCGAGGAGCGGGTGCGGGACATCGTGGACCGCACGCATCCCACGGGGGTCGTCGTGTCCATGGGCGGCCAGATTCCCAACTCCCTCACGCGCAGGCTCGCCCCCAAGGGCGTGCCCATCCTGGGAACGGACCCGCAGAGCATCGACCGCGCGGAAGACCGCCACAAGTTCAGCGTCTTCCTGGATGAGATCGGCGTGGATCAGCCGGAATGGAAAGAATTCGCGGACCTCACGTCAGCGAAGACCTTCGCGGATTCGGTGGGGTATCCCGTGATCGTCCGCCCGAGCTACGTCCTGTCCGGCGCGGCGATGGCCGTCGTCCATTCCGGGGAAGACCTGAAGGCGTTCGTGGAACAGGCCGCGCTCATTAGCAAGGACGCTCCGGTGGTGATCTCCAAATTCGAAGTGGGCGCGAAGGAAATAGAGTTTGACGGCGTCGGCCAGAACGGCGAACTTCTCATCTACGCGATTTCGGAACACGTGGAGAACGCCGGCGTGCACTCCGGCGATGCCACGATCGTGCTCCCGCCCCAGCGCGTGAATCTCGCCACGCTGCGGCAATTGAAAGTGATCGCGAAGAGAATCGTGAAGGGATTGAACATCTCCGGTCCGTTCAACATTCAATTCCTCGCGAAGAACAACCGCCTCAAGGTCATCGAGTGCAACGTGCGCGCAAGCCGCAGCTTCCCCTTCGCCAGCAAAGTGACCGGCGAGAACTTCGCGATCATTGCCACGCAGGCCCTGTTGGGACGCGCGCCCACGGGCAAGCGTTACCAGACGGTGGACCTGGACCACGTGGGCGTGAAGGCGGCCCAGTTCAGCTTCAGCCGCTTGAAGGGAGCCGATCCCCGCCTCGGCGTGGAAATGGCGAGCACCGGGGAAGTCGCCTGTTTCGGCGCGAATGCCGAGCAGGCTCTACTGACGGCGATGCTGGCCGTGGGCTTCAAGCTACCCAAGAAGAACATTCTCGTCACCATCGGTCGGCTGGAGGACAAGATCGACATGCTGCCGTCTCTCCAGGACCTCCAGGCGACGGGGTTCTCCTTCTACGCGACGCAGCGGACGCACGAGTTCCTGCGGGACCGCGACATCCCGTCCGTCCTGCTCCACAAAGTATCCGAGCCCCGCAGTCCCAACATCCGCGAGTACCTGGAACAGAAACGCGTGGACCTGGTCATCAACATCCCCACGCACGAAAGCATGGATGAGCAAACGGACGGATACTTCATTCGCCGCTTGGCCACGGACCACGGCATCCCCCTCATCACGAACGTGCAGCTTGCAAAACGGCTTGTGGAAGCCATGGGACAGGAGAATCCGGCGGAGCTGCCCATCCTCCGCTGGCCGGACCTGCTGCAGGACCCTCCGGAGGGGTCCCTCTACGGGAAACGGCGCTGAGGCTTGCCACAGGCGGCTTTTCTCCTACAATATCTCGGCTTCTCTCTTCCTCCCCCCTTTGTCATGGCCGACGACCAGATCTTCGATGACGAGCTCGACGAAACGCCCTCGACCGACGGCCCCATTGGCGACGATGACCAGACCTTGGTCACCAAGGAGGGTTTGCGAAAGCTGAAGGAAGAACTCGACCATCTCAAGACCACGCGCCGTCAGGAAGTCGCCCAGCGCCTCAAGGAGGCGATCTCGTACGGAGATCTTTCCGAGAACTCCGAGTACGAGGAAGCGAAGAACGAGCAGGCGTTCGTCGAAGGACGCATCATCGAGCTTGAACAGAAGATCAAGAACGCCAAGATCATCTCCGAGAAGAAGAGCGACACGCGCAGCAAGGAAATCGACATCGGCTCCACGGTGACCCTGCAGAACAAGACGGACGGTGACGACGCGGAGAAGTACACCATCGTCGGATCCACCGAAGCCGATCCTCTGGACCACAAGATCAGCAATGAATCCCCGCTCGGGAAGTCCCTTCTGGGCAAGCGCAAGGGGGACATGATCGAAGTGCTTTCACCATCCGGAAGCATCAAGTACGACATCCTGAACGTCGCCTAAGCTCCCTGTACGTCGCGCGATCGGAGTCCTAGTATGACCGTGCCCATGGCAGACGCCACCACACCCGCCGCCGGCTCACCCCTGAACATTCCCGCGGACATCGCTGCGAAGTTTCCCGAGCTCCTGGATCTCATCAAGGGATCGGAAAGCATGAACGACGAAGAGCGGCAGTACTGGATCAACATCCTGCCCATCATGACGCCGGACCAGGTCCAGAACCTGCATGAGATTTTGGACAACGAGCGCAAGCAACTGAAGGCCATCGACGAAAAATATGCCCAGCAGATGAACGCATTGGGATCGGAGAAGAGCATCAAGGAATCGGAAACCGAGCGCCGCGAGAAACGTGAAGCGCGCACCAAGGCCGAACAATCTCACAAAACGGAAGAGGAGAAGGCCGCGGACGACCTCCTGCGGTCCATCGAACAAGCCTCCTAACGGACTCCCGCCGTCGATAGATCTCCGCAGCGGAGGATGAACGCGTCGATCAGTCCCAAAAGCTCCTGCGGGGCTTCTCCGGTGGCCCGGTAGCCTCCCGTTTTCAGCGCACGATCCGTGTCCACGGCCCAATCGACGAGCGCCCGGAGTTTCTGCTGATCCGCGCCCGACGCGAGTGCCATCGAACTGCGGACGCTTGGGAACGGCACGCCGAAGGTGGAAGCGATGGCCCCCGGTTGCCGCATGCCGGCTTTGGTTGCTGCCGCGACGTACACGACGTTTTTCAGCATCCATAACAGAATACTCCAGAGTCCATGGGGATCTTCCCCTCCTTCCAGCAAGGATCGGGCGTAGCGGAGTGCTTCCGAAGACCGCCGTTCCGCGATGAGATTCGTCAATTGCCAGATCTCGCTCTCCCCAGAAGGGACGGCGAGCGCCTGGACGTCTTCCCTGGTGATCGCCCTCCCGGCAGCCACGAGACGGAGCTTCTCCAGTTCCCGCGCAAGCATCTGCTGGTCCGTACCCGCGGTCTCCATCAGAGCCCTTGCGACTCCGGCATCCAACGCGGCGGTCCCGGCAGCGGCGTACTGCTGCATCCACTGGAGCAATGGCCCCGGCGCGAGCGGCGGGAATTCCTTCACCGTGGCGACCTTGAACAGGGTTTTCACCGCTGATAACCGCTTGTCGGGTTTCGGATCCACAATGAGCAACACGCAAGCGGGATGAATGACATTCGGCAACTGCTCCACTTCCTCCTTCGCGAATGACGGCGTGCCCGAGACGACGCAGAGTCTTTTCTCGGCAAGAAAAGGGGCGGTGGAAATTTCATCCAGGAGAACTCTGTTGGTCAGCCCCTTGCCGTCGATGCGAACCAAATTCTCCGCTCCGTACTTCTCCGTGAATCTCTGGCACCACAGCTGGCGCTCCTGCTCGAGGGCGAATGTGTTCTCACCCGTGAAGTAGAAGAGGGATGCGGAAGGCACGGCGTCAGTCTACCATTTCTCCTTTTTGGCTTGAGAAAGCGATTTTCTCAGGATTCATTCTAGTACTATCAGACGACTTTGTACTATTATGGTCAATGTTGTGCGCGTTGAGAGGAAGGCGTTTTTGGCGTATACTGGTGAGAAATGCACATCAACCTCCACACCCTCTTCACGAAACGCTCACTGCAGCTGATGGGCTTCGGTGCCACCTGCATTGTGAGCTCATTCCTCGTGGGAGTGCAGACAGTCGGCGAAGTTCATACGGTAGACCTGAGTGAAGCGCATCAGGCGAACCTCCTCGGCGAGCCCGTGGAATCTGGAGACGTCGACGGCAACGGTTTCGTCGATGTGAACGATGCGACGGTCATCCTCGAAATCGTCCAGGGCTATCGGTCCGTCACGCCAGAGATCCTCCAAGCCGATCCGAACCAGGATCGTCAGATCACTGTTGATGATGCCCTCCGCGTCCTCCGCAGCATCGCACTCCAATAACTATGATCTCTTCTCTCTTTCGTCGCGCTTCGGTTGCTGCAATCTCCCTCTCGCTGAGCCTGCAGGGGATTCCGTTGGCAACGGCGCAGACCACTCCGCCTGCTCCTCCTCCTGCACGGTTGTCGTACAGACCGCTCTGCACGGAGAAGGACGTGACGAAGTGTGCGGCCTACGTGACGTCCACGCCGACGACGCTGCACACCCAGCCCTTGAAGGTGAACGACATCTTCGTCGTCGAAGTGATCGTTCAGCGAACGGGGACCAGCAGCACCGTTTCTAAAGTCCGTTCCTGGCTGACCTTCGATCCGGTCATCCTTGAAGCCATCAGCGCCGAACCCTCTTCATTCTTTGACGCTTCAACGCCGGGGGAAATGGACGTGGATCCGATCACCGGATACGTGAAGATCCAGGCTACGGCGAAGGCCGGAGCCGACCTCTCGCCCACCACCCTTCCTGTCGCGCAGGTGAAGCTGAAGGTGAAGAGCGGCGCTCCTGCGGGCAAAACGCCTATCGCCTTCTACGACCTGACGGGCACGGAACCGCATACGGCCGTCTATCTGTCCTCGGACCCCTCGAAGAACGTCGTATCGGGGACCCTGGGCACGCTTTTCGCCACGGTCCCGTCCATTCCCGTTTCTTCCGTCGCGTCCGTGGCGCAGTCGTCCGCTCCTGAAGGGGGCACGACATCTTCCGCTCCCGCTTCTACATCGTCTTCCACCCAAGGAACGCAGCAATCGTCGGGCAACGTGACGCAGACGTCTTCCCAGCCTTCCGCCAACGCGTCCTCTGGTAACCTCGATGGAACCAGCTCCGCGAGGGCAGCTTCCTCGACGCCTTCTGCGACCACCTCCTCTACCGCCAACGCATCAACGCCCGGCACCACCGGCGGAACGGCTGCGTCGTCGCTGCATGCAGTCGCAACGGGAACTGGCGGAAACGTCGCCCCGCTCAAAACGTCCTTCGTGCTTCTGCAGCCACAGAATGTGCGCGTCACGACGGAAGGTACGTCGATTTACCTCGCGTGGGACGCCCTCCTGTCCTCGGAGATCGTCGGGTACAACGTCTACTACGGTACGCAGCCCGGAAGGTACATCCAGCGCAAATCGCTGGATAAGGACACGCTATCCCTCGCCCTGCGATCGCTTCCGCCCGGAGTGACATACTACCTTGCGCTCCGCGGCGTCAGCATCACCAACGAGGAATCCGCATTCAGCCAGGAAGTCGCGGTGACGGTATCCCGTCCCGAAACGTCCACGGCTCCTTTGACGCAGCTCCCGCCGGAATTCGTGACGCCGGATGACGGCCCCCAGGGCCAGAACCCGCTGGAATCGGCTCCCACGGACACGGCGACCACCGTTCCCGGCGAATCCGGTTTCTCCTCGACCATGGCGTTGATGCTGTTGATCTCCGCCGTGATCGGCACGATGTTCGCCTTCCGCCGCCAGTTCGTCGCCGTTTCCCGCCACCCATGACCGACGTCGATCCTCAATGGCACGTCACCGGCGAACAGCAGCCTCCTGTTCCGGCATCGCCCGTGCAATCCGAGAAGCAACCGTCGGGTACGGTCTCCCGGTTGCCCGGAGCCATCGCGGGAATTCTCATGGCAGTCGGCATCGGTTTCACGGCGTTCCACGGATCGCAAGATTTGAAAGGAGAGGTAGTCCCGTCGGATTCCCCCGTCGAAATCCGCATCACCGATGAAGGACTCATTCCTCCCACGATCACGGCTACCGTCGGGCAGACTATCGCCTGGATGAACGAGACGGAGGTGCCGCACATTTTTCAGTCCGACGATCTGCTCGTGCAGGACGGAACAAAGCTCTATACATCGGCCATCAATCCGGGGACTCGCGTGACATTCGTGCTGGGCGCTTCCGTGCCCGGGACGTACACCTACGCGTCCCTCGTCGACCCTTCCGTGCAAGGAACGGTTCAGATCGCCGCGGCTCTCCCCCCGACACAACCGTCATCGGCTCTGTCATCGGCCAAAGCCTCCGCCGGTTCTATTGCGTCGTCGACGCGGTCTGCCTCCGCATCATCTATAGTGCCGGTTTCGCAAGATGCGCTCATCCCCTATAACCCGTACTCCGTGAACAGCCGCAAAGTGCATCCGTACGACGAGAACGGGAACCCCCGTCCCGTGACGTCCGCGACTTCATCCCGCCGCGCCGTCGCAACGACCAAGCCGGCGACCGGAACGACCTCCTCGTCTCGTTCGTCGAAAGCGGCCGTGCTTCATGCCGGCGCGCCGTCCATGCCCGAGACCGGACCCGAATTGTGGATCGTCCTTGCCGGTAGCATCGGTGCGTTGACCTGGTTCACGCGTCGTCATTTCCCGCTTTGAAAAACCCCTCCGGTCGGAGGGGTTTTTGATTCTTCGTTGTATGAAGGATTAGCGGGTCACGCTGATCGCAGTCGTCTGCTCTGCGCGCGGGGCCTTCACCGTGATGCGACCGTTCGCGTCGCGGCGGATGGTGTAGCGCGTGAGACCGGTGGCCGTGGCGGCCGTTAGGCTCGGGTCGTTCGGGATGGACACGAGGTAGGAACCGGTGAGAGCCGAGAGGGACACACCGCTGATCGCCGCACAGGCTACGGCATCAACACCGCTCGTACCGCCGCGCTGACAGATATTGAGATCCGTGTCGACGGCGATGGTACCGAGGTTGCCGGGGAGGTTACCGTTGTTATCGATGGAGTACTGATAGACGGCGTTCAAAATCGTATTCACGTCGCTGCGGCGCTGAGCATCGCGGGCCTGACCGAGCTGCTTGGTCGGGTTAATGGCGATGATCACGATGGACGCCAAGATGGCGATGATACCGATCACGAGGAGAAGCTCAATGAGCGTGAATCCCCGTCGTCCAAGAGATGAAGTCCGTGTCATAGGGATGAAGGAAGGAAGAAAAAGAAGAGTAAGGGTGAGATGATCGCTCCAGACAGTCGCAATCAGAGCTCTTGGAGTGGAAGTCTACACGGTTCGTACCCTCTCACAATCCTGTGAGCTTGCGTAATTCGCAAAGAATGACAGTACGAGAAATATATTTTACGGACAGATCGGCAGCGGATTCCCGACGGTGCTGGTCGCGTAGTGCGTCGTGATGAAATATTTTTTCGTTTGCGGATCGACGGTCACTCCCACGCCCACACGCGTGAAGGAGGGATTCACCATGCTGTTGTAATGCGGGCGGCTCGCCTTCCCCTTCTCACCGAGATACATGTCCTGCGTCGAACGTATCGCTCCAAGGAGGGAGGAAGTGCAATCGCCAGTGCAGCGATAGATGCCCCAGCCGATGCTTTCGCTGAACGTTGAACGCTGCACGTTAAGGAAGTGCAAACCTTGATCCACGAACCACTGCTCGATGCCCGTGTAATCGTAGTACGCGGTTTGTCCGTCGCGCTTGTGAGTGATCTGGCCTTTGTCTTTCGCCCGCACCGACCAGATCTCAGCCGTGCGATTCAGCTGCGGATCCATGCGCAACGGTTCCGCTCCGACAGCTTTGCGTTCCGCGTTCAGCCACGAAATCCACACGCGACGAATTTCGTCCAGATCCACATTCGCGATCGGCTGATCCTCGAACCATTGGCACCGCGCGTCCACCAATGCCGCGGCCGTCGTTGTTGGCTGCGTTCGGATGTCCGCGTCCAGGCGCCAGATCATATCCGCCGCCTGCGCACGGGTGAGGTACGACTTCGCGCTCACGAGCGTCAATGGAAGCGCCTGTCGCTCTTGCAAGGAAACCAACGGCTGCTCGTACCACGGCTCCGTTGGCTCACCGAGCGGCAGATGGAACGCGGACGCAAGCATGCTCGCCGCCTCACCAACGGTGATTTTCTCTGCCGGTCGGAACGTGCGATCATCGTATCCCTTCACGATGTCCCGGCGCTTCGCCACGCAGACGTACGGAGCGAACCACGCGCGATCTGGAACGTCCAAAAACCCACCAACGTCGCAACGTCGGATCGTATCGCGTTCTTCGGATGCCTGTAGCACCATCTTCACGAACTCCGCCCGGTTCACGCGCTGATCGGGACGGAATGTTCCGTCCGAGTAGCCATTAACGATCCCCTGTTCCGCGACCGCGGCGATCGCGTCCCGTGCGGGCTCGTCGGTCAGCACATCTGAAAACTCTCGTGCGGCGTATGTGGAGGGGACGAGCGCGCCGAGAAACAGCGCGGTCAGAAAGAAGCGGCGCATGGATCTCTATCCTATTGGACGTCCGTCTCTCCTGTCACCCATGTCAGAGACTTTCCGCGATTTTCGTTTCCATCGTCACCGTGCACCCGAGAGCCTGAAGCGTACTCTGCAGGCGTCGACCACCATGGATGAGCAGCGCGTTTCGTAACGTCACGTGCACCGGAGATGCCGTGGGGACGCTGCGCACCCAGGTGATCAATTGTTCCACCGGGGGTTCGTTGGTTGCCGTGGAGAATTGGATGCAGTCGACGATGATCTTGGCCGGAGCGGCCGTAGCAGTGATAGGCATGGCGTGAGTGTACGGTCGTACACCCATGCGCGCAAGAGCGGGAAGCCAAACTCTACTCGACAGCGATGCGAGCCATGTCGCGATGATGATCACTGAAGTGACACCGACGCTCGGAAGAGTGCGAGCTGCTTCAGAAGAAATTCACGTTCGGCATCGTAGTCATTCGCCTCCGGATACGTGATCATCAACCAGTTCTTCATGATGCCGTCGCCCGGATTGAAGTGCCCGTACACCTCCGGGTTCACGGCTACTTTTTCCTTCACCACATCGGGGTCGCACTTCACGCCGAGCGCGTCCTCATAGAGGAAGGCGAACATCTTCTTCCCCACGTAGTACGACGGGCAGCTGAACGTTTTCCGTTTCGCCAGACCTTCCTCCAAGAGGAAGAGAGTATCCGCCCATTCTTCAACGTCCGGTCTCGCCATGCCGCCATGGTACAACAAAGGGCGGATCGCTCCGCCCTCTGGATCGGATCGGTAACGGAGAATCAGGAGACGACGATGCTGCCCACCATGTCGCGATGGCCGGGGCCGCACGGGATCATGCAGCGGAAGCTGAACGTGCCCGTCTTGTCCGTGGGGATTTCGACGTCGATGGTCTGTCCCGGATCGACCGCGGCATTGATGCCCAAGTCGGGAATGCCGAGGCTGTGGCGGCCTTGGCCGCCCTTCAGACGGATCACAACCTTCTCGCCCTTCTTTAGCGCGAGCGTCGTCGGAGCGAATTCGAAGTCCGTGACCGTCATGTCGATGACGCGAGCTTCGCTGTCATCAGCAGGAGCCATGGCGTCTCCGTTCGAATCGTCGACCATGGAGTCGGTATCGTCAGCGCCCACGTTGGCGTCAGTGCCGTCTTCGACGATCCCCGCGGCCTGGTCGTCATTGGATGGCTCGACCGCCGTGTTAGAAGCGCCGCAGGCCGTCAGAAGGAGCAAGCCGGTCGTACCGGCGGAGAGGAACAAAAACTTTTTCATGGAAGTGGGGAAGAAAGGTCAAAATGCGTGCCCGAGTATAGGGAAAAATAGATTAAGAAAACATTAAGACCGGCCCTTGCCACGAACGGCCCTTCCGACGAATTCCGTCGCGAATCATCCCCTGCGGGCGTTAATGTAGCCTTAATCTCTTTCCTGTACCGTGACGGGTATGCACATCCTCGTCATCGAAGATCAGCAGAAGCTGGCAGAGAACATCAAACAGTTCCTGGAACTGGAGCACTACGCCGTGTCTTTGGCGCACGACGGCAAAGAAGGATTCGAGCGCGCGATGACGCAGGAAATCGACCTCCTTATTTTGGACATCAACCTTCCAGGCATGGACGGGTACGTCCTCTGTTCCATGCTGCGCGAGCACAAGAAGACGATGCCCATCCTCATGCTCACGGCACGGACGAAGCAGCAGGAAGTGGTACACGGATTGAATATCGGCGCGGACGATTACCTCACCAAACCCTTCGACCTGGAAGAGTTGCTGGCACGGGTACGCGCGCTGTTGCGCCGCAACGGCGAGAAACAGCCGCAGCTCTCCACGGGATCGGTGATCCTCGACACGAATACCCAGGAAGTCTGGAAGAACAAGAAGAAGGTGGACCTCTCCCCGAAGGAGTTCGCGTTGTTCCAGTTCCTCCTCCACAACAAAGGCGTGGTACAGGACCGCCCGCGGATCATCGAACACGTGTGGGGCGGCCGGGATGAGCTGCTCTTCTCCCAGACCGTAGACGTTCACATCGCGTATCTTCGGCGTAAGCTGGGCAAGGACGTCATCCAAACGGTCCCGGGGAAAGGGTATCTCATTCCTTCCGACTGACGATGTTCAAGAAGATCAGTTACCTGTTGGCGCTGCAGTTCACGGCGTTCGTGTTCGTGCTGCTCCTCATCAACGGGTCTCTGTTCCTCGCCGCGGACTTCCGCAACGCCCATCAGCAGACGCAACGGCGCCTGGGAACGTCGCTGCGGCTCGTGCTGGAGCGCATTGAGCCGGATACCTTCAGGTTGGCCGCTCCCCTTCCCCCCATGATCCGCGAGCACGTCCGCGTGCTCGATGCGAACGGATCGATCATGTACACCGGGGATCTCTTCAGTGGCATCCCTTTCGAACCGAACCGGGAGCTCAAAACCGTCACCATCCAAGGAGAGCAGTACACCATCCTCACCACGACGATTCTCCGCCATGAGCGTTTGAGCGGCTACGTGCAGATCGCCGACCTGGAGCGTCTGCAGCTCGGCGACATTCCGCGGCGGGCGACGTTGTACATCATGCTGAGCGTCATCGTCTCGGTGCTGACGTTCATGGTAGGGCTGTTCTTCGCCCGCCGAAGCCTGCGCCCGGCCGTGAGCATGGTGGAGCAACTGGAGCAATTCACGCAGGACGCGAGTCACGAGTTGCGCACCCCACTGGCAGTCCTGAACTCCTCGCTGGATCTCGCGCTGCGCAACGAGAACTACAAGGAAGGCCTCGTGTCTGCGAAGCAGGACGTGAAGGAGATTTCCGTGCTCGTGGAGCGATTGCTCGAACTGGCGCGCCTCGATAAATTCACGCTGGAGCGGGAATCGGTCGATCTCTCGGCGCTCGTACGGGATTCGGTGGAGAAGTACAAACTCCTCGCGGAGGAGAAAGGCCTCACCATCGACGCGAACGTCAAAGACGGCGTGCACGTGCATGGAGACCAGGCGCTCCTGCGCCAGGTCTTGGGCAACCTCCTCTCCAACGCCATGAAATTCAACAAGGAGAAGGGGGCTATCCGCGTGAAATTGGCCGACAAAGGGCTGACCGTGGAAGACACCGGCATCGGCATCGATCCCCAGGATCTCTCGCGCATCTTTAACCGTTTCTACCAGGCGGATACTTCCAGGGCCAACGACGGGTTCGGTCTCGGGCTTGCCCTCGTGAAGCGCATCGTCGACCTGCACGGCTGGTCCATCACGGCGAAGAGTAAGCCAGGAGAGGGCACCGCCTTCACCATTCATTTCTCTTCGGCTTCCCGTCCGAAGAAAGTCTCTTAATGTTCTCTTAACCCCTGCTTCGTATACTGCCCTCAGACCCACATTTCGGGGTTGAAGGGACAAAGGGGGCCACGCGAGTGGTCCTCTTTTTTTTGCATGTCGAACAAGCGCCCTGCCCCCCTCGCGGGGGACAGGGCGCTGCTCATCGTCTGCTGAGTGATTCTCCTGTGTATTGTCGGTCTCGCGCTACGCCGCGATGCCGACGAGGTTCCTCGCGATGTAGCGGTTGATGCCCGCCTGGTCGTGGCGGGCACGCAGTGCACGGAGTTCATCCGTATCCAACTCGTCGGCCTTGGTGAGGCCGGCGCGCAGGTACAGCACGGACAGCGCGATCGTCTCGGACTGCTGATCATCGCTATCGGTCGGGGTCGGCTGCGCGTCGATCCCGATGAGTCCTGTGTACTTCCCGTGTCGGAGCTGGAGCAGACTGTCCACGAGCTTGGTGAAGCTCGTGATGCCCGCCCCAAGGTCGGCGTCGAAGCCCGGTTTCCCGTTCTGGTCGTTGAAGTGCGTGTGCAGGAGCACTCCGTGGAACAGGGCTTCGGCGAACGACATCGCCGGATCAAGCTGCATCATCTCCTCGTGACCGAACTCGATGTTGTCACCGAGGAGTCCGGCGAGAACGGGATGTTCGAGGGCGAGGCGCAACGCCAGCGACGTGAAACTCTGGCTGACCGGGTTGAGCATCCGGAGCTTGGGCTCTTCGCCCTTGTTCTCGGCCGCCATGGGCTGCGTCTTGTCGCCGTAGCGGCGGTGCATCGTACGGAGGATCTGCACGATCGCCTGGTACGTCCGCTCGTACCGCACGATGTAGTTGGCGGCGAACGGGCCGTCCGGCCCGTTCGTGCCGTTCCAAAAGACGTAGATGCAGCCGAGCTCCTGCGCGATCTCCATGCCGACGATCGTGCGCTGGATGGCGAGCTCCCGGGTCTTGTCGTTCTCGGACCCGAGATTGCCGAAGATGAACAGGACGTCCGAGTTGAACAGGTTCATGGTCCACATACCGACCTTGAGCCCGCGCTTCTCGCACTCTTCCTTGAGCTTGCGCGCGGCCTCGCGGGCCAAGCGCATTTTCTCGGCCTCGGACATGCCCTTCGGGTAGCCGAGCGCACCTTTCTCGCCGAGGACCAGGTCCAAGACGTCCGTGTCGTGGGCCTCGACATGGGTGACCCCGGCCGCCTTGAGCAGGTCGAGCTTGGTCGTGGTCGGGATCCAGATCCGGCCGGCCATGTAGAAGCGGCCGCCGCCGGGGTTCATCCCCCAGAGGTTGCCGGTGATCCGTTCCACGCCCGAGTACCCGAACAGGTGCGGCCACCGCTGGGCCGCCGTCAGCTTCTGTCGCGTAGACATACGCGTGTCTCCGATACGAGTGTTATACGAACCACTCTGTGACAATGAGCGTTCCGGAACGCCATCATGGTGAAGAGGCCTCCGAGACCCCACATTCCGGTTTGCTAGTATGTAATCTTTACTTTACTTGGTCAATGATCAGGATTGGCTCTGGGAAACCAGAATGGCGTCTCGGAGTACTGGAAAAGCACTGAAGCCGGCCGACGCGTTCAAATGCCCGCCACCAACGAACAAACGCATCGGCGCTCCGAGCCCGTCAGCCAGGCTCCGTGCGTGCGTCACCGACACGTAGGGGTCGTTATCTCCATGGAAGATTTCCGCGTGCCGTTCCCGACGCATGAGGAGATCTACGTTCGGCAGGGCGTAGAACGATGCGTTGATTGTATCGAATTCCGGTTTGCCGATGCTCTCACTGAATGGAGACACGAGGAAGAGCCCGTCGACGACTGCCGGCACCGATTCAAGAAGACGAAGTGCGAACGTCGCGCCGAGACTGTGTCCGACGAGGATCGATCCTTCCAGCTCCTTCTCATACGGGCGAAAAACCTCCCGCCACGCGGAGAGCGTCTGCCCCTCCGGTGTCGGAAATCGCGGAATTGTCACGTCGAAACCGGCGTCGGTCAATTCAGCCGCCAGCCAGGGATACCAGTTCTCCGTCGGATCTCCGTACGCCCCGTGGAAAATAAAAGTTTTCTTCACGAAGAGGGAGGGGTTGGGAGGTCCTCCTCCCAATTCAAAGGTAAGCGAGCTTCGCTCGCGCTCAAGCGTACTCTCTATACAACCGAAGCGTCACGAGGGAAGGGAGGGCGCGGGAGGTGAAACCGCTAGGTTTCCCGCCCGCAAAAGGGTGGCCGGGTGCCGAAGGCACGGCCCACCCGACGAACGAAGTGAGGAGTGGTGGGCCGGAGTGGACTCGAACCACTGAAGGCGTAAGCCAGCAGATTTACAGTCTGCCCCGTTTGACCGCTTCGGTACCGACCCACAGGAACAACGCGTTGTCGCAAAGAACGTGCACGGAATCCTACGGCACGGCCAGCCTTGATTCAATGCTTCTTGGCCTCAATTCAGCTGTGCGGCCCGCCGTATCCTGGCACGGACGCCCGCGACGAATTTGTTGATTTGGTCGCTGATGGCCTCCAAATGGGCGAGTCCTTTCACATTCGCACGGAAGCCGGCTTTCTTCAGGGCGCAGTAAGCGACCGCCGTCTTCTGATCACTGGGATTCACCCGATCCCCTACTGAACGGAGGGCGCTCAGAGCGGACACCAGCTGGACGTGGCCGAAGGTGTCCGGATTGTCGACGCTGAATCTCTTCGGCATGGGGAGGCGGATCGTAGCAGAGAATCACTGCCTCGCGTACCATCGCTCCATGTTCTACGCCTACGCAGTGGCGTCGATGTTGGGATACGCCCTCCAAGGCGCTCTCCTGGTCCCCGTCGCACGACGGATGGACGGTCTCACGCTCGCATTCATTCGGAACGCCACGTTCGCCGTGACGCTGTTGCCGCTGCTGCTTCTCGGCGATCTCGGGGATCTGCCGCTGGTTCTGTCCCACTGGAAGCTCCTCATCGTCTCAGGCATCGCAGGCACGACGTTCCTGGCCATCCTCTTTCATACGTACCGTTCGTTGCCGGCCGGCAGCAGCAACGCCCTCGCGCGCGTCATGAGTACGACCGGATTGATCGTGGGCGCTTGGATCTTCTTCCAGGAGACGTTGCGACCGATCCAGCTACTGATCATCGGGCTCATGCTCGCAGCCACGTTCCCGCTTACCATTCGTCGCTCGAAATTGGCGCACCTGGAAGAGATCAAACCTTCCGGCGTGGCGCTCATTCTTCTGGCCGGTTGCGTCCATGCCGTGACGATCATGATCATCACGTACCTCTCCCGCGAAGCCGATCCCCTCGTCGCCGGGTACGTGTGGGAAGTGACCTGCTCATTCATCACGGGTATTTTCCTGATTTTTCGTCGGCTACTGTTCAAGACGAAGCTGAAACATCGGGTAACGGCAAATGACTGGATGAGCGTCGCCTGGCGCGCCTCCCCAACGCTCATTGGCACCGGCGCCTTCACCCTCGCCATGCAGACGGGGTCACCGGGGGTGGTCAGCTCCATTGGAGCGTCATCGCTCGCCGTCACGGCGATCCTCGGATGGAAGTGGTACGGCGACAAACTGGAACCGCGCCAATGGTGGTCCATCGGCGCGATCATCATCGCCATGATCGTCCTGAAATTCGTCTGAATCAGGAAAGCCGGAGTCCGATGAGCATGCCGAAGACCGCCCCCATGATCAGTGAGGGTACGGCGACACCGGTGGCGAAAAGAAATTTGGAGAGCGATCGATTCCACCACTCCGTCTTCGCCTTTTCCCGGATCAGGCGGGCTTCCGCGGCCTTCTCGCCAGGACTCCGGTCGAAGTAGACCGGATGCTGCAGCGAACGCTCGAGCCACGTGTCGAGAGGTTCATGCCTTTGAGACAGAGGGGGCGGGATCATACCCAAGGGAACGAAGTCGGAGGGCCATCGCCAAAGGCGACACCTGGAAGAGATCGGCGAGCTGCAAAATCTCTTTTTCCGACGGCCTCCGTTCGCCGAGTCGGGCGCGGATGCGGCTCTCCGGCATCACCAAACTCCCCGCGAATTCATTCGCCTCGCGCTCCTCTTTCTTATGACGTTCGTCGTCCGACCGGTGCATGACGAACTCCCCGTCGACGAAATCCCGATCCCCGTCCCGATGGAGGAAGAAATGCCCCAGTTCATGCGCCAGCGTGAACAGTTGGCGCATGGGGGAATCCTGACGATTGATGTAGATCCGCCATCGCCCGTCCTCGCGCCGCAGGACTCCGGCGATGTCGAAGAGATCGGCGGCAAGCACGTCGATGTCCTGCTCCGCGGCGATCGTCCGCAACCATGAGAGCATGTCCCCCGTCGTTCCCCGGCCTCTCAGAACGTCGTTGACCCGCTGCCGGATGCGCAACGACGACTCTGGATTGTGGTGTACATTCATACACCTACTATCGCCTTCCAACACGAATATGACAATAGCTGCTGACCCTTTTCACGAGTACAAAAGGTAGTCGTATTATTCGTACCGCAGCGCTTCCATCGGACTCAACGCCGCGGCGCGCTTGGCCGGATAGATGCCGAACAGCAAACCCGTGCCCACGGCCATGATGACCGCGGCAAGGATGGCCCACACCGACACGATGTACTGGAACGAACCGAGCGCGCTCGCCGCGAGTTGCGATAGCAACCAGCCGATTGTCACGCCGCCGATGATGCCGATGATGCCTCCGGTGAGCGTGAGGGCCACGGACTCCAGGAGGAACTGACGCAGGATGTCGGCACTGCGTGCGCCGACGGCCTTTCTCAAACCGATTTCGCGGGTCCGTTCCGTGACCGACACGAGCATGATGTTCATGATCCCGATGCCGCCCACGAGCAACGAGATGCCCGCGACGAGCGACAGGAAGATGGTGAGACCAAGCGTGACGGAGTTGAGGATCTGCGTGAACTGCTCGGCCCCGCGCACCCGGAAGTCGTCGAGGTCCGGATCGTTCTCCGGATTATCGATGTTATGGCGGATGCGCATGATCTGAGTGATCTCGTCGACGAGCAGCTCCTGATCCCCTTCCGCCTTCATGACCATGTACGAGAGGTAGCGCTGACCCGTGAGAGCGCGTGCCGTGGAAAAGGGGATGAAGACCGTGTTGTCCAAGTCGGCCAGGATGCCTCCCATCGGTTGCAGCACGCCCACCACCGTGATGGGGTTGTTGCCGATGCTGACGCGCTTGCCGATGGGGTTCGCGTCGCCGAAGAGATCCTCGACGACCTTGTTGCCCAGCACGGCTACAGATTTCGCTCCGTCTTCATCGTTCTGCTCCAACAACCTGCCTTCAGCCAGCTTCAGGCCGTAGTTGTCCGTCATGATGCTGTACGCGCCGAACACCAACGGGGACGCGTCCTCGCGTCCGTAGGTCGTGGCTCCCGGCATGATGATGACGGGCGTCGCGCTGGAGACGCCGGGCAGGCGTTCGATCACCTCGAAGTCATCGATCGTCAGACCGTCCAAGTTTCCGCCGAATTTCTCCAGGCCCGTCGGGAAGACTTCCACCGTATTCGTGCCGACGGACTCCACCTGCGTGATGATGTAGTTCTGGAAACTGCGGCCGATGGACACCATGAGCACCACCGACCCGACGCCGATGATGATACCGAGCGTGGTGAGGAGCGATCGGCTCTTGTTCACCGTCACGCCGCGATAGGCCGTCAGGAGGAGGTCTTTCTGCAGCATGGTTATTCGTAGCGGAGGGCTTCCATGGGGCTGAGCTTCGATGCGCGGCGGGCGGGCGCGATGCCGAAAATCATGCCCGTGAGCGCAGCCATGATGAACGCGGCGATGAGAGCGGGCATCGAGACGGCGAAGGCGTACGTAGACAGGAGCGACTGCACGGCGAGCGCCGCCAGCCAGGAGATCCCGATACCGATGACGGCGCCGATGCATCCACCGATGACCGTGAGAAGCACCGATTCCAGGAGAAACTGCCGGAGAATATCCCCGCTGCGCGCACCCACGGCCTTGCGGAGGCCAATCTCGCGCGTCCGTTCCGTGACGGAGACGAGCATGATGTTCATGATCCCGATGCCGCCCACGAGGAGCGAGATGCCGGCGATGGTGGTGATGAAGAGCGTGAGACCCAACGAGACGGCGCCAAGGATGTCGCTGGCCTGCTGCGAGGTGCGGACGATGAAGTCGTCTTTGTCCTGTTCCTCATTGGGATTATCGATGTCATGGCGCTGACGCAGCAACGAATTGACGTCAGCGAGCGCGAGCTCCGAATCTTTGACGGATGACATCGTGATGTAATTGGCGTATTTCTGACCGGCGACCTGCTTGGCCACGGAGAGCGGCACGTACACGCGATCGTCTGCGCTCTGGAAGAACTGAGAACCGAGAGCCTTGGCCACGCCCACCACGGTGTAGTGACGGTCACCGACCTTGATGCGCTTGCCGATGGGATCCTGATTTCCGAATAGTTTCTCCTGCGCCTCGGATCCCAGCACCGCGACGGGCTTGGCGCCCTCTTCGTCACTCAGGTCGATGAGACGCCCGACCTCGGCTTCGATCTTCTGGTTCAAGAAGAAGTTCTGATCGACGCCGAACGTTTGGAACGCCGCACGCTCGTTGCCGTAGGTCACGAGACCTTGGACGAAGACGACGGGCGCCACGGTCTGGATGGTCGAGAGCTTCTTGAGCGCTTCGACGTCCTCGAACGTGAGACTGTCCTGTCCGACAGCCGCGGCGGGGCCTCCTTCCTGATTGCCCGGGAAGATGACCATGGAATTCGCGCCGAGGCTGGAGATCTGACTGAGGATGACGCCCTGCATGCTCTGGCCAATGGAGCTCATGAGCACCACGGATCCCACGCCGATGATGATGCCGAGCATCGTCAGCAGAGAGCGGGAGACGTTCGTGGTCACCCCGCGGAAAGCCGTGCGGACGAGGTCATGGACGAGCATGAAAAGGCTTATTTGAGGACCGTCTTAGGATTGGCCAGGATGCGCTTGAAGTCGCGCGTGTCGGATTCGATGCGTCCGTCGCGCAGACGAATGATGCGCTCGGCGTGTTCGGCAGTCGCCTTCTCATGCGTCACCAGAATGATGGTGTGTCCGTGCTGATGCAGCTGCTGCAGCGCCTCCATCACGGCGATGCCGGACACGGAATCGAGATTGCCCGTCGGCTCGTCGGCAAAGATGACTTCCGGATCCGTCACGAGGGCGCGGGCGATGGCCACGCGCTGCTTTTGGCCGCCCGAAAGCTGGCTGGAGAGGAAGTCGCGGCGTTCGGTGAGGCCTACGAGATCGATGGCTCTCTGTGCGCGTTCGAGACGCTCGGAGGCGGGGATCGTGGGATGGTAGATCAGCGGGAGCAGGACGTTGTCCTTCACCGTCGTGCGCGGGAGCAGGTTGAACGCCTGGAAGACGAAGCTCACGCGCGTGGCGCGGATCTTCGCCAATTCGTCATCGTGCATGTGTCCCGTCTGCTGCCCCTGGAACAGGAACTGGCCGCCGGTGGGCATGTCGAGGAATCCCAGAATGTGCATCAACGTGGATTTCCCCGAGCCGGACGGACCCATGATGGCGACGAATTCGCCTTTGTTGATCTTCAGATTGATATCGAAGAGCACGGGCGTGGCGACGCCGTCGTTGTAGTAGGCTTTCTGGAGATCCCGAGCTTCGATGAGAGGTGCACTGGCCATGGAGGAGGGGATTATTTCTTCTCAAGAACGATGACGACTTCGCCTTCCTGCACGCCAGTGACTTCGACGTTGCCGGACGCGTCTTCCATGCCGGTTTCCACCTCGCGCTCTTCAACCGTCTTATCCTCCTTCAGGATGCGAACGATCTGCTCCTCCTCGTCGTCGAGGACGGCGCGGAGAGGGATGTAGACGACATCGGTACGCATGCCCGTGACGATGGCCGCATCGCCGGTCATGCCGATTTTCAGTTTATCGGCGTGGTCGTAGTCAAAACTCAAGAGCACTTTGTACTTCGGAACGCCGTCGCGATCCGTAGCCGCGCTGTCCACCTGGCTGACGTGCAGTTTGAAGTTCGTGCCGCGGAAGGCGTCGAGCTCGATAGAGCCGGACTGGCTCAGCTGCACCTTCGGCACGTCGATCTCGGAAACGAACATCTCCACGTGGTACGGCGAGTTGCCGAGAAGCGTGACGGCGGCGTCCACCGGGAGCGTCTCGCCCACCTTCACGTTCACTTTCGTCACAACGCCGTCCACCGGGGAACGGAGGATCGTCTCGTTGTACTGGGCGCTGGCACGGGCGACGCTGGCCTGTTGCAGACGCACGCGCGCTCGGGCCGCATCCAACTCGGTCTTGCGGGCGCCGGCCTTCTTCAGGTTGAGAGCGGCTTCGGAGGCGCTCACGGCGGCCTGGTACGTGATGATGTCGGCCTGGGCCTTGTCCTTCGTGCCGCGGCTGGAATCGATAGTCGCCTGCTGGGCGATGATCTTCGTATCGAAGCTCGCGGCGGCGTTCTGGAAACTGGAGAGCGCGGAAGCCAGGGAACCCAAAGCGGACTGCACGGCACTGCGCTCGGTGGCCAGAGTGTTCTTGTACGTCTCGCGAGTGGAGGCGTTCAAGTACGCCGTCTCCGGAAGCGACGACACCAGATTGAACGTGGCATCGACAACGGACGCGGCCTGCTGGATCGCCTTCTGCGCATCCTGGACGACCTTCAAGGCCGCTTGGTAATCGGCGGCGAGGGCAGCAGATGTACGTACGGCCTGAATGGACGCGCGGGCGGTGCCGCTCTGGAGGCGAATACTGTTATCCGCACCCGGCTTATCCTTCGTGATGGCGTCCTGAATGATGGTCTTGCTGAGCACGTCGTCGACGACGGCCAAGGCGTTCTCGGCGTTCACGAGCTGCGTGGACAACGTGGCTTTCGCCGTATCCACCTGGCCCGACAAGGTGATATTCGCTTCTTGCTTCACGGCGTCGAGCTGGCGCTGCGCGTTCTGCAGACTGCTCTCGGCCGTTTGGAGCGTGGATCTGGCCGCTTCGAGAGACGCGCGCTTGCTCGCGACATCCGCTTCCGCGATGGCGATGTCTTCGGGCCGGCTGCCTGCTTCCATCGTGCGGAGATCCGCAATGGCCTGCTGAAGGCTCGCAGACTGGGCGGCGACGTCTGCGCCGAGGGTTCCGGCGCGGAGCTGGGCGAGGATTTGGCCTGCGCGCACGCGGTCTCCTTCCTTCACCAGCACCTTGTCGACGATACCGGTCATCGAGAATTTCAATTCAAGATCGCGCTCCGAGGTGACCGTACCCACCGCTTCGACGGTCTGCACGAGATCGCCGCGCTTCGCGTCGGCGGTGACGTACTCCGGTTGCTTTCCGCCTCCGCCCATGGCGGCTCCGCCGCCGACGAGCAGGAGCAGAACCGCTCCGGCAATGGACTTCTTCTTATGCCTCTTCAGGGCTGACCAAATTCTCTTCAACATGTTACGCACGGGGAAGTGGGGAATGGGAAGAATGGACGGTGTCTCGGAGCTTTTCGACGATGGACGCGAGCTGTTTCTGTTCCTTCACGGAAAGAAGGCGGAAGACGTTTCGCATCATCTCCGCACGTTTTTCATACATGCGGTGGAGCATCTTGGTGCCCTCCGGCGTCAGGCGCAAACGGACAACACGCCTATTTCCGGCATCCCGCTGACGTTTCACCCAGCGCTGACGCACCAAGCGATTCACGAGGGACGTGGCAGAGGGGGAAGTGATCTGCAACGCAACGGCCAGCTCCTTCATGGTCATGCCCTGATGATCCTCAATGAGGGAGAGGGCATGGACTTGGTGGAAGTTCATCATGCGTCCTTCCTTGGCCATCGTGAGCATCTGATGGCGCATGACGCGGCTGAAGCCGATCATGGCCTGGAGGATGCGGTCGAGGGGGTTGGAGACCATCGGTAGACCGTGGAATACTTAGATACTCTAATCATATCCACCCTCTCTGTTGACGGTCAATGGAAATCCTGAGGAAATTCTCTCAATTCCCTTTCATTTCTTTCTCATTTTTTGGCTTCCTTCAGACGTGAAAGCATATCATCGACGGCTTCTTCAACAGGTCGCATCCGTAACCCTTCCGCCTCGAGTTTCGCCGTGGAGAGAAGACAGTTGCTCCGCCCCGCCTTCACGACCTCCGATAGATCATCCAGCGTCAATCGCTCGAACCGATGTGACGGGTCCACTACGGCTTTGTAGCGCTCCATCACTTGGTACGGAGAGACGGCGCCGGGGTTCACCACGTTGAACGTCCCCGTCGTGCGTCGCTCGATGAGCGTCCTGGCCACGTCCAGGAAATCGGGAATGCAGGTGAGGGAATTCGGAACGTCGAGGACGCGTGTGTACTTGCGAAGCTTCGTGAGTAAATTCCGGGGTTCGTCGGTGCCATCGAACGGCATCCGTAATCGCAGATTCAGCACGGGGAACTCCTGCAGGATCGCATCAGACCAGGCCTTCGTGCGGGAGTAGAAGCTGCCGAAGTAATTCGCGGGATCCCCTTCCGCGAATCCCCTGCCCCCGTTGTCCCCCTGATAAATGCATCCCGAACCGAGATGCACCCAGTAGATGCCGCGTTTGCCGCATTCTTCCAGAAGCACCAACGGCCCTTGAACGTTGCTGCGAAGCGTCTCCTCCTTATGATCCTCGCACCAGTCGACATTGGGACGTCCTGTTTTCCCCGCGGCATTGATCACGACGTCGGGTTTCTCCTTGTCCAAAACCGTCGCCACCGCCGCAGCATCGGCGATATCGACCTTCGGCAACACGGCCTCCGGATAGAGTTTCTGGAATTCGTGGCCCAGGTAGCCGCCGGCGCCGAACAGGACGACCTTCATGGGTCGATGATACCCCGAATGCCAGATTGAGGCCAAACGACGCGATTTCCTGCCCTTCCCCGAACGTCCATTCCCCTTCTATACTGTCTGCCGATGCCTCGTCCCAGACGGAAAGCAAAAAGGAAGGCGGCAGGCTCGGCGGACACGCTCGAGCTGCAAACTCACACGCGTGCCGCGATTCTCGGCATCGTGCAGGTGTGCCTTGGCATCCTTCTCTTTCTGTCGCTCGGCGGGAACGCGGGCAGCGTGGGTTCGGGGATCAACGGCATGCTCACGTTCTTCTTCGGAAAATGGTCGGTCCTCTTCCCCATTTTCCTGGTCGTGTCGGGCTTCCTGCATTGGATCGCTCCGAACCGCCGCATTGAAGTGAAGCGATCGCTGGGACTCACCATCTGCTTCCTCGCGTTCCTCGGCCTCATGCACATCGGCGCGCCGCTGGAGGAGATCGGCCCGCGTCGCGACGAGCTGGCGGGCGCCATCGGCTTCACCATCAGCATGCCGTTCCTCTATTACTTCAGCAGGAGCGTGGGATACGTGGTACTGGGCACGACGTTCCTCGTCGGCGTGTTCATCGCGTTCGAGCCGGACTTGGGACGCCTGACGGACTGGATGCGCACGCGCAACGCCAAGCCCCTGAAGAAGTCGGCCATCGCCGAGCAGGAAGACCTGGATGACGAAGAAGAGGAAGAAGAGGAAAAGGAGCGGGAAGAAAACGACGATGAGGATCTTATCGAGCAGGACGGACCGGTGCCGGAGCTGAACATCGTGCGTCCGGCTTTCGTCCAACAGGCGATGAAAGGCAAAGGCGAAAAGCCCAAGCCCCCCGTCCTGAAAGCCGCCAATGGCATCGAGATGAAAGACACGCGCTACGAGGAGTGGACGTTCCCCTCGTACGAACTACTGGATGCCACGCACAGCGAACTGACCGTGAACGACGAGGAATTGAAGCGCCAGGCGAAACTCATTGAGGAGAAACTTCGGGAATTCGAAATCGAAGTGACGATGCGCGACGCTCGTCCGGGTCCGACGGTGACGCAGTTCACCCTGCAGCCTTCCGAAGGCGTGAAGCTGAGCCGCATTGCCAACTTGAAAGACGACCTGGCACTGGCCTTGGCCGCGCCCAGCCTGCGTATCGAGGCGCCTATTCCCGGAAAGTCATTGGTGGGCATCGAAATGCCGAACACCAAGCGTTCCACCGTTCACCTGCGCGAGATCCTGGAGAGCCCGTCCTTCGTCCAAAACGAATCCTCGCTCACGCTGCCGCTCGGCCGGGACGTTTCCGGCGAGTCCATCGTCGCGAACCTGGAGACGATGCCGCACTTGCTCATCGCCGGCGCCACCGGTTCCGGTAAGTCCGTGGGAATGAACACGTTCCTCACGGCGTTGCTTTACCAAAACGCTCCGCATGAGCTGAAATTCATTCTCATCGACCCCAAGCGCGTGGAGTTGATGCCCTACGACGGCATCCCGCACCTGCTCACGCCCGTCATCACCGAGGCCGAGCGCGCGCTGCAGGCCCTGCGCTGGGCCGTGGCGGAAATGGGCAGGCGTTTGCACCGTTTCTCCGAACAGGGCGCCCGCAACATCGCGGAATACAACGAGAAGCAGAAGGAGGAATCCACGATGCTCCCCCGCATCGTCATCGTCATCGACGAGTTGGCGGACCTCATGATGCGCCAGTTCCGCAAGGACACGGAAATGATGATCGCGCGCATCGCGCAGATGGCCCGCGCCGTCGGCATGCACTTGATCGTGGCGACGCAGCGTCCGTCCGTGGATGTCATCACCGGTCTCATCAAGGCCAACATCCCCACCCGCATCGCCTTCCGCGTCGTCAGTTCCGTGGACTCCCGCACCATCATCGACAGCATCGGCGCCGAAGACCTCCTAGGCCAAGGTGACATGCTGCTCATGAACGCGATCACGCCCAAGCCGCTGCGCATCCAGGGCATCTACACCTCCACGAAGGAGGTGGAACGCGTCATCAACGCCGTGAAGATTGCCGGCGGCGGCAAGCTGACGGAACAGATCGGCCTCTCCGACGAAGAAGAAGGACCCGACGGCGAACCCGGGCACGTCACGGGCCACATCGACCTGGAAGCCGACGACAACGGTGGGGACGACATGTTCTTCGAAGCCGTGCGCGTGGTCACCGAAACGGGAAAAGCCTCCGCCAGCTTGCTCCAGCGCCAGCTGAAAGTGGGTTACGCCCGCGCGGCGCGCTTGCTCGACATCATGGAAGAGAAGGGCCTCATCGGCCCCGCGGACGGCGCGAAACCGCGCAAAGTCTACATGGAGCGGAACGCGGGTTAACAAATGGAATATGCCGGTTATTTCTTGCCCCATCCTAATTTTTCCGCGAGCTGTGCCTTGATGCGCCTGCCCGCGACTTCCAACCGTCGTTCGACATCCGCAGGAATGGGTATCTCCGCCTTGGGCTGCTGAAGAGAAACAGGCTCATCATCATCTTCTTCGTCTTCAGCCAAATAATGCCCGACGAGCATATCCACAAACCGACCGGCGGCTCGTTCCAGGAAAGTATACGACGGACCCGAAGTCGGCTTTTCAGACATGCGAGAGAACCTACGCCGAAAAGTTTTTCCGGAAAAGTGATCTATTTCATGTCGTCAATTCCCGAATCCCTTTCTCTCTTTCTTATGCCCGACATTTCTCGCCTTGATGGCCATGGCGCGATCGCGAGCCTGAATCCCGTCTTTCCCATGATTGCCCCGGGAATGATCCATTCCGTTGTGACCGAACATTTTCTCGGGCGTGGTTTTGGGATTTCCTCCCACGGGTTGCTTCGCCAAGGCCATGATCGCTGCGAATAGCCCCAAGAATCTCGTCGACATAGACCGAAGCACTTGCTCGTCGACGACCGGAGCGTTGGGCGCCTCCCGTTTGGAGAGAACATCCGGCGCTGCTCCGTCCACGGCGTTCCCAATGATGTCATTCGTGAAGCGGTGCATGGTCAGTCGATGATGCCTTTGGGAAGTCTTTCTTTCGTCTGATTCCGCATCCTTGCGAGACGCTGACGTTCATCGGCGAAGGCGGTATCATGATCGAGCGCCAGAGGAGCGTCCGTTCCGTTCGGCATAGCCCGCGAATCACGTGGCTGGCATCGCACATCTGTAGGCCACACCGCACGCGGAAACCCTGTGAAACCGTCCGGTTCGGGCTGATTCATGCCCACAGCTTGATCCGATCCCGTTTGTTGTCAAATTTTGATACAGTGCTCTCATGAAACTCCTCTTAGCGACCTCGAATAAAGGCAAAATTATCGAAATGAAGGAAGGATTGGCAGGGCTTCCCGTCGACGTGGTCACCCCGGGCGACGTGGGCATTTCCGGAAGTCCGGAGGAGACCGGCGAGACATTCACGGAGAATGCCCTGCAGAAAGCACGGTTCTACCGCGAGAAGTCCGGGTTACCTACGGTCGCCGACGATTCGGGCATCCTGGTCGAGGCGCTGCAGAACGAACTGGGCGTCCACACGCGCCGCTGGGGAGCGGGACCGGATGCGAGCGATCACCGTTGGATCACGTTCTTCCTGGACCGGATGCGCATCGAACCGAATAAGAAAGCACGGTTCATGTGCGCCATCGCCTACATCGACGACGGCGGGAACGAGCATCTCTTCGAAGGCACATGCGAAGGGATGATCACGGAAGAGCTGGAAGCTGATTATTTGCCGGGATTGCCTATCTCTGCTTGTTTCAAGCCCGATGGCTTTTCTGCTGTATTCTCAGCCCTTACTATTGAACAAAAAAATAGTACAAGCCACCGCGGAAGGGCGGTGCAGAAACTGGCGGATTTCCTGCGTTCTTCACTCCCCTCTTGAGCCTGGCTCCAGGGGCGTGAAATCCAGCGCCGTGATCTTCGCCCAGACCTGGCGGATGAGCGAGCGCAGATCGTCCTTCTCTGCGTCCGTGACGGAGAATGCTCGGCGGATGCATTTTTCGCCGCGTTCGCCGATGAACTCGATGGCGAACTGCTGGGGTTGCAAAAGCGGATCGGCCTTCTCCAGCAGCAGTGCGTAGAACACGAGCTGCCGGAAATTGGCACCGTCGCTGTTGCGTGAGACGACACCGGGCTCCAGGCCACCGCGGATCTTGCCGTCGGTCTTCGGAGCGCCGGACTTGTAGTCGATGACGATGGCATCGCCCGACGTGCGGGACGCGAGGTCGATGCGATCGATCTTTCCCTTGATCGGGATTCCCCGTTCCGTCGGATCGTTCAATATGGGCAATGCCGCGCGGTACTCGCGCTCGATGGCATGAAAGATGGGTCTGCTCTGCGAGAGACATTCCTTGAAGTACATCGTGAGCACGTGCTGTCCCATCACCGCCAGGTCACCGCGCTGGCGCTCGGTGAGGATCGTTCGTTCTTTCAAATACCATTCGAACGCCTCGAGGAACTGTTCCAGCGAGAATTCCTTCCCCTTCTGGGTGGCCGTGGCCCATTCGCGCAGCGCCCAGTGAGCCGCGCTTCCGTATCCCAGACGGCGCAGTGCGCCTTCGTCGAGGTACTCGGGCTGCTGCAGCAGATCGACGTGCAGGAATTCCCGTGGGTCCTTCAGGAACCGCTCGAGAGACGTCGGCGAGAGCGCGAAGGTCTCCAGCCGCTCTTTCAGGTACGCCGTCATCGCGCCGTCCATCTGCGGCGGCACGGGGCGCAGGAGCAAGGAGCTTCCCGCGGGGTCCTTGAGCGGCGTGTCTTTCTCCGGCAGAGCGCCCATTTCGGCGAAGAACGCCGACGGGGAGATGGTGCGGACTTTCTCCCCCACCGTCACTTCCTTGGGACAGACCATCAGGAGCTCCTTTCGCGCGCGCGTCGCGGCGACGAATGCCAAGCGACGCTCGTCTTCGTGGCGCTCGCGCGTCTTGCGCTCGCTCTCCCAGCCGTACAGCAGCTCCTCGGGCACGGACACGGACGAACGCTGCTGCGGATCGTCCCAGTGCTTGTCTTTGAAATTCGCGAGGATCACGACATCGAATTCCAATCCCTTGCTCTGGTGTGCGGTCATCAGGCGAATGCCATTCTGCGTGAGATGCGGAAGCTCATAGGTGAGGCGTACTTGGCCGTACTCGGGATCCGAATAGAAGTGCAGGTCCGAGAGGAAGTCCCTGAACGAATACGTCGGCTCCGCGATGCAACGGCCCTTCACGAACGAGAAGAAGGCCTCGACGGCGGCGCTGTCGCGCGGATCGATCGACTCGACGGCGATGTCCGGCGCGCAGGGCAGGAGCGTGCACTCGCGGATAATGGCCTCCACCGTCTCCACGACGGTCCGAATGCCGACGCGCTGTTGCAGGGAGAGCAGTTTGTCCCGGGCCGATACCACGCAAGCGACGTCGCCGAGCTTCAGAGCGGGATCCTCGGCCATAAGGAGAATGTCGAGGAGCTTCGTTTTCCGCTCCCGGGCTGCAGCCTGTAGGCGTGCAAGATCCGCGGGATGCATGCGCAGGCAGGTCGCCGCCAAAGCCGCGGAGAGGCGGGCGTCGGATGCGGGTTGCTCGATGCACCGGAGGATCGCGAGAATCTGGGCCACGTACGGATGGCTGAGGAGATCGCTCTTCCCGCGGAGGAGCACCGGCAGATTGCGGGACCGCAGCACGTCGTAGAGCGGGAAAAGTTCCTGGTTCTTGCGCGTGAGGACGGCGATCTCCTCCATGGGCGTTCCCGCGGCGAGCCGTTCTTCGATGAGGTCCGCGATGACCCACGGCTCCGCGAGATCGCTGGCGACGCGCAGCAGCGCGGGCTTTTCGCCCTTCTCCCCGCTTGCGGCCGTCAGGACTTTTTCGAGATTCGGGATCTTTCCCACGAGGCGCTCCTCGTTGCGTTCAATGAGCGAGCGTGCCGCGTCCAGGATATTCTGCGTCGAACGATAGCTCACGGTGAGGGGGATCACCGGGGCCTGCGGGAAACGCTCGTGGAACGCCAACATCTGCTGCACGTTGGCGCCCTGGAAGCGGTAGATCGCCTGATCGTCGTCCCCGACGATGAAGATGTTCGGATCGTTGTCACCGCGCGGAGCCGTGAGGAGCGTGAGAAGCTCGTACTGCGCGCCGTTCAAGTCCTGGAACTCGTCGACGAGGATGTACTGATAGCGCTCTTGCAAGCTCGCCAAGAGCCAGTCTTCCTGCGCCAGCGCCCGGAGCACGTGCAAGATCATGTCGTCGTAGTCGTACCGGCCGGTCCGGTCGAGCATTTCCTGGTACAACCGGAAGATTTCGATGAAATCGCGGAACTTCCGGGCCTTCAGGAGATTGTCCTGGTGCGCTTTCGTCGTGGGTTTACTCTTCGTCCGCATCTGCTCGTCGAAGGCCGCGGCCGCCGCCTCCAGATCCGCGAGGGTTTTCCCTTCGCGCTTCACTTGGCTGATCCTTCCGAGCAAATCCGTATCTTTGCCGTAGGGATCCTTCGGATTGATGAGATCGCTCCTGGAAGACACCGTGTCGATAATGGCATTGAGCTCGCGGTACCGGTCGATGTCCGACAACTGCTCGCGCACGCTCCAATCCTCGAACACTTGCGGGTGGTCGTTGATGATCGACTGGGCGAACGCGTGGATCGTGGAGACCGTCACACCGTACGCGTCCGCTCCGATCAATGACCGCAGACGCTCACGCATGGCCGTGGCGCCGCTGACCGAGTACGTCACGCACAGAATGTTGCCGGGCCGCATCTGCGTCCGGCGCAGAATGTTCGCCACACGCATGGCTACGACCTGCGTCTTTCCCGTTCCGGGGCCCGCCACCACCATCACCGGACCCTCGATGGTATCCACCGCTTGGCGTTGGCCGGCGTTCAGCTGTCCCAGGAGTTCCGTGAAAAGGGACTGCTTTTCGAGAATGGCGGCCTTTTTGGGCATGGCGTCATGCTAGCACACCAAGAAGCAGCGTCCCGCAGCAAGACGGTCACTTTTTGTTGCCTTCCAGTACCCCGTAGACGGCCAGGAGTGTCCGAACCTTGTCGACGATTGGCGGAACGACGGCTCCTTCCTCAAGAAGACGCGCTTGTAATCGAAGGTATCCGGCCGTGATGGCGGCGTCCTCCGTCAACGACATCGAAGGCCCGTCGTACGTATCGACGAGATCCTGACGGTCACGTGCAGCGACGAGAATACGAACGACGTCGCGCATGTCCGTATCGCCTTCAATGTCCAGGATGGTGCCGTCCTGCCTCTTGCGGACGTTCTCCAGCTCCATCAGAAGGACCAGGGCGCTGGTATCGCGCCAGCGGGCTTCGTCCAGGAGCGACTCCCTCTGGGGTTTCTTCCCCCTCTTGGGATCCAAGACGGGAATGGGTTTGGGGTACAGTGGCTCAGAGCGATAGCGATAGGTTGCGGACACCGTCGGATAGCTGATGTCCTTCGGGCGGCCGCTCTTTGCAACGGGAATTTCTCCCGCCGCCATCTTGTGGGCAATGCACATCTTCTGCAATGCGCGTCTCGCCTCCAGGATAACGCGATCGACATTATGGAGGATTTTCACCGCTTCTGGGGATTCCGGCAGCCGAGAGACGACCGTGAGGATTTTCGCTGCTCCCCGCCGTATGTCAGTCGCCGTCGCTTCCAGTGCCTGTAGAGGTTTCAATGGTGAACCCGGCAGTTCCAAGAGCGCCGCCAATGCCATCTGAACGGAAGGATCCTGATCGAACGGCTTTTCGTCATCGCTCTCCCGCGTCCGTTGCTTCTCGATCCTCCGCATCAATCGGAGGCTCTCCATGAGAGGTGCGGCAGCGGGAATGTGCCCCGGCTCGGCGGAAGTGCGTTCCTCCATGGGCATCACCGGGATTCAGAAAGGCCATGTTCCTGCAGGAGCGCCCTCATCAGCCGGCGTGCGTCATCGAAAAGACGCTGCGCCTCGGCTTTGACTTCGGCATTGGCAGGATCGTCACCCAGTGCATCGGCATTCATCTTGATCGCACTGATGAGATCCGCCGCATAATGCGGATCGTGGAAGATCTGATTGCCCACCGGAGCTGCCAATTTTGGATCGTGCCGAATGGCAAACAAGCGGGCGATGACGTCATGCGCTTGACGCTGTGCGAGCATGATCTGCGCACTGTGCTCCTCGATGCGCCGGCGGTCCATCGCCTGGAGATAGTCTATGGCTGCAGGCCGCTGGGTATGCGCCTGCTTGACCAGGTCGTACTGGCCTTTCAGGGGAGTTGCTGCATCGGCAATCTGCTGCAATCGCTGCTGCAATCCCACGGGAGCGTTGGGCATGCTTGAAAGCACTTCGAGTGTAAGGCTGATGCCGTTCAGCGCGGAAAAAAAATCATGGCCGGTGAGGAACTGCTCCATCACTGCGGTGACTTTCCCGAGTTTCGACACCGTGATCATTTTACAGAGCTGATCCACCGCCTTGCCGCGTTCTGATGGCGTGGCGCCGGAGACGCCGCGCTCGTCTCGATAGAGGCTGTCCATCTGCTCCTCGAGCAGGATCGCTTCCTCGACGCTCTCCCCATCTATTCGCAAAAATTCGTCGACTTCACGAATAAGCTCCGGATCATCAGCCGGCGGTGGCGTTGTGAAAGGCATCAGTTCTGTGATACCGCAGCTCCTTCCCACGCCCCACTCGTTTCGGATGCTTCAGGCTCAGAATCAGCAGTTACAGGCGCAGCTGCCAACACGTCGGCAAGCTTCTGTGCGACACCCAACGTGGGACGAGCACGTGCCAGCTGGCGCGCGTTTGCGGGCAACGCTTGCAGCAGTTTCCAATCTTCCGTACTTGGCGCAGGCGCATTTGCTGTCGTCTGGCACTCCAAGACCCTCGCAAGCGCATCACGAACTCGGTCCGTCCATGGGAAGGTCGGAGAAAAGTGATACCCGTCCGGTGTTTTGCACGCCTGGTTGTATCCCACAAGCAGTTCGTCTGCTTGCGCCCTTGCCTGGGACGTGGGCTCGGCCGGTGCATTGTCGGTGAAGCGGTTCATGTACTATTATTATAAAATAATATTTGAATAATGCAATACCCCCTGGGTGTGCGCAGACTAACGGCCGGGAGGATTGTCCGCAAGTACGAAAAAGCAGACGTCGCTTTTCCGCTTCCACTTGCCCCGATCAGACCATCGGGTACTCCTTGGCACAGTGGTCGCACTTCTCCATTTTGACCCCGTCTTTCACGATCTCCACGAGGGTTCCCTGGTGGCAATTCGTGCAGGGCTTGCCCTGGGCGAAGGAATGGAGCTGCGAGAAACCGATGCGCTTGGGAATGCCGCCGTGCTCTCGGATAGTGAGCGAACGCGGGTGGTCGCGCATCTTCTGGAGCACCTTGGCTTCGATTTGGCGGATGCGTTCGCGCGTGACGCCGAACTCCTTGCCCACCTCTTCCAAGGTGTGGCCGATGCCGTCCTTCAGACCGAAGCGCATCTCGATGATCTTGCGCTCGCGGGGCGTGAGGAATTCCAGCATCGCGTGGACGTTCTCTTTGCGAAGCTGGCGATTCGTGGCCTCGAACGGGTTCACGGCTTCCTCGTCCTCGATGAAGTCGCCGAGCTTGCTGTCCTCCTCGGAGCCGACGGGCGATTCGAGCGAGATGATGTCCTGGGAGATCTTCTGGATGTGCGCCACCTTCTTGATGTCCATCTCCATTTCGACGGCAAGTTCCTCCAGCGTGGGCTCGCGGCCGAGCTCCTGCACGAGGCGGCGCTGCGTGTGCGTCAGCTTGTTGATGGTCTCAACCATGTGCACCGGGATGCGGATGGTGCGGGCCTGATCGGCGATGGCGCGGGTGATCGCCTGGCGGATCCACCACGTGGCGTACGTGGAGAACTTGAACCCGCGTTCGGGGTCGAATTTCTCGACGGCACGGAAGAGACCGATGTTCCCTTCTTGGATGAGATCCAAGAAGGAGAGACCGCGGCCGATGTACTTCTTCGCGATGGAGACGACCAAGCGCAGGTTGGCCTCGGCCAGTTGCTGCTTGGCGGCGGCATCGCCCTTGCGGATGCGTCGTGCGAGCTCCACTTCCTTGCGCGCGTCGATGAGCGGCACGCGGCCGATCTCCGACAGGTACATGCGCACGGAGTCGTTGGAAATCTCGAGGAGGTCGATCTCCCTCTCCCGGCGGCGCTTCTTGCGTTCCTCTTCCGAGAGATCCTTGTCGCTGTCCACGGCGATACCCGCCATGGTGATCATCTTCATCGCGGCGTCGTCCACGTCATCGCCCAGCACCTCGGCTTTCTCGTCGTCGCTGGATTCGGCGTCATCGTCGGATCCGTCGGCGGACTCCGGCTTGTTGGAATCATCATCGGTGGCGGCGACGTCCGCGAGATCCTCCGTCGGCTCCGGCATGCTGGCCAGGGCCGGAACCTTGCCCTTCTTCTCCCAGATCAGGGCGTCCTTCACGTCGATCACCTGGATGCCGAGGTCCACGAACAGCGTGTAGATCTCATCGAGCATGTCGACGTTATCTTCGGCGTTGGGAACGGCCGCGATGATCTCCTGGTGCGTGACGTATCGCTGCTCACGCCCCTTCTTAATGAGGTGTTTCACCTTCTCCGGGAACTTCTTTAGGTCGTCGTCCGTCGGTTGGGCGATGAACTTTCGGGGGTGTGAGGCCATAGTGAGAGAAGCAAGGGGACCCCTCGCCTACCGTCCTAGAGTACTGAAAGAGCCTCCGAGAGGGAAGAGGCAAGCGACGAGCGGACGGGAGGGCTGAAAATCAGGTGATTGTAGATCGGGAATCCTGCTGCTGTCGACGATTTCACGGGGTTTTCGTGACCGTTCAGTTCGCCTTTTTCATGAGACGGAGCAGCTGCTGGTACTGCGTTGTCAGCAGGGCTTCATCCTCGGCGTTGTTCGCCGCCCGAGCCGCGAGCAGGCCTTTCGTAATCTCCTGCTGTTTCTCCCGAAGCATATCGCGATTTGCGGCCTGGCAGTTCTTCCGGACTTCGCGCACCGCCCAGGCTTCCGACCATTCGGCGAACCCATGCTCCTCCGCGAACAGGTGCAAGATGGCCGCCCGTTCCTGATGCTCCTCCGGAAGGGGAAGGTCCCCGGCGGACAGAGACGCGCCCTCGGGGGCGTTCTTCAGGGCCTCGTACAGAGCAGCCGCAAAGGGAGCCGTCGGCGGGATGAGTTCGTCCAGGAGCGTGCGCAGTTTGGGGAACAGCAGGAACAAGGAGAGCGCGATCTCCACGGAGCTGAACTGATGGAACGGAACGGCCGCCGCCGCATTCTCCTTCCTGAGAACCGGCGTCGGCGTGCGCCTGACCTGATCTAGGTCTTCCTGCAGCGCCGTGGGGCTGGTGGAGAACACCCCGGCGGCTTTCGCCAGGTAGTCCTGGCGTTCAACCGCGAAAGGCAACGCCTGCAGCAAGGTCAGCACGCGTTCCAACGCTTTTCGTTTCTCGAATGGGTCCTGCAAGTTCTCCGCGGCGAGATCGCGGAGCACGCCGTCGAGGTACGGGATGCCCCCGGTCTCCAGCTCCTTCTTCAAGACGTCCGGTCCGGATTGCAGAGCGTCATTCGGATCCTTCTGCTGGAGACGCACGGACTTCACGTTCACGGCGGCCGCGCTCAGGAGAAGGAAGGCCCGTTCAGCGGCGTCCCGGCCCGCGCGGTCCTGATCCAGACAGAGCGAGATGGACTCCACGTATCGCTTCAGGAGTTTTACATGCTCATCGGTGAGCGCCGTTCCGCAGGTCGCCACCGCCGTGGTCACGCCGACGCGATGGCAGGCAAGCACGTCGAAGTATCCCTCCACAAGGATCGCCGTCTTCGACGTACGAATCCCCTCCTTCGCATGATGCAAGCCGTAGAGGATCTGTGACTTGTGGAAGAGCAGACCCTCGGAAGAGTTGATGTACTTGGCATCATCCTGCCCGAGCGTTCGCCCGCCGAATCCCACCAAGGCGCCCTGCGCGTCATGGATGGGGAACATCAGGCGATGGCGGAAGCGGTCGTACATGCGCTCCTCCTGCAGATCCTTCTGGATGCAGAGGCCGGCCTGGAGAATTTCTTTTCGTGAAAATCCCCTCTTCAGCAGCTGATCGTAGGTCGCCGTGTACGAGTCCGGAGCGTAGCCGAGCTGGAACTGATCGATCTGCTCCTGCGGCACCTGGCGCTCGGCGAGGTACTTCTTGGCCAGGTCCGACGTTTGCAGCTGCTCTCTGTAGAACTGCAGCGCCGTCTCCAGGCATTCGCGGGCGCGTTGCTTCTCATCCTTACTGACGCTCGGACCGGACATCTTCTCCACCGTCACGCCGGTTTTCTCTGCCAAGTCCTGCAACGCCTGTCGGAAATCCACCCCCTCGATCTTCTGATAGAAACTGAAAATGTCCCCGCCTGTTTGGCAGGCGAAGCAGTAGGCAATCCCCTTGTCCGGAGACACGAGGAAACTGGGATGCGAGTCTTTGTGAAACGGACAGAGGCACACGAAGTTTCTCCCTTTCTTCTGCAGCTGGCAGTATTCGCCGACCAATGCTTCGATCGACAGCCGGGCTTTGATGTCCGCGACGGCATCCATGGGAGGACGAGTATAACCCGCGACGGCGATTGCCTCCATCGACAAAGAAGCCTATACCAATGCCATGAGCGAGAACGCGTACGACGGCACAGACGGCGATACCTGGACGATGATCGATGCTGAAGCTCCTGAGGCATCGGCTACGCAAGGGGCGGTGGAGCCGACGGTGCGGACCGTCCGCCAGGTCATCGACGGGTCGCGCCATCTGGTGCTCGGCGCCGTCAGCCAGACCTCGGAGTGGAACCCCGGGGACTCGGGTGCGGATTACGTCGACACGGGATTCCCGAACAACGGGGACGGGTACTGATCCTCAGGACTTCTGGACGATCCACCGCGGCAGTCGGTTCTTCAGATGTCCGTCTTTCGCCAGGCCGAATCCGAGCACGAAGTGCTTGTAGCGCAGGACGATGTCCCCGCGGAGTTCGAGAGCGCAGGTCGTGTCCTTGCCGTCGAGCAGGTGACCCAGCTGTTCCTCGTTGAGCGTCGTCACGCTCTTCGTGGCTTCCATGCCGCGCAGTGCGATGAACTCGTGATCGACGCGGATCCGGTCGTTGTCCAAACGGCGCCCCATGGGCATGCCGAGAGAATAGTTCTGCACGGGTAACGGGTAGTCCGCCACTTCTTCGGTGCTCAGAATCAGTTGATCCCCTCTCTGGAACAGCCGGTCTCCTTCATGGAGCATGGAGGTCCCGTACATTTCCTCGATGATGGAGCCGATGTCCTTCTGGCGCGCACGAGGCACACGCTCTTCCTGGAATCGCACGGCTTCCATGGGCGTGCGGTCGCGTGTCGGAGCCGTCTTCACGAATGCAGCCGCAAAGAATCCTTCCGTATTGAACACGTGCGGCCAGAGGCGGATGGCCGTCATGTCCGGGGTTCCGATGGTCCGCTGGACTTTGAGCGAATCCTCCATGCCGTTTTTCAGCGCATTCAGTTGAGCCAGCCCTAATGGAAGCGGAGAAAGCTGAGTAGGAAATTTGCTCAGTATGGCTCCCACAACTTGCTCGTTCTCCTCCGGCGTGAGCGTGCAGGTGGAGTACACGATCGTCCCACCGACTTTCGCGGCATGCACGGCGGATTCCAGAAGCTCGCGTTGGAGACGGGCCATCTTCCCGACGTTGTCATCGGACGAGAACTCGAGCGCGTCCGAATCCTTCCGTGACGTTCCCTGCGCGGTGCACGGCGCGTCGCAGAGCACGCGATCGAACCGTTCGGTCATCTGCTTCGCGAACCACTGTCCGACCTTGCGGGTGACGATGACGTTCGAGACTCCACTCCTGTGCAATGCGGCCTTCAGCGTCCACAGGCGCTTCTCTTGTACGTCGTTCGCCACAATAATTCCCCGCCCGTTCATCCTGGCGGATATTTGTGTCGTCTTACTGCCGGGGGCCGCACTCATATCCAAAATCGTCTCGCCCGGCTGCGGATCCAAGAGCATCACCGGCAACATGCTTGCAGCTTCTTGCAGGTAGATGTGCCCGAGTAGATGCAGGAGATCCTTCCCGAGCGCCTTCTCTCTATTTTCCCGTTCGACGAAGAATCCCTCGGGACACCAGGGCACTTGCTCTAACTGCCATCCTCGCTCCGCCGCCCAGCTCTTCACTTGGTCCACGCTGGTCTTGAGCGTGTTCACGCGGATACTTTTGCGCAGCGGCCGGTCGCTGAAGTCTTTCAGCGCCGCGATGTTTGTGAACGGGGCGTAACGGTCGAAAGGGTGACTGCTCACGAGGGCATGGTGATCGAAATGTTGCTTCATGGAAAGACAAACAGGTCTGATGCATTATTCCATAAGTAGGTTATAATGTCTTTTCATGCAGAACCCTCTCGAGTTGAACTGGCAAAACACTTCGCTGAAAGACGCGAAAGCGATCCGCGAGCAATGTTCCAACATCCTCCGTCGCCGACGGTCGATACAGGGAGATGTCGGTGTCCGAATTCTCGATTACGGAACGGGCGTGAAGGGGGTGATGCGGACCGTGTTGCAATGGGAAATGAAACCGGAGGACACGCTCTTGTTGTACGACCCATTCGCGCCGATACAACCACCGTCCAGAGAGAACGTTCGCATCCTCCCGGCGGATGCCCGGCCGGACGAACCCGTCGACCTTCTGACCATGAGCCATGTGCTGCCCTACATCGAACCGGACGGCGCGCGTGAGCTCCTTTCAACATTCCGAGACACCCGTCCTCAAACGCAGCTTATTGTCGTCGATTACACCCTGAAGGGAAGGGATCGGGAAAAGATTCTCGGAATGATGGATTCAGCCGCGGAAGCTGAATGGCTGCGAAAACTTGGTCCTGATGAATTCATTCGGACCCATACGCGCTACACTCTCGAACAGCTGATTCAGCTTTTCCAGGAAAGCGGCTACGCGAATGCGAATGCCACTCCCCTGCCCTCAGGAAACCGGGCCATGGTGGTTGCGGGTCATGATCCCTATCATACGTTGGATACAGACACGCAGCAGTGCATCGATATGGATGAGCTCAACGAGCTTTTCGGTGACTGATCTCATCACGGTCATCGCAGAGAATACCGAAACGTCCTCTGGCCGAACCCCTGGGGTCAGGAGGAAATCTGATCCTCAGACGACCAAGCTCACCAGCTTCCCCTTCACGTAGATCTCCTTCTTCACGGGACCCGTGAGGAATTTCTTCACGTTCTCTTCGTCCTTCGCCTTCGCGATGGCCTCCTCCTGCGTCACGTCCGCCGGCAATTGCATCGTGGCGCGGAGCTTGCCGTTCACCTGCACCACGACGGTGACGGTGTCGGAGACGAGGTACTGATGCTCGAACTCCGGCCAGGGTTGCTCGAACGCGAAGCACTTCTGTCCCAGGACTTCCCAGAGTTCATCCGCCAGATGCGGCGCGAGCGGAGAGAGTAACCGCGTGATAACCTTCGCCGTTTCCTGTGAGAACTTCTCCTGCGTCTCCAGGAAGTTCGTGAGCTCCATCAGCGAGCTGATGGCTGTATTGAAGTGGAATGATTCGATGCTCTCGGTCACACGTTTGATCGTTTTATGGAGCATCATCGTCGTCTCCTTGGCGTCTGCCGCCTTCGCTTCAGATTTTGACGTCAACACCGACCAGATGCGGTGCAGGAAACGGTCCACGCCCTTGATGCCGCTGTCACTCCAGTCCCCGCCCATCTCGAACGGGCCCATGAACATGAGGTACATGCGGAACACGTCGCTGCCGTACCGCTCCACGAACGAATCGGGACTGACGACGTTGCCCTTGCTCTTGCTCATCTTGGCGCCCTGATTCGTGATGATGCCCTGGTGCACGAGGCGTTGGTACGGCTCGTCGTGGGAGACAACTTTCATGTCATGCAACGCCATCATGACGAAGCGCGCATAGATGAGGTGCATGCATGCGTGCTCCGGACCTCCGATGTACAGCGAAACGGGCAACCACTTCTTCTCCAGGGTGCGGTCCACGAAATGTTCCGGATCCCCCTGCATGAGGTAGCGCAGGTGGTAGAAGCTGGAACACACAAAGGTATCCATCGTGTCGTACTCCGGACGCCACCCCTTCCCGAAGATCTTCTCGGTGCGCTCTTTGAATTCCTTGCTGTAGGACAGGGGCGATTCGCCGGTGGGTTTGAATTCAACATCCGTCGGCAGGAGCCACGGCAGATGTTCCTCCGGGATGGGATGCGCATTGCCCTCCGGGTCGTACACGACGGGAATGGGCGCCCCCCAGTAGCGCTGACGGGAGATGGTCCAGTCGCGGAGACGGAAGTTCACCGTACGCTTCCCCAAGCCTTCCTTCTCGATGTAATCGATGACGGGCTTGCGGGCCTTCTCCCAGGTCAGGCCCCTGCACTCTTCGGGCGTCTGAAGAATGCCATCGGGCTCGCGGTAGAAGACGTCGAGCTTCTGCACCTTCTCCGCCAGCTCCTTGTCCTTCGGGAGCAGGGCGATCTTCAACGGGATGTCGTACTTCTTCGCGAAGGCGAAGTCGCGTTCGTCGTGCGCGGAACAGTTCACGATGCCCGTGCCGTAATCGGCCAGGACGTACGAGGCGATCCAGATGGGCAGGTCTCCCGTGCCGAAGGGATTCTCGACGTACCGACCGGTGAAGATCCCTTCCATGTCCTCGTCGATCTTGAACTTGTTCGCCATCTTCTTCGCCTTGATGCGCTCCACGAATTCCCGCACCGGTTTTTCATACGACGTCCCGGCGATCATCTTCTCCACCAGCGGGTGCTCCGGCGCGATGACCGTGAAGGTCTGCGCCAGGAACGTCTGGGGGATGGAGTCGTAGACCTCGAACTCGATATCCATGTCCTTCACCTTCTCGCGGAAGTTCACGCCTTCGCTCCGTCCGATCCAGTTGCGCTGCATCGTCTTCGTTTTTTCCGGCCAGTCGAGATCGTCCAGCCCGTCCAGCAGCTTCTGGGCGTACGCGGTCGTCTTCCAGAACCACTGGGTCAGGGACTTCTGCACTACGGCCGTACCGCAGCGATCGCACTTCCCCTCTTTCACCTGTTCGTTCGCCAGCACCGTCTGATCCTTCGGGCAGTAGTTCACGTTCGCCTGCTTCTTGTAGGCGAGGTCGTGCTTGAACATCTGCAGGAAGAGCCACTGGGTCCAGCGGTAGTACTCCGGCGTGGACGTGTTCACCATCTTCTCCCAGTCGTACATCGTCCCGATCCGCTTCAGCTGCTCGACCATCGTCTGCACGTTGTCACGGATGGATTCGCTGGGATGAATGCCGGTCTTGATGGCGTAGTTCTCCGCGGGAAGTCCGAACGCGTCGAACCCCATCGGGTTGAACACGTCGTGATGGTGCATGCGGACATACCGGAAGTAGCTGTCCGCCGGGGCGAAGTTGTACCAATGTCCCACGTGCAGCTTATCACCGCTCGGATACGGGAACATGACCATCGCGTAGTAGGGCTTCTTCGCCTTGTGTAGGTCCGTGGTATAGGCATGGGCGTCCGCCCAGCGCTGTTGCCATTTCTTCTCGACGGAAGAGGGGTCGTAGTCCCGTTGCATCGCCCGGGAGGGTACACGGATTTCCTCCGAAACGCACGTTTTCCGCATGGCGATCAGGCCTCCGGCTGCTATCATGCCCGCGCAAATCTGCCTATGGCACGCCTCCCCGTGGTCGCAATCATCGGCCGCCCGAATACGGGCAAGTCGACGCTCTTCAACAAGCTCGCTCGCCGGAAAATCGCCATTGAAAGCGATATTCCGGGGACGACGCGCGATCACATTTCGCACGTCATTCATACCGACGAGATGGACTACCTGCTGGTGGACACCGGAGGTATGGGCGGAGGAACGGACGATAAGGAGTTCGAGAGCGACGTCCACAGCCAGTCGCTCTTGGCCATCGAGCACGCGGATCTCATCCTCTTCACGGTCAATGCCCGGGAAGAGCTGACCAGCAGCGACCGCGAAGTGGTGAAGCTGCTCCGGACCAAACGCCGCAAGCACGTCCCCGTGATTCTCGTCGTCACCAAAGTGGACAATCAGAAGATCGCGGACGAGGCCCAACGCCTCTTCGGAGAGCTAGGCATCGCCGATGAAATGGTCGAGGTGAGTGCCATCAACAACCTGGGGGTCGGCGAGACGGAAGAGATCGTGATCAAACATCTCCAGAAACTGCACTTCCAGCCCCAGGAACAACGAACGGAAGCGGAGCGAAAGATCCCCCGCGTCGCCATCATCGGAAAACCGAATGTCGGCAAAAGTTCCATCGTGAACGCACTCATGTCGGAATCGCAGCGGGAGGAATCGCCGCGGCTCGTGTCGGACATCGCCGGCACCACGCGCGACGCGACGGACACCATCGTCCGTCACGACGACGCGGAATACGTTTTCGTCGACACCGCCGGCCTGAAACGCAATGCGAAGACCGACTGGGGCATCGACAGCTACGCGATGCTGCGTTCCATTAAGGCCATCGAATCCTCGGACATTATCGTCTTGGTCGTGGACGCTTCGGCTCCCATCGCCCGCCAGGATCAACGTATCGCCGGCATGGCTGTCGACGCTGGCAAGGGCCTGATCATCCTGCTCAACAAAGTGGACCTCCTCGAGCCGGGCCGGAAACAGGAGATCACCGAGCAGCTGCGCGGCGAACTGGCGTTCTGCCGGTACGCGCCGCTCGTGCCCGTGTCCGCAAAGACGCGTGAAGGACTGCTGAAGGTCTACAACCTCATCGACATGGTGAAACGGAACCGCGAACGTCGGATCGCCGTAAAGGACCTCCAGCGATGGCTGGGGGACACCGTCTACGGCCAACCGATGAGCGCGCTCGCCAGCTGCAAGCACATTGTGCAGGCCGAGGATCCGCCTCCCACGTTCGTGCTCTTCGTGAAGAACCCGAAGACCGTGCAGCTCTCGCAGCTGCGTTACCTGGACAACCGCATGCGGGAATCGTTCGGCTTCGAAGGCACGCCCATCCGCTGGATCACCAAGGGGCCGAAGCGCGAATACACGCGCAAGAGCAAGAGGCTCAAGTTCGCAGAAGGCGAGGAACCGGAGGGAGACAATTGATCAGCCTCTGCCCAGATGCAGGTCGCGCACGCGGCCGTCTTCGCGGATGGGCAGCGGGAACGCCTTGATGACGATTTCCAGCTTGTCGAGCAGCTTCACCGGATCATCGTCCATCACCAGGTTCTTCGGCATCTCGCGGCGACAGAGGTCCTGGACCACGTACGGGATGGAGTTGCTGATGCCTCCCGTGTTCGTGACGATGCCCGTTGGACGGCCCTCGTCGTAGGCGATCGTGAACTCGTTGAGCGTCCCGATGCCTCCGCCGATGAGCACAATGGCGTCGGACGAGCGGATGTTGATGATGTCGCGCTCCATGAAACCCATGCCCGTGTAGATGATCATGTCGTGCTCGTGCGGGGAGAGGTACTCGTTCTCATGTTCAAACTGGGAAAATGCCGGGGAGATGCCGATCGTGAAGCCGCCGGCCTCCTTGGCGGCGATCATGGCGTCGTTGGGGAGACCCGGACAGGCGCCGTTGATGAAGATATGCCCGCGTCGGGCGATCTCCGCACCCAGTTCCCGCGCGCGCTGGCGCGCGACAGGGTCCTCAATTTGCGGACCGCTGGCGGATCCCATGACGCCGATCTTCAGTTTGTGCTCAAGAGACATGGAAGAAGTGTAGCAGTGCTGAATGAGGAGAGGTCACAGTGACGAATTCTGGCAAGAGCTCGGCTGTCCGTTGCACGACCAACCCGATTCCACTTGGCAGGAACTGTCGCAGCCGTCCGTGCTGCTCGTGTTGCCATCATCGCACTGCTCGGGTCCGACGATCGTACCGTCGCTGCAGTACGCTGAGCACCCGCTCCAGCTAGTGCAGCTCCATCCGTACTCCACGTTGCAGCTGCCATCGCAACCGTCCGCGCTGCTCGTGTTACCGTCATCACACTGCTCAGTTCCAACCATCGTATTATCGCCACAGATGGGCGCCGGGCTGCACGTGCCCGCAAACGGGCAGTACCAACCGGACTCGAGCTGGCAGGCCATGTCGCAGCCATCACCGCTGCCCGTATTGCCGTCATCACATTGTTCGCTGCCGTACTGCAGCCCGTCTCCGCAGTTCGCATAGCAACTGCCAGGCCCACCGTAACTATTGCAGGTCCATCCACTTTCGACTGCGCAGAACTCAGAGCAGCCGTCGCCGCTGCCGGTACCTCCGTCATCGCACTGCTCGTCCATTTCCACCGATCCATTTCCGCAAACCGCCGAAGACGAGGAAGATTCCTCGGAAGATGACGACTCTTCAGACGAAGAAGACTCTTCAGAAGAAGAGGAAGATTCTTCGGACGAAGACGATTCCTCGGAAGATGAGCTTTCCTCGGTGGAGCTGTTCTCGCTGGCCATCAATGAGGAAGACGATGCCGACGCCGTCGTCGCCGCACCGGCTTCGCCGAGATGCGAGGAGCGTACAAGAACATAGCCCGCGTCGCCCTTCACCTCATAGCCAAGAAGTGTGGGATCCAGCTCGGCGATGTCGCGCGCAGGGCGGGCAACGTAATTTTCATCGACGATCGTCGTAAGGACATCGATGCATTCGCCACTCTGGTCGTACTCACAAATCGGCTGCCACTCGTCCGTCACGCTTTCAAAGCGGAAACCATCGATCATCGCCTGCGTCATGGCGGTCTGAATGACCACCGCCGTCGACTTGCGCTTCGCGTCACGGGAAGCGCTCAGCATTTTCTGCGGTCCGATGGCAGTGATGACGATGGCGGAAAGCATGCCGAGAATGCCGATAGCCGTGATCAGCTCCATGAGCGTGAATCCCTCATGGGATCCCGGAATCGGCCGCTGGACAGGTCCTGAAACGGACATAGATGTGTGATGTGAATCTTTCTCCCTATTGTACCATTTTTTTCGATTTCCCTCAACTGTCGTTTTTGGCTTCAGCGAAGGTAAAGGTCCCTGTTTTGGTTATGCTCGTCGTTCGTGCGGGCATAGTGGATTTTCCCGTCGTTCCCATGGAGGTAGTACCAATACTCGCTCTCCTCGGGATGCAGGGTCGCCCGAATGCTCTCCAACCCCGGATTCGCGATGGGTCCGGGAGGCAAACCGCGGTATTTGCGGAGGTTGTACGGGGAATCCACGTCCAGATCATCGAGCGTGATGGCGCTCGTCGGCTTCTCGACGATGTAGCGGACAGCGGCGTCAACGCCCAGACCAACCCCCTCCCTCAGACGCTTCCAGAGGATGCCGGCAACGACCGGGCGCTCTTCGGACACTCGGGTTTCCTCCTCCACCAGCGACGCCATCGACACCACTTCATGGAGCGAGTAACCGGATGCCTCGAGATCGTCCGCCATGCCCTCCACGACGCGTTTGCGGAAGGTGGTCAGCAGACGCTCCAGGAAGAACTTGGGCACGAAATCCGCACGCGAGACGAAGTACGTGTCGGGGTAGAGATACCCTTCCACTTTCCCGCCTCGCGACGCGAGGCGCGCTACGGGGGGCAGGAATTCGAAACTGGAGAAGTCACAGGTCTTCGCGCAGTCGAGGATGGCTCCGGTCTCGGTCAGTCCCTCGCGGGCGAGCAGCGCGTCGATATCCTTCACCGTGTATCCCTCGGGAATGGTGATCGTCACTTCTTCCGTGGCCGCTCCCCCCGCTAACGCTTTCGCGATTTCCGAGGCGCTCATGGACGACTGCAGGACGAAACTGCCCGCCTGGAGCTTCCCGTTGTAGCCGTGCCACCGCGCGTACCAGCGGAACGTGCGCGCGGAGCGAATGAGGTTTTTCTCTTCCAGAAGCTCAGAAATGGCCGACGTACTCGCGCCCGCGGGCACATCGACGATGACGCGAACGGTGCTGTAAGGGTCCGGAGCGGTGAGACTATGCCGATATAAGACGCTCGCGCCCAGCAGGAGCAGCACGGCAATCAACGGAATCCAGACACGCCCGGGTCGACCCACCAATGACTGGTTCCGCATGCGGTGACGGCGGCCGATCATGCGATGCTCGAATGACATTTATTGCTCGGCAACAGGGAGACCCATATCCCCCATCAATCCGCGCATCTTTTCAGCCGACACTACCTGCGCCTTCTTCATCGCACGGTTCAGCGCGTCGACGAGCAGAGCCGGAATGGATTCCCGTGCTACCTCTGGCGCGATGTCCACGCTCACCACTTCCTGCTCCGCACTCACCACTACCTTCACGCCGGAAGCTTCCGCTTCCACGTGGATATTCCGCAATTCCTTTTTAATGCGCTTGGCCTCGCGCTGCATCTTAAACATGTCTTTGGCCTGTCCGAAGGAGATCATGGCCGTACTCTACCAATGACTCAGGGCTCGCGGAAGTCCGGGCGCTCCATTTTTGTGTCCTCCTCATTCTGCCGGATCCAGCGATCCAGGAAGAGCTGCTCCGTCCATTCAAGCTCAAACTGGTCTGCCTGCAAGCCAACGGACTCTCTATTCACTTTTTGCAAGGCCCGGACAACGTGTATCTTGATCCTCACAGGGGTGCCTGTATCGTCCCGAATTTCGCAGAGCTGTTCGTATCGACGACGAAGTTGTTCGAGTTCCACCCCCACACGTCTTTGCATCTCTTCATGTATCCTCCATTCTCTCATCGAGCAAAGCATATCCTCTGTCCTCCGGCCGTCCTCCGGAGATAGGTACTGGGAAATGCGGTTGGGCTGATCGGGTTCTTGGTCAAACAGATTCATGGCGCGCGAATTTTGCAGATGTCCTTTCGCATAGTCAAGACCACTTCGGGCGTTTTCTTTCGCTTCGGAAAGCCAATGTTACGCTGTCTTCTCCGGCGGCTTCAGCTGGGAGCTGCCAATGCCAATGCGATCCTCGATTTCCTGGTTCACGAACACCTTCTTGCGGCCGTACTTCATGCGGCTGTACTCCTTGATGAGGACCGCCATCTTGTCATTGCGCTTGCTCTCGTCCCAGATGGTACCCATGGAGAACGGACGGGACGTCGTGTTGTTGATGCTCAGCTTGGAGTAGCAGTGGAAGTTCGGGATGCCGATCACGTCCTGCTCCGAGAGCACCGGCGCGTATTCCTTCGCCATGTACTCGGCGTCCTCCGCGCCGATCTTGAAGCTGAGGATGGTGCCCACGTTACCGAAGACGGCGTCGCGCATCTTCGTGGATGCCTGCTCGTACTCAGCCGTCTTGCCGACGAGCTGCCCGATGTACTGGTGGGCCATGATGAGGCCAAGCTCGTACTTGCGCGCTTCGGAGAGGATCGTGGCGAAGGCGTCGGTCACGAAGTTCTGGAATTCGTCGACGTACAGGTAGAAGCGGCGGCGGTTCTTCTGCGGTGTGTCCGCGCGCGAGAGCGCGGCCATGTTCACCTTGTTCACGAAGATAAGGCCGAGCAGCTGCGCGTTGATGTCGCCGATCTTACCCTTTGAAAGATTCACCAGGAGGATCTTCCCATCATCCATGATTTGGCGAATGTTGAATGCGCTCTTGGGCTGTCCGATGATGTTGCGCATCGTCGTGTTCGTGACGAACGGACCGAATTTCGCCGAGAAGTACGGGATCATCTCCTCCTTCTCGCGGGCGCCGGTTTTCGCGATTTCATGCTCCCAGAAGCTTCGCACCACGACGTTCTTGCACTTGCTGACCTTGTAACGCTGGAATTCGTCGTCCACGAACAGGCGCGGCACGTCGATGAGCGTGGCGCCTTCCTCCTCGTCATCCATGAGCGTGAGACAGCCGTTGCGGAAGTAGTGCTGGATGCGCGGGCCGAAGATTTCATTGCCGAAGAGTTTGATGAAGATCTCCATCGCGTCGAGCGACGCGCGGTCCTTCTCTTCGTCGGTCTTGGCTTCCAGCAGGTTCAAGCCCATCGGACGCTCGGAATCGGCGGGATCAAAGACGATGACGTCCTTCGCGCGCTCTTTGGGCACATGCGCGAGCACGTCCTCGATGAGGTCTCCGTGCGGGTCAACGACGCAGAGTCCTTGGCCGTTGGCCACGTCCTGCCGCGCTTGGTAGCTGATGAGAGCGGATTTACCCGAACCGGATTTACCGATGATGTACTGATGGCGGGTACGGTCCTTCTCCATGAAGCGGATGGGCGTCTGCACGGCGCGGTGGCTGTTGATGCCGAGCACGATGCCTTCCTTCGGGGCGTTCACCGGCGGAGGCAACACCTTGTACGCGATCCACTGGATGATGGGGATCTTGTTGTACCGGCTGTCCGGGAAGTGATAGAGACTCGCGAGCTCCTTCTCCACGAGCAGGTCGCGCTTGTGCATGTACCCGTTGATGCGGTGTTTCCAGAGCATGTACACCAGCGGCGCGTTCATCGCGAGCGGGAAGAAATCCACGAACATGCGTCGGTTCATGAACCAGTTGCCGTAGACGTCCTTGAAGACGTTGAACGCCACCTGCAGGTTGTTGCTGAGATCGAGCGCGCGCTTCCAGGTCTTGGAAGCCGCGAGGATGCGCACGGAGACGTGGAATCCGCTCATGCCGGCCTTCTGGCCCATGCGCTTGTACAGCTCTTCCTCCGGCTGAATCATGCGCACGAAGCTGTCGCCGCTGGACGCGCCCGGGGCGTAGGTTTGGCCGTCGGTCCCCGTGGCGACGCCGCCCAGCACGCGCACGAGCGAGGACAGGATGGGAATGTGCGCCGCGATCGAATCGTTCTTGCCCTTGAACTTCGCGCTCGCGAACGCCTTCACGCGCTTCGACCACCGTTCCGTGAACGTCGGCGTCAGCACCACCTGCACGGCCGCCGTCTCGTCAGGCTCCATCTTACTGAGCACGTTCGTCATGTCGTTCAACGGATCATCCTGCATTTCCTCGTAATAACGGATGGGGAAGTAGTACTTCTTCTTCGTCAGCATGTTGTAGCCCACCAGCTTGTACCCCTTGGGCCAGACATCGGGCGTCTTCTGCAGGCTCACTTCGGCGTCCGGATAGAACGCCGTGATCTGCTTCTCCACGATGGACGAAAGGCTCGGCTGCGTGAGCACGTAGAACGTCAGTTCGCCCTTCTCCACGAACAGTTCGAAGCTGACATTCGCGTACCGGAAAATCCAGAAGTGGATGGCTTGCCAGAACGTGAGGCTCTTCACTTCCCAGAGCGCGCGGTACAGCTGCTCCATGATGGCAACCTTCTCCTTGAAGTCCTTCTCGGTCCGCTTCTCCTGATCGATCTTACTGTCGGTGCGCGGGAGCAGCACCTTCATGCTCACGAGCCGCGATCCCATCCACCACGCGTACGAGAACCGGAGGTTCCGGCGTAACGCACGGAAAATGAGGTACGCGGACAGGATCGATACCAAGCTTCCCACCGGATCACGCAAAAACCAGTACCACACTTCCACGAAGATATTCAGATGCAGACTCACGACACCGAAGAGCCATATGATGCCCCAGATGAGTGGCCAGAAGAGGAGTCTGATGAGGGTCAGCATCCGGCTGAATGCAAGAGTACAGAAATCCTCTTATTGTAGCACAAAACAGAGAAGTCAGATAGTCCAAAAGATGGTCTGTTACGCGTGGAAAAACCCCTTAGGAACAGGCGATGACTTCGGTAGCCACCAGGCGGCTGCGGTTGCCCCCCGTGCTGATCCGGAAGCGGTACATGCCCGTCCCCGAGGGTTGATAGCGGAACGTCCCGTCCGCCGCGACCGCTTGATCGAGCGCGGTTTTGGTCCCGTCCGGCGCAATCACCTCGCGAATGAGCACTGGCTTCGTCGGCGTGAATTCCACTGCTCCGCCCGCGCGGATGGTGTTCGGGATGCCCGGTTTCAGCACCACGCCTCCCGGCAGCCGCTGCAGATGGCGCGGTTGTTGCGCGCACGGACCGTTGAGAGTCACGTCACCGAGGCGCTCGAAGCGGGCGCGGATCTTTCCCTTGGATCGTTCCGCGATCGTGATGAACGACCCGAGGCTCAAGTCCATGTCGCGTCCCTTCACGAACGGCCCTCGGTCGTTGATGCGGACGGTGACGCTCTTGCCGTTCTCAATGTTCGTCACTTTCACGAGCGTGTTGTGCGGGAAGGTGCGGTGCGCGGCGGTCATCGCGTGCATGTCGAACGTCTCGCCGAATGCCGTGCCTTTGCCGTGGAATTTTTCGGAATAGAGGCTGACTTCATGATCTTCCTGCACCAGCATCTCATCGAGTTTTTTGGCTAATTGCTGCAGTTCTTCAAGGGTCACGGGACGGGACTCGACGGCCGTGGCGCCGCGGGGCAATTTCACGATGGGATACTTTCCCGTGAGCGACGGAAGCGCTTCGATGGTCAGAAGATCATTGTCGTCGACGTTGCGTGTGCGATACAGCCACAGCAACGCGTCCGGCAACAGGAGGAGATCATTGGGACGGAACGCATCGCCCTCGTCGATCAATCCCCTTCCCTTGGCATAGGTGATCACGTCGGAACCCGGTGCACCCTTGGGGAGATCGGGAAACGGTTTGGCGTACGTCGAGAGGACGGGACGCTTGATGCCCGACCAGATGAGCAGGAATCCGTCCTTGCGGGACACGGACGTCTCCGCCGATGCAATGGACGGCAGACACACGGCAAGACAGAGGCACAGGGAGAGGAGGCGCTTCATAGGCCATGAGCATGGAAAAAAAACCGCCGCATGGCAATGCTCTTCCTCACTTTGTTCCCACACTTCCGAGGAACGTCAATCGTCAGAGCACGTTCCAGCCGCTGGCGCGCACCAGTCGGTAGAGCGCGATGCGCACGTGTCCGCGCAGCTGCTGCTTTGTTCCGGGTCCAACGAATCCCGCAGCGGGATGCTGGGCATCGTCGACGAGACCGGAGGCGAGCTGGAACGCCAACACAGCCTTGCGCGTTTCATCGCCGAACGTTCCCGTCACCCGATCTTTTCCGAGGTATCCGAGGGCTGCCAGCTGGCGCTGCAGCGCCTTCACCTGCTCCCCTTTCGCACCTTTATCGAGGAAACCATGCAACAGGAAACCGCGTTTCGCCATGAGCTCGTCGACGCGGCGCAGCGCGAGGATGGTTTCTGCTTGTTTGGACACCGCATTCTTGCGCCAGTCGAGCAGCAGAGCGCCACGTGTCTTGGGACCGATTCTTCCGGCTCCCGGCTCCTGCGCGGAACTGACGATGGCATTCTCTTTCTGGTAGGCCACCACGGCATCGCGCAGGCGGTCGTCGTACACGCCATTCGTGCGCCCGCGATAGAACCCCAGAAGACGCAACGTGCGTTGGGCGTTCTTCACCAAGGATGGAGCGCTGCCCGGCTGCACGATGTCCGGCAACGGCGATGCATCGTTGGAGCGCGACGCGGCGGCCACGAGGTACGCCGCTGTCCGTTCGTCTAGGAGTTCCGGATTTACGGCGAGGTCGTAGTCCTGCTGGAATCGACGGAGAGCGTCGCTCGTTTTGTCCCCGAATTTGCCGGTGGACTTCTCGGTGAAGTACCCGACTTTCTTCAGATGATCTTGGAGGAGCTGCACGCTGACGCTCGTCTCGCCTTTCTGCGGACGCAATGCGAGCAACGACTGCTCCTGCGCGGCATACGGACGAAGAGCGGAAAGCGGAGCTTCCAGGGCGGACAGATCCATGGATTCCGCCGGCTGCTGGGTGCCTTTCGGATACACCGTTCCACGTACGCGCTGCACGCCGAATGCGAGCGCACGGGCCAGACCTTCCTCGCCAGCACCCACCCACAGATCCAAGCGGTGCACATTATTTTCTAAGGTCTTGATGGCGCCGCCGCGATCTTCCACGGTCACGGTCCCCAGTCCCGGCAAGACGATGCGCGTCTTGAACGGGTAGATGGACGGAGCCGCAGCCATGCCCGGATGCACCGGCGTGCCGTCGGCGCCGTTCGTCCCCTTTCCGTTCAAGATCACGTCCTCCTCGAACGAACCCTTCACGTAGCAACACTGATCCGGCAACGGCGAGTAATACGCGGTGATGATGAACTCCTGTTCGAACACTCCCGCGGGGAACGTCTCCGGCGCCGCAGCGGACGTGGGGAACGCGGAGCAGAGCAAGGCGACGATCACGAAGGATGCGAAAATGGTGTGGTGTTTGTGTGAAAGCATTCCCACCATGATAGCAAAAAAATCGACAATACGCTTCCATCACTAGGTGACAGATTTCACAAATACGGGTCTGATATAGTCAGACGTTTTTGGCTTCCGTCAGGGCTGGATTCAGCGAACGAAGACCATATCTTCCACGCGCATGCCGAATTTTCCATCGAAGTACACGCCGGGTTCCACCGTGATGACTTCGTTCTTCAGGAGCTTCTGATCCGGCGCGCGGGACGACAGGCTGACGCCCTCGTGAATCTCCAGACCGACGCCGTGTCCGAGCGAATGCGTGAACGCATGGTCGTACCCTTTCTTGCGAAGCACCTCGCGCGCGATGCGGTCCAACTGCTGCGTGCTTGCCCCGGCTTTCGCGGCTCGAATCGCCTTCTCCTGCGCCTGCAGAAGCGTGTCGTACACGCTCTTCTGCAACCGCGTGGGCGGAACCGTGAAGAAGACGCGACTCGCATCCGCGCAGTACCCGCGATACATCGCGCCGATGTCGACCTGCACCAGATGCCCCTTCCGCAGCGACCTGGACGTGGGTGAATGGTGCGGGCTGCTGGTGTGCGTGCCGAAGGCCACGATGGGTTCGAATGACATGCCGTCGGCTCCCAGTTCCAACGCCCAAATCTGGATCTGCTTCGCCAGCTTCTCCTCGGTCGTTTGCGATCGGAGCGCGGACGGGACGCGACGCAGGATTTCGTGCGTGATGCGGTTCGCGCGTCGGAGGGCGCGCAGCTCTTCGTCGCTTTTCTGACGCCGAAACTCCTGGATCACTCCCACTCTCTGCACAAATTTTGTATTCGGGAATTTCTTCTTCCAGTTGCTGAATCTGGCGACCGTCACCTGTTCGCCTTCAATACCGCATTCCTTCTGATCGGCCAGGAATCGCCCGAGATCGCCCATATCCCGCACGACGATGCCCTTCGCCGCATCGCGATCCGCCCGGAAACGGTAGCGAGAATCGACGCAGAGGATGGTCCGGCGGGGAGTCACGAGCACGACGCCGGCGCTCAGCGATAACCCCGTTAAATAGCGGATATTGATCAAATCCGTGACCAGAAACGCGGAAGATTTGGCCTGGCGGAGGATCTCTTTGGGAGAGGTGGGGCGCATGGCGGGACGTGTGGCTCGGAAACGGTTTTTATGCTATCATAGAGAGGAAAAAGACACACATCCCTTCCCGTACGCGTATGACCTTCAAACGTCTGTTGTCGTCGGTCCTTCTCGTCCTGGCGATCATCGCGACTCCGCTGGCCTCCGCGCAGAAGTACACGGGAGGAGGTCTCGACGCCGGAGTGGGCGCGACATCCGGGATTCAAGGCGTCTCGCAGGTGGACATCCGCGCGACGGTCTTGAACATCCTCAAAACTGTCTTGGATTACCTGGCGCTCATCGCCGTGGTGATCATCGTCATCGCCGGTTTGCGTCTCATCGTCTCGCAGGGCGACGAGGAGGCGAAAGAGAAATCGAAGAAAACCATCTTGTACGTGATCATCGGTCTCCTGGTGATCTTCTTCGCACGTGCCATCGTGACGTTTGTCCTCACTTTCTTCGCCGACGTCAGTTCATGAAGCGTTCGCGACTTGCGCAGGGTTTCGGAAAGCTGCTCTCCGTGGGCGCCATGTTCATGGTGGGTGTCGCGCTGTTCGCGTGGTCCCCGCAGCCCGAGATCGCGGAATTCCGCGATACGGCCCAGGTGGTGAGCACTCGCCTCTTCGCACAACTCACAGACGTGATGGCCGGAACGCGCGAACAGCTGGACGTGCACACCGGCGACGTCATCGAAATCCGCGGCGTGTCCAACGCGCCGGAAGCCGCGTACGACTGGGTGCTCAGCAAAGACGAAACGTTCATGCAGGCGAGCAAGGACGTCGCGTTCCGCCTGCGACCCACGGAGCCGGGACTCTATCGCATCGAAGCGACGGTCACGGAGAATGCGGGCATCGGACGCCGGACGATCGTGCTGCGTGTGCGCACGCATGACGACAGCACGCTGACGAACAGTGGATCCCTTCCCCTCTCCGACGATCAGATCGTGACGACGGATCCTCCGTCCCAAGACGGCACCATCGTCTTGGGCCAGCGCCGCGTTCTCCGCATTGATCCCCGTCGCGAGGACGTGAGCACCATTGCCATCGATCTCGACACGTCGACGGACACTGACGGTGACGGTGACCCGGCCAACGAGAACGACGTCAGCGGATCGTTCATCGAATCCGCGGAGACTCCGCTCTTCCTCTGGCTGACCAATGATGAGCCTCGCTCCATCCGCGTGCTCGGGAGAACCGTCGACGGCACGTCTCTCAGTCAGAGTTTCACGGTGCAGCTCGCTCCGCCGGAGCCCGAGATCGTTCTGCCGCCGATCATCACGGACACGATTAACGTCACCTCCGAACCGGACGGCTCTCTCCGCTTCGACGTCGCCGTCGATCCTGCCGTTCAAGCCTCGTCCCCGCTCGTGTACGAGTGGTCCTTCGGAGACGGGTTCACGAGCATGCTCCGTCAGCCTATCCATCGGTATCGCGCGACCGGATCGTACGACATCCGCGTCACCGTTCGCGACGTGCGTGACGGCACGGTAGTCGCCACCTCCGCGAAGACCGTGGACGTCACGGTCGTCGAAGGTCCCATTGCAGGCTCCGGCTCCGTCGCGAGCGCCAGTTCGTCTTCCCTCATCGCGGGCACGACGTCCTCCGCAGCCTCCTCCGTTCCCGCTACAGACGGCGATCGATCGGGATTGATCTGGACGATTCTCAAAGTGAGCGGCGTCATTCTGCTCTCGCTGCTTCTGGGCGCCGGAGCCGTATGGTTGGTGATCGTGATTCTCACCAAACGCAGCGGCAGCCGCTTGGAGCAAGCCTTGGAAACGATGGAATCGAAGATCGTCGGAAAGGGATCCGCCGGTGACGCCGATGTCATCGACGTTGCCCCCGCTCCCATGACCATCCAGCGCGAGGAACCGGAACCCGAACAGAAACAAGATGCCTTCGTCCCAGCCGTACAGGAAACTCCTCCCATCGACCTGAATCAGGCTCCGTCCTGGTTGAAGAAAGGACTCGACGAGCATCCTGCGGAACCAGCGGCCACCCCGGAACCTGCGTCACCACCGGAGCCGGCGGCTACGGTTACGGAATCACCATCACCCGTCCCCGGACCCGAGGCTGCTCCGCCCCCGCTGCCATCTGATGCTCCCGCGCAACAGCCGTCGGGTGAGCTGCCCAGCTGGCTGCAGCCGCAATCTTCGCCCGCGCCAGAACCCGCTCCCTCGGAGCCGACGCCCGAACCTTCCGTTTCCACACCAGTTGAAACCGCCCCTGCAGAACCCGCATCGGACCTCCCCTCGTGGCTCGCTCCGCCGACGGATACCTCTGCGAAGCCGACCGCCGCAGAACCTACACCGCCCGCGCCGGCCGCTGAACCCGAACCTCCCGTCGTACCAGAGCCTGAGCCTACGCCTGCGCCGACCCCAACTCCCCCGTTGACTCCTGCTCCTACCTCTCAGCCCGTCGAGGCGCCTGTCACTCCCGCGCCGGCTTCAGAAGCGAAGGCTCCCGACGCAACAACGGAGGCCGCTCCTCAGCCGCAACCAGTGGAGACTCCGGCTCCCACGCCGGCACTACAAGCCCCAGTCGCTCCGACTCCGTCCGCTCCCGCTCCTGCAACCCAGACGGCGGCGATCACCCCGGAAGAGCAGGCGAGGCTTGACCGCGAACGCGAGCGCAAGCGTCTCAAGCGTCAGCGGTACCGCGAGAATTTGAAGAAACGCAAACAGGAAGAGAAACAGGGCACGGCAGCGCAGACGCCTACTCCCACGCCTTCGACGTCGGAACAGACGCAAAACTCGGAGAGCAAGGAAGCGGTGCCAACCGCGCCCGCGCCTGCACAGCAGCCGGCTCAGCCCGCCGCGTCTCCCGCACCCGTACCGGAGAGGAAACCGCCGGAACCTCAAGATATTCCGCTTCAGGAAACTCCGGAGAAACCGGCTGCAGCGACCCCCGATAATCAAGTAGTCTTCATGGTCCAGGCCGACGCATTACAACCAAAAGAAGAGCCGAAAGAACAGAAACCGGAAGGTCACGATCAGGCTGGAACTCAGGCCTGAATCCCATTACACTGCCCCGGCACCGTGGCGAGCGTAGCTCAGTTGGTTAGAGCACCAGGTTGTGGTCCTGGGGGTCGTGGGTTCGAACCCCATCGCTCGCCCCACTCTTCCACAAAAAGATGAAGTAGCCGGAAACGTCGATGTCTTCCCGTACCCGTGTTTTGGGCATGTTCTCTGCAGAGCGAGGCCAATATCCCTTGTCATGCTCGCTCGGTGGTGCTACCCTCCTTGAGACCCCGTTTTGGGCTAGCCGAAGGCAAACTTTCTATGTCCGAACCTCTCTTCCGCACCCCCAAAGGCACGCACGACGTCCTCCCGGAGGACAACCAGTACATGACGTACATCAAGAAGGCCGTGCGTCACCGTGCCCGCCAAGCGGGTTACAAGCGGATCGACACGCCCATGTTCGAGCACCGCGGCGTATTCGAGCGCGGTATCGGCGAACACACGGACATTGTGGAGAAGGAACTCTTCACCGTCGTGGGCAAGAAGGACGCGGACGGCAAGGCGTCGGAATTCGGCCTGCGTCCGGAATTCACGGCCGGCATCTGCCGCGCGTACGTGGAACACGGCATGCAGCAGCTGCCGCAGCCCGTGGAGTTGTACTCCATCGGCACGTGCTTCCGGTATGACCGTCCGCAGAAGGGACGCTACCGACAGTTCCACCAGTTGGACCTGGAGGTCATCGGCTTGAAGGACCCCAGCCTCGATGCGCAGCTCATCCACGTCGTGACCAAGATCATGAGCGATCTGAAAATCCTCTCCCGCCTCCGCCTGCAGATCAACAACATCGGCGAGCCGGAGAACCGAAAGGCGTTCGTGGAATCGCTCAAGGACTACTTCATCGGAAAGGAACGCCATCTTCCGGCAGACGACGCGCGGCGCCTCCAGACGAATCCCCTGCGCCTCCTTGACTCCAAGGAAGAGGATACACAGATTCTCCTGAAGGGCGCCCCGACGATGCAGCAATTCATCAGCGATGACAGCAAAAAGTACCACGAGACCTTGCTCGAATATCTCGATGAATTGAACATCGCATACGAGCCGAACCCGGGACTCGTGCGCGGTCTCGATTACTACAACCAGACCGTCTTCGAGATCTGGGACAGCAGCACCGGCGCGCAGAACGCCGTCGGCGGCGGCGGACGGTACGACGGGCTCATCGAATTGCTCGGCGGCAAGCCGACGCCGGGCGTGGGTGCGGCCTGCGGCATGGAACGCGTCATCTGGCACATGAAAGAGGCCGGCGTGCAGGCTCCCAATAAGGACCAGGTGGACGTCTTCGTGGCTCAGCTCGGTCCCGAAGCGAAGAAGAAGTGCCTCACGCTCGTCTCCCAGCTGCGTGAAAAGGGCATCCACACCGTCGGTGCTCTGGGCGAAGCCAGCCTGAAGAGCCAGATGCGCCTCGCGGACAAATTCCAAGCGCGCTACACCCTGCTGCTCGGCAAGCTGGAAGTGAAGGAAGGCACGATCATCCTGCGCGACATGCAGGCCGGAAAGCAGAAGCAAATGAAGTTCGATGAAGCCATTCCCCAAGTGATCAAGATGCTTGGCGAGAAAAACCTCGACACGTACGTCCTGCGCGATCACCTGGGAGACGCCACCGACGACTGAGCCCGTAAGTCTCGGCTGTCTGTCGCGTCGCATATGTTGTCTTCCCGCGTGACCCCATGATTTCCGTCGTCATCCCCGCCTACAACGAAGAGCGTTTCATCGCCCGGTGCCTCTCGTGCCTGGCCGCGCAACGCACGCAGCAGCCGTTCGAGGTCATCGTCGTCGACAACGCGTCCACGGACGCGACGGCAGCCATCGCTCGCACCTTTTCGCCGCGTTTGCGCCTCCGCGTGATCGAGGAACAACGCGTCGGAAGAGGCGTCGCCAGGCAGACGGGCTTCCGTCAGGCGCGCGGCAGCATCATTCTTTCAACCGACGCCGATGCAGAGCCGCATCCCGAATGGATAGACGATCTCGTCCGGGTGCTCCTGAAACGCCCCACGACCGTCGCAGTCACGGGCACGTATCACATCAACGACTGCGGACGCGCGATGAATGGCATCTTGAACCGGCTCATCCGCTGGCAGTTTCATCTCTTCCGCATCTTCTTCGGTTACTACAGCGTGGCAGCAGCGAACTTCGCGGTCCGCCGTACGGCCTACAGGCGTTCCGGCGGTTTCGATGCCCAGTACGACGCGTGCGAGGACACGGATCTCAGCCAGAAACTCCAGGCTCTCGGGAAGATCCGCTGGTCACCGACGTCGGTGCTAGTCTCCGGACGACGGTTCAAGGGACGCCCCGTTCGCGGCGTCCTGGAATATCTCTCGCCTTTCGTGCAAAAGATGTTCCTAGGACGCAAGCATCTCAGCATCACGAACGTCGGTCACTCCTGAGTCACCAACCGAACCCATTTGCGCAGCTGCGCGGGCAAATCCGCCCGACGGTGCGTTTCGAAGGACTTCTCCGCTTGGCGATAGATTCCAAGCAACTTCGTCGTCACGGTATTCACCGAAAATTGCTTCGCGCGCTGCTTCGATAAGCGCGCCATGTCCGCAGCAAGCGATTTGTCGCTGAGCAGGCGATCAACGTGCAGCGCGATGGCGACGGCATCACCCGGTTCCGTGAGGAACCCGCTCTCTCCTACCACCTCTCCGACGGCGCCTTCGTCCACGGCGACGACGGGGATGCCGAAAGACATCGCTTCCAAGATGACCATCCCCTGACTCTCCATCGTGCTGGCCGTCACGAACACGTCGCAGAGACCCAGCATTCCCGAATTCATGAGTTCATCGTGCGGGACGAATCCCGTGAAGCGCACCCGGTCCGCCATTCCCAAGTGATGGGCCGTCTTCTCCAGCTCTTTCTTGGCGGGACCGTCCCCGATGAGCAGCAGACTCGCGTCATCACGGGTCTTCGCGAGTTCGGCGAATGAGTGCAGGACCACGTCGACGCATTTCTCCTTCGACAAACGGCCGACGTGGACGATCACGCGTTCCCGCAGCCCATGAGCCACGCGGAACTTCCTCCGTGCCGCGTCGCTCGGCGATGTGCGGGTCTCCAGTGGAACCGCATTCGGCAAGTAATGCATGGGCCGCCGGTATCCGTCCTCGTGAAGCTCGTGAATGAGCAACTCGGACGGCATCAACAACATGTCGCAGGTCTTGTAGAAAACGTTTCCCAGAGGCCGGATGATCTTCCCCAATTGCTTGCGGATCTGCTCGTTATTGGAGAAACACCGGAGAAACTCGACGTTGTTCTTCGTGAGATACACGTGATTCGTGCCCACCAGCGGCTTGTGAAGCGCGCGCGACGCGATGACGGCGTGCATGCCCACGGAAAGCGGCGTATGCACGTGAAGCACGTCCGGTTCAAACGCGCGGAGCGTCTTGAGGACATGCCGAAGACTCGGCAACGTGAAGCGAAACTCCGGGTAGAACAGCGCGGATACCGACGTGAGCGGATACACGTGCACGTTCTCTGCTTCGAAAGATTCTCCCTTTGTTTTCGGAGCGGGAGCGAATATAGCCACGGAATGGCCGCGCCTCCCCAGCTCGCGGGAAAAGTTGGCGATGGATGTCACGACGCCGTTCACCTGAGGAACGAAGGTGTCCGTGAAGTGCGCGATGCGCATGACGACGAGTGGGAAGCGCGCTTAGATGTCCAGGTTTGTCACGGTCTTCGCGTGCGTCTGGATGAACTTGCGGCGAGGGGCCACTTCGGAACCCATCAAGGTTGTGAAGACGGCGTCGGCTCGCTCGGCGTCGTCGATGGTCACCTGCAGCATGATGCGGTTCTCGGGATCCATCGTCGTCTCCCAGAGCTGCTCGGGATTCATTTCACCGAGACCTTTGTAGCGCTGGATGTTCACCTTGCGCTGCTTCTTCACGGGAGCTTTCTCGCCGGCTTCTTCCGCCGCCTCTTCGGCTTCAGCTTCCTCCACCTCGTTCACTTCGGTGTCCTTCGGCGTCACGCCCCATTCCTTGAGGATGGCGTTCTTCTCTTCGTCGGCGTAGGCGTAGCGCACGTCCTTGTCCTTCTGCATCTTGTAGAGCGGCGGCTGCGCAATGTACACGTACCCGCCCTCCAGCAGTTCGGGGAAGTACCGGTACAGCAGCGTGAGGAGCAGCGTGCGAATGTGGGCGCCGTCGACGTCGGCATCGGTCATCAGCACGATGCGGTGGTAGCGGAGCTTGGAAATATCCTTCGTTTCACCCACGCCCATGCCCAGCGCGATGATGAGGGCCTTGATCTCGTTGTTCGCGAGCATCTTGTCCAGACGCGCCTGTTCGACGTTCAGGATCTTGCCCTTTAGAGGCAGGATGGCTTGTACTTCGCGGTTGCGGCCCTGCTTCGCGGAGCCGCCGGCGGAGTCACCCTCCACGATGTACAGCTCGCACTGCGCGGGGTCTTTGTTGGAACAGTCCGCCAGTTTGCCGGGGAGCGTCATGCCTTCCAGCGCACCTTTACGGATGACGCTGTCGCGGGCAGCGCGGGCGGCCATGCGGGCACGGGCGGCCAAGAGACACTTCGCGATGACGTCTTTCGCTTCGGACGGATGCTCCTCCATGTACTCGGCGAGCTTCTCGTTCACGACGGTCTCGACGGCGGTCTTCATTTCAGCGTTGCCAAGCTTTCCCTTCGTCTGGCCTTCGAATTGCGGCTCGCGGAGGCGGACGGAAATGACAGCGGTCAGTCCTTCGCGCACGTCGTCGGCGGTCAGGTTCTCCTCCTTCTCCTTCAGGATGCCGTTGGTGCGCGCATAGTTGTTGATGGTGCGTGTGAGTGCAGCTTTGAAACCCGTGAGGTGGTGTCCGCCTTCCACCGTGTGGATGTTGTTAGCGAAGCTGACCACGTGCTCCTGGAACGACTGCGTGTACTGCAATGCGACCTCCACGAAACCGTCCTCCGTGTCTTTCTCGAACCAGATGGGGCTGCCGATGGTCTCCTTGGATTCGTTGAGGTGGCTGACGTACGCGGCAATACCTCCCTCGAAGTGGAAACGGTAGAGACGCGGATACTGGAGATCCTCCTCCGGCCTCTTTGAGCGGGCGTCCAGCACCGACACCGTGATGCCGCGCGTCAGGTAGCACTGTTGGCGCAGGCGGGTGAGGATCGTGTCCATGCTGAATTGGACGGTGTCGAAAATCTCGTCATCCGGCGTGAACGTGATCTTCGTTCCTCGCTTGTCCGTCTTCCCGATCTTCTTCACGTCAGCTAGCGGCTTGCCACGCTTGTATTCCTGCATGTGGACGGCCCCGCCGAGGTAGACCTCCGCGACCATCTTGATCGAGAGCGCGTTGACGACCGAAGAGCCCACGCCGTGCAGACCGCCGGACACCTTGTATCCGCTGTCGTCACCTCCGAACTTTCCTCCCGCGTGAAGCACCGTGAGTACCGTCTCGAGTGCGGATTTCTTCGTCGTCGGGTGAATGTCGACCGGGATGCCGCGTCCGTTATCCTCCACGCTCACGGACCCGTCGTCGTTCAAGGTGACCGTGATGGTAGTGGCATGACCGGCCATCGCCTCGTCGATGGAGTTATCGACGATTTCCCACACCAAATGGTGCAAACCGCGCACATCGGTGGAGCCGATGTACATGCCGGGACGCTTGCGTACGGGTTCGAGACCCTCAAGAACTTGGATCTGTTCAGCAGTATATTGGTTCTTCGCCATAGTGGTTCTGAGTGTAGGGTTTTTCGCCCACCCGAGCAACGCTCGGTCCCCGTTTCCTTCGGAGAAACCGCAATTTATGAACAAAATATGTGCACGGACTTTTCGGGTGACTCTCGGAGAAGGTTGGCCTTGCAAATCTGACCTCGGATCATTACTCTAGGCGAACTCATGGCTATCCACGCACACAAGCACGGCGACGAAAGTTCCGACCGCCTCCAGCAGCGCTTCAAGAAGCAGGTCCAGAAGTCCGGCCTCCTCAAGCTACTGCGCGAGCGCTCCCGCTTCAAGCGCACACAGACGCGCCGTCTCGTCCGCAACCGCGCCCTCAAGCGCGAGGAGCACCGCAAAGAGAATAAGCAGAAGCAGTTCTACTCGAACATGTAAGAAGCGACCCCCTTGGATTTCAAACCCTCGAAAGAGGGTTTTTTGTTTGCACTTCGAAGCAAGGCGCTTCCTTCATCGCTGAACGAAAGACAGGATCAATCCAGTGCCGCTTTGGACGCGGACAGCTCCGCCAGCTCCGCGGTGATCTTCGCCTGGCGCGTCTGGTTGTAGGTGAGGTTCAGGTCGGCCAACAGGTCGGACGCGTTATCCGAGGCATTGTGCATGGCCATCATGCGGGCCGAGTGCTCGGAAGCCGAGGCTTCCAGGGACGCCTGGTAAATCTGGATCTCGGTGAGGCGGGGCAAAATGGTGTCCAGCACCTCGCGAGGCGACGGCTCGAACTTGAATTCGGACGGCGCAATAGCCGTGTCCTTCACGGCCTGCTTCATCGTGCGCGGGAGCATGCTCTCCATCATGGAGTGCAACTCGGTCTCGGAGAGCGGGAGCAACACGCGGAGCGACGCAACCTGCGAGAGGGCGGAGATGAAGTCAGCGTAGAGGACGCTGACGTGATCGTACGTGCCATTCGTGAACCCCTCGGTGGCCATGCGCATCACCGGGGCCATGTCGCGCATGGTCGGGTAGCTGACGGGCGCATTGAACGCCGCGATGACGTTGTGGTTCGTGCGGGAGAGGAACTGCTGGCCCTTCTTGCCGATGGCGATGAAGTCGATGCTCTCGAACGTCGGCATGCCCTTCAAGGTCTGGACGTACTGCTGGACCATGCGGAAGAGTTGCGTGTTCAGGTTACCGCAGAGCCCACGGTCCGAGGTGAAGAGAATACAGAGCACCTTCTTGATGGGGCGCTCCTGCAGGTACGGGTGCTTCTCGGGCTGGAGCGCCGCAATGCGCTGGAGAATGTTCCAGGCGGCCGTGGCGTACTGCCGGAGCATCACGGTGCTCTGGATGGCCTTACGCATCTTGGACGCGGAGACCATTTCCATGGCCTTCGTCACCTGGCGCGTGGACTTCACGCCTTTGATCTTCAGCCGGAAATCGCGGAGGCTACGACCCACGGATTACTTCTGGAGGAAGGAATCGCGGACGGACTCGATGAGGCGCTTCAGCTGCTCCTCGGCTTCCTTCGTAAGCTCGGACGAGAGCGTCTCGAGCAGGTCGAAGTGCTTCTCATTCAAAACCTCGATGAAGTGCTTCTGGAAGGCGCGGATCTTGTCGGTCGGCACGGCGTCGAGATATCCGTTCACGCCGGCGTAGATGCAGGCGACCTGCTCGCCAACGGAGAGCGGAGCGAACTGATCCTGCTTGAGAATCTCGGTGAGGCGGGCGCCGCGATCCAACTGCTTGCGCGTGGTGGCGTCCAGGTCCGAACCGAACTGGGCGAAGGCCGCGAGTTCACGGAACTGGGCAAGGTCGAGACGGAGGCGTCCAGAGACCTTCTTCATGGACTTCTTCTGGGCGGCGGATCCCACGCGGGAGACGGAGAGACCCACGTTCACAGCGGGACGGATGCCTTTGTAGAAGAGGTCGCTCTCCAGGTAGATCTGACCGTCCGTGATGGAGATGACGTTCGTCGGGATGTACGCGGACACGTCGCCGGCCTGCGTCTCGATGATCGGCAAGGCCGTCAGCGTGCCGCCGCCATGCTTCGGATCCAAGCACACCGCGCGCTCGAGGAGGCGAGAGTGTAGGTAGAAGACGTCTCCGGGATACGCCTCGCGTCCGGGAGGACGGCGGAGGAGCAGGGAGATCTGGCGGTAGGCCCAGGCGTGGCGGGAGAGGTCGTCGTAGATGCAGAGAACGTCCTTGCCCTGGTCCACGAAGTACTCGCCCATCGCGCATCCCGCGAAGGGGGCGATGTACGAGAGGGCGGCCGGGTCTGAAGCGCCGGCGGTGACGACGATGGTGTACTCCATCGCGCCGTGCTTCTTCAGTTCGGAGACGATCTTGGCGATTTTCGATTCCTTCTGACCGATGGCCACGTAGATGCAGATGACCGGACGATCCGTCTTCTGGGTCTGCTTCTGGTTGAGGATGGTGTCGATGACGACGGCGGTCTTACCCGTCTGGCGGTCGCCGATGACGAGCTCGCGCTGTCCGCGGCCGATGGGGATCATGGCGTCGACTGCCGTGATACCGGTCTGCAGCGGAGTGTCGACGGACTTGCGCTCAATGACGCCGGCGGCGATGCGTTCCACCGGATAATGCTTCTTGGCGGCGATGGGATTTCCTCCGTCCATCGGCTCGCCGAGCGGCGTGACGACGCGACCGATGAGGCCTTCGCCAACCGGCACGGAGAGGATCTGTCCCGTGGCCTTCACTTCCTGGCCTTCACGGACTTCCGAGCTGTCGCCTAGGAGCACCGCACCCACTTCGTCCTCGCTGAGGTTCAGTGCGACGCCCATGAGGCCCTTGCCGAAGTCGATCATTTCGGACGACCCGACTTCGGAGAGTCCGTCGATCTTCGCGATGCCGTCTCCCACCTGGAGGACGGTGCCCACGTTTTCACGCGACGTCTTCTTCTCGTAGGAAGAGACTCGCTTCTCGAGGGACTTCAGGAGATCTGCACTGAGCGTCATAAAGATGGAAGGGAAATCACGAAGGGAGGGAAGACGAAGACGTGAAGAGCTGGGAGAGGCGGCTGAGATCGCCTGAGAGCGAGGCGTCGAGACGCTCGTCGCCGACGCGGAGGCGGGCGCCGCCGATGAGGGCGGGCATCGCTTCCTCCTCCAGGGTCACCGGACGGCCGGAGGCTTTCTCGAGGGTGCTCACGAGGGCTTTGTGCTCGGTCTCCGTGAGCTGGGTCGGTACTTCGACGCGCACCATTTGGCTCTTCCCGTAGCGGCGCTGCGCCTGGCGGAGCATACGCGGGAGAGAGCGCAACGCGCTGTGTTGGCCGTGCTGTTCCAGGAGATGGACGGCGGCATCCAGCGCCTGCGACGCATGCGAAGGATGGGCGTCGACCTCCTCGACGACCGCGCGGGCCAGCAGGCGGATATCGAGGGTCATTTCAGGAGCGTCGGGAGGGACTGCTCCACCGTGTGGAGGAGCTTCTTCTGATCCGCGGGAGTGAACTCGCGCTGGAGGAGCTTCTCGGTGAGCTGCACGATGATCTTGCCGAGGGCGCCCTGCATCTCGTCCAACGCCTGAGTCCGTTCGGACTGGAGCTGAGCGCGACCGCGGTCCAGGATCTCCTGAGCCTCCTTGCGGGCCTGCTCGAGGAGATCGTGTCGGATGGCTTCGGCTTTCTGGCGGGCCTCCGAGAGGATGACACCGCTCTGCTCGTCGATTTGCTTCATCTGCTCCTGACGGATCTGATCCATCTTGCGGGATTCCTCTTCCACCCGCTTGGCCTCTTCGAGGGACTTGCGGATGCGCTCGCGCCGCTCATCCAGAAGGTTGAGCAGCGGACGGTAGACGAGGTAGGACAGCACGCCCAGCACGATCATGAAGTTCACGATCTGAGCGAGCAGCAGCTGCCAGTTCACGCCGAGCTTGGTGATCAGTTCCATGCGAAGGAGGAGAAGAAGTCCGACGGGCGATTACGCCACGAACTTGATGATGAGAGCCACGACGAGCGAGTAGATGGCAATCGCTTCCGTGAAGGCGACGGCGAGAACCATCGGGGTCTGGATGCGGCTGGCGGCCTCCGGGTTGCGACCGATGGCTTCCATGGCCTTGCTGGCGATCCAACCGATGGCGAGAGCGGGGGCGAAACCACCGACACCCATGACTGCGGCGACGAAGAGATTCTTGTCCATACTGGGGGGAGAAAGGGGGTAAATAAGGAGAAAAGAGTTGGAAGATTGTACGCAAATGGGGGGTTCCGATCAAGGCTCCAAAAGAGCCTTCTGACTCAAGCCATAGGGGCGGTGAGAGGGGCGGAAGGATGCTCCTGCGTGTCGTGGTCTCCATGGCCTGTGACAGCCATTTTCAGGAACACGAGGGTGAGGAGCGCGAACACGAGGCCCTGGATGAATCCGACGAAGATCTCCAGGCCGAGGAACGGAATGGGGGCGATGTAGGGCAGGAGGAAGCTGATGACCACCAGGAGCACCTCTCCGGCGAAGATGTTGCCGAAGAGACGGAAGGTGAAGGAGACGATCTTGGCGAATTCCGCGACCAGTTCCAGGATGCCCACGAAGGAGCCGATAGGATCCTTCCACGGCGCAACGAAGAACTTGGAACCGTAGGAAGCGACGCCGAGAGCCGCGATGCCGAACGCCTGCGTGGCGACGATGGCGATAAGCGCGATAGCGAGTGTCATGTTCACGTCCGCGTTCATGGAACGGAACAACGGCAGTGCCATCTCGTGTCCTTCGTGCATGCCGAGAATCGTGATGCTGCCCACGCCGGGCAGGATGCCCATCCAGTTCGCGATGACGATGAAGATGAGGATCGTCGCGACGAGCGGGAAGAACTTACGCGTGGTCTTGCGGTCCTGCACGACGCTGTCGAAGAAGTCGAAGAGACCGCCCACCACCAACTCCAAGAGCATCTGGAAGCGGCCCGGGACCTGACGGTACTTGGTCCTCCAGGCTGCGAACGCGACAATGAAGAGCACGAGCATCGCGAGCCAGGCCATGAGCATCGTGTTGCGCAGCTCAATGGGCCCGATGTGGCCGATCGTCTCGGAGGCGAGCGTCGGGGCCTCGATACCGCCTTCGGCTTCGGCATGCTCGCCGGCGCCTTCCGCGTGTTCCCCCGCCGTCTCACCGTGCACGGCTGCGCCGGTCTCAGTCAGCGCGTGACCGTTCTCGGGTGCGTGCTCGTCGGCGGCCGGCAGGTGATCGGGAGTCGTTGCCATGGATTACTGGAGGATGGTCTTCACGCGGCGCTTGATGGAGACGAAGGAGAGGAAGGCCGCGAACGCGAAGCCTAGGAGGAGGAAGAGGGGCATCGTGCCCAAATGCTTGTCGAGGTAAGCGCCCCCGAGGCCGAAGAACACGGCGGGAAGGGCGATGAGGTACCCCAGCTCCCAGGCCAATTGGAGCGCGCGCCACGTGGCGTTCTTCTGCTTGCGCTCAGCCGGCGGCAGCGGGGTGCCCTCGGTCATTTACGGGTTGGGGTTGGAGAAAGATCGGCGGGAACGGTGGCGTCGGGCCACCTGCAGGCGCGCGAGTTCGCGTTCCAAGATGGCGGTGGCTTCTGCGAATCCTTCCACGTCTTCGTGACGCTCCTTCTGGAGGTTTTCGGCGCGCTTCTTGGCTTCCTGGATGGCCGTCTCCTCCAACTCTTCCGCTCGATCCGCGGACTGCACGAGGACGCGTACCGTCTTCCCGTCCACCTCCACCACGCCGCGGGTCACCGCGAGCAGCTGCTCCTGGCCCTTGATGCGGATGGTCAGGGACCCCGGCACCACGATGCTGACCAGCGGAATATGGTCCGGGAGAATCGTGATTTCACCAGTAGACGTGGGCAGGGAAACCGATTCGGCTTCCCCTGAGAAGATCTGCGATTCCGGCGTTGTGACTTCCAGATGGATCATGTCGGGCGGAGCGGGTGAAAAATTACGCGCGGACTTCCTCGATGCCTCCCTTCATGTAGAAGGACTGCTCGGGAACGTCGTCGTACTCGCCATCGAGGATGGCCTTGAAGCTGCGGACTGTGTCCTCACGCTTCACGAACTTGCCCGGAATACCCGTGAACATTTCGGCGACGAAGAACGGCTGGCTCAGGAAGCGCTGCACCTTGCGGGCGCGCTGCACCGTGCGCTTGTCCTCCTCGGAAAGCTCTTCCATGCCGAGGATGGCGATGATGTCCTGGAGTTCCTTGTAGCGCTGAAGCACCTTCTGCACGGCGCGGGCCGTGTCGTAGTGTTCCTGTCCCACGACGTCGGCGGCGAGAAGCGTGGACGTGGATTCCAACGGATCGACGGCCGGATAGATGCCGAGCTCGGAGAGAGCGCGGGTCAACACGATGGTGGAGTCGAGGTGAGCGAAGGTCGTGGCGGGAGCCGGGTCCGTGAAGTCGTCTGCCGGAACGAACACCGCCTGCACGGAGGTGATGGATCCTTTCTTCGTGGAAGTGATGCGCTCCTGGACCATGCCCATTTCGTGCGCGAGCGTCGGCTGGTAACCCACGGCGGACGGAATGCGGCCGAGGAGAGCCGAAAGCTCGGAACCGGCCTGCGTGAAGCGGAAGATGTTGTCGATGAAGAGGAGCACGTCGCGCTGCTCTTCGTCGCGGAAGTACTCGGCCATGGAAAGACCCGTCTGGACGACGCGGAGGCGCGGTCCGGGAGGCTCGTTCATCTGACCGAAGACGAGCGCCGTCTTGTCCAGAACGCCGGATTCCTTCATCTCGTAGTAAAGGTCGTTTCCTTCGCGGGAGCGCTCACCGACACCGGCGAACACGGAGTAGCCGCCGTGCTCCTCCGCGATGTTGCGGATGAGCTCCTTCACGATGACCGTCTTGCCCACTCCGGCTCCTCCGAACAGACCGACTTTTCCTCCTTTCAGGATCGGACAGATGAGGTCGATGACCTTGATGCCCGTCTCGAGGATTTCCGTCTGCGTCGACTGCTCGTCGAAGGACGGGGCGGGGCGGTGGATGGGATACGTCTTCTTCGTCTTCACAGCCTCCATGCCGTCGATGGGATCGCCGAGCACGTTGTACATGCGGCCGAGCGTCTCCGGTCCGACGGGCACGTTGATGGGAGCGCCGGTGTCGATCACTTCGACGCCGCGCTTCAGACCGTCGGTGGAGCCCATCGCCACGGCGCGGACCAGTCCGTCACCGAGGTGCTGCTGCACTTCGAGGGTCAATACCTCCTTCCCCATCTTCACTTTCAACGCGGAATAGAGGGGCGGCACGGGTTCGGTGCTGGGGAACGCACACCCGACCACGGGACCCACGACCTGCGCGACGATGCCTGGCATACAAGAAAGGAGAGAAGGAATCGAAAGTTTCGGCAACCTACACGAATCGTCGATCCCTGCCAAGGGTCTAAGAGGGCACTTTGTCCGGGCTTCCGCGCCTCAGCGGCGGATGGTCCGGGGGCGGCCCCGGTAGATCAACATGCCCTTCCCGATGAGCCAAACCAGCACGTAATAGGCCACCATGGCCACCAGAGTGGAGGGTTCGAAGACGCTGTGGATCTGCCCGTCCTGGGACACTGCAGGAGCGAACAACCCCGAGAAGGGCCACAGGAAGACAGAAGAAAGCGTGTAAATGAACGCGGCGAAAGGGCTGTCCGGATGGGCGGAAAGCAGCTTGAGCACGAAACGGAACGCGAGGATGACCTCGACGATCGCCAAGAGCAGAAACAGCAGTCGGTAGATCCGGTGACTGCGCACTGTCATGAGCACGTTGTGAGCCTCCGGCACGGGAGCCTCCGACACTTCCACGCGTTCGTCCGTCATGGGCCCACCTTATCAAAGATCCTGGATCAGTGGGAAGTCGAACGTGAACGGAGAAGCGCACCGCACCTCCGATGACGCGGCCTGACAATCTCGGATCTGCCGGTCTCTGCTACCATGCCGCCCGTGATCAACTCCCTGCTCGACTGGCTTCTACGATTTTCAGAAGAGGTCCCCCTCGAACTCTTCACCATCGTCGGGTCGTTTCTGGAAGAAGTGATTGCTCCCATCCCCTCACCGCTCGTCCTCACCACGGCGGGCACGCTCACGGCGGCGGACGGCATGGGATACGTTTCGCTGTTGTGGATTTGTCTCCTCGCGACGCTTGCGAAGACGGCGGGAGCGCTTCTGGTGTATGGCGTCGCCTGGTGGGGAGGCGCGTTCCTCGTGCAGCGTCTCGGGAAGTATTTCGGGGTATCGATGGACGATATCGATCGCATCGATGAGATGCTGAGCAAACGGAAGAGCAAGTTCTGGGCGCTGTTCGCCCTGCGCGCGCTCCCCATCATTCCCAGCTCACCCATCGCGTTCCTGTGCGGACTGATCCGGTTCCCCTTCAGGACCTATCTGTTCGCGACCGTCCTGGGCACCTACATCCGCAGCATGTTCTTCCTCGTCCTCGGCTACAGCGGTCTCGAGGCGACGAAAGCGATCCTCCAGGGTGTTGATACGGGCGAGACGATCGCGAAAGTCGTGCTGGTCGCGGCCGTGCTCGGCTGCATCATCTGGTTCTACGTCCGCCGCGGAAAGGCGATGAAGAAGCGGATCAAAAACTGAGGATCAGCGTACCAACTCGACGGCCTTGCTGAGAACGTTGTCTTTGCCCACGGACTCCGTCACCGGATAGTCCGGCTCGATGCCGACTCCGTCGATCTTTCGTCCGTTCGGCGTGCGCCACTCGGCAACGGTCATCTTCAGGCTGGAGCCGTCCTGGAATTCGATCACCTGCTGCACCGTGCCTTTGCCGTACGTCTTCTCGCCCACGAGCTGCGCCCGCTTGGCGTCCTGCAACGCTCCGGCCACGATCTCCGCGGCGCTCGCTGTCCCGCGGTTCACGAGCACGGCCAGCTTCACGTGCGCGCCGATCACCGGATCGCCGTCAGTCCGGTCGATGACGATGTCGTCGCGAAGGTGGATCTCCGCGAAGTTGGTGTTGTCGGGGAGCAACGTGGAGAGCACTACGCCCGCGGCGTGCAGCAGTCCGCCGGGGTTGTTGCGCATGTCGAGGATGATGCCCGTCGGATTCTGCGCGGCGACTTCCTCCATCTTCGTCCTGAAGGTCCTGTCCGTGGGACCTCCGAACTGGCGCAACGTGATGGTGACCACGCTCCCCTGCCAGGCGATGTCCATGTCCTCGAGCTTGATGACGTCGCGCGTCACCGAGATGTCCAGGTTGATCCCGTCGCGCAGGATTTTCATCTTCGCGACGGACCCTTTCGGGCCGCGCACCTTGTCGACGGCATCGACGTAGGGAAGCCCGGTGATGGACACGCCGTCCACCGAGAGGATGTGGTCGCCAGACTTGAGACCCGCCTTCTCCGCCGGGGAATCCTTCAGGGGCGTCACGATGATGAGCACGCCGTTGCGCTGTTCCACTTGCGCGCCGATGCCGGTGAGCTCGCCATCGATCGTCGTGTTGAATTGCTTCGTCGACGCGGGAGGCATGAACGTCGTGTACGGATCGTTCAGTTCCTTCACCAATCCCTCCACGCCGCCAGTTCCCGTGAGCTTCAGACGATCCTTATAAAGGTAATCCTCCTTCAAGAGCTGCAGGACCGCGTCTTTCACGTCGTCCTTCGCGCCGGGAGCCGAGGAAGACTCTTGCACGGGAACGGGGGCCGGGCCGACGCGCCGGAGCATCTGTTTCTCCTCCGCGAGCGTCAGCACGCGATTCATGCCAAACAGTCCCGCGCGCAGCGGACGGATCCAGCGGTTCTCAATAGCGACGGATGCCGCCTTCTTCTCCAAGTTCGTCTTCGCATCCGTGAAGATCAGCAGCTTCTTGGGCTCCGAGCCCGTGAGGACCGTCAGCATCTGCACGGCTTCGCCGCGCGTCACCGTCTTCGTCCAGTCGATCCTTTCTTCGTCTCCGAACATCCACAGGACGCCTTTGCTCGCAGCCGTGCGCACGTACGGCGCCAAGGCGGCGGGAACGCGGCCGTGCACTTTTCCCTCGGTCGAGAGCGGGATGCGCAGGTCGCTGATGGCGGCACGCAGGAAATCCGCGCGGGAAATGGCGCGCACCGTCGTCGTGGCGGCCGAGGCCGTCGTGAGCGGCAGCGACAGCGCGATCAGCGTGGCCGCGATGAGACGGCGGCTGATGGATGAGAACGACGGAAGAACACCGGCGAAAGAGCCCTGCATGCAGCGTGTGGAAGAAGTGGACCGAAGTGTACGCCCCTCACTGAGGGCTCACAATTGCGCCAGGCACAAATTGTCCAGTTTGTTCACGGCTGTTTTCCTCGCGTCCGAAGAGCATCGTGAGCAGCCAAAACCCTCCCACGACGTACAGGAGCGAAGGAATGATGAGGAGCGCGACGTAATGGAACGGCGAACCGTCGGGACTGCCCAGGAGATCCCCGAGCGTGTTGGGATGACCGGGCAGGACGTCGGGCAAGGTCACCAGGAAATTGGAGAGCGCGTGGAGCGTGGTCGAGAGCAACCCTCCGATGAGGAGCATCTGCACGCTGAACACCGTCGTGCGCTGCACCTGCAACACGCGGTGCACCAACTCGGCGATGGCATAGGATTTTCCCCGCACGTCGCCGTCGCGCAGGGTCGGTTCCGCGAAGATCGCGCGTGCAAGGAAGTACCCGAGGACGCCCGTGGACACGATGTGCACCATGCTGGTGAGAATGGAACGACCGACGATGTTGCCGAGGAAGCTGCCCCAATCCGGCCCTCCGGGAATCAACAGGTACTGCTTCACGAAAGTGAAGAAGTAGCCCGTACTCGTGATGTTCTCCGCGAACGCAAAACCGATGGCCACGAGGATTGCCATCTGGATGGCGTCGTCGATGCTCCGGAAGTACCGGCGGCCGTTGCGGTTCAGCACCCATCCCTTGCTCCCCTCTTCCAGCAATCCCACGAAGAGGAACGAGACGAAGAGGCTCGCGAGCGTCGCCTGCAACGGCGAGAGCGAGAGCGTCTGGAAGAATTCCCGGACGTTCGTGCTGAAACTCTCCGGCACGATGCGGACGACGAAGAACTGCAGCTCGATCCCCCGGCGCACGAGCGCGTCGTAGAAGAGCACCGGCACGGTGGACGCCATGCCCGAGAAGAACATGAGCAGCACCCGGCTGAGTCGCTCGCGATGGTACGGCAGGAACAGGACGCACCACACCACCGCCGGCACCACGGCCAGGGTGATGGCGATGAGATGCGCCAGGCGCTCCTGCGGGGTCTCGCGCACGAGCATCGTGAAGAGAATCCAGAAGAGGAAGGTCCCTAGGACCGTCGCCTTCACGTGCGCCGCCCATGGACCGAAGAGCAACTTCCACCCGATGATGAGCAGCAGGACGCCGAAGGCCATGAGCACGCCGTTCGCCATGTTGCCGTCCGAGAACAGCACGCCCAGGAACTTGATGCCGCCCGCGGCCAGGACGGTTCCCAGGAGCGCTCCGAACGCGTAATGCGACCGCTGATGCCTGGCTCTGGCGACCAAGTCCACGCTCGCCAGACACGCCACGCCCAGCAACACGATGAGCGTCGGCGAGAGCCAGGAAAACGGCGTCTGGAGTGCCTCAAACATAATCCTGTTATTCTATCACTTTTCAGCGGAAAAAGATAGGTGTATCCTCCCCCAAGAAAACGCTTGGGAATGCGCAAAATTGGTACTTTTTCTCTCCCCCTTCCGATGCCCGCAACCACCCTGGATCAGCTCGTCTCGCTCTGCAAACGGCGGGGCTTCATTTTCCCGGGTTCGGACATCTACGGCGGTCTCGCCAACACGTGGGACTACGGTCCGCTCGGCGTGGAGCTCAAGAACCGCCTGAAGGGGCAATGGTGGAAGACCTTCGTGCATCGCCGCCAGGACATGGTGGGCCTCGACGCCGCCATCCTCATGAATCCGAAGACGTGGGAGGCCAGCGGTCACGTCAGCAACTTCAACGACCCCCTCGTGGACTGCAAGAACTGCAAGCAGCGTTTCCGCGGCGACAAGCTGCTGGAGGAGAAGCTGGGCGTGGATGCCGTCGCCGGCATCAAGCTGGAAGACGTGCAGCCGCGACTGTTGGATGAAAAAATCTCCTGCCCCTCCTGCGGGAAAGTGTCGTGGACTCCGGCCAAGAAATTCTCGCTCATGTTTAAGACCGAGCAGGGCGTGATCGAGGGAGAAGGCAACGTGATCTACCTCCGACCCGAGACGGCGCAGGGCATCTTCGTGAACTTCAAGAACATCGCGGACACGATGCGCATGCGCCTGCCCTTCGGCGTCGCGCAGATCGGCAAGGCCTTCCGCAACGAGATCACCCCGGGCAACTTCACGTTCCGCACGCGCGAGTTCGAGCAAATGGAGATCGAGTACTTCTTCGATCCCGAGCGCACGCCGTGGGAGGGCATCTTCGAGGATTGGAAGAAGCAGACATGGGCGTTCCTCACCGAGACGCTCGGCATCCGCGCGGAGAATCTCCGCATGCGCGATCATGCGAAAGACGAGCTGTCGCACTACTCCAAGGGCACGACGGACGTGGAGTACAAGTTCCCGTGGGGCTGGGGAGAGCTGTGCGCCGCTGCCGCGTACCGCACGGATTACGACCTCACGCAGCACGAGAAGTTCTCCGGCCAGGATCTGAAGTACACGGATCCCGACGAACCGACGCGCAAAATCGTCCCGCACGTCATGGAGCCGTCGTTCGGTTCAGACCGCATCGCCCTCGCGATGATGCTGGACGCCTACACGGAAGAGCCGACCCCGAACGGCGAGAGCCGCACCGTGATGAAGTTCAACCCGCGCGTCGCGCCGGTGGACGTCGCCATCCTGCCGCTCAGCAAGAAGGAGCACCTCGTGGCGAAAGCGCAGGAGGTCTACAAAGCAATCATCGACAAAACCGACCTCACCGTGGACTTCGATATCACGGGCTCCATCGGCAAGCGCTACCGCCGCCAGGACGAGATCGGCACGCCCAAGTGCGTCACGGTCGACTTCGGCACGCTCGGAGAGGACGCTGCCCAGGGCGAGAAGGACACCGTCACCATCCGCGACCGCGATACGCTTCAGCAGGAGCGCTTGACCATCGAGGCGCTGGTCGAGAAATTGAAGGCCGGCTGCTGAGGAAAGCCCTGCAGAATGGGAAGAAATTGACGTTCTTGCTCATTTGGCGATACTAACGCGCAATGTTTTCTCTCGAAAACGAATGGGACGACGACTCACCTGAGACGGATACAGTGAACGTCCGTCCGTTGTGCATGCTGGAATCGATAGATCAGGTGGAGGAGATGCTCAATACGAAATTCGGTAAAGTGGATAAGCGCGGACTAGAGTTGGTTGTCGACTCTCTTCCCCTATTCCCTAACGAGGCTCAGCACGCGTTGCTCGTCGAGCTCCAGGCACTCCCGCTCCTCGAAGGAAGGCGAGCGGACATTCGCCGTCGACTAGAAGTGATCGCCAGCCTTGTAAAAATACAACGTCATTCCCTCATGCTCATTGTCGAACTTGAGCGTGAACATCAGGAGAGAGCTGCTGAATGGTTCCAAAACGAAGTCGGAATGAGTGCTCATGACGTCGGGTCGCTGACCCTTCTGCATGGACTCCTATTGGATGCGCAAAATCCGGACATGGCCTGCGAGGCGTATGCGGACGCTTTGGGAGAAGGCGACGAACACGCCATCCCTTTTTTGCGGCACTTGTCCCAGCATCAGAATCCGGACGTACGAGGGAGCGTGCACGCGGCACTCTCTCGGATCCGGCGCGCGATCGTGGAATAAGGCTAATGAAGCCCAAATACGCTTGCGGATCACCGGAGATCCGCGTATAAAGTCCCGGCCCGCCTTGGTTTTCCAGGCAGCGGGCATCGCATCCTGCCGATCGCAGCGGTCCTGCCCGAAAGGGATCCTCCGCGCCGGCGACAAGACGCAGGGTGTCTGCTCCAAGGACTTTCTCACTCCACCGGACTCCGGAGCCGTCCGTTTCCATTCATTTCCATGCCGATTCCGTCGGAAAAAGAACTGCTGCAGGCCGCCTGCCACTTCGGTCACCGCAAAGAGAAGTGGAATCCGAAGATGTCCCCGTTCCTGTTCGGTACCCGCAAGGGCATTCACATTTTCGATCTCGAGAAGACCCGCAAGGGACTCGAGACCGTCTGCGCCTCCCTCAAGAAACTGCAGGCCGAGGGCAAGACGATCCTCTTCGTCTCTACGAAGCAGCAGAGCATCCCCCTCATCGAACACCTCGCCGGCACCCTCGGTCAGCCGATGGTGACGAAGAAGTGGATCGCGGGACTCCTCACGAACTGGACCACGATCAAGCGCCGCCTGAAGTACTACCTCGACCTCCAGAAGTCGTTCCAGACGGGCGAGATCGAGAAGTACACGAAGAAGGAACAGACGACGCTCCGTAAGAAGCTCGCCAAGCTCGACAACGCTCTCGCCGGTGTGTCTCGCATGAGCAACTTGCCGGATGCGCTCTTCGTCCTCGACGCCATGCGCGACCACGTCGCAGTGCTCGAAGCCGCCAAACTGGGCATCCCCATCTACGGTGTGTGCGATAGCAACGCCGACCCCGATCACTTCACCGCCTTCGTCCCGGCAAACGACGACGCCATCAAGTCCATCCTCCTCATCCTCCAGACCGTGGAGAACGAGCTGGCCGACGTCACGCCGAAGCACGGTTCCACGCCCAAGCCGGGTGACGCCATGAACCGCGAGCCGATGCCCGCCGAAATGCGCGAGAAAATGGCCGCGTAATTCCTTTCGAATTCCCCTCATCATTCCCCTCCGACACATGTCACCCGTTTCCGCATCCGCCGTCTCCGAACTCCGCGCCCGCACGGGCGTCTCCATCCTCGCCTGCAAGGAAGCCTTGGAAGAGGCGAACGGCGACATGGACAAAGCTATTGAAATCCTCCGCAAGCGCGGCATCGCGCAGGCCGTGAAGAAGGCCGACCGCGAGCAGAAAGAAGGCGCGCTGTTCATCGCCAGTTCCGCGGACAAAGCCGCTATTGTGGGCCTCCGCTGCGAGACCGATTTCGTCGGCCGCAGTGACGCGTTCGTCGCCATCGGCAACGAGCTCGCACAGACTCTCCTCACCAAGGGCCTCGACGCTGCCAAGGCAGCCGCCGAGAAGTCCGTTCCGGAAGCCACGCAGAAGCTGGGCGAGAACATCGGCCTCGGCGAGATGCAGGAAGTGACCGCCCCGACCGTCGGCGCATATGTCCACAGCAACCGCAAGATCGCCGTGGTCGTCGGCCTCGATAAGGCCGGTCTGGTAGACGCCGCCCGCGACGTCGCCATGCACGCCGCTGCCATGAACCCGCTCTACGTCACGCCGGATGAAGTGCCGGCCGAGACGATCGCGAAAGAGAAAGAGATCTGGAAGGAGCAGATGAAGAACGACAAGAAGCCTCCCGAGATCCTCGAGAAGATCATGCTGGGCAAGGAGAAGAAGTTCCGTGAAGAGAACGCACTGCTCAAGCAAGCCTTCGTGAAGGACAACTCGCAGACGGTGGAGAAGTTCCTCGGCGACGCCAAGGTCGCTTCCTACGTCCGCGTCGTCATCTAAGAAGCGTGGAAGGGCCACCTACGGTGTCCTTCCCAGCAGCAAGCTCGCGAGCGTAGCGAGTGGCTTGATGCGCAATCCCTTGAGGGACTCCCACGAACCCACCCTTCCCTCAGAAGTGTCGCTCCAGGCTGGCAGAGCCAGCCTTCGCGACGCTTTTTAGGATCCCCTTTCCGAGATTCGGTCACATGAGCTGAGAGATTGAGTTTTGGCTCCAATTAGGGTAGAATGTGCCTTATGGGTAAAGCGAACGTGCTGATCGCCGAAGACGATCCTCTCCTCCGCGGCATCTACGAAAAGAAATTCACGACTGCCGGATTCGCCATCGATACCGCGTCGGATGGCGAGGAAGCCATCGCGAAAATCGAGGCGAAGGCGCCCGACGTTCTCCTGTTGGACCTGAACATGCCCAAGGTGGACGGCTTCCAGGTTCTGGAGAAGTTCCCGAAGGATAAGCGCTCCTTCCCCGTCATCGTGCTCACGAACTACGACCAGATGACCATGGCCGACCGCGGCCAGCAGCTGGGCGCCGACGGCTACTTCGTGAAGAAGGACACCACCATCCGTTCCCTCGTGCAGATGGTGGAGGAGATCCTCTCGCACCGCATCCAGGGATCGGGCGAGACGCAGGCCTGACTCAGAGGTTCAGCCACGCCAGGAACCGATTGAACCACCAGAGCGGCGGCGGCCCCAGGAGCGGCTGGCTTTGCAGGATGTCCTCGCGCAGCACGTCGCGGAGCTTCTGGACCGCGCGGTCCGCGCCGTCTTTGATGAGCACGTTCACCTCGCCCATCTCGTCCAGGGAAGACGTGATGAGGTTCGCGGATCCGACGAATGCGGTCTTCTTATCCGCCAGGATGATTTTCCCGTGCACCACGCGCGGGTAGAGGAACGCCTTCAGGTGACGGGGATCGCTCTCCGCGATGATCCTGCCGATGGCGCTCATGTTCGCGTTGTAGTGGATGTCGTTCTTCTTCGGAATCACGACGGTGACGTCGACGCCACGCTTCGTCAGGCCGATGATCTCATCGACGATCTGCGGATCGGAGAGGTAGCACTGCTCGAATACGATGGACTGCTGCGCGCCGCGGATCACCTCGAGCACGGCACCGCGAATTTCCTTCCGCTCCTTCGTGTTCATGACGATGCGGATGGGATGCGACGGTCCGGCGATGTCCCCGTTCGTGAGGTAATGCTGGACGAACGACTCGCCGCGAAGTTCCACCAGGTAATCGTGCCAACTGCGGTGGTACTCGTCCGCAATGTTCATGCCCGTCAGCAGCATGATCTTGTCGTCGATGATGTAGACCTTCGAATGGTCGTTGTTCGTCGCGTGGGTGATGCGGATGTTGGGGTGGTTCCAGAACCGCTTCCAGACCTCGTTGCTTTCCGACTTCGTGCTGACAAAATCCCCCTGGAATTCGAAGAAGTCTCCCACGGCTTCCTTGATGACGTACACACGCACCCCGCGATCGGCGCAGGTCGTGAGCAGCGATGCGATGCTTCGTCCCAATTCGTCATCCTTCCAGATGAACATCTGGATCACGATCGTATGGCGCGCGCCGCGCAGCAGCTTTCGGATGCGCGGGAAAGCCTCTTCGTCCACCCACAGTTTCGCGTCGATCGATCGCACCATCTCCTGCACTGATTCATCCGGCGACACCATCGCCATCGCGCGGAGCCGGTAGTAAATGCGCCAAAGATACACGCGGCGCTCGCCACGTTTTCCGAAGATATAGCCCAGCGAACCCCGGAGGAGAGAGCGGATAGAACGCCGGCTGAAGAACGTATTTTTGGCCATCGGAAGAGTCCGGATCAGCCTACGGTAAAGCGGTGCCGTTCCAAAGGGCTCTTCAAGGGGGATTTGACAGGGTTAACCTGCGACATTTCGGCTCTCTTTTGCCCTAAAAACATGGTATAATGGTACGATAGTTTCATGGAGGCGATCCTGATCTCCGTCGGCGTCCTTGCAGGGGTCATTCTCGGCACCCTGGCCGCGCTGTGGCTCCTGCGCCGGGCCGCTGACCGCGCGCGCGAGAGGGACCTGGTCTTCATGCAGCTCCTCGTGCCAAAAAAAGAGAGCAAGGAGGACAAAGAGAAGCAATCCGAGCAGTTTTCCGGGAACGATTTCCGCGAAGTGGTCGGCGTCATGGATCACCTGTTCCAATCGCTGCACAGCCTCTACAACCCGCGTCTGAACCGACTGATGAAAGGCCAGCCGTTCTTCTCGGTGGAGTACGCGGCTCTTGCCGGCGAAATTCTGTTCTTCATCATCTGCCCCCGGAAAATCGCGCACCTCGTGGAGAAGCAGATCACGTCCTTCTATCCGGACTGCATCGTGGATGAAGTGGAAGACTACAACATCTTCACGCAGCAGTCGGTAGCCGAAGCGGCCATGCTCCTCCCGCAGCATCCGTGGACGTCGGTATTCAAGACGTACTCGTCGCTGAAGAGCGACCCGCTGAATAACATCACCAACGCGTTCTCGAAGCTCAAGGTCGACGAAGGTGCCGCCGTGCAATTCGTCCTGCGTCCGGCCAAGCCGGGCTGGCAGGATGCCCTGCATAAGGAAGCGCAGGATCTCCTCAATTCCAAGAAGAAGCATCACAAGCGTAAATGGTGGAATCCGCTCACGTGGATCGTCGCCACCGCCGACCTCGTCACCGGTGACGGCGTCTCGAAGGACGACCCGAAGGACCACATGTCGCACGAGCGCGCCACGCAGGTCACCGAGGAGTACAGCAAGGCTCTCGATGAGAAGGCCGCGAACCCCGGCTACGAGTGCGTCGTGCGCGTTGTGACGTCCGCGCAGAACCATCAACGCGCGGAGTCCCTCCTTGAAGGCGTCATCGCCGCGTTCACGCAGTTCAACGACGTGCGCGGCAACCATTTCCATCATCCGCACATCGTGAACCGCAAGAGGATCATCGAGCGCTTCGTCCGACGCTGCCCGTCGCACGGCGTTGCCGCGCGGTTCTTCGGCTACAAGGCTCTACTCGGCACGAATGAGCTCGCCAGCTTCTTCCACCTGCCGAGCATCAAGTACAACAAAGTTGAGACGATCAAGTGGCAGAACTACAAGATCGCCCCGGCTCCGAAGAACATTCCGGAGGACGGCTTGTACCTGGGCAACAACACTTTCCGCGGCGAGAAGAAGAAGATCTTCATGAACAATGAGGACCGCTTCCGCCACTTCTACATCATCGGTCAGACGGGTACGGGAAAGTCGTCCATCATCCAGCTCATGGCCCGCCAGGACTTCAACCAGGGCAAAGGCGTCTGCATCGTGGATCCCCACGGCTCGCTCATCGAGGACCTGATGCCGTACATCCCCCGCTCCCGCGCCGACGACGTCATCTACTTCAACCCCGCGGACACCGAGCGTCCCATGGGTTTGAACCTGTTGGAAGGCAAGACGCCGGAGGAGAAAGACCTCATCGCCCTCGACGCCATGAACATGATGGTGAAGATGTTTGGCGAGGAGATCTTCGGTCCGCGCATCCAGGACTACTTCCGCAACGGATGTCTCACGCTCATGGACGATGAAGAAGAAGGCGGCGCCATCACGGATCTCGTGCGCCTCTTCACGGACGACGAGTGGCAGAAGTACAAAGTCTCCAAAGTGAAGAACCCCATCGTGCGCTCCTTCTGGGAGAAGCAGATGGCCGCCACCGGCCAGCGCGAGAAGCAGGAAATGATCCCCTACTTCGCGGCGAAGTTCGGACAGTTCACCACGAACACCCTCATCCGTAACATCGTGGGCCAGACGAAGAGCGCCTTCGACATCGCGGACGTCATGAACAACGGCAAGATCCTCCTCATGAACCTCTCGAAGGGTCTCATCGGCGACATCAACTCCACGCTGCTGGGCTTGATGACCGTGAACAAGATCCAGGTGGCCGCCATGCGCCGCCAGCGCGAGGACTCGTCCAAGCGGAAGGACTTCTTCCTGTACATCGACGAATTCCAGAACTTCGTGACGCAATCCATCGAGTCCATCCTCTCCGAGGCCCGCAAGTACCGCCTCGGCCTCATCCTCGCCCACCAGTACATCGACCAGCTGGAGAAGGACAGCAAGCTCTCCGGCTCGGTCAGCCTCAAAGGCGCCATCTTCGGCAACGTCGGCACGATGATGTTCTACAAGATCGGCCCGCAGGACGCGGAGGTCTGCGCGAAAGAAATGGCCCCGGTCTTCAGCGACCAGGACCTCGTGAACATGGACGCCTTCAAGGGCGCCATGAAGCTGTCGGTCGGCGGCCAACCGTCCCGCCCGTTCTCCATTGACGTGCCCCGCCCGTGGACGGACCAGACCTACGTGAAAGACATGCAGGCCGCCGAAGCCTTCAAGCAGCTCTCTCGCCTCAAGTACGGCCGCGCGAAGGACTTCGTGGACCGGGAGATCCTGCGAAGGATTGGCAACTGATTTCGACTACGAAAAATTGCTCCTTTTCTGGTAGCCCATTTCTTTTCTTAGGTCCTTTCTCTTGTCTCCCCGACAAGAGAAAGGGGATAGAGAAGACAAGAGAAAGAAGGATCAAATCGGTTTCGCGAACACCAGGTATCGTTCCTTGATGCTGTCCGGAGGCCAGCAGGTGTAGAGGATCAGCTCCTCGCCGCGGCCCTGGAAGGCCGACATGTCGGAGGCCGGGATCGTCTTCTCGTGCGTGACTTCGTAGTTGTAGACCTTGCCGTTGAACGTCACCTGCACGCGGTCGCCAGGGTCCAGCTCGTTGACCCTGCGGAAGATCTTCGTGTACTCCGAGATGTCCCACGAGTAGCTGCTAGAGTGGCCGTAGATCATCACCTTGCCGCCCATGCCCGGGAAGCTGAAGAGATGCCCCAAGCCGCTGGTGAGCGGCGCGAGAAGGCCTTTGCTGGTGAACGGATCAGCCGGATGGATGACCTGCATGTTCGTGATACCCAAGTCCGGGATGGTGATGGAGAAACCCTTGCTGGGATCCGGAGCGCTGCTCGTGCCGCCGTTCTGACCGACGGTCCCGGCGGGAGGAGGAGGCTCCACGAACGCCGTGAGATTCTCGACCGTCACGCGGACCAAACGGTACGCGACGTCGAAGAACTGGCCGCGCGTGATGGTTCCCCCGATGGGGAAGCTGTCGTACTTCGAGAGCAGGTTCTTCTGCTTCGCGAAGTTCAGGGACGGCTGGTACCAAGCGGCACCGGCATCCGCATTCACCTTATCCTTGCCGACGGAACGGAGGAGGAGCGCAATCGCCTCTTCGGTCTTCAGGAAATTCGCGGGGCGGAAGCTCCCGTCGGGATACCCGCCGACGATGCCGGCTTCGAATCCGGCTTCCACGTAGGGGGCGTACCATGACGTCTGGTCGACGTCATAGAACAACGGCTGCGCCGGGAGATGCTGTTTGAAGTAGGCCACGCGTTCGCGCAGGCGGGGCTGGAGTTCCAGGACCACCTTCAGAGCTTCGGCCCGGTTCAGTCCTTGAAACGGGCGCCCTGAGCCATCTGCATACCCCTGCACCACGCCAGCAGCGTTCAAGTAGGCGAACGCGTCGACGTAGCGCGTCTTCTGCACGTCCGGGAAGGACGCGGCGAGGGCCGTTTGGCTTAGGATAGCCGTGATAGAGGCCGTCGCGAGGAGGCGTGCGAATCGCATGGTTTGAGTATAGTACTATATAATCTCATTATGTCAATGTCTCTCTGGGCTTTTCCGGAAGCCAAGAATTGAGGCTATCAGGGCTTCATTCTTCTCTCCCGATCCTGCATACTTTCCGCCGCCAATGGCCCTGCAAATCGGCATCGTCGGCCTGCCCAACGTGGGCAAATCCACACTCTTCAACGCGCTCACGAAGACGAAGAGCGCGCAGGCCGCGAACTATCCGTTCTGCACCATCGATCCGAACGTCGGCATCGTGGAAGTGCCGGATGAGCGCCTCAAGAAACTGACGGAACTCGTCCAGCCGGCGAAGACCATTCCCGCCGCCGTGGAGTTCGTGGACATCGCGGGCCTGGTGAAGGGGGCCAGCGAGGGCGAAGGACTCGGCAATAAATTCCTCAGTCACATCCGCGAAGTGGATGCCATCTGCCACGTCGTCCGCGTCTTCGAGAGCGGCGACATCATCCACGTGGACGGTTCGGTGAACGCGAAGCGCGACCGCGAGGTGATCGAGACGGAGCTCGCCATCGCCGACCTCGCGTCCGTCCAGAAGCGACTCGAGAAGGTGCAGGGCGGCGCACGTACAGGAAACAAAGAGGCGATCCTCGAGCAAGAGACGCTGAAGAAGATCGAAGCCGTTCTCCAGAACGGCAAGCCCGCGTCCTCCGCGGACTTGAGCAAGGAAGAAGCCGATCTCGCCAAGACGTTCCAGCTGCTCACGCAGAAGCCGATGCTCTACGCGGTGAACGCCTCCGAGGACCAATTGAAGAACCTATCGGTGGATGCCGCCAGGGAGCAGCTTGGGCTCCCCTCTTCCGCGGAACTCGTGATCATCTGCGCGAAAATCGAGGAAGACCTCCAGGATCTTTCGGCAGACGAGGCGAAGATGTTCCTCGAGGAGTACGCCATCAAGGAATCCGGGCTGGACCAGCTCATTCGCGCGGCCTACAACGCGCTCGGTCTCATGACGTACTTCACGGCGGGTCCGCAGGAAGTCCGCGCCTGGACCGTGAAGCGCGGCGCCACGGGGCCGGAAGCCGCGGGCGTCATCCATACCGATTTCCAGAAAGGCTTCATCTGCGCGGATACGATTTCTTACAAGGATTTCGTTCAGTTCGGTTCCGAACAGAAGGCCAAGGAAGCCGGAAAGATGCGCCAGGAAGGCAAGCAGTACATCGTCCAAGACGGCGACGTGATGCATTTTAAGTTCAACGTATGACGACACAGGCGGAGCTCTACGCCTTCCTTGAGGCGAATGGCATCCCCTACCAACGCTTCGACCATAAAGCGGTCTTCACGACGAAGGAATCCTCGACGCTTGATCCTATGCCCGGCGCGGACACCAAGAATCTTTTTCTGCGGGACGAGAAGGAACGGCGCCACTTCCTCGTCACCCTGCCTCACGAGAAAAGTGCGGATCTCAAGGCGCTGAAAAAGCTCCTCGATGTCAGCAAGTTGAGCTTCGGGTCCGAAGAGCGTCTGCTGAAACATCTGGGCGTGACGCCGGGCTCCGCCACCATACTCGGCGCTCTGTGCGACATAGAGCATGCCGTCGAGTTCATTCTGGATGCATCTTTCGAAAAGGCCGACGCCCTTCAGTGTCATCCGCTCACGAACACGGGAACGCTCGTGATTCCCCGCGGGGATCTCCTGCGCTTCCTCCGGCTCACGGGTCACGAACCGCGCTTCCTCGACGTTCCCTCACGCTCCGCATGACGTTCATCGCCCGACAGGAACCCTTCACCTGCGAACACTGCGGCAAGGACGTGGCGCCGCTCACGGAAGGCTCGTACCGGAACCACTGCCCGTTCTGCCTCCACTCCAAGCACGTCGACGAGCTCGGACCCGGAGACCGCGCTTCCACGTGCGGGGGCCTTATGGCGCCCGTCGGCCTGGATGGAACGGCTTCCAAGGGCTGGGTTCTCGTGCATCGATGCATGCGCTGCGGGAAGAACATTCGGAACAAAATCGCACCGGACGACGATCTGTCGGCGGTGCCTCCGCCCTCGTTGAACTAAAAAATTGAACTCATTTGAGGTCTTCGTCCACAGCTCTTTGCCAAATTTGTTGCAACCATTTTTCAGACGGTTAGCATGACGAATCACTCGCCCTCTCCCCTTTCTCCCATGAAACGCGCGCTCTTCCTGCTCTTCCTCCTCCCTCTTCCGCTCCTTGGAGCCTGCGATGGAAAGGACGCCGGTGCGGTGTATGCGGCGAAAGGCAGGGAAGTCGGAGAAGTCCGTTCCGAGAGCGACAAAGAAGCCACGGTCATCGACATCTACGGTCAGGTTCGCGGACACATCCGTGGCGGGCTCGTCCGCAATGACTCGGGCGGGCGCGCCGGCACCGTCGTGGTGACGGACGGCTCGGTGTCCATCCGGGACCCGAACGGCAAGGAGATCGGCCAGCTCAAAGACGGCAGCGGATGCGTTGGCCCCTCCGGAACCCAACTGGGAACCGTGCGCGGCACGAAAGACCCCGAGGCTGCGGCGGGTGCCTGCCTCCTGCTGCTGATTCAGAAGGAATTGGCGTCGTGAACCTTCAGGCCCTGGCTCAAGTACCGCTCGGAGGCCGCGGGCTTCAGCGGAATCCGCTCCTGCACCTTCCCTTCGGGTACCACGGCGAGGATGTCTTGGTTATGCGTGGGGTGGGACGAGACTACGATGCGGAATTTGCCGCTTTCGATGGCCTTCTTGGTTTCCGGCGATGAGCGGCGGAGTTCCAACAGCGCTTCCACGCCGTGTTCTTTCACGTCCTTCTCGATCTGCTGGCGAAGAGACTCGCGAACCTCGGGTTTCGTCTCCAGGCTGTAGCGGAATTCCGCCATCCGTTCGTTCTTCTCCATATCACGCGCCAATTCCTCCGGGCCTTTCACCTTGTCGCGAGTTTTTTCGTACGCCTCAGGCGTCCGCATCCGTTTGCGGATTTTTTCCCGCTCGTGTGAGGGAACATGATCGAGGAAAGGGTCGTTCATACGCGTACTTGTTGAGATGCAAAAAGGGCCGATGTCTTTCCTGTTCTACCCCTTTTTTTCCGGGGGCACTATCTTTTTTTCGAGCCTGAAAAAAACACCCGGTCTGATCCGGGTGTTTTCTGAACAACTTTTTTGATCATTCAGCTGCAACCGCTGGTGGCGCCGCAGTCCAGACAGACCTCGCAGGAACCGTTGCGCTTCATCTTCAGGCTGGAACAGGCGGAGCAGATGGATCCCGTGTACCCCTGGAGTTTGGCCTGCTCGGTCTTCGTGGTCGCGGCCTGGGGTTCCGCGGTAGCGGTGGCTGTCTTGCGCTCGGTCGTCGTCACGTCGGGGTGCTCCACGGCCGTCCCCTCGTCGATGACGGGCAGACGCATGGCGAAGGCGCTCTTGCTCTTGGAGCCTTCGGCGTAGGCCTTCTCCACGAGATCGGCGTTGTGGTAGTTCTTGGCCTTCTCCTTCGTGAGGAACTTCAGGGCGAGCCAGCGTCCCATGTAGTCCATGATGGACTTCACCATCGGGATCTCTCGGTTCGTCGTCATGCCCATCGGCTCGAAGCGCGTGTGAGCCAGCTTCTCGCAGAGGACGTCCAACGGCACGCCGTACTGGAGGTTCATGGAGAGGCTCAGGGCCAGCGTGTCCATCACGCCGGAGAGCGTGGAACCCTCTTTGCTCATCTTGATGAAGATCTCGCCGGGTGTGCCGTCTTCGTACATACCCACGTGGATGTAGCCTTCGTGGCCGGCCACGGAGAATTTGTGCGCGATGGCCATGCGCTCCTCCGGGAGCTTGCGGCGGCGCGGCACCTCTTTGACGATGATCTTCTCGATCGTCTTCACTTCCGGCTCCTTCTTTTCGTCCTTGGTATCGGACTTGTTGGACAGCGCCTGGCTGAGCTTGCTGCCGTCACGGTAGAGGGCGTTGGCCTTCAGCGCCAGCTTCCAGCTGAGGAAATACGCATTCTTGATGTCCTCCACCGTCGCCTCGTTCGGCAGGTTGATGGTCTTGCTGATGGCGCCGGAGATGAAGGGCTGGGCCGCGGCCATCATGCGGATGTGGCCTTCGGCCGAGATGAAGCGTTTGCCGATCTTGCCGCACTTGTTGGCGCAGTCGAAGACGGGCAGGTGTTCCGGCTTGAGCAATGGCGCGCCCTCCACGGTCATGTGACCGCAGATGTGCACGTTCGCCTCTTCAATTTGCTCCTTCGTGAAGCCCAGCGCACGGAGGAGATTGAAGTTCATATCCGCCATCTGCTCCTTGGTGATTCCCAGGCGTTTCATCGTCTCCTCGCCGAGGGTCCACTGGTTGAACGCGAAGGGGATTTCGAAGACGGACGGCAGGTTCTTCTCGACGTTGGCGATGTCCTGGTCCGTGAACCCCTTGGCCTTCAACGTCGTGCGATTGATGTGCGGCGCGCCTTCCAGACTGAGCGTGCCCATCACGTACTTCATGATGTCCTTCACTTCCGCCTCATTGTATCCGAGCGCCTTCATGGCCGGTCCCACCGACTGGTTGGCGATCTTCATGTATCCGCCGCCGGCGAGCTTCTTGAACTTCACGAGGGCGAAATCGGGTTCCACGCCGGTCGTGTCGCAGTCCATGAGGAGGCCGATTGTGCCCGTGGGGGCGATGACCGTCGTCTGGGCGTTGCGGTAGCCGAATTTCTCGCCACGCTCGAGGGCGCGATCCCAGCACTCTTTCGCGGCGGCCAGCATGTCGGGCGGGCAGACGTGCTGATCGATGCCGACGGGCGCGACGCGCAAGCCTTCGTACTCCTTGTCAGCCGCATTGTAGGCGGCACGGCGGTGGTTGCGGATGACCCGGAGCATGTGCTCGCGATTCTTCTTGAATCCCGCAAACGTTCCCAAACCCTCCGCCATCTCGGCGGACGTGGCGTAGCTCTCGCCCGTGAGGATGGCCGTGATGGCGCCGCACATGGCGCGGGCCTTCTCGGAATCGTACGGGATGCCCATGCGCATGAGCATGGCGCCGATGTTGGCGTAGCCGAGGCCGAGGGTGCGGAAACGGTAGCTGAGCTCCGCGATCTCGCGGCTGGGGAACTGGGCCATGAGCACGGAGATCTCCAGGACGATGGTCCAGAGGCGCGTCGCGTGCTTGAACTTGTCGAGCTCGAAGGTGCCGTGTTCCTCGTTGTAGAACTTCAGGAGGTTGAGGGAAGCCAGGTTGCAGGCCGTGTTGTCCAGGAACATGTATTCGCTGCACGGGTTCGAAGCATTGATGCGGCCGTCCTCGGGGCAGGTGTGCCAGTCGTTGATGGTCGTGTCGTACTGCACGCCGGGATCCGCGCAGGCCCAGGCGGCGTACCCGATCTCGTCCCACAGGGCGCGGGCCTTGAGCGTCTTGCAGGGCTTGGGTTCGCGGCCCTCCTCGCGCGCCTTGCGGCGCTCGGTGCGCCAGTAGAGGTTCCAATCGCCGTCCTTCTCCACGGCCTCGAAGAATTCATGCGCGATGCGGACGGAGTTGTTGGAGTTCTGGCCCGAAACCGTGAGGTAGGCCTCGCCGTTGAAATCGGTGTCGTATCCGGCTGCGGCCAGCGCGGCCACTTTCTTCTCTTCGTTCACCTTCCAGTTCACGAACTCCTGAATGTCCGGATGATCCAAATCCAAGCAGACCATTTTCGCGGCGCGGCGCGTGGTGCCGCCGGACTTGATGGCGGCCGCGGCGCGGTCGCCGATCTTCAGGAAGCTCATGAGGCCCGAACTCTTTCCGCCGCCGGAGAGCGGTTCGTTGGCGCCACGGAGATTGCTGAAGTTCGTGCCGGTGCCGGATCCGAACTTGAAGAGACGCGCTTCGCGGACCCACAGGTCCATGATGCCGCCCTCGTTCACCATGTCGTCGTCGACGGACTGAATGAAGCAGGCGTGCGGCTGCGGATGCGTGTAGGCGTCCTGGCTCTTCTTGACCTCTCCCGTCGTCGGATCGGCGTAGAAATGGCCCTGGGCCGGTCCCGTGATACCGTAGGCCGTGTTCAGACCCGTGTTGAACCACTGCGGGCTGTTCGGAGCGGCCATCTGGCGGATGAGCATGTAGGAGAGCTCATCCTCGAAAGCCTGGGCATCCTGCGGCGTGTCGAAGTACCCCTCCTTCTCGCCCCAGTGGCGCCAGCAGCCCGCCAGACGGCGGATGACCTGCTTCGCGCTGCGCTCGGGCCCCTTCACCACCTCGCCTTTGTCATCCAGGATCAGACCGCCTTTCTCGTCGAACTGCGGCACGCCCGCCTTGCGGAAGTACTTGGAGACGATGATGTCCGTGGCGACCTGGCTCCAGTCGGCCGGCACCTCGGCGCCCTGCATCTCGAACACCACGGATCCGTTCGTGTTCGCGATGCGGCTCGTGCGCTTTTCGTAGCGCACTTCCTCCAGGGGATCGCTGCCCGGCGTCGTGAAGACGCGGGGGATGCTGAGCCCTTTCTTCTTCCGTTTTCCCAATTGTTCCTGCTCCTTCTTGGACGCAGGCTGAATGGCCCCTTCGCGGGGGGGCGTGGATCGGGATGGAGCGGACGAAGCAGGGTTCATGACGGAGAGCGGAAAAAGATACTGACCACTACATATAGGACGTATAGTGGGAACAATCACACAAGATATGGGTCCGACAGGGGAGGGTCAAGCACGCGGACGACCAATGGTGACAGTGTAGAGGAAGGGGCTTCGGGAGGACAAAAAATGGAAAATCGATGCCTGGAAAAAGTGAGACCGCGACACAATCCCAAACCCCCAGCAAAGGAAAGTACCACGCAGCCGGGGCAAGCCAAGCTGACACGGTGTCCATGAGCGCGGACACCGGGAATCCAGACAACGAGGAAGCGAATCGACAGCGGTGTCGGGGCCGTCTATCCTCGCGGCCATGAAGATCCTCGTTCTGGTCGGCGGTACCAACGAGCCCAGTAACAGCAATGTGCTGGCCGATGCGTTCATCGAAGGCATGCAGAGCATCTCCGGAATCGAAACGGAGAAGGTGCGGCTGAAAGACCTGCATATCGAGCATTTCCATCTGGATCACTACGACATGACCCGCGGCCAGGAACCGGACATGGAGAGGGTCGAGCGCCTCTTCCAGGAGAGCGCGGGCGTCGTGTTCGCCACTCCCATCTGGAACTTCGGCGTTCCCGGGAACGTGAAGAACCTCATCGATCGCCTGGGGCGTACGGGATTGGACGCCGGGACTCGCTCCGTCGGGACCTTCAAGGGGAAGCCGACGTTCCTCGTCTTCACAGGCGGCACTCCTCCCGGAGCCTGGCGTCCATTGCAGAAGAAGACCACGAGCCATCTGCCGGTCGCCTTGCGGTACTTCGGCTGCACGGTCATCGGTTCGCACTACGAGGCGCGCTGCACGCCGGGCAAAGGCAAGTTCGCCCTGGTCGTCGATCAGCGACCCGGATCGCTGGAGAAGATGCGGGAATTCGGAAAGCACTTCGCGGGCGTGGCGAAGACCCACGCCACGACGGGCAAACTCCCCGCACGCGAGGCGTTCCTCCTCTGGTTCTTCCAGTTCGGACAGAAGCTGAAACGGAAACTCGGTCTCTGATCAGGAAGCCCCCACCAGGCAGACCTCCTCATCCAGGCATTTCGCCGTGCGGAAGATCTCCCATGTCTTCGCACCTCCTTCCACGAGGATGCTGGTGAGACCGATGTATGATCCCACGGGAGTCAGCAGGACCTTCCAAAGGGCATCGAAGGAGAACGTCCCGTTTGCCAGAGGGACGGATCGCACGCTCACTCCCCTCTTCTCCAGCTCTCGACGGCGTTCCGCGCCGGCATCGGGCGTCGTGAGAATCATCGTCCTGGTGACAGCCTCATCCGTGACGATGCGCGCATCCATCGGTATCCGAAGCATAGGGTCCAGGACGATCCTCCAAGGCTGATGAAGCCCTAACTCTTGCGGAATTTTCTGAGCAAATCTTGTATTCAATTTCGGATTATCCCGCAGGATCGTCCCGACGCCGACGAGTATGGCATCGGTGCGTTGCCGGAGCATGGTGTGCGACCACTGATCCTGTTTCTCGGAGGAAATCTTCAGCCGGGATCCGTCCGAATTCGCGATCGCCCCGGACCGCGTGCGCGCGGACTTCAGGGTGATCCACGGGCGCTGTCGGGTATGGACGCTGAGGAATCCGCGGTTGAGATACTCGCAAGACGCTCGGGCCACCGGTCCGATGACTGTCACGCCTCTGGAACGGAGCAGCTCTATCCCCTGTCCGGCTACGCGGGGATCCGGATCCCGCAGTCCGTACACGACGGTGCGAACCCCTTTCTGGAGGATGATATCCGTGCATGGCGGCGTCTTGCCCGTATGGCAGCACGGCTCCAGATTCACGTAGAGGATATCGGTGGAACGGACCTCGCCCTGGAAAGACTGAAGCAGGGCGCGCTCGGCATGCAGCTCTCCGAAGCCCGCGTGCCACCCCTCGGCGATGACGGCGCCGTCGCGGACGAGTACGGCTCCCACGAGCGCACCATTGCCCACGCGTCCCCTGCCGCGCTCCGCCAGCTGGAGACAACGCCTCATGAAGTACTCGTGCGGATGTTCCATGTCCATGAACGTACTCTAGAGGCAGAAATTCTCTGAGGAAACGACGAAGCGATGCAGAATCGTTGTACAAAAATTATGTTCAATATTTTTGGCTACTATCTGTGGACTTTTGTAAGGTCGCTGCCTAATATCCGTCGTCTTTTTCATCTTCACATTTTTTTTCTATGAACAACGAGCAGCCCAAAGGTCCAGATGTCGTTATGGATTGGCAAATGGTCGAGAGTGCACACGACTCGAAAACCGTTGACGCCACCAGAAAGGACACGCGTGAAAAAATCATCGAAGGCGTCCCTCTGAACTGAACATTCATTGCTTCGGCCTCTGCAGATACTTCTGCAGCACTGACATCGGTGCGGCGGATTTCTGCTGATCTGTCGACGCGGGTGACACTTCGTCTTCGATCTTCGGCAGTAGGCGGTGATGACGATGGACGGCCAAGACCTTGCGATAGCCTCCTGGTCCGTTCTCGATGAACTTCGCCACGCGCGTGACCGTGGTCGTGCTCGCGCCCGTCGCCGCGGCTACCTGGCGGTAGCTCAAACCTCGAGCGAGCTGGCGAGCGACCTCAAGACGTTCGGACCAATCCTGCAGCTCGGAGAGTGTGGCGATATCCCGGAGGAAATCGGCCAATTCCTCCTCTGTTTGACAGGAGAGGATGGCTGCGCAGAGAGCACGGAACCAGGGCTCCTTCCGGTAGCTGTCTTCCGTGAATCGTCGTTTCATTTTCATAGGTCCGAAGTATTGAAGCGCGCCCCCTACGTGTCAATGTCGTACTACAGTTGCACGAACGTGATTAGACCATATGGCTTCACGCATTCGTTCATTTTGAACAATTTTTTTATTCAATAATTGTCCGGTCGCCAATGCGCGTGACTTTGCTTGCTCGGACGGTGATCAGCGGTAGCATGAGAAATCCATGGCCTCCGTCTCTCCCGCCCCGGCTTCAACCGACAGGCTCGCCGAAGCCAGCCGCAGCCTCGACTCCGTCGAGATGTTCCTCGGGCAGCAGCGCCTGTGGTTGAGCGCAGCCATCGACGCGCGGAAAGACGGACACCCCGTCGAATGCATCTATCTCTGCCTCCAGCAGTGGCATGTGCTGCTCCGCAAGGGTCTCTGGCTCACGGCGCAGCGACAGACGCTCCAGACGGGCAAAAAGCTCGAGGACGACTTCCTCTTCCAGATGCTCACACACCCCAGCGACCTTTTGCCGACGAACGTGCCGGATCGCGAGCTCTACGCCGCCGCCGAAAAACACGGATTCATCACGTCCGCGGAGAACAGGGAGATGACAACGCTCTACCGTCAGACGACGATGCTCATGCGACAGGTCTTCACCTTGCCGCTGCCGGAAGGCAAAAAGCAGCTGGATGGCCTAGCCGATGACCTCCTGCGCTTTTCAACCTCCATCCTCACCAAACTGGACGGCCTCCTTGCGGAGTGCCGTCGCAGTCTGACTGCATTAGCGTAATTAGGAGCGAGCCGGAGCCGTTCCGCTGCGGGCCGCGATGATCTCGTCGGCCTTGTTCCTGGGCACCTTGGCGTAGTGGCTGGGTTCCATGGAGTAGCTGGCGCGTCCCTGGGTCATGGAACGCATGTCCGTGGCATAGCCGAACATTTCGGCTAGCGGGACCTGCGCGCTGATGACCTTCGCCGTACCGCGGTCGCCGGTTTCCTGGATGAGTCCGCGGCGGGCGTTCAGGTCACCCATGATGTCACCGAAGAACTGTTCGGGCGTGACCACCTCCACTTTCATGATCGGCTCGAGAATGGCCGGGTCGGCCTTCTTGGCTGCGGCCTGGAAACCGATGGAAGCGGCCATTTTGAAGGCGAATTCATTGGAGTCGACATCGTGGTAGGAACCGTCGGTGAGCTCCACCTGGACGTCCACCACCGGGTACCCCGCCTGGATGCCGCGGCTCATACCCTCCTGGAAGCCCTTGTCACACGGCGTGATGAATTCGCGCGGAATGCGGCCTCCGACGACGCTGTTGATGAATTCGTAGCCCTTGCCCGGTTCCTGCGGACGGATGGTGAAGACGACGTGACCGTACTGACCGCGGCCTCCGGACTGCTTGATGTACTTCTCTTCGTGCTCGACTTCCTTGCCAATGGTCTCACGGTAGGCCACCTGGGGCGTACCGACGTTGCTCTCCACTTTGAACTCGCGCTTCATGCGATCGACGATGATATCGAGGTGGAGCTCTCCCATGCCGGAGAGAACGGTCTGCCCGGTCTCCTCGTCGCTGCGGACGCGGAGGGTCGGATCCTCTTCCACGAGCTTCTGAAGGGCGATGCCCATCTTCTCTTGGTCGGCTTTCGTCTTCGGCTCGACGGCCAGCGAGATGACCGGCTCCGCGAACGTGATGGACTCGAGGAGGACGGGAGCGGCTTCGTCGCAGATGGTGTCACCCGTGCGAGTGTCCTTCAGACCGATGACCGCGCCGATGTCGCCGGCTTCGATCTGCTCGATCTCCTGGCGAGAGTTGGCGTGCAGGCGGACGAGGCGTCCGATGCGCTCTTTGCTGCCCGTGCGGCTGTTGATGACGTAGCTGCCGGACTTCAGAACGCCGGAGTAGACGCGGACGAAGATGAGACGGCCGACGAACGGGTCCGTGGCGATCTTGAAGGCCAGGGCCGTCGTGGGCTCGGAGTTCGTGGGATGGCGCTCCACCGGCTGTTCGGTCTTGATGTCCGTGCCCTTGATGGACGGGATGTCCAAGGGGGACGGCAGGTAATCGACAACCGCATTGAGCACGAGCTGCACGCCCATGTTCTGGAGGGACGAACCGCAGAGCACGGGGTAGATCTTGTTCTTCACCGTGGCGATGCGGATGCCCGTCTTGAGCTGCTCGTCGGTGAGGGCGCTGTTCTGGAGGAACGCATCCATCAGTTCGTCATTAGAGTTCTCGGCCACCTTCTCCATGAGCGTGAGGCGGTACTCCAGGACCTGGTTCTTCATGTCCTCGGGAATGGGGATCTCCTTCACGACTTCGCCCATTTTGCCTTCGAAGGTGTACGCCTTCTGAGCGACGAGGTCGATGATGCCGGAGAAATCGCTCTCCGCGCCGATCGGCAGCTGGATGGCGACGGCATTCTTGGAGAGGCGGTCATGGATGGTGCCAAGCGACATGTAGAAGTCGCCGCCGGTCTTGTCCATTTTGTTCACGAACGCGATGCGCGGGACGTGATACTTGTCGGCCTGGCGCCACACCGTCTCGGACTGGGGCTCCACGCCCTGGGAACCGTCGAAGACGCAGACGCCGCCGTCCAGGACGCGCAGGGAACGCTCCACTTCGGCTGTGAAGTCCACGTGGCCCGGGGTATCGATGAGGTTGATCGTCGTATCCACGCCCTTCCCGTCCACGCCTTTCCAGTGACACTGCGTGGCGGCGGACGTGATCGTGATGCCACGCTCGCGCTCCTGTTCCATCCAGTCCATGGTGGCCTCGCCTTCATGCACTTCGCCGATCTTGTGCGTGCGGCCCGTGTAGTACAGGAAACGCTCGCTCGTCGTCGTCTTGCCGGCGTCGATGTGCGCGATGATACCGATATTGCGTACGTGCTTGAGGTCCATGACAGAACAGAGAGAAAGAAGATGCGGACCCGGCGCGGGTCCGGACAGGATGTCGAAACACCCCGAAAAAGTAGGGAGAGTCTACAGAAAGCGCTGTTTGGAAGCAATGATTTGTGCCCTGGCTTCCGTGCGCCTTAGGACGAGAGAAACCGCTCTACATGGCGCCAAAACGACCAGCCCGGCGACTGTGATTCTCCGGTGGGTTTGACGGAGACCGATGCCGCTCGCATGGTCGTGTAGATCCCTTGCACAAGCCGTTTCTTGGCGATGGATGACAGATGGAATGTCCCACGACGCTGGACAACGCTCCCGGGCGTATCCAGCACGTCGAGGAGCAAACCTGTGGTAATGGAGGTGTGGATTTCGCGTTCGGCGTCCACGTCCCATTCCTCCCCTTTGCGAAGACATTCTTCCAAGCAAATCTCGAAGATCATTTCTACGGTGTCCCGGATGGAACCGCCAGGTTCAAGCGCATCGAGCGTGAGATCGTCCAGGGAAAGCGAGCGAGTAGACATGAGTGTGATGTGGATGTGAAAAAATTGTTGCGGACATTATACTTATTTCAAAGAAAATGTCAACGGTCTACGGCGCACAAATTCAACAGTCCAGAGACACGAAAAAGGCGCCGGTGGCGCCTTTCAAAACTCGATGGAAGAACGATTACTTCGCGAGGTGCGCGAAGGCCTTGTTCGCCTGGGCCATGTTGTAGACGGCCTGCTTCTTCTTGATGGCGTTTCCCTGGTCAGCAGCAGCATCGAGGAGCTCCAAGCCCAGCTTGTGCGGAATGGGGATGCCCTTGCGTTCACGGGCGGCGCCGAGGATCCAACGGATGGACAGAGCCTGCTGGCGCTTGGGGGTGACTTCCACGGGCACCTGGTACACGGAACCTCCCACGCGCTTCGGGCGGACCTCGACGAGCGGCGTGGCGTTCAGGAGAGCCTTGGAGAAGACCTCCAGAGGGGGATCCTTCGTGCGGGACTTGATGAATTCAAGAGCGTCTTTAAAGATGCGGCGCGCCACGGACTTCTTGCCGCGGAGCATGAGGCAGTTGATGAACTTCTCCTGCAGAGGGTCGGAGCCTTCCGGAATGTATGATTTGATGCGCTTCGTCATGAGAGGAAAAAGAGAGGTGGATTACTTCTTGGGGCGCTTGGCGCCGTAGAGGGAACGACCCTGCTTGCGGTCGCGGACGCCTTCGGTGTCCAACACGCCACGGACGATGTGGTAACGGACACCCGGGAGGTCCTTCACGCGGCCACCGCGGACGAGGACGACGGAGTGTTCCTGGAGGTTGTGTCCCTCACCCATGATGTACGCCTTCACTTCGTACCCGTTCGTCAGACGCACGCGGGCGATCTTGCGGAGAGCGGAGTTCGGCTTCTTCGGCGTCATCGTCGTCACTTTCGTGCACACGCCGCGCTTGAACGGCGAACCGTGCGGTAGCGGGATGGTGCGCATGTTGAGAGCGTTCCAGGTGGACTGGAGGGCAGGAGCCTTGGACTTCTTGCGCTTCTGCTTGCGCGGACGGCGGATGAGCTGGTTAACGGTAGGCATAGGTTGTGAGCTGGTGGATGGTAGAGATTCAGGGGGTGAAAGGCAAGGCCGGAATGGATTATTGAGCGTCTTCCTCGGTTTCCTCGGCGCCTTCGGCGACGGCATCCTTGCCCAGGAAACGGTTGCGGTAGACCTCGCCCGTCGGGATGAGGCGACCGATGATGACGTTCTCCTTGAGACCCTGGAGCATATCGATGCGGCGGGTCGTGGCGGCTTCGACGAGGACGCGGATGGTCTCCTGGAAGGAGGCGCCTGCAAGCCAGGAATCGGTGGCCAAGGCGACGCGGGTGATGCCCAGGAGCAGCTGCTCGTAGGTCGCGGGCTTGCCCGTCTTCGTCTTCACGAGGTGGTCGTTCTCGAACTGGAGTTCGCCCAAGTCGACGGTTTCGCCGGGGAGGAACTTCGTGTCGCCGGCGTCGACGATGCGGACCTTGGAGAACATCTTCTTCACGATGATTTCCAAGTGCTTGTCGTTGATGGTCTGACCCTGGGAGGCGTAGATGTGCTGCACCTCCTGGACGACGTACTTCTGCACGGCGTAGGCCCCCTTCTTCTCCAGGAGTTCCTGGAGGTTGTAGTGACCGACGTTGAGAGCCTCACCGGCTTCGACGAGCTGACCCGTCTTCACCAGGAGGGACTCGCGCGGACCGAACTCGTAGTTGCGCTCCTGTTCCTCTTCATGACGGACCTTCACGACGCCGCGCTCCACGGAGGACACGGTGCCGGGGATCGTCACTTTGATGGTAGATTTGTCGGACTTGGAACGGGCCAGGACGGCGCGCTCTTTGACGGGAGTGCCGACCTTCACGATGACTTCGAATCCGGACGGGACGTAGTACGTGTCCTCACCCGGCTCCTCGGCGATGATCTGCACCGTCGTCTTTCCGCCCTGGTGCGTGACCTTCACGCGACCGGCGATGTCGGACAAGGTGGCAGGCGTGCGCGGGTTGCGGGCTTCGAAGAGTTCTTCCACGCGGGTGAGACCCTGCGTGATGTCTGCGGTGTCGGCGACGCCTCCCATGTGGAAGGTTCTCATCGTGAGCTGCGTTCCCGGTTCACCGATGGACTGCGCGGCGATGATGCCGACCGGCGTACCGATCTCGACGGTCTTGTTGTAGGCGAGGTCGCGGCCGTAGCACTTCACGCAGATGCCTCCACGCGTCTTGCAGGTCATGACGGAGCGCAGCTGCACGGAATCGATCTTGTGCTGGCGGAACAGTTCCACCATCGCGTTGTCGATCTCATGGTCGTTCTTGGCGATCACCTTGCCCTTCACCTCCACGTCTTTCGCCAGCGTGCGACCGAAGATGCGGTTCTCGAACTTCTCGCCGATGCGCTCGGACTCCTCCTGCGTGACGAAGTGCGGATCCTGGGCGCCGCAGTCCTCCTCGCGGATGATGACGTCCTGGACAGCGTCGACGAGGCGGCGCGTGAGGTAGCCGGCTTCAGCCGTCTTCAAGGCCGTGTCGGACTTACCCTTGCGTCCACCGTGCGTGGCGATGAAGTACTCCAAGACGTTGAAACCGTCGCGGAGGTTACTCTGCACCGGGAGCTCGATGGTGCGGCCGGACGGGTTTGCCACGAGACCCTTCATACCGGCCAGCTGCGTGACCTGTCCCCAGTTACCACGGGCGCCGGAGTCGATCACGTACGTGATGTCATTCTCCTGATGCTTCAGGAATTCGGCGATCATCGCGGTGGTGACTTCGTTCTTCGTCTTGCTCCAGATGCGGATGGCGTGGTTGTAGCGTTCGTCGGCGGTCATGAGACCCTTCCAATAGAAGTTGTTGATCTTGCGGATCTTCTCGTTGGCATCGTCAATGAGCTGCTTGCGCTCCTTCGGAACCATGATGTCCGTGACGGCGATGGAAACGCCGGAGAGCGTGGCGTACTCGAATCCGATGTCCTTCACGCGATCGGCGAACGCCACCGTCTCTTCGCGGCCGCACTCTTCCAGAGAGCGGGCGATGAGGTCGGAGAGCATCTTCTTCTTCATCGTCTCGTTCACGCGGCCGAGGGCCGGGGGAACCGTGTCCTGGAACTTCAAACGTCCGACGGACGTCTCGATGAACTCGCCCGTGCCGTCTTCGTTTTTTCCGACGCGGACTTTGATTTTCGCCTGGAGGTGAACGACGCCATGGTCGTAGGCCATGTAGGCCTCGGCGGGTGAACCGAAGACCTTGCCTTCACCCTTCTTGCCGTCATGCACGCGGGTGAGGAAGTAGCAACCCAGTACCATGTCCTGGATCGGGTTGATGATCGGCTCGCCGGCGGACGGCTTCAGCACGTTGTTGGCGGCAGCCATGAGGCTCGCAGCTTCCTGCTGAGCTTTCACGGACAGCGGCACGTGCACGGCCATCTGGTCGCCGTCGAAGTCGGCGTTGAAGGCGGCACAGACCAGCGGGTGGAGCTGGATGGCCAAGCCTTCCACAAGCTGCGGCTGGAACGCCTGGATACCGAGGCGGTGCAGCGTGGGCGCGCGGTTGAGGAGCACGTACTTGTCCTTGATGACGTCCTCGAGGATGTCCCACACCTCTTTCGCACCGTCCTGCACGAGACGCTCGGCGGACTTCACGTTGTGCGCCAACTCGCCGCGGATGATGCGGCCGATGACGAACGGCTTGAAGAGCTTCATGGCCATCTCCTTCGGCAGACCACACTGGTTCACGCGGAGATGCGGACCGACGACGATGACGGAGCGGCCCGAGTAGTCCACGCGCTTACCGAGGAGGTTCTGGCGGAAGCGACCCTGCTTTCCTTTCAACATGTCGGAGAGCGAGCGCAGCTTGCGGCGATCGCCGGCGGTGAAGAGCGTCTTGCCGGCGCGGGCCGAGTTGTTCAGAAGCGTGTCGACGGACTCCTGCAACATGCGCTTCTCGTTGCGGCAGATGACTTCCGGCGCACCGATGCTCATGAGTTTCTTGAGACGGTTGTTACGGTTGATGACGCGGCGGTAGAGATCGTTCAAGTCCGACGCGGCGAAGCGGCCTCCGTCGAGCTGCACCATGGGGCGCAGGTCGGGCGGGATGATGGGCAGACGCATCAGAATGGTCCACTCCGGCTTGATACCGGCCTGCATGAGCGAGCTGCACAGCTTGATGCGCTTCATGATCTTCTTCAGCTTCTGGCCGCTGGACTGCTCGCGATCCTTATTGAGCTGCGTGACCAGTGCGGACAATTCGACGCCGTTCACGATCTCCTTCAGGGACTCGGCACCCGTGCCGGCGCGGAAGACGTGACCGAATTTCATGTTCATTTCGCGGAACTTCAGCTCGGAGAGCACGCCGCCCACGCGGAGGTTCTGAAGGTCGTCCAACGCGTCCTTGTGGTTTTGCTTGAGGGACTCGAGCTTCTCGGCGGCTTCCTTATCCAAGGCATCGAGCTGCGCGCGGGACGCCTTGCTCTCCTGCATCTTCTGCTTGGCGTCGTCGTACTCACGCTTGATCTGATTCTTGCGCTGATCCATGGCTCCTTCGATTTCCTTCTCCACTTCCAGCTTCGCATCCTCATCCACGCTGATCACGATGTACGCCGCGAAGTAGACGATCTGCTCGAGCGTCTTGATCGGGAGGTCCAACAGGAGACCGATGCGGGACGGGGAGCTGCGGAGGAACCAGATGTGCGTGACGGGCACGGCCAGGTTGATGTGACCCATGCGCTCGCGACGGACGATGGAGCGCGTCACTTCCACACCGCATTTCTCGCAGACGACACCGCTGTACCGAACACCCTTGTACTTCCCGCAGAAACACTGGAAGTTCTTCGTGGGTCCGAAGATGCGCTCGCAGAAAAGACCGTCCGGCTCCGCACGCTGGGTGCGGTAGTTCACGGTTTCGGCTTTCGTCACTTCGCCGCGGGACCACGCGAGCATGTCTTCCGGGCTCGCGATGGAGACGGCGACGGCGTCGAACGAGTCGGTGGCTGCCGACTTCTGCTGGTGAGGGGCTGGCATACGAGAGAATTGGGAGGAGAAACGCACGAAAGTCCGCTGCTCTCCCCCGTTGATCGTCTCTATCAAGGGGGACAACATCGGCGATTTCGGCCTCATTCTACGGATTTCGCCCTGCCGCGCAAGGATTAATTTGAGGATTTCGACGACGACGCGCCGGCCACGGCCTCATTCATGAGCTTGAGCCCCTCGCCGATGGCCTTCACTCCTTGGCCCAGCTTCTCGGCCCGCTCTTTCACGGCCTGGACGTCCTTCTTCACGGTCTCCACGCCCTGCTTTCCCAGCTCCACCGTGTCTTTCACCGTCTGCAAAGCGCCGCTCGCGGCCTGCTGGACGGAACCCAGAACATTCGACCCACTCAAGGTCGTTTGCGTGCTTCCGGCACAACCGGACAACGCGAGAGCGACACCGAAGCCCGCGATCGCCCGGCCGACGGACGGACGGAGCGAGACCATGCTCAGACGATGCGCGTATCGGGCGTGGAAGACGGACCGAGATCCGTCATGGACGACGCGGACCCCTTAGACCCCTTCGCGTCTTTCCCGTACGCCTGGAATAGTTTCTGGAAGGATCCTCCGGACTTCTGCAGCGCCTGATGCAGCATCTTCACCTCGTCATCACTCAAGTGCAGCGACGACGACACGTTCTGCATCCCCTCTTCCACCGTCTTCAGGTGATCCACGCCCTGGAGCGTGGCATGCAACACGATGTACGCGTCGCACGTCTCGCACCGCAGTTGCAACAGCAGGAAGTCGTCGGCCGCCATCCGGACCGACGTGAAGTCCACCGGGACGCGCTTCCCGCACTGGGGGCATCGCATCTGCTGGTAGATTCGTTGAATGATCTGCTGAAGGGTGTGAGGGTCAAGATCCATCGCCCGTAGTGTACGCCGGACGCCCGCGGAGCGCATCCACAATTCCCCTCCATTTTCTCGCATGACACGGATAGGATCGATGACATGACGCAGTCCGCACGGCCTTCGGCCGCGCCCATGCACGGAACCGCTTTCCTCGCCGCAGCCGTGGTCGCGGTGTTGGGGATTCTCTTCGCGCTCTCGGATGCGAAACTCTCCGCACGCGTGGGAACTGGAGTGTCGGCCACCATCGGCATCGAGCATCAGAAGGCGGCGCGCTTGAATCTGACGGTGAGCGCGGGAGTCGGTCCGGGACTCGCGGAACTTTCCTGCGCCTGCGACGAGACGGTGTTCCTCAGTCTCCCCGCAACCTGGACGCTCCGCGAAGTCCGCGGAGCCGCGTTGGAACAGGTACCGGCCGACGAAGCGGCGTTCGGCTTCCGGCGCTGGACGCTGCCTCCGAACGTCACCTTGTCGCTCCACGTGGCGGCACTCCCGGACAGCTACGAGATCCACAATCCGACAAACGTCCCGCTGCAGCTGACGTTGCGACGCATCAATGTGGCTGACGGCCACGTGGACGAGAACGTACATCTGATCCAGCGGTCCCCCATGACCATCCGGTGAGATGGAAATCCTCCCCATCCGCACGCCGATTCTCCGGCAGGGCGATGACATCGCCTCCGTCCTGCGAACGCATTGCACCTTGCGGAAGGATGACATCGTCGTGATTTCCTCCAAGGCGCTTGCCACCGTGGAAGGCGCAACACTGGACCTGGATACGTTGGTCCCGTCTGCCGAGGCGACGATGTGGGCCGAGCGGATGAGCGAATTCGACATCCACTTCGTGGAAGCCATACTCCAGGAGACGAGCCGCCTGGATGGTTCGATCGTCGGTGCGTGCCCGGGCGCCTTGCTGACGGAACTTCGTCCGCCGGAACTGAGCCGAGGAACGATCCTCATCGCCAACGCGGGACTGGATCGTTCCAATAGTGACGGACATACCGCCGTGGGATGGCCTCGGAATGCCGTGGAATCGACCAGGGCACTTCGCGAGCACCTTGCCGACGGGTCGCCGCTCGGCGTGATCCTCTCGGATTCGTGCTGTCAGCCCCGCCGCCGGGGCGTGACGGCCGTGGCGCTGGTCGTGAGCGGATTCGATCCCCTGGCTTCCCAAGAGGGTCTCACGGATCTCTTCGGCCGACCGCTGCGCATCACGACCGAGGCTATCGCTGATCAGCTTGCCACCGCCGCGAACGCCGTCATGGGAAACGCCGCACAGTCCGTACCAGCGGCCATCATCCGTGATCATGGTCTTCCCCTGAATGATTGGGACGGCTGGGTTCCCGGCATCGAACCCGACGAGGATTTGTTCAAAGGCATCCTGCCAGTACGATAGAGCCATGGACTTCATCGCCCTCAGTTCCTCCAGAGGCACCACCTTCGAAGCCATCCTTCAACGGATCGCCGATGGGTCGCTGAAAGCCACCTGCCATGCCCTCGTCACCGACAAGGCCGACCGGGGCTGCGTCGAGAAAGCGAAGGCCTATGGCGTGCCCGTCCGGGTGGTGGAGAAGGTCCGCGGCGAACCGCGTGAGAAATACGATGAGAGACTTCATGATGTCATTCTCTCAATCAGCCCTACTGTAAGGGAAAAAATTAGAACACATTCTATGTTCATCGCTGCGGTTGGGTGGATGTGGCTACTGTCCCCTTCCTTCGTCCGTCGCTGGAGGGACCGCATCATCAATGTGCACCCTTCTCTCCTCCCGAAATACCCGGGAGCCCATGCACATGCGGAAGTTCTGGCCTCCGGCGATACCGTCAGCGGGATGACCATCCATCTCATCGACGAGGGCGTGGACACCGGCACCATCCTCCTCCAAAAGGAATGCCCCGTGCTTCCGGGAGACACGGAAGACACGCTCAAGCTCCGGGTTCAGGAGCTCGAAAAGCAGTGGTATCCGGAGGTCCTCCAGATGATCGCCGACCAAACCTGAGGTACTGAAGAACACTGCTGGGAGGAATGCTGAGGGACTGCAACCGATCCTCTTCCACGCACTGTTCAGTTTCGTCATACCAATAGATGGCGCGATCAACGTCGATGTTGGATTGGTACCCTTCTTGCAAAAAGACTTCCTCAATTTGCGCTCGGACCTGTAATGCAGCCAAGGCGAGTTTGGTTGCTCTGGTGACAAGAGGCTGATTGATTCTCGCCTGATTTCCCTCGGGAGTTTTCCTGATCGATGGCTGCCAGAAGCCGCGTACCACATCCGCTTTGTGGGACGCATGACGGAGAACGCCTGCCAGGATCTCTGCGGGTGTGACGCGCTCCCGACGATTTCGTTTGTCTGCCTTTGAGCGTTTTCCACCCTTCGCTGCCTTGGCTAGATCACTGCCCTCTTCGCGGTAGTACGCATCGAACGTATCGAGATCGTGATCGCTCAGAAGAGCCCGGATGCTCTCGTATGGCAATACGTTCACTTCTCGAGGTTGCACCTCCCGATCGTGTAGAGCCGGCTCGTAAGCAGCAAGAATGTCTGGACGGAAATCCTCTAAAGAATAGGTTTTCTTCCAAGGATTCGTTCTGCCTATCGCTTGCCGCAGTCCCGGGTGAAACAAATGACTCTCCTTGCGAAATGGTCCGCTGTGTTCACAGGGCACGAGCAGGGAACGCACCTGCTCATGAACATCATTTCGGTATCTCAGCGCCGTGTCGAAGGCCAGGCTCTGTCCATCGATCTTCTCCGTACCATCCTGATTTTTCTCGAATGCCGAACATCCAGCGAGCACGGCGATCTTCATGAGGCACTGATTCTACGCTCTTCAGATGTACCCTTCCACGTGCACATCGGGCTTCTGCAAACCCCATTCTTCGAGAGCCAATCGTTTGATATCCTTCGTCATCGCCGGGCTTCCGCAGGCATAGAGGGACGTACGCGAAAAGTCTTTCACCAGCAGCGGCACGAGCGTCTGCACGCGGCCCCGATGACCTTTCCACGCCTCCGTGGGAGCGCTCAACGCCATGTGCAGGAAAATATTGCCGTGCTGCTGCACGAGCGTTTGCAATTCGTCGACCCAGAAGAGATCCGTCTCCGTACGGACGCCGAAAACGACGTCGGTCTTCCGCGTGTCACCCAAGTGAATGGACTCCATCAGGAATGACCGAAACGGCGCGATGCCGGTGCCGGTGCCGATGAGAAGCGACTCCTTGTCCGACTTGCGGTTCAGCGTGAACATCCCGAACGGCCCCTGCATGCGGACCTGTGTGCCTTCTTTGAGCGCTTCCACGATCCATCGGCTGGCGCGGCCGCCCGGCGTAAGCTTGATGACGAAGAGGAGATCTGGCTCGTGGGAGGCAGACGCGATGGAGTATGCGCGGGTCTGAATATCGGCAGGATCTTCCAGCAAGGGCACGTCGAACAGCACGAACTGGCCCGCCTTGAATGTGAACTCTTTTGGCTTCGTGAAGCGGATTTCATAGACATCCGGCGCGATCAGCCGATTCTGCAGACACGAAATCGTGTACGAGGGGACGGGCATAGCGGAAGCAGGATATCAGGCGGGAACCCCCTGACGCTCCTTCTGGAGGAGTGACGTGAATTCGTCGAAGAGATAGTTCGCGTCTTCGGGACCGGGCGTGGCTTCGGGATGGAACTGGACGGCGAAGAATCGGCCGCTCTGGTGTCGGATCCCTTCCACCGTTTCGTCGTTTCCGTTGCGCCACCACACCTCCCATCCTTTCGGGAGCTTGTCCGAGACGGCGAAGCCGTGGTTCTGCGACGTGATGATGCACTTGTCTGTCGCCTTGCCGTCACGCTCCTCGATGCACGGCTGGTTCGCGCCGCGATGACCGTACTTCAGCTTGTAGGTGTCGCCGCCGATGGCCAATCCCATCAGCTGGTTCCCGAGGCAGATGCCGAACGTCAGCACGTTCTTCTCGATGGCCTTCCGGAGGTTCGCGATGGTGGGCACGCAGGTCTTGGGGTCGCCCGGGCCGTTGCTGATGAAGAGGCCTTCGTATTTCCCGTCGTAGGAATCCAAGTCGAAGTCCCAGGGGACCCGCACCACGCGGATTCCCCGCTTCAGGAAGCTGCGAATGATGTTCCGCTTCATACCGCAGTCGTACGCGATGATCGTGAGCGGATCCTTCGCGTTTTCCGGCTCGTACGTCAGCACTTCCTTGCAGCTGACGTCGGCGACGAGCGTCCCGGTATTCGGGTCCTCGATGGCACCGGCCGTCTTCTCCCCTTTTTGACTGATGCGTCCTAGCATCACGCCATGCTCGCGCAATTTCTTGGTGAGCGCGCGGGTGTCGATGCCGCTGATCCCCGGAATGTTATGGTGCTCCATCCAGTGTCCCAGCGAGCTCACGGCCGCATGATGGCTGGGTGTATCGCTCACCTGGTTCACGATGATCCCGCGGACGTGGATGTTCTCGCTCTCGAAGAGTCCGGAGAATCCCCAGTCGTTCAATTTTTCCGTCGGCACGCCGTAGTTCCCGATGAGCGGATACGTGAAGACCAGAATCTGACCGCGGTAGCTCGGGTCCGTCATGCTTTCGGCGTAACCGACCATACCCGTGTTGAAGACCACCTCGCCCGAGGTGTCGCCCGAAAAACCGAACGGCGTCCCCTCAAACACGGTGCCGTCGGCGAGAACCAGGGAAGCCAAGTCGGGAGCGATCGTAGACGAGTGGGAAAAATGGAACAAGCCGAGGACGCAAAGAGTGACCAAAAGATACGTGGCAATATTTTCCCTTGAGGCATTCCATGGCTGAGTACAGCCGAAGATTGATGTTCTGTTCCAGAATTGTTGATTTTTTGGCCTTGTGAAGCGATTCTGAGCCTTTCTAGGTATTTGACTATTATAGTTTTTTGTTATATAATAATCAAAGCACAGGATCTTTGACAACATCGCTTCTTCCCCACGTTTCCTGCTTCCAGTCGTATCGTCGCAGGTCGTCAACCGTTGTCCCTCAGGGCTTCTGTCTCTTGAGATGGCCGCGGGGACGACGCGGCTATACCAGGAGGTAGGATCCCGTGGGGGACATTCCAGCTCAACTGTCACAGTACGAGGTTTCCGCAATGCTCAAGCGCATCACGCTCATCGGGGCCCTGGCGATGTTCATCTTCGCCGGGTGCCAGTCCAGCAAGTCCGACACCCCCAACGCCACGCCGGCCCAGCCGGTCGTGAAGTACCCGGAGTACGTCCGGACCAGCGCCGCCAAGAAGAAGGTCGGCAAGGTCGTCATCAAGGACGGCGCCAAAGAGGTCACCGTCGAGGGCAGCGAGAACGAGGCGTCCAGCGACACCGCGCCGCTCTCGGAGGTCGTGGCCGACGTCAAGGCCATGAACGACGAGGACGCCAAGGCGCGCAACGCCGTCGTCTCCCGCGTGCTCGACGCCCACTACGCGCCGCCCGCGCCGACCACCAAGCCGGCAGTCAAGCTTCCGAAGCTCCCGGCCGGCGTCAAAGCCGTGCCGGGCACCAAGCCCGACGACCGCGAGGTCAAGGACACCCGGGGTAACACCTGGGTGATCGAGGAAGTCGGCTCGAAGCTCCGGTGGAAGCTCAAGTAGTGCAGTTGTTCACCGAAAGGTGAGCCGAGCGTGGGATCGTCCCCCACGCTTCGTCGTACCTGTTTTTTGGCATATTGACGCCAAAATCTCATTATAGTATAATTATACTAATAGTGTTCTTTGTCAATTCATGCGTTCAACTGAACGCCTCTCCCTCCGTTTCTCGCTTTCACTCGTGAAGGCGGGAATGCGTGGGGGGCCACAGTACGTCAGATTACTCCAACCCGAGGTGTCCGGTGATTCGAACCCTGTTTCTCAGTGCCGTGTCGGCCTTCGCGGTCGGATGCGCGTCCAACGCTCCGACACCGCCGGCTCCCAAGCCGGTGTTCCACACGATCGTGACCGAGCAGGAGCATCCTCCTCTCAGCATCACCGTCGTGCGGCCGAAGCATCCCGAACCGGCCATCATCGTCACGGACAAGCTGTCCGTCGGCGAAACCGTCGTGCGAGATGACGCCGGACGCGTCATCAAGCGCATCCCTGCGCGGGAAGTGTCGCGCACCGTCACGGGCAAGAACCCCACGGACCTCGCCGAGGCCAAGAAGTTGGCCAAAGCGACACGTGAGGAGTTCCGCAAGGACTTCAACGCCCTGTCCGGCACCGGCGTCAACGCGGTCGACCTGACCGTGATCTACCCTCACCGAAAGATGAGGTTCCATGATCACGAAGCTGGCCAACCGTGCAACAGCCGCTGCAAGGACGTCGACGTTCCTCCTGCGGATGCCCCGATCCGTATCGATCCCTAACCCCACCCCTGGAAAGGAGGTGATCCGTGCTTTTCCGCAACAGGAAGAGCAAAAGACGTGGTGTGCCCCCACGTTTTTTGATGTGCAATAATAACAAAATGTTGTATAATATACATAGCTCTTTGAAATTCTGGCTCGGGGGGACGTTCTCCCCGCGCCTAACGGTTCACCGTTCGTTACACCCGGTCCAAGGGGTAGCCAATCCCCGGACCACAGACAGATTGGAGCGTTTCTCATGATCGGTTTCAGCATCGCCCTCCTCATCCTGGCGGGCCTCATGTTCGTTACGGGCTTCATCGGCCTGTTCGCCTTCGCGTCTCGGTTCCGGCTCTTGGCCGCCCTGCTCATGATCGGCGCGGTGAGCGTGGTCTTCCACGCCTTCCCCGCCGCCGTGGAGAGCGCCAGGAGTCAGCTCACCGACGACAACAAGTGGCTCAAGGATTGGGCCGAGTGCTTCAAGCAGGCGAAGTTCTGGGCGTGGAGCATCATGGCAGTCCTGTCGGCCGTGGCGGCCTTACTGGCCTACACCACGTGGTACGATTTGGACGCATGGACACTACAGCCCACCGCCGCGACCGCAACGGCCCCCGGGCATAAGCAATGGGGGGTCGGCATCCTGTTCACCCTCATGACCGCCGTTTTCGCCATCCTGGCAGTCCGGGCGTACCTCGCTCCGGTCTCCCAGGCGATGTACGACCTTATCGAAACGGCGAAGACGTACGACGCGCAGGTCGCACAGCAGTTCCACGCGTCGCAAAGAAGGTCGGGCTACACCAAGGCCCAAATCACGCTCTCCGGACAGTGGCTCCGCAACAAGGACGACTACAAGGCCCTGGTGGAAGCCAAGGTCGCGAAGCTGCCACCCACGGATCCGGCGAAGGACGTGACCAAAGTCGAGGTCACGTCCGTGACGTTAACGTCCCGTGATGCGCGTACCTGGACGAACGCGCAAGTCCGCTTCGACTGCATCCTGCCCAAGGACGCGGCGAAAGGGCGCCCCGATGACGTCGTTAAGAAGGGCGCACGGTTCCTCTTCACGGTCCAAGAAGGCAAGGAAGGCGAGACCGAGGATAAGAACCAGCTCTTGTCCGAGAGCATCCAGAACGCAATCGACGTACATGTCGCCGCAAACACGCCGAGCGGCGGCAGTGGTGGCGCGAAGGTCGTGACCGGCACGTCCCCGAGTTCGACCGCCGTGATCGGCAAGGGGATCTTCGTTCCCACCGATCCGTCCGACACCATCATCCTTCCCGATTAAGAGGTGAACCATCGTCAAAGAGCTCGGCGCCCACTCCTTCGGGAGTGGGCGCTTTGCTATGTGCTTCAGTTGTACTTCAACGCATCTGGCTGAGTTTGTGCTGCAGAAACTCCAGTATTCCTGTCGTTCATCCACTTATTGTACTTGTCGTAAATGATGGAGTTCGGTGTGCGGAGTACGTCTTCAACAGGAGAGATTGATTTTTCGTTTGGATCAACGTGAATACTGATGTTTTCACCATTCCTCTCTACTTTCATTCCCTGTTCAGGGGGGTTGGTAGCACCGGCTTCAATCTCTCTCTTGCGAAGAGTCACGGCCGCGCTGAGGTACTTCTCTTTGATCTGCGCCGACGTGTCGTTCGTGAAGTCCGTGAGCGACAGCGTCACCGGGTAGAGCAGCGGGCTTGTGGCAGCATTGGAAGGATCCTTGCTGAAGCCCACCTGCACCTTGTCCGCCGCAGTGCCCTGGAATCGGGCATTGATGGGCGGCGTGAGGGCGAGAAGTTGCTGCTTCTTGTCTTTAAACACCGGCGTCTCGCGCGGGTCCGGAGCGGGTCCGGGGTTCGGTCCCATAATGGAACGGCCGGTCTTGTCGACCCAACCCTTGGTCGCGTCCCAGGCGTACACGATGCCTTCGCCCGTCGCGTCAATTCCCTTCTTCGCCCCCTCCTTCGCAGCGACCCACATGTTCTTCGTGGCATCATAAACGACGACGAATTTCTCCCCGCCGATCTCCAGGATCTTGGCGCTTCCGTCGATGGCGGAGTCGGCGATTTCGCGTGCGCGATAATTGAGTTCGGCGAGCACGCTGCCGTATTCGGCACCCTGCTTGCCCATGCGGGAGATCATCTCTGGGTTCGACTCCAGGTAAAAAATCTGCCACATCGAGGCGTCGGCGTAGTTCACTGGCTGCTCCACGGCTACGGCGGGACCGCGTACGGACGAGGGTCCGAGGGACACGGTGGAGCCGGTCGGGATTCCGCCCCGCACGGTTGTGCGGGCCAAGATCGGGGGCGTGCCGTAGGTAGTGGTCGTGCCGGTGGAGAGCAGACGCGTGAACGGCGTCGCGGTCAGATACTTCTGTCGGATGTAGCTGTACCCGATGGAAGCGCGCGCCTCCTCGTTCTCACCCGGATCGTCCCACAAGTTGCTCTGCACGGCGGCCTGACCGCGGTTCACGAAGAACGCGCGGAGCGTCTCATACATCAGGCGACTGACACGAGCATCGGAAGAGTTGCCGAAGTTCTTGAAACGCAACGCCTCCTGCCCCTTCGGGAACGGGAACTGGAGACCGGGACCCAGCGGAGTATTATCCCCGGCTCCCTTCGAGTGGTTCGACTGACTGTAGCGCGCGTACCAATCCATCACCGTCGACGCGGACTGCTTCTCCATCAGGAGCATGCAGTTGGTCTTCTGCTGATCGTCGATTTTCAGTTCCATCTTCGTCCAGTAGTTGGCCATCGTGGCATCTTCGCGATCGATGTCGCCCTCCTTGCCCATCCAGCGCTTCATCTTGTTGCCGGCGGATTCCCACCAGGCCTTGCCCGTCATATTCTTCTGTAGCAGACCCACGGACAAACCGGCGAAGCCGGCGAGGACGGCATAGTTTGTAATGTTGTAATGCTCCTTCTTCAGGAAGCGCCAGAGCCCGCGCAGGATCAAGAATCCGCCGATGGCGATGAGCGCAGAGCCGATGGGATGATCGCGGTACTCCTTGATGTACTCCCACGTCTTGCCGCCGATATCCTCGATCTTCTGCGTGATGTCCTTGTCGTTGCGCAGGGCGTTGCGCGCCTGGGCGCTGGCCGTGAGCACCGCGTCCTGTTCGCTCAGCGTACGAATGATGAGACGGAGTCCCGCAATCACATCCTCTTTGGACATCTCCTTACCCTTGGGACCGTACTCCGCTGCTTTCGGCTCGTTCTGGGTGGCCGGATCGAAGTAGTACTTGAACGCGTCCAGGAATTGGATATTGGGTCCCAACGATGCGTCGACGCCACTCTCCTTTTCCGTAAGGAATAGGTACGCCTTCCACGGGTCTTTCTCCCATGAAGCCGCGGATTCACCAGCAACCAAGTGCGGCGACTTGGCCGTACCATTGCGAACAGCGAAGTAGCGAGCACGGACGATGGGGCCCAATTGAATGCCGAAGTTGGCGAGTGCCTCGGCAGGACCTCGTTCGTTGATCGTCAGTTTGCGGTAGGCTTTCTGCGCGGGTTCGACTTGTTCCTTCACGGGCTTCTGTTCCAGGAACGCCAGAATGCTGGCAGTCGGATCATTGCCCTTCTGGAGTTCCTTCTCGATGTCCTGCAGCCCCCCTTCGGAGACGATCAAGAGAAGGGAGAAATACTGGTCGCGAGAGAGCACGGAGCGGCCACCCGGCCCTTCAAGGGCTTCGTTCTGAGGGATGCGCACATTCTTGGATTTCAACAGCGCGTCCAGAGGACGCTTCCAACCGAGATACACATCGATCGTCTTCTGCAGGACGGCGTCGTCGACGTACTTGTCTCCGTTCCAATCGGTCGTAGCTTTGTCGATCTCGGCGATCTCCTTCTGATTCTCCACTTTCTTTTTTTCATCACCCGCCAACGTGGCATTCCCCAAGTTCACCAGCAAAGCAGTCTTTCTCTTGAATGGATCTGACAAGTGAATACCTCCGCGCGTGAAGTCCTTGTAGGAATTCGGCGCCTCTCCTTTCGCGTCCGCCGTCATGTAATGCAGGAGCATGGAGAGAACGAAGCTGCGTTCCGGTGAATTCACGGGGAACTCCTTGTCGTATTTCACGGCGATGAGCTTGTTGTAGCGCTCCAAAGCTGCCCGGAGATGGGGGTTATTCCGGAGCTCCTTGTCGCCTTCCATCGTTTCCTGCAGCTGCCCGACACTTTCGACCTGACGACCGCAGAGGCGGGCCTCGCGGAGGGAGAAGGATGCCGTTGTGTTGTGGATGTGGGTGTTCATGGATGCGTGTTAGTGCGCGGGATGGCCGTGACCACCGCCAGGATGGGTGCCCGGTTCATGGTCCGCGACGACGTTTGCCTGCGGAGCCGCGTGCGTATCGTGATGATGATGAGCGCCGCCCTTCTCGCCTTTGAGAGCCTGGCTAAGCGTTCTCTTTTCCCAGAGATGGTTCCATACACCTTTGATGCCGCCTTTCGCCTTGCGGCCGCCAAAGCCGAATACTCTGCCTACGAGTCTGAATGGAGAGAGCACGACCGTCTTCGTGGTGCGACCCGCCCAGCGGCGGACGTGGGCGGTTTTCCTTGTCGCATGGGCGATGGCGTCCGATACTCGTCCGACATACTGGGACGGCACATCCCCCTTCAGGAAGGAAGGAATCGAGTCGCTCAACACTTCTCTCTCGCTGCGACCGGCCAGAACGGCCTGCTTTTGCTCGGCAGTCATCGTGTAGCCTTCTTCGCGAGCGCCCGCCCGCTCCGTGTTGTACATGACCAGCTGGCTGAGCTCGCCCAACTGCTTCCGAACGTACGGACTGTTCTTCAGTTTGCCCAGGCGCACGGAATCGCGAATGGCGAAGTAGGAGACCGCGAGCTGATCGGGATCGAATCGACCCCACTGAGGGCGCGCTCCGGATTTGAGATACAGGAAACCGAAGCGGCGCATTCCCTTTTTTCCCTCCTTTCCCATGATCGCGGGGGAGGAGACGAGATTCTTGATGTACTCCTCCTCGGATCCCACTGCGAGCTCGCGCAGTTCTTTCCCGATGTAACCGAGAGTCGTGAGCTTTTCATGTTTCAGAACGTCGCGCTTCTCCTCCAGCTCGCTCTTGATCTTCTGACGATCGGTGCCGGTCAGTACGTTGCGACCGTACAGCTCATGGGCGGCACGCTTTGCCTGATCCGGCGGGATTCCCGGATGGGTCTTTTCGAAGTGCTTCAGATAGATGGCCTTGATGATCTCTTCGCCAGAGAGAGCCTTATGATGAGCTGCTTCAAGCGCCGTTTCCGCCGTCTTCTGATCCGCATCGTATTGCTCGCGGGTCTTGAGATCCGCGGCTTTCGTCAATTTTTCGGTAAGCGATTTCGCGTCGAATTTGGAGTCTACCTTCGTGCGGTCAACAAGCGGTGGCGTTCCCGTGAACATTGCCTGGAGATCTGTGGGCACTACTCCCGCCGCATCGAATGCGGCGCGCAATCGCATAAGGATGTTCTCGATATTCTGATAGTGCTTCTCCGCTTTATCGATCTTCTTCAATTCCTCGCGAAGCAGCTCCTCATAATGATCCTTCCTGCCCGGAGACAGCGTGCTGATGTTCAGCGGCGTGGACTTGATCAGTTCTTTGCCCGCTTTGCTCTTCAGAGTGTACGCAGTGGCAGTTCCGGTCAAAATTTCCGCGATGTCGTCGTTGATATCCGTGCGCTCCGCGACGACTTCCGAAAACTTCACACGATACGCTTCGGTCGGGACCGCCTGCAGCTCCGCGGTGATCGTCAGCACGTGTTTCAGATCTTTGATCTTCTTCACCTCGGCTTCATGTTTCGAAACGCCGGAATCGAGAATGCTGTCGATTTCCTCAGGCATGGATCCGGCAAGCTGCAGGGCAACTTGGATGTTGCCTTCCGTCGTTCCACCGGCCTGCAATGCCGTGCGCAGTGAGTTCTTCTTCTCCTCCAGCTTCGACCAGAGTCCATGCGCGATCGCTGCGGCATCAGGAGCAGTAAGATTCGTCGTCGGCCAAGTCACTGTGCCCTCGTGGGTAACATCAATGCCAAGAGTCGCAAGAATGGCCTCGGACTTTCCCTGCAACAGGGTTGCGAGTTCCGCTTCCGTTCTCGGGAGATTATTGCGCAGACCCGGACGAGGGGTAAAGACGAAGGTATTCGCACCGCCCGGCCATTTGAAAGACACGGGAGCAATGAAATTGTTGCGTGTGTTGTTCTTCAATTCCACATCCGTCATTGATCCTCGAATGGCGCGCGTCTTCGCCTCCCCGCGGCTCTGCCGCCGAGGATCCTCGTCACTCTGGCGAACGTATTCTTTTCGCTGTTGATTGAAGACCCTGCCCAAGGACGAGCGGGTGTTTCCGGAAAGACAGCGAATGTTCTGCCAAACGTTGTAGTTGATGGCATCAACGGCACTGTGGAGCCGAGGATCCAGCTCTGGAAGACCGCCGGTAGCGTCGGGAGTCGATCGAGACATAAATCAAAGAATTATAGCAGAAAAGCGGAAAATGACCAAGGTCGGTATTTCCGCTCGCTGAGGGCCTTAATGCTTCTTTTCGGCTCCCGCCTTCTCGTCTTTTGGCTTCTCCTTGGGCGCATGGTCGTCTTTCTTGGCTTCGGCATGCTTGTCGGAATCGGCCCCATGATCGGCACCGTGACCATGAGCGTCATGAGATCCGGAGGGGAGATGCGCCAAATCCACACCGTACTTTCGTGAAAGGTACTCCGTCGTGGCACTGGTGGGACCAATCCATTTCAACGCGGCGGAGCTGGGCTTCATCTGAATGAGCGGCAAGGCATGAGCATGGTCGTGATGATCGCCATGTTCATGTTCATGCTCCTCCTCATGATGATCTTCTTCCTCGGGATCTGCCGTACCGTCTCCATCCGTACCAGGCTCTTCATTTGGCTGATTGACGGCGGGAGGATGCGGCTGCTCGCCGCCCCCATGATGGTTCGTCGTCTGTTGGTGACCGGTACCCTGAGTTTCTCGATCTGCGGCGATCGCCCGGTCGCGGGCAGCATTCTCACGCTTTTTCAATGACTGCTGTAATTGCGGAATTCGCTCAGCCGCTTCCACGCGGATCGCATCCTGTTCGTCGAAGACTCCGTTGATTTGAGCGAGGAGCACCTGCAATTCCACGCGCTTCTCCTGAATTTCTCGCTCGAGATGGCCGGCCGCTTCCGCGTCGAGATGATCCGGCGACTCCCCGCTCAGAAGATGATCAATCTCGCCTTTAATCCTGTTAAACGTCTCCTCGAGACGACGCTGAGCCTTCTCCGCACGGATCCGCTGGGACTCCAGATCTGCGAAACTTAGAAGCACGTCAGCGGCATTGGTCAGCCGCGGCGCAGACTGCGTATTTGCCGGTGCTGAAGGGGCGGTACGCGGCATGGGAACGACGGAACTCTACCAGAGATGACGTCCCATTAGTGGGTCAGTTGCCGATTTGGCGGACATTCTGCGCCGTTCGTCGGATAGGACACGCGCATCGTGTCAACCACCATGTACTTCAGAGGATTCTGAACGATGGTGTCAACCGTGATGCCGGTACCCCGGAGCTCGGCGGGCGCCTGCTGCGTCTGCTCGTTTTCGAATTGCAGTACACCAGCCGCATCGCGGTAGAAGACACAATTCGTGCTCGTCTCCTTGCCGTCGATTTTCAAGCGGAAGTGGAGCTTAGATGCTCCTCCAACGGGCAGAGCCTCGATGGCCCTGCGCATCTCGCCTTCGTCCGTGGCATAGATGGCCACCGGACGTTCCTGCACCTTGTCATTGCCAAAACGTCCACGAAGATCGGCTTCTAATTCAGCCCAATTTCCGTACACCTCTTTCACGTCGCCGATGCCGTTGTGCACGGACAGCGTGCCGCTGAATTCTCCCTGAGGACGCTGGGGGCCAAAATCGCTGATCTGGACGCGAGCTGCTCGTGGATTGGGAATGGGCTCGCGGCTGGGATGCGGCGCTTCCACCAGCGCCCGCTTCGCGAGCCACTCTGCCTTGAGAAGATCGACCTTGTCTCCATCCTGCGTCGGAATTGTCACGTTTTCCGGTAGAACACCGAGCATGAGGGGCTTTCCCCCTTCCAAGCGGTACTTGTTTTTCGTGCCGGATACCATCGCCGTGAGCTGACTAATGAGAAGACTCGCAAGCTTCTGCTTCTGCTGAGGATCGCACTGGAGATTTGCGCGCTTGCAGATGTCATCGACGAGAGCGGCAGCCTGTTTATAACGATCTCTTCCGGTTTGCGCATTGATATCGATGAGAAGAATCTGCGCATCCTGCTGGGTCAAAGCCAAAGCAAACGACTTCACCAGAGCATCAGGGAGCTTCGGATCATGAACTGGATTTTGAACAGCTGCCGACTGGCGATCTGTCACAACGACGGGGTTCAAGTATTTTGAAATGACAACGGGACGCTGTGCCTCCGTTGGCTGGGCCTCCTCCGGAACTTGCAGCCTGGTCTGCAGATCGGCGAGAAATGCTTTCGCGTCCACCTGCGGAGCACCGATATCCTTGGCGCGCTCGTTGGCGACATCAAAATATCGCGCTACTTCAGCGTGAATTTGCTGCATCGCAGGCAGCGCCACTTTCTCCTCGACGGCCTGAATGACATCAGGCTCGCCGGCACGCGACTCGCGCAACGTAAGTACGCCGCTCTCGACATCGATGGATACATCCCTGATCAACGCAGCGATGGCGCAACGGGTCGTTTCAATCTGTCTCTCGACTTCATGACCCTTGCCCCGGAAATGCTCGAGCATGTGCGTCTGACGCCTGATCTGCTCCAAGATTCTCGGCTCGCCAATGGGCTGGGCCGGAACGTCGATCGTGCGGGTTGTGGCAGGCACGTTGGTCATAGAGAGGTGAGAGAAAAAAGGAGGACATTTTAAACTAATTCATTATTTAGTCAATTCTCAAAGATGGCTTTCCCTTGCGACGAAAAAGCTGCCTTCCGCTTACATCAGTTGCGAACAAAGATTCCCTTCTTCCAGCAATACCACCCTACGATTCCAAGCGCGCAAAGGAGACTCACGACGGCCGCGACGATTGGGAGTCTGTCTTTCAGGAATGAAATGGATCCCTGCCGCTCATCCGCTGACAAGGACGGCAAGGTCTTTGTCTGGAGACTTAGTGTCGGCACATTCGCCTTCTTAGCCGTCGTCTTAGGCTTAGCGGTTGTCGCCTTCTTCGCCGCAGGGGTCTTCGGTTTGGATGACTTCGATGCCGATGCTTTCACGACCACTCCTTCGTTCGATTCCGCCAGAACGCCGTTTCGGTAGCCAGGCGTTGGGTCGGACATCCATGCGAACGAGTCATTGGCCTGACGCGCAAAACTCTGCCCTGACTTCGATTTCACGTAGTCCACGCCATCGACGACTGATGATTGAAAGGACAGACGAACGCTATCGCCATCGTTCCCCAAGCTCAGCTTCGTCTGCGTATAGGGCAAGACAAGGAAATTCTCGGGGCTGATGGACAGACCATCGAGCGAGAAGGCTTTGCCAGACGCATCTGACAAGCTCCAACCGCAGAGATTTGCGGTTGCATCGGAGCGATTCTGCAGCTCGATCCACTCTCCGCTGTCTGAGCCGGCGGGGTCGGGCAGTGCCTCGCTCACGACGACATCTGCAGGGGAACCAACACTGCAGCTCGGCCGACTGCTGGACGAGGATCGCTTGGACGATGTCTGGCTTGCTGAGTACATTTTGTATTCAGTATTAGATTCCCCTTCAGCATCACCAGACTGATCGCTGTCTTCCTCTGCTTGAACGGCAATATGCAACGTTTGTACTATCGTGGTACCACAGTAGTTTTTGGCTTCAGCTCTGAGGACATACTCTCCCGGATTTTGATAGGCGTGTGATCCGGGATTGCAGGAATCAGACGCCGTGCCATCCCCGAAGAGGATGCGGCACGTCAACGGAGGAACCGTCGACTCCGCGGTTTCGACGATGACATTCACGGATGTGTGGCCGATCCCTGAGGCAGACCCCGACTGCAACGTCAGCTCGGCTGACCAGGACGATGCGCGAGTATTCGAACCGGGAGTCGGTTCGCACGAGGGAACTGCTGTATCAGAACCAACCTGGCCAACGGCACTCACCCCCTCCGGGAATGACGGATAGGTCAGCCGACTGATGAGGGACGTCCCCTTCCACAGAGAGACTTCGCCGCTCTCATTGGGCAATGACAGTCCTGTCTGCGGTTTGCGCAGGACCAAATATTGGCCGGGCACCAGATACGCGCCTGTCGCGATGACGACCGCCTGCGAGGTCCGCTTTATAGTCCAACCGGAAAGATGAACTGTATCGGAACTGGCATTAAACAGTTCCACCCATTCTTCGTTGTCGACTCCGAAGGGATTTGGAAGCACTTCAGTGATGCGAATATCAGGCAGCGCACTCGACGTCCCCTGCGACGAAGACGACAGGGAGGAATAAGCACTCCACGATGAGGATGATGCTGTAGATGAAGGAGCTTCGGATGAGAAGCTCGAGGCCTCCTTGGAACTTGAGGAGTACTCCTCAGTATTTGGCTTTATATAGGGCTCAATTGCAATAATGACCCCTTGTGAGTGATTACCCGTAGCATCGATCGATACCAGGGATATGCCAGTCACATCCCCTGAATCAGAGGCCAGAATTTCGGCATCATTTAGGGATGAATCGAAACTATACCCAATCGGTGCTACTCCAGGAGCCGAGAGAACGAGCATCTGAGCAGCCAGATCCTCGGACACACTCGGTATCCAATGGATATGAAGAATCAGAGCCCCACTCCCTTCCGTATACCATGCTCGGCCGCCAGTCGCTTCCGCCGGAGGCTCCTCATCCATGGGAGTGACTTCAAGCGTACAGAACCCGGGTGTGCCCATGACGATAGTGTTGGGATCGAAGCCGAACGCCGAGCTAGCGGTGCGCCAGTTGGCTGCATCCGTGCCGGAGATATCGCGGGCAATGCGCTCCATGGACGCCTTCACGCCCCCAGAGGGATTTGCTCCCGCCATTGGAGCTCCGACTCCGTCATCAACGATATCAATGAGGGCTCCGCTGGCGTCGTAGAGCCGAAGGAGCAACTTGGTATTGGGTAGACTCAGGGAAGGAGACACCAAAAAGGGAGCTTCCTGGAGCCGCGAGTGCTCTGCTGCGTTGCGGCTAACCACCAGACAGCTGCCCGACTGGACAAGGGATCCCGTCCCGAACCGCGCGATCGTCACTTCTTGTCCCGATCCGTTCACGGAGGTGATCGTCCAACCGTCCAACACCAGTCCCTCCGGGGAGGTATCTCCGACGGAAATTTCCAGCCATTCGTCTGTTGTGGAGAGATCGGAACCCATCCAAAGGACTTCACTGATCACGGGCGTGGCGCGCGCAGCGAGCGGGAGCAGCATCGCCGCCAAGGCGGCGCAAAGGAATGTGGGAAGGGTGGTGCGCATGCGTGCAGTACAGCGGTTATCTGCGCCTTCACGGAGTGTTGAAAAGCCCCGCTGTCAGACGAAATGACAATTATTGTTTTCAATTGGCCACGATCGATGTTCCGGTTTCCATTGGAACAGGGATGGTAATCCCCTTCGCGCGGCCCTTGCGAGGGGTGTACACTCCCCTCGGAATCGAATTCTCCCTTCCCCTGCTTCGACCTTCCTCTCCGACTATCCATGACCGCTTTGTCGTTCATCATGCAACGGCTTCGAGAGTGATTTTGCAGGGTGACAGGGGGTTTCCCACCCCACTTCTGTCCCCAATGTTTCTATGGATTCCACCATCGTTATTGTCGTCGGCATCGTTGCCGGGATTGTCTTCGGCCTACTTGCCGGCTGGTTCCTCTTCAGTAAAGGCAAGAAAATCAGCGCGAGCCTTCAGGCGCAGATAAACGAGCAGGAACGAGCGCTCGTTGGACTCGAGCGAAAGCTGGGCGAAGCCCGCAACCAGATCAAGGCTGCGGAAGCGGAGGCCAAAGTCGCTGCCAAGGAAATCTTGAGCGAGGCCAAACTCCAGGCCACGGAAATGGAGTCGAAAGTCCAAAAGGAAATGGCACGCGTGGAAGAGAAGGAAAAAGGCCTCGATGAGAAAGTGAAAGAGGTCGAGCGTCAGCGCGCGAACTTGCAGAAGCGCGACGAAGAGGTTACAGCCCTGAAAGCGGAGATGAGCGAAGCGAGCGCGAAGCACCGCGAGGCGCTGGAGAAAGTTTCCAAGCTCACCGAGGAACAGGCCAAACAGCAGCTCTGGGAAGAACTGGAGAAAGAGTTCTCCTCCCACTTTGCGCAGCAGATCAAACTGAAGCAGCAGGAAATGGAAGGCGAGGTGGAAGAAAAAGCGAAGAACCTCATGGCGGAAGCCATGCAGCGCTACGCCTCGGAAGTGGCCAGCGAATCCACGTCCACCGTCGTTCAGCTTCCCTCCGATGACATCAAAGGGAAGATCATCGGCAAGGAAGGACGCAACATCACGGCCTTCGAAGCCGCCACGGGCGTGGACGTCATCATCGATGACACGCCGGGCGCCATCGTGCTGTCCGGTTTCGATCTGGTCCGCCGCTACGTGGCGAAGCTGGCCATGGAGAAGCTCATCCAGGACGGTCGCATTCAGCCGGCTCGCATCGAGGAAGTCGTGGGCAAGGTGAAGGAGCAGGTTGCCAAGATGATGCTGGAATTCGGCAAGCGCGCTACCGAAGAACTGGGCATCACCGGTTATCCGCCGGAACTCCTGAAGATCATCGGCCGCCTCCGCTTCCGCACGAGCTACGGCCAGAACGTCCTGAAGCACTCTGTCGAAATGGCCCAGATGGGAAAGATGATGGCCGAGGAAATCGGAGCCAACACCCAAGTGGTCGCGGAAGGCTGTCTGCTCCACGACATTGGCAAGGCGCTCGATCATGAAGTCACGGGCACGCACGTGGAAATCGGCGTGGAGATCTGTAAGCGCTTCAAGGTCCGTCCGGAGGTCATCCACTGTGTGGCCGCGCACCATGAGGACATCCCGATGGAATCGCCCGAGGCGTTCGTGGTCGCCGCCGCCGATGCCATCTCCGGCGCACGGCCCGGCGCACGCCGAGAGTCCATCGAGGAATACTTCAAGCGCCTCCGCGCCCTGGAGGACGTGGCGAAGTCCTTCGAAGGTGTCCATCGCGCATTCGCGCTCTCCGCAGGCCGCGAAATCCGCATCTACGTGGATACGCAAAAAATCGACGACCTCGGTCAGGAGAAACTGGCCAAGGAGATCGCCCGCAAGGTGGAGGCCGAACTCACCTATCCCGGCGTCATCAAGGTGAACGTCGTCCGCGAGCGTCGCATCGAAGAACTCGCAAAGTAAGCACTCAGGAAAAGCCCGACTCCGGTCGGGCTTTTTTTACGCGAGCAGGTACCTGTTCTTCTTGCGGGCCACCATTCCGTCTTTCTCGAGCTTCTCAAGAAGCTCCCGCAGCCACTTCTTATGGAGCCGCTCGCTCCAATCCACCGAGATGTGCGCACCGATGTCGGCGAGCGCCATGCCTTCCTGGGTATCGCGGAGCTGCTCGACAATGCGTCCGCGGAAGATTCTGTTGGGGACGAACGTTCCCCCGACGTCGCGCCCAGGCTCCTGTTTCTTGGCGGAAGACTTCTCCAGCTTCACTTTGTACGCCGCTTTCATGAGGCCAGCGGCCGTCAGAGGACAGATGTCCCACTTGGGATTGCGCTTCGTGCAAATGATCGATCCGAAATCCATCAGTGCCGCATGCCAATTACGCGCGTCGTGCGGGATATCATTTCCTGAATTGTCGATCGCGGCCTCCAGGATTTCCTCCGCCAACGGCAACAGGCTCCGATCCGAAGTTTCCCACGTGCCGTCGGGTCGCTCAGGTCCGATGAACGCGCGATGCAGAATGCGGCGGATGTTGGTGTCGATACAGGGCGTGGGCAGATTGAACGCGAAATTCCGGATGGCAGCCGCCGTGTACGCCCCGATGCCCTTGATGGCCAACAGGTCTTCCATGGCCGTCGGAAACACGCCCGCGTGGCCGTCCACGATCGTCCTCGCCGCGTCGCGCAACCGCAGCGCACGGGAGTTGTATCCAAGCCCGCGCCATGCGCGGATCACCTCCGCGTTCGACGCGCGCGCCAGCGAAGCCATGGTTGGAAATTCCTCGAGAAAGCGCGCGTAGAGCACGACCACTCTCGGAACTTGTGTCTGCTGGAGCATGATCTCCGAGATGAGGATGCGGTACGCCCGCTCGTTGATATCCTCGAGCGTCAGATCCCTCCACGGCAGCGTCCGCTTGTGACGCTCGAACCATGCCCAGAGCACGGCGCAGAAACCGGCGATTCTCTCGGTGCGCTTCACTCGGGCATGATACAAGACAGGCCTGCAGAAGATGCAGCGGGACGCCACAAAAAGGTCGTCCACCTTCTTTGCTGTTTTTACAAAATTGTGTTATAATAATTTTGGAATGAAATGGCTCTGAGACGGGCTCAACGCGAGGTCTCGACCGATGAAGGACACGACACACTCGCCCGCGGCAAATGCCAAGCCAAATCGTTTCCCTCTCACACACATCTCCCTATCATCCCCCGGTCTCCATGAAGGTCGACTACCACTTTCATCCGAACCTCCTTGGGAAAAATCCGGCCAAAAGGCTGAATGCTTTGTGGAAGGCGATTGAAGACCTGAAGTTCGACGCGATGGTATGCACGGAGCACTCGTTCAAGAGCGCTCCGGAAGCGTACAGACTCCTTGCTGCTTCGAAGCCGGCGCATTTGCACACGCAAATTTTCCCGGGGGCGGAGCTCGTCACGCAGGAAGGCGTAGACGTGATCGTGTTCGCTGAGCACGACTGGTACGACGAACACCCCCTGTTGCTGAAGCCGTTCGGTCTCACGTTGTCCGAAACGCTCAGATACTTGGCGCAGACGGACCTCACGTACTTCATCCCGCATCCCGTTCTGTACCACAACCCGCTCAAATCCCTGTACCGCGAGGATGCCAAGATGAAGGAATTCCTGCACGAGGTTCCCGCCGTGGAATCGTTCAACGGTTGCTATCTCGGACTCGACCATCTCAGCAAAACATCTCCCGTCTTCAAGCTCGGGACGCACGTGTTCCGCAGGCTGTCGAAAAGCGCGCGTGTTCCCACGGATGTCCTGAAGGAGAAGAAGAAATTCATCGCCATCGGTTCGGACGCCCATCATCCGAAGGACCTGGGCTTCGCGGTGGAGATTCCGGGGGCGCTTCCGCATTCGCGCACGGGAATGTTCCAGAAGATCACCAGCAACACCGACGTGAGCACCCTGCACTACCCGAAGCACCAGCATCCGATCGTCCGTCTGGCCTACACGATCTGGACGACCTTCAGCGAAGGTTGGATGCGCCGCGAGTGGAAGCGATACACGTACCAGCACTCCGGATTCCGCGACGTCACCGAACTCGAGCTGGCACCGCAACCCGAGACGTTTGCAGTCCAATCCTGACGATCAGCGCATCTTCGGCGGCAGAAGCTCTTTCATCGTGAGACTCCAGCGGAAGAGCACTACATAGATAAGGAGTGTCGCGCTGTAGTAGATACCCAGCGTCCGAACTCCCAATTCGAACGTATCGATGTCGAGCGCTCCGAAACGGTGGAGGACCACGAACAAATAGAACAGTGCGTTCGTGCGGAACACCGGGAACGGCGGATTCGTTCCGCGCGCGCTCATGAGGACGTAGTGCGTCATGAGCAGGAGGTACGCCATGCCGTAGAGGAGGAGCCAGAACGGCTCCTCGTACCCGAACCACTGCAGCGTGAGCATTGTCACGATGAGGGTGGATTGCGACGCCACCAAATCCAGGTACGCGCCGCGAGCGGAAGAAATGCGCAGGTACCGGGCGAGAGCGCCGTCCATCGCGTCGAAGAAGATGTTGAGAATAAAGAGGATCGCCAGGAGTTCCGGCGACCGCTCAATGGCGAACGGAACGAGAGCCACGCACAGGATTCCGCAAGCCGACAAGCCTGCTGGCCGCACACCCCACGCGCTGAATACTCGCAGGAACGGAAGCATCCAACGGCGGTTCCACGAACGGAACCAACGAGCAACGTCCTCGGGAGATTCCGAGGAAACGGCGGACTCTTGAGACGAAGACTGGGCCACCTCCCTATCCTACGGCCACGGACCGCCACAGCGCAAAGCCGTCTGGGCCACCCTCCAAGCCGGTCATCCTCTGCCAAGTGGTGTTGACGGGTATGGGGCTTCTTCCCTAAACTCTGCCAGCTAAAAGAGGCATTGCCTGACTAGCGTTTCCTTTCTCCTTTTTTCCATCCTTTCGTATGGCAGATAAGAAGTTCGATCGTTCCAAGACCCACGTCAACGTGGGCACCATCGGTCACGTCGACCATGGCAAGACGACGCTCACCGCTGCGTTGTCGATGAACTTCTCGCCGGAAGGAGAGAAGAAGGGATACGCGGATATCGACAAGGCTCCGGAAGAGCGCGAGCGTGGTATCACGATCAACACGGCTCACGTCGAGTACGAGTCCACGAAGCGCCACTACGCGCACGTCGACTGTCCGGGTCACGCCGACTACGTCAAGAACATGATCACGGGTGCCGCCCAGATGGACGGTGCCATCCTCGTGGTCTCCGCCGCCGACGGTCCCATGCCGCAGACGCGCGAGCACATCCTCCTGGCCCGCCAGGTGAACGTGCCGTACATCGTCGTCTTCCTGAACAAGGTGGACATGGTGAAGGACCCCGAGCTCCTCGAGCTCGTCGAGGCCGAAGTCCGCGAACTCCTCACGAAGTACGAATTCCCCGGCGACAAGACCCCGATCATCAAGGGTTCCGCCCTCAAGGCCGTCGAAGGCGACGCCACGGAGGTCCAGCACCTGAAGGATCTTCTCGAGGCTCTCGACACCTTCATCCCGGATCCGAAGCGCGAGGTCGACAAGCCGTTCCTCATGGCCGTCGAAGACGTGTTCTCCATCAAGGGACGCGGCACCGTCGCCACGGGACGCATTGAGACGGGCAAGATCAACATCAACGAGGAAGTGGAGGTCGTCGGTATCAAGGAGACGCGCAAGACGGTGGTCACGGGTGTTGAAATGTTCCACAAGCTCTTGGACCAGGGTATGGCCGGTGACAACGTCGGTCTGCTCCTCCGCGGCATCGAGCGCGAGGACATCGAGCGCGGTCAGGTGCTCGCTAAGCCGGGCTCCATCAAGCCTCACACCGAGGCTGAGGCCGAGGTGTACATCCTCACGAAGGAGGAAGGTGGCCGCCACACGCCGTTCTTCAAGGGCTACAAGCCTCAGTTCTACGTCCGCACGACGGACGTGACGGGTGAAGTCGAACTGCCGGCCGGTGTGGAAATGGTCATGCCGGGTGACAACCTGAAGATCAATGTGAAACTGGGCGTCCCGGTCGCCATCGAGGCCGGCACGCGCTTCGCGATGCGCGAAGGAGGCCGCACGGTCGGCTCCGGCGTCATCACGAAGATCAACAAGTAATTCGGAATTACAGGGGGCGGGCAACCGCCCCCACATTCTTCTCACTTTTGGATCTCCTCCCTGCTCTTTCCCTCTCCGTTATGAATCCTCCTGCAAAGAAGGCTCCCGCCACCAAGAAAGCCACAAAGGCCCCCAAGGCCGAGCCTAAGACGAAGGCTTCCGCAGCCTCGAAGAAGACGGAGACCCCTGCCACGAAGGCGGAGGCGAAGAAGGACCAGGGTCCCAAAGTGTCGATCATCCGCATCCGGTTGAGCGCGTTTGACCATACGGTCCTGGACGAAGCCGCCCAGAAGATCTTGGAGACGGCCGAGCGCAGCGGCGCCATCGTTCACGGCCCGATCCCCCTCCCCACGCAGATCCGCCGCTTCACCGTGAACCGCTCGACGTTCGTTCACAAGGACGCCCGCGATCAGTTCGAGATGCGCACGCACCGCCGCCTCATTGACCTCTCCGAGACGACCTTCAAGACGGTGGAGAGCCTCCAGAGCCTCTCGCTGCCCTCCGGCGTGGACATCGAAATCAAGATGGGATGAGTAGCGCAGGTGGGAAACCTACGGTTTCCCCTCCGCGAACCAACCCCTTCTCCTATAAAGTATCGCTTCAGTTTGGCAGAGCCAAACTTCGCGATGATTGTTTGATCTTGTTTCACAAGAAACAGGCGAGCAGACTGGGCCACCGATATGAGGATCATCGACGCCATTGCCGAAATGCCCCAGGCAGCTCCAGCCTCTCCGCTTTTACCCCACGAGCGGCATGCCGAATGGCTTCAGCGCCTGAAGGAAGCACGCCGCCTGGAGGCATCGCTCCTGCCGTACCGCCGTGAACTCATGGCTTTGGATCTTGAAGAGCGAAAACGTCGTATTCGTGAACTGTTAGGCGATAAAGCTGAACTAGTTATTTGATCAAAAAGAGATGGATCCCTGGAATCTTCGGGAGGAGTATTTACCAATGGAAATGATCCGCACCAGAGACGGGAAGACACCAGCAGAAGTGGTAGGCGAGGGGTATCGAGAACTCGCTGATGTGCATCGGCAGCACGCAGCTCTCACGCGGACTGGCGGTCCAGGCGAAACAGAATTTTTCTCCGCACTCGCAAGGGCACGAGCGAAGCTTGAAGAGAAATTGAAAGATATGACTGCAATCGCAACGAAAGGCTGAGACCGCTCACTTCCATCCTTTCACCTTCAATGCCGCCTTCGCAGCGGCCTGTTCCGCGCGCTGCTTGCTGTTGCCCTGCCCCTCGGCGACTTTCTCTACTCCGATGAAGACCGCACTTGTGAACTCCTTGTCGTGATCGGGACCGGCTTCCTCCACGACCTCGTAGTGCGGCGTGATCCCTGTCTTCTCCTGGGCCTTTTCCTGGAAGAGACTCTTCTCATCACGGTGCTTCCCCTGCGCCAGCAAGTCCTGCAGATTGCGCAGGATGAATTTCTGGCAGAACTCCCTGGCTACCTCGTACCCCTTGTCCACGTAAATGGCGCCGATGAGTGCCTCGACCGCGTTGGCCAATGTGGAAGGCTTCGTACGCCCGTCACTGGCCTCCTCGCCGCGGCTCATGAAGAGATACTCGCCCAACTTCAGTTCAGTGGCGACCTTGGCTAGGTGATCTCCCTGCACGAGGGCCGACCGCCAGTTCGTGAGCTCTCCCTCGGACTTTCCGGACAGATGAAAGAGATGCTCGGTGGTGGCCAACTCCAACACGGCATCGCCCAGGAATTCCAGGCGCTCGTTGTGGCCGTAGGCAGCGCTCTCCTTCACGGCAGAGCGGTGCACCAGGGCCTGCAGGAGCAGGTCCTTCTTCCGAAAGTGGACGCCGATGGCCTTCTCTAGGTTCGAGAACGGAGCGGGCGATCCCATAGGCAAAGTGTACGGATCCCTCGCAGGACGCGCAAAGGGTACGTCAGGCCTTCTTGCTGTGCGCGATGGCGTTGAGCACGCCGTTCACGAACTTGCCGCTCTCATCGTTGCCGAATTCCTTGGCGATATCGATGGCTTCGTTCATCACCACCGCCTGGGGCGCGTCGCCGGCGAAGAGCAGTTCGTACGCCCCGATGAGCAGGATGCATCGAGAAATGGGATCCATACGCTCCAGGGGCCACTGAGGGGCATGGGCTTCGACGGCTTTGCGTACATCCGCTTCGCGCTGCAACACTCCTCCCAACAGGATTTTTGAGAATTCGTTGTCGCATTCCCCCAGTTCCTCGACGTTACGCTGAAGAGACGCCTCGGGATCCATGGACGGGTGCTTCTCTCGCTCGAAGAGAACCTGGAGAACCGCGATGCGCGAGAGATGTCGACGGCGAGCCATGGGACACCGAGGGAAAGGAGCGACGCCGATAAGGCGATTACGCCTTGATGCGCGTGATGCCCTTCAGAGCCTTGTCGGCCTTGTTCTTGGGCTCCACGGGAGCGGCGAACGGAGAGTTCTGCTTGTTGCGCAAACGACGGACCTCCTTCAGGAGGTAAATGGAGTGCTGCGTGCGCCCGGCGGACTTGGCCTTGCGCTTTTTAGGGGTAGGTCTCTTTCCCATAGAGCCCGGAGGATAGGGATGCGGAAGGGGGTTGTAAAGGCAGTTTTCAGCGTCTGTCCCCCGAAAGTGCCGTCATGAACCGGAGCACGTAGAGGAAGAGATTGAAGAGATCCAGATAGAGACTCAGCGCCAGGAGGAACGGATTGGCGCCGACGCGGGCCGAGGCCTGCACGCGCTGAAGGTCATAGGCCAAGAACGCGGAGAAGAGAAGGACGCCGGCTCCCGAAAGCACGAGTTCAAAGGTGCCAGTCCGCAGGGAAGGCACGAAGATCTGGAGGACTCCCAGAAGCAACAGTCCGATGAGCCCCATGAACAACGCGCGGGAGATGGCTCCGAGATTCCAAGAGGTCATGCGCGCCACGACTGCGGCCGCCAATGCCATACATGCTGTTGCCGACACAGCGTTCATGAGAATGCTGGTGCCATTCACGTACCCCGTCGCCACGTAGAGGATGTACGGCGTGAGAGTGATTCCGGACAGAATGGGAAAGGCTCCGAACAGCAGGTAGTTCCAGGGGGCGTGACGGGACCAGAAGGGAGCACTGAGAATGAGACCGAGTTCCACGAACAGCAGAACCAGGCTCACACCCGTTCCGAGGAGCACCGAAGAGAACACGCTTCCGACATAAATTCCTAAAAGTGTCAAAGCCATGGCGACAGCGAAGAGGCCGTAGACCTTCGATTCACCCGAACGGGTCAAAGACAGCGGCGCAGAGCCGGTTTGAGCGAAAGTATCCATACCGATCATTCTACGGCAGTTCTCAAATTTTTCAATGACCAAGGCCACTTTTCCTCTTCCTCCCAGCTGGATCCGGACTTCCGAAACATCGACTTTTTTGCTATACTATAAGGATTTATGGCCATCTCTTCGCTGTTGCAGTCCTGGCTGGTCCCTCTGGCTTCCGCCTATGAAGTGGAAGTCCCTGGCGGAGGCGGCGGAGGTGCGAGCGGCTTCGCGGCCTTCCTACGGGAAACCCTCCTCGAGACGCTGCTCCTGAACTTCGTCGGTCTGTTGGCGCTGGCGCTCTTCGTCTACTCCGCTTCGATGCTGATTTTCGCTCAGCAGGACAATGCCATTTCCGAGACGAAGCAAGGATACATCTACGCGATGATCGGATGCGCCACGGTGGGACTGGCCAGTTTCATCGCGAACGGTTTCTCCCCGGGAGTCGGACGCGGTGACATCGCCGACGTCGAGAGCATCAACTTGGGCATCAACAACGTCATCACCTACATACTCCGCATCCTCGCCGCGGCGTTCGCCGCGAACATCGTCCTCCAGGCGTTCCGTCTCATCAGCTCCCAGGGCGCGTCGGACGACACCGATCGCGCGAAGAAGCGCCTCGTCGCCAGCTTCGTCGGCGTCGCCATCATCCTCACAGCCCAGGCCGTAGTCGCTGCCGCCACGGGCGACATCGGCAGCGTGATGTCGGAACTGGTCGGCCTCACGAACTTCCTGCTCACCTTCGTCGGAGCCGGCGCGCTCATCGTCGTGGTCCTGGCAGGCATGCTGCTCATCCTGTCGGTCAATGAAACGCTGAAAGACAAGGCCAAACAGATGATCAAGACCGCGGTCATCGTGCTGATCATCAGCGCCATCTCGCTTGCCGTCATCAAGATCTTCATCTCCTTCGGTTCCAGCGCCCCCTGATGTTCGCCGCTCTCCTCCACTGGCTGTCTCCCGTTGAATCCGCCTGGGCTCAGGACGCGAACAGTGCCGTGGACGCCGTCGGAGGCGCGCTGCCCGGCGGAGGGGGCGGAGCGGACGGTTTGAGCGGTTTGGCCAGTGAAGTCATCGATACGTTCGGCCCCGTCTTTCCGATTCTCGGCGTCCTGATGATTTCCATCGTCGGCATCCGCATGATCATCGGCCAGGACGACGACGCCATTCAGAAAGGCAAGTCGGTCATCAACGCCGTGGTAGTGGGTCTCATCATGTTCTGGCTGATCGATCCGTTCATCGCCGCTTTCTACGGCACCCGCGGAGAAGTGGTCCAGAATCCGGGGTCCGGAGCGAGCGTATTCAGCGCGGAGCTCAACGGCATCATCGACTACTCGTTGGCGCTCGTGGCCGTGCTGGCCATGTTCACCATCGCCATTTCGGGCGTGCGCGCCATCACCACGGCCAGCTCGGACGAGGGTCCGGCGAATTTGCGCAAAACACTCTTCACGATCATCGTCGGTATCCTGCTGATCGTCTTCCGTTTCGTGCTCACCACGGCTTTCGGCGCGGAGACGGGTTCTGGCAATCCTCAGCCGGTCATCGCCGCATTGTTCCGCATCGTGGAATTCCTGTTGGGATTCATGGGGTTGATCGCCTTGGCCATTGTCATCTACGCCGGTCTGCAGATCCTCACGGCGTTCAGCAACGAGGAACGCGTCACGAACGCGCGAAAATTGCTGCTTCGGGCGCTGCTGGGCGTCGTCGTCATCGTCATCAGCTTCGCCCTCGTCCGATTCGTCATCGGAGCGGTGGTCTGAAGTGCCGGACTTCCTCCGCGATCTCGCATCCTCGGCTCACCTCTTTCACGTCGTGGGTGCGGATATACGTTGCGCCGTGAAGCACCGCGATGGCCGATGCGGCGACGGTCCCCGGGAGACGATCGACGGTTTTCAATTGTTCCCGTCCGGCGAGGAAGGACTTCCGGGACGGACTGAGGAAGACCGGATACCCCAGCGTTAGGAGTTCGGGCAGTCGGGCCAGGATTTCGAAGGAGTACCTCGGCGTACTGGAGACGAAATGGCCCAATCCGGGATCCACGAGCAAACGTTCCCTCGTCAGGCCCGCCGCGAGCGCGACTTCCGTCCTCTCCCGCAAGAAGGACATCATCGTCCGCAGAACATCGTCGTACTCTTTCTCCGCGATCGTCGTCCGCGGCGTCTCGTCTTTGGCGTACATGAGTACGAGGGAAGCCGACGACTGTGCTACGACGTTGAGCAGCTCGGGGTCGGAGCGCCCCGCGGTGACGTCGTTGATCAGGGTAACGCCGTGTTTTAGCGCTTCAGACGCCACGCCGCTCTTGTACGTATCCACCGAGAGCGCGGCCTTCGGAAAAGCCTCTCGGAGAGCGCGAAGCACAGGTCCGATGCGGGTGAGCTCCTGGTCCAGGGAAACGTCGAGGGACCGCGGTCCGGTCGATTCCCCTCCTACTTCCAGAATGTCGGCGCCGTCACGCAGCATCTCGCCCGCGCGCTCCACTGCCAAGGAGGGTTCGACGTATTTCCCGCCATCATGGAAGGAATCCGGAGTGATGTTCAGGACGCCGACGATGCGGACGGATGACACGCAGAAAGTGTCGCGCCGCCGCGTCTCAGCGTCAATTCGTCATTTGCCCGCGACATCGCTCATTCCGCACGTGCAACCGTCTTCGACGCGATCGGGGCAGCCCTCGGTACAGAGTTTTCCGCCGCATTCGGGGCAGACGGTGATGGTGGTCTGGCAGGCTCCACAGGTGGACATGGGAACAGGGGGAAACGGATCCCGGCATTGTGCCACGAGCCTGCGTTCTCACGCCATCAATCCTGCATCGTGTTCCACGCTTTCTCGGCGTACTCGCGAACACATCGGTGCGCGTTGAACTGTCCCATGAGCTTCACGGCACGCTTCATGCGGTGGATCCACCGCTGGCGTCCCGGGTACTCGTACGTGGGGATGACTTCGTACTGCAACTGCGTGTAGAGGTCTTCGGCGTCGATCTGCCGCGTGTCCTCGGCATTGAGCGCCTGGGCCAGGGGCCCGATGCGCCAGCCGGATTCCGGATCCATCTCAAAACCTTCGATCCACCAGCCGTCCAACGTCGAGAGATTCGGAACGCCGTTGAGGCAGGCCTTCATGCCGGAGGTCCCGGACGCCTCGAGGAGGCGCGTCGGGGTGTTCAGCCACACGTCGGCGCCGGACACGAGCAGCTTGGCCAGGTCGGGACTGTAGTTCGGCAGGTACGCGATGCGAACAGAGTCTTTCAACTCGCGCGAACGTTCGATGATGTGCTTGATGACGTCCTGCGAGAACGCGTCGTGCGGATGCGCGTTGCCGGCATGGATGATCTGCAGCTTGCCCTGAGCCACCTCCTTCAGACGCATGAGGTTGGCGTACAGCAGCTCCGGACGCTTGTAGGGCACGATGCGTCGCGCGGTGACGAGCGTCAGACGATCCAACTCGAAGGGGATTTCCGACTGCGCATTCACGACCGCGAGTAGCCTCTTTTTGGCTTCCTGGTGCGCTTTCCACAGTTCTTCATTCGGGAGGTTCAGGTACCCCTGGGACAGCAAGGACGGATTGTCCCGCCAACCGGGGATGTGGGCGTCGAAGAGCGCCTGCATTTCGGGGCTCGTCCATTCGATGTGATGCGCGCCGTTCGTGATGTACCGGACATCCTGATTGTTGAGCAGGGACCTGGAGACGTCTCCATGAATGCGCGAGACGCCGAACGTGATCTTGCTGAGCGTCATCGCGAGCGTCGTCATGGAAAGTGCATCCTCCCCGGCGATCTTCTTGATGTGCCACGGCAGCATGTCCCCCACGATCTTCCACGCCAAATCATACGGGAAGACGTCGTGACCAGCTTTCACGGGTGTATGCGTCGTGAACGCGCAGCTTTTGCGAACGGCCTGATCGTCGAAGCCGCGCTCACGGAGCAGCTCGAGCGTGAGGAACGAGCAATGCCCCTCGTTCAGGTGGTAGCAGCCGACCTTGTCGAAACCGAGGGCGCGGAGCATGCGGACGCCGCCGATACCGAGCACGATCTCCTGCTTGATGCGCATCGCCTGGTCTCCGCCGTACAGATGCTTCGTGATGTCCCGATCCTCGGGCGTGTTCCCATCCACATCGGTGTCCAGGAAGATGACCGGAACCGCTTGGCCCTTCTGGCCGTGTAGGTCCAGGATCCATGCTCCGACGTTCACGGGGCGGCCCTCGACGGACACCTGGACAACTTGAGGGATCTTCCGAAGTTCCTTCGAAGGATCCCAGGCGAAATCCTGGTACGACTGCGTTCCGTCCTGATGCAGTTCCTGGTGCAAATATCCGAATTTCCAGCACCCCGTCACGCAGGCCACGTTCATTCCCAAATCCGCGCACGAGCGCATCATGTCAGCAGCAAGGATGCCCAGACCGCCCGCGAATGTGGGGATCCGGCTCGAGAGGCCGATTTCCATCGTGAAGTAGGCGACGTCGAGTTTCTTGCTCATGCCTTGCGAGGTGAATGTGGATATCTGTAGATAGTATAGCGGAAAAGTGGCATTCTGAACAGTCGGGTTTTTCTCGTTTTGACAGAAGAATGCACAGCAGACAAGCTGTCCGCATGCCCATCAATCCCCGCATCTTCCGCGCCTACGACATCCGTGGCAAAGCCAACATCGACCTCACGGTCGACGCCAGCCGACTCATCGGTCGAGGGTTCGGAAGCGTGCTGCGCGAGATGTACAAATCCGATCATCCGACGGTGGTGGTGGGGTGGGATGCGCGATCGCACAGCCCGTCATTGGCGACGGCGGCTATCGAAGGACTTATCTCGGCGGGCTGCAAAGTCTTGGTCATGGGACAGACCCCGAGCCCCGTGAACTACTTCACGATCTGCCGCCTCGGATTGGATGCCGGCCTGCAGGTGACGGCGAGCCACAACCCGAAGGAAGACAACGGCATCAAGCTGCAACTTCGCGACGCGGAGGCGTACAGCGGCGACGATTTACAGGATCTACGCGTGCGTATCGAGAAGGGTCGTTTCGTGGACGGACAAGGAACGCAGGAAACGATCGACGCCGTGACACCGTACATCGAAACGTTGGCGACCATGTTCCCCAATGCGGGCAAAGGCATGCGCGTGGTCGTGGACACGGGTAACGGGGTGGCGGGACCGGTGTATGCCGAAGCCCTGCATCGGGTGGGCTGTGACGTGACGGGCTTGTACCTGGAACCCCACGGCGAATTCCCGAACCATCAGGCGGATCCGAGCCAACACCAGACACTGGTGGACCTTCAGAAGCTCGTACGTGAGAAGGAGGCGCATCTCGGCCTGGCCTTCGACGGCGACGGGGACCGGCTGGGCATCGTGGATGAAAAAGGCGTGATCCGCACGCCCGATGAAATCCTGCTTCTGCTCGCGGAAGACCTGCTCACCCGTCATCCCGGTTCCTCCGTGATCTTCACCGTCAGCAACTCGGGGATCCTGGACACGGAAATCGCGGCGGCCGGCGGCAAACCGGTGATGTGCAAAGTGGGCCACTCGTTCGTGGAGCACGCGATGCGGGACAATCATGCCCTCTTGGGCGGCGAGCAGTCCGGACATTTCTTCTGCGCGGAGGACTATCACTCCTTCGACGATGCCATGGTTGCTGCGCTGCGCTTCCTCTCCATCGCGCACGCCAAGAACGCCCCGTTGTCGTCGGTGCTCGACCGCTTTCCCAAAGTCTTCCAGGCTCCCGAGCGTCGTCCGTTCTGTCCTGATGACCGCAAGACCGCGATCGTGAAGAGCGTCACCGAGCATTTTGCGAAGACGCATCACGTCAACACCATGGACGGCGCGCGCATCGACTTCGGGAACGGCGCCTGGGCGGGCATCCGCCAGAGCAACACGAGTCCGTGCCTCTCGATTTGCATCGAAGCGCGGTCCGAACAGGACCTGCAAGCCGTGGAACGGGAAATCCTCGACCACATCCGTACCTATCCGGAAGTGCGCCTGGAGGCCTGAAAAAGGCCAGAAAACGGCTTCCCGTTGTGATATACTGGCACTCGATGTGGCCATTTCGCCGCCGCCGGAAGCCAGAGGAGAAGAAACCGCACATCGCCCGCAAGGTGATCGTAGGGTTGGTGATCGGCGGAGCGATCAGTTCGATCATCGGAAAGAAGCTGCTCGAGAAACGCGAGCGTGATGAGGATGAGAGCGACGAGAAGTGAGCACCTTCGGATGTATCGGTTTTTTCGCGTGGGGACGAACGAAGTTGTCGACCCGCCGACTTCGGGATGCCTGATACTCGCGACTGGAAGAACCGGCGGAGATACTGCGCACGTCTTCACTCATTCCTTTCCCCCTCACGTTCATGTCCAGGAACTCTCCCGAACACTCCGATGATCTGCAGCTCGGCCTCTCACCGGACGCTCTGCAGGACCCTCAAGTTCGCGCCGCCATCCTCCGGTTCCAGCAGGAGCACGCGGATGAAGTCCACGCGGTGATACCCGAACAGCAGCTTTAATCATCCAATTCCCCCACCACACTCCTCTCCATGACCTCGCGAAGACGCCCAGGCGTCTTCGCTTGCGTGAGCGCCCACATCAACTTCACCACCGCGCATTCGAAGTTCATGTTCTTGCCGGACATGAACCCCAGTTCCTCGAAGGTCAGTTGTTTGCGGTAGCGATGCAGGTCGATGGCGCCTCGGAGCGTTTGGGAGACGATGAGCACCGGAATCCCCGCTTTCTTGACCTTCTGGAGCCACGGGAACAGCTTCTCGGAGAGCATCCCCGGACCGAACGCACGTAGGACGATGCCATGGGGTTTCGCTTGGAGTACCGAATCCAAGTACGCATCCGGAATGCCCGGCGTGAGCGTCACGACGATGACGTTGGGATCGAACGTCGGCTCGCACTCCAGTGCGCGCTTGCGACGAACCGTGCGCCATGGATGCAGACGGACCGTGTTGCTGAAATCGGCAAGAACCGGGAAGCGGGGGCTGTCGAACGTCTGAAGAAGGGACTCGTCGACTTTCTTCGCGCGGACGCCGCGCAGCACCTTGGGTCCCAGCACTACGCAGACTTCCGCGATGTCCAGTTGTGCGGCGCGGATGGCGTAGATGAGGTTCATCCGGCCGTCTCCCGCGATGTCGTTGAGCGGCAGAATGGCGCCAGTGAGAATCACGGGTTTCGAGAGATTCTGCAACGCGAACGCCAACGCGGCGGCCGTGTAGCTCATGGTGTTCGTTCCGTGCACGACGACGAAGCCTTCGAACCGCTCGTAGAGCGCGCGAATTTTCTCCACGATCTCCACCCAGTGCTCAGGCGTCACTTCCGAAGATCCAACATTTGCGATGGAGAAGAACTCCAACGACACCTCACGCTGCATCTCCGGGATCGCCCGGTGGATCATCTCCAAGGATTCCATCGGCTCAATGCGGCCGGTCTTCTGATTCATGACCATGCCGATGGATCCGCCGACGTAGAGAATGGCGATTTTGGCTCTGGCCATGGTTGTATTGTACCCCTCTCTGCCTTTGCTAGCCCATTTCTTTTGTCCTCCACACAAAAGAAATGGGCGAAAGAAAAAGTCGCCGCCGAATGAACCACCTCGGCCCTTCGGGCCTCGTAACCGCTATCGCCTCCTGCATTCGGCGGACGATTTCCGGAGATTTCTGTGTATGTTTGTTGAGAGAAGAACTTCCGCGTGGAGGCGCTGAGAAATGCTCCGCAAAAAAAAGCCCCCGGGCATGCCGGGGGCTTTGCGTTCCCCGATCGCTCGAGAGCGAGGGGTCAGCAGTGTGCAGAAGGACCAGTTCTGCATACTCCCTACCCTTCGCACAAGTGGTAAGAGGTGTGCGCCTCGTGTTTGTTGGTGTGGTTAGCCCGAGTGCTCGGGCATCGGCCGCTCAGTTTGGCCTCTGAGCGAAGGCGGTGTGTGTTTGTGATGGTCGGATCCCTCCCCCACCCGTACCAGTGGTACGAATGGATAATGGGAGGGAGCCTCGGGGCGGCGGTCGGCCGCGGGGAGGCAGGGAGGAGCGAGGGGCGACTGATCGCGGGAGGCAGGCTCCAAATTTGGAGTGTCCGCCGTCGTCCCTCACTTCTCCCGCCTCCTTTTTTTAGAAGGGTTTCGGGAGCGACGTTGCGAAAGATCGAACCCATAAGTATAGCAAAAAACCGCTCCGGGAGCAATGGAGAACGGATGAGGTTTTTCGCTATGAACAGCCAGGAATCCGGTGCTTAGGCTGTCTGCGCGTTCGTAGAACTCGCTGAGGGCGGCTGGTTCTTCAAACTGTTCAAAATATTCTGCACTTGATCAGCATCGGAACCTGCCACCAGCCTCTTCAGCTCAGTCGTTAGAGCGTCTTCGTCCAGTTTTGCTGCAGTCACTTCTGCGTCGACTTCTGCAATGGCATCAGTCACCGGAACTTCCAATTCACCGCTCTGGGAAATTTGATCTTCCACACGTCTCGCATCATTCGCTGTTTCGGTGATCAATCCCGCATAATTTCCGAGTTCTCCCAGTTTCTCCTTTGCTGATCGGGTGAAAATGTCCGCAAGGCGGGCTTTCACCTGCTCCTTCACATTCGACGGATTATATGCCGCAAGAAGCCCGGGAACATCTTCCGGATGAAGGATATGCGGATAATCAGCGGCGATCCCTTGGAGACGCCGTTCCAGAATGTCCGTTGCTGGGAAATTTGTAGGCATAGGTGATTAGGAGTGGGACTTCGGCTTGTTCAATTCGGAGGAAGCGTAATTCCGCAAGAATCCATTCCGTCCGTCGCCGATCGTGACCGTATGGAATTTTCCTGCTTCGTCGCGGTAGTGGAGATGACCCTCGCGATCGATGAGAATGAAGGATCCCGTTTCATTCGTGCCTTCCCACCCTTCCTTTTGGAAACCAATGGCACCGCCTCTCTGGAATGCATAGGATGCACGGAAGCGAGTACCTTCCACTTCGAAGAGAACGGGCTTTCCAACGGGCGGCTCACGGAAGAGTTGCTGAATTCGCTCTTTCAGGGGCGCATTGTCTTCATCGGGACGCAAGGCTCTGGCGTACTGAGATCCTTTCGCATTGCGCAGTTGGCGAGCGATATCGATGTAGCACGATTGCACGTGCTTGTCCGGGAGGCATCGCTTGATGAGTACTTCCAAATAACTGACATCGGGAAGGCCTTTAAAGGCCATGGCAATTTCGTCGGGACGAGCGCCGTTCTTCGAAAGTTTTTCAACGATCTTCTGCTCTCGAGCCTGGGCGAATTCCCACTCTTTCTCCAGCTCTGGATCTTTTTCGGCGGCAAGCTGCGCGTCCAAGCGTGCTTTCAACGCTGCAATCGCCTTCTTTTGATACTGCTGATTGTTATTCTCCGGGAAAACATCCGGATCGCGACTGCCGAACATTCGCGCAAATTCCGCATCCTGCTGATATTCTTGTTCCTTTCGGTTGTATTCCGCAAACAGCAGACGTTCCAAATCTTGAAGAACGATTTTCTCCGCTTTCAGCAGTAACAACCTCTTCTTCGCGCGATCTTTTGAGATATTAATAGTGTGAATACGCTTCTGAAAACTGCCGCCGGCTTGCTCAAGTTTCTGAATGGCAGCAGCTTTCACCACTGCCTCGTACTTCTTCACCATCCCGAAGAACGAGATCGGAATTTGTTCGATTGTCCGTAAGGCCTTCGTCGTGTGCGACTCCAGGCGCTGTTCCGGATCCTGCGCCTTTTGAAGATCTCCTCGCTCAGCCTGTTCCATCAATTCCTCCATGGATGGGCCAGAGGTTTCTTTCCAGAGAAGCCGGCTCTCGGCTATCATCCCGAGACGATGAATGTTGGTTTGCATGTTTCTCAGTATTATACCAAAAATCGGGGTTTTCTTCAATGGGTCAGAAACGAGTTTTGGCGTTCAGATTGGGCTTCCTGTAGCATTTCCCCATGGCTGCCTCCGGCAAGCTCGTCTTGATCATCGGCCCAAGCGGCGTGGGAAAAAGCGTTCTCCTCAAGCGGCTGAAGGAGCAGCATCCTGAACTGGTGTTCCCCCGCTCCGCCACAACGCGACAGCGACGTCCGAAGGAAGGCGACGACCTCTACCAGTTCGTTGACGATGGCGCGTTCGACGGACTCATCCGTGACGACAAGTTGCTGGAGTGGGCACAAGTCCATGGCGGTGCGCGGTACGGCACGCTGAAGTCCGAAATCCTCACGCCCATCGAAGAGGGCAAGATCGTCGTCCGCGAAGTGGACGTGCAGGGATTCGAGAGCCTGCGCGCGCATCCCCTCTTCTCCGGCTCGGCACCCGCGTATCCGCTGGAATCCATTTTCATCCTCCCGGAAAACAAGGAACAACTGGTGCAGCGTATCAAGCGGCGTGACGCGGCGATTTCCGATGATGAACTGCAGCGGCGTATCCGCAGTATGGATGCTGAACTGGCCAAGGCTGAGCTTTGCACTGCAGCCATCCGCAATGTGGAGGGGAAGCTCCAGGACACCCTGAAAGAAGTGGAACGCATCATCTTCGCCTGAGACGGACTTTTCCGGAGATTACGCAATTCCTTTTACGCGCCCTCTCCCATAAGTTTGATAACCATGCGCTCCACCATTTTGGTCGGGTCCGTGGCCATCCTCACATTGACCATCGTTCCTGCCTTACAGACGAATCTCATCCCGGAAATGGACATCACAGCACGGGCGATTGGAAAACAACCTCCAGGACTCGCAAAGAAGAAGCCGCCGGTAGCGTCCAGTGCTTCATCCAAAGCGTCAGTGTTCAGCAGCTCCTCAAAACCCATGACATTCAGTTCTTCTTCACGATCTTCGGTTCCTACGACGTCGAGCAGCGCCGCATCGAGCACCCAGCCTCATCCAATGACAGGCCGGGCATGGGGCGCTTGGGTGGGCGGTTCTCCGAGTGACGCGGCGGCGTTTGAATCCTTGGTAGGGAAGAAGATGCACATGCAAATGCTCTTCGCGGACAGTACGGATGGCTTCCCGCAGGGCTTCGACGTGAGCCTCAGAGATCAGGGAAAGACGATGGCCGTCTTCTGGGAAACGAACAGCGTAACGCTCGACGACATCATCGCGGGACGGAGCGACACGGCCATACGCAACTTCGCCGTCGGAGCGAAGACGTACGGCGGAAAAGTCATCTTCCTGCCCTTCCACGAAATGAACGGAAGCTGGAGCAAATGGGGAGCGACGGTGGGCACCAACACGCCTGAGAAGCTCATTGCCGCATGGCGGCACGTGCACGGCTTCTTCGCCGACGTACCCAACGTGAAGTTCGGATGGGCCGTGAACAACGTCTCCGTTCCCGACACGACGCAGAACACCATAGGGGCCTACTACCCGGGAGACGCCTACGTGGATTACGTAGGCGTAGACGGCTTCAATTTCGGCAACCCTTGGCAGACGTTCGACGCCGTCTTCCGCAACGCCCTGCAGCAGGTGCGGCCGTACAACAAGCCCATCTACTTGTTCTCCATGGCCAGCGCTCCAGGGAGCCAGAAAGCCGCGTGGATCACGGACGCATTCACGACGCAGATGCAGAATCATCCCGATATCGTCGGGTGGATGTGGTTCAATGAGAATAAGGAGAAGGACTGGCGGGTCAATTCAGACCCCGCTTCCTTGGCGGCATTCAAAGCCATCCTCCCGTGATCATCGTCTTCTGACAAAAACCCGACTCCACTGCGTGGGGCCGGGTTTTGTGAATCGGAGATTCCGCGGATCAGGGCATTTTGGCCAAACCCTCCGACATCGTGATCACCGGGATGTTGTTGTTCTTGAGGTAATCCACCACCTGCTGGAAGACGGCGGGCGTCATGCTGTAGGCGAAGCCGCTGTTGTCGACCTGGTGGAAGGTGATCGTGAGCCACGTCTTGTTGTTGCGAGCGGCATCGATCCAGTTCTTCACCTCGTCGAACGTCGTGGTGGTGAGGATGTTCTGGGTCTTCAGCTTGTACTTCGACGTCGCCTTGTCGTTGTAGCCGTCTTCCACCGTGCGGGCTCCGACGAAGCCGGCGTCCTGCACACCCTGGATGACCGTGTCGTTGTAATCGCCGTACGGGTAGACGAACGTCGCGGCGGGCGTAATGCCGGCGGCGAGCAAGTCGTCGCGGGATCCGTCGACCTCCTCGTTCATCTGGGCAACCGTGAGGGACGACAGGAACGGATGGGTGCGCGTGTGGGCGCTGACCTCATGGCCGTCGGTCTGGAACTGCAGCGTCTGAGCCGCGTTCGTATAGGAATCCATGTTGGACGTGTCTCCGGCGGAGTTCTTCATCTCGTTCGTGATGATGAAGAAGCTACCCTTGAGTCCGGCCGTATTGAGGACGGGCAGAACATTCGTGTAGTGGGACATCCAACCGTCGTCGAAGGTGAGAGTGACGTAGCCCTGGTCGAAGGAATCGTCCGTGGGACCGATGTCCGTGACCGGGCGGAGATTGAAGTTGTCCACCGTCAGGTTGCCGACGGACTGGAGCAGGTGGAACACGGTAACCGAGACCGTGCCGTCCGGCGGGGTGAGGGTGCCGGTGAACTGGGTCCAGTCTGGAGCGGCGGGGAGAGCGGCGCCGATCTGCACGTACGTGAAGGTGGGCGTCTCACCGGCCATCGTGTAGCGGACAATCACGACGCTCGGAGCGTCGCTCTTGTAGTAATCGGAGAACTGGTACTGCTCGTTCGGCGTGACGTTCACGTCCTGGAAGTACCACTTCGCATCGCCTTCCGTGAAGTTCGTGATGGTCACCTGGCCGGCGCGGTCGCCGTCCTGGCCCGCAACCGGATAGACGAACTGCGCGTCATTCGTTCCCCAGAATCCCGTGAACCAGTGGAGCGGGGCGCCGTTGCCGTCGTCCTGCTCAAGGGACGGGTTGAGGATCAGGTTCAGGACCGTCGGAGCGCTGGACGTCGAGGAGCTGACGCTGCTGGTGGCGGACGACACCGATGAGACAGAAGAAGCCGCAGAGCTCACGCTGGACGCGGCGGAGGAGACGGACGAAGCCGTGCTGCTGGACGCAGAGGAAACCGAGGACGTCGAGCTGACGGACGCGGCTGCGCTGCTGGAAGCTCCGCTGCCCGGAATGGCACCGATGGGCAAATCGTGCGTGTTCGCAGTCACATTGGAATTTCCGCCTCCACCACCACCTCCACCACCTCCACCACCGCCGCCGCTACCTCCGCGGGAGCGGGTGACAGTGTTGCTTCCGCCGAAGGCACCCGGAGCGACGCTCCCCGGCATGCTGCCGAGGCTCAGCCAGTAGGAATCGGTCTCGAGATACCCTTTGTTTGCAATAGAGTGATAGACGGTCACCGAAACGGCGTCGCGGCGAGGCACCAAGGTGACAACCTTCTTCGTCCACTTCGTCGACGGAGCCACGTTGGCCAGATTCACCACGGACGTGGTGCCGTCCTTGAACTTGTAGCGAGCCTTGATGGTCGTGCGCACGTTGGAGCGATAGAAATCGCTGAACGTGTAGCGCAGACCCGGGGTGACCGTGACGTCATCGAACATCCAGTGCGCCCCTCCCGTCCTGCGACGCGTGAGGTCCACGCGCAGTTCCCGCTTGCCTTCATAGGCTTCGGGCGGGTTGCGGAACTGCACTGCAACCGTGGAGACAGGCAGGGATTTCGACCAATTCATGGGCATGTTCCCCGACGGCGACACCGATTCGGCGGACGGGTTCAGGATCAGGTTCGCCACCGGTGTGGCGGCCACTGCCCCCGACTGGAAAAGAGCGGGTACGACTCCCGTCAGGACTGTGAGAACGGTGAGGATGCCAGATACTCGTTGTCGCATTTTCGACATAAAAGTGAATGGGGACGGAAGAACTGAAAGGGATTGATAGTATGAGAGAGGATTCGTGAGGGCAAGCTGGAAAATTTTCGTCAGCCGGAAGACAAAAAGCCGAAAAAATTCATCGCTTGGCGATCTTGTGAATGGCCTTGGTGGCAGCGGCGAGTGGCAGGGGGACGGCGACGGACAAGAGATCCGACGGACGCGCCGACTGCAACCCCGCGTGGGCGGCTTCCCGGAAATGGGTACTGGCATACTCCATTAGATTGATCATGATGTGGATGTTCGAATGGGGGTCCACAATGCTCGCAAAGACGATGACGCTCGCTCCGGAGAACACAATCACCGCGATGATGCCGATGATGCAGAGCGAAATGAGGCGGTGATATCGGGCAAATCCCTGATGCCGAAGTTCGCGCTTCCCGCCGAACTTCTTCGTCAGGAGGATCACCGACAGGTGAACCACCAACGACAAGCCGAGAATTTGGGAGAAGGGACTCATACGAGACTCACACGTTTGGGAGTGAACCAGACACGGTGCTGCTTGCGGAGGACGACTTCCAGCACGAACTGCTCTACAAAGAGGTAGGCATTTACGTAGAGGAAGAGAATGTAGGGAAAGCACGCCAGCACCAAGTCCGCACGCCGTTCCTTCACCGCAGCGATGATGCTCATACCGAGAGACACGAAGAAGTACGGGATCATGAACAGCAGCGCGAAGCGGATGTTCAGGATGGGAATGAGGAGCATCACGATGGAGAAGATGAATCCCTCGATGTACATGAGGGAAAGCTCCAGCGCGACCATGGGACGCAGGCGCGCGATGTCGTGGTGCTTCATGAGGTTCTGCCATCCTCCGCCGAACCACCGGCGCATCTGGTTCATGTAGCAGCTCAGCGTGCTGGGGTCCTGCGTGTAGACGATGGCCTCGCGGTTGTAGTGCACCTTCAAGCCGCGCTTGTGCAGTTTGTACGTGAAATCCAAATCTTCCGTGATGGAGTCGTGGTCGAAGGAGAGGTACTTCCGGAAGATGTCCGTGCGGAAAGCGCCCGCGGCTCCCGGGATGACGAACATGAAGTTGATGTAGCTCTGCGCGAGCTTGTGGAAGTTCTGACCGATGGAATATTCGAAAGCGCGGTGACGCGTGAGCCAGTTATATTTCAAGCTCTTCACATACCCGCCGACGGCAACGACCGCGGGGTCTTCGAAGTCCTTGGCGATCTTCTCGATGAAGTCGGACTGCAGGATGGTATCGGCGTCTGACGCGATGAAGATGTCTCCGGTGACGAACTGCAAGCCGTACTCCTGCGCATGACTCTTGTTGCCCAGGTTCTTCGGCGTCTTGACGGCCGTCAGCTGTCCCTCGTACTCCTTCAGGATATCCGGCGTGGAATCGGTACTGGAATCGTCCACGACGATGATCTCATCGGGTGGACGAGTTTGACCGAGCCATGACTGAATGGATTTCCGGATCGCGTTCTCTTCGTTGTGACACGGAATCAATAGGGTGATCCTCATGGACTCGCTTGATTACAAAAAGGGGATCTTTATAGAGGAATGGCGTTGAAGAAGCAATTTTTGTTTTGCCTACTTCGATTCGTTTTTTTCCAGAAAAATGGCGAATTGATATTTCTACAGCCATAGCGGGCGCCTGAGACGGAATGACGAGAATCATCCTGCCTTTTCACCCCGGGCGAGGTATGATTCTCGGCTTCCATGCAAATAGAGAAGCGGATCTTCATCGGCGATCTTCCCGCCCTCGAACGAGAGGTGGGCTGGAAGAACGCCAAGCGTGCAGATCAGGTCTCCGTACCCGTGACCGACGAGCTCGGCACCTTCCGCGACAAGAGCGAGTACGCCGACCTCGTCGTCGTCCAGCACGCCATCGCCCTCATGGATCGGGCACGGGGGAAAATCGCAGCAGTCCTGAGGGACACGGTCGATACGAAAGACGGCAGCGCACGGCTGACTACTGGCGGATCCATCCTTCTCAGCCATTCCCCGGAAACCGATCCCCAGGCGATCCTCGATGCGAAGGTGGAGCATGACGGTGTCGGCCTCAACTTTCCCGACGTTGGTCCGGCCATGGTGGGCATGAACGATCAGACGGGGCGGTACATCTTCCTAACGCACGGCGTGCAGGTGGCAGTGGAGCGGATACTCCGGGCCAAGGGAAAGGACACCCTGCGCTTCATGGAAGCAGACGAGGTCGAGGCCCTGCTCCAAGGAAAGGAGATGGAGCTGGCGATGTTGCGGATGTTGATGGAGGAAACGAACGCATAGCTACGGACGACGTCTTCCCTGCGAAAAAGACCGAACCGATGCGTCACAAGCGCGCCTGCTTCTCCGGCCAATGTTTTCGGAGCAGCTGCATTGTTGGATAGAGAAGAGAAATCGCTATGGCTGAAGCAATTCCGAACACGATCATGTCTTCTCGTGCCGTCGTCATTTCCAGGGTGAAATCCGGCGACAATTGTGGAGTGAGCACCAGGAAGACGACGAAGTTATTGAGGAAATGGACGATGGCAGGAAGAACGAGGCTGCGCGTATGCAAATAGAGCAAACACATCAGAATGCCGAACAGGAGAGATCCTACGGGTTCCATGTGAATGACGGCGAAGAAGATCGCGCTCAAAACGATCGCTCGCCGCAGATTCCAGAGATGACCCCATCGTTGCAACAGCACGCCCCTGAAGAACAATTCTTCGAGAATGGGCGCAATGACGAGCAGTCCCGCGGCCACGAGGAGATTATTCAGGAGGGGGAAAGGGGTATCAGAATGGTTATAAAACGTTTTCACGAAAAACCACTCTTTCGTTTCTGGAAATACCAGCGTGAGGAGAGTTCCCGTGGCAACGCTCAGTGCCATGCTGCAAAGGATCGCCCCGCCCCAGTGCAATTTTTCTCGTCTCGCCAGAGCGCGAGGAGGCCGTCTGAAAAAATCAGTAATAACCCCAGGTTTGCGCCTCACTTTCCAAAGAAGCCATACTGCCGGAATCAGATACAAATACGTGGCAAACATCGTCCCCGATGTCACCGGATCCTCCACAAGCGCAGGAGACAGTATCGGAAAGAACAACAAAGAGAGAACCACTCCAATGATGAGCCAGTAGAGACAGCTCCGCACGCGGACTGCCCTGAAATACGTCCGATCTGTTGCAGCAATGTTCATATTCTCGCTCCATTGTAACTTGTATCTTCGATAATGACAGGTGCCAACAAGGGGGCTGGGGGCTCTCTCTCCTATGGAAAAAATCTCCACCACTCGCGAAGCGAGTGGTGGAGCTGAGGGGACTTGAACTCCTGACTGGATGGCCTGCGGCCACCAGGCGCTCGCTGTGCTCGCGAAAATGTTTCTCATTGGAAGAGGAACCTCGCGGTTCCCTCTTCCAAACCATCACCTCCCTACGTAGGTAAACTTGCACGGGAGGGTTTGGGAGGGCTTTGCCCTCCCTATTGGAAACACGTCGGCGCACCGTTGAGGAGCGTCGTGATGAAATGGTGCGCCCGGCAGGATTTGAACCTACGGCTGCTCGGCCTTCGGCCGGCAGCGCGCTGCGCGCGAGTTATCTTCTTATTGGGAGGCTCTGCCTCCCAAACCCTCCGATATTCATTTTACCTCCACGGAGGGGGTTGGGGAGTTCTCTCCCCAATTGAAAAACATCTCCACCACTCGCGAAGCGAGTGGTGGAGCTGAGGGGACTTGAACCCCTGACCTCTTGCATGCCATGCAAGCGCTCTAGCCAGCTGAGCTACAGCCCCACAATGGAAAGTTAATGGTGCGCCCGGCAGGATTTGAACCTACGACTTCCAGATCCGCAATCTGGCGTTCTATCCGGGCTGAACTACGGGCGCACGATGAGTGGGAATGATCGAAGCGCGCAGGAGAACGCCGGACAGTCATTTCTGACGCCTCGCTACGCGAGGCTAGGCCGGGCTGAACTACGGGCGCACGAACGATTTGACGAGAAAGAGCAATGCTCGGCTTCAGAGCCGGTAAACGGTACCACTGGGCTTGTATCGACACAATGCTTCTCGCTATGCTTCGGCCATGTTCGTCTCCATCACCCTCGGCTCCAAAGCCGACACGGAATACGCTCAGAAAATTGCCGACTTCCTGAAGGATTACGGCGTGGAATCGGAAATCGTGGTCGCTTCGGCCCATAAGGTTCCTGAATTGGTCGTGAAGCACATCGAGAAGCTGAACGCTCGTACGGACGCCACGGTGGTCATCACGGTCGTGGGCATGAGCAACGGCCTCGGCGGCGTGATGGCCGGGAGTTGCGTGCATCCCGTCATCGCCTGCCCTCCATTCAAGGATCTGAGCGATTACCTCGTGAACGTCCATTCCAGCCTGCAAATGCCGTCCGACGTCCCCGTGATGACGGTCCTCAATGCCAAGAACGCCGCTCTGTCGGCCCTGCGCATCCTCGCCGAGTCGAACGCCGACCTGAAGAAGAAATTGCTGGAACGCATCAAGAAGATCAAGGCGGAGTACTGAAACCCCTGTGCTAGGATCGTCGCCATGGCGGCAACGATGATCACCATGGACGTGCTCCGCGAGAAGCTGAAGGAGTGGAAGGGCTGCGCGCTGCACAAGACGGCGAACCCCGTGCTGGGCGAAGGCAATGTGAAGGCAAAGATTGTCTTCATCGGAGAAGCGCCCGGGCAGCGGGAAGACGAGCAAGGGCGCCCCTTCGTGGGACCGGCCGGGAAATTCTTGGACGAGCTCCTCGGTACGGCCGGAATGGAACGCAAGGACGTCTACATCACGAACGTCGTGAAGTATCGCCCACCCGAGAACCGCGATCCGACTCCGGAAGAGAAGGAGCAGTGCATGCCATGGCTCATGCTGGAACTGGCGCTGATCAAGCCGTCGGTCATCGTCCCGCTGGGACGCCACGCGCTCGGCCACTTCCTGCCGAAGATCAACATCTCCGCTGCGCACGGGAAGCCGTTCCCCATCAACGACTCGGTGACGGTATTCCCCATCTTCCATCCGTCCGCCGCGCTCCATAACCCGGCGCTCCGCCAATCGCTCTACGACGACTTCAAGAACCTGAAAGCCTTCCTCGACGAGAAAAAGATCTCCGCATGAGCACCCTCCTCTTTGGAATACTCGCGTCGGCGCTCCTCTCCACGACCTCGCTGATGGTCGTGCTGTTCCGCGTCAGTCCCTTGAACGCTCCGGGCTACGCGCTGCCTGCATTCTTCGCCAGCCTGTTCCTCGCCATCAGCTCCGTGGCATCCATCGTCTTCTACTTCACGTGGAAGATGCTCCCCTTCCATGCGTGGGATACCGGGAAGATCCTCAGCATTTCCGTGCGACAGGGCATCCTGCTGGGATTGGGCACGGTCATCCTCGTGGTGTTTCATCTGCTGGGCATCCTCACCTGGTGGATCGCGCTGCTCATCTACGCCGTCTTCACACTCATCGAACTGGCCCTGAATGCCTGACGTGCGGGAGGCGCTCCTCCCCTGTATGATCCGCCCCGTATGACGCCATCCGCCAAGACTTGGGACGACCTTCGCCAGCGCATTGCTGCTGCCTCCTCCGACGCCGACGTCGACGGTTTGGAACAGGAAATCTTCGGTCGCAAACAGGGAGTGCTCACGCTCGCGCTGAAGGAGCTGGGTTCGGTCTCGCCCGAGGAACGCACGACGCGCGGGAAGGAATTGAACATCCTGAAAGCGGAATTCACGACGCTCCTGGACCAGAAGAAAAACGACCTGCAGCGCAGTCGCCTAGGCTCGCTGGGCGACACGGACCGCATCGACGTGTCGCTGTCCCTGCCGGAGAAGCCGCGGGGCCACCTGCACCTCATCCCGGAATTCATCCGACAGGTGGAGGAAGTGTTCGGCCGAATGGGATTCGACGTGGCGGAGGGACCGGAGATCGAGACGGAGGAGTACAACTTCAACCTGCTGAACATTCCGGCCACGCATCCGGCGCGAGACGCGCAGGACACCTTCTGGATTTCACCCCAGCCGGACCACGAGAATGAGAAGTTCGTGCTGCGCACGCACACGTCGCCGGTGCAGATCCGCTACATGCAGGGGCGCAAGCCGCCGTTCCGCGCCATCTTCCCGGGACGCGTATACCGCAAGGACGCCGACGCGACCCACTCGCCGATGTTCCACCAGTTCGAAGGACTGATGATCGGGAAGGACATCTCGCTGGCGAACATGAAGGCCGTGATGATCACCGCCATCCGCGAGCTCATCTCCCCTACCGCCGAATTCCGTTTCCGCACGGGATACTTCCCGTTCGTCGAGCCGGGACTGGAAGTGGACATGCGCTGGCAGGGCGCCGACGAGGCGAGCCGCGAGGGCAAGTGGCTGGAGATCGTCGGGTGCGGGATGACGCACCCCAACGTGCTGCGCAACTGCGGCATTGATCCCAATGAGTATCAGGGTTTCGCGTTCGGGTTCGGCGTGGAGCGCATGATCATGATCAAGCATCAGATCCCCGATCTTCGGAGCTTCTACACGGGTGACCTCCGCTTCCTGAAGCAATTCTAACGATAGAGAGACACAAGCAAACCGCCTACCCTTGTGGGGCAGGCGGCGTGCTCTTCGGCGCGCGGGCTCTCGTACGGGCGAGGTGGTAGATCAGGCGGCGAGCGCGAGTTCCCAGGGTTCCACGGTGCCGTCACCGTCGAAGTCGTTGGGAATGACGCCATTACCGTTCCCGACATTCGGAAGCCCTTCGGTCGGCGGCGGGGTCGTCGTGCCGCCGCTGGTGGGCGGCGGGTTGGTGCCACCCGTCGTCGGGGGATTCGCGAGGAGGTCGTCCTGCGAGTTGACGACGCCGTCCCCGTTGAGGTCGCCGGGGAGGCTCGTTCCCGGTGGGACAGGGAGCTCTGGTCCGTCCGGCGTGGGAATGACGCCGGGCGACGGCTGGCCGATGGGACCGACGTTGCCGGGCTGCGAGTTCAGCGACGAGTCGTAGAACCACAGATTGCGGACCGTCTTGTCCACGCTGGTGTTCCTGCCCTTCAACACCTTGCCCTGGCTCAAGTGCCCGCCGACGCCGATCACGGTCGTGGAGAATGTTCCGGCGGGCGCCCCGCTGCGGAGGGTCACGTAGACCGTGAAGTTCTCAGACTCGCCCGCCGCGAGCGCGATGGGCGAGCCGCTGAAGTCGAACCGGAGCTGCCGGCCCTTCTTCGCCGTCGTGCCATACCCCAGGACCCTCCCATCGGGCGTGAGGGGGTTCCCGTCCGGGTTGGTCGCGATGACCGCCGGACTGTTGGGGTGCAGGAGGCCGCGCCGCGACAGGCCGTACGTCAGTCGCTCGACGGACACGTAGCGATTGCCCGCCGTGACCGTCGTATCCGTCGCCTCGAAGGTCTGGTCGGCGGCGATGGTGGGCGGCGGGACCGCCGTATTCACCACCGTATCGGCGGCGTACGCGAAGATCGGGCGGCGGCACAGCAGCCGCTCTTCGAGCCCTTCGATCCCGACGTGCTTCGGAGCGCGCGGGTGCTTCTGGCCTTCCTGCTGGTGCGGGGTGCGGGGGCGGCCGCGGCGGAGAACGGTGCGAACTGCGGACGCGATAGCGGTGCAGAGGAACGTGCTCATGTTTCACCTCTACTTTCTTGTACGAAAGCCGTTATTGCCAAAGAGCGTGCTCAACAGAGCCGCTCCGAGATTCCGCTCGATGACTCGACCCGGAAATGGCGCGAAACAGCTTTGACATGAGCCAGGTTATTATATTCAAACAACATTTTTAGTCAATGGTCAAATACAGACTCGCTTGGCTCCACAGGGCCAAAATCTCGAACAAAACAGCAAAGCGCCCACCCCGAGGGGTGGGCGCCTGCTCATTGAGGACGGCTGTCTCCTTCCTGTACGGCTCAGTTCACGTACGTCGTGCTCTTCACGATCGTCTCCGGGTAATCGACCCAGAAGAAGGCGCTCGATGACGCATCCGGGCCGAAGCCCGTATCGCGCCAGACGAGGTGGCTCCCGGTCGCCCCGAAGGGCAGGCCGGGCTTCGTGAAGTTGGTGAGTGACACCTGCAACGCGCTGGCGATTCCCGGCCGAACGACCGGGGACAGCACGTTCGCCGACACCACGAGGATGGCGCCGGCGCCTCGGTCGAGCCTGGTGTTGACCGAGGACATGTCGAGCGAATCGAACCTGACGAGGAACGACCCCGTCGCGACGGAGCCGGAGTACGGCGTCCCGTCGAGGTTCAACACGATGCCGTTGGTACGGATCGTCGAGTCCGCCTTGTTGTGGAGGCGGAAGGACGAGGCATCGAGCGCGACGTTGGAGGCGGTGACGTTGAAGATCACGTCGCTGAGGACGGCCGCGTTCGCTCCGCGGTCGTTCTGATGCCAGGCTGCCCCGAACTTGAACACGCCGATGTCCGCGATGCCCGTCGGCACGGAGGTGCCGGGAGCATCGGAACTACCGTTCGTGATCGTGGTGATCTTCGACAACACGGTGACGTTCGCGTTGCCGACGACGTGGTTGTTGGGCCCAACCGACGCCGTGCCGATGAAGATTTCGCCCTCGGTCAGGGCGTCGCCGTCGTTGGCGGCGAGATCGTTGGAGCTGTCGTAGCCCCGTGCGCGGACTGCTCCCTGGCCGAGTACGTTGCTGGCCAGGGCTTCGCCGTGGACGAAGAGCTGCACCGGGTCGCCCGAGCGGGCGCCGTCGATGTCGGCCTTCATCCGGGGGACCACGATGACCTTCACATCGCGGTCCTTCCAGGCGACGAGCTGCTGCGACGGCATTCGCGCCACGAACGTCCTGGCGGGATTCCCCGCCGGGTCGGTCGCGGGCACAGACTCGTACGCGGGTGCCAGGGTTGCGGTCGCAAAGGGGAACGTGTCCCCGTCGCGGTACAACTCCAGGCGCTCCACGGACTCGGCTGTGCCTCCCATCGTCGTGAACCGCAGCGTGGTCACGTCGATGGATTCGTGTTCCGCCCGAAGGTTGAGCCGGAGGACCGGCTCGCCCACCGTCCCGCCGAGCAACTGGCGGGGCCGCAGCGTCGTGATGTCACGCGTGACGAAGAGGTTGCCCTGCTTCACCAGCGTGAACCGCGTGCTGTCGGAACGGGACACGTGGATGTTTCCGCCCGGCAAAGGCGTTCCGCGAGAGACGGTCTCCGCCCCGAAGGGCGACGACGCGTCGATCGCGAGCTGGAACGAGGAGCTCACCATGCTCCCCGCAACATCCGCGTGGACCTCGAACAGGTCCACGTTGCCGTTTTCGGTCACGTAGCCGCCGCCCACGATGTCATCGAACGTGATGATGCCCTGGTTGGGCGTCACGCCGGACTCGAGGATGGTGTCCACGATGCCGTTGTCGTCCGTATCGCCCCACAACGTGTAGTTGGTGAAGTTGTACGGAGACCCCGCGGCGGCCGTGAAGCGCGCCGAGGTCAGAAGACTGTCGCCGCCGAACGAACCGACGTCGAAACGCAGCAAGTTGACGTTCTTCGCGTTCGACACGACCGTGTCTGCGCGAGAGAGCGACCGCTGGGTGACGTAGTACTGCGGGAGCACTTCCGGCGCCTCGATGCGGTGCACGGCTGCGAAGCCGTTGTCGGTGCGGATGGCCCGGTACGAACTGAAGGGGCTCGTGCGCACGGACATGTCCTTGCTCCGGAGACCGGTGGTGAAACCGGTCGTCTTCTTCGCGACGTCGATGGTGACGACGTACGAATGGGAGCGCCACGCGGGCTGGAACAGGCGCGTCTTGAACGTCAACAGTCCCCGCGACGGGGTGGCTCGGGCGACGAGGACGTCGCCGCGATCCCGAATGCCGTTGAGGTTCTTGTCCAGGGACAGGTACGCGGACGCGACGTTCTTGAGCCCGTCTTGGCCAGACGCCGTGAAGCTGAACCCGCCGATCTCGATCTTCTGCCGGGCTGTGGAGACGCAGAGCGCGGCCGCGAGGACGTCCTTCTGGCCAGGCCTGACGGTCTGGTTGGGGACAAACCACGGCACGATGTCCAGCGGCTGCACGAGCACGGGCCGATGAGCGAGAGCGAGCGAGGGCACCGACGGGGTACCAACCGAGAAGAGCGTGCGGTCTTCTAACGCCTCGACCATGGAAGTCCCGGTCGAGAAGGGAGTGCGGCTCGAAGCCGCCCGATGAGTGGAACGACGGACCATGATGCGGAATCCTTTCCCCTAGTTTTGGGGAATTGGAAGGAATGGAGAAAGCCGATGGAACCAATGAGCGACGCATCCGGCGCCGCAAACACGAAGGTTTTCGGCTACCCGATGCGTAGTTATATTATAACATCGAAACATTTTTTTATAAATGTCAATATCCACCATTTTATATACAAAATATTGGCTTATATAAGCCAAATACTTTTAATTTTGTTCAAAAAATGTATTCAAATTATTATCTCTGCCTCTCTTTCACGAATTGTTCGACGATTTCAGCTTGCTGCTGCGAAATTCGGTCCTGGTCCATCGCCACCTTCACCAGAGTGGAGATAGTGCTGAGCGGATGGAACATGATGCGGTGCTCTTGGGCCGCTTCCGCGGCTGCGAGGAATTCATAGCTGAAGATCGCGACGACGTCGGTGACCGTGCACTTCCCCTCCTCGCGCACGGCGGAAACGGTGGAAGCGGAGCTCCCTCCCGTGGAGATGAGATCCTCGATGACGACGACGTGCTTGTCCGGCTTCAGGTCTCCCTCGATGAGCTTCTTCGCTCCATGATCCTTCGGCTTGGAGCGGACGTAGACGAACGGCAAGTGCATGCGGTCTGCCACGAGCGCGGCCCAGCCGATGGCCGCCGTCGCCGTGCCGGCGATGACGTCGGGCTCCACGTGCAGACTCTTCACCCGGCCGATGAGCGCGTCGACGATGAAATCGCGCGCGTCGGGATGACTGTAGATCATCCGGTTGTCGCAGTAGATGGGCGACTTGATGCCGCTGGCCCAGGTGAACGGATCATCCGGCTGCAGCTTCACTGCGCCGATGCTCAGGAGGAATTCCGCGATGCGTTCACCGTGTGGCATGCCGGCATCATACGGACAAGCAACTCCCGGAACAACGCGACGTGGTACGATCGCGGCGTGACGCTCACGCCCGCCCAAGAACGCACCCTCCGCAACGTCGTGCACGCCTTCCTGCGCGAGAACGCGGTGACCAACCTGTCCGCCTTGCGGACGGAGGACGCATGCTGGAACGGAAACATCCTGGACTCGTTGCCCCTCCTCGACGTGCTGGCCGATCGGCCGGTCACTTCGCTCCTGGACGTGGGAACAGGCGGCGGCTTTCCCCTGCTCCCCGCCGCAGTCTGCCTTCCGGAGACGCGTTGCGTCGGCGTAGATTCCGTCGGCAAGAAAGTGGACGCCGTACGACGCATCGCCGCATCTGCGGGATTGAAGAACGTCGAGGTGATCGCGGGCCGGACGGAAGAGCTGGGACAGAATCCCGCGTACCGGGAGCAGTTCGACGTCGTGACGGCGCGTGCCGTAGCCGAGCTGCCGGTGCTCCTGGAGTACTGCAGCCCCTTCACCAAGCCCGGTGGACGTGTGATTCTCTGGAAGAGCCTGCAGATAGAGGAGGAATTAAAAGCATCGCTCCTGGCGCGCGCGGAACTCTCCTGCCATCTCATCGCTCAACACGAGTACGAATTACCGGGAGATTGGGGCAGGCGTCAGCTTCTCGTTTTCGAGAAGACGGCCCCGCTCTCAGACAAGTATCCTCGGGAGGTCGGCGTTCCGAAGAAGCATCCCCTCCTCTGATATGCCCAAGCCCTACACGCCCAACGACAAATGGAGCCGCAAAGCGGCCGAGGAAGGATATCGCGCGCGATCGGTCTACAAGCTGATGGAGCTGGATGTACGCTATAAGCTCTTGGGACCGGGCATGACGGTGTTGGATTTGGGAGCGGCTCCCGGCAGTTGGATGCAGTACTCCGCGGAGCAGGTGGGACCGCGAGGCCGGGTCATCGGCTTCGACCTGCAGGACATCCAGCCCATCGCGGAGAATGTTTTCCTCCACAAGCAGGACATCACGGACCATGAGGCGATGAAGAGAATCCTCGCCGAACACGGGGTGACCAAGGTGGATCTCGTCCTCTCCGACACGGCTCCGTCCACCAGCGGCATCCACGACATCGATCAGTGGCAGACGCTCGAACTCGCGCGCTCGGTGCTGGCCGTGGCGTCGTTGTTCCTCCGCCCGGGGGGCAAATGCGTGATGAAAGTGTTCCGCGGCGCGGACTTCGACGAATTCCTGCGGGAAACGAAGCGCGAGTGGGACAAGTTGAAAGCCGTGAAGGTGGAAGCAAGCCGGGATCGCAGCCGAGAGGTGTACGTGGTGGTGACCAAGCGGGCGGACGCGGCCCGCGAGTAAAACAACAATCGGCGGCCGTCGGCCACGCGATCCGCGGACGCGCGTCGCTATACTCCGTTTCATGATCGTCCTGAAGAACGTCACCAAGTCCTACGGCGCGCAAACCGTGTTGGCGAACGTGTCGTTCCGTCTGAATCCGCAGGAGTTCCTATGCGTAACGGGCCCGAGTGGCGCGGGGAAATCCACGCTGCTCTCTTTGCTCATCGGAGCCGAGGAACCGACGGAGGGAACGGTGGAAGTGGACGGGGTGGATTTGCGTTCTGTGCCGCCACCGGCGATGCAGCTCTTCCGCAGGCGCGTGGGCGTCGTCTTCCAGGATTTCAAACTGCTTCAGAACCGCACCGTGGAGGAGAACGTGGCGTTCCCGCTGGAAGTATGCGGTGTGTCCGACGAGGTGATCCGGAAGACCGTGCCGCAGGTCCTCGAACGCGTGGGACTGGGAGCCAAGGGGCGTTCGCTTCCCCGCGAACTCTCCGGAGGCGAGAAGGCGCGTGCGGCCGTCGCGCGTGCAATCATCCATCGCCCCATCATTCTGCTCGCTGACGAACCGACGGGGAATTTGGATCCGTCCCAGTCCGAGAAAGTCCTGGGGTTGCTCAAGGAGATCAACACGGGTGGCACCACCGTCATCCTCGCCACGCACGACTCTGGTCTCGTGGACACGCTGCAATCACGCGTGATCCGCCTGGAAGAAGGCAAGATCATCCGCGACAGCGTAGGCGGGTACACCGCCACCTCGTCCGCGCCGCGTCACTCGGTGTTCGACGGAGCGGAACAGGCCATGGAGGATGCGGCCGAGGCGGCATCGCAGCGCGAGAAGTCCGGCCAGCGGAAAATCCGCATCACGGCAATTGGCTCTTAGGCCGCTGGCTACGCTAGCAGCCACGAGCGCTCGCTCCGCTCGCAGGCGTTTTTTTATAGGAAGGGAAACCGATCGGTTTCCCTTCCAAACCTTCCTTTCCCTCCCGGTATTTGGATGACACTATTCCTCCGCTACACTACATCCATGCCGAAGAAGCCGTCTCTGTCGTACAAAACATCGGGAGTCGACGTGGCAGCGACGGATAAGGCCAAGAAGGACATGGCGAAGGCATTGGAAACCAACGATACGCGCGTGCTCAACTCCATCGGCGCGTTCGCATCGCTCTACGACGCATCATTCCCGGACTACGACCATCCGGTGCTCGTCCTGAAAACCGAGGAACCGGGTTCGAAACAGAAGATCGCGGCGCAGTACCGGCGCATGGACGGCGTGTGCCAGGACATGATCAATCACCTCATCAATGACATCGCCGTCATGGGCGCGACGCCGCTTTCCGTGCAGGACGCCGTCATCACCGCGAAGGCAGATCCGCAGGCGCTCAATGACATCGTGGCAGCCATCAGCGCGGCCTGCAAAGCGCAGGGATGCGTGCTGACGGGAGGAGAGACGTCCATCCAACCGGGCGTGGTGGAGCCGGGCGTGTTCATTCTGACCGCGAGCATCGTCGGCGTGGTGGAGAAATCGAAGATCATCGATGGTTCTACCATCCGTCCCGGCGATACGGTGCTCGCCATCCCCAGCAACGGGCTTCACACGAACGGCTACTCGCTGGTCCGCAAGTTGATGGAGGAGAACCCGAGCATCCTGGACAAGTCCGTCGAGGGCGACACGTTCCTGGACGCCATCCTCCGTCCGCACCTCTGCTACTACCAGGGCTTGAAGAATATCTTCGATCATCCTTCCCTTCATGGTCTGGCACACATCACCGGCGGCGGCATCGAGGGAAACCTCAACCGCATTCTGCCGAAGGGCACCGCAGCGGTCATCGACAAGGAATCCATCCGCATCCCTCCCATTTTCCGCATCATCCAAGAAGAGGGGAACGTGCCCGAGGATGACATGCTGAAAACGTTCAACATGGGCGTGGGACTGACGATCGTCACGGACCCCAAAGGAGCGGCGGATCTCCAGATGATTCTGCGGGACGCAGGCTTCGATTCGTATCCCATCGGCAAGATCGTGGAGGGCGAACAAACGGTCACGTACAGCGGAAAAGCGTTGCAGTGGTGAAAGAACGCTTGTGTGGTTGAAACGAACGTCCTTAGATAGGTCCGTGCCATTCAACCGTCCCTCGGACGCGGGAGTGGAAACGGAGCGATGTTTGCCGTCGCAGGGAGGGCAGCCTGCGATTCGGAAGATGCGAGGCAGCGTCGCCAGACTGGCGGGCGCCCTATTTGCGGCCAGCACAGCAGTGACAGCCACCTCTCAGAGCGGTTGCGTTTCGGGGGTGCCGAACGGCACCGCGGTCTCCCTGTCCACTACAGCACCCGCCACGCGACCCACGACGGGTCCGACGACGAACCCCTCGGAAGAGCAGATCATTCAGAACGGCTTCGTCATCAAAGAGAGAGATCGCGGCTTCGTCCTCCGCGTCGAGACGGAACAGGGCGTGATGGAATTCTGGCCCGACGAGAAGATCGCAATCCCCGGCTTGCTCGACATCCCAGTTTCGGTGCAAGGATTCATCGATGAGATCTGGGTGCACGACGGAGCGTTCAATATCTACTCCGGCTTCTTCGATTCCTCCGTAGCGATTCGCGAGACGGAGTTGCGCAAGCTGTGGAAGCCCATCGAGCCGGGAATAGACGGACGCCAACTAGTGAACGTCACGTACACGGGCACCTTCAACGGGCTTGGAAAATCGCTGGCAGAACAGTTCGACGTTGCGGAGAGCGGCACTCGGGGTGTGCATTTCAAATCGTGCCCCGCCGGAACGTACAAACCCGAACCAGGACTTCTACAGAAAATATTCGGCAAGAAACAATAAGAGCTTCGGAAAGAGCAAACATCGCGACCCTGCGATCGTCCACTTGTTCGAAAAGCCTTGGAGACTACACTACGGGGATGCACCGGACCCCGGATGTTTCGCGGGACGTAATACTAGCGCCTTCTCTTGCTGACACTCGGAACAGTGGCAGTCAAACGAGGAGAACGATTCGAAACGGCATCCGCATCGCCCTGATCGCGGCCATCTCCCTCTACAAGCCGCATGAGGAAACGCATCAGGCCATCAGACCGACGGTCACCCTGTCGCACGTCGAGGGCCTGCGGGAGGCTCCGCATTTCCGGTACGACGAGGAACGCGGCTACTACTTCGTCGTCGACGGCGCTGAGGTGAGTCTGCCGGAGGCGTTCGGGTTCGTTCCCGGGAAGATGATCGACGAGATTGCTGAAAGCGAAGACACGCTGGTATTCCGTTCCGGGCACTTCAGCAATCCCATCACCAAAGAGAAATCCAAAATGCGGATCCCGAAAAACAGATCCATCGCTGCGCTGCGCAAGGCACTCGCCGCGAATCCCGGGAGCGCGAAAATTACGGCATCTCTGGATTACGAGGTGGATAAACGCGGCCCTCTCATCCGCCTACTGCCCATCAAAGATGGCGGTACACAGGGAGTCGAATTCGAAGTTCGCTGGAAAACGACTCCCGAGGCTCCGAAATATGTCTCTACGGCAGGCCGAAAACCCTAGATTGAGCTCCAAGTTCTTGCATTCGGATTGACCCGGGGACATGCTGCCCCCGATGCGCGCCATCCGGGCTGCTCTCCTTCGGCTTCTTGCTCAACTTCTGGGCCTCCTCCTTCCCCAGGAGGTGAGAGTCCGCGCGCGCTGAAGAACTGAACACACGCGACGGGCCCCTCCTCCAAGAAGGCCCGCGGATTTTTCATGTCCCCCTTCCCTTCCCATGTCCCGCATTGACGCCCCCGACTATCCCGACGCAGGAGTGGAAACTCCCCCTCCATCCTTCAGCTCCGTTGATGCCGTTCAATCTGACACGACCGAAAGCGTCCGCGAAATTGTCGGCGAACCGCTCGGCAAAGTCGCGGAATGTGATCACAGTTACCAGGCGATCGCAGACGTGACATTCACGCCATGCGGGCAGACGGAACCGATGACGCTGAAGAAAGGAGAGTACGTGTTCGTCGTCGGCGTTCGTCATGATTTCATCAATGTCAGGGCCAACAGCCAGTACTTCGCCATTCCCATTGGAGACGCCCATGCCCTGCAAGTGAAACACATGGGCGCCGCGCGCCGTCGAGGGTTTTCCGATACCAATTGGTCATGATGCGAAAGCACGCATTCCTCGGCCTCTCTCTCCTCTGCCTTACGGCGGAAGCGAGGCTGCGTGCGTGAACCGGAGAACCGAAAAATCACGAGCCTCCCTTCCCCGCCGGAGACTCGTCTTCTTTTTGTTTCTCTTTCTCCCCCTACCCATGAACTCCCCCACTCACTCCACGGAACACGTTTCCCCTTTCCCGTCTTCTACGTCGGAGAACGCGGACATGAAACCGCACGTCGATTACCATCGCGTCCGCATGCGCGGATACATGGATGCCCTGCTGGGAAGGACCGATGAAGCCGAAGCCAGAATGCTGCGCCGGAAGTTCACCGGAGGCCTGGATGACTGATGCTTCACCGGTACATCCATACGTGCACTGGACGAGGCAAATTCGCCCGAATCGCCCCTGCGAAGTCACCCGTGCCTTCGCAGGGCGTTCGTGGCCTCCCACTGGGCTAAAGCGAAACCGGCAATCCCCTTGCATGTCCGGAAAGTTTCACTATCGTCTTCCCAACTTTTCCTGCGTATGAAGATCGTTCAACAGCTCAACATTGTGATGCCGAACACGCCCGGGAACCTCGCTACGGTGTCGGATCGTCTTCGTTCGTCGGACGTGAACATCACGGCCATCAGCTGCACGGAAGGTTCTCCCAGCACCATCTTGCATCTCATCGTGGATGATCCGGAGACCGCGAAGTTCGTGCTTCAGGCGACGCACAAAGTGTCGATCACGGACATTCTCGAATTCACGATGAAGCATAAGCCCGGAGCCATCGCGGGCATCGGCCGCGCGTGCGCCGCCGCTGGCTTGAACATCCGCAACATCTTCGCCACGACCTGCGGCAAGGACGCGACCATCTACGTGTCCGTAGATGACGTGGCGAAAGCCAAGATGATGCTGGAGGAATGGCAGCACGGTCTGGGGAAATTCACGGCTTGATTCGAGATCCTGATTCGACAATGAAAAGCCCGGCGATGCCGGGCTTTAAAGAAACACGATAGGGGGAATTTACTTCTTGCTCATCATCTTCTTGTCCAACGACCACTTGCCCGGTCCCATGAGGAAGAGCGCGACGTTCATGGACAGAAGCAGGAAGTCCAGTTCCCACTTGCCGAAGCCCTCGGAGAAGCCGGCGCTGAAGCCGCCTTTCATGACGAAGATGGCTCCCAGCATGATGATGATCAGACCGATGTTGGCGATCCGCGTGAGAAAACCCAGAAGCAACGCGATGCCCGCCAACGGCTCCGCGATGGCAAGGATCTTGAAGATCGTGAACATGGCCGCGGACATGCCCTCGGGGGCGGCCGGCATGCTGAGCATGCCCCACTTCATCGTACCGTGGTACAGGAAGGCGGCTGCGACAGCGATGCGGAGGACGAGCTTCGCTGCATCGGTGTACTTGGCGGGAAAATCTTTAAACATAGGATCAAAAGGGGGAAAGACCGATGCACACTAGCACGACGCTCCGCCGCGGAAAATAACGCGCACAGCGTCTCCTCATTCCCGTCAAAGACATCCGCGACGGGAAAAATCTGTTGACCCGTCCGCAAGCGCCCGTACAATCCGAGGCTCATGGATTCCATGACCGTCATCCGCAGCGCCGTCCGAACCATCGTTCGTATCGAACGAGGGGGACACTGCATGTGACGTGATCGACCGCTGAACGCACGCACTTCTCCCCCTCTCCGCCCGAGAGGGGTTTTTGTTTCTCCCATGCCTTTGCTCGCATACACCGTCGTCCGCATTTCCATCGTCCGCGTCATTCGCGGATGAGAGGTTGTGTAAATTTACGCACTCTCTCCCGCAGACAGAGTGCGTTTTTTGATCCTTTCCATCACCGAACACGCAACCGGGTGGCCAGGCGACTGCGGCCGCTTCGCCTCCCGGTTGGACACCGAGAATCCGCAATCCAGAGGAGCACGCTATGGACAGCAGCACGTACACTCGCTCGCCAGCGGACCAGACCGCCCGCAAGGCCGTCTATCGCGCCCGTCACGATCGGCCCAAGAGCTTCGACGTCGTCCTCACCGAGTGGACCCGCCGGGTCTACCACCGCAACCGCTTCCGCACGTTCCCCCGCTCGTTCACGCCGCCGCAACGGCTTCGGAGCGGTCCCACCGCCCTGAGCGCCTCCGTGGTTTTCCACGCGGATGGCTCCGTGCACGATGGGGATCACATCGTCTGCCGCATCGACCGAAAGCAGGTTTGAGCCCAGGGTTCTCACCGTCCAACCGGGAAGACCGCATACCAGACGTGGTATGCGGTTTTTCCCTGTGCGGACCTATTTCACAGGCCTCCATTTCTTCCAGATTTCCAGGATCTTGTCCTTCATGGTTTTCTTGAACTGGAACCACCGTACGCGCAGCGGCCGCGGAATGAGGAAATGCAGTCCGAGCAATTCGAGCCCGATGAGGGCCAGCCAGGCTCCGGGCGTGAGCGGCGTCACGAGCGCAGCGAGGCCGAGCACGAGACAAATCACGCCGAGAACTCTTTTGACGACGAAGGTAACGATGACCCGATGATAGCGGTGTTACCAAATCCGCGACACCGCGTACTAGAGAATGTCCTCACCCTCATCCACGATGCGACGCATACCCCCCTTCGGCGCATTCCTGCTCATCGTCTTCACGCTGATCGTCCTGACGGCGTGATCAGCGGCGGAAAGGATTCACTTTTTTGAAGAATCCGCGGATACGCGATCCCACTGATTCCTTCTCGGGCTTCTTCCCAGTCGGTACTACTTGGGTCTGCGGCTGTTGCGGAGAGCCTTCCGAACGAACCTGATAGAAGCTGTTGCCAACTTGAATGGCAGTTTCGCCGCCGCGATCGTAAATACCGGTTACGAGTTTCGTACGAACCACCTTTCCGTTCAACGAAAGAAAAGCGGGTTTTCCGACCTCAATCAGACCCTGAAGTACGCCGCGCGCTTCCGCCGAAGCATTCACTTTCACCCCAGCGTAATCGTACTTATAGAGTCCAACTGTTTCACCTGCTTTAAAAGGCGCGATGTTTATAGACATATACTGGCGCTCAGGTGCGTTCGCCGGAATTTGATTGCGTTGAGCCATGGCCACATTGAAACGATCTTCTGCTCCAGTCTGATACTGATGAGAGGCGGTCGGCACTGCAGCCACAGAGGCAATTTTTTCATGTGCGCCTTTGGAATAATCCATTACCAGCCGCTCCGTAGAAGTTCCAGGGGTGATGACTTTCACCTGATACAAAACGCCTTCTTCCAGCTCAAGCATCAACTGACCATCGGTCCGTTTCCAAATATTCTCCAGCTTCAAGCCGGAGCGCACGTGTGCATCATTTCTGTCGGCATTGACGATCGTCACGGGCAATCCATATCCCACCATTTTGGACAACTTGTACTGAAATGAATCCATTTTCCGCATCGTGACCGGATCAATGGCGCTCATTTCGATGGTCGCTCCGCCGAGTAACCCCAGTTCTTCACCCGCCAAGATTCTACGGAAGCCGCGTTCCTGAAGGTGATGAACGTCTTCGTCGACCGGAATTTCAGAAAAGTGCGGTGTGGGTGTCTTCATGTTTATATCATACTATATTTTTATATTTTGGTCAATTTCAGTGTTTTCCTTTGGCGAAAGCCAAAAACCATTGAAGTACCCTTGCTTCTGACAGAGCCCTGACTTTGCTGCGTCAGGAAGAGCAAAAGAGAGGGTACCCTCCTCACTTTCTCGATTTCCTATATTTTGTATCTATCCTATAACCATGACAGAGCGTCAATCTCCCGATGGGGGCGCTGAGTCCAATCCTTCGCTTCGCGCGAACAACGTCCTGCGCGGCGCGGATTTTCGCGAGCAGTTAAATGCCGCATTCGAGGCGGCACGCCTCCCTGGTGATTCGGGCCCGCGCGCCGTCGAGGCATTGATTCTGCCATCGCACAAAGAAGATGCCGTGGACGGGTTTGTCGGATTGGAAATGCTGCGGGAAATCCGTCACGCAGTTGTGACGCTTCTGGCGAAGCAGGAACAAGAGCGTTCAATCACGGACTCTGCTAGAAGTGAGCCAACGAAAGAGGACTTGGAAGTTCGAGCCTGGAAGCTCGGCAACAGACGGGACCGCCATCATGCCCAGCGGATGCCGGATTGGAGAACCTTGCGTGCGATCCATCGAGAAGCCCATGAAGGAGAAGTGTCTCCGCGCTACATCCATCGAGAGGCGAGCAAGGGCGATGGTGAAGAGGAAGTTCCCGATGAGCTCATCCATGAGGAAGCAGCGGAAGGAACGGAATACGCGGACCCCGTTGCCCGGCATCCGGCCATGGCCTACCGCCAGACGGTTCATAGATTGATCGAGCGCGTCGTGACGCATGCCTTGGCCAATGACCGCGAGAAGAAATTGCCTCCGGAACGTAGGGCTGAGCTGCCTTTCATCGCGAAGGAAGTGCGTGAGATGGCCGCGAAAATCCGACCGCCGTCAGCGAAGCTGCGGTGACATGGGTTAAACTATGATCATGAATACTCCTGCTCAAACCGAGACCGCCACGTTCGCCGCCGGATGTTTCTGGGGCGTTGAAGAAACATTCCGCGCGCTGCCTGGCGTGATTTCCACGGAGGTGGGGTATACGGGCGGAAAAACCGAGAACCCGTTCTACGAACAGGTGTGCACCGGGTCCACCGGTCACGCGGAAGCCGTGCGGGTCGTCTACGATCCGCTGAAGGTCTCGTATGAGAAACTCCTGGAGACATTCTGGGAGAATCACAATCCGACCACGAAGAACCGCCAGGGCCCCGACGTAGGCGAACAGTATCGGTCGGCCATCTTCACGCATTCGGAAGATCAGCGGAAAGCCGCCGAGAAATCCCGCGACGCGCTGGAGAAATCCGGACGGTTCAAGAACCCCGTCGTCACGCAGATCGTTCCGGAGGCTCCGTTCTACAAGGCAGAGGACTACCACCAGCAGTATCTGGCGAAGCGCGGATTGTCGTCCTGCCACCTCTAAAAGCACTGCAAGGGAAGCCGAAATGGTGTACTCTGGTTCGCCATTTCATGCGAAGTCCCGAATTCTCCCCCGGCAACGGACATCCTGTGACGAGCGTGCTTACGCCCCTCCAACTCTACTTGAGGGGGATCAACGAATTGCCACTGCTAACCGCACAACAAGAAAGAGAACTTGCACGCCGCATCATCCATCATCAAGACGAGAACGCACGCGAAGTATTTGTCCGCTCCAACCTGCGTCTCGTAGTGAATATTGCAAAATACTACTTGAACCGCGGCATGGAATTCCTCGACCTCATCGAGGAAGGCAACATCGGGCTTCTGAAGGCACTTGAAGGATATGATCCGGAAAGTGGCTACCGCTTCTCCACCTACGCCAGCTGGTGGATCAAGCAGTCCATCAAACGTGCACTCATCAACAGCGTGCAGCCCATTCATATCCCGGCGTACATGGTCGAAATGATCGCCAAATACCAAACAGCGAAAAGGGAATTGAAGGATCGCTTGAAGCGGCCACCCACAAAGTCGGAATTGGCAACGCATTTGAAACTGACCGTCAAAAAAGTCGGACTCATCGAGAAGGCGATGAAAGCTCAGCATGCTCCGACGCAGAGTGGATCCGACGATGGCGAGCTGACCATCGAAGAAATGATCCGCGACGAGAATAACCCTTCTCCGGACGAACAAGTGGTCGGACACGACGATCTGCGACTGATGATGGGGAAACTTGATGACATCGATGAGCGCGCTGCGAGAATTCTGAAACTGCGTTACGGTCTGGGAGGCCTGGAGCCGATGACCCTGAAAGATATCGGCGAATATATCGGCCTCACTCGCGAGCGCGTCCGGCAGATCGAGCACGAAGCGCTCATCAAAATGCGCGCATTGATGGAAGGCGATGATCCTGATGCGAACGGTCACGCCACCTGAGTCACACCTGTGCTATCGGGCGCGCGATGCGCGAGGATGGCGCGTGGTACTTCGGCTCGATGCCGAAGCGGGGCTCGGACCAGAGAATTTCCAGATCCGTCATGGCCCGCGCCTCGAATGACCTCCAGTTGGGCAATCGTTCATCCGTATCCGTCGCACCGGACGTCTGAAACACGCTGCAGAGCGCATTGCCATTTCGATGCACGAAGAGCGCGTACGGGTGACCGAAGCGGATATCCGGCGTCTTGCCCGCCTTCGCGTATCGAAAGCGAATGGGTTTTCGCTCGCGGATGGCCGTTTCCAAGAGTTCGACGGTATGCATCGGTTGTACTGACGGATGGAGGCTTTCATTCCGTCACACGTCGCGCGGTTTTTTGGGTCGTGGTACCGTGGGGCGAAGAAACGTTCTCCCCTTCTCCGCATGCGTCCCCGTTTTTCCATCAGCACTTGCTTCCTGGTTACCACGCTTCTTGCCGCCTGTTCGGGGCCGACGCTCTCGCCGGAACAGAAGGCCGCGGAGGTCTACGTGCGCTCGCATATCGCGGATATCACCGTGGGACCGCCAGTGCTCAGCGACGGATTTCGCATCGGGCAAATCACATGGACGGACGCCGATACGGCGACGGTGATCTACAGCGACGGCCCCGTCAATTTCGCCGGTGCCACGGACATCGTGATGTCGGGAAGCACGATCATCACGGGAAAGCTGCGCGCGCTCACCGAAACGGAGGGTACGTTCTGCGGAGGCATCGCCGGCTTGCTCTGTCCGGACGGTTTCGTCTGCAAATACGACGGCGATTACCCGGATGCCGGAGGAACCTGCATTCCGGAATGACGGAGGCAGGAACCGCTGAACAAGCCCGGAGAACCCGACCGTGCGCCTCCTCATGCCTGATGATCCTGTTTCTTGGCTTCGGCTAAGGGAAAACCCCTCTTCCGAAAACGTGAAAAATGAGGTATACTACTCGGTGATGTCCAACACACACATTCTCATCGCCGAAGACGATCCCGTGCTGCGCGAAGCGTACGTGCGCAAGTTCGCGCGCCACGGCTACGAGATCCGCACGGCGGAAAACGGCGAAGTCGCGGCGACGATGATCCGCGAACAGGTTCCGGATCTCCTCATCTGCGACATCATGATGCCGCAGCGCGACGGCTGGGCCGTCCTGGAGCAGTTCCCGAAAGGCCAGCGCTCGTTCCCGGTGATCATGCTCACGAACCTGGAAGACGAGGAAACCCGCGAGCGTTGCCAGAGGCTCGCCGACGGTTACTTCGTGAAGAAGGACATGACCCTAAAAACGCTCGTCGAGATGGCGGCGTCCCTCCTCTCTCAGAAACACTAACCACACACCCATGGCTTTCCTCGAGAACATTGTCGACTTCCTCCGCTTCGGACCCTCTCCGATCTCGCTGATCCTCTTCCTTGTCAGCACAATCCTGGTGTTCGTCGGCGTCGGCATGCAGGTATGGCAGAAGGCCGTGAACCTGGGCACATTGGAGGACAAACCGCTGAGCTGGATCGAGAAGACGCACCCGCACGTGCCGTCCGCCAAGACGGTCCTGACCCTGAACATCTGTGCCTTCAGCTTGCTTGCCGTCGGCCTGCAGTCCTTCCAGGGCGTGTTCCCCTTCAATGATCCCTACCAGGGCTTGAACCTGTTCACGCTCTTCGTCTTGGCTGCCGCGCTCGGCACGCTGGGCGAACTGAAGTGGAAGGGCACGAAGACGTACGCGTACGCCTTCATTCTCGGAACGGCCGTCGGTTTCCTGGCCGTCACCGCGCTGTTCTCGTTCCCATACAAGACGCCGGTGGAGCGCCTGCTCCTCACGGGTCTCGCGTTCGTGGCGGGCTCTGTGTCATGGCACATGCTGGGCAGCATGAAGGATCGGCTGAAGTCTGGAACGCTCGCCCTCGTGGTCTGCGTGTTCTGGATCCTGGTCTACACGTTGCAGTAAATCATCGGATTCGGGACAAGTTTGGTGGCTTGGTCTGCTACCATTGCTTTCATGAGTCGTGCGTTTCTGGCGACGCTCTTGGTTGCGGCGAATCTGAGTGCGTCCGTTCCGGTTTCCTCCGCGGCCGGTCCGCCGTTCCCGGACATGCAATGGTCCTGGTACGGCTACCAGGATTCCGTCGCATATCTGCAGGCCAAGGGTTCCATCGAGGGGTATCCGGACGGGAACTTTCACCCCAAGGACATCGTCAACAGAGCCGAGTTCCTGAAGCTCGTCTTCCGATCACGCGGGAATCCGGAACCCGTCTCGGGTGAGTGCTTCGCGGACGTCCCCGAAGACGCCTGGTTCGCGCCCTTCGTCTGCGCCGCGAAACGGCGAGGCATCGTGAACGGCTACAGGGTGGGCGTGCGCAGCATCTTCCGGCCGGAACAGCCCATTCTCTTCGCGGAAGCCGTGAAGATGGTGCTCCTCGCGTACGGCAACGACATCAAAGAGGGCAGCGGATCGCAATGGTTCGCGCCGTACGTCGAAGAACTGGACCGTCTCAATGTCCTTTCCAGCTCGTCATACGTGCCATGGCAACCCATCTCGCGCGAACGCGCCGCCGATCTCATCGCGCGGTTCGTGAAGCACAGTGATGAGCGCGCCATCGGAAACCTCTCACCCGGCTGCGGGAAATCTCAGCGTTCGCCCGCCACGGTTCTTCCACTCAACGGCGTGGACCGTACGTACCTCTTCACGCCTCCGCGGGACAATTCGCCGAACACGGCTTCCCCGTTGATCGTCGCGTTCCACGGACGTACGAATTCCAACGAGCGCGTGCGGGGATACTTCGGTCTCGACCGAGCGGCGGACACCTACGCCATCGCCTACCCCTCGGGCATCCCCAACGGGAACGGGAGCTACTCGTGGTCCAACCCCGGCGATAAAGCTTCCCAACTGCGGGACATCGCCTTCTTCGACGCCATCGTGAAGGAAGTATCGGAAAGCCGATGTATCGACATGGATCGCATCTACGTGGTGGGCCACTCGCTGGGAGCGTGGATGGCCAACTCGGTCGCCTGCGTGCGCGGGGGAGTGGTGCGTGCGTCTGCCACGGTGGGAGGATCCACGACGATGGGCAACTGCAACGGCCCGTCCGCGGCGCTCATCCTCAACAATCCGAAGGACACGCTTTCGCCTCACAAGGATTCCGAACGGATGAGGGACGTCCGTCTGCAGTCCAACGTTTGCGGCGGCGCCAAGAGCGACAGCGAGCCGCGGGAGTTCTCGTGTGAGGAATACGCCGGTTGCGGAATGAATCCGGTGCTGTTCTGCCCGCATACCATCGATACTGAACGCGACGGCACGTACTACCCCCACGTCTGGCCGCGGAGCACCGGCCAGGAGATCGTGAGGTTCTTTGACGGGCTGCGCTGAGGACGCGAAAGTTTCGGCCGTCTCGCACGTCAAAAGAGGTATGCGAGACCTCTGCCTGCTGCGGGTGATCATCCCACCCGCCCTGCCGACGGACCAGCCTCCCGAGGCGTTGTTCGAGAATATGCTCATCAACGCTGCCAAGGAGCTGGGCGGCAGCGAGATGTCCCTTGAGTGCGTGGGATACGGCCAGTACATGAATCTTCTGATCGGCGTGTCGAAGAAAAAACGCGCGATCATGGAGAGCATTCTGTTCGCAAGTTATCCGGACGCTGACATCCAGATGGTGGAGGACTACGTGCAAGCCGTGAATCCGAAGACCATGCATGTCGCGGCGGCGCGTGTCGTCCTCAAAAACACCGACACGTATCCGATCATCACCTACGAGAACCGGGAACAGGCCAACGTTCCCTCCCTTACCCCGGGGACCGCGGCGGCACCCTACGATAAAACGGCGATCAAGATCTCGCAGCTGTTCACTGCGTTTTCCACCGTCCATCAGCACGACCAACTGTGGATGCAGATGATCATCAAGTTCTTGCCGAATAACACGTGGTTCCACTTCCGCCGGGAGTCGCGCATGGCGCTGAGCCGGACGATGCGACAGTTCAACGTCCGCGACTATCTGCGGCCTTCTGGAAAGGGCAAGCTGGAGGAGGTGAAGGAGCAGCGAGCGAAGGAAAAAGGCGACATGCTTCCATTGCACGTCACAATCCGCTGCCTCTGCGTATCCGCCACATCGAACGAAGACGCGCGGCAGCACTTGGAAGCCCTTCTCGGCAACATGAAACAGTTCAATCACATCGATCTCAATGAGCTCATCCCGAAGCATGTGAAACAGACGGGCACTTTCCTCTCGGAGTACAGGCGCCGGTCCCTGACGAAACCGTACTTCTTCACGCCCCGTGAGGCGGCGACACTCATCTTCGTGCCCGATCCAGCCGTGATGCCCAACGTGGTGCATGTTCAGTCCCGAAAGCTCAGCCCGCCCCCAACACTCCCCGACGCAGTGCAACGGGATTCCTTCCCCATCGGGTACACGAATTACCACAACGTTTCCCTCCCCTTCGGCATGAAGATTCAAGATCGCCGCAGGAACATCCACGTGATCGGGGAATCGGGTGTGGGCAAGGAGCAATTCCTCCAACGCATGATCGTGAACGACATCGAACGGGGGTACGGCGTATCCGTGGTGGATCCGCACGGAACCATCATCGACGGCGTGCTGCCGTTCATTCCCCGCGAACGCCTGAAGGACGTGTTGTTCCTTGACCTGGCGGATGAGCGATGTCCCATATCGTTCAATCCGCTGGAACGACTGTCTCAAGCCCAGCAATCGCAGTTCGTGCGCGCACTCGTGCGCATCTGCCAGCGGATCATCGGCACATCCTGGAACCCGGAGACCGAACAGCTCTTGAATTACACCTTCTCGGCGCTCCTCGGCAGCGAAGGCACGACGCTCTTCTCCGCCATCAGCCTGTACAAGGATCCGGCCGCACGGAAGCAGATCGCGGAAGGCGTGCACGACGCGCTCACCAAGAACTTCTGGCTCGCGGATTTCGAACGATGGTCCGAGCTCAGCCCGTCCTCAGCCGCGATCTCCGGGGTGCTCAACAAGCTGGGACAATTGCTCTCCGCGCCGGTACTGCGTCGCGTTCTGGGACATCCCAAGAGCTCGTTCGACATCGAGAATGTCGTCGAGTCGAGGAAGATCATTCTGTGGTCCGTCCCCAAGGGCCTGGTGGGCGAGGAAGCATCCATGCTGCTCGGCTCCCTCTTCACCGCGAGGCTGGGGCTCAGCGTCGCCGAACGCGTTCATACGAACAACCGCAATGAGGATTACTTCGTCTACGTGGAGGACTTCCCGTCGTTCGAGCTCCAGGATCTCCAGGAAATTTTCACCGCGGCGCGCCAGTATCCGCTCAACTTCGTGCTCGCGCACCAGCGGATGACGGAATTGGACGACGAGATGCGCAAGGCGATCATCGGCAACGTCGGCAACGTCGTGTCCTTCCGCATCGCCAAAGGCGAGGCCGAGAAGCTCCTGCCCGAATTCGATCCCCTCACCGAGGGCGATTTTGTGAACCTGCCCAACAATAACTTCTACATCAGCATGGAAATCGACGGAAAGAGATACCCGCCTTTCAGCGGCTGCGCCATGGGCTTGCCTGAGAAAGCGCGCGTGCGCCGGGAGGACATTTCGGAAGCGACTGTGAGAAATTCACCCCCGACCCCGCCGGTCCAGCAGGTTCCCTACACGCTCGGTCCGCTTGGCAATCCGTCGGAGGAGAAGGAGAAATCCTCGCGCCCGGAACGCGGCGTGAATATCGATCCGGCCACGAAACGCGTGCGTGCAGTGGTGGGCAGCCGTCATGCAAGATCGGTCCGATAGGCTTTCAGCTTTTCTTAAACAGCGTGGCCATACGCTGACGCAGGCCGGAGGTAATCATCGGGTCCGCGTAGATCGTGTGTCCACGTCCCGGCAAATACTCGTGTGTATGCCCAGGGATTGCCTCGAAAGCGCGAGCGGCCGACAGCGGCACAACCGGATCTTGCGTTCCATGCACGACGTGCACGGGATGCGAAACGTCAGCCAGATCAACCTGCCATGGCTTCGCCGCTCTACGCGCGTCGCCCACCATTCCGGCAGCCGATCCGACCTGCGACCAGTCGCGCACCACGTCCAGGAACGTGCGGAAAATCTCGGGGTTCTCGAGAAGCCGTCGATCCGGCGGCGGCTGGATATCGCGATAGTCCTCAATCCCCGGTTCTGGATTGCGACGGGCGGGCCGTACGAGTGTCGTTTCGACAAGCGTGGCCAGTGGACCGTCCGCGATTCTCGGCATCCGTTTACCCAGGAGAAGCCCCGTTCGGATATTCGCGGGAAGTCGTCTGGCGACTGCATCGGTGAGAGGCGGGAGGCCACTGACGACGGCAATGCCTTTGGCGCGATCCTGCGAGTGATGCGCGAGATTCAGCGCGTACTGCGCACCTCCGGACGTTCCGACGGCGCAGAACTCACGAACACCCATTCTGTCGAGAATTCGTAGAGTGTCTTCCGAAATTTCCTGCACCGATTTGTCATGGGGGGAACGGGAACCGGCGTACCCTGGTCGGGTCGGAGCGATGATGCGGAATCCGTCCGATGAGCCCCCTTCGAAAAGTTTTGCCTCCATCCCCGAAGCAGGCAGACCATGATGATAGACGAGAGGGAATCCGTCCGCGTTTCCGTACTGATGGACATCAACAGTCGAACGCCCCAGGGAGACGTGCTCAATCATTATTGTATAATGTATAATTTATAGTATTTTTGTCAATAACTGGCTTTTACTTAGAGGAATGCCAAAACGATGTCAGGGGCGATCGACGAGAAGCGGCAGCGGATTCAGTGCCGTCCGCCCTTCATAGACGCCGAAATGCAAGTGCGGAGGCGTGGTGACCGCGTTCCCGGTGTTGCCCACGAAACCCAAGACAGTATCCGTCGTGACCTTCGCGCCGGGTTCGATGCCTTCGGCGATGCGATCGAAGTGCGCGTAGTAGTACCGTCTTCCTCCGGCCCCGGTGATCATCACATAGTTGCCACCGAGCGTGTTCACGCCCGCACGCCGCACGTAGCCGCGTGTGGCCGAGAACACGGGAGTGCCCCTCGGCGAGAAAATATCCTGCCCGTCGTGCACGCGGTCCGTACCCCTCGGCGCCTGCCAGGTATTGGACACGCGGGAGACGGTCATGCCGTACACCGGCATCAGCAACGCTTCGTCTGGTTTCTGCAGCGAAAGGTTCGCGATCTTGATGGGCAGCGTGATTTCAGCGAGCACAGCGCTGATCCGATCCCCGATCCGCACGGTCGCATTCGGGAAATTGCCCGGCAGCGTCAATACGACCACGACTGCCGTGAGAACGGCGCAGCCGAAGACCACGGACCACGCGACGCGTCGGACGGAGGGCGGCTTCACGAAAACACGATAGCAGGCATTGGATAGCGGGGAAGAATTTGCCGGGATTTTCTGTCATTTCATCACCGTGAATACGACCTGGTAGCTGGCAATTGAGCTTCCTCGGAAGCATGGGTATTCTCCCCTCCACTATGAAGAAACACCTCATCTTGTCTGTCGCCCTGCTCCTCGCCGCCTGCACGTCGGCTCCTCCCGCCGATCAGGCGATGCAGCACAGCAGCGATCACGGAGATCACGGAAGCGAAATTGGGTCGGCGACGAGCGTCGACCGCCTGAACAATTCCCCGCGACACCAAGAATGGGTGGAGGTGAAGAACGGAGACAAGACGATCTACACGTGGGTCGTGTATCCGGAGACGAGCGACAAGCGTCCCGTCGTGCTGCTCATCCACGAGAACAAGGGCTTGAACGACTGGGCTCGCGGGATGGCGGATCAGGTAGCAGAAGCGGGCTATATTGCCGTGGCGCCGGACCTGCTCTCGGGATTCAGCGCCGAACAGACCCGCACGAGCGATTTCGCCACGCCGGATGACGCCACGAAGGCGCTCAATCAGCTAGACCCGAACGGCGTGATGGCCGATCTGCAAGCCGTGACCGACTGGGCGAAGACGATCCCCGCATCCAATGGAAAATTGGCATCCGCCGGATTCTGCTGGGGCGGCGCGCAGTCCTTTCAGTTCGCAGCGCGAAGCGATGACGTGGACGCGACACTCGTGTTCTACGGCACGGGTCCCACGAACAACGCCGATTACGCGAAAATCTCCTCACCGGTGTTCGGGTTCTACGGAGGCGCCGACGCCCGCGTGAACGCCACCATCTCCGGATCCCAACTGCAGATGAGCCAGGCAAAGAAGCAGTACGACGTGGTGACCTACGAAGGGGCCGGTCACGCCTTCATGCGCAGCGGCGAAGATCCGAACGGCGAAAAAGCCAACGTGGACGCCCGCAACGCCGCGTGGGACCGCATGAAACAGATCCTGTCGACGCTGTAACCTACGTGTGACTCCGGCTCTGCCAACTTGGGGCAATATTTACCGGTGGAAGTGATACGTCTTTCCGAAGAGAAAGAACCTCGTCCCCACTCGCCGCTTCGCGGCTCAGGGGACCAAATATCTTGGGACTCACTGCGTCGCTGCGCTCCTTGTTCGTCTCCAATTCAATTGGGCTTCACGTACATCTCGGACAAGATCCTGTACGCGTTCGATTGTCTGGCGAGCAGCGTCACGCAGAGACCGATGGCTCCGGCGATCATGAAGACGAGAGCGATGCCGCGGCCCATGCCCGTGCCGAACCATCCGCCGATCAACTGGACGCCGGCTCCGGTGGTCATGAACGGGATGAAGATGAACTGCGCGATGGGACCGATGAAGAACGACGTGATGGGAGAGGCCGACATCTCCACGCTCTGCGCGAAACCGAACACGCGGCCCTGACGTTCGAGCGGCACCACTTTCTGCACGATCGTCTGCTCCGTCGCCTCGATGAACGGCATGCAGAACACCCAGATGGCGATGCCGACGCTCAAGAGCACGATGGACGGCTGGATCACGAAGAAGATGCACGTCGTCCACGTGATGACGTTGATCTTGAAGAGCGTCCGGAGCGGCTGCGGGCCTAGGCCCTTCTTCGCGATGTACAAACCGCTGAGAATGAACCCCATGCTCAGGAATCCCCAGAGCGTTCCCCACACCTGCACCGATACGAGCGTGAGACCGTAGGCATCCATCAACGCCATGAACACGCCGCCCAGGAAATTGTTGAACGTCGTGAAGAAGATGAGCGAGAACAATCCCGGTACGCCGCGAATGACCTTGATGGTCCCCTTCACGTCCACTTTCTTCGGTTTGTCCGCCGTGTGCACGATCTTTTTCTCCGGAAGGGTGATGCAGAGCAACCAGATGATCGCCACGATCGTCAGGGCGACTGCGGAGAGAAGCACCCAGAACATGCTGGAATACCCGAGCGCGAGACCGCTGAAGATTCCCGCAGCGGACGACGAAATTCCCATCACCATGCCGGACATGCCGTTGGCCTTGTCACGCTCGCCTTCGGGAATGAGCATCGTCACCAGCGTCGGAAGCGCGATCATCCGGATGTTGCCCGAGGCGACGGCGCCCAGCACCAGCGCCGCCATCAGCCATACGACAGGATTGGCGATGGACTGGAACGCGTCATCCGGCACGGACACGTACAGCAAGAGTGCGGCGGAAAAGAACACGAGCGTCGAAATGCTCGAGAGGAGCATGGCGCTCTTCTTCCGATGATGGTCCACGATGGATCCCAGCCAGAAACCCGCCAACGACGACACGACCATGAACGCTCCGCCGATGATCGACGTCGTCAGAACCGACTGTGTTTCCAGATACAACCAGAAAATGAGCGCGAACCACACGAAGAAGTTCGTCATGGAGACAAGCAGCGTGTTGGCGACGACGGTATAGAAGGTGCGCATAGGCAAAAGTGGGAGCTAGAGCGTTTTAGTAGTGTGTAATGGCTGGGGAGGAGGGATTCGAACCCCCGCGTGCCTGCTCCAGAGGCAGGTGCCTTACCGCTTGGCTACTCCCCAATGGCTGTTTGATCGTCAGGTATGACGAAAGCCCGCAGATTCTACCAGTACCCGGAGGGACTTCCAGCCTATTCCTCAGCCGGATTTGCCCGGATTCTGTTCATATGCCGACGCTTCCTTCGCCTTCTCCTGCTGACGGCCCTTCTCGACCAGGTTCTTGGGCTGCGGCTTTTCATCCACGCCCTCCGTGGATTGCCTGACCTCCTCGTCCAGCGTCTTCGTCCCCATATCGGTTCCCGCCTGTTTCTCCGCATCCGTCAGTTGATCCTGGGCGCCTTTCGCCTGGGGAGAGACCGACTGCTGCAGCACGAGCAGCTGCAGTTTGCTCAGCAGTTTCTTCTCGTCCTGCTTCTTCTTTTGGTCCACCTTCTCCGTCTTGCCATGATCGGCCCTCTCCAAGGCTCGGCGGCTGGAGAGCGGCTCATCCAGATCATCGTCCTTCATGGGCATAGCCATAGTATACACCTACGGTTTTTCTCTTTGAATTCCGCTACCATAGCCGCGCGGTGCCCTCGTAGCTCAGCCCGGCCTAGCCCCGCTTGCGGGGCGTTTTCAAAAAACATCCATGCGTACGTCGAATCTCGCTATACTTTCCCCGGTTGCCCTCGTAGCTCAGCCCGGATAGAGCATCTGGCTTCGAACCAGAGGGTCGTAGGTTCAAATCCTGCCGAGGGCACCATCTCTTTCTACCCTGATCGATTGCAAGATGCGGACACCATGCGGCGTCCCGACATAAAGGAGCTTCTTTCTCAAGAGCTCCAACATCCTTTCCATCAAAATCCTGACGCCTGGCTGGATGCCCATCCCACCGAGATTGCGGGATGTTTTCCGGATGACGGTATCCTCACTCTTCGCGTCCCCGGCTCCGGGTTGCTGCGACCGAAGGAGGAGTGGATCCGCTCTCTGGCGGAGTACATGATGGACATCGCCTCACGGTCGGGTACCACTGCAAAACTGCTTTTGGAATCCCACCCATGGTGCGGCGCCGCCAAGCTGCACTTCGGTGCCGACGTGCCTTCTGACGAAAAAGCGTGCGAAGCCATCAAGATCATGACGAAGGATCTGCGGGAAATCGGAGTGGACGCCTCATACGAAGGCGATTCCGCTATGAACGGCACCCGACGCTCACCCGCGACTCTCTGCGTCACGATCGATTGCACGAAGGGACGACTGAGACGCCCGCCAGTGAGAAGCTTCGTGGTGAATTCGCCCGACGGCCGAGGAATTACCGACGATGCGCTGCTCGCGCTGACCATCTCCGCCGGGGAAAACAGTTACGGCTCGCTGCTCGTCGGAACTCCTTTCACCTTCCTCATCTTCGCCGATCCTGACGACATAGAAGGATCCGAGAGAATCATGGTAGAGATCGGCACACGAGCGGAAAAATTCCGCTCCGAGGGTGTCGACGTTCGGATTGTGCGACGTGTGGCTCCCCCTGCAGCGACGCGTGCCGTGCCCTCTCACAGTATTCTCGTGAAGTGCATCGACGAACGGATTCTCCCGTGAACGAGACGAAACAGTGGACAGATCTCTCCATACTTTTATGATGGGCTCGATGCCCGTTACCTCGAACCCCCTGACGCGCCTGGTGAAGAACATCGCCCGTCGGATGATGCGTCGGAGCGGGGAATCTCCAGACCAACGGAATTCTAAGAACTGGTTCTCGCGCCTCACGGACGGTGGATGGCAGGACGTGTCGGAAGTGAATGAGTAATCAAGGACTTCAGAAATAGTTCCTCGGGAGGGTTTGGGAGGGCTTGCCCTCCCAATATAAAAACTGCGGCACGCAAAGCGCGCGCCGGATGAATTGAATTGCAAAGCAAATGAAAAAACTTTTATGACTTCCACGCAGAAAAGGCGCCGATGGAGGTTCAAGGGCGCCGCTGCGACGGTTCCCGATTTACTTGTCCGACTCGACGGGTTCTTCGGCCGGACGGGAGTAACTCAGCACGAACCCAAGCACGGAGGCCACGGCCACGATAGCCAGCGGGAGGAGCTGATAGAACATAGGAGAGAGGGAAAGGTGGACGGCAGCGCAACCGTAACGGCTCCGGTACGGACTCGGCAATGGTCTATGACTGAACATTGCGAGAAAATGGAACTGTGCTAATTTGTAATACATACTTTTATAGATCTACAAAACAAAATTTGACTATTGAGGCCAGACGCAAGCACGTTGGCGAGAAGCTCGTTTTCGGGTGAGATCACTTCGAATCCGCAAGCGCCCGAAGCCACCGGCGATTGATCTCCAGATGATCCCTTAACGACGAGATGGACACCCACTCATCATTGGCATGCAATCCTCCGCCGATTGGGCCATAGAGGAAAGCCGGAACCCCATGCTTTCCGAAGAATCGGGCGTCGGAAGCTCCATGTTGCTGTCGGAATGGCACATCGATGCCACGCACATCCCTCACGATGGAAGTGAAGCGCCGGATTTCCGGGAGCGTGGGATCCGTGGACAGGGGAATCCCCTCCTCTCGGAGAAGCAAAGTGCAGTTCCTAGGAAGGAGCGACTGCACATGGCGCATGATCTCTTCCGATGATCGAAACTGCGACGAAGGGTAGCGCACGTCGAGAATGCATTCGACCTCGCTCGGGACGGCATTCATCGTGCTTCCCCCGGAGAGCATCGTCGGCGACACCGTCACCTGCCAGTCGTTCTCTGTGCCATCCGGAAAACGTTCGCGCAACGTGGCGAGCGCCGTGACGAGATCGTGCACGGGATTTTCTCCGAGCCACGGCGTGGCGCCGTGCGTCCCCCTTCCCTTGCACACGAGTCGCAGCCATGCGGCCCCCTTGTGCTCGACCGCGATGGAATCGTCATCGGCGTTGTCCGGCGTATACGCGACCGGTGATGGACGAAGCACGCCGCGTTCGAAGAGCGTGGAAATGGAACCGCCTCCTATTTCCTCATCGCTCGTCAGCACCAACGTCACACGTGGATCAATGCCGGCTGCAAACGCATCGCGGAGCGCGAGGAGCAACATCAACCCCGCACCTTTCATGTCTTTCACACCGCGACCTATCGCACGGTCGCCGTCGATCTCCAGAGAAAATTGCGAATCATTTCCGTCGACAACGTCAACGTGTGCGAACCACGTGACGCGTGGCGCATGATGTTGTAACACCAAGTACGACGCGCCGTTCACGTCTCCCAATTCGCACGTCAGCGCGGCACGAGAGAGAAATTCCGAGCGGATCCACTCGAGACATTCGCGCGTCACGGCTTCGTTTCCGACGATGCTGCGGAACCCGACGTACGTGCGCAGATATGCGAGCAGCTCATCCATACGCACAGTATACGCGGCTTCTGGAAAACAAAAAACGGCGCTTCCTTCCGGGAGCGCCGATCCGATTCAGAAGACGAATCACAGATTATCTGCGGCTCTTCTTCTTCGTCGACTTTCTCTTTTTCGTCGTCTTCCTTTTCTTCGTTGCCTTCTTCTTTTTCTTGGCAGCCATGAGAAAGGGGGTAAAAAAGTACGATTGGAAAAAATAGTATGGCCGATGCGCGCCGTTGCAAAGCATTTCACGCAGCGTGGATCAAAAATTGTGATGTAGTTTGTTCAACGACTTTTTCAAATTTCATCGAAGAGGTGTCCCATTTTTTCTTTTTTCGCGCGCAAATATTTTTTTTGTCGCTCACTCATCTCCGGCGCGAACACTCGGACATGCTCAACGACTTCGAGCCCGTAGCCCGCGAGTCCGGCGATCTTCTTCGGGTTGTTCGTGAGGAGACGAATGCGATGCACTCCGAGTTCGCAAAGCATTTGCGCTCCGATTCCGTACTCGCGGAGATCGGACGGGAAACCCAGGCGTTCGTTCGCTTCTACCGTGTCCAAGCCCTCTTTCTGCTGCACATCGTATGCGCGAATTTTGTTCGCCAGACCGATGCCTCTGCCTTCCTGCCGCATGTACACGAGAACACCGCGCCCTTCATCCGCGATACGGTGTAACGCCATGTTCAATTGCTCGCCGCAGTCGCAGTGCCGCGAATGGAAGACGTCTCCGGTGAGACACTCTGAATGCACGCGCACCAACACGGGATCGTCGCCGCTCACGTCGCCCATCACCATCGCGACATGCTCGCGACCGTGAACGAGATCGTCGAAGACTTTGATCTTCCACGTGCCGATGTCCGTCTCTAAGTCGCTCTCCGCCGCGAGACGCACGAGCCGCTCCGTGCGACGCCGCTCGGCGATGAGTTCCGCGATCGTGAGGACGGGAATGCCGTGCTCCTTTCCGAACGCGAGAAGATCAGGTCCGCGCATCATGGAACCGTCCTCGCGCATGAGCTCACTCAGCACGCCCACTTCCCGCAGCTTCGCGAGTCGGCACAGATCCACCGTCGCTTCCGTGTGCCCCGCGCGAACCAGGACGCCACCTTCCTGGGCACATAAAGGGAAGATGTGACCCGGACGCTGGAAGTCCGAGGAGGTCGCGGAAGGGTCGGCTGCCTTCAGCACGGTACGGACGCGGTCCCCCGCCGAGATGCCTGTCGTATTCCCTTCATGGGCATCGATGCTCACCGTGAAGGGCGTTTCGAATTTGGAAGTGTTCTTCTCCACCATCGGCGGGAGATGCAGGGCCGTAGCGACAGCGGTGGAAATGGGGAGGCAGACGACGCCACCCGTATGGCGGATCATGAACACCATCTTCTCCTCGGTCATGTGCTCCGCAGCGAGGACGAGGTCGCCCTCGTTCTCCCGGTTTTCGTCATCGACGATGATCACGAAACCTCCGGCGCGAAGCGCGTCCAAAGCCTGCGGAACGTTGGCGTATCCTTCCATGAGAACACGCAGTATAGAAGGGGCCTGCCGGTCATGAAAGCGTTCTCAGCGCAAATCCACCGTGAACGTCTGCTTCGTGGAGCGGGGCAGCGCGCGGCCGACGGAAACGTAGTACGTGCCAGCCGGGTACGTGTACGCCTGGCCGCACTGCGGTCCGCCGAAGCCGAGCAGATCCACCTCCTTCGAGGGGTAAATCAGGCACGAGACCTTGGACTCACTCGTGACGGCCAGCGTCAGCGACTTCTCCTTATCCACAGTGAAGACGAACCAGTCCTGGAGATCGTTCGGATCGAAGACGTCGACCGTGAGCACTTTGGCCACGACTTTCTTCGCCTGGGACAGACCGTCGTTGTTGTCACCCTTGGCGCCGGGCGTGACGGAGACTTTCACGCGGGAGTTGGACGCGACCGTGGGACCCGGGGAGAGATCCAGCTGATAATCGCCGGGCGATACGCCCGCGAGGATCCGACATTCGACTCCGTCGACCAGCCCGATGTAGTACTCCGTGGACAGGCCGGAGGCATCCAACCGATACAACGTACAACGCACGGTGCCGAGTGATCCTTCCTCCATGACGGCGCGCGCGTCCAGCGTCGTCTTCTCCTTCACGCTGAATCGGAACGATGCGCGCTCCTTCTTCTGAAGCTGATGCGTGACGTTGATGGGTAAGACGCCGTTCGTGACGTCCGCGGAACTGCCGTCATCGACCTCCACTTGTTTGCGTGAAGAAACTTCGCCCGCGGCCGAAGACGGGGCGGAAGACACCGGGGGTGCCGTGACCTCGCCATCCGATGCTTGCAGTGCATTCCAAATGTACGCTGCCGCTTCCGCGCGCTTCAACGGTTCATGCGGCACGAAGAGAGGGCCTTCCTGGCCAGAGATGGGCAGGATGCCCACGGACACGGCCGTCGTCACCAGTCCCGCGTACCATTCATTCGACGGAACGTCGGTATACTGCGTCGATGCCGCTCCTTGGACGGAAATCCCGAAGACTGCCAGGGACAGCTTTAGTGCTTCCGCGCGGGTGACTGGGTTCCCGGGACGGAACGTGCCGTCCGGGTACCCCTTCACGTATCCGCGGAACACGGCATCGCAGACGTACGGCGCGAACCACGCGTCGGCGGGCACGTCGGCCCTGAAACATCCTTTGAGAGCGGTATCCGGAGTTTTTCCCGCCGCGATGTAGAGCATCTTCAGGAGCGCGGCGCGGTTCACCGGATGATGAGGGCGGAACGTGCCGTCCGGATTTCCGGCGACGACTTCCATCTCCACGAGCGCGTCGATCTGCGCCTTGAACGGATGCGTGCTCGGGACGTCGGGGAACGACAGAGCGGACGCCGCCATAGGCACGAGCATGCTCAGGACCGTGACGAACGAAACGATACGCGAAGAACGCATGGAGTGGGGGGAAACCGCCCGCACTGTACATGAACAATTCTAGTACTCAATGGGGCCAGACCGCAGTCCGCGCATCTCCGCAAGCGAAGAGAGGACCGCACGCGCCGCTTCGCCTCCGCGATCTACACGCGCACGCGCGAGCTTCAGGTCATCCACGTACAGCACTTCGAAAGCGAACGGGATGAGATGGTCCAGCTGGACGCGCATGATCCCGTCGGCCATCGCGTCCGCAAGCAGTTGCGCATGATGCGTCTGGCCTTCGAGGATGACGCCCATGCCGACGAGCGCATCCACCTTCTTCTCTTTCGCGAGTGCGGCGCCGATGAGGGGAATTTCCCAGGAACCGTACGCGAGGTGCTCACTGATGTTTTGTTCCGGAATGCCAGCATCCATCAGCGCCTTTCTCGCGCTCGCCACGAGCGCCGAGGCGATGTCCCCATAATAAGGAGAGACGACCAACCCGATCTTCCAGGACGGATCGACGGGGATGACGCGTGTGACGGGAGGAACCGAGGCGGTCATGGGCGCTGGAAGAAGAGAAGACGAGCGACGGTGCGCGCCAGGATATCCGTTTCCACGTTCACCGCATCCCCTTCTCCCAAATCGCCGAGCGTCGTATGCAGGACCGTGGCGGGGACGAGCGCGACGGTGCAGGCGTCGTCGGAGAGCCGTGCGACGGTGAGCGAGACGCCGTCGAGGGCGATGGAACCTTTTTGCGCCACCATCGGGAGGAGATCGCGCGGCAGCGTTACCGTGAGTTCGCGTCCTTCGCCGGCCACGGCCGTGTGCGTGACAGTTGCGGTTCCCTCCACATGACCCTGCACCACATGTCCGTCCAGACGGCCCATGGCGGGAATCGCCCGTTCGAGGTTCACGTAGTCTCCCTCTTTCTTCTTCCCCAGCGTCGACTTGCTCCACGTCTCGGGCACGACATCGAACGTGAAGGCATCCTTCGTCATCTTCGTCACCGTGAGACACACGCCCGCCACAGCGATGCTCGCGCCGAGTTTGACGTCGTCGAAGCCGCGCGGACGCGCGACGACGAGCGACGTCTTCGTTCGCTTGGAAATAGTGGCCGTGGCTTCGATAATCCCGGTAAACACGTGGTCCAGTATAGCAATTCCGGGCAGTATTTTGGCATTTTTTGCCTTCCTGAGGCCTTAGTATTGGAGGATTAACCACCTAACCCCTTCATATTCGTCACAGGAGAAACAGAGGGTTTGGGAGGCGGAGCCTCCCTATAAAAAGGACAAAGCGGAAAAAGCGAAGTTACTGCCTAAACCCTGGACGTATTCGTGTTTTTCGTGTAGCCTTGGGCTCCGCAGCCCGCACCGCCGGGCGGCGCACTTTGTCGTATTCCACCGTTTTCTATGGATCGAATCACCGTGAAGGGTGCCAAGATGCACAACCTCAAGAACATCGACGTTTCGATTCCCCGAAACAAGCTCACCGTGATCACCGGGCTCTCCGGGTCCGGCAAGTCGTCCCTCGCGTTCGACACCATTTTCGCCGAGGGCCAGCGTCGCTACGTGGAAAGCCTCTCGGCATACGCGCGCCAATTCATCGCGCAGATGGAGAAGCCCGACGTGGACAGCATTGAAGGGTTGAGTCCGGCCATTTCCATCGACCAGAAGACCGCGCCCAGAAACCCGCGCTCCACGGTGGGAACGGTCACGGAGATTTACGACTACATGCGTCTGCTCTGGGCAAAAGTCGGCAAGGTGCACTGTAGCATCTGCGGCCGGCAGCTTTCCCAGCAGAGCTCCAGCCAGATCGTCGCGACCATCGCCGCCATGCCCGAGGGGAAGAAGATCTTCCTTCTCGCGCCCGTTGTGCAAGGACGCAAGGGAGAGCACATCAAGGTTATCGAAGCCATCCGCCGCGAAGGGTTCGTGCGTATGCGCATCGACGGGGAGATCGTCACGGTGGAGGAGGACATCAAGCTGGACCCGAAGAAAGCCCACTTCATCGACATCGTCGTCGACCGTCTCATCGTCCGCGACCTGGAGATCAAAGATGGGGAGGTGAACCCGAACCGCTCGCGCCTCGCCGACTCCGTCGAGCTTGCGCTCAAGAAAGGAGAGGGATCGCTCATGGTCATGGACGCCGATTCGAAGGAGGAATCCCGGTTCTCGGAATCCTTCGTGTGTCCCGACCATCCGGACGAGGATATCCCACAGATAGAGCCGCGCAGCTTCTCCTTCAACTCGCCGCATGGCGCCTGCGAGAACTGCCACGGTCTCGGTTCCATCCTCCAGGTGGATGAAGCGGCGGTCGTCCCGAACCACCGTCTCTCGCTCGCGGAAGGCGCGCTCCATCCGTGGGCCACGTCCGCCAGCCGCAACGGCTTCATGGGACAGATCTTGGAAGCGTTGTCCGAGGAGGTCGGCTTCAGCATGGACACCCCGTGGGAGAAATTGGGCGAGGAAGACAAGCGCATCATCATGCACGGCTACCCCAAGCCCCTGCAGATCAGCATCAACTCCATGAAGTTCGGCGGCACGTACCAGACGACGTACGAAGGCCTCATCCCCAACCTCCAGCGCCGCCATCAGGAAACCGACAGCAGCTACATCCGCATGCAAATCGAGGAGTACATGCTGGAGCTCCCGTGCATGGTGTGCGGCGGGCGCCGCCTCAAGAAGGAAATCCTCGGCGTGACCGTCGGCGACAAGAACATCGTGGAGGCCACGGACCTCAGCATCGATACCGCAAGGGATTTCTTCGGCTCGCTTCTCCCGGAATCGAAGACAAAGGCCTCAGTGACCGCGTACGAGTTCGCGATCGTGAAGAAGGTGCTGCAGGAAATCATCGCACGCCTGACGTTCCTCCAGAACGTCGGTCTCAAGTACCTCACGCTCTCGCGTTCGGCTGCCACCTTGTCCGGCGGTGAAGCGCAGCGCATCCGCTTGGCCACGCAGATCGGTTCCGCTCTCCAGGGAGTGCTGTACGTCCTGGACGAACCGAGCATCGGCTTGCACCAGCGCGACAACGCGAAGCTCATCTCCACGCTCCTCCAGCTGCGCGACCTCGGCAACACCGTCATCGTCGTGGAACATGACGAGGAAACCATCGAAGCGGCGGACTATCTCCTGGAAATCGGACCCGGCGCCGGCAAGTACGGCGGCAAGGTCATCGCCCAGGGCACGCCGAAAGAACTTATCGATCAGCCGGATTCCGTTACGGGTCAGTACTTGAGCGGCCGTAAGTTCATCGCTATCCCCGATGAACGCCGGAAGGGAAACGGAAAATCCATCGTCATCGAGGGAGCGCACCACCACAATTTGCAGCACGTCCACGCCGAGTTCCCGCTGGGGACGTTCATCGGCGTGTCCGGTGTCTCGGGTTCGGGCAAGTCGTCACTCATTCACGGCATCCTGGCTCCCGAGCTGCTTCGCGTCCTCAACAAGGCGCACACGAAACCCCAGGACGTGGAATCCATCAAAGGACTGGAGCACCTGGACAAGGCCATCGTCATCGACCAGTCGCCCATCGGGCGCACGCCGCGCAGCAACCCCGCCACGTACACCGGCGTCTTCACCGACATCCGCGACATCTTCTCCTCCACGCCGGAAGCGAAGCTTCGCGGGTACAAAGCCGGGCGCTTCAGCTTCAACGTGAAGGGCGGCCGCTGCGAAGAATGCGAAGGTGACGGCCTCAAGCGCATCGAAATGCACTTCCTCCCCGACGTGTTCGTCACATGCGAAGTCTGCGGCGGCAAACGGTACAACCGCGAGACGCTGGAGATCACCTACAAGGGGAAGAATATCTCCGAGGCGCTGAACATGACCATCACCGAGTCGCTCGGGTTCTTCGGTGCCGTGCCGTCCATCAAGAATAAGCTCCAGACGCTCGAAGACGTCGGCCTCGGGTACATTCACCTCGGTCAGAGTGCGACAACGCTCTCCGGAGGCGAGGCGCAGCGCGTGAAACTGGCGACGGAACTGACGAAGCGCGCCACGGGCCGGACCTTCTACATCCTGGATGAACCGACGACGGGCCTGCACTTCGACGACATTCAGAAACTGCTGGAAGTCCTTCAACGCCTGGTTGAGAAGGGCAACACCGTCCTCGTCATCGAGCACAACTTGGACGTCTTGAAGTGCGTCGATTACATTGTTGACATGGGTCCGGACGGCGGAAGCGGCGGCGGAACGGTCGTAGCCGTCGGCACGCCCGAGGAAGTCGCGCAGGTGAAGGGCAGCTACACGGGACAGTACTTACAGAAAATGCTCCAGAAGACGACTGCCCAGAAGCCCGCACCAGGTCCGAAGAAGAAAAGCTGACCATGCTCCCCGCCGTCCTGTTCGCCGTCGGCGCCGCACTGTGCCTGTGGTACGGGTACATGCGCTACGTGGAGCCGCAAATCCTCACGCATACGCGGTATCCGCTGCGGCTGCCCCTGCCGACGATGCGCATCGCCATCGTCACGGATTTCCACGCGAAGCCGACCAAGGGCGCCCGGTTCTTCCAGCGGGTCGTCAATGCCGTCCAAGCTTCCTCCCCCGATCTCATTCTCCTCGGAGGAGATCTCCTGGATCAGTTGGATTCCTCCCTTGAGGCCCTGGAGCCGCTCCGGCAACTCCGCGCCCCGTTGGGGGTCTATTCGGTCCTCGGGAATCACGACACCGGCGCGATGGATCCGAACATCACCGAGCCCCTGCCGATGCACCCTTTGACGGAGAAACTCGTCGCACATCTCGAGAACTTCGGCATCGCCATGCTACAGAACCGCCATGTTGTGCTCACGCACAACGGACGATCCTTCGCGCTCGCTGGCATCGGGGACATCTGGAGCAAGCACCATGACTTGGAACTGGCGCTGAAGAACGTGCCGGCGGATCTCCCTGTCCTCCTGCTCTCGCATAATCCGGACATCGCGGCGGACCCACTGTCGAAGCGCGCCTGCCTCATCGTGAGCGGACACACGCACGGCGGGCAGTTCCGCCTCCCCTTCTACGGCCCGCTTCCCAACCTCCGCACGGTCATCGGGAAAAAGTTTGATCAAGGCCTTTTCCCCGTGTGGGAGAGCACGACGCTGCTCATCAGTCGCGGCGTGGGAGAAGCGCTGACGCAGGCCCGCCTCCTCGCATGGCCCGAAGTCGTGACGGTGGACATCACGTCAACGAACAGCTGAAGCCGGGCTCTGCCCGGCTGGAAGCTATCTTCTTAGGGAAGGGTGGGCCCGTGGGAGTACCTAAAGGTATTGCGCATCAAGCCACTCGCCCGCGGCTCGCGAGCTTGCTGCTGGGAAGGACACCGTAGGTGGCCCTTCCATGCCTCTCACTTCTTCCATTTGATACTGCAGCCGATGGCGTTGGCCTCCTCCTTGGGAGGCTTCTGTCCGGCAATCACGGCTTTGATGGCATCCGAGAGGTTGCGCTCCGTCACTTTCTCGGGCTCCTTCCAGTTGTCGTCCACCCGGCCTTTGTATCGGAGCTTCCGCTCCGCGTCGAAGACGAAACAGTGCGGCGTGCACAGCGCTCCGAAGGACTTGGCCACCTCCTGGCTTTCGTCGTAGCAGTACGGAAACGGGAAGGCCTTCTGCTCGGCGCGCACTTTCATCTCCGCGAAAGAATCGTCGGGATAGTCGGTGGCGTCGTTGCTGCTGATGAGGACGAACGCCGCCCCGCTCTTGCCGTACTTCCTCCACAGTTCGATGATCCGGTCTTCGTACGCCTGAGCGTAGGGACAGTGATTGCACGTGAAGATGACGACGAGGGCATTGTCCCTGATGGCCGACGAGTCGACGGTCTGGCCGTCTACGGACGGAAGCGCGAAGTGCGGAATAGGCGCCCCGATGGGGAGTTTCACGGAATTGTCGTTGATGAGGACCATGATGGAAGAATGAATGAATCAGGAAGAGTATAGATTCTTCCTCGATCATAGCCGAATACCGTATTTCGAATTTCGTCTTTCGCCGAGATACGGTATTCGATATACGAAATTCGCTCTGGTACGCTCTTCGCACTCTCTTTTCTCATACCTCTTGCAACGACACTTCACCGCCACCGCCTTCGTCATCGACTCGAAGAACCGGGTGCTTCTGCTCTGGCACAAGCGCCTGCAGCGGTGGATGCCTCCCGGGGGCCACGTGGACCCCGACGAGACGCCGGAAGACGCGGCCAAGCGCGAGTGCAAGGAAGAGACGGGCTTGGATGTGGAAATCGGAGGCGAGGCGCAGGACGACTTGTTTGCGAGGGACCCCTCCGAAGGTCGCATGTTGAAGAAACCCATCGCGATGCTCCTGGAAAATATTCCCGCCAGCGAAGAGCGAGGGGAACCCGAGCATCAGCACATGGACTTCCTCTACGTGGCGCGGCCATTGGACGAGTCTCAGGCCACGACGCTGGCAGAAGCCGAGGCACGGGAAATGCGGTGGTTCACGAAGAAAGAAGTGCAGACGCTCGATGAAACCACCGAAATCTTCTCGAATGTAAAAGCCTATATTTTGGCTGTCCTGCCCTAAGAAATGAACTTCCGATAGCCTATTCAACAGCTTGGAGAGGGCGTAGAATTGGGTATCCGATGACGTGGACCTCCTTCCAGCGGCTCCTCGATCGCTTCTCCGACGCCGATCAACGCCGGATCCACAAGGCGTTTGAGCTCGGGGACAAACTTCACCAGGGACAGAAACGGAAGTCGGGAGAGCCGTATTTCATGCACCCGGTCGCTGTTGCCCAGATGCTTCTGAATGTGGGCGCGGACCCAGATACCATCATCGCTGCCCTCCTGCACGACACCGTCGAGGACACGCCGATCACCCTGGAGGAAATTGACGAGCAATTCAACGGCGACGTCCGCAAGCTCGTGGAAGGAGTCACGAAACTCTCCTCCGCGGAGGTGGCCGCCAAGCCCGGCCTCGACGAACAGATCGAGACGCTGAGAAAAATGTTCTCCCTCATGGAGGACGACGTCCGCATCATGGTCATCAAGTTGTTCGACCGCCTGCACAACATGCAGACGCTGCAGTACCTCTCGCTGGAGCGGCAGCAGGCGATGGCGAAAGAGACGATGGATGTGTTCGTGAAAATCGCCGACCGCCTCTCCATGCAGCAGTTGAGCTACGATCTGGAGGGAATGTGTCTCGCTGTGCTGGATCCCGTACTACATAAACAACTCGACGACCAACATAAGAAGAACGTCCGCCTGAGCAAAAACATCATTCCCACGATGCAAAAGGTCCTGGAGGTTTCTTCAGCGCCACTCGCGAAAAAAACGGACCTGACGATGGAGGATCAATCATGGGAGAAACTGAAGATGCAGTTGGAAGCCGCGGGCTCGGTTGTGACGGGCCTCTCCATGCTGACCATCGTCTTCGTGTGCCCAAACCGGGAGGATTGCTATCAAATTCTCGGCGTCTTGCACGGCCTATGGCCCCGGGAGACGAACTCCTTCCAAGACTTCATCAACGCGCCAATGATCAACGGTTACCGCGGCCTCCACACCACGGTGATTCTGGAAGACGGCACCCGCATCCGCTGCAAAATCCGCACGCAGGAGATGCATCAGTACGCCATCAGGGGCGTGACCACCCTGTGCTTCAGCGGGAAGAAGACGGCGTTCGACACGCTGCTGCCATGGACGAAGCGCATCGCGTCTCTCACCCAGGATTCCAAGGACCGGAGCGCGGAATTCTGGCAGAGTTTGCAGAACGACATTCTGGGAGAATCCATTACCGTCCATGGTCCAGGCGACCAAATCGTGCAGCTACCAAAGGGATCCACGGCATTGGACGGGGCATTCTTCGTTTTCCAGGACAGCGCCCTGTCCCTCAACGCCATCAAGATCGACGGGCAGGACGCCCGTTTCAGCACGCCTATCACGCATGCCGTGTCCATCGACGCGACCTTCAGCCGCAAATGGACGGTGCAGCGTGAGTGGCTCCAGTGGGTGCAGAGCGGGTACGCCAAAGCAAAAATTCGCGGCGCCCTCGCCTCGCAATCTACCAAGGACAAACTCGCCATCGGCAGGCAGATGCTCCAGGAAACCATGCTCGAACGGCGACAGGGATTCTTGGAGGAATTTTCCGCATCATCGCTCGAGAAGAATCTCCCCGCCACGGGCTACGATTCGCTATCGGACATCTTCATCGCCATTGCCGACGGGCACGTGGAGCCCCGTGAAATTTCCGAATCACTGTTCGCCAAGCAATCACCCGCCCCCGAGTCCGACCGGTCATTCGCGCTCACCTTCTCTCACCAGGCATCGCAGAACAACGTGGAAGAAATCACAAGGTTGTTTCAGAAATACGCCAAGCAGACTCGTTCGATCACAGTGAAAACCGACCCGAAGACGCAGGATCAGAAGTACGCGGCACGCCTGGTTCTCACGCCTCAGGAACAGACCACTATGGCCGCGGACCTGTCGTCTGCCGGGCTCAACAACGCCACGCTTACCCCATCGAAGGCCCGCATCAAGTACGTCATCACGATTGCGGCGCTCATCGTTCTGTGGGGCTTGGACCCCACCATGGCTAGCCTTGTTCTGGACCATTACGACGTCTCCTCCATCGATCTCACCATCATCCGTTTCTGGTCCCTCACACTCCTGAGCGGCATCTTCCTGCTGCGGTCCAATCTCCAAAACCCGTTCTCGCAGTCGCGCATCTCCATCAAGAACTCTTCTCTCTGGATCTCCGTACTGCTGCTCATCGGCGTTTCGCTCTCCACCTACGTTTCCCTCCGGGACACGGCCCCGTCGCACTACACCATCCCGATGACGGCCGCCGGCATCCTCCTGACGAGCATCGTGAACCGCAAGCATTGGAAGATTCTCCTGCTCACGTGGACGCTGCTCATCCTCGGGACGTTCCTCCTGGGCGCATACACGCCGAATTGGCCGGTCTGGAGCATCGTCTCCACGCTCGTCGCCGTCGGGTGCTTTACGGCATTCTCCGTCGTAAGCGAGCGATACAAGCGTCAGGAGCACGTGGATGCGAGAGCGGCCCAGTATTTCTTCGTGCTCTCGCTCCTGGGCGCGGTGCTCACGCTGCCGCTACTCCCCTTCTCGGATTTCGCCTCCCATGACTGGAGCGACATCGGCGCCATGGCCATCTTCGCCGTTCTGTTCACGGGGTTCCCCTACTACATTTACTACTACTTGCTCTCGCACCGCGAGATCGACTTCGTCCTGCGGTACTCCTTCTTGATCATCCCCGTCACGATCCTGAGCCAAGTACTGCTTCTGCGTCAGATGTCCCTCGTCACGATCATCGCGGGCATCCTCGTGAGCATCGGAGCGCTGCTGCCGCTCTTCGCGAAAAGCGAGGTGAAGCAACTCTGAGTATCAACGAGAGTTTGCGACGTCTTTCTGAATCTCATCCCAGATACGTGCGCTGCTGTTTTCGACTTCATCGATGTCACCGGACATCCATCCCCATTCAGGGATGACAAACGTACTCGAACCATTGATCACTCGAGGGGAACGGGGACCGTCGGGATTCACATCGTGCGCGACGAGTGAGCAACCGCGAGCTCTGAAAAAGAGATCACTCGCCTCGTTGCCTCCCACTGAAGAGTGGCCGATATAGCGGCCCGCAAGTCTGAGCGCTTCCAATCGGTAGAGCAGGATATCCGTGACATGGGGGGTATCTGCCATCTCCCGGATAGCCTCAGCGAAGAGGCGGTGTCCTCCATACTTCGCGCAAGATTGAATCGTATCGAAGTACAGGAGTTCGTGGACGTCATTTTTCAGGTTAAGGAAGTGACCCTGATTGGGGTAATTCATGGGTCCGCCCGTTACGCCATGGGACAAGAGCTGGCTGATTTTCCCGTGATACGGGGTTCCCGGTTGTCGCTTGTCTATGTCCATCGGGGGTCGCAGCCACGTCAGCCAGGCAAGCACTTGCTGGGCATCGTCGACGAGCATCCTGCCTTGGTAGCTGCCACCAGAATCATCACCCGTTTCCGCCAGGCGAAGATCCATTTCCATCTGTTCAACTACAGAAGGTTGTGAGACGCCATTGGCATCAATCTGAGGCTCATCGAAACGGAAGACCATTCCGCCCTCTCTTGTTGCCTCTCGGAATCCTGCACGGTTATCCAGCGCCAGGAGCGCCATGACGTTCTCGTCGTACCACGCTTTGTTGTAGGCGTCTCCAATCCCTCCCGGACGACGGAGATCCTCTACGGTGATTGGGGCAATTTTCGCATTTCGCACCCGCTCCAATTGCTCTCTCTTTCTCAGAGCATCAGGCGACAACGGCGTCGTAGGGCTAGGGGGCTTGAAGATTTTTTGCGCGGCTTCTGCTGATAGTTTTTTTATGATATCCACATCGTCTCCTTTAGGGACGGACGGTGAACGCGGGCTTTGCCCCCCCTCTGGAGGTCTGGAGGGATTGTCTGGGCCGGAATCCGCAGGGCGATCGGGAGGCATGAATTCGTATTCTAAGGCAAAAAAAGGATGCGGCGGGGGGAAAAAAGTCTACGGAAAATACTGTTGTTATGCAATAGCATCGTCTTTTAGCAATTTTGGCTTCAGGCGGCCTCAGGCAGCGGGTTGTTCCTGCCCACTAGCCCAGAAATTCCCCATGACGCGCGCAACGGCCGTCTGCACGGCAGCACTCAAGCGAGCCGCGAAATGACCAAATTCCCCGCCGGGGTTCTTTTCTCTCACCAGGGCCTCCACAGCAATGCGTGCGGCTTTTTCGATGAAGTCGCTCGCCACTTCGTCTTCTCGCATTCCCATGCGGGATGCGAGAGCGCGACCCATGGTCTGGTCTCCAGAAGACTGGTTCAACAGCATCTCTACGCGCGCGCTGGTTTCACGCACCACCACCTCACAGAGATACCGGGCATCGTCTCCAACTCCCCGCTCCACGTGGTTTGTTCCCAAACTGTTCAGCGGCGTCATGGGGAAATCGTGGCTCTCCGGTGTGTCCGTTCCCGCCGCAGGCACGCCAATGGCGCGTCCGGCGTCAGGATTCACGTTCTTGGTCCGACGCGCAGCGCGGGTCCCACGAGTCACGCGCCCGCCCGCCAAGCCGCCGCCGACAGCAGTCGGCGATTCGAGGGGGCCAGAGAACGATGATCCTGGAGTATTCATGATGAAAATTCAGAGTCGCGCTATTATTATTCCACTGTATCCAAAGTCAAGAAAAAACGCGAGGGTCTGCGGGATTATCCGATTGTACCGATACAGCTGTGCACGATTGTGGTGACGGTTAACCTGGGGTATTGTTTCTCACTTTTATGCCCGACTTCTCCAAACGCGAACTTCTGGGCGAGATGGTCGCTCATAAGAGCTACACCCCCCAAGGGCAGCGGCAGCTCGCCGATTACATCGCCACGCTCGTGAATCGCAAAGGACTTGGCGACGCCAAGGTCGTGGATTACCCCGCCGACGCGAATTTCCACAACGTGGACCGCGACGCGCATCCCGCGAACGTGGTCATCGACATCGGACAGGGCACGGAGGAAACGATTCTCTGGCACGGCCACATCGACACGGTCCCGCCGCCAACGGGCCGCCCGAACTTTCCCCGCAACCCGCATCAGCTGATATCGGATCCGAATAACCAGGAAGTCGCGTACGGACTCGGATCCTACGACATGCTCGGCGGCGTCGCGGCGTTCATCCTCGCGCTGCGGAACATCAAAGTGGACACCTGCCGGAGAATCCGCATTCTGCTCGTGAGTTACGAGGAGGATCTCTCACAAGGGACGCACGCGGCGCTCCATCCGTCGAAAGATCTCGTCGGAGACGCGCATGGCATTGTCTCGACGGAAATTCCGGTCGGCGGAACCCTGAATGACGATCCGTTCCTCCTCATCGGCCGTCAGGGCCGGGTGGGCATGCAACTGGAAGTGCACGGACCGGGCATGCACATGGGAAGAGTGACGCGGGAGGCTCTCAAGCGCGCGCTGGCTCCCACCCGAGAAGGTCTTGTCCGTACGCGGTTGGGCGACATCTATCTCCCGGAGCATCCGGAGGATCACCTCAAGCTCATGCCGGAGTCCCTGGTGGTTCCCGGGCAGAACGGCTCGAATAAGATCAAGGCGCTCAGCGTCCCCCACGAACAAGGGATCTCACTGAATGTGAGTTACTCGAATCCGCACCTCGATGCGATGCAGATTCACGCCATGATGCGCGATGAAATCGCGCGCATCTTAGGGGACACCAACTTCGAGCTGCATCTTCAGGACCGCGGCGGCATTCCCACCACGAAGCCCTGGCTTGAGAGCCCGGGACATCCGTTCGTGCAAAACGGTCTCACGTACGCCAAGCAGGCGCACGGAAGAGACGTGAAGTTGCGGGCGGGCGGCGCCACGGCGGACGAGGCGATTCTCGTCCATGCCAAGAACATCCCCGCCATCGGCTTTCCGCCGATGGGAGAGGACGAACACCTGCCGGACGAACGAGTCAGTCTCTCGAGCATCGAGAAACACGTGGTGCCGTTCCTCCAGGGCATTGCCGCGCACGAGGGGCCGATTACCCGGAACAGATCCGCCGCGTAACGCCGCAAATGCCGTCGGCAGAGCCGAAAAAGAATGATACCCTTTTCGGGTCATGTTTGACCCCGTCGACCCCAAGCAGTCGTTTCCGGACCTGGAAACCGGCATCCTGAAGTTCTGGAGGGAGGAAGACACCTTCCAGCGGAGCCTGCATGCGCGCACGAAGCGCGATGACGATCCGTTCGACGACAAGAATGAGGCGACGGAGTCGTCCTTCCATTTCTACGACGGCCCTCCGTTCGCCACGGGTCTTCCGCACTACGGACACCTGCTCGCGGGGACCATCAAGGATGTCATCCCCCGCTACCAGACGATGCGCGGGAAGCGCGTGGAGCGCCGCTTCGGCTGGGACTGTCACGGTCTGCCCGTGGAGTACGAGATCGAGAAGGAGCACAAGATCGGCTCGCGCCAGGACATCGAGAAGATGGGCGTGGCCGCGTTCAACGCGCTCTGCCGGGGCACCGTCCTGCGGTACACCAAAGAATGGAGGAACACCGTGGAGCGCATGGGCCGCTGGGTGGACATGGACTGGGACTACCGCACGATGGATCCGGAGTTCATGGAGAGCATCTGGTGGGTGTTCCACAGCCTGCATGAGAAAGGCCTCATTTATGAGGGCCACAAGCCGATGCACGTGTGTCCGCGTTGCCAGACGCCCCTCTCGAACTTCGAGGTGACGCAGGGATACAAGGATGTCACGGACCAGACGGCGACGGCGCAGTTCGAACTGAACGACGAACCAAACACATTCGTTCTCGCCTGGACCACGACGCCGTGGACGCTGCCGGGGAATCTTTTCCTCGCGGTGAACCCGACGGTCACCTACGTCGCAGTGTCCGCGCGCGGGCAGACGTTCATCCTCGCGAAGGATCGCGTGGCCGATGTCTTCAAGAAGGAGGAGCACGCCGTGATACGCGAGATGTCCGCGAAGGACCTCATCGGGAAAACGTACAAACCGCTTTTCCCGTACTTCGCCGAACAGTATGGAGACTCCGTTTTCCGCATCGTCGCGGGGGACTTCGTCACCACGGAAGACGGCACGGGCGTGGTGCACATCGCACCGGGGTTCGGGGAGGACGACTTCAATGTCGGTAAGAGAGAAGGTGTGCCGCTGCTCCAGCACGTCGGCATCGACGGACGGTTCGTGAAGCAGGTGACGGACTTCGCCGGCCAGGACGTGAAGCCAAAAGATGACCCGTCAAAGATGGATAAGAAGCTCATTGAATGGCTGAAATCTCAGAACAAATTATTTACTCAAGAATCCTACCGCCACAGCTACCCACACTGCTGGCGCTGCGACTCCCCTCTCCTGAACTATGCCACCTCGTCGTGGTTCGTCGCCGTGGAGAAGATCAAGGCGCAGATGCTGAAGGCGAACGCGAAGACGAACTGGGTGCCCGATCACATCCGCGACGGACGCTTCGGCCGCTGGCTGGAAGGCGCGCGTGACTGGGCCATCTCCCGCAACCGGTACTGGGGCACTCCTCTCCCCATCTGGCGCAACTCGTTGACGGGCGACATCGAAGTGATCGGCAGTCGCGAGGAGCTAGTGAAGAAAGCTCCGAAGCGATTCACCACCGTCACCGTGCTCCGCCATGGAGAGAGCGAAGGCAACGTGGTCCCGAAGTATCAGGGCGAGCTCCCGGGGACGGACCTGACGAAGAAAGGAAAAACGCAGGCGAAGGCCGCAGGAACCTTCCTCAAAGAGTCCAACGTGGCACACGTCTACGCTTCCCCTCTCGCGCGCACGCAGCAGACCGCCGCCATCGTCGCCAAGGAAACGAAAGCCGATGTGACGACGGACGACCGATTGCGCGAAGTACGGTTCGGTGAATATGAAGGCAAGACCGTGGACTTCAGCGATCTCGCGTTCGTGAAGGCGCGCCGTGCACACAAGCTGGAGACGCAGCAGGTGGAGAGCATCTACCATTTCCCCGGCATGGAGACGTGGGGAGAGGTCCATGGCCGCGTGACGGCGTTCCTTCAGGAAATCCTGTCCAAACACCGCGGAGAACACATCGTCCTCGTCACGCACGCGGACCTCGTGCTGAACATCAAGCATTTCTTCCAGGGAACGGAGCCCGCAAAACTCTACGAGCAGCCGTATCCCACGTTCGCGGAGCCCGTCACTTTCTACTGGGACCATCACACCGGAGCACAGCTGGACCTCCATAAGGAGCACATCGACGAACTTACCTGGGAATCCGACGAGGGCCCGGTGACCGAGGTGACGTTTGTGCGGCACGGGGAGATTGATCCGAACGTGCAGGAAATGCTGCCGCCGGATCCTGAGGTGTCGCTGAACGCGAAGGGCCGCGAACAAGCGCGTGCGCTTGGCAAGAAGCTCAAGGGCGAACACTTCGACGTCCTCATCTCCTCGTCGCGCCGCCGTGCGGTGGAGACCGCGGAGATCCTGTCGGAAGAACTCGGCATACCGCTCTCCGACAAGTGGGACCTTCTCCGTGAGCGAGACTGGGGATCCTGGTGCGGCATGACCTATCAGGAGGTGCGCGAGAAGTACCCATCACCGAACGGCACGACATTGCCGGGTTTCAACGAGGCGACGCCGGACGGAGGGGAAAGCCTGGACGCCATTCGCCGACGCGCAGCCGACGCCGTGGCGAAACTCCAGGCGGAATTCCCGGGGAAGCGCGTGCTCGTCGTGAGCCACTCCGCCTTTCTCCGCGTTATCCGCACGCATGTGGAAGGTCTCAGCGTCCGGGAAGGCGTCGCGCTCACGGGCATCAACAACGCCGAGACGCTCACGTACAAGTTGAAACCCCGTTTCCGCCGCATCCCCGACGTGTTGGACTGCTGGTTCGAGAGCGGCTCCATGCCGTACGCGCAGATCCACTACCCGTTCCATCCGCGTTTCCACCTCAAGGGAAAGAAGAAGGTGTCGCCGCCGCCCACGTTCCCCGCCGACTTCATCGCCGAGGGAATCGACCAGACGCGCGGCTGGTTCTACACGCTCACCGTGCTCGGTACCGCCCTGTTCGGCCAGAGTCCGTTCAAGAACGTGATCGTGAACGGCACGGTGCTGGCGGAGGACGGCAAGAAGATGAGTAAACGCCTGAAGAACTACCCCGAGCCGCTGGCCGTGGCGAACAAGCACGGCGCGGATGCCGTGCGCTTCGCGCTCATGAGCTCCCCGGCCGTCCGCGGCGACGACCTGCGGTTCTCGGAGAAGACCGTGGAGGAATGTCTGCGCAACGTGTTACTTCCGTACTGGAACACCTACGCATTCTTCGTGACGTACGCGAACGCCGCGGGATGGAAGCCGCAGGAGACGCGCGCGCACTCCTCGCACCCCCTGGACGTCTGGATCCGCGCGGAAGTGCAGGACTTGGTGAACCGAATGACGGAGCAGATGGAACGCTACGATCTCTCAGCCACGTGCGGCGAGCTCCTTGAAACGATCGATGCGCTCACGAACTGGTACGTCCGCCTGTCGCGACGGCGCTTCGCGGGCAAAGCGGGCATGCATGACGACATCGGCAGCGGGCAGGAAGGCGATCGCATCGACGCGCTCAACACGCTCTACGACGTGCTGCTCACACTGAGTCAGGTCCTCGCCCCGTTCACGCCCTTCATCACCGAGGCGGTGTATCTTAACCTCGCGCCGACGCCGCATGGATCCGTACATATCACCGACTGGCCGGAAACGCGCGAACTGAAGAAAGGCGAGCAGAGCCTTCTCTCGGCCACGCGTTTGCTGCGCACCATCGTGTCTTTGGGGTTGAAGGTGCGGGCCGACGCGAAGATCAAAGTGCGCCAGCCGCTCGCGAAGGCGGTGGTGGCCGTCCCCGCATCACTTCGCGTCCACGAATTGTCCGGGGAGGAGATTTCCCTTCTCCGGGAGGAGTTGAACGTGAAGGAAATCGAGATGGTCGATGACCCGGGCTCGCTCGCGCAGGCCATCGTCCAAGTGGATGCCCGGAAAGTGGGACCGCGACTGGGAGGCAAAGTGCAGGAGGTGATCCAAGCAGGAAAAAGAGGGGAGTTCGAGCAGAAGAAGAACGGCTCCGTCGTCATTCTCGGAGAGACGCTGTCGGCCGAAGAGGCGAAACTGGTGTACGTGGGCGTCGGCGGCGCGAACGTCGCGGCGGACCGGGGTGTCGTCGTCAGTCTGGATACAACGGTGACACCGGCTCTCGAAACGGAAGGCCTCGCGCGCGATCTCATCCGCGCGGTCCAGCAGCTGCGCAAGGACGCCGGACTCTCCTTCACGGATACCATTTCTCTTTCCATCGCCGGAGTAGACGACATCGTGTCCGCCGCCTCCGCGATGATCACCGAAGAAACGGGATCGATCCTCGCAGACAACGACGGCGAATCGCACGACGTGCTTCTCGGCAACCGCACGGCGACCATCCGCTTCCGCAAACGCTGATCATGTCATTGCCCATCCGCGTCCTCCTCCACGCCGTTCTCAACATTCTGCTGGTGTGGGCTCTCGCGCATTGGTTGGATCAGTACTTCTTCCTCGTCGGCGGGGCCGCCGCGTACGTCCTCGTGGGTTGCGTCCTTACGCTCTTGAACTTGTTGGTGCGGCCGATCCTGGATCTCCTCCTGTTGCCGTTACGCCTGCTCGCTTCGCTGCTCGCCTTCATCCTGGCCAATGCGCTCTTCCTCTGGCTGACCTTGGCGCTCGTGCATCGTATGGATGGAGACGTCGTCACGCTCACCATCGACGGTGGCATCGGAGGTTGGCTTGTGGTGGCCATCGCCTTGGGCATCGGCAACTGGGTTATCCGGCACCTTCTCCATGCACGCCGACGGACGGTCGTGCGGACCGTGCGAGAGAAGCCGACGACAGACAACGCCAGCTCATAAATCGGACTTTCGCGCAATATCCTGCAGCGTACAGACAGGTATAGAGTGCGCGCATGCACCGTGAGGAACGGAATCTTTGGGTGGCATCCCTGACCGCAGCGGTCGTCCTGATTGTCGTTCTCGTCTCCGCACAGGGCACGTGGGACGGCTCAACATCCAGGGCCGTCGCGGAGCCGTCTTCGCCGACGACGGGATCGTATTGTCAGTTCCTGAAACAGAAAGCAGATTCACTCAAGAACAAACCTGATGATGATCCGGCGAAGATCAAAGCGCAGAAGACCTACGAAGAGACGTGCAGCTGCAACATGCTGAACAAGAAGATCCAGGACGCGAAGCTGCTGGAAGATGATTCCAAGGATCGCATCGTGGCCATCTTGGAACGGAATTTCCGCGCAGCCGGCTGCGATCCGAATTTCCTGCCGCCCGAACCGACGCCTGAGCCGGAACCCACGCCTACGCCGACGCCACAAGCTTCTTCGGCGCACTCATCGGTTCCCCGACCGGCGAAAGATCTGACGTCCTACTGTCGTAAGAACTATCCCGTCAGCAGGGACAGCCGCGAGCGTGCGATGGTGGCGGCGCTCAAGTCCATCAAAAGGGATCAGTACGACCCTCGAAAAACGACGCTGAGCGCCCGTGAACAGGAATATCAGAAACTCCTGGAGCATTTCCGAAAACCGCTGACGGACTACTATTCGCAATACGGAACCCGGTGCGAATCGTTGGTAAACCTCACCTGCCAGGCAGAGATGCATCCTGTGCAGTATTGCGATGAGAACGGCATTTGCGGCAAATGGCGCTGCGAGCGTTTCGTGACGTATGCGAGTTTGGACCAGTCGTGCGAAGAGGACGGCCAACTGTTCCGATCCTGCGACGTGTACGACATGAAGAAGTGCGGCGTACAGACCTGTCTGCACGAAGCCACAAGAAAACAAGAGAATGCTACGAAACAAGCGTGCCCCATCGACAGCGTCCCGTACTGCACGACGGAAAAGTGCGACGACGTCGTCTGTCTCCCCGGCGTCCGCCGCCTGTCAGATCCGGACGGGCCCGGTGGGCAATCCCCCCTCAGTGAGTGCGATACATTCTTGAATGATTTGCGGACGAAAACCGCGTCGGTCGAGAAAGCGATGCAAGCCCTCGCATTGGTTCGGCCCACGAACGCCGCGGACGCCGCGAAGCCGGCGGCGGTAAAAGCCATTCAAGAGGCGGCGGCGAAGGTCTCTGAACTCCGAGCGGAACTGGTCTACCTTCTCGAAAAGACGCCCACCGCCTGTAACGCCCTGAAATTGGCCAGATTCGGAAATGAAGAAGCTCGCAATTGGCCAGCAAACCGGTGTTACTTGAAGCCATCATCCTGTCCGGATTCTTGCACGCTCTCGGATCCCTCCTGTCTTGAGCGCAAATTCCTACCCTACACCGTCCTTGCGAAGGACCCGAGGGAGACGAATTGCAGCGACGGCTACTCGGCATACCTCACGTGCGACATCTACGGCCGTTCGGGGTCGAATGATTGTTCGGGAAGCACCTTCGCCTGTCTCCGCGATGCGACGACGAAGGATGAGGAGCAAATCGGCTTCCGCTGCGTAGAAGAAATGCAGGGATTGGTATCATGCGATACAAAAGGCAAGTGTTCGCTGATGTGCGCCCTCAGAGGTAACCCGGAGGATAGTTCGGGAGGGCAGGGCACGCGGTCTTCTGCACGAGAGGCCGCACGGTCCTCCGCGCCGTTCAAATTGCCGAACGATCTCAAGGCATGCCTCACCGTGCCGGGTCTCGTGGAGCCCCTGAGGAAGGAAGTAGAGCGGGTGATGACCCAGACGGACATCGCCACGCAGCAGCGGTCGGGTTTTGCCGAATTGAAAACCAGATTCACCCGGTACCGGGCGGAGCTCGTGAAGCACGGAACGCTTTGCAACTGCAAAGCCATGCAGGACGCGCAGAATGCCATGTCCCCGACCGATCCTGACTACGCGAAGTTGGAAGCCGCGCTCGTGTCCCTCAACTGCACGTACCGGACGGACGGTAAGGGCATCGAGGGCAGGCCGGACGACTGCAAGAAATTCCCCGGAACGGTGCCGTACGTCCGTTGCAGTGGAAACCTGGAGGACGGCTCGGGCTGCCAATGGGATTGCCAGGTGCCGAACGTGATCTCCGTCATGGCGCCGGAACAGACCTGCAAGACCGGCACCACGAAGCGGGAATGCATCATCAACGATGGCCTGCCCGTGGACTGCAAAGACAACTGCGTGGCTCCAGCGAATCGTCCCAATGACGCGCGCATGCCCTACTGCACCGTCGACTATCTGTCGGGCATCTCAGACTGCTCGCAGGCAGCGAAGCCGGTCTGCGGATACGGCTGCGTCCGCAAACCCCTCAATCAACGCAAAAACGCTGTGAAGACGGCGGGTGCGAAATCCTCGGTCCCCTGGAAGGACATCGACCCGAAGAAGGTGAAGAATTTCTGCAGGGATTACTACGCTCCGACCAGGCTGCACTACCAACAGATGCTCGTCGCGGCCTTGAAAAAGGCCGGATCCGTGAAGGAAACCCAGAAGCAGACGAATCCTGCGGTCCTGAAAGCACAGGAGACGCTCCGTGACTTCACCATGAACAACTACAAGCAATGCTTGCCGGAGAAGTGGAACCAGAACAGCTGGCTCAAGTCGACGGCGTGCTCGGATACGCTGCCCTCCTTCACGACGCCCGTCGCCATCTGCACGAGAAACGTGGATCTCAAACTGGTATGCGGAGATCACAAATGTGCGGATGACTTCGTGATGTACGACACGGGGAAGGCATGCACCGCGAAGGACAACAACCAGAAGAATCCGCGTCCCGGAACGCTCCATCGCGCGTGCTTCCTGACCGGACCCGAATCCTGCGGCGCGGAGTACTGCCTGCATAAACCGACCCAGAATGAACTGGATACCCAAGGCGAGATCATCGAAGACTGGCCGAGACTCACCTGGTGCGGCAACCCGACCAGGCCCATGAACTACGGTAAGTGCATGCCCTGGAGCTGGCCGGTCTTCAAGTGATCACCGGGACGGCCGGTGTGCCGCGACGAACACGGCCCCTGCCACGATGATGACAGCCGCGGCAACGAAGAGCGGCGTGACGGCCGCGAAGCGCGCGGCGATGAGACCGGAGAGTACCGGGGGCAACGCTTGCCCCAGCGCGGCAACGCTCGCGTTGATGCCGAGGATCTCCCCCTGCATGCGAGGGTCGGCCTTGTGGCTGAGGAACGCCATGAAATTCGCCTGCGTGAGTCCGTTGAAGATGGCGAACACCGGCACCGTGAGCAGCAGCCATGCCCAGGACCAGGGAATGAGTAGGAACAGCATCAGAATGCCCGTGATGGGCATGGCCACGTTCAGGACGGACCGCTCTCCGTAGCGCTTCGCCACCAGGCGTGTCACGACGGCCTGCGTGAAGACGATCCACAATCCGATGTACGCGAAGAGGTCGCCGATATTCCCTTCCGAGAAGGAGAACTGCGCGATGAGATAGACGCCGAAGAAGGTCGTGAAGAACGTGAACCCGGAGACGTACAGGAAGTTGGTGAGGAAGAGCATGCGCAGTTCCTTCAGTCGGAACGCGTCGGCGATGTTCTTCAGCGACTTGCTCCACGTCAGCTTCCCCGTCGTACGATGCAGGTTCGTCTCGCCGAACCAGAAGATGACGAAGAGCATGTTCAGGACGCTCAGGATGGCGGCGAACCAGAACGGCGTGGCCGCGTTGAACCACGGGAGCACCGACGGATCCGCCAACTTCCCTCCGATGAACGGCCCGATGATGAACCCCAAGCCGAACGCCGCGCCCATGAGCCCGAAATTCTTCGCCCTGTTCGTGGAATCGCTCACGTCCGCGATGGCCGCCTGCGCCACGGAGATGTTGCCTCCGGTGATGCCGTCCAGGATGCGGGAGAAGAACAGCAGGGGAATATCCCTCCAGAGAATCGCCAGGGCGAAGAGAACGTACGACAGTGCCGTGCCCGCCAGGGAGAACGCCAGCACCGGTCTCCTCCCCGCCTTGTCGGACAACTGACCCAAGATGGGCGCCGCGAAGAACTGCGCGATGGGATACGCCGCCGTCAGTAATCCAAGGAGCAAGTATCCCTGTTCCAGCGACCAACCCGCCGGCAACAGGTAGTGCGGCGATTCCGGGTTGGCAAGCAGCTGCGGGATGACGGGCAACAGGATCCCGATCCCGAGCATGTCGAGAAAGATCGTGAAGATGACGATGGAGATGTGGCTGCGACGGGCGGTGGCGTCAGACATGGGCGCGATCGTACATTGAGGTCGCGCGGATCGAAATGTTTTTTCATCCCCTTGACTCCGGCCTTTCTCCGGTTATCATTTCGACAACTATCGAAATGTCGAAATGTTAGACGACCTGTTCAAAGCGATGGCGGACCCGACGCGGAGATCCATCCTGCGGATTCTACGCAAGCGCGACCTCAACGTCTCCCAGCTCCGGCAACGTGTGCGCGTGACAGGGCCCACCCTCAGCCATCACTTAGACATCCTGAAGCGCGCCGACCTGGTGGTGACCGAACGCCGCGGGAAGTTCATCGTCTATTCCGTGAACACGTCGGTGTTCGACGATATTGTACAAAATTTGTATTCATACTTTTCCTCCTAAAATTATGGAAAAGTCACACTCCCCTTCAACATTCTCCCCCTTCGTGTGGGGACGTTCCCTGCTCATTGCCGGGATGTTTGCCATGGGCATCATCCTCTACCCCTCGCTGCCGGACACCATCCCCACGCACTGGGCTCTCGACGGCACCATCGACGGCTGGTCCTCCAAGCAGTTCGGCACGTGGATCGCCCCGGGCGTCGCGCTGGCGATCACGCTCCTGTTCCCGCTGTTGCGCCGCATCGATCCGTTCCGCGACCGGTACGCGCAGTTCCGACGCGCGCTGGACACCATCCAGTTCCTCCTCGTCGCCTTCTTCGCCTTCGTCTTCATTCTCCAAATGCGCTCTACGCTTCTGCCAGATGCCGCTGGTGAAATGTCCCGCTGGCTGCTGGTGGGCCTGGGACTCTTCTTCGCGATCTTCGGCAACGTCATGGGGAAGATCCGACAGAATTACTTCATCGGCGTCCGCACGCCCTGGACGCTCTCGAATCCGGAGGTGTGGGTCCGGACGCATCGCTTCACGGGCAAGGTATGGGTGGTCGGCGGACTCGCGTTCTCCGTGCTCGCCTGGCTCGGCTACGCGACGAACGGGTGGGCGCTGGCCGGGATGATCCTGCTGCTCGCCTTGGGACCGGTCGTGTATTCGTACGCGTCGTACCGCGCGTTATCGGCGTGAGCCTGCGCCGAAACACGAAGCGTACTCAAGGAAGTTGTGGAGCTGAACAAAAAGGGAGATACTCCCGCTCCTATGGCCAGCATTCAGAAGCTGATCGCCCATCTTAACGAAGACGTCCCGGCGGAATCCCAAATTACGGCTGAACGCGCGAGAGAGGTCCTGGAACTGCCGGACTTGATTTTGAAGAGGCTTTACGCGCGCCGTCGCATGCTCCGCGAAAGACTGGCTGAAACCGTAGGCAGCAACGACGCCGGAGATGAAAATCCGCCACAAGGCGCCGCGAACAATGACGGGGAAAAAGGGCATGGTGGCCAAAACGGTGATGGACAAGATCATGACATTCCTCCTCCTGTCGCCGCGCCTAAAGCATCTTCGCGCTCATTGCTCTATCCCGCACCGGTAGTAGCAGCGGTCCTCGACGTAATGGAACTTCCTGCGAGCGCGCGTCACGGCTTCCTCTCTGCGACGAAAATACAACACGGTCAGCTACCGGGATGGAAGAAGCACGTGAACCATCAGGCATTGCCGACCAACCCCGATGAACGGCGGCAGGCCCTTCAAGCGCGTCTGGAATCACTTCCGGATTCACTGATTCCGCCCGAAGCTCCGGACCGGTTGCGAACCGTCGTCCTCGAAGCGCGCGCTGTCCTCGCTCGTGCGCTTGAGCAAAAAGCTGTCGGCGGCAAACGTGCTGATGACGCTTCTCCGCCGAACGGCAACGGAGAGCCCTCGGCCGCCGTAGAGGGAGAAGACGATGAAAGTACGCCTCCAGGAAGTGTTGATGACGTTCCGGCCAACGGAAAAGCTGTTACGGACACGAAGGACGCCAAAGAAGACGATGGAGATGCTGCTGAGGAGGATGACGAGACCATCAATCCAGCCGGAATGAATGACAAGCCTCTCGGAAGAGCCGGTGCGCAGAAGGAAGAAGCAGAAGAATTGCCCGAGCCGAAGCAACGCCGCTGGACGGACGAAATGCGGCAAGCCCTCCTCGCGCTGCGAGAGGATCCGGAGGCGGGGGGTGTGTTTGACGCGCTTCGTGATGAACTGAAATGGGGGCCGCGCACTCTCTCTACGAAAGGGACGCCATTGACCAAGGCACCGCTTGAGCGAGCGCTCGAGACGCTCCGCCGTGTGGATCCAAAGACGCGCACCCGGGATGAGAACGAACGCATTGGGAAAATTTGCAAAGCTCTGGAGCAGGTGATTCTTGCCCGAAATGCCAAGCGCCTTGCTGAAGAGAAAGCCGCGAGAGACGGTGAATCACCCACAGGGGGCACTGGAGCCCGAAAGAATCCTGATGGCCGGCGGTTCTTCACGCCTCACAGGGAGACGCCACAACCTGCTCCTCAACTGAGTGAAGAGGGCCGCCGTCGCTTCGTCCTCCAATGCGCGGCAGCTGCGAACGTGCATGCCGCGACGTACGAACAGCTCCCGAATCAGTTCGCCATAAAAGTGGCCGATGCTGCGAGGCTCCAGTGCCGCCGCCTGGCGAACAACAAGCAGGATCGCGAGGCGGCGCTCTTCAAGCATCTCCCCCGGCTCGTGAGACAAGCGCTCGACGACTACAAGAGAGGATCCGGGAGCATCGAAAACTTCGTCAGCACCAGGGTGACATCGGGCATCGATACGTTAGCTTCCGAAGCTTAGAACTGCACCGGGATGCTGACACTCTGCGCGTACTGCGGTTCGCCGGAGGGGTTGTCTTTCTCCAGCACAAGCGTGCCGGTGGTCGTGGCAGGAGTGGCGAACGTGAGCGTGGCCGTGAAGGGCACGAAGTCCGTCGTCATCCAATCACCTGACGCGGTGGCCGGACCTTGCGCGAGCAGGTTGCCGTTGCCATCGAGGAGCTTCACCGGGAACGACGCTTCGAAGTACCAGCCGGCTGCTTCTCCGGTCAGCGTGAGCGGAGACGTGACGACGCTGTTCGGCTGAGGGGACGTGAGGACTACGTTGGGGTTGGACGACACAGACGCGCTGCTCACCGCGGCTGCGGAGGAGGAGGACGCTTGCAGAGGATCCGGAGCCGTGGCCTTGGGGGCGCAGGCTGCAAGCAAGGAGGTGGTGGCGAGGAGAGACGTGACGAGGAGGGGGTGCTTCATAGTTCCCTCAGCATCCGCCGGTTTTTGATTTTGCGCAATCATTTTGGGTTTTTCATTTATATCAAGAGTAGAAGCATGAACATTTTATGTATTCATGTTCAAATTATGTATTCTAAAATCCTCGCTCACCGCATGGCATGTTCCGGCACGCAGTCTCGAATGAACTCTGCATGCACAGGGTTTGCGAAATCGAGCCTGAGACGGCGGATCATGTTCTTGATCCACCCCGGTTCCGCTCGCTCTGCCCTGACGAGACTTTGGCGAATGCGCAGCGCGGCGCACAGCTCGGCATCGTACTGACCGAGTTCGATCAGAAGATTCCGGAGAAACGCCGTCAGGTGATGTGTCTGTTCGAATCCTCCTCTGCGGTCTGGATTTTGAATATATGGACTGCCGCGAAACAGAGCCAATGCTTTGGAACGCATGAACGGCTGCAAGTTCCGTATTGCCTTCGCTCCATTCGCCCCCATCATGGATACATGAACCGCACTCAGAAGTTGCCCGTACTGGGTCATGCCATGATTCCCGAGCTCGTTGCCTTTCCACGTCCGACACACATCCGGCTGCTCGGGCTTCCCGTGCAGATCGCAATCGAACGTTCCTGACTTATTGGGCTTCAAATGGGGGCAAGGTTCCCCCGCCTGTTTCGTGAACGTCGTATGCACGGTATGGCGGGTGTCCTCGACGCCGTCATAGATCGCCTTCGGAACAGGGACGTTTTCTACCAAGAAAGCGACACAGCAGACCCCGCACTGGCAACAGTCGCCCTTGTCACGACAGGCCTTGATCTCCCGCTCTTGAAAAACTTTCAGGGACACCGATGCGGCAGGTCCGTTTTTCATGGCGGCCTATGATCGTCCTGAAATACTCGAAATTCAATGAGATCCGGCGAGCGAGAAATGGCCACCTTTGATCAATTTTAGTGTTCTGGTTTTTTGGCTGATCTTAGAGATCGGCATAACTGATGAGCTCCACCTTTCGATCGCGCAATAATTCCGGAATAGTGGGGTCCAGAAGCATGTTCAGTTCGGTCTGCCGCTGGGGGTCCAAATCGAAGGGCGTGCCGTAGGCGGTCATGCTGCCGGGATGCGTCATCAGTTCCGTCGTGCCATCGGGGAGGCGGACGATGTTGTGACGCAGGTTCTTGAGCGACGCGTTGCCCACGAGCGTGAGTCCGCGGAAGTGTTCGGTGGTGCCGATGCCGTTGGCCGAGTACAAGTCCCACGCTGCCATGGCGCGCGCGTTCAGTTCCGCCGTGCGCGCCAGCTGCTCTTCCGGCACGTCGTACCCGAACGGCGGCAGCGGATCTTCCCGCGGGATCCGGACGAAGCGGATGCCGTACCGGTCGAGCTGGGGGATGAGCGCGTTCGCCACCATCTCTTCCACATGAATGTGATGATGCCCGTCCACATGCGTGGGCGCGCCGTGCGAGTCGAAGAACCATTCGATCTGCGCGCGGATCTCGCGCTCTAGATGCTCGCGCACCACTTTCCCCTTCTGCACCGCCACCCGAAAGTGCGCGCGGTCCAAGAACACGCCGCTCAAATCCAGCAGGGAGGGTACGTCTTCTTTTTTGCTGAGGGGATATCCTTCGGTGAGATTCAGATGCAATCCGGACGGCAGATGCTTCTCGCGGGCGTGCTTCGCGGCGCGATCGGAATCTTCCATGTTCGGCAGGATGGACGCGTTCGTCAGGACGCCGAACTCGTGAGCCTGGAAGATGCCGTGCGAGCGCTGGGGGTTCACTCCCAGGTCGTCCGCGGAGATGATCAACCGCTTCATAGCGGAAGTGTAGCGGAGAAGTTTGTACACATTTTGTATTCAGTAAAGTCCGCTGACCGAAGAGTGGCGCGTCCCTTGCGACGTTGAAATGGGCCGCCTACCCTGCTGACAGGTATGCAGAAGCGAGATCGACTCGTCCTCCTGGCAGGTCCTCTCGTCGCGATCATCGTCGCCACGTGGCTCTTCCAGCTGCGCGGCACCATGGGGAACCGCATCGTCATCACGGATATGCGCGTGCGGGGAGAATCCACCGGCCGGGCGCTCTTGTCCGTCCCCTTCCACAAGTCGACGCCGACGTCGATGTACGTGAATGTCGTCGTGGATATGAACGACGATGGAGCGTTCTCCGACGAGGAGCGCGTGGTGCGCGACGTGCCGGTCTCGCCGGTGAAGCGGTGGAGCAACGCCTTCCCCATCACCGTTCCAAAGACGATCAGCCAGAAGCCGCTTCACCTTGTTGCCGCGCTTTCCGCGGAGAGTCTCGGAAATTCTTGGCAGGGAGAAGTGACGGAAGACGCGGAGTTCGCCGATGTCGTCGCGCGAGTCATGCCGTATGAGATCACCGACAGGATGGACCTCGGCACCGTGACGGATCCCGAGAATGCCATGAAGGGCGCGGGCTCTTCGGACGAAGGGGTGACGGCAACGCCATCTCCCGATTTGCTCCAGCGCAAGGACGAGTGCGCTCCCACCGTGGCGGCGAATTCCCTGCTCTCACTTGCCGGTCAGCACGACCGAACGCGGAATCTTCCGAGGTCGACGGACCTCATTGACCAGCTCAAGCGCCAGATGGCGTGGAATTCCCGCAACGGCGTGCGGGCTCCCGACTACGCTCCGGGACTTGAATTCGCGGCGAAACTCCTCGACCTTCCCGTGACGGTGGAGCCGGTCAGCGGCACTGTCGCGTCCATCGTCCCCCGGATGGAGAAGGCACTGCAGGAAAAAGCCGCCGTCGCGCTGCGTCTCAAGGCCATCGTCACCGATGCGAGCGGCGCCACCCTGCCGTTGGGAGGACACATGGTTGGCGTTATGGACATCGTGCGGACGGGCGACGTGACGCGTCTTCACATGCATGATCCCCTGTCTCCGTTGGGAACCGACGTGTACGAAGTCGCCTCCGACGGAACGGTGCTCGGGTACCCCTTCCTGGACGGGAAAGTGCTCGCCGTCACGGCGTTTCTCCATCGCTGGGAGGCCGGCAAACCTGCGACGACGGACGGCGAGGAGAAACGCTTGGGCGAAGTGAAGGCGATCGACTCCCGCGGACACAAGATCCCCCTTTCCGAAGTGACCGTCGCATCGGAAGGGCGTTGCGGAGAGGAGTACTACCGCGCGATACGCGGCGGATCTGCCATGGCGCTGGACGGCAAATTCATTCCGGACGCTCATCCCAACGATTGCGGGTACGGCACCGTCGCGGACACTCCCGTCTACGACTGCAGTCGCGACGGGAAACGCTGCGTTGAACTCCGCCCGTGAGCGCCGGCCCGAAAGAATGAGCCGCGAACTTCGTCAGAACACCGTATTCCCCCTTCACCTATGAAAGGATCCCCGAACAGCCGCAGCACCTTCGGCGAGGCGCTCATCGCTCTCGTCGCGCTCGCCGGCTTCATCATTCCCATCACGCAGGGAGACTATCCCGACTGGGAGGACTTCGGAATGTACGCCGCCGTGCTCGGCCTGATCGTCGGGTTCTACGCCGCCATCCTGCTGATCCGCGCCATGTTCTTCTTCATGACCGGCAGCGATTCATTCTGGTGGGAGAAGTACGAGCATCAAAAACCCGCCGCCAAGAAAAAACCCTGAGCGGAACGCGCAGGGTTTGGAAGGCTGTCAGAGAGTAACCCTCTTCCGTTTCCGGTGGACGCCGGCACGGATGCGGATCTTCGGCGCCATGGCCACGGGCTGTTCATGCGTATGTGGCTGATGCGGAGCCGCGGAATGCACGCCATGGTCGCGATACGAGTGCATCAGCGCGGCCAGCGATTCCCCCGTTGCGAGCGCGATACCGCAGGCGGCGATGAACGCCACCATGCGATGCACGTCCGGCAGATGCAAAGGATGCAACATGAGCGGGTCGGAAGATCAGCGGAGACGGGCAGGCACGGAGGAACTCTGCGACTGCGCGGCCTTGCCGTTCGTCATGCGCGCGCGGGCGCGGGCCTGACGCGCGGACTTCATCTGGACGCGGACCGGTACGCGAAGGCGCTGCGTCGTGGGAGACGACAGACGCGGGGCAGCACGGTGCATGGCGCTAGACGCTGATTTCTGCAGTTCGAGCGCGCCGTACACGGGCGTGCCTCGGACGGAAGCCGGGAGACCGGAGACGATCTCAAACGACTGCAGACCCAAGGCCACGGCAAGCGTCACGACGACGATCGCCAACGGCTGGCTGGTGCGGGCCTTGGCCCAGAGGGATGAGAGATTCATGTGTATGTGAGGAGAAATATGTATTATTATACAATATTTTGTATGTTTTAACAATCACCAATACTTGGCTTGAAGAAGAGTAAAACTCTTCACATGGCAGCAATACGAAGGGATATATTGCGATCGGCTGCTGGCAGGTCAGTCATTCTTGGGCTTTAGCTCGAAGGACGAGCATTTGCCTGCAAGAAGCTCTGCCAACCGCCCGCGAATCGCCTCCACGTGTTCGCCCGGCACCCTGGAAAAGAACACGCGCTCGGGATTGGAATTTCTTTCAGAACGGCTTTAAATTCATTCATCATCATGGTTAGTGCCGCTCTGGCCGCATCTCGCTTGGCATCGAGTTCGGTCCCATCCGGATGCGAGATAGTGAGGACGTACGGGCCGGTTTCCGCGGGAGAGGTCGACATGACAAGAGGGATGAAAGTGCACCACGGTACCATTTTCGCGGATCCACTCAAGCTCTTCCGTGTTCCTTAATCCTCCCTTAATCCGTTGTTCCTATGCTTTCCCTGTCCATGACGACGAACTCCCCCCTCCTCCACCGGGAACTCCTGCGGCGCTACAACCGCACGCGCACGCACGGGATCGTGACGCTTTTCGCGCGCGAGAAAGACGACATGTTCCGCGCCTTCAATGCCGAGGTGCGCGACGACCCTCGCGACGACTGATCAGAATCGCAGGAGCGCCAACGCCGCCATGAGGGCCAAGCCGCAGAACCTCATGCCTCCGAAATTCGGGGACTTCCAATGACTTGGCGGCATTCTTCGTCAAACGTACACTGGGCGACTATGTCCGAACTCGAAGGGTACGGCCCAAACGATCAATCAGACGACGATGAGGATATCGACGAGGTCTCCTCACTTCCCGAAGGCATGCTCGCGGAGACCACCTCGCAACTGGGGATGTACTTGATTCACCGACGGGCGGGAAACGCCACTGCCTGCCGGTCCCAATTTGAAGGACTGCATCGGAGCTTGCGGCCGATCATCGTACAAATGGCAGCCACTCATCGGAGCGGTCGCTTGAACGCGGAAGACGGCGAAGATGTCGTCCAAGATTTATTTCTCGCTTTGTGGTCCCAGCAGGCATCGTGGACAAAGTATATCGACAGCGCCAGTGCGTTCATCCGCGCTGCGAGCAGCATGTTGGATGTGCGGGCACGGAGGAAATTGATCGAGGGACGCCGCGGCGGAAAACGAAAAATACCGTACACTTCGGCGCCCCCGGATATCGATTTGTCATTCATCGATAAAGCGCTCAGAGCGCTCTCCGAACAACACCGGGAACTCATCACCCGTGTCGTCGTGAAAGAGGAGCATATCAAGTCCATCGCTGAGGATGTGGGAACCAGTGTCTGGACGGTCTACAGGCAGTACTCAAGGGCAATGGACGCACTACGGAAAATCCTCTCGCAACAACCTCGTCCGTAAACATCGGTCATCTTGGGATAGTTTTACGATGTTTGGCTTCTGTCTGCGATTTTCCCTGAACACCAAATTTTGACTTTGCGATGAAAATATCGTACCGTAGCAGGCTTTCCGGCCGTTTTCTCCATGCCCCGTCGTCCGTCTGTCGGCGAAGCCCCCTCCGACCAGCCAGATCGGGACACCCTGACTGAAGATGACCTCTGGCTGGTTGCCAATAAGTTGGACCAACGTTTGCACGCTCTCAAAGCCGCAGAGAGGGGAAACGACGACCCTCTCGCGGCTGCAGAGCGTCGGATGAAACTGCAGTCGGCCCAAGAAGCTGCGCGTTGGATCGACACTGCGATCAAGCAACACCGGGATGTGACCCGCATGGAACTGCTACGTGCGCTGACGGATATGCACGTGCATCCCGTCATTTACCATAACATCGCCAGCACTTGCGAGCGGCTTGGCGTCACGATGCTTCCGCAGGAAGCCTTCGCGGAACACCGTCTGACGAAGGAGGCCCAGGCCGCAGCGGCCACCTGCACCTTCCACGAAGGAATGGGAGGTGGGGATTTCCTCCACGTCTTCGCCCAGCACCAGAGAGCGAGTCTCCAATTGGCCGAAGATCATGAATTGACGATGGGTATCCTGACATCGCTCGTGAAACGCCACTGCGGCGGGGAGAAAGCCGCCGCACTGCTGCCCTTGCTCGTCGTGTTGCTCAAGGGCGACACGCACCGTCTCGATTTGATCCTGCGCGCAAAGTGCTTGGGACAACGAGCCGCTGGCGACGGAGCTGGGAAATTCCTGGACCACGTGAAGGAATTCCTGGAAATGTTCGCCGACGTCACAGCCGAAGTTCTCCGACATCGTAGGAGTTCCGCCACCGTGCAGGTCGAACGGTTGGTGCGCATGATCGGAGAGCATCAGCAGGGACTGCCGGATTCCAGCGATGATTTCCTCACGCGCTTTCCCGCAGTCGACAAGTTCCTGCAGACGATTTTCCATGATCCCCTGCTGGTGTCAGATACACCGACGACGTCGAACACGGAGACCAACCTGTACACGATCAGCGCAGGACACCTGAATGACTTCACCGAAGATGGGCACCCGTGGCTATGGAATTCCTTGGATGGAACGATCTTCGACCCGGGCAAAGTGAGTCTCGTCCTGTCGCGCGAAATTCCCCGCGAAGCGCTGGCAGGCGTGCTCACCTCCCTCAATAACCTCACCGAAATCAAACGCCTTGAACCAGCGAAGCGTCTCTTGCGCCGCTACATCGCCCTGCGCCTGATTGAGACGCACAACGCCGAGCCTCGCGTCTATCGTCCCATCCTGCTCGCCTTCAAGGAAGAGATGGCAGCAGTCGTCGGGAAGATGCAAGTGCGAGTAAAAACGCGCGATCCGAGAAACACGCGATCAGAGGAGGAATGGGACAAACGCATCTACGCCGGGAAAGCCGTGCATTGGAGCGAACAGGCGACGTGGGAAGAACTGATGCAGTGCTACCAAGCGCTCCAGAAGATCGACAACGAAATGCCAGAAGGAAAACAGGAGGAACGATTGGGCATTGAACGCCACAATTGGCAGAAGGAAGTCGATGCGTATTTCAAAGACGAGCCGGCGCTTCAGGAGGAAGCCGTGACGGGCAAGGGCACCAGCTCTGCGTATGCGGCCATCCTTCGGGAACACATCGAAGGAGCCGGCGCCGTTTCGGACTACGCGGAAACGATCGCGATGCCGGGAGGCGGTCCTCCGGTCCATGCCGATCACATTCTGCTGCGCATGATCGACGCGAAGAGCATCGGAGAGGAAAAGGAACTCGAGAAGGATTTCGTCGCGCTGCTCCGTCGCATGTCCGCGCAACCGCAGGACATGCTGGATAATCCGATCTTGGCCCAATCCATGACGCTCGTCCTCGAACAGACCGATCCGTACCTGGACCGGCCTCTGGAGCATTGCTCAAAAAAAGAGAACCCGTGGTCGGGGAAGTCCATTCGGGAAATCCTCGTGGCGTTCTGCAAGCAGTGGTTCTCGTCGGAGACGCTGAAGTCAGGACATCCCAAACTGGTCAGTTCGTTGCAGAAGAGACCGGTCTTCACGATGACCGATGCGGAAAGGGATCCGGCTCGGCTCGCGGCCCTGAAAAAGAACTTCGATGTGGCGAGAATCGGCGTTCCCCATCCGCACATCGAAGCCGAAGCCGCGAAGCTCCTCGAAGGCCGAGGTGACAAAGGGTATGCCTTCGCGGATCGCTTCCTTCAGGACACCTGCAGCCGCTTCCACGGGAGCCGCGACTACCGCTATTTCGCGTATCCCAACGCCACAGCTGCTTTCGACAGCTTCCGCGCGCATTTCTTCCCATCACTGGAGAAAGGAGCCTATTGTTTCATTGACGAGCATGCGTACGATGTCTTCACCCAGCACATCGAGAAGGCCCGCGGTGATGCCGATCCGAAGAAGAGAATCGAGGTGATCAATTTCAACCGGCGTTTTAACGACCACTCCGGCGTCCCGTTGAGAACTGATGATGTCTTGAGGCAGATGGAAATGGTGTATCTCTGGGAAGAAGAAGTTCCTCCCAAAATGCTGTTGTGGGAACGAGCAACGCGATTGGGAGAAGCCCCCTTGTCGGGACCACATGGAAACTTGGGAGCCACAAAAGCCCTCTTCAATGGTGTAAAGAGCCGATGGCCTGACACCATCGTTGCCATGGACGGCAGCCAGGCGGTCGGCCGGACGGGGAACGAGCACTTGGACATCATGCGGCCGGACGTGGCGTTCTACAGCGCTTCCAAAATGGGCGCGGGCGACGTGGCCTATATGGCCTGTCACAAATCACTCCTCGATCCGGAGAATCCGGATCGTTTCCACTACATTCCCTCCACGATGCCGGAGCAGAAAATGGTGCAGCTCGCGCTCCTGCAAGAACGCCTCATGTCCACCTATGACAGGACTCGGATGGAAGGAAATTTCACCGGCAAGTCCATGCTGGAAAATTGCGCGCAACACTATGCACGTTTGACGGAGTACGCCATTGCGAAAGCGGGCACGTATGCGGAACGCTTCATGCGAGAAACGAAGGTGACTCCGGACATGCACCCCTCCCTTGCGAACATTCCGGAAGACAAATGGCCCGAGCTGTTCTCCTGCCGCGTGAGCGACCCCTTGCATCGAAATCCCGCGGACATGACGGGCATCCTCACCCTGCACTTCCCGAATATCAGCGCCGCGATGCTTTCGCCGCATCTGCAGAAAGTGCACGGCATGAAAACATCCGTGTGCCGCTTTAAAAATAGGGCGTTGCGCGTCTCATTCCACTATCAGCATGACGAGGGAGATATCGATGAGCTCTTCGCGGCCATCAGGGCTTCGCACCGCTATTTCTTCCTGGAAAGCTGCAAGAACAAGGAAAAGCCGATTCGCGCCCAGTTTGATTTAAACGAGCTGAAGCATCAGAATTGACCCCATTCCCTTCCCTCATGCTCCATTCTATTCTCCAGAAGATCGGCCTGCACCAGAGCGAAGCGGAAGTGTACCTCGCCTGCCTGAAATTGGGGACCCAGCAGGACACGCTCATCGCTCGCGAGACCAAGCTGTCCCGCGCGGAAGTGAAAACGATTCTGAAGCGCCTCATCCAGCGCGGCTTCGTCAGCACGTTCAAGCACGGGCAGAAGGAATTTCACACGGCCGAGGAACCGGGAGTGATCCTCAAGCTCTTGGAGCACGAGAAGGCGAACCTCGAGCAGAGCATCCGCGATTTCAAAGGGGCGGTGCATCTCCTCGCGGAGTTCATCCAGCCAGGAAAGAGCAAGCCGGACATCGCGTACTACGAGGGCCGCAAAGGCATTATCGCCGCGTACGAGGACACGCTCACGGCGAAGTCGGAAATCTTGGCGATCAGCTCCATCGACGACATGGAGACGTCGCTCCCCCAATACATGCGCCAGTACTACAAGCGACGCAAGACAGCGGGCATTCCCATCCGCGCGATCTTCCCCGACACATTGATGGCACGGAAGCGCCAGATGAGGGACGCGGAGGAGCTGCGTCTCAGCAGGCTCATTTCCCCGTCGCTCATGGGAGTGCGCGTGGAGCTCAACATCTACGACGACAAAGTCGCATACTTCTCTGCCGCCGAGGAGCTGGCCGTCATCGTCCGCAGTGAGATGATTTCGGGAAGTATGCGCGCCATGTTCCAGCTCTGTTGGAAGATGGCCGACGCGTTGAGCAAGCCGTCGGCGAAACCGTCACGCCGGCCGCGTCAGGCGCGGCGCAAACGCGCGTGAGCCACTCTTGTAGAGGGCGTGCGATGCCGTGCCGTATTTCGCGATCCAATCCATCTCTTCGGTGCGGATCTGGAACTCCACGCGGTGACCATCGAGACAGTGAACGATGGTATGGATGCTTTGGTATCCGTTTTCCTTGGGCGTACGGATGTAGTCTCGAAAATGCTCGCGGTACGGCGGCCACAGCCGATGAATGACCGCCAGCGCTTTGTAGCAATCCTTCACGGAACGGACGACGACGCGGAATCCGAAGAAGTCGGTGATGTGGTTCAGGGACTTCCCTTTCCTCTCGATCTTCTCGCACACGCCTGCCACGTTCTTGGCGCGGAAGGAAACGGTTGCGCCTTCGACGGACGATTGCGACAGGTAGTAATCCAGCAGCTGCATCACGGAGGATGACAGATCCTGCGTCCTCTTGGTGTGCTTGAGGAGCAACGATCTCGCGATGCGGTACCGCTGCGGATCCAGGTTGTGCAGGACCGCGTCTTCCAGGAGATACCGCAGCTGCCAGAATCCGTAATGATCCGCGATCTCACACCACCGTCTGTGTCGCCGCCGGATATCCTCCGAGGAGTACTTGCGTTGATCGAGGTTGAACAACGCGTTCAGCAACGCCAGGAACGCCGCTCGCGCTTCATCCGCGTTATGGGGATCCCCCAGCGGACGATCCCAGTTCTCGAACAATTTCTTCGCGGCCCGATGGCACTCCGCCATCGCCTTCTCCATCTTCACCGCTTGATTGGGGGCATCCAGCGGAACGCGGAAAGCGCCCCTCAGGACAAGGGACAACGGGATCTGGAGACCAACCGTATTCACATAGGCGTCCCGCAGACGGGCGTGCGCGCCAGGAAGGGATGACCCAACCATAGGACCAATTGTATGCGGTGCCATGGCCGAGGTGAAGCGTTTTTTCGCTCAATGCGCGGGTTCCGTGCAGACGAAGTGGACGGTGCTCGGGCCGTCCAAGGACCGCAGGACTTCGGCCGAGACCGGCTCCGATGACTTGTTGTAATACGTTTCCACCTTTCCGAAACGACGCTGCAGTTCGGTGCGGAGGACATCGTCGGGCAGCGGCGAGAACTGCACGAGCGCGTAGGGCGACGACTCCCCTCTCTTCACGTACGCCATGACCACCAGCTCCCGCGTGATGTAGACAGGGAAGTTGGCGACGTTCCCGGGGAAGAGCTGTCGGTTGCCGCCGCCGAACGATCCGTCGCGCAGCATCGTCTTCGCACGACTCATCAGCTCGTCGGCGTTCGCGAGCATCTGCGAGAAATTCCTGGTGTCCACGACCAGCATGTTCTTCGTAATAGTCGCGAAATTGTCGATGCATGCAGCGCGCTGGGCGGGATCCGAAATGTGTGAGAGCGAGTTTCCCGTGCACAGGCAGGCGTCGAATTCGCCGACATCGAAGTGATCGGCGAGCTCCTGCCATGGGTAGTGCGTGAACGTCGGTGAGGGAAAAAGGAGGACCCCCGCCGCCTGAAGATTGCGTTCACCCTGGGCGAACAACGCGTCGTCCATCTCGTTGGAGACCAACGTCGTGAGAGGGAGTTCCCCCCGCGCTGCCGCGCCCGCGAAGTAGAGAACGTCGTACTGACAGCCGGAACATACGTCGATGACGGAACGGCAGTCGTTTTCCTGGAGCAGCGTGCGGAGAAAGGGGCCCGTGCCGCGCGGATCCATTCCGTCGTGCAGCTTCTTCATGTCGTCCTTGCCACCCATGCCCACCAAGTCGTTGTACCGACGAGCAAAGACCTCGGCATAGTGCGAGGCTTGGTTGCCGTGACCGACCATTCCGACCGTCGTAATGTCAGCTTCCGCCATGCGCACGTCCATTCCCAACGTCTCAGTGAGCAACTCGAGGAGCTGCGAAGCCGAATACGTGGGAACGGACATGCGAATGAGAAATCACAGAGATGATACGTTCTTTCCGCGCAGACGCCACGTGAGCTCCGGGTTGCGGAACCAGGCGCTGATCGTCAGCAGCGCGAACGTGATGATGAAGCCCATGCTCTCGGCCAGCGAGTCGAACCCGTGCGTGATGTTGGTGGCCCAGGCGCCGCCCATGTAGCCGACCATCAGGACGAAGCCCACGGTGGACGTGCGCGGGATGAGGAAGAGGAGCACGATGGCGATTTCCACGACGCCGAGCACATGGTGCAACTCCGGCGTGAGGCCCAGCTGCTGCATCAGCGCTTCGGCCTCGGAGCCCGGAGCGACGGGGACGTACTTCATGACAGCCGCGAAGAGGTTGAACAACGCGACGAGGATGGCGCAGGTCCATCCAATGACAGAACCGACTTTCTTCTTCATAGGGAAAGGAGGGGAAGGGACGTCGCCCAGTCTACCAAAAAGCGAGCAAGGCTTCAGTGGAACCGGTCAATGGGCCTTCTTCCGCAACTTCACGTACACCGTGAGGAACGCGACGCCGACGGCGTAGCACGCCAGCCCGACGAGCATGAAGACCGTGGGAGGCGAAGCCATCAGCCCGCCGACGGCCTGATCCGGATGGAAGATGACCTGGAAAAGGAGGAACGTAACGACCGCGAACTGGATGACCCAGAGAAGCTTATTCCACTTGAAGAGCGTCCCTCCCGTCAGGGACGGAATGGGGAGGAGATCGAAGAAGAGCGCCTCGATGAGGATGAACGGGATGGTGGTGAAGACATCGAACAGGAGCTCGTACGGAGTCAGAAGCGGCGTGACCAGCCACACGGCCGCGGCGACCATGAGCTGCCACCAGACGCCGAAGCTCTGGAGCGCGGCGTCCCGACGCGAATCCTGCAGAAGGAGATACAGCGCGATGGGCAGCCCGTACATGAAGCCCGGCTGCAGGTCGAACTTCCGCGTGAGGAAGACGCAGACGAACGCGAACACCAGGCCGCCGAGATTCGCCTCGAGCCACGAGGGATATTTCCACCGCCGGGCCATGGCCAGTTTGAACAGATCGGTAGAGTACGTTTTGACGAGGAGCGAGAGCGCCGTCACGACGATGATGCCCAGCTGCGCCGACGGCAGCAGGCTGAACTGCGGATTCCGATGCGCCGTGACGACGGCGTAGAGCAGGAGCGCCAGCAGCAGAACCCACGTCGCTTTCTGAATCTCCTCCTTGCCCAACACTCTCTTCAGCCAGCGGTTCAACGCCTTGATGGGCATGTTCTTCAGGCTCCCGTAGAAGGAGTCGGTGATACCCATCACCACGAAGAAGAGGAATGCGTAGAAAGGCAGCCGCAGGAACGACACGCCTCCCGCGGCGTCGAATGCCTGGGCGGAGGCCGTGGGTACGAGCAACTCGAACAATTCGATAAGGAAAATGGTGATGAGCGCTGCCGGCGCGAGGCGCTGGGTGAGCGTGACGTCGGAACGGAAACGGGACGCCACGGACCGGAAGCAGAGTCCGGTGACGCCCACGACGAGCGTGAAGAGCAACGTGAGCCAGAGGTTCGACGGGATCGCATCGTCGGACCACGTGCCCGGCGTAGCGAGGAGTCCCTCCTCAAAAAACGGCTCGCTGTAGCCGAAATTCTCACGATCCCAGAACGACGTGCCGGAACCGGAGAGCGACGACCACGATGAGGAAGACGAGACGACGGAACTGAACGAGGACGAACTGCTCGATGAAGAGGATCGGACCATCTTCGGTCTCGGCTTATTGGACGGAGGCGCCACACGGACCGAGGACGCGGCGGCCGACGAGACTTGGACGGACGACGACGCTCTGACAGGGGCAACCGAAGACGATGCCGTGACGCGAGGCGGAATGGAAATGACTTCCGGAACGTCCGACGGAACTTCTTCCTCCGCGGGCTGTTCTTCTTCCACGGGAACTTCCTCTTCCGGTGGCACTTCCTCCCCTTCGGCAGGAATCTCTTCCTCCGGCGGGTTCTCTCCCGGAGCGATGACCGGACCCTCCGGGGACGTTCCCGGCGGCACTTGCCCGAACACGGGCAGAGCCGTGCCGAAGAGCACAACGAGGCAGACGATTGCGGCGAGGGGAGGACGGCGCATCAACGGTGGAGTGTACGCATCCCCTCCTCCACGAACTATTGTCCGAAACCCGTCATTGTTTTCTGTGGGGGTTTCCTATGTGGTTTCCTGCGTGCGCTCTTGGGTGTCCACTCCGTCAGCTTCCCCATGGCGATCTCGATGGGGTCCGCGCGGCGGAGCCGGCGCTGCTGGGCGCGCGTGAGGAACGGATAGTGACGCACGTCATCGACGTGGTAGTACAAATCCCACAGATCGTGCTCGGCCGTCATCCAGTGCTGCTTGTCGAAGCGCGAGAGATCCACGGCGCCGGAATGCGAGCGCAATGTCTTCCGTCCATCGTCCTTGAAATACTCGTGGAAGTACGACATCGCTAGCTCGCGGATGCTCCGGTAGATCGGCTCACGGTAGCGCAGGACGCCGTGGTTCGTCTTGCTGATGGCGCCCCAGCATTTGTCGATCTGGAACACCGCGACCACGTGATCATAGTCGTCATCGGCGGATGTGAGATCCATCACGAGCGGCCTCCATCCGGCCAGTCGCAGCATCGCGGCGGCAAGGAATGCCCCTTCCACGCACTGCGCCTTGTTCTCACGCAGCACGCGGCGCGGCGAGAGGCACGTCGCCTTCCCTTCCTGGAAGTTGATGGGAATCGTGTTGAGGAAATCCTGAATCTTCGCGGGCGTGTCGTGTGGCCGCATCACAATCAGCTCCTCTTTGGTGAAGCCGTAGTCCATGAGCGGAGTATAGCGCTCACTTTCTGGTCATTCGCTTGCGGATCTCCTCCGCGGCTTCCACGCGGGCGATGGCATGCTCAGAAGGATCCAATCCCAACAGAGCGCACGCCTGGTGAGAGGCCCACTCTGCAATCGGCCCAACGGCCATCCATGCATCTTCCCCGAGCGTTGCGAAAGAATCCGGCGTGAGTTGCCCGACGACTTTTCCATCGACGGCGGGTCTTGCAGCTTCCAGCTGTACGGACTTGTCCGCAAACCCCTGATCGACCACTCCGCCTCCCAGCATTTCCTTGTACTGCAGTGCTGCGTCCCGACGATCATCTGTGACTTCGGTATCCCAGACGTAGGCTTCAACGGTCTCATCGGCACGCTTGAGAACTGCTGATGTTCTGTCGCGGTACTTCGCGCGTTCCTGATCAAGACTGGCATCGACCGCGGCCACGTTCACGGTGACACCCAAGGCCCTGTCGACGATGCGTTGAACAGTGGGATCCGGTTCCAGGGGGTCAAGTTCAGGATCGGTCATCAGTCGAAGAGGAAAGACGAATAGGATACTTTCTCCATGTATGTCCATCAAACGAGGATTTCTCGACTCTGCTTTTCTGGCTACATAGGGCGGTAAACTCTTGACAGCCTCTGATTAGCACTCTATACTGTCGAGTGCTAATTCGACGAATCGGCTCCTTGAAATTTCCGCAGAGCGCTCCGGACGTTTCAGTCCTTTTCGTCACCTTTACTTCTTTTCCCCCTATTCACTTATGCAGCTCATTCCGCGCAAACAGCAACGGCAAGACGCGTCGTCACAAGCGGTCACACTGCGCGACGCCATGAATCAACTGTTCGAGGAATCCTTCTGGGATCCCTTCCGACTCCTCTCGGGACCGTCGATGCTCACCGCCATGAGCAAGCAATTCCTCCCGAACATCGACATCTCGGAAACGGAGAAAGAACTGCACATCGTCGCCGACGTCCCGGGATACGACCCGAAGAACGTCGCCGTGAACGTCGAGAACGGCTTCCTCACGATCGAAGGGACGATGGAAGAGGAGAAAGAGGAGAAGAACAAGAAGTGGTATCGCCGCGAGACGGCTCACGGAAACTTCTTCCAGCAAGTGGCGCTCCCGCAAGGCGTCTCCGAAAACGACGTGAAGTGCAAGATGAAGAACGGCAAACTCTCGATCGTCGTCCGGAAACCCCAAGGAGAACAAACCAAGAAGAAAAGCCTGACGATCGACGTCGAGTAAGCCCGGAGAGCGGAGGGCTACCTCCCTCTCCGCATTTTTAGTGCCGTCACGATCAACGCTGATCACAAATTCTGTTCCAGGCTTTCGTCATGCGGAGGAGTCTACAGCGTCATGAAGAATGCACGCTTACTTCTTCCCCCACACTTCTATGAATAAAGCTTTGCATTCCCTTCTTCTCAACGACATGAAGAAACTCTACGACGTGGAGCACCAGCTTGCCGCCGCGTTGCCGAAGATGGCCAAGATGGCGACATCTCCCGATCTCAAGGAAGGCTTCGCCATGCACGCGAAGCAGACGGAAAAGCAGATCCTCAAGCTCGAGCGCGCGTTCAAGCATCTGAAGGCGACGCCCCGCCGCTCCAAGAGTCCCAGCATGGCGGCGCTCATCCTGGAAGGCATGAAAACGGCACAGAGCATTGGGGACAAACAGGCTCGTGACGCGGCGCTCATCGGCGCGGCTGATCAGGTGGAGCACGCGGAAATGGGCGCTTACGAATCCGCCTGGTTGCTGGCGCAGTCGATGGACCACAACGAGACCGCCGATATCCTGGAAGAGATCCGCGAGGAAGAGCATCACACGAGCAAGCTCCTGAACAAGACGGGCAAGAAGCTCACGAAGATGTCCATGATGCAGATGGCCCGGGGCATGATGTCCTGAGCCGTGTCTGCACCGAGGGGAGGCTCATTGCCGCGGATACTTCCTGTCCAACTCCGCGATGATCCGCTTCCCCTCTTTCGGATCCAGATGTTCCAGGATCCGGTCGAGTTTCTCCTCCTTGCGATCATCCCCCTCCTTGGATTGCGGCGAACCGATGTAGAACAGGAATGCCAAGCCCGCCACCTGCCAGATGAGCTGGAGGAATTCCGACTGCCAGTTTTCCAGAGTGTCGCGTATCACTTCGATGAAATACTCGGAGACTTCGATCTCTTCGCCGTGCGCCCGCTGCTCGTTCACGAACGCGAACCAGGCGAAGATCCAGTGACCGATGATCGAGAACAGAAAGAATGCCAGCGTCACCCAGACGAAGCCGTATTTCTTGCCGATGGAGAATCGTGCGGTAGCCATATGCTTGTATGACGGTCTTGGCACCGCTTTTCTTGCGACCGTGAACAAGTCGAGTCGCCAGCTCCTACCGCACCCGCAGGAAATACCGCTGATAGTCGATGACATGCGGGATCCACTGTTCATCCAGTTCTTCGCTCGCCGCCTTCACGACGTTCGGGTGACTCTGCGGCCCGTTCGCGCGGATCTCCCCGCCGGGCTTCAAATGCGCGAACGCCTCACCGAGCACCACAGTCAGCAGCTCCGCCTCGCGCGCATCGGTCGGAAACTTCGCATCGGATACCGGTGTCCCTTCTTTCTTGATCCGGTCCGCCAGCGCGATGCACAGGCTTTCGGGAAAGAGAATGAGATCGAACATGCCGATGTCCGGCCACGGGTTGGTCATGTCGAACACGATGCCGCCATGCTCTTGCACCCGGGGATCGACATCCGCGAGCAGCATCGCCTCTTCCGGCACACCGAGTTCCCGCAGCACGCGCTCGAGCGTGCCCGGATGTCCGCCGACGCTGAGCATGCGCTTCCCCTTCTTCAGGTCTTCCACATCCTCCGCCGTGATCAGTCTCGTCTCCGCGTGATGGCTCGGTCGGTACTCCCACGAGTACCCCGGACTCTTCATCCGCATCTTGTCCTCCGGATCCAAGAGATCCGGAAAGAGGCGCTCCTCGAGTTGGCGGATGGTTTTCACAAAATCGTTCTGTAAGTTCATCTCCGTTATCTTAGCGAGCATCACCCGTTTTAGCGCACACAAAAACTGGTGGAGATGCAGGACATTAATTTGAACCTCTGATTGAATCGATATTGAGCAGTTCTCTGCTTACACACGTCTGAAACCACTTATTTTTAGTTCACCGATATTGAATTCGGTCGGGATTTCTTCGACTTGAAAATTCAATCTTGTAAATACCGGCAATTTATTCTGATCAATCTCAGTGAAAGAATCATCGAGATGTAAAGAAAAATTTTTTATCGATAACTCCAATGGTGTTACTCCTTTGGTTAAATGATCAGTAATTTGTGAATATTCATCGGGAGGTAAATATTTAAGGTAGTGTTTTGTACTGTGAATAAAATGTATATTTAATTCAGAAACAGGCACCCAAACATCTAATATTTTTAACTGTAAATTTGGTTCATACAAATTCAGCTCTTCAAGTTCTGCAACCTTGATCGACTGAGCAGCAATTTTTTTCTTAACATGATCTGAGATTTGGATTGTTGTGGCACCTCCATCTGTACTCAAAGTTGTTAAATCTGAAGTATGTAAGACTACTGGTACTTTATTTTTTTCTGCTAATTCAGGAGTTGGAATTATTCCAAATCCAATACGATAGTCAGTCTTATGTTGAATATACACAAACGGTATTTCAATTTTTACTTTCCACTTATCAGAATTTACATCTTCGATTGATAGCAATTCGATTCCAAGTTTTTTCGCATACTCATGAATTGTATTTGCGAATCCACCAGCGCATATTAGATATCCTTTAGTAGCACCTACATCTTTCAATACAGATGCAAATTCACCAATTTTAGTTATGTCTGCGGGATTAGTATAGTCTTTGCATTGAACCAGTATTAACAGATTCTCACCGTTAATATTGCCCTTAATCGATGTATCTATTTGTCGTTTAATTCCGCTTTCTTTTCCAAGAATCTTGTCATCGAAAGTTACCTCAAACTCAGGCAAAAATGCTTTTAGTTTATTATATATAAAAATTTCATATTCACGTCCAGGTTTCATAATTAGAAAAGAAGTTAAATACTTGCTCCTACAAATACAGGCTCTCGATTATGTTTCGTCATTACTTCGCAATAGTGACTTGCTGTTTTCGTATACATATACGTAAGACTACCACGAGAGGGGTTGGGAGGTCCTCCTCCCAATCAAAGGGCAGCACCATTCGGCTTTTAAAAATAGAAAAACAACCGATGCATCTGGAAGAATCGGTTGTGACTGAGGAGCCGAATGGTGGAGATGCCGGGATTTGAACCCGGGTCCAACGTGTACCGCATCTGCCCATACTGCTATGAACCTCTCGTTTCCCGCAGCCGTCAGAGAGGAACAGAGAAAGGCGCGGGGGATGATGTCTGGATACGAGGCTCTTCACAACATCCGATGAAGGCAAGACTCACTAGTGACGTCGGATCCCTCTCAGTGAGTATCGGAGGGGCGACGTGTTCCGAAAAGACGGAACTAATTACGCGAAGGCCGGAGCCAAGGCGAAGCCTCGGACCGTGTTCTTAACGCGCTGGAAGCGAGCTCCCAGGAAATTGCGGTTGGCAATTATGGTTCGCGGATTGGGTGACGGGAAATCTGCGATCCCGAGCAGAGGCGGAGACACGGCATGAATCACGCTGTCGAAGCCTGTCATCCCCACTGGGTGAGCCGAATTGCCACAGATCAGACACCCAGTATACCTCGTATTTTCGGCTTACACGAGCAAGTTGCGACAATTTTTTCAGAAGCCACTCTATCTGTTAAGAAGCATCTTCTTCCTCTACGATGCGCGCATGCCCACCATCAATCCGTACATCAATTTCAACGGGAATGCCGAGGAGGCGTTCACGTTCTACAAGTCCGTCTTCGGCGGAGAGTTCGGGAAAGTCGTCCGCTTCAAGGATCTCAACGTGCCGGGTTTCACGCCCTCGGAAGAGGATGCGAACAAGATCATGCAGATCACGCTGCCCATCGGCCCCACCGTGCTGATGGCCAACGACGTCCCCTCGTTTATGGGGAAAGTGAATGAGAATGAAAACCGATCGAAGATCACGGTCTACGCGGACAGTCAGGAAGAGGCAGACCGGATTTTCAAAGGACTGTCGGCGGGAGGGACCGTGGAAATGCCCATGGACCAGAGCGCGTGGGGTACCTATGCGGCGATGTTCCGGGACAAGTACGGGATCGAGTGGATGATCGAGTTTGATCCGAAGGCATAAGTTGGAGTACGGGTAATACCTATGACAAATCCTTCATCAGCGTGAAGACCGTAAAATCCTTTCCGTTCATCCTCTTGGCGTATTCGTCATATAGTAGAAATCCTCGACGCTCAAAAAATGGTTTTGCTGTAATGCTCGATGTCACACGTAGTGTTTTCAGCCCCGATTTTTTTGCCGAGTCTTCGAGCTTCTCTAGGAGGGAAGTGCCTATGCCTTTGCCAACGAAATTCTTATGAATGTAGAGAAAATCTATCTCCCCTTTATCGATACGGATATCGCCTACACCGACTACTTGGCCATCAATGTCCGCGACGTACTGGATAACAGAGTGAAACCGTGTCTCCAACTTTTCGAGTGAAATGGCGTTGCTCCAAATGAGCACATGCTCTTCCGAATAGTCAGCGAGATTGACAGTTCGGATTGTCTCTCGAATGAAGGTGGCGATTTGCTGCTGATCGGCAAGATCAGACTTCCTGATGCGCATAGGAAAAGAATAGCCTATGCATTCTTCAAATCGAATCACAGCCAATTACAGTGCCTCTTATCATTGATTATCCGAAACTAAAGACATATTGATAAACGATAAATACGGGGATAGGATGCTGCCTATGACACGTGTTCCAACGATCGTTCTTCAGGTTCTCGTCTTGCTCATCGGCGTCGCCGTGCTCACCTTCTTGCTGGGAGAGCCTCTCTTTGAGGGGAGGAATTTTCAGTCGACGGTCTTCCAGGTGTATTTCAACGATCCATTCCTTGCTTACGCCTATCTCGGATCCATCCCCTTCTTCGTGGCGTTGTACCAAGCGTTCCTGTGGCTCAGATACGTCGGACGAAACGAGGCCTTCGCTCTGCCTTCCGTTCGCGCGTTACGGACGATCAAAGTCTGCGCGCTGCTCACCGCGGGGTTGATCGTGTGTGCGGTGGTCTACATCATCCTCTTCCATCGCGGACAGGAGGACATCGCAGGCGGCGTGGCCATGGGCGTTGCCGCGACGTTGGCTTCCCTCTTGATGGCCGTCGTCGCGTCCGTTTTGGAACACCTCGTCACTTCAGCTCCTCAGCCAGTCCAAAGATGATGCCCTCGGGGCCGCGCAAGAAGCAGAGCCGGTAGACGTCCTCGTATGTCGCGATCTCCCCGACGAGTTCGCCGCCGAGCTTTTGCAGGCGAGCGACCGTGTCATCGACATCGTCGACGGTGAACATGATGCGCCGCAGGCCAAGCGTGTTGGATGGCGCATTTTCCGGCTGAGGTTTGATCGCCTTCGGTGTGTGGAACTTCGACAGCTCCACTTTGCCGTGCCCGTCGGGCGTTCGCATCATGACGATGTCGGAACGCATACCTTTGAGCCCGACCACGCTGTCCGCCCACGGCCCCTCCACCGTCGTCTCCCCTTCCACTTCCATCCCGAGTTCGGTGAGAAACGCTTTCATCTTCTCCATGTCTTCAACCACGATGAGGACATTGTCCATGCGGATGATTGCCATAGGTCACCACTATCGCAAAAGCTGCTTCACGAGATCGCCGCGAGCCGAGCCGTGTTGCCGTAAGCTTTGCGAAGCAGAGCGTACGAGGCGATCACGAAGACCAGAGCGACTGCGGCCGGAATGTAGAACACCGGGGAATCACCCACGAACAGATGGGAAATAATAGCACCAAGGAAATCGATGACGAGTCCGGCGTACGCCCACTCACGCAGGAAGGGCCACTTTCGCTGCCAGATGCCGATGATTCCGAGCATCTTCGCCCAGCCCACGATCAACAGAAGGTACGCGGGGTACTGCAACTGTTCGAAAAGCATGAGTGCGCCCTCAACCTGCAAGATGTCCGGCAGAGCCGAACCTACGATGAATAAGGAAAACAGGACCGTGACGATCCAGTACGTGATCTTCCAGGCTTTGGCTTTCATGAGAATGGGGAGGAAGGTTTCAGTTTCAGTTTCGAGGTGTAGCGCGAGACTTCTTCTGTCGCTTCTCGAGGATCCATTTTTGCGTGGCGCTGATCGGTTTGTCTTTCCGGTGCACGCATCCCATCCAACAGCACGGCCTGCGCATGCCCTCCTTCAGTTCCGATACGACCCGCTCGACGTGCTCCGCTCGCGTCTCTGCTTTCTGTACCGATATCGTCCAGCAGATCCATTCATTGCGAGCCAGCGGCGTCAGGTCCTCCCATCTCTCCAGAGCCGCCTTGTCGCCCGTGAGCGCTGTGCGCAAATCCGGCGGCACCTTGTGCGCCGTGCCTTCGGAGAGAGCTGAGGGACTCATGAGGAGAGTATACCAAAGGGTTCAGGGCTAGAGAGCTGTATTGCTTCGATCGAAGCCTGTGCATCGACCCCGGGTGTATCGAGGGGTGAAAGCTGTAGTAGGCAGCTTAAGTTACGACCTGCCAGCCTTAGTATGTCTAGTCTTATAGACACACATTAATGCGAAGATTAATATCTTAATATGACCTCAAAATTATGGAAATTGTTTCTAACTTCTGTAGGAATAAATTTTGCAATTTTGATTCCTTATAGTTTTGCATATGGCGAATGCAGTCAATATGGAACATTTGCTCAGTACGACTCTATCCGGGGTACTTGTAAGTGCATGCATGGTTACATCTTTGTAGATGGAGTTTTTGGTACAACTTGCAAAAGTCGTGACAGTCTTTGTCATGATCAACTGGGTCTAATGTCTAGCTATAATAGCTTATATGATACCTGTGAGTGTTTTTCAGGTTATATCATTGATACAGATATTCTTGGAAAAAAAAGCTGTCAAAGTGCAAATAGTGTTTGCACCAGGGATCTCGGACTTCATTCACGCTATAACTCTTTAAGTAAAAATTGTGAATGTGATTCTGGATATTACCTACAAAATGGCACATGCATTTCAACAAATGATATTTGTACTAGCAAGCTAGGATACAATAGTCGTTATAATATTCTCACTGATTCGTGTGAATGTGATTCCGGATATGTTCTGAGTCAAAAAGAATTTGGCTCTGGTCTTGAATGTCGAAGCTGCATTGATAAGCACGGCGTTCATGCAGAATATAATGGGCTCACTAAGGAATGTGAATGCAGAGACGGGTATACACCAAATGATGAAAATCAGTGTGTTGAAAAACAGAATAATGTATATTTCAGTGTTATAGAACTAGATGATGACAACAATGAAGTAGTGATTAGAAGCGACCATGAAGGGTCATATTTTCACATCGAATACGGAGTAGGTTGTATTTCATTTTGGAGATACGAAGACAAAAAAATTGTTGTAAATCTAGGAACAGATTTTTCGCTTGATACGTGGGACAAAATTGTTCTCCACGAAGATGATCAAACATGTAATATAGTTACTAAAGAAAAGGTGGATTCAGACTTCAAAATAAAACAGGAGGATCAAGAGGAATTAGGTGGCTATTATTTACCCATATCAGAGAATATTTTTGAAAAAGACATTGCCACTTCCCCGTATAAAGATGCAATCGGCAATCTCAAGCAAAAAGGGATCATTGGTGGATATCCTGACGGTACCTATAAACCCAAAAATGCAATAAACAGAGCAGAATTTATTAAAATTGTAATGGGAGCAGTTGGACTACCTGCAGGAGGTAGCAACTGTTTTTCAGATGTAAATGACGAGTGGTTTGCTGGATATGCTTGTACTGCAAAAGTACAAGGGATCACAACAGGTTATCCTGATGGAACTTTTCAACCTACAAATAATATCAATGTTGCAGAGGCTCTAAAAATCGTTCTCAAGGCCTTTGTAATTTCAGTTCGGGGAACTGACCAGGGGGAAGAATGGTTCAAGCCATATGTTGAAGTAGCAACTTCGAAAAATCTCTACTTATTAACTTTTGACTCACCTGACAAGAAAATCACAAGAGAGGAAATGGCAGAGTTAGTAAATCGTGTAATAAATTTAAGTTCAAATTTGAAGTAAATTATTTCGCCTTGTCACTCCTTTATGAAAATCTTCCGAGGACTTGCAGCAATCTCCATTGCTTTAACAATTTCTAGCCAAACTCGTATTGCTGAGGCAGGCCGAGGTTGCTGCTCTTGGCACGGAGGCCAAAATTATTGTGACACGAATACAGGGAGGTGGGTCTGCAACGATGGAACATTCAGTCCGACTTGTATGTGTACTTACATTCCATCTAAACCAAAATATTCTGCATGTTCATTCCAGGGACTTCTTGATCAATACAATAGTCACAAAGCGAAAGGCGAAAAAATGACTGCTCTTAGTGGTAAGACCTGGTGGAATAAATGTCCGATGAACATTAGAAAACAAGTTTATGACTGGGTATTTTAAGCAATTTTTTTATGACTAAAAAGAAACTTCGACATAAATTATTAAGTTGGTTCCTAGGAACTGAGATCCCTATCCCCGTTGATAAAACAAGCCAGGAAATTGGACTGCCCCATTTATTGAAAGACGATCCAACAAGATTATATGAACTATGTCGGGACCAAATTTTACAGATGACAGATTACCTGAATGAAAATCTCGTTTACATGAGGGATATCAAAAATACAATTTATTTTACATCAGGAACATTTCTTACAATTGCACTGCCAGTGGTAGCTACATCTGACTATCACTACAACCAAACAATTTTCTATACAGCTTCATTTGCGTTATTTCTTAGCTTCGTAATAGGGATTTTGGCTTCCTTAAAGGAACAAAGGCTGGAGCATATTCGTTTAATAAGTAGAAGAGAGAATTGGGAGCAAGCTAAAATGTGTATCCTCACTGGGGAAATGGAACGCGCCCTAACTATATTAAATGAGAATCGAAGTAATCATCCTGCTCGTAAAGATTTCTGGAAGTACTATTGGCTGATCACCAGAAAAGACATAGCCATTTACCTATTCTTTTGCGGAGTAATAGGAATTGGAATTTCGATAATTATTGACTAAGAATACTCAAAACTTGCCATCTAGCACCTGAAAACATTGAAGACAGTTCAAACATTTCTCAGCATCTCCAATCGACAATAAGTTTTCTAAATTACTTGCACTCTATCCGCAACGGATATAGTGTTCGCGCATGGCATCCAATCCCACGCACACTCCCCTCACTCCCGCCGTCCTGCATATCCTCCTCGCACTCTCCACGCAGGAGCGTCACGGGTACGGCATCATGAAGCAGGTGGAAGAGGACTCGCACAGTAAGGTGAAGATGGGACCGGGTACGCTTTACGGCTCCCTCGGCCGGATGATCGACGCCGGGCTGATCCGCGAGAGCGACAAAAAAATAGATCCCGAGATGGATGACGAGCGGCGCGTGTACTACAAGATCACCGGCGCTGGGCAGAAAGCCCTGGCCGCGGAGTTGGAACGATACAACGACGTGGTGACTCTCGCGAAACGGAAACCTGTATCTCCCCTCACGTTCGTCTATGCCTGCTGAGCATCCGTTCGCAGGGTACGGGAAGCTCTACGCGTTGCTGCTCCGCTTCTACCCCAAGCCATACCGCGACCGCTTCGAGGAGGGCATGGAGCAGACCTTCCACGACCTCTGCCGCGAGCGCGTCGCCGCAGGCGCGAGCCCGCTCCCCGTCGTCTTCCGCGCCTACCTCGATACCGGCTTCGGCATTCTCCACGCATACCTCTCTTCCCCCCTCTCCATGAGCGCCAAACTCGTTTTCCGTCCGCTTCTCATCACCGTTGCCCTTCTCCTCATCCCCCTCGCACTGACCATTCGGGATGGGAATGTCCCGAACGTAGGGTGGAACTGGAGCCCCGGTGACTTCGTCTTCGGATTCGTCATGATCTTCGGCACGGGCCTCGCCTTCGAACTGCTCATGCGAAAGTCGAAGACGGTCGTCTACCGGATGGCCGTGGCGCTGGGACTGGGAGCCGCCTTCCTCCTCGTCTGGGGGAACGCCGCCGTCGGCCTCATCGGAGACGGTCCGGTGAACTTGCTCTACTTCATCGTCATCGCCGTCGGATTCCTCGGCTCCATCGCCTCGCGCTTCGAGCCGCGCCCCATGAGCTACACGATGTTCGCCGTGGCCGCCGCGCAGTTCCTCATTCCCATCGTCGCCCTGATGATCTGGGGCCAGAACATTCCCTGGTCGCCGGGCGTGCTCCAAGTGCTCGTGTTGAACGGGGGCTTCGTGGTGCTGTTCCTGGGATCCGGATTGCTCTTCCGCCAGGCAATAAAGGCATAAGGGTATAGTGAGTTCGTGCAAGAAGCCTACCGCCAGTATCTCGCTTCGGATCAATGGAAAGACAAGGCCAAGGAAGTCCGTGAGTACTATCACTACAAATGCGCCGTGTGTGATTTGGATTATCAGAAAAAACATCTGCCGATTCAGGTGCATCACATGTTCTACAGCAAGAATCACCAGTCCATCATCGGGAAAGAACATCCCTACTTTCATCTTCGATTGCTCTGCACCGCACACCATCCCCAGGGAAAACTCTCGAATGAATCGATCCAACTCTGGCGAAAGTCTTACAAGTTTCAGAAGCGATGGAGCATCGTCTTCAATGTCCTGAAAAAATTCTGGAGACGAGAACGAACTCCCTAAGCGTTGCTTCGATTTCCTGAACCATTCCTGATCAATGCAAACTGCCATCTCGCAGCGGCTCGAACGCTCTTTCCAATCGTTGCCCTCACATTCTAAGTGGCAGCGGTTCTGTCAGGAACTGCTCGTCTTCGGCATTAAAAACGCCCTCTCCTGCCTCTTCCCGGTGTTCATCTTCGCCATGCTGTTGGTGACGAAACAGTATGCAGATGTGCTTCCACTTCCGCGGTACGACGTATTGCTCTTGCTGTGCTTGGGCATGCAGGTCGTGATGTACTGGACCGGCCTAGAGACGCGCGATGAGCTGAAAGTCATCTGCCTGTTCCACCTGCTGGGGCTCGGCATGGAAATTTTCAAAGTGCATCACGGCTCCTGGTCCTACCCGTCCTTCGCGTACACCAAAGTGCTGGGCGTGCCGCTCTTCAGCGGGTTCATGTACGCCAGCGTGGCCAGCTACATGACGCAGTCCTGGCGCTACTTCCGCACCGAACTGCACCAGTGGCCGCCGCGCATTCTCACGGCCATTCTCGGCATCGCCATCTATCTGAACTTCTTCACGAACGAATACGTGCCGGACATCCGCTGGATCCTCATCCCCGCGCTGTTCATCCTCTTCATCCGCACGCGCGTGTCCTTCTCTCCCATCCGTCGCCGCTCCATGCCGGTGGCGCTCTCGTTCCTCTTCATCTGCTTCTTCATCTGGATTGCGGAAAACATCGCCACGTCGCTGGGCGCCTGGCAGTACGCGCATCAGGCGGACGTCTGGAAAGTCGTGCACGTCGGGATCATCGGATCCTGGTTTCTCCTGGTCATCGTCAGCTTCATCCTCGTGGCGGAGTTAAAACGTACGAAGAAAGAATAAGCGGAGTATTCAGCGCATAGTCACCATCGGTAAGGAACGCATCGCTGGAACGTCCAACATGTAGCTTCCTCGATCCTTCCCTACTTGTTTCCCTTCTTCCTCATGAACGCCATTATCCCCTTCATTGTCCTACTCATCGTCGCGGTGATCTTCAATTACATCCCGATGGATGCCACGTTCAAGCGCATCGGCTACGTCATCATCGGCATCGTCGCCATCGTCATGCTGCTGAAGTTCGTGGGCGTGCTGTAATCACGAGACCTCTTCCGCCTCTTTGAATCTCTTCAGGAAGTCCGCCCAGAAGGCCTGAAATTGCTCCGGTGACATCTTCATCATCGCCTGCATTGCCTCATCGTGAGAGGTGTCACCTTTCAATTTCAGTTCCATCACGTGCTTCTTGCTGTTTTCGCCCATTTCTTCCGGCGTATTGCCGTTGATGAGGGCGTCGCACGCCCCGCCCAGATCGCGGCAGGTCATCTGCTTCATGCGGTTAGCATAGCATTCTGACCGAAGTGATACACCCTCACCACAGCGCCTTGTACTTCTTGCGGTTGAGCCACAGGAAGTAGGCGTTGCCGAGGATGAGCACCCAGCCCAAAGACGCCGCCGGGTGGAAGAATGTGCCGTCCACGAAGAGGTGGAAGCACAGCACGTTCACCGTGTACGGAGCGAGGATGATCGCGGCGAGCGCCGTGCGGTTCATGATCAGCAGAACGATGACCACAGCCGCCGTGAGCGCGAGCAGCGGGAACATGTAGCCGGAGTTCATGAGCGCTTCCATGAACGCCCAGCCCGAGGGGCTGTACAGGTCGGCCGTGGGCGCCGGGAAGACTCCGGACGCGCCGAGTATCGGCGTGATCAGGACTAAAATGAGCAGGACCTTCATCACGATCGTGAGGACTTTCATGGGGAAAGGGGAAGATTTGGCAGAGTATACCCTCGCCCGTTTCCGGAGCGGAAGGCCCTCGAACTCGCTGCCCTCACGCCTTCATGTACCTCTTGTTGATCGTGATGGACGCGTAACCCAAGCCGATGAACGCGAAGCCGAGGAGCACCAGGGAGATGGGCCACCCGATGGAGTCCGCGAAGTACTCGCTGGTGATGTACGCCACGTGCGAGATCAGGAAGATCGTGCTCATCACCAGGATGGCGCGGCTCTTCGTGTACACCGCCAGGAACAATCCTCCGATGACCAGGAGGAAGTAGAGGAGCTGCCAGCCGATGGAATCGAACACGCGCGTGAACGCGGCTCCCAAGAGTCCGGAGATACCGAAGAAGTAGAGGATCCCGACCAAGTGTCGGTTCCAGCCTTCGCGGAACGCGTGGGCGAGCAGCAGGTAACTGATGCCGACGAGCATCGTGAGGTAGGCGTACAGGTCGCCGTGCTGGTAGGAGTAGCCTTCCACGACCGCTTCGAACGTGACGTAGACGAACATCGTGAAGTTGGCGATGGCGAAGAACGTCAGCACCGGAGTCCTATGGACGTAGTTCAGGAGCATGTAGAACGCGAAGATGACGCCGAACGTGATGGACACGGGCCAGAGCGTCACGGAATCCACGCTCATCTCATTGAGAGCCACCATGGCGCCTCCGGGCACCAACATGCCGCCGATGAAGTGGAAGACGGATCCCAGGTTCGTCTGCGGTTGGCTGTTGAGCAACATGGAACCGAGCGCCGTGAGCAGGAGACCCAACCCGAGCGTCACGAAGATGCGGCCGATGGAGCCGATGTCCCCCCAGATCTGCGAGATGAAGAAGACGAGACCGATGATCACGATGGTCGCGCCCAAGATGTAGAGCATCTTGGAAACGGAGAAGTGACCGTCGCCGGTCCTTTTCTGCGCGTCAGCGGAAAGCTTCAGACGGCTCACTACTTCCTCTTTGCGGATTTCACCGCTCTTGAGTTTCTCGGACAGTTCCTTCAGCAGATCTTCTTTCTTCATGGGGAGAAGGGAAAGGGGGATCAGTTCCGTCCGGGCAGGACCCAGCCGAGGAACTCGAAATTGTTTTCGTTGTAGTAATAATAGTCGTCATTCGTGTGGATGAGGTTCAGCTTCGAACGGCTGTTGCCCTTTGTCAGGTAGTACCCGAACGATGAACCGCCGCCGCCGAAGGGAAAGACATCCGCGCCGCGGCTGTACCGGCTGGATACCGTCACGCCGTCCGGGGAGGTGAGAAGGTTATTGAGATTGAGCAACTGAGCCTCCTGGACGGAGATCTCGCGGCTCTCGTTCTTCTGCGTGTCATGCAGGAAGACGCGGGCGCCGTAGGTATCGCTGAAATCCGGCAATCCGTCCTTGTTCAAGTCCAGCTTGGGATCCACGGGAGTGTCCTTCAATTTCCCGTCCACCACCGTGAAGCGCGCGCGGAGGTACGAGTCGCACGTCCCGTAGTTGTAGTAATTCCTGTCGTCCTTGCAGAGGGCGTACAGGAAGTTGTAGTCCGTGGAGAGGAAGAGCGACGGCACGTACAGCGTCACGGCGACTCCCGCGATCAGCAGGATCGGAAGAAGAAACGCGAGCACGATGGCGAAGTTCTTGCGGAGGAAGGTTTGCATACGAAGGATTGTACTCCTGCAGGTCTAGGTGAGGAAGTACCAAGGAACATCGGAAGGAGAGCACGCCTGACGCACATCTTCGGCTAGACTGTTCGCGTGTCTCCCGCTGTCCACATCACGGCCTGCTACACCTTCCTTCCGCTGGAAATGGAAGACATGCGTGCGCTGCACCAGGAACTTTCGGCGTTCGGCAGCGAACGCGAGATGAAAGGGTTGGTCCTCTTGGCACCGGAAGGACTGAATGCCACCGTGTGCGGGAACGCCCATGCGATGACGGAATGGAAGAAGCGGATGCGAACACTCGCGCCGGATATCGCATTCAAAGACAGCACCGCGGAATGGCCGGTGTTCCGCCGATGGTCGTTAAAGCTCAAACGGGAAATTGTGACCTTGAAACAGCCGAATATCCGTCCTCGCGGTTCTCACAACCATGTGAGTCCTGAGACATGGCAGGCGATGCTCCATGAAAAAGACGTCGTCGTACTCGATGCGCGCAACCAGTATGAAGTGCGAATCGGAAAATTCTCCGGCGCCGTTGATCCAGGCATCAAAACCTTCAGCGAATTCCCGGACTACGTGAAGCGCGCCGCTCTTCCCAAGGAGAAAAAAATCTTGCTGTACTGCACCGGCGGCATTCGCTGCGAGAAGGCTGTCCTCTCCATGGAGGCGGAAGGGTACACGAACGTGTATCAGCTGGAGGGCGGCATCCTCGCATATTTGGAGAAGTATCCGCAGAAAGATTTCACGGGTGAATGCTTCGTATTCGACGAGCGCGTGGCCGTGGATCAGCAGTTGCAGCCGTCGAAGACCTACACGCTCTGCCCTACGTGTGGCGATCCTGTTCACTCCTCCATGATCGTCGCGCAAGCGCCGTTCACGCACTCGCAGCGTCCGGATGCGGCGCCCGGCCAGCGGTCGCACGAGCATTCGCTGTCGGCCGAACACTGCACCGTGTCGCTCTGACCGGTCTGCGGGTTGGGTTCGTCCTGCCACATGGGGCAGATCACCGCGCACCTTCCTTCAATGCACGCGGAGGTGAAGGGACAGCTGGAACGGACGAGATAGTCCATGGGCGTCTGGCAATCGGCCGCTGTGGAACACGCGGCGCCGACATTGCCGTCGGGATTTTCCTGTTCTTGGGCTTCTGCCGGAGTATCGGTGGTCGTCTCCGCTTCGGGCGACGGCGCGCAGGCGGAAAGAAGCAGGAGACTGAGGACGAACGTGGAGCGGAGGGTGGTGGTCATACGCGACACTACGATAGTCGTGACGATTGGTAACAGAAAAGGTAGAACATCCGTATGCCCAACAATCCCACCCCCGACGACCTGAACGACGCCATCGCCCTGGAAGCCCTCACGCAGCTGCGGGATCAGGGATTTGTCTTCGAAGAAGTAGGGCAGCCGAAGAAGGACGCGCCGAAAAAGAAGAAGAGCACGAAGAAGAAAGCCTGAGCTCAGACCATCGGCAGACGGACGAACACCGTCGTCCCCTTCCCTTCCTCGCTTTCGGCCCACATCTTGCCTCCGTGCGCTTCAATGACGCCCTTGGAGATGAAGAGACCGAGACCGTTGCCGTTCGCCTTGTAGTGGTTGGCGTTCGTGCCGCGGAAGAATTTCTCGAAGAGGTGCGGCATGTCTTCCTTGCTGATGCCATAGCCGCGATCACGCACGGTGATGACGGCGGTACGACCGCGATGCGTCGTCTCTATGGACACAACAGTGCCGGCAGGCGAGTAGTGGAAGGCGTTGTCGAGGAGTTCCACGAACACGCTTCGCAGGAGCTGCACGTCGCCACGGACGCGAAGGTCCGGCTCCAGTTCCACCTCTACGGACTTCTTGTTCTGCAGAATGCGCGACTCGTTCTGCGCGACGATGGAGCGCAGCATTTCGTCCAGACGGACGGTCGCCTTGGCGTCCGACATGTGTCCTTCCTGGATTTCCGCCGCGCGCTTGAGCACGTGGAGCGTTTCGTTCATGCGCGTGATGCCGGATTCCAGGTTCACGATGTGCCCGTCGACAATATGACGCAAATCCTGCGATTCCAATTCATCCCGCAGCATCTCCAGCGACCATTTGAAGATGGTCAGGGGTTCGCCCAGCTGGTGCGAGGCAAGCAGCAACAGGCCGCTGCGTTCGGCATCGAGGTCGCGCAGGGCTTCCATGCGACGTTGCCAGACAAAGAGGCCGGTTCCTCCCGCGATACTGCCGACGCCCAAGACAAGAAGGAGGAGCAGCAATGGGGAGAACATGCTATGCGAGAGCGTGACGTAATCCGCGGCATCCATATCCAAACCGAGAATGGCGACCACTTGCCCGTTGTCGTGACGCATAATCGGCGCGTACCCCGAGAGCACACTGCCCCACTGATCGGTGGTGATGTCCGTATCCACGGCCGGATGCAGGAAAGCTTCGTCCTGCATCACCGGAATTTCCGACACGTCATAGTCATCGCCCGGGAGAGGAGCGACTTCGTCTTCGTCGACGGAGCCGTTGCCGTTCTCGTCACGCTCGGCGTCGGACAAGAGCGCGTCCGCATCGGCGACGAACTGGAGGACCAGAGGATCATCCGTCTTGCGCATGATGTACGCGGACGTGAGGTTGCCTGCACGGTCGCGGATCTCCGCCAAGGCACGAAGCATCGCCTGGTATTCGGCGCTTTCCGTGTCTTTCGCAGATCGGATCTTCTCTACGTCCGCTCCGTCGAAGTGCATGGCGGAGATTGCGGCCATGGTCCGCAGATTGTTCTTGAGCTGCGCCTGCATGAGCGTGCGACTGCGGACGAAGAGGAGGAATCCTACCGTCGCGACCACGGCGATAAGTCCCAGAGCCGACACGAGCAGCTTCCAGCCGATGGAGAACTTCGTCGATGACGTTTGGCGGAAGATGGCCATGTCAGCAGATGGGGACGGTGACGAATGCGGACGTTCCTTGGTTCTCGCGGCTCTCTACCCAGAGACGGCCGCCGGCGCGCTCAATGATGCCCTTCGCGATGTAGAGCCCAAGCCCATTGCCGATCGGCTTGGCTTTCTCCGCGTTGGAACCGCGAACATTCTTCTCGGTGATGTGCGACAGCTCGGATGCCGGAATACCCACGCCCTCGTCATGCACCTCCACTTTTGCCATATGACCCACGCTGCAGTCAGTGCGGATGGTGATGACGCTCTGGAGCGGCGAATAGTTGGATGCGTTGTCGATGAGCTCCAGAAGCACGCCGGCGATGAGCTTGCGGTCGATGCGGAGCGGCTGGCCGCAGTCGTTGCCCTCGATGACGAGGCGCTGGCCGCGGACCCGCAAGCGTTCCTTGGCCGTCTCGCACACGCTCGTGACGACGGACTGGAGTGATACGCGCTCGGGCAGGTACTGCACCTGCGTCTTTCGGACGTTGTTCGCGTCGCGAAGCGACCGCATGATGGATTCCATCCGCGCCACGCCGACGGCGAGCTCGCTCTGGATCTCATTCTTCGTCGTCATCGCGTCGCTCTCCGGATCGTTCAGGAGTTCCAACCACCACTTGAAGGTCGCCAGCGGTTCGCCGAGTTGATGCAACGTGAGATCCATCAAAGCGGCACGCTCCTGTTCCAACTTTCGCATAGATTCGAGGCGGCGGTTGCGCAGGAACAAGAGGATGAATGCGACCCAGAGGATCGCGCCGCAGATCACCAGCAGGACCAGCAACGGCCATGGGAGTTCCGACGAAGATAGGAGGGGGAATGTCATGTGGATGTTTCCTGATATTGTAGCAAAAAAGTCGCATTTCTTCCAGCGTTTTGAGGGACGCCGAGACTTGTCGGGACATGCAAAAATCCGCTTCAGAATGCGGAAGCGGGGGTCTACAATCGCCCCGCTATGAAATCCATGACCACCGACCAGATCCGCCAGGCCTACTTGGACTTCTTCCAGTCCAAGGGGCACGCCGTGATCCCGGGCGCTCCACTAGTGCCCGAGAACGATCCGACCGTCCTCTTCACGACGGCAGGCATGCATCCGTTGGTCCCCTATCTCCTGGGCGAACCGCACCCGGCAGGAACGCGACTCACGGACGTGCAGCGCTGCGTGCGCACCGGAGACATCGACGAAGTGGGCGACGCAAGCCACCTCACGTGCTTCGAAATGCTCGGCAACTGGAGCCTCGGCGACTACTTCAAAGAAGGAGCGATCACGATGAGTTTCGAATTCCTCACGAAGGTCCTGGGCATTCCCCTCTCGCACTTCGCGGTGACGTGCTTCGAGGGCGATAAAGACGCGCCGAAGGACGAGGAGTCCGCGGCCATCTGGGAGAAACTGGGCGTGAAGCGCGAGCGCATCGGCTTCCTGCCGAAGGCGAAGAACTGGTGGGGCCCCGCGGGTCAGACCGGCCCCTGCGGACCGGACACCGAGATGTTCTTCTGGGTGGGCGAGGGCGAGCCGCGCGGCAATCCCGCGACGCACGACGCCGACTGGTTGGAGATCTGGAACGACGTCTTCATGCAGTACAACAAGCAGGCCGACGGCACGTTCGTTCCGCTCAAGCAGCAGAATGTGGACACGGGCATGGGACTGGAGCGCGTGGCGAAAGTGCTGCAGGGCGTGAACTCCGTGTACGAGACCGACCGCTTCGCGCCGATCTTCCGAAAAGCCGTTCCCGATCGTTTCCTCACGGACGGTACGGACGAGGGAAAAATCGTGACACGACACGGCCGCATCATCACGGACCATCTGAAAGCCGCGGCATTCATGATTGCCGACGGCGTGCAGCCGGGGAACGTAGACCAGGGCTACGTCTTGCGCCGCATCATCCGCCGCGCCATCCGATCGCTGCGCTTTCTGCACATCGAGTGGGACACCGAGTTCCAGCAGAAGACGTACTGCTCCGGCATCGCCGCGGAGGTCGTCGCGCAGTACGGGCACGTGTACCCGCACCTTCAGAAGGCCGCGGACGTGATCGCGGAAACCATGGATAAGGAGGAGCGTCAGTTCAAGCACACCCTTCAGGAAGGTCTGAAGCAGTTCGATCGCCTCGCGCAGAAAGCGTCCGGTTCCATCGACGGCGCCACGGCGTTCCACCTCTACGACACGTATGGCTTCCCGATCGAGATGACGCGCGAGCTCGCGGGGGAAAACGGACTGACCGTCGATGAGGAAGGCTTCCAGAAGGCCTTCGAAGAGCATCAGGCGAAATCCCGCGCGGGGGCGGAGCAGAAGTTCAAGGGCGGTCTGGCGGACCACTCCGCAGAGACGACGAAGCTCCACACTGCCACGCACCTGCTCAACGCCGCGCTGCATACCGTGCTGGGATCGCACATCTCGCAGAAAGGCTCCAACATCACGGCGGACCGCCTGCGCTTTGACTTCAACCATCCGGACAAGATGACGCCGGAGCAGATCAAGCAGGTGGAAGATCTCGTGAACGGCGCCATCAAGGCGGACCTTCCGATCAGCTACCACCTCACGACAGTGGACGGCGCCAAGAAGGAGGGCGCCATCGGCGTGTTCGACGACCGTTACGGCAGCGAAGTGAAGGTGTACGTCATGGGCAAGAGCAACGACGACTTCTTCAGTAAGGAGATCTGCGGCGGCCCGCACGTGTCCCGCACGGGCGTTCTCGGCAGCTTCAAGATCCAGAAAGAAGAGAGCTCCTCCGCGGGAGTCCGTCGTATTAAAGCCGTCGTGTCCGGGGGCCCCGCCGAGATCGAGGTGGCGACGGAGGCTAAGAAGTGAGTAGAATCGCGTCGTGCTGTCCTGGCGCCTCCTCATCGCATCGCTCACGCTCCTCGTCCCGATCGGGGCGATGGCAGCGAGCACGAGCGTGTGGGAATTCAACGCGCAGTCCACGACGATGGGCACGTGGGACGTGAAGGGATGGGAAGCACCGCAGCTTCAGAGTGACGGCGTTCATATTCGCGCGTCGAAAGACGGACGGATGATCCGCGATACGGCACTGACTCATCCGGTCGATACCATTCGCCTCGTTTTCACGCGTGTGAAGCCAACGGAAGGGCTTTTGATCTGGCACATCCGCGGCACACCGGAGGATTCGTTCGTGCAGCTCCCCCTGCAGATCACGAACGCCGCCGATCCCGCGGTGATCGAGGTGGATCTCACGCCCTATCCGGCGTGGGACCGCCGTGCCGACAAAATCGGACTTGTGCTTCCGGCCGGTGCCGATCTCGTCCTCCAGCGCATCGAACTCACGGGGCACACGCCCGCCGAGAAACTCTCGGCATTGTGGAAGTCGTTCTGGAACTTCGACACGATGCGTGCGTACTCCATCAACTTCCTCTGGGGTCCGATCCTCCGGACGACGGACATCGGCGTCGACTCGACCTTCGACACGCTCCCGCCCGTCGGACGATCCGGAAACTGGATCTTCTACGGCGCGCTGCTGCTCGCCGTAGCCGTCCTTCTCGTGAGACATTTCCTCAAGCGCCCTGCCGCGCGTCCGCTCTGGGTCCTGCTGCTCGTGGCCGCCGGTTGCTGGATCGCCTACGACATCCGCATGGGCGCGGAGATCGTGAGTTACGCCGTGCACGATTACCGTTCGTACGTGTCGCAGCCGCTCGAGAAGCAGACCTTCCGCTCGTACGACAACTTCTTCAGCGTGGTGGAGCAGAGTCTGCCCGCGCTTCGCGAACGGCCGGTGTTCGCGTTCGTGGGTCCGGAACAGGGACCGTTCATCAGCCGCGTGCGGTACTTGGCCTATCCCAGCCGGCCGGTGCGTCAGGAGGAGAGCCTCCAAGGCGTGAACACCTGGCTTGTCTTCTACCGCGACGATTTCACCGTGGATGCGCAGGGGCGCCTGCTGCAGGACGGCAACGTGCTCATCAACTCCGGCGAAATCCTGAAGCGCTTCAGTGACAACTCCTTCCTCTACCGCGTGCACGAATGACGTTCGTCGCCCTCCTCCTCGGCACCGCTCTCGCCGCCGTTCCCGGATGGCTGGCCATCCGACTGATCGAAGGAAAAACTCCCGTGCTCTGGCGCGGCGAACGGGTAGTGCTCGGGTTCCTCCTCGGCCTCACGGGACTGACGTTCATCGCCTTCCTCGCAAGCCTGGCCGGTTTGCCGCTGAACTTCGTGGGATGGCTGGTGGTACTGGGCATTCCGACTGCCCTCTTCAAAGTTCTGCTCTGGTGGCGTGTGAAAGGCTTCTGGAAGACGCCGCGCGGACAGCCGATGGTCGCGGAAAAGTCGAAGCGCTGGCAGGTGATCTTCCTTGTCCTTCTCGGCTTGTGGTCCGCGGTGAAGGTGGGCTCCGGCGCGTTCATGCTGCTCACCGAGCCGCCGTTCTTCGACGACACCGCGACCAACTGGAATCTCCGCGGGAAGATTTTCTTCCTGGAGCAGAAGTACCTCCTCCAGCTCCCCTCCGACGATCCGGGAACCGTAGGCGGCATCAGTTCGTACCCGCCGTCCGTGCCGTTGGCCAAAGCCTGGTACGCGACCTTCGCGGGCGGATGGTCCGAGAGCGCGGCGAACGTCGTGCACCTGGCCTGGTTCGCCGCTGCGATCCTGCTCGTCTTCTGGACGCTGCGACGACGGCTGTCTTTCTTCTGGTCCGCCCTCGGCACGTACGTGATGGTCAGCCTGCCGCTCTACCTAATGCACGGGACGCATCCGTACGCGGACGTGTTCCTCTCGGCACACCTCTTCGCGGCGGTCATTCCCCTCTTCCACGCGCTGAACGCGCAATCCGAAGACGAGGCGTCGACGTGGCTGCGCCTGAGCGGCTTCGCGGCGGCCCTGCTCCCGTTCACCAAGAGCGAAGGACTCATCCTCTACCTGCCCGTGTACCTCCTCTGCGCGGCCGGGACGCTCTGGATGTTGCGGCGGCAAGGCACCCTCTCCTCGCCACGATTGACGAGGATCGTGCTCATTCTAGGCGGCCTCCTCGCCTGTGTGGTGGTGCCGTGGTTGCTCTTCAAGTGGGTCAACGGCTTGCCGTTCGGCAACGCCAAGTCCGTGACGGGGCTGGGGATCGGCTGGCAACCGGGCGTCGTGACGGCCATCGTCTACAACACGTTCACGGAAGGGAACTGGCTCCTGCTCTTCCCGCTTCTCATTCCGCTGCTCATCCTCCGCCGGGCGAAGGCGTTCTCCCGGCCTCTCGCCGTTGTGACCGCGTTCACGTTGCTTGCGTATGGGATCCAGATCCCTCTCTTCCTCTTCACGAGCCTGTCCGTGGAAGCGCTCTTCCAGACGGGTTACGCACGGGGAATCATCCATTTGATCCCGTTAATGATCGTGATGACGACGTTCCTCCTGGAAAAGACCGTGGAACGAAGCCGAGACCTTGCAACGGAATGACCATCAATGACATGACGAAACCACCCGCCCCCCGAAGGGGGCGGGTGTGTTTCTTGGCGACGGCTTTCTTACCGACGGGCGCGGCGGCGACGCGCGAGGAACGGGACGGCGAGGCCCAGGAGGATCAAGCCCGAAGGCTCGGGGACGGATTCGATGTGGTGACCGAACTGGATCCCTTCCGCCGGAAGCGGGATGACCGCTCCCGGGAGAAATTCCCCTTGGAACTGCGCATTCCCGTAGAATGCCTCGTAGTCGCGGCCGTTCTCGTCCTCGGTGTCGTAGTCGCGGAACCTCATGCTCCCCGAGAGGAGCTTGAAGGGCGAGACCGAGATACCACCGTAGACGTTGACGCCGTTCCACACGGGGTCGCGACCGTCTTCGAAGTAGCGGTAGTTGTTGACGGCCGAGAGGCTCCTACCGATGATCGTCCCGCCGCGGGACACTTCCCCGTACTGGTTGTACTCGGTGATGGTGGTGCCACCCCCGACCAGACCGCTGACGTCGAACGTCAGGGAGAATCGAGAGGTGGGGTTTCCCTCTTTGTCCAGGAACGGGTACATCCCGCCCCAGACGCTTTGGACCTGATCTGACTCGGTCCAAAGGTTGAACCACGCGTAGCTTTCCCCTTTCGGGGTCGTGGACCCCCCGTACCCGAGCCGCAGGCCCGGGAGGGAGATCTCGTCGCCCAGGTGGATCTGGACGGGAGCCGCTTGCGCGGCGGACGCGAGGAGGACGGACAGAAACGACGCGAGAGGCGCTAAACGGAACATGAGGCACGCTCCTTCCAAACGGGCGTTAGCCCGTGGACGTGGGTGAAAGCCGATCGTGACAAGAAACGGTGCGCATGCACCGTTGGAACCCCCAAGGGCTCCATCGGCTTCATGGCCCTTATATTATACATGATAACAATTTTTATTCAATGTCAAATACAGCGTGAAATGCCTATTTAAGAAGAAATATATCAAAAGAATGCACGTTTTACGGGTGAATATTTATATCGTTTACCGCGACGTTATCGCCCACTCGCTGGAGAGCCGTGACGCATCTTTCGGAGTCAGTCACAAAGTTCTCATCGTTCAGTTCCGCTCTGCAAGACAGGATACCTTTGAGCAGCGGGACGGAGCGACTATGCTGTCTTCATGTCTGCTTACGCCGCCTTTCTCGGGCATCAACCCCACATCAGCATCGCCGAGCTCAGCGCCAGCGCGCCAGGTTTTTCGCTGACGAAAATTTTGAAGAAGCAAGTGCTCCTGTTCAACAGCACCCAGCCGCTCAACGAGGCGTTCCTGAACACGCTCGGCGGCACCGTGGTGATCGCGAAGCGCATCACGGACAAGGACCTCACGCTGGATGACGTGCCGCAGGCTCTCTACAACGAACTCCAGGAAACCAAGGGCAAGGCGACCTTCAGCATCCGCACGTTCGGCCTCTCGCCGAGAGAAACGCGCGATCTCTACCGCAACGGCAAGCAATTCCTGAAGCGCAACGGCAAGTCGTCCCGCTATGTCGGCAACGAACGGCAGGCCGCCGCGTCTGTGCTCCTCCTCGACGAAGGGCTCATCGACGGCACCGGCGGTTGCGAGATCGTCGTCATCCGGGACGAGGACACGCTGTGGATCGGCAAGACGGTCGCCGCTCAGAACGTGAACGCCTACACGGAGCGCGACATGAAGAAGCCCGTCCGCGACACGACGGTGGGATTGCTCCCGCCGAAACTCGCGCAGATCCTCCTGAACCTCGGACACTGGCTGGCGCGCGAGAAGAAGAACGAGATCGACCACGAAGCTCCCTTCACCGTCTACGACCCGTTCTGCGGCACGGGCGTCATTCCCATCGAATGTCTGCTTCGCGGCTGGAGCATCCTCGCATCCGACGCGTCCCAGAAGGCCGTGAGCGGCTGCGAGAAAAACCTGGAGTGGCTCCGCAAGGAGAAGAAAATCTTGAAGCGCGACGTACCCAGCGTCGTCTGGAAGCAAGACGCGACGAAGCCGTTCAAAGTGGAGAAGGAGAAACCGAACGCCGTGGTGACCGAGACGACCCTCGGACCCGGAATGGGCGCGCGCCCGACCGTGAAAGACGCGCAGAAGCTGAAGTCCGAGAACGAGAAGCTGCAGATCGCGTTCCTCAAGAACGTCGCCTCCGCCTTCCCCGGCGTGCCGGTGGCCTGCACGTGGCCCGTCTGGCAGACGAGCAAAGGACCCGTGCGGCTGGAGAGCGTCTTCGACGAGCTGCTGGACATCGGATTCACGGCGGTGCTCCCGCCGGGCGTCGTGGCGGACGAACCTTCTCGTCCCACCTTGATGTACCGCCGGCCGGATCAGTTCGTGGGACGGGAGATCGTGCTCCTGCGCCCGACGCGCTCCTGATCCATGCGCACGCTGCTCCGTCGACTCGGCAAGATCGCCGTCGCTTGTTTCGTCGTCTGGCACGCACTGGCCGTCGGCATCGCCGCGCTTCCGACATCCGCCAAGGATCCCATATCCGCTTGGCTGCGGACGCAAGTGGGACGATATACCGTCCCCTACGTCTCTCTCACGAGCCAGTGGCAGTACTGGGAGTTCTTCTCCCCCGATCCCAAACGCCGATTTCAGTGGTACATGATCGAGCGGGAAGAGCATCCGAAATTTTGGATTCCCGTGGATCGCATCACGCCGGATTCGTTCCCATGGTGGTCCTCAACGAATGAAATCCGCATTCTGGACACCATCGCGGACTTGAATGTCGGGCGTAAAGGACTGCAACCGACCTACTTGCGCGACGCCTGTCGCAGATACGAGCTGTCTGAGGACACACGCATCCGCCTCGTCCTGGCCTACCTGGTGCTGCCGGAACGCGTGGCGGACCTGACGTCGCAGACGATGGCCGATCTCCCCCTGTACCAGGCCATCGGCGAACCGTTCACCTGCCCAGCTCATGCCGAGAAATAACGCTCGTCCCCATCGGCTGGTCGCGCGCCTGCACGCCTTCTTCTTCGCGCCCATCCATGCTGGCGGCTTCGGACTGCTGCGCATCGGCTGGGCCGCCGTCGCGCTCTTTCACATGCTCACCCAGGCCGACAACGTCCTGCGGTACTTCGGTCCGGACGGAATTCTGCCCATGGCGGACGTGCAACGGTACTTCGACCGCGGATGGCTGCGGTTCAGTCTCCTGGACTGGCTGCAGGAACCGTGGCTCGTCATCGCGATCTACGTGGCGTTCCTCGTCCTGCTCTTGCTCATGCTGGTCGGATGGCGCCCCCGGCTGACGACGACGCTCAGCGTGCTGCTCTTCTTCTCGTTCCAGGAACGGAGTTACCTGTTCGTAGGAGGGGGCGACACCGTGCTGCGAGTCACCGGCTTCCTCCTGCTGATCACTCCGAACCTCTCGGCGTTCTCCGTGACCCGGATGCACCGGCAATGGGCCCAGTGGCGCAAGACCCAGACGCTGCTGCCTGAACCCAGGATGCCCGTGTGGCCGTACCGGTTGCTGCTCTGGCAGTTCGTCCTCATCTACGCGATGGGCATCTGGAGCAAGCTGCTCGGCGATCTCTGGCTGGGCGGCGCTTCCGTCGCCATCGCGCTTCATCATCCGATCTTCAGCCGCATCCCGGTTTCCTGGGCGGACGCGCTCAATCCCCTCTCGTTCGCTGCGAGCATTGGCACGCTCCTCTTTGAAGCCGCATGGATCTTGCTGCTGCTTCCCTCTCGCGTCACCGAACGTCTCAAGCGATGGCTCCTGATCGTCGGCGCCGTTTTCCATCTGTCTATTCAGGCGACGCTCTACGTCTCGACTCTCTCGTTGGCCATCCTCGCGGGATATCTGGGACTGCTCCGAGGCATCGATTTCGATGCGATGCGCCGCGTCCTGAATCGACGGCACAAGCCGCTCCTGTATCTTCTCTATGACGGCAACTGCACGCTCTGCCAGCGCAGTACGTTCTGGATCGAACTGGGCGACTGGCTCGGCCGCGTGCGGCCGGTAAATTTCCGGGACGCGAAGGCCCGCCACAAGGTGGCGCCGGACATTGACCTCAAGCAGCTGGACCGGTCGGTGCACATCCGCTTCCAAGGCGGGAAAACGTTCAACGGCTTCTACGCCTTCCGCCGATTGGCCCGTCATTTGCCGCTGCTCTGGCCCCTGCTCCCCTTCCTGTACATCCCCGGCGCTTCCTGGATCGGGACGCGCATCTACGCCCGAATCGCCGCTAAGCGCTGCAAAAGCAACGGGGATGGCTGCTAAGCAAAAGTGGCTTAGAACCCCTGGCAGACGCCGAATTTTTGACTATACTTCCCCCCGCGTTCCCCTGTAGCTCAATGCCTAGCGTTCGCTAGCGAACGCGTACAAGAAAAGCATCTCGCTGGGCGAGCTCGCGATCCTTCTTTCCATCACATGTTCCCCTGTAGCTCAATGCCTAGGCGCGGCCTGCCGCGCCGTCAAAAATAAGGCATTCTGCTCGGGCATCGATCATTCATTGCAGTCGGTTACGCGTTCCCCTGTAGCTCAATGGTAGAGCATCTCGCTGTTAACGAGAGGGTTACTGGTTCGAATCCAGTCGGGGGAGCCAATTTGAATTGAAAACAAACCCGCGGTTTTGATATTTCGTAGGCGCTTCCTTCAATTACACTGTGAACATGAGCCGGTCTTCGCAAAAGCGAAACATCGCAATTTTCATCGGCGGCATGACCTGCTCCAGCTGTGAACTGCTTTTGGAACGGAAAATCAAGAATATTCCGGGGGTGAAAAGCGTCGACATCAGTCATAGAAGCGGCATCGCGAAGATCACGGCGAAAGAGGATGAAACCCTGGATCTCCCAGCCATCACAGCCGCGGTTGAAAAAGCGGGATATGCGGTTCTCCAGAAAGGCCATGCGACCTCTATGCCGCTTGCGACCGATCGGAACAAGTGGCTAGAGATTGGGGCGGCGTTGCTCATCATCTTTGCTGCATACAAGCTTCTCCAGACGTTCGATCTCATTTCTCTAGCCCCCTCTACCTCGGGCATCCTGTCCGTGGGGGGCATTTTCCTTATCGGCCTTGTGGCAGGAACATCCAGCTGTCTAGCCGTCACGGGCGGCTTGCTCTTAGCAATGGCGGCCAGATACAACGAAACGCATCAGTCGGAGAGCACGTGGCAGAAATTCCAGCCGCTGCTCCACTTCAATGTCGGCCGTTTACTCTCTTACTTCGTACTGGGTGGGATTGTGGGCGTTCTCGGCCAGTCCATCACCCTGAGCCCCCGGATGTCCGGTTTCATGACGATTCTCGTGGCCGTCATCATGCTGTGGTTGGCTCTCACCATTCTCGCTGTCATACCCAAGGGGAGCTTTCCCATTCGTCCGCCGAAGAAACTCTCTCGATGGATTGCCGATCTTTCGGAGAGCAAACATCCCGCCGCACCTCTCGTGTTGGGCGCATTGACGTTCTTCCTGCCTTGCGGCTTCACGCAGTCGCTGCAGCTGGCTGCCCTCGCATCCGGCAGCTTTCTTACGGGAGCGATGACGATGTTCATCTTCGCGCTGGGCACGTTACCCTCTCTGCTTGGATTAAGCGCCATCTCCACCGCAGCGCGCGGGAACTTCTCCAGGCTCTTCCTGCGCTTCTCAGGCGCGCTTGTGCTCGTTCTCGCCCTCTTCAATCTCCGCAGCGGCATTGCTTTGACCGGACTGAATTTCCCTTCTGCCGAATCGACCGAATTGCACATGTCTTCCGCTCCAGTTGTAAAAGGCGGCAGCCAGGAAATTTCGATGACCGTCACTCCATATGGAACGTATGAACCGAGCATTTTGACCATCAAGGCTGGCGTCCCGGTGCGATGGAAAGTGGATGGAACCGAAGCATTCGGATGCACCAGCATCCTCACTATTCCATCGTTGAATATCACGAAGGCCCTTGGCAAAGGAGAGAACATTGTGACCTTTACGGCCCCGGAACCGGGGAAGCTCGCATTCATGTGCTCCATGGGCATGGTGCGAGGCTCATTTAACGTTATCTAATCTCGTATGCAAACAACCGTCTCCATCCCTGGCATGCACTGCGAAGCCTGCTCCGCACTTATCAAAGATATCAGCAGTGAATTCCCCGACATCAAGAACATCGACGTCGATCTTCAAACGAAGAACGTGACGCTTGATCACGATGAGAGTTTCAATTTCCAGCAATGGAAAAACGACGTCGAATCCATTGATCAGAAGTACGCGATCATTACTCGATAATCTCCATGTCTTCCCAATGCACTCTCTCCATTTCTGGCATGCACTGCGCCAGCTGCAGTGCACTCATCACCCGAAAGCTCAAGAAGACCGCAGGTGTGGAAGATGCAAATGTGAACCTAGCAGCTAATAAGGCGCACATCCGCTTTGATCCTTCGGTGGTACATGAACCGGACCTTGTGGCAGCCGTGAAGGCCGCGGGCTACGGAGCGGAGGTCCGCGATGAGCACAGTCACCACGGCGTGGAGCTGGACCGCACACAACAGGAAAGAGAAATCCGTGAGTATCGAAACCGCTTCCTCTGGGCCCTGGTTCTAAGCCTGCCCATGCTCGGATTCATGGTGCTCTCGTTTCTTCCCCATTCCCCGCTGCACACGGCGCTCATGCCTTCCATGGGCATCGTCTCGCTGATCCTAGCCACTCCCGTGGAATTCTGGCTTGGCAGAGGATACTTCAAAGGCTTTTGGTCCAGCCTGCGCATGTTCACATTCGGCATGGACAGCCTCGTGGCCATCGGCACGCTCACGGCGTATCTCTATAGCGTTTACAGTCTCATCGCGTACGCACTTAGAACCGGCACGGTGTTCGGCGAGATACCGGATCTCTACTTTGAAGTCGCGGCACTGCTCATCACGTTCGTTCTCCTTGGGAAATGGATGGAGGCGCGCGCAAAAGGTCGCACGAGCGAAGCTATTCAGAAGCTGATGGGGCTTCAGGCGAAGACCGCAAGAGTGCTGCGCAATGGGCAGAGTATCGACGTGCCCATCGAAGAGGTGATCGTAGGCGACATCATCTTGGTGCGTCCTGGAGAAAAAGTCCCCGTCGACGGAACAGTGCTGAAAGGCCTGACGTCCATCGATGAATCCATGCTCACGGGAGAGAGTATTCCCGTAGAAAAGAACCCGGGCGATCGCGTTTTCGGAGCGACGATGAACGGCACGGGGTCCATCGAGCTGCGAGCGGAGAAAGTAGGGAGCGATACCGCTCTCGCACGGATTATTCGTTTTGTAGAAGAAGCCCAGGGCTCCAAGGCACCCATTCAAGACTTCGCCGATAGGGTCTCTTCGTGGTTTGTCCCCGCCGTGATCATTATTGCGATTCTCACGCTTATCGGCTGGCTCCTTGCCGGAGCGACCGCCACGTTTGCGCTGCTTGCTGCCGTTTCCGTGCTCGTCATCGCTTGCCCGTGCGCTCTCGGGCTCGCCACCCCCACGGGCATTATGGTCGCCACGGGCAAAGGAGCGGAGCTCGGCATCCTCATTCGTGGAGGAGAACCGTTGGAAGCCGCGAACCGCATCAATGCGATCATCTTCGATAAAACAGGCACCCTTACGAAGGGGAAACCCGACGTCACGGATATTCTCGCCTTTGAAGGCTCGGAGAATGACGTGCTCTCCATAGCCGCAAGCTTGGAGCGGAGCTCTGAACATCCGCTGGCCGAAAGCATCGTGAACCACGCGAAATCCAAAGGCGTTGTCCTCATGACCGTGGATCACTTCAAGGCGATTCCCGGTCTCGGTATTGAAGGTACTGTCCAGGGAAAAAACTACTTCCTGGGTAATCGCTCACTTCTGGAAAAACAGAACATCCCACTTGGAAATGCGGAGAAGCAGATGGGAGAATTCGAAAGTGCGGGAAAGACTGCCATGCTGCTCGCGGATTCTCAGAAGGTGCTCGGCATTCTCGCTGTCGCGGATACGGTGAAGAACTCATCCAAAGATGCCATCGACGCGCTGCGCAAGATGGACATCGATACCTATATGATCACGGGAGATAACCGGCGTACGGCGCAGGCGATTGCGCAAAAGGTCGGCATCATGAATGTCTTGGCTGAAGTCCTGCCCGAGGAAAAAGCCGCCGAAGTGAAGAAACTTCAAGTGCAGGGAAAGCACGTCGCGATGGTGGGAGACGGCATCAACGACAGCCCCGCTCTCGCCCAAGCTCAACTTGGCATCGCGATGGGAAACGGAACCGACATCGCCATTGAGACGGGCGGTATCGTGCTCGTGCGCAACGACCTGCGCGACGTCGTTACGGCTCTCACATTGAGCCGCGTCACGGTGCAGAAGATCAAGCAGAACCTGTTCTTCGCCTTGTTCTACAACGTCATCGGCATCCCCATTGCTGCACGCCTCTTCATGCAATGGGACATCGTGCTGCGGCCTGAACTCGCGGGCCTCGCGATGGCGTTCAGCTCGGTCTCCGTCGTCACGAATTCCCTGCTCCTCAAGGGCTTCCGTCCCGGTCACAGGAACTGGCTCTCGGACATCGCCCCGTTCGTCATGATTGTCGGTTTCACGGCGATGTTCTTCGTATTTGCCCGCATTAGCTGATTCTTGACGTTCGAGTTCGAACCACCTGAACTACAGCGACTTTTCCTCTGAACAGATCAGGCACTTCTACAACGGCTTAGCCTCGCCACGAGAGATACGCCACGTATGCGGCATAGCACACGAGCATGATAATGCCGTCCAAACGCTCGATGACGTGATTCTGCCGCTGCTTCCAGAAGAGCAGACGCTTGTGAACGAAACCAGTATGCACCGCAAAGAACAGGAGGACTGTGGCTCCAATGGTGACAAGGAGATCCACATTCATGGCGGGCTGGAACGGAAGCGGCGCAATGATGGCACTGACACCCAGAATCCAGAAGACGTTGAAAATATTGCTGCCGACGATGTTGCCCACTGCAATATCTGCTTTGCCTTTGCGCGCGGCCACGACGGAGGTGGCCAGTTCCGGTAGTGACGTCCCGACGGCAACGATCGTGAGGCCGATGAAGGCCTGCGAAACGCCCAATGCCTCAGCGATAGTCACGGCACCGTCGACCGTGAGCTTTCCCCCACCGATCAGCAACGCGAGGCCTGCCAATACCAAGCCGCAAGACGCCCACAAGCCCCGAACGCGAATGCCTTCGTCTGCGCTCTCCGGATCGTCACGTCTCATGCCAGCGATGTACCAGAGGAAAATAGCGAAGAACGCGATCAGGCTAAGGCCTTCGGAGCGGCTGAGTTGCGCGGCATCGCCATTGTCTAAAATCACGTCGTTCGCCATGAAGAACAGAACGACGGAAGCGAGGAGCGCGAATGGGATTTCTTTCCAGACAGTGGAAGTCTGAACTTTGATTTTCGTAATAATGGATGATATTCCGAGAATTAGGAGGATATTCGCTATGTTGCTGCCGACTACGTTCCCGATGGCGATGTCCGTGGCTCCCGAAATGCTGCTGGTCACATTCACCACTAATTCCGGCATTGATGTACCGAAAGCCACAACAGTAAGACCGATGGAGAGATCTGAAATTCCAATGCGTTTTGCCAGCGACGATGCGCCGTCTACGAGAAAATCAGCGCCCTTTACGAGAATGCCGAGACCGATGACGAGGAAGAGCAGAGCCATTAGCATGCGCGGCAGCATAATGATCTCTATCAATTTTACAAGAAGGCATACGATCAAAAGATTCAAACCGTCTGAACGGCGTCGAGTTATCCTGGATAGATGGTAGGATGACCGAACGATTCACCATGCGGATGAAAGAACCATCATCGAAACCCCGGGTCTACTCCATCCCCTTCGCGCGCATCTATCCGTTGTATATCGAAAAGGCGGAGAAGAAAGGGCGCACGAAGAAGGAAGTCGACGAGGTTCTCCGCTGGTTGCTGGGATACACGCAGAAGGGACTGGAAACCCAGCTCGAGAACGAGACCGTTTTGGAGAATTTCATTGCAGAAGCTCCTCGGCCCAATCCATCGCGGACTCTGATCAAAGGGGTGATCTGCGGCGTCCGAATTGAAGAGATCAAAGACCCGATGATGCGGGAAATCCGGTACATGGATAAGCTCATCGACGAGCTGGCGAAGGGAAGGCCGATGGAGAAGATTCTGCGGAAGGAATAGACGTTTATAGTCACTTCCTCTTCGACGACCGGAACTCCAGGATGTCTCCGGGCTGGCAATCGAGCGCTTTGCATAGGGACTCGAGCGTCGAGAAGCGGACCGCCTTCGCCTTCCCGTTTTTCAAGATGGAAATGTTCGCCATGGTGATGCCCACCTTCTCCGCGAGCTCGGTGACGGTCATTTTCCGCTTGGCCAGCAGGACGTCGAGGTTGATGAGGATAGACATGGAAGAATGGGTTAGACGGTCAAATCGTGTTCGGACTTTATATCCACTGCGCTCTGCACCAGCTTCTGGAGAACGGCTGCGAACGTCGCGACGACCAGCGGAGAGCAGGCGAAAGCCGTGGCCATGAGGACGAGGCCCGGAGCGTCATCGAGCTGCGCGACGATGAATGCCAGCGGCAGCGCCATTGCGTACAAGACGCTCATGGCGACCGCGCAGTACTTGATGATGCTCAACGACTTCACTGATGCTTCCGAAAATGCGGTGTTCGTATCGATGGAATGCAGAAGCTTCAGGATCTGATACAACGCGTACAGAAACGGGACGACGGTAGCGTAGATGCCAATCAGGCCTGGATAGAGGACACTCGTCAGCTGAGGCCATTCGCGCGGGGCACCCTGCCACACGTTCGGGAATGAGATGATGACCACCGCGAGAACGGCGGCTCCGATGAGAACGACGACGGCCTTCAGGAACAAGGTGGGGACACGTTTGATGGAAGCGTTCGGCATGCGTAGGGAAGGAAGATGCGGATAGGAAAGCACAAGGTTTATCGAATATCAATAAATATTTATTGATGTACGATTCATCATGAAGCACAGAGGACTTCTGAAGAAGTTGCCCGGCGGCTCCAAGTAAGAAGACGTTTCGGGAAACGTCCTGTACTCGGACATTCCTCCCCTTTCACTGGTTATGGCAGATTGGAATCGCTTCACTCGTCTGGGCAACGTCGTCGATCGCCGCGGCATGAAGTCCGGTGGACTGGGGATCGTGGGCGTGCTCGCCGTCGTCGGCATCAGCACGCTGTTCGGCGTGAACCCGCTCGTGATTCTGGGTGAGCTGGAGCAGCAGGGCATGCTTGCTCCTACGGGGACGCAGGAGAATACCCAGGAGTTTGCGGGGACGGATGCGTACGAGGATTTCAGCGGACGCGTGCTCGGTTCCATCGACGCGTACTGGGAGCAGCATGTCGAGGGCTACGAGCCGGCGGCATTGGTGCTCTTCCGCGACAGGACCACGTCCTCCTGCGGAGGGGCTGTGAGTGTGGTAGGCCCGCACTACTGCCCGCTGGACCGGCAGATCTACCTGGACGAGCGGTTCTTCGATGAATTGCAATCGAGGTTCGGAGCCGAGGGCGGCGATGTCGCGGAGGCGTACGTCATCGCGCACGAAGTGGGACACCATCTGCAGAACCTGCTCGGGCTGATTCCCGACAATCCGTCCGCCGAAGAATCGATCTCCACGGAGCTGACGGCGGACTGCCTGGCCGGTGCTTGGCTCGGATCGCTGCAGTCCCAAGGCATCTACGAAGACGGAGAGATCTCCGAGGCGATCAACGCGGCGAGCGCCGTGGGCGACGATAACATCCAGCAGCGAACCGAGGGAACGATTCAGCCGGAGTCCTGGACGCACGGATCCAGCGCGCAACGCGAACAGTCCGTCCAACTCGGATTCCGGAACCACGACAATCCCGAGGTCTGCCTGGACGGACGCGCATAGAAAATCGCCGGACTTTCCCTACAATGGCCGCATGGATCTCCAGCAGTTCACCTGGAATGTCGTTCCGTTCCTCTCGGTACTCGTTGTCTTCGGACAACTGCTCATTGTCGCTCTCGCCGCATTGCTTCTCTACGAACACGCGACGAAACGTTTCACGGGAATCGGAACATGGCTCTCCCGGCACGGCCTGACACTCATGCTCATCGTGGCGCTCGTCGCCACCGGCGGCAGTCTCTACTTCTCCGAGATCTCCGGATGGAATCCGTGCAAGTACTGTTGGATTCAGCGGATCTTCATGTACCCGCAGATCGTCTTGCTCCTCATCGCCCTCTGGAAGCGCGACCGCACGGTGGCGCGCTACATCCTCGCGCTCTCGCTCATCGGCGCCGCATACGCGACGTACCATTATTACATCCAAATGTACGACCTCATCGCGGCACCCACAAATCCTGCCACGCCGTGCGACGCGTCCGGCGAGTCCTGCGTGAAGACCCCCTTCACGCACTTCGGCTACATCACGATCCCGATGATGGCCCTGACGGGATTCATCCTGAATGCGATCGGCTCCATCCAGATCCTCCGTACGAATAAATAAATTGTTCGTACTTTAGGGCTCACTACTAGGCTGAACTCACTCCATCTTCGCCGAGTCCGTCACCGAGAAGATGCCTTCGATGTCGTACCTCTGCCAGTGGTCGTTGCTCAGCATTTCCACGGGCGTGATGAGTCCGTTCGCCGTGAAGCGCTTGCCCGTGTCGAGCGGCGGATGTTCTTGCGACATGGCCGTGAGATCCAGGGCGTAATGCTCGCCCACGTCGGTCTTCAGACCCATGGCGCACTCCAACGTGTGCGGTCCGTCACCGCGATGCGGCAGACAGACGATCTCGCCGGAGAGCGTCCCGCGATAGCTCCGCACGTCGGACGGGTCTCCCTGCTTCTCGGCGTAGATGTACGCGTTCAAGGCGTAGAAGCCGGCGACGAGCACGGCGATGACGAGTGCGATGATGGCAATGGCTTTCTTCATACGCCGAGTAGTACGGACGTGACCTGAAAAGGTAACAGGGAATTCCCGTCGATCCTCACTTCTTCTTCTTGTTCTTCGTCTGGGACTTCGACTTCTTCTCGTACGCACCCGCGAGTCCCGGATTTTTCTCCGCGGCCTTGAGGACCTCCTTGAGCACGTTCATGTTCACGTCCTCGAGTTTCTTGATGCGGATGCAGCTCTTTCCCACGCTCACGTTGCCCAAATCCTTCGCGCGGCTTTCGGCGAGGTACTTGCCGTCCTGCACTGCGCACACGTACAGGCTGACGTAGTTCTTCTGACTGGCCAGGGAGACAACCGGCCATTGGATCGGCTCGTTCTTGTAGTTTCTGTACGGGAAGGAGCCGTAACCGATCATGTTGTACGCGAAGTGGCGTTCCAACGACGGCGCGGTCTTGCGGATCAGCGCATCAATGGATTCGATGAGCTTTCGACGATCGGGCTCGATCGCCCCGATGTATTCCTTCACGGTTTTCGCCTTCGTGGGCTTGAACATGTTCATAGAAATGGTGGTACGGACGCGGTTATTTTCCCTCCGCGGCTTTCTTCAGCGTCGCGAGGTCCAGCTTCTTCATTTTCAGGAATGCCTGGGTGACGCGGTCGACTTTCACCTGGTCGCCGCTGAGCATCTCCTTGTCGAGATCGGTGGGACTGATCTGCCAGGACACGCCGAACTTGTCCTTCAGCCATCCGCACTGCTCGGCCTCGCGCACGGCGGAAAGCTTCTCCCAATAGTAATCGATCTCCTCTTGGGTGTCGCAGCTCACGAGGAGCGAAATCGCCTCGTTGAATCCGAACTTGTGCATGTGGCCGCTGTCCATGGCCGTGAACCACTGACCTTCCAGCATGAATTCGGCGAACATGATCTTGGCGTCTTTCTCCGGAGCCGCGCCCGGCGGGTACGGCGCCGTCATACCGCGCTTCGATTCCTTAAAGACAGAGACGTAGAAGTCGATCGCCTCCTCGGCATTGCCGGTGCTGTCCCCCGTGAACATGAGGGAGGGGATGATGAACGGACGGGGTTCACCCTTGGGATCCGTGAGAATCAGCTGCCAGGTGACGCCGTACTTGTCCTGAATCCACCCGTAGTGCTCGCTGAACGGATACTTGTCCAAGGGCATGAGGGGCTGACCACCCTCGGACAGTTTCTCCCACAGTGCATCCAGGTTCTCGCGCGCCTTCGGGTCCTTCGAAGGATCGAAGTTCAGCATGAACGAGATGGCCGGGTTGAACTTGAAGTACGGACCCGCGCTGATGGCCATGAAGGAGTAGCCGCAGAGGTCGAACGACAAGACGTCGCAATCGCCCGATGGCGTGTTCTTCAGGACCGAGGAATGCGTGATCGCGGAGCCGTTGCCGAAGGCGGACACGTAGAACTCCGCGGCCTCCTTCGCTTCTTTGTCGAACCAGAGATGGGGGATGATTTTCTGCATAGATATGCACTATAGCAGCGGATAGAGGATGCAAGGTCAAATCCTCCTGTTACTTTCGTCTCGCCTATGCGTAGGATATGTCAATTCTCCCCCATCGATTCCATGCCTCATCGTTCATCCGCCTTTCTCGTCGCCACCGCTCTCCTGCTCTCGGCCTGCGCCACGCAGACCCCGCCGGATACCGACAACACCGCCCAGATGCCCGTGAACTCCGTCGACGGCTCGGCGTCTGGCAGCATTCATAACTTGCCGGTCCCTCCGGGCGTGGAGGCGGCTCGTGTCGCGCTTGCCGGTCGCCTGGACGTCTCGCCGAGCGAGATCCTCATCCTCACGGCCTTCGAGAGGGAGTGGTCTGATGGATGCCTCGGGCTCGGCGGCCCGGCAGAAAGCTGTCTCATGGCCATCACCCCGGGATACGTGGTGACCATGACCCATGGCGGAAAAGAGTACGTCTATCGTACCAACACAGAGGGCACGCAGGTTCGCGCGGAGTGAGCCGCTCTCACCGCGTCGCACCGTCGATCCACACCGCTGCCTGCTCGCGGGTGAGCTCCATCGCGGGACGGAAAGGCTTGTCAGCATCGACGATGCCGATGGCGATAGCGATTCGCACGAACGGCGCGAACCATGAGTTTGCGGGCACGTCGCGGGGCAGCGGAGTGCGTGACGACGATTCATCGCCGAACGCTTCGGCCAGGATCTTCAACGCTTCCGCTCGATTGATGCCGGCCGCGGGACGGAACGTGCCGTCCGCATAGCCGTCGATCCATCCGAGTCGCTTGGCGGCGCAGACGTAGGACGCAAACCACTCCGAGCGCACGTCCGAGAAGCAGCGCGTCTCCCCTTCCAGCTCATCGCTGCGGAATCCGGCGACGAGGATTTTCAGAAACTCCGCACGATTGATGCCCGCCGCGGGACGGAACGTGCCGTCGGCGTAACCGGTAAGGACGCCACGCTCAACGAGCGACACGATCGACTCGTAGCTCGGCCTCGCGGGCCGCACATCGCGGAACGTCGGCAGCGAGCTTCGGGATGCCGAGCTGCTCGAGCGGGACGACCGTGATGAACTACTGGAGGAAGATGCGCGGGAAGAGACGGACGACGAGCTTGAGACGCTGCTACGGGACGACGAAGAGCGCGGTCTGGGGGTGTACCCGAAGCGCGAGTCATTCGCGTAGAGGAGTCCTTCCAGAATGACGGACGATGGAATGAAGAAGCCTTCCACATAGTTGCCTTCCGCATCCACGCCTTTCGCCACCGCTACGCCCACGGCTTCACCGTCCTTCACGACCGGCCCTCCGGAATTCCCGATGTCCAGCTGCGCGGTGGTGCGGTACCAGCCGTCGGCGGAGGTGCCGATCATCGAGCCCGTGGACACGCTGATTTTCATGGATTCCTGCACGGAACCGCGGTACGGGAATCCCACGATGGCGATGCGGTCGCCGGCTTCAGGATCGTCGCCCAAGTCCAGCATGTCGTGCGCGCACGGCAGGTACACCCGCATGTAGGCGACGTCATCATCCAAGTTGATCTTCACGTCGCTCTTCGTGACGTCCTGATAGCACTCCAGATCAACCATCCCGTCCGCGCGTGTCGCGTACACGCGATAGTAGTCCGTGCTCTCACTCTCGATGACGTGCTTGTTGGTGACCACGATCCCCTCGTCCACGTAGAATCCCGATCCCCAGCCGATGAGCTGATCGGACGCGTTCACGTTGCCGACGAAGACGACCGACGTCGTGGTTTCGTCGGGTAATCCGGCCGCTGCAAACGTCCCGATCGGCAGGAGAAACAACGCGAGGGCCGCAGAAAGAATCCGCCGTTGCATGGAAGAACCATAGCATGCACCTGTGCTTTTCCTCATCGGGTCATCGATTTTCTCGGTTTTTCTCGGGCCATGGTTCCCATCAGGCGCAATTGACGATGCTCTGTCACGCGCATAGCGTCATTGCGTTCCTTCCCCCCACTTCCATGGACTTGGACTTCTCCAGCATCAATTGGTTGGCCGTGCTCGTTGCCGCCGTCGCCGCATTCGTCATCGGGTTCCTCTGGCACGGGCCGCTCTTCGGCAAGCAGTGGATCAAGCTCATGGGCATTCCGAAGGCGGAGGTCGACAAGATGAGAGCCAGGGGCATGGGCCCGATGGTCCCCCACATGATCGGATCCTTCGTGCAGCAGATCGTGATCGCGGCCGTACTCGCCTACTTCGCGGACGCCCTCGGCGTCGCCGGAGCGGGAGAAGCGGTGATGCTCGGCTTCCTGGTCTGGTTGGGCTTCGTCGCCACGATCCTGTTCAACACGGTGCTGTGGGAGAACAGGAAGTTCAACCTGTACCTCTTCAACGTGGTGTACCACCTGGTGTCGTTCGTGGTCATCTCGCTCATCGTCGTTCAGTGGCAGTAAAGGCGTAAAGCGCGGACGTACGTCTTTTTCAGCTATCGCCAAATCCCTGCGCATCGATACCGAAGATCCGCAGGGATTTGTCGTTTGACAAGCCAAGAATGATGGCTATTCTGCGCGCGCTTTTTGCGATCCATGCGCATTCTTGATTACCGACATCCGGACCTAAATGCCTTCGAGGCGAAAACGGGAAAAATTCGGCCTGTCGACGGGGCGGCTTTTAGAGCGCTCGAGGCGCTCCCGTCCTTCATGAACGACTGGGGCAAAGCGGCTTCTGCGACCTACGGCGACGATCGCATCATCACCTCGACCATCAACGCCTCGCGGGGATGCCAAATCGGGGACAAAGCATTCTGCGGCCAGTACTGTTTTGCGCATCACGGCTGGAATGGGGATGACGCCACGCCCCAGGTCCCGGATTGGTACCGGCAAGAGGCCGCATGGCTTGCCGCTGACGGTTTTGAGACATCCGTCTTCCTCTCCACGGATACGGAACCGCTTCCGGACAGAACATGCGAGGTGACCGACATCACGCGCAGGCTCTTGAGGGCAATGGTGGCGCAGCCTCCGAAGGCGGTCATTCTCCATACGCACACCGACGTCGCAGCCGACCCTGAGACGCTGCCGATCGTCAAAGATCTGTCTGATGCCACTAACCTCCTTGTGGGCATCGGCATCGATACGGATGTAGAAGAATTGCCGGACGGCATGCCACGGCATGTCACGTCGGTCCGCGACCGACTTCGCGCGCTCCGTGTCCTCTCGGAACATGGGGTGCAGACGCAGGCGAGCTTATCCCCGCTCGTGGGCTTCCGGGACTTCGACGGCCTTGGCCGCATCGTCAGGGATATCGGCACCACACGCGTGATGCTGGGGGACTTGCGATTGGACTTTGCCAAAGGAGGAACACAGAAAGCCGCCCTTCTGAGAGAGAAGCTTGGTCTCCCTGCTCCCACGCAGGTGGAAGGGAAAGCATACTTCGAATCTCTCGGTTTCCATCCCGATCAAGTCGGCTTCCGCGATCAGTTCTACGTTGTGACGCCGGAGAAGACATCCTAACCAAACGGGCGCGCCCCTCTCGGAGCGCGCCCGCAGTCGATCACGATGATCGTTGGTTCTCAGTTCCACCAACCCCAGTGCCAACCGTTCTTGGGCTTCTTTTCGCAGTTGACGATGGAGCCCGTGCCCTGGTCCTGGTCGCACTTGTCGGTGTTGGGACCGCCGTCGAGGCTGTCGTTGCCCTTGCCGCCGCCGACGTCGTCATTGCCCTGGCCGCCGCTGAGGGTATCCGTGCCGTCGTCGCCGTTCACGACGTCGTTGCCGTTGCCGCCGAAGAGCGTGTCATCGCCTTCGTCGCCGTAGACGGTGTCCTTGCCGGTGCCGCCGTCGACCCAGTCGTTGCCCTTGCCGGCTTCGACGTAGTCCTTGCCGTCACCGAGACAGATCGTATCGTTGCCCTTCTTGCCGTACACCTTGTCCTTGCCTCCGAGAGCCACGATGACGTCATCGCCATCGGTGCCGTACAGCGTGTTCGGACCGTTGGTTCCGACGATCGTCGCCGCCTTGCCGTTGCAGGTCAGGCCGGACGGGACGGAACTGGAGGAAGAAGATGATCCCGTCGGAGCGGAGCTCACGGACGAGGAGGAAGAGGACGTCGGAGCGCTGGAGCTGGAGGATCCCGTCGGGGGGCAGTTGCCAGCAGCGAGACCGCTGACCTCACCCGCGCTCAGCGCGCGGTTGTAGACCAGCACGTCATCGAGCGATCCGGAGAAGTTCGGCTGGAACGTGTAGTCGCCCAGACGCATCGGCGTGTCTACCGCGATGTTGCCGACGTTCGCGGTGTTGGTACCGACCAACACGCCGTCCACGTACGTTCTGATCGTCAGCGAGGAGCCGCTGCGCGAGTAGACGCCGGCCAGATGATGCCAAGCGCCGTTGAGCACCGTCGCGGCATGCGACGTGTCGTTCGCCCCCGCCGTACCGTAGCCGAAGAAGTTCACGCGGTTGCTGCCGTAGAGGTACAACCCCCAGCCGCGATAGCCGGATCCCGGGTTGTCGAAGTGACCGAGGACGGCGCGATCGCCGCTGGTCGTCTTCACCCACGTCGCCACGGTGAAGTTGTTGTTGCCGAGTTCGAGGAGCGTGTCCGGAGCGTTGACCCTGTCATCGACGCCGTCGAAGCTGCCGGCGAACGGGTTAGAGAACGCCGTGGGAGCCGCGAGGTTCGTGAACGAAGCGCCGCTCTGCGTCGTGCCGTTGTGGCCGTTGCCGGTGGAGTCGGCGACCGCCGTGCCGCTGCCTTCGTTGAATTTCCAGTGCGCCAGCACGTCCGATCCGTCTGCACCGCAGGACGGGAGGGAGGACGTGGAAGAGCTGCTAGAGGAGGCAGGAACGGAACTGGAAGAAGACGCTACGACCGTGTAGTTGTAGAGATCGTTGTTAATAGTCGTATTGTCGAAGAGCACCGTCTGCTCACCGTCACCCTGGGACCACCCGGCATCCACCACGAGCTTGATGCTGTTGATGGTCTTCGTGCCGTAGGCCGCGAGAGCGGCGTTGTAGGAATGATAGAACGTCCCGCCAGGCAGTTGGCTCGTGTCGATGGTCTTGCCGGAGCCGAGCAGGTTGCCGGACGGGGTCCAGGTGTTCTGCGTGCAAGTGTTGTAGTTCGGAGACGGTCCGAGATACACGAAGATGTTCTTCGAACCCGTGCCCACCGGCACGTTGATCTGGAAGCGGGGCGAACCGCCGCCGCAGTTGTCGTCCGTGACGTTGAAGTCCGTGGAGAGCGTCACCAGATCCGCGAATGTCGCGGGAACGGGCGAGAACGTGACGACACCGGAACCGGGAGAGGCGTCAGACACGACCTCCAAATAGCCAGCCGCGTTCTGCGATGCTTCTCCGGAGAGCGTGAAAGTACCCGCGGCATGCGCCGGTGGCGCAAGATACGTGGGCACCGCGAGAGACGTCGCCAGCAGGGAGAAAATTCCCAACTGGGACAACAAAGTGCGTATGCGCATACAAAATGTGGGAGAAGAAATACAAGAATGCCGATGAGACAGTATTTTCCCTCTTCTCTTTCATTTTCAGCACTGTTCCGCGTTGACGCAGATGGAGAAGGTTTTTTATGAACCGAAAATGTATTCATCACGAGACATCGTGGAACCCTTGTCAAAAAACTCCTGCCAAGGATCCCTGACATTTTCCTATGTTTAAGCTGCCCGGTCCCTTGAGGGGACCGGGCTGCTCGTTGGCGCTGTGGCTTCGTTTCTGCGTCGAGTGGGCCGTTCGTCAGACGACCTTCACCGTGCTGTCGGCGTCGGTCCACAGGTGCTTGTACGACGACACGGGCTTGTTGACGCTGACGGTGCCCGGCAGGAAGTCGCCGGTGCTGCACGCGCGCGCGAGAATCACGTGCGTGTAGTTCGTCTTGGCGGTGACGGAGAAGCATTCGCCGAGCTTCGCGTTGGACGCGATGTCCACGCGCAACTCGACGCGCGTCTTGCACCCCTTGAGGAACTTGAACGGGCCGTCCACGTACAGGGTGCCCCCCTTCACGAGGGTCACCTTGCCGACGCGCTTGCCGTTGACGTAGAAGCCCCAGCCGCACACGCCGCCGGTCTGACCGCTCGCTTGGAGCACGAGCTGGTCGAGGTTCACGTCCCCGCCGAAGGCGGTGACGTCCGCGGCCCAGACCTTGACGCCCTTGGCCCCGCGCTTCGCGTTGACCTTGGACGGCAGGCAGACCTCGGTGACGTCGATCGTCGGACCGACCGGCGCCGGCGCCACCTTGCTGGTGACGGGACGCTTGCAGAACGTCACCTGCGACGGCGGGACAAACTTGCCGCCGCAGACGAACGCCGCGTAGTCCACGCCGACGCCGAACGTGCCGGACTTCGGCGCGAGCGGGTCGCCTTGCGTGGCGAACAGCCACTGCCGGTTGCCGGTGACGGCTGACGGCAGGTCGAACGTGACGATGTTCGACGTCCCGTTGACGACGCCGGTGTACTTCTTCTCGCCGGCGTCGACGCGCCCGTCGCGGTCCGTGTCCAGGACCAAGAGCGGGTTCCAGGTCGCGTCCTCGACGTTCACCGAGCCGGTCCCCTTGAAGACGAGGGACTTGAGGCCGGTGTTCCCGTCGGAGGCCCAGGTTTGGACCACGTCGCGGACGATCTGGCGTTGGCCGGCGTAGAAGGTGACGGCCTTCGCGCCGAGCTCGTTGACGGTTGCGGACAAAAGCGTCCGCGACTCCAGCCTCTCCACGAGGGAGGCCCGGTTATTGGTTGCGGCCCGCGAGGCCGCGCGCATGGTGGAATGGGTCATACAGAGACCCTCCCGGTAAAACAGAGAATCGAAGCCGATGACACCAAAGAGCGGGCCCAAATGCCGCTACAAATCTTGTCGGTGTCACGGCTGTCTTGAGCCAAAAGATGTTATTCTTCAACTATATTGTGTCAACGTCAAAATCAGTATCTATACGCCATTCGGATAGGGTGGCGCAGAGGCGTCGAGAGGCAGGATTTTTGAATGCCAGAGCCGCCTAATGGTCAAATAGAGGAAGAAGAGCGAGATCCCGATGAGAACTGCCCCGATCTGCCAAACGACGTCGAGACCGCCCACATAGGCATACACGAACGCTGGACCCGCGAGCCCGGCCACGCTGATGAGGAAGAACTGGAGCCGGGTGATGCGCGTGAAGAGGGCGAGGATGTACACCGAGACGTCGGACGAGAGGAACGCTCGCAGGAGAATCATGCCCGGGACGCCGGCGCTCTCCATGAAGCGGAGGATTTTTTTCAACTTCTTCGGCGGCACCAGTTCCCGGAGGATGCCGGCGCCGAAACGGCGGACCACCTCGAAGACGACGATGGACGAGAGCAGCCATGCGACCAGCGTCAGTACGCCGGCAACCTGCCATCCCCAGAGCGCGGAAGCCAACGGTACGAGTGCGATGGAGTTCGCGAACGGGATGCTCACGAGCGCCATGATGCTGAACACGTAGAGAGGCATGCCCCAGGCACTGTCCGCGATGAGCGACTGCAACGCGTCGATATTCAGCTGCACCATCACCGACATCCCGACGAAAATGCCGAGTGCGAGGAGTGCTGGCCAGAGCGAGGCGAAGATCTTCTTCACGAGGGTAGGGTACGGGCGCCGCCTTAAGGCAGGGTTAAGACGCTCACTCCCTGTGACAGTGCTGCCGATGAATTCTTACGATTCAGGACGGAAACGGATCGATCCACGCGGAGAGCGCGGCCTCGGTATTCTCGTATCCGCGGTACACGAGCGACGGCCCCTTGTGGACGCCCAGGTGCAGGTGCTTGCGCTCCCCGTCCGTCTCTTCGCTGAAGCCCTTCCCCAGGATGCCGATGGTATCCCCCGCCGTCAGCGTCGTCCCGGAGGTCGCCGTCACTGAATCGAGACTGACATGGCCGTACAGTACGGTGACGGGTTCGTCGTCGTGCTTGCACTGCTGGATGACCAAGCCGCCGTACCCGCTGATCCATCCGCGGAACCGGACCGAGCCCGTGCAAATCGCGTTGACCACGACGTCCTCGTTCTCCTCCCCGGGGAAAATTTCGAAGTCGATGCCGCTGTGCCATCCGGAAAATCTCTCGGGTTGCACGGGGGAATCCTTCGGTGTCGCGTACAGGCCGAATGGCTTCTTGGTGATGCGCTCCATCGCGCGCTCAAGCGGCGGCAGGAACGACGGGGATGTCGTGGATGGCAATGCGGGAAGAGGCGCCTTTGCCGTGTTCGCAGTCGACGAGGCCGCGGAGGATGAAACGGAGATGGAGGGACTTGTTGCCTTCGCCTCAGACGACGCAGCGGCGGATGACGACTGGAACAGAGACGGCACGGAAGACGACGATTCCTCGCCGAGTTCATCAATCATGGGTGGCTGTTCCTTCGCGCATGCCGCGAGCAGGAGTACGCCCAGCAGGAGAATTTTCTTCATGACCACACCCTACTCCTCCCGCGCTCTGCACTCACGCACAAGAAAGGCGGCTCCCCGGAGCCGCCCTCTCGCGTTTGAAGAGAGTTGCCGATGATGATGCGTGAGAGGGCCACCTACGGTGTCCCTCTCACGAGCTCACCCTTCCCTAAGGCGTATCGCTCCAGGCAAGCAGAGCTTGCCTTCGCGATGATTTTTTCATGAGTAAAGGGGAAACACGGGAGGAATTACTCCGTAGGAGACGACGCGTTCAATTCGATATCGTGCCGGAAGAACATCGGGCGTTCAGGCAGGTCGATTCCCCGTTCCTCAGCCAGTTCCTCGAGGGACTTGCCGCTCTCGAACGCCGCCTTCAATTCCACCTCCGTCATGCCGAGTTCATCGGCGAGCTTTAGCGGCCCGCCTCGGAACAGCATCACTTTTTCCGGAAGCTCGACGCCTTTCTCCTTGGCGATCTCCTGGAGCGTCTTCCCGGATTCCAATACGGTCTTGAGTTCCTCAGGGGTCATGCCGAACTTCTCGGCGAGGATCCCGGGATGAGGACCATGATGGAGGACTTGTCCGCTGAATACGCGTCCGCCCATCATCATGCCGGCCTGCAGGTCCGGATTCGCGGCGATGGCTTCCTGGATGGTCTTGCGCATGGCTTCATGCGCAGCCTCAACGGCTTCCTGTCGAGCTGCGTCATCGCCGATGGTGGCGGCGGAATTCAGGGCGTCGCGGTGCGCCTGGACGGCCTTCTTCTGAATCGCGACGAACGTGTCGATATTCTCCAGGAATTCCGTATCCCGATCCGCCATCTCCTTCACGGCCTCCTGCGTGAGGTTCACCTTCTTGGAGAAGATGGTGAAGCTTTTGAGAGCGGCGGAATCCGACGTCCCGGTGCCGGTGACCTGGGCGAACGCCGGGATGCCGACGCCGAGGGTGGTGATGCCGGCGACCGCGCCGGCGAGTAGTTTCCTCTTGTTCATGGATGAAGTAGTGAGAAAGTAAAGAGTGTTGCGCGCGACTGAGCCCATCCTATGGACGCGCTCTTAAGAGCCGATTAAGACCGGCCCGATTCCCGCAAAACGTCGATGAACTGCGCGCTCCCCCTGCTCAACTGGTCCTCTTTCCGTGTAGGAGCATCTCCACGGCGTGTTCCATGGAGCCCGCCTTCACGATGTCGCCCGCGTTCACGAAGAAAATCTCATCGGCGTTCTCGATGGTGTTCAATCGGTGCGCGATGATCACCTTCGTCGTGGTCTTCGGCAGTTTGCGGAGAATGTCCTCCAGAAGTTGTTCCGTGACCGTGTCGATGTTCGCCGTCGCCTCGTCCAGGATGAGCAAGTCCGGCTTCCGGAGCACGGCCCGGATGAAGGCGATGAGCTGCCGCTGCCCGAGACTGATGGCTTCTCCGCCGCTGATAACCTTGGTCTCCAACCCTTGCTCGAAGCGACTGAGAAGCGTCTCCAGATTGGCGTCCTTGAGAGCCTGCGATAGTTGCTCGGCGGTATAATGAGCCAGTTCCTCGTTGCCGTAGAGAATGTTCTCCCGCACGGTGCCGGTCAGGAGGAAAGGCTCCTGGAGAATAAACCCGATCTTCTTCACGCGCTCCGCGTGTTCCACGGAACGGATGTCGCGCCCCTCCAGACGCACCGTTCCCTCCGTCGGATCGTACAGACGAGCCATGAGGGAAGCCGTCGTGGTCTTGCCGCCGCCCGTGGGGCCGACAAGCGCGTACGTCTTCCCGCGCTCCAGCGCGAAGCTGATGCCGTGGAGGACCTCATTCCCATCCGGATACCCGAAATGCACGTTTTCGAATTCCAGAAGGGCTCCGTTGGATTTCACGTCACTCGGAGGAAGCACCGTCATGTCCGACTCCATGTCGAGAATGGCGGAGATGCGGTCCCACGCCGCGAGCGCCGTTTGGAAGGACGCCCACAGCGTCGCCAACTGCTTGAGTGGTTCATAGAAGCGCGTGACGTAGGCGAAGTAGCTGATGAGCAAACCCACGGTGAACTGACCCTGCACGATGAGATAGATACCGTACGCAATGACGATGAATTGAGCGAGGGCTGAGCATAGACCATAAATGGGAACAAAAATGTTATTCGCAATGCCTGCCTTCACGGCACTCTTGTAGTTGCGCTGGTTCTCCTCCGCGAAGCGGGTACGGAAGTAGTCGCGGCGGTTGAAGGCCACCACCACCTTGAAGTTGTTGAGGCTCTCTTGGATTTCGGCGCTCATGTCCCCGCTGGCGCGGAGACTCAACGCGTTCATCTTCTTCACCCACGGGGACAGCAAGCGCGTGATGAGAATGATGACCAGTGCCGGCGAGAGCGTCGCCACTCCGAGACGGGGATTCAAGGCGAGGATGAAGATCGCAGATCCTCCGATGACGAAGAGGTTGCTCAAAAACTGCATCAACGCCTGCGAGAAGAACTGGTTGAGCTTGTCGGTGTCGTTGTTGATGCGCGAGATGAGGTCTCCGGCTTTGTTCTGATTGAAGAAGGCCACCGGCAGGGCCTGGAGTCGGCTGAAGATGGCGCTGCGCAACGTGAAGAGCAAGCGTTGGCCGACCCCTCCCATGAGACGCGTCTGCGCGTAGCTGGCTACGAGTCCGAGCAAGAACAGGCCGAGGAGCACGGCGGACGCCCAGAGCACGCCGCTGTATTGCCGTGGTACCACATAGGCATCGATGGCGAAGCCGACGAGCGCGAAGCCCGCGAGCGTGGCGCCGATATTCACGAAGATGGCGAGGAACGCGACGGCCATGATTCCCCACTCATGGCGAATGAGGTTCAGGAGACTGCGCAACGTGGCGAAGAGAGACGCACTCTTTCCCGTCTGGGCCGATGGATCGTTGAGCGCGTATTTCATAGGGTGTTCGTGCTGCGTTGAGATTCGGAAATCTGGACGTACTCCGTAGAACTGCTCATCAATTGCTCATGCGTGCCTTTCGCCAGCACCTCCCCCTCCATGAGGAGGACGATCTGATCGTGCTGCTCGGCCGAAGCGATCTTCTGAGTGATGGAAAGCAGGGTGAGCTCCGGATAGTTCGCGCTCACGTTCTCCAGAATCTTCTTCTCGGTCTGCGTATCCACGCGTGCCGTGAAATCATCCAAAAGGAGCACTTTAGGATTCAGCGCGAGCGCGCGAGCGAGCATGATGCGCTGTTTCTGGCCGCCGGACAGCGACGAGCCCCGTTCCGAGACGACGGTATTGACCCCTTCGGGAAGCGCGTCGATGAAATCGGACAATTCCGCTGTAGATAGGGCTCTTTGGAAATCCTCGTCGGTGACGTCTTCTCCGAAGCAGATGTTCTCCCGGATCGTCATGTTGAACAGGACGCTGTCTTGGAACACTAGACCAACCTGTCGGTGCAACGCGACCTTCTCGTACTCCGACAGCGGCCGCCCATCGTAGAGGATCTCTCCCTGCTGGGGTTTCACGAGTCCCGTGAGCAGGTAGAGCAGCTGCGTCTTGCCAGCGCCCGTGGGTCCAATGACCGCGGTCTTCGAACCGGCTTGCACGGAGAAGGACACGTCCTTCAGCGCGGTCTTCTCGCCGAATGCGAGCGTGACGTTCCGCAGCTCGATATCGCCGCGCAATGGAGCCGTGATGGAGCCTCCGTCGGGCAGGGGCTCGGCGTCGATGACCTCCGTGATGCGCTTGTAGGAAGCGGCAGAGCGCGCGACGACGTTGCTCATGAACCCGATCATGATGATGGGGAGGATGAGGATGGTGACGTAGCCGTTGAACGCCGCGAACGCGCCGATGGACATGCTTCCGTCGATGACGAACTTGCCGCCGATGGCGAGAATGGCCAAGGTCGCCAGGTTCGCCACGAACGTAACGATGGGAATGAGTCCGGCGAAGAGTTTCAGCATTTGCATGCCTACGTCCCGCGCCGCGGCATTGGCTCCGCCGAACTTCTCGCCTTCCTGACGCTCCGCGTGCAGGACGCGGATGAGCGCGGCCCCGAGGATGCTCTCGTTGATGACTTTGTTGAGCCAATCGATCACTTCCTGCGCCTTTCCGAACAGCACGCGCACTTTCTTCATCACCCGGAAGAATGAGAATCCGATGATGGGCAGGATGAGCAGGACGACGAGTGCGAGCCTCCAATTCGTGAGAAGAAGGAGTGCGCTGGCCCCTACGATGAGGAAGAGCGACGACGAAATGGAAACGATGGCCATCGAAACGTACATTTTCACCGCATCCACGTCGGAGGACAGATTCGTCAGCAGCTTCGAGGGCGTTTGGCCCTGCACGAACGCGAACGTCTGGCGGGAGATCTTGTCCGTGAGGTCCTGACGCACGTCGCGCGCCACGCGCTCGGAGGCGATGTTCTGCACGAAGTTCTGCAGGTAGGCGAAAACGAAGATGAGGAACGCGGCGATTCCGAATTGCCACGCCACGCGCGTGAGGTTGAACGTGCCTTGCTGGTACGCATCGATGCCGTGTTCCGTAATGAGCGGGATGACGAGGTTCAGTCCGTTGGCGATGACCACCAGCACGATCAGGAGAAGGATGATCTTTCGGTACGGCTTCAAGAGCCTGCCAAGACCCGCCTGAGGGGCGGTTGCCGATGATGCGGGCAGTGCGGGTTTGGGACTCATGGATGACGATGGCCGGCGACGATCTTCTTCTGGAGGTTTGCCAGATGTTCGAGTTCCTCGTCCGTGAGCGGGGCGAGCAGATGGGTGAGCGATTCCAAGCGGGCTTTCTTGGCGTCTTCCAGTTTGATGTGCCCCTTGGGGGTAATGGCGACGATGACTTTGCGGCGATCCTGCGGATCCTCGGTGCGCGTGACCAACTTTTCCTCCTCCAAGCTGTCAACGAGCTGCGTGGCAGCACTGGACGTCATGCAGAACATGTCGGCAAGTTCTTTGAGGCTCCGAGGGCCGCCCTTGGCGAGGTGCAGAAGGAGCCCGATCTGCGCACGAGAGGGGAGGGCTTTCTCGCTCCCTGGGAGACAAGTCGGATGCATCAAGCGCAGCATCGTGCCCATATCTTCGAAGATGCCTGTGATGAGGGCTTTCCTCTGCGGAATTTCTTCCATAAGTTCCTTAATATGTAAGGAACTTAACTATAAGAAATCGGAAAAGGGGAGTCAAGGACTCCACGAATTTCCTACCGATGACTATGCCCATGTCCCCTGCCCTCGGACTGAAAACGTCCACCCTGGAACGCTTTCGCTGCGAACCACGTGGAGATGGGCACGGCCACCAGGAGCGTCGCGCTGCCGACGAGTGTCCGTACGATCTCTTCGGCCAGGAATTCGCTATTGAGTGTCACCCACAACGGATAATCATTCATCGTCGTCAGCAGCAAGAAGAGCGGCAGGGATGCGCCGACATAGGCCAGCGCAAGGGTGTTGATGAGCGACGCGATGTGTTCTTTCCCCACTGATTTTCCCGCCTTGAGCAAGTCGCGGAACGGCAACGCGGGACTCGCCTTCGCGATTTCCGCGATGGCCGCCGTCTGCGCCGTCGTCACGTCGTCGAGCACACCGAGACAGCCGATGATCATGCCACCTAGAAGGAGGCCGCGAAGGTTAACGTTTTCCAGCAGGCCCGTTTGGAGGAATAGGGACTCTTCCGAGCCGAAGCCGAATAATTTTGCTGCGTATACGAAGGCGACGGCCATCAGCGCGGAAAGCCCGAGCGTCACGATGGTACTCAGCAGCGCCACCGACGTACGCCGGTTGAATCCGTGCGCCAAATAGAGCGAGGTGCAGGCGATCGCGACGCTTCCCACGAGACTCGTCGTCAGCGGATCGGAGCCCGCGACGATGCGCGGGATCACGTACAGCATAAGGATGGCCACGCTCACGGCTAAGCCCGCGATGGAGGTGATTCCCGTCAGACCGCCGAAAATGAGCGTGAGTACGATGAAGAACGCGACGAGCCAGAGGAGATTCGGCAGACGGTACTTGTCGCGGATGAGACGGGTCACTTCTCCGTTCGCATTCGTCTGCGTGTCGATGATGACCGTCTCTCCCGCGCGCAATCGCATGTCCGCGCGATCATTCAGAATGACATTCTCCGTCTGAAATTCCTCACCCTCCTCCGGTCCGTTGGTGAAACGGAATTTCACCGTTTGGACGACACGATCAAAGCCGTAGGCGTTGTCCTGGCGTTCGCTGAGAATCTGCTCCACGCGGGCCGTGGCGAATACCTCATCGGGTAAAGATCCTTGCGGCTCCTGCGCGATCGCTGGCAGGACGAACGCCCCCAAGACGATCACGGAAGCGATGGCAGTGGAGAACAAACGTGTCACGGTCCTCAGCCTACGCTGAGAAGATCAAGCAACCAACCCAACCATAAAAAGCCGCCGAAGCTGACAGAAAAGAATTCGCGGACCGTCATCTCATGCTCAGGTGTCCCCACACGCCCTTTTGTATTCCCTCGCTTTTCACCGTGCGTCTCTCACTGCTGGTCCCCTGCTGGAATGAGGCAAGTTCGATCCGGAGATCGGCGGAGTCCTGGCTGAACCAGACGCGGCCTTTCGACGAGATCATCGTGGTGGACGACGCCAGTACCGATGGCACCGGTGAGATCCTGCAATCGTTTGGATCGCGGATCACGGTGCTGCGCACTCCCAGAAATTTGGGCAACAAGAGCTACGCCCAGGAGGTGGGGCTGTCCCGCGTCACTGGGGACGTCTTCGTGACGACCGACGGGGATACCCTGCTGCATCCGGACTTCGCGAAGGAGATAGAAACATGTTTTGACGACCCGGAGGTGGCAGCCGCCGGCGGTTACGTCCGGAGCCTCCATCACAACTGGATCACGCGACATCGCGCCTTCGAGTACGTCATCGGACAGAACTTCCACAAAGTGGCCCAGAGCTACCTCAGCAGTCTCTTCGTCATTCCCGGCGCGGCAGGCGCGTTCCGCACGGACATCTTCCGCCAATCCCTCACCTTCGACCACGACACCATCGCGGAGGACCTGGATTTCACCTACAAGCTGCACAGCCAGGGGCATCGCATCGCGTACAACCGGAACGCGGTCGTCTACACGCAGGATCCGGCCACGCTGGAGTCGTACATGAATCAGATGCGGCGTTGGATGGGAGGCGGCTGGCAGAACTTGCAGAAGAATTACCACACGGTGGAGCGGCCGGCACATGCGCTCGTCCTGGCATTGCTGTACGGCGAGGGGCTCGTGTTCTCGTCTCTTCTCTTTCTTCTCCCTCTCCTGAACTTGCGACTCGCGGGCTTCGTGCTCGTCCCCTACCTCATCGTTGCCGCGGTCCTCAGCACGTACGCCGCGGTTAAAGAACGCCGGTCAGACCTCGTCTTCGCGTACATCCCCTATCTCCTCTTCATCTACATCAACGCGTACGTCTTCCTGGAGCAGTTCTTGCTCGAAGTAGTGCTGCAGAGGAAGCAGCTGCGCTGGTTCACTCCCGAACGCACCGGTCTCGCATGAATCTCCTCGGACAAATTCTCGGCCCGTCGCTGGTGGTGAACCTGCTCGTCATCTTCTTCGGCAAATCTGGCTTCTTCGCCGCGCACAAGCCACGGGGGAACGCTCGCGTGCGCTACTGGAACCGCCTCCTCTCTCTCCTCATCGTCCTCATCGTCGCCGTGAGCATCGGCGTCATCGCCATCCTGGCCGTGGTCATCAGCGTGTGGGATCCGCATTCGAATGCATCGCTCTATTCGGCATTTTTCGGCAAACTGATGCGCAATACCCAAGTCTTCCAGCCGGAATCTTGGTCTGCGACGGGTCTGCTCTTGTTCCTGACCCCTCTGATCGCGGCCATTTCGGCCGCAGAACTCCAAATTCTGCGCTTGACTCGGCGGGCCTCTTTCCGCGAAAGTAGTCCGCTTCTTGACAGAAGGTAAAGCTGACAGTTTTTCAGCTTTTCTCAGCCATCTTTCACCCTTTCGGTTATGTACGCCCTCCCCTCCCTTTTCCGTCAGCGCCGTGCTGCCTCCGCGATGCTCACCCTGAGCCTCCTCGCGTCCCAGGCCGCAGCGGTGATTCCCGCGAGCGCAGCGACTCCCGGCTGTATCAACATCTTCGTGACCGCCAGGACCAGCAGCGGTCAGACGATGACGCCGACGCCGCAGTTCACCTACCGCATCAATAACCAGCTGCCGATCCAGAACGACGGTTCGGGACGGGCGAAGTACATCAATCTGCAACCAGGGCAGTACATGATCACGCAGGCAACGCCGGCGGGCTGGTCGGCCCGGTCGAACCCCGAGAACAACATCGTGACCGTGAGGTCCGGCACCACGTGCTCGACCATCACCTTCACGAATACGCAGACAGTGACGTCCACGCAGAAGGCGGATGTGTCCATCACGAAAGCCGCCACGCCCACTATCGTCCGGGGCAATAACATCACCTACACCCTCACCGCCAAGAACACGGGCACCATTGCGGCGCAGAACGTCACCATCACGGACAACCTGCCCATCGGCGTCACGTACGTGGACTCGGCATCCGACGCCACGTGTAACGCCGTGAACGCCGGGAGCGTCCAATGCAATCTCGGCACGCTCAACGCAGGCGCCACGAGAACGATCAATCTCGTCGTGAACGTTCCGCTTTCCAGCAGCTGCTCGGTGGTGAACATCTACAACACCGCGTCCATCGGCACCACGACCGCCGACAGCAACGCCTCCAACAACTACTCCAACACCGCCTCCACGAGGGTCGACTGCCCGACGCAGCAGCTCGGTTGCATCGACATCGTCAATGAAGCGTACAACTTGCAGGGCGCGCCCGTCTCTCCGGTGCCGTCCTTCACGTACCACCTCAACAACCAGAACCCCATCGCTAACGATTCCACGGGCCGCGCGAAGTACACCAACCTCCAGCCGGGCCAGTACCAGATCACCCAGACTCTTCCGTCCGGATGGACGAATCTGTCCGTGAATCCGAGCACGAGCCGCGTGACGGTCGTCTCAGGCTCCGCGTGTGCACGCATCACGTTCCAGAACAAGAATATGACGCAGCCGGGCGGTGTGGACGTCACGGTCAGCAAGGCTGCTCCGACGACGGCTGTCCGCGGCAATTCGTACGCCTACACCCTGATCGCCAAGAACAACGGCACGCTCTCGGCTTCCAACGTGGTCGTCACCGACACGCTGCCGTCCGGCGCTCGGTACATCGACGCATCTTCCGACGCTTCCTGCAATCTCGTCAGCGGCGTCGTGACGTGCTCTCTCGGCACGCTCGCAGCGGGACAGACAAGGAACATCACTGTCACCGTCGATACGCCGACCACGCTCGCCTGCAACACGGTTCTCACGAACAGCGCGCAGATCCGCACGAGCAGCACGGAGACGAACTCGTCGAATAACTCCAGCAACGTCGTCTCCACGCAGATCACCTGCAGCACCCCGCAAGTGGGATGCATCGACATCGTCACCGAGACGTACAACTCCCAGGGCGCCCCCATCACCCCGGTCCGCGCCTTCACGTACCGCACGGCCAATCAGACGCCCGTGCAGAACAATTCCCTCGGCCAAGCGAAGTTCACGAACCTCACGCCGGGGCAGTACACCGTCACGCAGGACACTCCTGCGGACTGGTCGGCGCATTCCATCCCCGAGAACAACATCGTGACGGTGACGGCCGGCACGGCGTGCGCGAAGATCATCTTCCAGAACACCCAGAAAGCGGCGCCCACCATGGCGGACGTGACTATCACGAAGGCCGGTCCGGCCAGCGTGCTGCGCGGTCAGAACGTCACCTACACGCTGACGGCGAGAAACAACGGCACGGGAACCGCGGGCGGCGTCTTCACGTACGACACCCTGCCTGCAGGCCTGACGTACCAGGACGGTCTCTCCAGCGGGAACTGCAACATGGAAAACGGCGCGGTGAAGTGTCTCATCGGCACGCTGAACGCGGGCGCCACCGCCACGGTGCAGATCGTCGCGACGGCGAACACCACGAACCCCTGTCTGACGACCGTGACCAACGCGGCCAACATCACCACAACGAGTGCGGAGTCCAACACGGGCAACAACGTCAGCAACGTCGTCTCCACGCAGATCACCTGCCAGACGTCCAGCTCCAGCTCCTCCGCAAGCCCGTGCAGTCCCATCGTGAACGTTCCTGGAAACCTCATCCAGAACCCGTCCGTCGAGACGGCCGGCACGGACGGCAACCCGTCCAGCTGGTCCAAGGGAGGCTTCGGCACGAACAATGCCGTCCTCACGTACCCGGTCCAGGGCGTTGACGGATGCAAGGGCGTCACCGTCGCCATCACGACGTACACGGACGGCGACGCGAAGTGGGTCTTCAATGACGTACCTGTCACTCCGGGCGTCCTCTACTCCTTCACGGACAAGTTCAAGGGCAGCGGCCCGAACGCGGTGGTCGTCCAGTTCCGCAGCACGACCGGCGCCTTCAGCTACGCCCAAATCGGCACGCCGACGGCCACGGCCAACTGGCAGACGTTCACCGGCACGTTCACTCCTCCAGCCGGCACGGCTTCGGTGACTGTCTTCCACACGCTCCAGGGCATCGGCTCGCTCACGACGGACGCCTACGCCCTCACGGCGCAGTCCAACCCGACCTGCACGCAGCAGCCCACCATCGTCCCGGGCAACCTCATCGGAAACCCGTCCGTCGAGACGGACGCGGGCAACGGCACGCCGTCCAGCTGGACGAAGGGAGGCTTCGGCACGAACAACGCCGTCCTCAGTTATCCGGTGACGGGCATTGATGGCTGCAAGGCCGTGGACGTGACCATCACGAGCTTCACCGACGGTGATGCGAAGTGGGTCTTCAACGAAGTACCGGTGACGGCCGGCAAGACGTACGTGTACTCCGACCGCTTCAAGGGCTCGGGCCCGAACGCGGTGGTCGCTCAGTATCGCAACGCCGCCGGCGTCTTCAGCTACGCACAGCTAGGCACTCCGGTCGCTTCCTCCTCGTGGCAGACGTTCACCGGCACCTTCACGGCTCCGGCCGGCACGGTCGGCGTGACGGTGTTCCACACGCTCCAGGGCATCGGCTCGCTCACGACGGACGGCTTCGTCCTGAGGGAAGACACACCCAATCCCGGTGACACCTTCGACAGGGGCTACGTGACGCTCACGTTCGACGACGGCTGGATGTCCCATTACACGAATGTCCGCCCCATCCTCAACAACGCGGGCCTGAAAGCCAGTTTCTTCGTCATGAGCACCGAGATGCTCAACTCCGCCGGAGACACGAGCAATCTCTCGTCCTACACGAACACGCAGCAGACGCGCCAGCTCCAGACCGACGGCCACGAAGTGAGTGCGCACACGCGTACGCACGCCTCCCTCATTTCACTCACGCCGGCGCAGCGCCAGAGTGAGATCCAAGGCTCCCGCCAGGACTTGCTGGCCGCGGGTTTCGCTCCGGTGGACACCTTCGTCTATCCGTACGGCGACTACAACAGCACCGTGATTGCGGACGTGCAGTCCGCCGGCTTCATCGGCGCGCGCACGGTGGAACAGGGCTACAACACCAGGTCCACGCCGAAGTATCAGCTCAAGACCCAGAACGTCCTGAACACCACGTCCTCCGCGCAGATCAAATCGTGGATCGACACGGCCGTGGCGAACAAGACGTGGCTCACGCTGACGATCCACCAAGTGGACGGCAGCAACGACGAGTACGGCACGTCCCCCGCCATCCTCCAGGAAGTCGTGAACTACCTGAAACAGAACAACATCCCGGTCATCACGATGAAGCAGGGTCTGGACATGATGCCGTAACGACAAGTCGGAACATCGAACGCCTCGGATGACCTCCGGGGCGTTTTTTTAGTCCAAGCTCTCCCGGAACGCGGCGAGCGACTGCGGATCGGACCAGATACGCCAGTCGCGTTCTTTGTTCTCGTTGAACCAAATCCAGCCGGCGACTTCAGGATGCTGCTGCAAGCCCCGGCCGAGTGCGTCACGGATCCAATCGGCTTTCCTCGGCCCCTCGGCGCTCGCCATGGAGAAGATGTACACGGGCTTCCGGTACGTCGCGAGTTGTTCCAAAGCGTCGGAGAAGACCTCGTCGAACGACTGCCAGGGATCGCCGAAATTGAACCCGTCCACGCCGACGATGTCCACGGCTTCGTCACCGGGGTAGTACACGTCGATGGCGTTCTCCGGCGTATCGGGCCGGGACTGATTGTTCACGGCCCAGCCGAAACGCACATTGGGCACGTCCTCGAAGAACGATCGGATGTAGCGGTACGCTTCGATGAACCGTTCGGGAGTGTTGCCGTTCAAGGTCCCGGACCAGGGGTTCCAATCGCCGTTCATCTCCTCGAAGGGAATGAGGATCACGGGGCCGCCGTAATCCCTCACCTGCTGGGCGAACGTGAGGAGATAGTCATCCCAGTCTCCGCGCAGGATCGCTTCGAACGAATAGTTGGGTTGGTTCGTGGAAGGATCGTTGTAGTCCTTCGCCTCCCAGAAGATGGTGAGCGTCTGGCCGTCCAAGGAGCGCGCTAGCTCCGTCGGGAATTCCCGCTCGTTCCCCCAGTGGACGAATGTCGCGCGGTTCGTCATGCGACGCCCGACCAGACGTTCGAACTCGGCGGTGTCTTCCGGGGACGGCCCCGTGAACGCGCCCCAATCGCGAGCCGAGGGAGGGGCAGGCGGAAGCGGTTCAGGCAACAGGAACGGCAGACCGAAGACCGCGAAGACGATGGCGATGCACAGGGCGACGACGAAGGCTTTCATGCCCGAGCAGCGTACCGATTTTCAGCCCCGTGCGAAGCCCAAATACGCTCAAGTTCGGCGTTTCTGGCGCCAGCGCTCCTCCATGACGTGGATGCGGTCGTGGTCGAACCCGAGGAAGTGTGCGATTTCGTGCCAGAGGGTCTCCCGAACAATGTGGGGGATTTCCTCCGGCGTCCGCGCCACCATCTCGATGGACTGCCGGAAGAGGGAAATTTTGTCCGGCGGCTTCGCGTTCATCGAATCCCGTCCCCACGCGGTGACGGGCACGCCTTCGTACAAGCCGAGCAGGAACCCTCGCCGCTGGGGAGGCGGGGTGTCATCCACGACGATGATCACGTCTTTCATCGCCTCCCGCACGTCGTCGGGCAGCGTCGCAACGGCGTCATCGACGATGGCGTGGTACTCCGCGATCTCCATACAGCCAGTCTACCGCAGTTCTCAGGGCTTGAGGACCACTTTGACGCACCCGTCCTCCTTGTCCCGGAACATCTTGTACCCCTTGGGAGCCTCTTCGAGAGGCAGTCGATGCGTGATGATGAAGGACGGGTCGATCTCCCCTTTCTGTACACGGCGGAGAAGGGGCTTCATGTACTTCTGCATGTGTGTCTGACCCATCTTGAAGGTGAGGCCTTTGTTCATCGCGGCACCGAAGGGAATCTTGTCCACGAAGCCGACGTACACGCCGGGAATGGAAACGGTTCCGCCCTTGCGGCAGCACCAGATGACCTCGCGCAGCACGTGGACGCGGTCGGTGGTGAGGAACATCGCGGCCTTGGCCTTGTCGAGCATGGCGTCGGGACTGCCGGTGGCGTGCGCTTCGCAGCCGACGGCGTCGATGCACCGGTCGGGCCCGCGCCCTTTCGTCATCTCCATGAGCCGCTCGTACACACTGTTCTTCCCCTCTGTAAAATTGATCGTCTCCGCCTTGCCGTGCTTCTTCGCCATGGCCAGGCGCTCGGGCACGTGATCGATGGCGATGACGCGGCCCGCTCCCAGCAGCCATGCGCTCTGGATGGCGAACTGTCCCACGGGTCCGCAGCCCCACACTGCCACGGTGTCGCCGTCCTCGATACCGCAGTTCTCCGCCGCCATGTAGCCCGTCGGGAACACATCCGAGAGGAACAGCGCCTGCTCGTCATCGAGCGTCGACGGGATCTTCACGGGACCGACGTCGGCGTACGGCACCCGGAGGTACTCGGCTTGTCCGCCCGGGAATCCCCCGAGCATGTGCGAGTAGCCGAACACGCCCGCGGGCGAATGCCCCATCACCTTCTTCGCCATCTCCCAGTTGGGATTGGACCGGTCGCACGACGAGAAGAGACCTTTCTTGCAGAACCAGCATGAGCCGCAGGAGATGGTGAATGGCACCACCACCCGGTCGCCCTTCTTCAGATTCTTCACGCCCTTCCCCTTCTCCACCACGATGCCCATGGGTTCATGCCCCAGGATGTCGCCCTTCTTCATCGTGGGCATGTAGCCGTCGAGCAGATGCAGATCCGATCCGCAGATCGCTGTGGACGTGACTTGAATGATGATGTCGTTGGAATCTTCGATGCGGGGATCGTCGACCTCATCCACGCGGACGTCGCCCTTGCCGTACCAGCGGAGTGCTTTCATAAAGGAAAAAGGAATATCCTTTCCTGACGTCGAACACGCGGAAGCCTTTCCCGAGTGTGAGGATTCCTGACTAAGGCTCGCTCGCACCTTCGCTCTTTTGCTCTTCGTGAAGCCAAAAACCACGATCACTTCCCGTAAGGGCCGACACGGCGATGCGTCTTACCCATGTTCGACGAGTTTTTGTATTTCTTCCCCCACACTCACTCTATGACAAATCCATCTCATACCATGTTGCGGCTGAAGAGGATTGGAACCTCGGCAGCGGCAGCGGCCATCGTCGCCTTCGGAAGCCTCTCTCATGTCGGCATGGCGGCGGCGAATGATTATTCTTCGAAGCAATCTGCTTCCCATGAATTCTCCATGAATGACCATGGAGGATGGTGGGACTGGGATTTCTACGGCAGCCATGACGACAACGATGATGAAAAGAAATACTCCTACCATGGAAACAGCCACGATGATGACGACGACAAGGACTATGACAGCAAGAAGAAGTACCACCACGACGACGATGACGTGGGTGGCGCGCATGACGACGATGACAATGACGACCACAAGTCATGCTGCGGCTCCTGCCACGATGATGACGATGTCGGCGGCGTAGACGATGATGATGACCATGATTACAACGATGACGACGATCACGACTACGACCACCACGACGATGACGAAGATAACGATGATGATGACAACGGCCATCAGTCCAACCAGAACGCCCACGTGAACAGCAATGCGAACACGACCGTCCACAGCGAGATCAATGCCAACTCCGTGAACGAAACGGATATCGATCAGGACGGCGAAGGCGGCAATCAGGATGCCGACGTCGACAACGACGCCAACACGGACGTTGATTCCACCATCAACGCGACGAGCGAGAACAACGTCTCCATCAGTCAGAGCTAAAGACAAAGATTTTCAAGCCTGATAAAGCAGGGGCGCGCAAGCGCCCCTTCTTTGTATTTTTCACGCGAGAGAGCTATAACGGAGCCTCTTTCCCCATCTCCTATGAATCACATGATGATGTCCGATGGCCTGCACCCTGCCATGGCATTTCACACGCTGCAGATGCTCTGCTGCCTGGCGATTGGAGTTGGCATTCTTTTCCTGCTCTTCTGGGCTTATAAACATTTGGCACCCAAGCAGCTCTGGAAGTGGGGCTGGATCCTCGTTGGTATTGGACTCGTGATTTGCGTCGTAACCGCAATCGCCGCTCACGCGATGGATGTGGGGATGCGCAAGCACGTCATGATGCGCTTCGAGAAAGGCGCGGAATCTGGTGCGGTGATGATGCGCAACGACGTCATGATGATGCGTGGCATGGATCACGGCGGCGCGATGACGATGGACGGCATGACGGCGGCGCTTCAGGGCAAAACTGGCGACGCCTTCGACCAGGCGTTCATCGAGATGATGATCCCCCATCACCAGGGAGCCGTGGACATGGCGGAGCTCGCGAAAACCAACGCGAAGCACGCGGAGATCAAGGCGATGGCGGACGCCATCATCAGCTCGCAGAGCACCGAGATCACGCAGATGCAGCAGTGGCAGAAGGATTGGGGATACGCGAACTGATCTCCAGGCATCAGGAAGGGGCCTCACGGCCCCTTTTTTCGAGGCGTGACGATGCTGGTGACAGGAAATTCCGCCGACGTCAGTCCTGATCCGGATCGGGAATGAATTTCAGCGCGAGACCGTTCATGCAGTACCGCAATCCCGTCGGCTCCGGTCCATCGGCGAAGACGTGTCCCAGGTGACCCCCGCACTTGCTGCGGATTTCGGTGCGGGCAAGACCCAAGGAAACGTCGGTCACTTCTACCAGCGCTCCCGATGAAATGGGCGCCCAGAAACTGGGCCAACCCGTGCCGGAGTCGTACTTCTGTTCGGATCGGAAGAGCGGCTGCCCGCAATCCGCGGAGACGTACGTCCCCTTTCGGTGCTCATCCAGCAAGGGACTGGTGAAGGGGCGCTCGGTACCGTGATCCCGCAGGATCGCGAGCTGCTCCTCCGTGAGAGACGGATCCCAGGACGAGGTATCGACCGGAGCCTCAGCGGGCGCGCAGGAGGCGAGCAACAGTGCGACGAACAGGAGCGAATAGGCACGCATCCGGATGAGGATACCATTTCCCCGACGATCCTCTTCTTTTTCCGGGCGAAAGCGTCTTCAATACGGGCCTGAGCCCAACGAAGAGAACAGCAGCGGCGGTTGTCCTCACACCCCCGCCCGCGAGCCGGGAGATGACGCCGTGCCAGAAGGACGCATGGGCGGCGCTGCACGGGAAGGGAAATGTCTTCGTGACGGGTCCCGCGGGCACGGGGAAGAGCTACCTTCTGCAGAAGTTCATGGAAGGGAAGGCCTCCGCGCACTATCCGGTCGTGGCCAGCACGGGCGTGTCCGCCGTGCTCGTGGGAGGCCGGACGTTCCACAGCTTCTTCGGTTTGGGCATTCTGGAAGGAGGAGTGGAGGCTGCCATCGAACGCGCTTGCGGGAATACTCGCGTCTGCGTCCGGCTGCAGCGTGCGCGTGCCATCATCATCGACGAGGTGTCGATGATTCCCGGGGAAATCCTGCGGGCTGCGGAAGCGGTGACCCGCTTCGCCCGAGGCTCCGACGAACCCTGGGGCGGGCTCCGCATCATCGCCGTGGGGGACTTCGCGCAGTTGCCTCCGGTCACGCGATCCGACGCCCAGAAGGACTGGGCGTTCCTGAGCGAGACGTGGGAGCGCACGGGCTTTTCTTCCGCCCTCTTGCGGACCGTGGTGCGGACGCAGGAACCGGAATTCCTGGAAGTCCTGCACGCGGTGCGTGAAGGACGGGTCACTCATGCGGTGGAGAACTTCCTGAACGCGCGCCTCGCCTCCGCGGACATGCACTTCGACGGAACCCGCCTCTTCCCGCTCCGCGCGGCGGCCGATCGGTACAACCAGCTCAAGCTGGACGAACTGCCGGGCGTCCCCCGCACGTTCGAAACGGCGTACGCCGGAAAAGAGCAGTACCTGGACCAGCTGAAGAAGAATTGTCCCATCCCGGAATTCCTGCACCTGAAGAAGAACGCGCTCGTGATGCTGCGGAAGAACGACGTGTCCGGGAAGTACCGGTGGGTGAACGGCAGCTTGGGCCGGCTCACGGGCATCGGGGACGATTGCCTGGAAATCGCGCTGCTCGACGGCGATGAGATCGAGGTGAAGAAAGAGAACTTCGGTATGTTGGACGGCGCGGGCAACGAGGTGGCCGTGGCGTGGAACTTCCCCGTCACCCTGGCCTGGGCCAGCACCATCCACAAGTCGCAGGGCGCGACGCTCGATCGCATCCTCGTGGATCTCTCCCGCCTGTGGGAACCCGGCCAGGCCTACGTGGCCCTCAGCCGCGTGCGTTCGGGCGACGGGCTGTTCATCGAGAAGTGGCATCCGTCCTCCATCCTGGCGGAGCCGGCGGTATTGGACTTCTATAGGGAAATGGAAAGAATCGCCTGACGGCTGGAATTTTTGTCATTCCTGGCCTACACTCCGGCGACTTTCCCCCTGCCCATAGACCACGGCGACGTCCTCCTCCGGTTCCAAGACGTGACGTTTCACTACGATCACCGAAAGCCGATTCTCGATGCGGTGAGTTTCTCGGTGCATGAGAACGCGAAGCTGACGATCATGGGGCAGAACGGCGCCGGCAAGAGCACCATCTTCAAGTTGATCACGGGGGAGCTGAAGCCGACCGAAGGGCAGATCCACCAGAAGAAGGGCGCGACCGTCGGCATCGCCAAGCAGGTGATCCCGCATGACGACTTGAACAAGACCGTGAAGGAGTTCTTCCAGGGGGCCTTCAGCGAAAAGAAATACGATTTGGACAAACACATCGCGAAGGTCCTGGACGTGGTGCACCTGAAGGCGCCGCTCACGAAGAAGCTGAAGGATTTCTCCGGCGGCCAGAAGGCGAGATTGCTCCTGGCGTTCGCGCTCATTCAGGAGCCGGACGTGCTGCTGCTGGACGAGCCGACGAACAACCTGGACCAGCAGGGCATCGATCACCTCACGTCGTTCCTCATGGGTTACGAGAAGACGTGCATCGTCATTTCCCACGATGCGGCCTTCCTGAACTGCTTCACGCACGGCGTCATCTACCTGGACACGCATCTGCACAAGACCGAACAGTACGTCGGCGACTACTTCGACGTCGTGGAGCAGATCCAAGCGCAGATCGAACGCGAGCGCGCCCAGAACGCGCGCATGGAGAAAGACATCCAGGAGCAGAAGGACAAGATCAACTTCTTCTCGCACAAGGGAGGAAAGATGCGCAAGCTCGCGAGCAAGATGCGCAAGGGCGTGGAGGAGGCCGAAGAGAATAAAGTGGACGTGCGTCGCGAGGACAAAACCATCGCACCATTCACCATCGAGATCACCGAGTTCACGAAGCCTCTGCTGCAGCTGAGTTCCGTCGGGGTCATGCAGGATCACGAACCCGTACGCAAGAAAGTGGAGATCACGTTGCGCAAGCGCCAACGCATCCGCATCACGGGACCCAACGGCATCGGCAAGACGACGCTTCTGGAAGCGCTCGCCAGCGGAAAGGAGAAGGGAGCCGTGCTCACCGATGGCGTTCCCGTGGGCTACTACCGTCAGGACTTCTCCGGTCTCCCCATGGACAAGACCGTGTACGAGGTGCTCTGCGACGAGATGGAAATGGAGAACAGACAGAAGATCTACGAGACCGCCGCGAAGTTCCTGCTCCCGGGCGACAAACTGCAGACGCACGTGGGAGCCCTGTCCGAAGGACAAAAAGGGCTACTGTGCTTCGCACGTTTCGTCCTGCAGAAACCCACGCTGCTCATCCTGGACGAGCCGACGAACCACATCAACTTCCGTCACCTGCCGGTGATCGCGGAAGCCCTGAACCGCTACGAGGGCGGCATGATCCTGGTGAGCCACGACCAAGACTTCGTGAACCAAGTGGAGATCACGGAGGAACTGGACTTAGGAGAACTCTAAGCCGCCTCGCGCATCAACGCGTCGACGTCGTTGTAATTCGCTCCCCCTTCTTTGAGATAGATACGAAACGGATGATGCGGCGGAAGAAATTCTTCCTGCGCAATGTCACCCACAGCGGACAACATGACCTGACGAGCCGCCTCCAGGCTGCGAATGTTCGGCATCTGCATCTCCCGTTGGCGCTTCACATCCGAAGGACCGGCAGTATATCGCTGTGTGCTAAAACCCGTATCCAGGTATGCAATGTTTCTCTGCATCTGGTCGAACCACGTTTGCCATGAGCGGGGATCGAGAAGGCGTGCGCCGATGAGCAATCCGATATCCTCTTCATACGGTGCCGGGGAGACCGTGTGGTCGTCGGCATGTGCGCAGTTCGGATTCGCGCAACGGACGGCATGCGGGCAGAGACAGGTTCGCTGCAGCTCCTTGCTCTGCAAGGCTTGGAACAACTCCACGCGCGTCTTGTAGCGCCGCGCGATCGACAGCTCGTGACGACTCCCGCAGGCATTGGGGATTTTTCTCTGCAACGATTCGCGCACGGCAGCCGCAACGCTGCGCATGCAGGACGAGATCCTGGGTAAGGTTCCCAGCCGTTCTCCGGCGGTATTCACGTACAGACCCCCGTCGGCGTACTCGACTTTTCGCAGTGGACCAGGAACGCGAATGGCCATAGCGGGCCATTCTAGGACAACAATTTCGTGAGGTCACGTCGGATCACGCTCGGCACAACCGTCGGACGCCCCACTGAATGAGGACGCCTATGAGCCCGTAGAACACGCCGTTCACGATCGTCAGGAACGCGACACCGAGGTTCCCCATGCTGCCATCCGTGGCGATGGCCGCACTGAGGCTTCGTCCGAGCGCGAAGAGCGGCTGCGACAGCAACTCCACTACTGGCAACGCCAGGCTGAGCATGGAGAGGATCCAGAGTCCGAGAACGCCAAAGAGAAAGCCGATGGTGAATCCGAACCAGAGCGAGGAGCGGAAACGCATAGGAGAGCAGTGTAGCAAATGGCTGTTTTCGGCATCCCGACCGGCTTTTCCATACGTCAATAATAGTTCACAATACGCGCAGTCCCAACGAGTGACGGCATTTCGCGATGAGGAAGTCGCGGAACAAGTCCACGGACGGACCAAGTGATCATTGTCAGATCGGCAACACACCCCTAACCCAGAGGAGCACCGCATGCCTCGTCGTCCCCTCGGAGCCCATTGGCTGGCCTTCAATGGAGCGCTGCAACCTGGCCAAGAACCGCGTCTCGAAGACGCCGTACGTGTCGCCGTTCAGGCCGGCTGCACGTTGTTCGAACTCGCCTGTTCCCCCGTCAACGGCATGGACGCCGTGGCAACCGCCAAAGCCGTGAGGGCCGGCGGCCTCACGACCGTGTCGTACTGCCGGTTCTTCCCGAACGGCGACCCGCCGCCCTTTGGCGACCCGCTCGGGGAGAGTCCGGACCGCGACCATGCGCTCGTGACGTGGCGCAAGGACCTCGCCTTCATCCGGAACCTGCAAGACGAAGGACTGAATGTCACGCACATCACGGGCCCCAGCGGCTTCGTGGTGGGCAAGGAGTACACCGGCGGCCGCGCCGATTTGGGCCGCATGCTCCACTTCTACCGCGAGGTGGGAGAACTACTCAGCGAAGGCGACCCCGACGTCTGCATCGAGTACCTCCGTGCGGGCGAAGACAACGGCGCCATCGGCGGCGTCAGCAAAGTCTGTGAGCTGCTAGAGGCGCTGGATGACAACCACTTCTGGTGGCACGCGGACATCTACCACATGCGCCAACGCGGCGAGAAGCCGCACGAGGCCATCCGCAAGGGCGCCCGGTACCTGCGCTACCTCCACGCGCACGGCGACCATCGTCTTCCGCCGGGCGCGTACCGCCTGGCTGGAAACGACGACGCCACCGACGAGGTGAACTGGCACTTGGTCAGCCTCGCGCTGAACGAGGCCCAGTACACCGGACCGGTGGTGCCCGAACCGTTCGGCGCGGACATCCGCGCGCAAGTCCCGGCCCTCGGCGAGGGCCTGCCTCCCGCCATCGACCCCGGAGAGTACTACACCCAGGCGTCTGGGCATCTCCGGAGCCAAGGCATCATCTGACCTCCCCGTGTTGCCTCTGCCGATCACTTCCTCACCCCCCTGGCCCGCAAGGCCAGGGGAGGTTTTATGTATACATTATTTATTCTCATATATTGGCTTTCATTAGGGCTGCACATACCAATCTTACTTCTTTATCTATGACAAGAATCATGTACAATACGAGTATGACGACCACGCCTGACGAAGCGCCTCAGCAAACAGACACCCCCGCCCCCTCTCCTGCGGAAAGTACGCCTGTACCTCCCCAGATTGCGGCAGACACCGCCGCACGCGTGGACGCCGTGACGACGCCGAAGAAGTATCCGCCGACGCCGCAAGGGTTGAAGGAGCGGCGGGAAGCGGGAGAAATAAGTCCGTTCGATGTGGATAAGATCGAACTGTTCAATTATTCGCAAGGCGACGTTCCACTGCAACGAAAAGATCTACAGAGCGCAACAGGCGAGCAAGCCGTCGTACTCACGAGAGAGGATATGAACTTCCTTGTGGATCTCTACTACATCGACAAGAAGGGCAGACGTATCGAGCTGCATTTAGATGAATTTCCGGGGGATGTCTTCATTCTATTTCCCGACGATTTGGGCAATCTCTGAGCGTACGGGAACACAGAGACGTTCCGAGGAAAGTCCGTTGCCGTGCACGGCGATTTTGCAATAGTTATCCTGCGCCCATGCGCCGTCCCCTTCTCTTGCTCGCCCTAGTGTTCGCCATTTCGGCATGCAGCCCGCAGAGCGAGGCCAGAGTACCGCAGGCAAATTCATCGTCATCCGTATCGACGGCCAAGAAGGCGGCCTCTTCGTCATCGATGAAGAGCCCCGGACTGAAACGTTTCGCGCCAGCCAAGAAACCTGCAGCTTTTCAGCCGGTCATCCCGAAGGATCTTCGCATCCCCGTCCTCGTCTACCACCACGTCCGTCCGACGAAGGGCTACGCGAAGACGACGTGGAGCTGGAAGATGTCCGTGAGTCCTGCGATCTTCGACAAGCAAATGCAGTGGCTGACGGATCACGGCTATACGACGGTGGATCTCACGACCCTCGCCGGCATCCTGCAGGGCACGGCTCCCAGCCCCGCGAAACCCGTGGTCATCACCTTCGACGACAACCAGTTGAGCCAGTACGAGCTAGCGATGCCCACACTGCAGAAGCACGGACAGATCGCGGTGTTCTACATGATTGCCGGACGCCTGGATTCCAAAGGACTGCTGACGCGGGAGATGATCAAGGACATGGCGGCGAAGGGCATGGACATCGAATCGCACACCATGACGCATCCGGTACTGACAGCCGTCGACGCGCCGCGCCTGGAGTGGGAGCTAAAGGAGAGCCGGCGTATCCTGGAGGAACTCATCGGAAAGCCGGTGCTGCATGTCGCGTACCCCGGCACTGCGCATAATCAGAAAGTGCGTGACGCGGCGAAAGCGGCGGGATACGTGACGGCCAGCGTCATGGACCCGCGGCGAGCGACGGAGAAGGACGACCTCTTCAAGCTGCCGCGGATCATGATGACGGACGATACCGACTTGGCGAAGACCCTGCCCTAAGACCCGATATGCAGGATCAGGCCGTGGCGAACGTGAGCGTCGGACGATACTTGAACAACTCGCCTTCGTTGCGCAGTTCAGAAAGTCCTCGTGCCACGAAGTGGCTGCGAACGAACTGGTCCGCATCTTCCTGGGAGGGGAATTCCATGTCCTTCCACTGCAGGGTTTCCATCTTCTTCTTTCCCTTGAAGACGATCGCGCCGGGCAAATATTTGCCGCTGCTGACGGACTTGTACGTATCAATGATGTACGACGTGCATTCCTGAGATTTTTTCTTCATACACGGAGGGGTAAGGATGCAAGAAGTGCCCAATTGCTGAATGTTGGACGACAGTTATTAGACGCCGGAACGCTCGCTCGCTTACCGAACTGCACTTGCCAAAAACCTCGAAGTGCAGAAGCGACCAAGCGCCTTTCAAGCGCCCTGGATGAGACGTACGAGGAAATACGTGCTCGTGATCCCCATACAGAGGATCACGAAAACCAACGTCACGATGAGCGCGATGAGCGCTGCATGGATTTTCCCGAGGATTTTCTCGATATCCTTCCCGAAGGGAAGGCGTTCGATATGACGAGCGAGGCGGCGCAAAAACATCATGGAAGGGTTGGAGGAACCTCTTCTTTGACGCTGGACAGCGGGCGATCTTACGGACTGGCCTTCGGCCGACCCCTATGGCAGAATGGCCCACTTTCTCCTCTATGATCTTCCGCATCTCTTCCTCAGCGATGGTCCGTCGAGGATTCTCGGCGGCACTGGCACTGGCCCTTTGCGTGGCTCCCTCCTTGTCTTCGGCGGGAAGCGCCAAGGGAAAGCTGAGCATCGACAGCTGGTACCTGGACACGACCGTGACCGTCACGGGCACGGGCCTGGAGGGACAGTATCGGGACAAAAAGCGCCTCTGCCTCACGCAGCTCGGCGGCGGCACGGAGACATGCATCCCGACGGATTCGGAATACCTCAAGAAGTGGAACGGCACGGAACTGAGCTTCACGCCGCCCCCGGACGCCCCGCCGCGCGGTAGCGTCACGCTCTACGCCACGGAAGACGTGGAAATTTGTTCCGAGGGGGCCTGTTACTTCGCCCCGCGCGAATCCCCCACCATTCTCGGATCCTACGTGGCGCATCCCTCCGTGCAGAACGTGTTGGATTTGGGATCCGGCAGCACGGCGGCGCCCGCTCCGGCCACGGGCATCGTGGAGGGCAGAACGTATGAAATCCGCGGAGCGCTGCTCGGGAAGGGCGGCTCCATCTCCTTTGAGAAGCGCACGTCGGGTATCCGCACGCACGCCGAATGGGTGCCGTTGTCGCAGACGGACATCGTCAGCTGGACTCCCACGAAGATCGTCTTCAAGCCGTCGAAGACCGTAGACGACGTGGACGGCCTGCGCGTGAACAATCAGGCCTCGAACGGTGCGACGTACCCCATCGGCACCGTCGTCCTTCCGCCCGCTTCATCCTCCTCATCCGTCTCGAGCGCATCGACGTCATCCGCCGCAGCGGCGTCTTCTTCCGCCGCTTCATCGGAGGCCCCGGTGGTGATCCCCTCCCCGTTCCCGGATGTCCCCTCGACGCATCCGTACGTCGTCGCCATCGCCTGGGCGAAGAACGCGGGCATCGTGACGGGATACCCCGACGGCACGTTCCGGCCGAACAACGTGGTGAACCGCGCCGAGCTGATGAAAATCCTCCTGCAGACGGAAGGCTACGCGGTGAGCCCTGCGTCGGGTGCCAGCTTCAAAGACGTCAACAGCAAAGAGTGGTACGCGCCGTACGTCGCTTTCGCCAAGGGCAAGAAGTTCGTTGACGGGTACCCGGATGGCACGTTCAAGCCGGAGCGCCAGGTGATCGTGGTGGAGGCGCTGAAGATGGGCTACGCGACCCTCGCCATCTATCCCGATGTCGTGGACGGCCCGTGGTACCAACGGTATCTCAATCACGCCTTGCAGCACGACATCCTGTTCGACGCCAAGATGAACATCCAAGCGGGCATGACTCGCAAGGACGTGGTGTGGATGCTCTGGCGCATGCGCCAGACGCAGTGATCAGGACCGCGGCAACAAGCTGCGCGGAAGGGTGATGGTGAACGTCGTCCCGTGACGCTCCTTCGACACGAAGGTAATTGTGCCCCCGAGGAGATCGAGGATGAGCGACACAAGATAGAGCCCCAGACCGGTGCCTTTCGTCTCAGCGCCAATGATGTTGTCGGCCCGGAAGAACTTCTGGAAGACGCGGACCTGCTGTTGTTTGGGAATGCCGAATCCCGTGTCGATGACCTGGATTTCCATTTTGCCGTTCTTCTCCTTAGCCGTGAGCGTCACCGATCCCCCGGGGGGCGAATACTTGATGGCATTGATGACCAAGTTGCCCAGCACTTCCTTGAGGAGACGGCTGTCCGTCTCCAGCAGGACTTCGCCAGTAGTCCGGACACTGATGGTCTGCCCGCGACGCTGGGCGAGCGTACCGTGGATTCCCGCAACATCCGAAAGGACGACGCCAAGATCCACCACCTCCGTGCGCAGCTGGACCTGACCCGCTTCGATTTTGGAAATCTGCAGCATCGTGTCGATGGTCTCCGAGAGTCTGGCTGCGGAACGGCGCCCCTGTTCCAACTGGCCAATTTCCTCTGCGCCCAGGCGATCCTGCAATGTGCGCTCCAGTCGACCCAGCATCCACCGGATGGACGTCAGGGGCGTGCGCAGCTGATGCGATGCCAGCGACATGAACTCGGATTTGGCACGATCCAGGCGGCGCTCTTGCGTGACATCGCGATACAGAAGCAGATGACCCCGGTGGCGACCCGCTTCGGAAACGGGAATGTAATCGCAGGAGAGAATGCGTCCATCCTTCAACGGGAGCTCCGCATTCAGGACTGGAACGGACATACTGAGGATTCGTCGCAACCCTTCCGCTAAGTCATCGCCGCCCTGTAGATGTTCTTTGGCGGCTTCCAGTATCTCCTCGCCCGGCTTTCCGATGATCCTGGTGGGATCATTGCCGAAACCGAAGAGTTCGCAGAAAAGCACATTGGCGTTCAGGATCCTGCCGGCTTCGTCGGCTGCCACCGCGGCCATGGGCATGTTCTCAATCATCAAGCGAAGCCGCTGAAGATTCGTCCGATCCTCCTCCTGCGCCCAACGAAGTGCACTCGTTCGCTGTTGCACCTTCGCTTCCAGCTCCTCATTCAACCTGCGCACTTCTTCCTCCGCATGTCGACGTTCCTCCAGTTCCTGCTGGATCGATTTGTAGAGACGAGAGTTGTCGATGGCCAATCCGATGCGTTTGGCCAGGTCCTCGGCGAACGCCAAATCCTCTTCACGGTAATGCATGCGAGACTCCGCAGCCACGAACGACAGCGTGCCCAGGATTTTCTCTCGCGCGATGATTGGCACGATCATCAACGACGACATACCAATTTTGCGAAGGAGCTTGAGACGATTTTCATCCTTTGTGATCTGCATGATCATGTCGTCGGTCACCTCTTGCAACAGCAACGATTTGCCCGTGCGGTAGACCATCGCCACTCCCTGGGTGCTCTGCAAATCTGGAGGATATTGACGCTGAATTTCATGCGCCCATTCGACCATGGCGGGATCGACATGTGCGACCGCCGCGTTCTCCGCCTTCCCAGCCTCATCGACGAGCAAAACCGCGCACCAGTCGGCGAGATGCGGCACCACAAGATCCGCCACGCTCTGGACGACTTTGCTGCTGTCGAGTGAGGACGCCAGCACTTCACTGGCTCTGGTAAGGAATGCGGCCCGCTGCTCATCGTGCTTCTGTTCCGTGACATCATGAAAAAAATTGAGAACGCTGAGCACATTGCCAGCAGCATCTTTCCGGGGAAATGCGCGCACGACGGACCACCGTTCTTCTCCGGTCGCTTTCACGCGGAAACGGACGAGCATTTCCGGAGGTTCCTCGCCCTGCATCGCCTGCCGACTGGGAAGATTGCTCAAAGCGAGGGGTTGGCCAAACGGCGTGAAAAGCTCGAACCGGGACATGATGTCCTGAACGGAGGCCGAGAGCAGCTCACCGACCGTCGTGAATCCAATAATCTTGGCTGCGCGCTCGTTCGCGAAGACGATCTTCCCCAACTTATCCTGAATGGTGATGCCATCGGAAACATGCCGCATGAGGATATCGAGCTCCTGCGAGACGCTGCTCACCGACAGAGTAGGAGCCAAGCTGACCTTGCGGGTGCTCATGGCAGGGAAGGAGTCGGAAAAGGCGAGCTGCGGAGAGGACACAGCATCGGCATGCGCACTGCCCGAAGCATGAGGGAAGAGCTTCATCCGGACAGGCTAGTTGACGGATGAGCCCCCATCTTCTTACTTGTCATTTCTGGAAAATTGTTCGCATTGGCATGCCAAGAACCACTCATTTCGGCTGTTCCGGAAAGTGTGGGAACCAGAGGAGCCCTGAGGGAAGAGGAGAACATCTTCACGTGCTCTAAAACAGCCAGCCACCCCCTCGGCACAGGACCAGGTGAAGCGTGTGATGGTTGTGCATCTTCCTCCCTTCCCATGCCACGCAATCGCCCCGACATCGAATCGCTTGAATCCAGACAGCTCTTCGCGGCGACGCCGGTTTCCGGCTGGAGCGGGGACGTTCCAGTCGCCCAGCAAGATATGCAAGCCGCTTTGCGGCAGGCTCTGCTGGAGGATCCTTCGGCTTGGTCGACAACGGATCTCCAGGCGTTGAAAACCGCAGCGACGCAGGATCCGGAATTTGCGGCGATCGCTCATCTTTCAAGCGCATGGGAACGGGAGCAGGAAGAACTGCAGTTCGCCCACTCGCGCCAATCGGCAATACGGCAAGACCTCATCCATCTCCAAACGCGTCGCACCACCGAGCAGTCGACGAAAGATGCCAATGTCACGCAACAGAACGCGGCGAACAATCAAATGCAGAATGCTTTGACGCAGCAATCTGCCCTGCAGAAATCTGTGCAGTCGCTGACGATGTCGGTAACCTCATTGCAATCCGAACAGGTCGAAGTAGAGCAGAAGATTCCCCAACTGCAACAACAGATCACAACGTATCAGAGTCAGCTGATGGCGTTGTCCGTGAAACGCTCGGATCTCAGCGGACAACTGAAGCCCTTGCTCGACCAAGCCGCGCTCTGGCAGGCGGAACTGAAAACAGTGCAGGCAAGTCTCTTGAAGAAGCCCCGAGACAAAACGCTGCTGAACAGGCAAACCTTCCTGACATCATCGCTTTCGTCGAATCAACTGAAAATCAACGACTACCAAAAACAGATCGCGACCATCGATGCGCAGAAAGCGGCGGCACAGAAATCTTTGGATGCCGCAAAAGCTGATCTTTCCCGGTGCCAAGCGAGGAAAAGCCAGCTTCCTGCAGAAATCACCAATGCCTCGGCGCAGCGAACGGCGGCTCTCGCGAACCTTGCGAATGTCACCGAGACCGTGGACATGCTCACGACGCAAGTCCAACGGCTGCAGGAACTCGTACGATCGGACATCGCACGCTTATTCCAGACGGATTCGCTCATTCAATCGAACCAATTCGTCTTCGAAGAACTGGCCGCCGACATCGCGGAAACGCAGTCGGATCTCGCTGCCATGCATGCGGCCATCGATGCCGCACGAGACGACATTCAGGCTCCCGCCTATGCCGCCATCGACCTGGCGCCGGATTCCCTGGAAACATCGGTGAATTTGCTCTCGCAAGGATCGCCGGTGCAACCGGCTGTTTGGAATGTTCCCTTGGCGGGGATGGGATCTTTCGACATCAGGTCCTGGCGAGGCAGCGGCGTGGCGAGTCCGGTGATGAAAGGAGCGACGCCAGATCAGCTGCGCCGCGCGACGGTCGCATCGACAATCACGCCCGAACAAGTGAACGCGACATTGCGGCTGGATCAGTTATTGGGGATTCCAAATGGATATCAGGGTTTTCCCAACAGCCTGCAGAATTCGATGACGAAGACTTCGCCCCTATTCGGTTCTGTGACCGTCACCACCGAAAAAACGATGGTGAACGCCAGCGGCATCATCACGGGGGCGGACGTGACCTTCAGTAACGGACAGCCGCAGTACAAAAATCTCGGACGGAGCGTGCATGTGGAATTCGGAAGCGGACCGCGGTACGTGCGATGGATCGACGTGTCCCATTTGTCCGGCCTGTCTACCGGCATGCTGCAAGTCCGATTTGCGGACGGTTCGTACCGCGACATTCCGGCCGGTGAAGGCGGGCCAATCGCCATCGACGCGGAGATTACCGGGCTGACCGTAGCTCCCGGAGATCCGGCTGCAGCGTACGGTCTCCGCGCCATCAGTGGAGAACACCCGTCGACACCGACGGTCGCCCCGGGTGGAGAGTGGTTGCAATTCGATGGCGCCGCATCGGGAATGGATTTCCGTGCGCTGGGCAAAACGGTAACGGCTGCGGAATTCCAAGTGTTATCGGACCGGGCGAATGACATCGTCACAGCACACGGCTACCGCGGACAACAGCTTCTCGTCAGCCAGACCGTGAGTAATGACGGCACGGTGCGCCTGGCCGACGAGCGCGGAATCACGAGTATCGTGCTCTCAAAGAGCGACCGTCAGTCGACGGCGGCGATGAGCGGTCTGCGCCTGACGACGACGGATGAGTCGCCTTTTGCCGCCGGCCCTTTATCGAACCAAACGAACGGAACGCTCTCGCGCGCCGCGGCGCCCGTTTGGGAGAAAGGAATTCCGTACAACTTCATCGACGTTGGAACGAGAGCGGGCGTCCAATTCCGATCGCCGGGAGATCTTCAGACCGTGAACGGCAGCAGTATGGTCAGCGTCCCCGACGTCAGCGACGGAGAGAACTACGTGCGCAGCGAGGTGCGAACCCGCAGCGGCAGCGCGTCGATTCGCGGCGTGTGGTACATCAACCAGGACGGCTTGCGTGCGTTGCCTCCGGAGTATTGGACGCAACCGACCGGAAATTCCGTCATTGTGTTTCCCGGAGCTCCGGAACACGTGGTCTTCCAGCTTGCGGGCACCGGCTCCTATGACATCGCCTCACGCACGGCGGTCGGTGATACCGCCGAAAGCGTCGCACCTCCGCAAGGGGTACAGCTCAGCAACGACGTGCTCGTGATTCGCGCCCCGACGGCGGAAGGGTGGACCGACGTGCCGCCGAGCGTGCCGTCGGCCAATGTTCACGCGAAAGCAGGCGACACTGTGAATATGCTGTTCCAGATCCTGAACAAGGGCCTGGGGAGCGGTACGATCACCGCGCGCATTCACGTGGGACGGACGGGAACGGCCGCCGATCCCGTGCAGAAGCAGTTCACGGGAACGATCGGCGCATTCGGAAACCAGGCGCTTTCGGCCAACGTTCAGCTGCTGCAGGACGGTGATATCGTGACACTGGAAACGATCGGCCCCGACGGTTCGACGACGGCCAGCAGAAAAGTACAGACGCCGATCACGCGGGAACTGACGCCCCAAGAGCGTCTACTTCGCCAAAGTGATCATCGGGCGGCGGTGCTATCCCAACGCATTGCGGACGCCATCGCCAGTTCCCCGAACCTCGCAGGATGGCGCGACCTCTATGCCCAAGCACCGGATCAAACGGACACCGGAGAAATCGCTGACGAGATCGCGGAGATCGTGACTCCTGACGCCCCGTCCCCGGAAAAAGACGAACGGGACGCTCGGAAGATAGTGGATGACTATCTGGCAACATTGTCTGACCAGGAAATCACCGACCTGATGAGAGATTTCACAACATACATCGATTCGGGGAATACGATTATGGTCGCTCCCGCGCTCGTCGCCGGGAACGCGTCCGTCTCTTACGATGCGCGAACGCAAAACGTGAAAGGATTCATCGATGTCGTAAAACGCGCGAGCCTTAAGGCAGGAGTGAGCACGTTAACCGGCCCAATCCTCTCCAATACTGCCACGAATTTCCTCTACCGACTGAATCCCACAGTCGCAGCGCGGTTAGTGCAACAGGAAGTGCAGAATGCGCGGATGAGAAACTGGTCAAATATCGAGAACGCAGTCGAAATGAGGGCTTATCATAATCAGATTGGAATGAGAGTGGTGAGGGATGACTTGCTCGGAAAAGACAGACCAAGCGAAGTGAATTTGTCCGAGATAAAAGAAAAGCTGTTTGTAAATGTTCCTTCGGAAGAGGAATCTCTCAAAGGGAAATTAATAATTATCATTTTAGGGAATGATCAGACTCTTGCCGATAATCAGGCAGGATTATGGACAGAAGCACTTACTGATATTCTAGATAGAGGATACGAGACTCTCGTTTTCCGTGTGGGTGACTTAAAACGAGAAATCCAAACTACATTCGACACGAAGGGAATGTTTGCGCTTCATCCGGATGTTGTCTATCAGCACACGGAAAATATTATTCGCGACCGAATAATGGGGAGGGGGGTCTTCACGGGAATGCCACAAATTACCGAAGTCGGTTCCTTGCACTATAGCTGGGGTGGCGGAACCGGAAATCGCTTATTCGGAACTCCCGAAAAAACCGCTTTCCTATTAAATGGTGCCAAGCTGAAGGCAACGGCATACATCGATGCGATCCAACTTGGACTGAATCAAGGACTCGGGCAGGCTGTTACGAAACGGCCGAGCTCCGAACACTTCTACAACGTCTTTCAGAACAACAGGCTAAGCTCTATGCACATACCGACGGCCCCTTACATCCTCTATTATCCTAATGTGTTCAGCGGAGAACCCGTTCATGGAAGAGCGATTACAGGAGCTGAAAATATAATCCAGGACTTAGGATATGATTACAATCACATGACAATTGATGATAAGAAAGCTGGTGAAGCTAAGAACTTCGTTCTCTCACATTTATCATGAGACATTCTCGCTTACTCATTGGCTCACTACTAATTGCATGTCTGTTTTTGTTCATCCTAAACCTGAGGATCTCTTCACCTTTGAATGATATTTGGTTGGCTGATTCCAGTACGAAGGGGGTTGTACTCCTGAATGGACTTGGAGGAGATGCTTGGTTTCCAATGGACCCTGAGAGCAATCCGATTAGTGCGACAGCAAATCCAAACGGAGAACTTCTGGTGACCTTCAATTTGTCCGGAACTCCGACACGCGCTGTTAATCAAAAAACTAGAGAATCACGAATGATAGATCTAAAGGGTTCCTTTGTTGGCGGAGCAAGATGGTCTCCCAACGGGGAGAAATTTGCATTCGCCAGAGAAGGCTATACAGATCCAAGTTTCGTACGTGTATTTGATAATACTAAAATCGAGTTGTTGATGGAAAAATTGTTACCTGCGACATTTTTTCTCAAAGGAATTGCATGGATTAACAATGATACTCTTATACTTCTTGTTAATGACAACCCCGATAAGGATGTTGAAAGCCTGTATTCCCTCACTGCTGACGGAAAGGTGCTGCAGAAACTCTGCTCAGGTCCAATCGATTTAGCCTTCCAGCACGGTGTTGCTGCTGAAGGTACTGTAAAGCCCGTCCCCTGCCTGGACACTCCCGGATTCGAAGCGTTATTCGGGAGCAAAGAGTGGCCAACGGACAGACTCATTCCTTCGACTGACACCTCCGGTCGGTATTATTTCTACCAACGAACGCAGGAAAATCTCATTCTCGGTACCAAATATTGGATTGAAGGATATGACCGACTCAAACACAAAACATTCACGGTGAAGAATTTCGGTCGCCCATACTAGTAAGAAAGACAGGCTCCCATCCGTCTCACAAGCATGACAACCGACCAACCACGCAAAGGTTCCGAGGCACCTGACCCGATGAGCTCCGATGTCGGACGCCCGGAGCCCGTGAACGAGACGGCAGGAAAGGGCGACGCGAATCCCACGGTCACGGGATCGACGGCCAATCATTCTCCGACGGCACCCGACGCATCCAAAGGAGGCGAAGCCTGACAGAATGACCGGAGACCGACGTCACAGGAGACATACATTCTCCTTTCTTCATGTATTCCCCGTACGAAAACTTCGGCACCGTCTCCGGGACGTTCATCATTGGACCGGAAGCCGTCTTCGACTATGCCTTTGAAGATGATTTCATGGATGCGGATTACGAAGACGACCACTCGTAAAACAGTCTCGAACTGCGCATGAATCTCTGACAGAGAGCGGACGAGCATCCGTCACTATCTCTGTCCCGATCATTTATCTCTTTTCCTCTTTCAGCGTATGCGTAAAACATTGATTTCGGCCGCAGTGCTGGCCAGTGGGGCCTTCATGCTTCCGGCGATGGCCCAAGTGAACACCGATGCCGTTGATGCGGACCAGGCAAGCAGCCCGGCAGCCACCGGAGATGCGGGAAGCGTCGATGCTCTCGACGATTCTGCGAGCAGCGCGGCTGTCGTGGATGACGCGTCGGACACCGAGGACACCACCACGACCGGCTCCTCGTCTTCCGGCACGATCCCGTCCGGCTTCCCGGACACGGGCGGCGGCGGATTGTCGAAGTGAAGCGTTGATGGGGGAGGGCGCCAGTCGTCCTCCCTCTTTTCAAAGCCTTGATCATGCGACGCACTCTCTCCCTCTGCACCGGCTTGCTCGTCCTGTGCCTCCTCACGGGATGCGCCGAACAGAATGCCGACGCCGCGCGGTACTACGGGACATCGTCGCGGGTGGCGAAGGAGGCCCCGATGGGACCCCCCGTGCGCATCGTCATCCCTCGATTGAAAGTGGATACCGTCGTGGACCCCGTGGGACAGGATGCCGATGGAAACATGGACGTCCCCAAATCCTGGGACGCGGCGGGATGGTACGAGCCGGGTCCGAAACCCGGTGAGACCGGAAACGCGGTCATTGCGGGGCATTTCGATTCCGACACGGGCCCCGCCATTTTCTGGAACCTGCGAGCCTTGAAGAAAGGCGACACGATCATGGTGAGCGATGCGGCGGGCAAAACCCGCGTCTTCGCGATCACCGACATTCAGGAATACGACGCCACCGACGCGCCGATGGAGGACATCTTCGGTCCATTCGACGGAAAACGCCTGAACCTCATCACCTGCACCGGCTCCTGGAGCGAGACGCGCAAGGGATACGCCAATCGCCTCGTCGTGTATTCGGAATTGGTTTCCTGAATCAGGACGCGGGAACTTCCTCCGCGAAGATGACCAGGCGCTTGTCGTAATGATTCATCGATTTTCGCCATACTCCCGCGCACGTGATGATCCGCAGGTTTTTGCCCGGGCGGAATCCGTAGACTTCCTCGAGCGGGGCGCCGACCACGTCGTAGATTTTCCGCCGGTTGACGCGGAACGTGCGCTCTTTGCCTTCGGCATCGGTTACCGTCAGCGTCTGACCGACACGCAAATGACGCAAGTTCCAGAAGACCCCCTTGGTTTTCCCGATGTCGAGGTGGCCGTCCAGGATGGCCGTTCCCTCATCGCCGGGCCGGGGTCCGAGTCCGTACCATCCGACGACGGCGGGATCCGAGGGCACGTCCAACTGCTTGGTCTTCGTGAGTTCCACACGCTGGATGGTGGCGTCGACGCCGATGGCGGGGATTTTCAGGCGACGCGGCAGTCCCGTTTTCTCCGCACCTGGAAGCTGCGCCTCCGTCTTCGGCACGCCGATGGAGAGCTTGGGCAGCGGATGCGCGGGCAACGCCGCGGTGGCGGGTACTCTGTCCGGTTCCGTGGGGGGCACCCACGAAATTTGCAGCACAACGGCTGCAATGAAGGCGGCAGGCAGAAAGGTATGCCTGGAACGCCAGGAGCGCGTGCGGGAAATCCGGCGCTTCATGAGCGCGACTATGGAGCCTGAAGCGGGACGTCCGCACAAGAAAAATAGGGGAAATTCCGCCGCACTCGCCAAGCGAGCAAGCCTCAGAGCAGCAGCATCCCGTCCCCGAAGGAAAAGAGACGGAATCGTCGCTCGATCGCTTGCCGGTAGAGCTCCATCACCCTGTCACGCCCGGCGAAGGCCGACACGAGCATGAGCAGGCTGGACTTGGGGACGTGGAAATTCGTGATCATCCCGTCGACGACGCGGAAGCGGTACCCCTCGCGGATGAAGAGATCCGTCTCGCCGGAAAGCCGGGCGAGATTCCCCCGCTCGTCAGCTGCGGATTCCAGAGTACGCACGACCGTGGTGCCGACGGCAATGACCGGTCGGCCGTCCCGTTTGGCGCTGGCGACCGCATCGACGACCGGCGCGGGAATATCGTAGGACTCCCGGTGCAGCGACCCGCTCTGCCACTGTTCCGCGGTGAGCGGAGCGAACGTGCCGAGATGCACATGCAGCGTCAGATACGCGAGCCTGATCCCCTGCTTCTCCAGTGCCGCCAGCAGCGACTCCGAAAAATGCAATGACGCGGTGGGAGCGGCGATGGATCCCGGAACGTGCGCGAAGACCGACTGATACTCCCGCCGCAATTCCTCGGGCGTGAGCGGCGTGTGCTTGATGTACGGCGGGAGCGGCATGGTGCCGTGCAGTTCCAGTTCTTTCTGGAGGTCGGCGGGATCGAATGTGCTCTTCAAGAGCCACGCCTTCCCATCCGCGGCGGTCACGGTGAAACCGCGATCCCCGTCCATCCGGAGAAACTCCCCGGGCCGCAACTTGCGATTCGCCAACACCCGGATGCCGTCCTGCGCTGCTCCGAGGGAGAGCACCGTGACCGTACCGCCCGTGGACCGCGTCAGCGACAACTTCGCCGGGATGACTTTGGTCTGATTCAGGACGAGAAGGGATTGCGAGGGAAGATGGTTCCCAATGTCCCTGAAGGTCGTCCAGTCGGTCTCGCCCGTCGCACGGCGATGCACCAGAAGTTTCGCGCTTTCGCGCGGAGACGCCGGAGCCTGCGCAATGAGCTCTTCCGGAAATTCGTACTCGTATAGCCGAAGAACGTCCTCAAAGGAGGTCACGGTGGTAGTATACCGAAATTCGGCCTCGGGGCCGTGTTACCTTCAAGCAGCCGGGCCGTAGTACAGTGTGCAAGATCACGCTGGCGACTGCAGCGCCCCCGTTCCCCCCCTTGCATGTCCGTCGACGAACAATCGCTCATCGCCTCCTGCCAATCCGGCAGGCTGGAAGACTTCGATCCTTTATATCGCCAGTACGTGAAACCTATTTACGGTTTCATCTACCGTCGCACGCTCGCCCGCGAAACGGCCGAGGACCTCACCAGCGCCACCTTCATGAAAGCGTTGGAGAAAATCGGACAGTACAAGCCGTCCAAGGGTCCCTTCGCCGCCTGGCTCTACACCATCGCGCGCAACGCGATCACGGATCATTTCCGATCCCATCGCGAGCACGCGGACATCGAGAACGTCTGGGACCTTTCCTCCGACGACGACATCCAGGCGAACGTGGAGACCATCGTGGACTTCGACAAAGTCCGCGCCGCGCTCCACACGCTCGACGCCGCCAAGCGCGAAATCGTGCTGCTGCGAATCTGGGAAGGCCTCTCCTATAAGGAGATCGCCGCGATCACGGGAAAATCCGAAGGGAACTGCAAAGTGATCTTCTCCCGCGCGATCGACGCCCTGCGCAGCGACCTTCCGATGGCGACCTACCTCCTTTTGCTGACACTTCCCCTCCTCCGCCCATGACCCCCTCTATCCAATCGTTCCTCACCGAGCTCTACGAGATCGACCCCGATCTCCGAGCGCATGAGGCGGAATTGATTCCCCTCATCGAGCTCCTGCTCAAGAACAATCCGGGCACTGAGCCCGACGAGGCGTTCGTCACCCGACTGCGCATGCAACTTCGGGAGCGTGCCTCCTCCCTCACCGAACACCGTTCCTCCCCCCTTTCCCGTTTCCTCACCATGACCAACCTTTCCTACGCATTCGGCGGCGCCGTCGCCGCGGTGCTCATCACCGTCCCGGCCGTCTATTACGCTACGCACGGCCTGCCGGGCATCCAAACCGGCGCTCCTGAGAGCGCCCCACTCTTCACGTATTCCGTCACGGACACGTCTCCTAACGCATTCGGCGATCTCTCCAACGTCCAAACGGCCGGCGGTCGCGGCGGCGCGGGAGGAGGCGGAGGCATGGGCGGCGACGCTCAGCAACCGATGGCCGACGGCGCTACAACCGAAGGCTACGACGCCACGAATCGCGCGCAATCCGACAAAATGATGATCTACCCGCCCGAGGGCTTCACGCAGTACACCTACGTGTATGAGGGCGAACTGCCCGCGCTGGAAGAGTCCGTCGGCGTGCTCAAGCGCGAGAAGAAGATCTCCGGTCCGGCCATCGAGTCTCTCGCGAGCGCGTTCAACGTCGGACTCCTTGACCTGAAATCCTTCGCCGGCGCCCGCGTGGACAACATCACGTTCACGCAGGACAAGCAGTACGGCTACATGGTCGGCGTCAGCATGACCGAGGGCATGGTCAGCGTGAATCAGAACTGGATGCGCTGGCCGAACCCCACGTCGAAGTGCCGCGACGAGGCCTGCTACAACTCGTTCCGTATCAAGCCGTCGGACATCCCGGCGGACGACGTCCTCATCGGCCTCGCCCGCGACTTCATCGGCGAGTACAACGTGGACACGTCGCACTACGGCGAGCCGGAAGTGGACAAGAACTGGATGCGCGAATACGAGCGCGCCACCGACAAGAGCCAGGCGTACGTTCCGGAAACCGTGAACGTGCTCTTCCCGCTCCTCGTCGACGATCAGCCGGTCTACGACCAGAGCGGCAACAAGACAGGCCTGAGCGTCGGCATCTCCGTGCGCGACAAGCGCGTGGCGAGCCTCTGGGGTCTCCAGAACCAGAATTACACCCGCTCCACCTACACCGGCGTCACGGACGCGGCGGCCATCAAGGACTACCTGAAGAACGTGAACAGCTACCCGATCGACACGATGCTGCGTGACGCGAAAGTCACCAACGTCAGCGTCACCCTCGGCGAACCGACCGTCGGATACGCCTTGTCCTACTCGTACGACGAGAGCAAGAACGAATCCCAGGAATTGATTGTCCCGTCCCTGTTCTTCCCGGTGAAGAGCACCTCCAACAACGAGCCGCTCTGGGTGCAGAATGTCGTGGTTCCCCTGGCCAAAGATCTCCTCGATCAAGCCAAGGCGCAGCGCCCTATCCTCTACTGAGAAACTCGTACAACGCGCAAAAAAAAGCCCCTCCGGGGGCTTTTTGCGGCATGTAAGAATCGCCGGAGAGAACCGTCAGGTATAGGCAGCATCTGCTGCGTATTTCTTTCACCACAGCCCGTATGACGACACGAACTTTCGCACGACGTTCCGCGGCGTGCATGACCGGCTTCCTTGCGACGCTCGCACTCGCCGCCTGCACGGCCAACGTCAATGATGATGTGACCGATGACACCGGCACGCTGAACGGCGACACCGTCGAGGACACCACGAATGACGATGTCCTGATGCCGGATGACACGGTGGACACCTCTACCGGCTCCACGCTGGACGGCTCCGGCGCCCTCATCGAGGGAAGCGGCAGCGTCCTGTACTAAGCCTCATGGAAAAAAGCATGCGGTCCGCCGCATGCTTTTTTTTCGTGGCGCCATGTTCATATCTCGCCCTGCAACTTCGCGGCGCGGTAGATCCACACCGCCGCGTCAGCGCGCGTCACGCTCTGTTCCGGCATGAAGGTGCTTTCCAGGATGATGCCGGACTCGATAGCCTTCGCGATGTACGGCGAGTACCACGCATTCGGCGCAATGCCCGGCGGCAAGGTCAGCGTGGCATCCAGCGGCAATGCGAGAGACGCCACCACGATCTTGATGGCTTCGGCTTTGCTGATGGTGCGCTCCGGGCGGAAACGTCCGTCCTCGTACCCTTTGATCCACTGCATGCGCCGCGCCGCACAAACGTAGGTCGCGTACCATTCGGTCCGCACATCCGAGAAGCAGGCCTGTTCCCCTTTCATTTCTTCCGCGAACAACCCGCCGACGAGCATCTTCGAGAATTCGGCGCGATTCACGGTCTGCGAAGGCCGGAACATCCCGTCCGGATATCCACTCAAGATTCCCTTCCCTGCGAGACGGGTGATGGCCGTGTAGCCGTACTTTCCCTCCACCACGTCCGGGAATGACATCAGCGGTGCGGAAGAGCTGCTGCCGCGTGAGGAAACGCTGGAGGATGAGGACGAGGACTGCGGTGCGGCGGAGGACGAAGACGAATGAGAGGGGAATGTTCCGCCGGCCCGGATGATGGCGTCCTTACGGATGTCCATTTCATTCGGGCGCTCCTTCACGTCGCAGGTTTTGCCGCCAGTCCCGCGCCAGTCGACGAGGCACGAATGCTTGCTGGAGAAATACGGATACTCTCCCACCTCCTCGCAGGAATATCCCTCGCCCACCGCCACGTCGAAGTGCATCAGGTAGAACGGCGAGCAGCGATACGGCTCCAGCTCGGCCACGCGCGCCTTCATGGACGACGTCTGCTGGCTGTCCGGGAAAGACGCGAACGTTTTTCGTTCGTCGTTGACCGTGACCAATCCCAGGCGGCGCTCGATCTCCACCACGCCGCCGGTCGGCCGGTCATCCAGGTCATGACACTGCTTTGGGCCTTTCCGATATCCAACGCAGTAGAACGAGCGGCAGTTGTACCCCGATTCCACGGACTGCCCGTTGTGCATGACGTAGAACGGGTGGCAGCCCACGGCTTCGTACTTCTTACGCTCATCGAGCTGAGCCTGGGAAACGGACGCGAATTCGCGGAAATACGAGATAGAGGCGTCGCCCTCATACCCGAGGAGCTTGAGGATGCTCTGATCGAAATCATGGAGACGGAACTCAGGAATGGTGAGGATGCGCTGCGCGGAAACGACGCCCGCCCAGAGCAGACCGGTGAGGAGGAGACTCGTACGGATGATCTTCTTCATACTGAGTAGGGGGTGAAAAATTCGCTATCAGGCGGACAATCGTGCTGTCGAGCAAGCCATAGACGCAGGAGAATGTGCAGAGGGGCAGAAAATTCCCCCTTCGGCTCGCTAGACTTCACGAAATGCGACTGCCATCATCGAAGACGTATTTTCGACCTTTTTCTGACACCATGACTCTCTCCACCCATCTAAAGCGCAATAAATGGTTCTATCTGGCAATCGGGGCGTTCATCGTCCTGTTCTTCTGGTTCGAGGTGCGGCCCATCATGGCGTACCGCGGATGCGCCCGCGACGCGTCCACCGACGCGCGCCTGCTCCTGCGCAACAAAGCGGAAATCGCCACGGGCTCCAAGAAGCAGGCGTACCAGGATCTCATCGAGAAGAACATGTACCTGCGGACCGACTACGAGTCGTTCCTCTACAAGTGCCTGCTGTATCAGGGTATCCGACCCCCCGACAAAGATCTGGAATCCGAAGACGTGGAATCCAGCGCCAACGCCAACTAAAAGTATTCATGAGATCAAAAAAGGAAGGGGCCGAGCCCCTTCCTTTTTTATTGCCGGTGATGGATAACGTTCAGTGCTGCTGGATAGCGGTGTTGTTGGACGATCCGCCGTTGATGGTCATGGTGGTCGTCGTGCCCGCGGTGTTGTTGGACGTCGCGGCCTGGTTGCCGCCCGTGCCCGCAGACTGTTCGATGGTCGTGTCGTTGGACGACCCTACGTTCTGCTCGGCATCGACATCCGTGTCAGCCGCGTTGTTCGCATCCGCATCCTGGTTGCCTCCGTTGCCATCCTGATCGATGGACGTGTCATTGGCGGAGCCGGCGTTGATGTCCTGGCTGGCTTCCGTCGTGGCATCAGAGTTGGCCTCGGTGTACTGCGCGCAAGCGCCCATGTGCACCGTGCAGGTCTGGATGATGTTCGTGTTGTTCACGGACTCGGCATCCTGAGCCGCATCCACATCCGTGTTGGCGTCGTTGTTCAGGCTGGCGTCCTGGTTGCCGCCTTCGCCGTCCTGGTTGATCTCGCCGCTGTTCACGGAGCCGGCGTCGATGTTCTGGTCGGCTTCGGTCTCAGCGGTCGGGTTGGCCAAGAAGTACTGAGCGCAAGCGCCACGCGACACGTCGCAGTTCTGCGAGACGTCGAGGTTGTTCATGGACATGGCGTCCTGATCCGCATCGACGACCGTGTCGGCGTCCTGATCAAGGTTGGCGTTCTGGTTGCCGTCCTCACCGTCCTGATCCACACCCGCGAGGTTGGCCGAACCGCCGCGCACGTCCTGGTTGGCCGTGGTGCGAGCCGTCGGAGAAGCCTCACCGGCCTGGGCGACCGCGCCGCGGTTCGCCGTGGCGGACTGCGAGAGGTCGATGTTGTTCACCGCACCAGCGGACTGGCTGGCGTCCACATCCGTGTCCGCATCCTGGTCGAGGTCGGCGTTCTGGTTGCCGCCCTCACCGTCCTGGTCGAGATCCGCAAGGTTGGCGGAACCGCCCTCAACGGTCTGATCGGCGTCCACTTCGGCCGTCGGCGTGATGATGAGGTTCTGCGCGCCGGCGCCGTCCGTCATGTCGAGCTCTTGCTCCACATCAATGTCGTTCAAAGCGCTGGCATCCTGATCGGCATCGACGGTGACGTCCGCGTCGTTATCGACATCCGCGTTCTGATTGCCGTCCTCGCCGTCCTGATCGACGGACACGCCGTTCACGGAACCGCCGGAGACATCCTGATCGGCGTCAACGGTGGCCGTGGGGTCAAGGAAGACGTTCTGCGCTCCCGCGCCGCGGTCGACGTCGCCGTGCTGGCTGACGTCCACCTCGTTGGCGGCGACGGCCTCCTGATCGGCATCCACATCGGCGGAAGCGTCGTTGTCGACGTCCGCGTCCTGATTGCCGTCATCGCCTTCCTGTTCGATCTCCGTGAGGTTGGCGGAACCGCCCTCAACGTCCTGATCGGCATCGACGTTCGCCTCCGCATCGAGCTCCACGTTCTGCGCGATACCGGAGCGATCCGCATCGCCGTCCTGATCGACGGAGACGTCGTTCACGCCGAGAGCGACCTGATCAGCATCCACATCCGTGTCTGCGTCGTTATCGACATCGGCGTTCTGGTTGCCTTGTCCCTCGCCCTCCTGGGCGACGAACGTGAAGTTGCCGGACTCGCCGGAAACGTCCTGGTCTGCATCCACGTCCGTGGAGAGATCAAGTTCGGCGTTCTGGTTGCCTTGTCCGTCGTCGAGATCCTGGTCTAGATCGACCGAGTTCAGGCCGAGAGCGACCTGATCGGCATCCACGTCCGTGTCGGCGTCGTTATCGACATCGGCATCGGCGTTGTTCTGATCACCATCGGATTCCTGGGCGACGAAGGTGAAGTTGCCGGACGCGCCGGAGACGTCCTGATCGGCATCCACGTCGGAGTCGACATCCACTTGGGCGTCCTGGTTACCCTGGCCGTCGCCACCGTCCTGATCGACGGAGACGTCCGTCAGGCCCAGAGCCGTCTGGCTGGCGTCGACGTCCGTGTCGGCGTCGTTGTCGACGTCGGCATTCTGATTCGCGTAATCGCTGTCGGCGTCCTGGCCGACCACCGTCACGTTGCCGGAAGCACCGTCGACGTCCTGATCGGCGTCAACGTCCGTGCCCACGTCCACGTCGGCGTCCTGGTTGCCCTGGCCGTCGCCAGCATCCTGATCGATCTCGATTTCCGTCAGACCGAGAGCGGCCTGTGAGGCGTCGAGATCAGTGTTCGCTTCATTGTCGACGTCCGCGTCCTGGTTGGACTTGATGGCGTCGGCTTCCTGCTCCACGTACGTGAAGTTGCCGGACTCGCCGGAGACGTCCTGATCGGCATCCACGTCCGTATCCACGTCCGCGACCGCATTCTGGTTATGCGAACCGTCGCCACCCGACTGATCGATGTCGATCTCCGTCGAGCCGAGCGCGACTTGGTCAGCGTCCACGTTCGTGTCTGCATCGCTGTCCACGTCCGCGTTCTGGTTGGCATCCTTTCCGTCGGCACTCTGGCTGATTTCGGTTTCATTGCCGGAGGCCGCGTCGACGTCCTGGTCGGCATCCACGTCCGTGTCGGAGTCGACATCGGCGTTCTGGTTACCGGGGCCGTCGCCGCCGTCCTGCGTGATGTCGATTTCCGTCACGCCCAAGGCGGACTGGCTGGCGTCCACTTCCGTGTCCGCGTCGCTGTCGGCATTCGCGTCCTGGTTGGAGAGCTCACCGTCGTTCTCCTGGGTGATCTCCGTTTCGTTCTCGGACGTCGCGTCGATGTCCTGATCCGCGTTCGTGTCGCTGTCCGCGTCCACGTCCGCGTTCTGGTTCCCGTTGTCACCGCCCTCCTGTTCGAGGTCGACGATCACGAACGAACCGGCTTCCTGCTCGGCGTCGACTTCGGTGTTCGCTTCGTTGTCGGCGCTGGCGTCCTGGTTGGAGTTTCCGTCACCGCCGTTCTGGACGATCACGACTCCGTTGGAGGAGCTTCCGTCGATGTCCTGCGTGGCATCCGTGTCGGAGTCGATGTCCACGTTTGCGTTCTGGTTGCAGTAGTCACCGCAGATCTGGCTGATGTTCACAATGTTCGTGGAGTTCACGATCTGGATCGCGTTGATCAGCGTGTCGGCGATGATGCGGTTGTCGATGTACTGATTCCCCGATCCGCCGCCTCCCAGATACTGAAGGAGAGCAACGTCGTTGGACGAGTCGCCGTCGATATCAACGGCGCCGTTCGCGCCGGCGTCCAGCGCTGCATTCACGTTCTGATTTCCCTGCTCGGCATCCCCGGCATCCTGTTCGGCATCGAGGACGTTCAGAGCGTCGCTGAGGAGATCGACATTCAATTCGGTCTCCGCGGTCGCGTCGTTAGAGGCATCCTGGTTCCCGTGATCGGCGCTCTGATCGACGTCGATCTCATTGGATGAATTGCCGTCGACTCCCAGATCGGCTCCGAGGTCGGCCAGCATGTCGGCCATGAGCGACTGGTTCGCCTGCTCGGCGTCGCCAGCGTCTTGTTCCACGTCCGACTCGTTCTCAGCATTGACATCGCCGCTGACGGACAAGTCCGTCTCGGCATCGGATTCATTGTCCACGTTCTGGTTGCCGTGGTCACCGTCCTGATCGACTCCGACGTCGTTCTCAGAGTCGCCGTTCACAGAGGCGTCCACGTCGGTCACAGCCGACGCATCAACCTCGGAATCCTGGTTGGCGCTCAGGAACATCGGAGCAAGCAACGACGGGAGGAACCCGACGCCCGCTGCCTGCGTACCCGTGATCCACAGCACCATGGCCGAGACCACCGCCATCGATAGAACGGGTTTGAATCTCAGGAACTTGGTTTGTCTTCTACGTTTTGCTGTTGTTCTCGCTGCTGCCATAAAATGGTGGTGGGGAAAAAGAAATAAAACCACTAACACAGACGAGACCTCTCCCAAACCATTACAAAGGGTTCACCCGAGTCGCCGACTTTCTTGCCGACGCCGTTTTTTTCCGACGCCTCCGTTTCATTTCCACCCGCGAAGACCGTCGGTCGGGACCGGAAACAAAACGCGGACGAAACCGCTGTCTTGCGGTCTTTGCGAGCGAACCGCCGATCGAGCAAGCACCCAAGTGACCGTGTTTTTGGCCGATTCATGCGGAAATTCCGTAATGGGTCTCCCCAACTCGCGTCACCGAACGCCGCAATGATCCTTTTATTTATCTTTTCCCCTTTCAGTACAATGACCAGAGAAAAACTGAAGAAGTCCGTGTCGTTCCGTGTCGCCACGGCCACGGCAGGACTCGCCATGGCGCTGTCCATGGCACAGGCCGGCATCGCTGCTGCCGCGCATAACCAGGACGCTTCCGTCGACGCGCCGAGTCAGACGTCGGTTCGGGCGATGATCGACGCGTGGCTCGCCAATCACACTGACGTCGACCAGGACAGCGACGACGGTTCCTCGAATCAGAATGCCGACGTGGATAACGATGGCGACAATGACGTCGATGCGGACATCGACGCGTCCGCCGAGAACGACGTGTCCGTCGACCAGGAAGGCGATGACGACGGCCAGGGCAACCAGGATGCCGACGTGGATGCCGATGCCGACACCGACGTCGATGCCGAAATTTCCGCCGAGCTCGTGAACGAGACAGATGTCGATCAGAACGCCGGCGGAGACGGGTCTTCGAACCAGGACGCGGACGTCGACAATGACGCCGACTCCGAGGTGGATTCCGAGATCGACGCCGAGTCCTCTAATGATGTCGACGTGGATCAGGACGGCGGATCCGGTGACGATGACGATCAGTCCAACCAGGACGCTGAGGCGGACCTGGAATCCAACACGGACGTGCAGTCGCTCATCGACGCCTTCACGGGCAATCACACCTCCGTGAGCCAGGACAGCGATGCCGGCTGCGGTTGCAGCTCGAACCAGGATGCCGACGTGGACAACGAGGCGGACACGGAAGTGGACTCCTCCATTGATGCCTCATCCGAGAACGACCTGGACATCGACCAGGACAGCTCCGGCGGCCAGAGCAACCAGGATGCATCCGCGGATCTTGAAAGCTCCACGGACGTCGACTCCGAAATTAACGCCGGCTCCATGAACGAGACCGACGTGGATCAGGACGGCGGAGACGGCAGCGGTAATCAGAATGCCAACGTGGGCAACCACGCCAGCACGTCCGTCACATCGACCATCACCGCGGGCAGCTCGAACAACGTCAATATTCGACAGCGCTGAACATCAGCCGTAGTGCAACGAAAAGGGGGAGGCGACTCTCCCTTTTTTAGTCTTCGCGGATATCGCCGAAATGCTCGACCCAATACTTGCCGGACCATCCGATGCCGATCTCGGTGTAGTGGGGGTTCAGGATGTTATCCCGGTGCCCGGGAGACGCCATCCAGTCACGCATCACCTCTTCCGGGGTCTTCTGATCCATGCCCAGATTCTCTCCGGTCCAGTAGCGCCATTGGCAATCGCAGGGCGCCGTGATGTAGCCGGTGAGACGGATGCGGTCCACGGAAGCGCGGCCGTCGGGATCGGTGTGGGAGAAGAACGACCGCTTCTCCATATCTTTGGCGTATTCCTGGGCCGACCGGTTGAGAAGGGCGTTCGCGCGCAATGCCGAGAGGCCTGCTGACGCGCGGGCTTCGTTCACCAGACGGAGAATGGAGGCGCGAGCGGCGGCGAGCTCCGGGGAAACGACTTCCGCCGGAGAAGGAAGTGCGCGGGCTGACGACGAAGACGCCTCGCGTCCTGAAACGGTCGTGGGAGTGGCGGTGGCGGCGACGGTCGTCTGACGAACGACGCGCCGTGTCGTGGACAAGGGGGACGTTCTCTTGCGCGCGAGGAACCGGGCTTCGCGGACCAGCGCCGCCTGGCGGACAGCTCGACGTGACAGCGGCGATCGCAGGACGTGGGTACGGCTGATGCGCGGCGTGCTGGCGGAAACTGTCGTCTGCGTCACCGTTGCGGCATGGGCGGAATTTGCCGCGACGAAACAGAGACACGCGACGGCACAGAAAGAGAGGGCGGGCTTCCTCATGGCAGGGTCTCTTTCTACAGGGGAGACGATTGCTGAGTCAATGAAGTGTTCACAGATCAGCTCGAATGCCGTCGGAGACGAGTTCCGTGTAGACCACGAGCCTATTTGCGTACGTGAATCCCTTCCACGGGCCGTTACAGGTCACCAGATTCAGGAAAACTCCGGTCTGTGTGGCGAAAATCCTCTCCATCGGGGCCTCATCGACGGGATAGGATTCCTTCTGTCGGACCTTAAAATGAAGAGTTCGTCCATCAGCCGCATCAACGTAAATGTCATCCCCCACTTGGAGTTCGTGAAGGTTCCAGAACACGCCGGGCGTGTCGTTCACGGTGTCCAGATGTCCCGCCATCACCGCACTGCCCGTTCCGCCCGGAACGGTGCCGAGTGAGAACCAGCCGATGTCCGTCGCAAACTCCGGGATATCCATGGTCTGGTCGGCCATGAGGCCGACCGGCAGCACCGGCGCGTCGACCTGGATGGCCGGAATGCGCAACCGGGAAGGCGGAGACAGCGGACGTTCTTCCGATCCTTCGGGCGGCGACGGCAAAGGGGGAACGACAATGGAATCTCGTGCCCTGCTGAGACCCCACCAGATACCCGCCACGATCAGCGAGGTCAGGAGAACCGCCAGCGAACCCCGCGCTCGGCGGGGTTCAGGGGAAGGTCGGAGTGAAGATTCCACGTCCCTATCCTATTTGATCTTCAGCTTCCGTGGGAAGACGGCTTGGGTCAACGGAGCGGGTTGTTCCGTGATGGGGGGCAGACCGTGACCGGCATCCGGCAGGGCCTCGGGGATCACGGGCCCGCCGCCCTGGGCCGGAGGAGGAACTGGCTCCTCTTCTTCCACCTCTAGCACCTCATCATCATCGTCCTCCGGGCTGTCTCCACCCTGTGACGGAGGAGGGGTATCCGTGCTGCTTCCGCCTCCCCCACCGCCCGGGGGGTTGCTGCCGCGACTGCCACCGGTGCTGGGGTTGGGATTGCCACCGCCTCCCCCGCCACCGCCTCCACCTCCGCCGCCTCCGCCGGTGTTCGTCTCACCCAGAACCGGTGCCGACGACGTCGAAGATGAGTTCCCTCCTCCGCCGGTGCTCCCCGTGCCGCTGCTGACGGAACTCGATGACGAGCTCGTCGAGCCGCCACAGTTCGTGCATCCCCCGCCTCCCGTGCCGCTGCTCACGGACGAGGACGACTGTCCGGGGTTCGACGACTGGGATCCGCCTCCTGTCGATGAGGACGCGCCGCCGCCCTGACCGCACGGCGTCGAGCCGTTGGAACCGACGTTGGCGGAACCGCCGATGTTCTGGTGAATATCGATGTCATTGCTGGAGCACGCCTCGAGATCGACATCGATGTCCGTGTTGGCGGAATTATTCACGTTCGCATTCTGATTGTTGGATCCGTTCCCTCCCTGCTGATCGATGGTCGTCTCGTTGTCCGCGTTCCCGACGACTTCCACATCCACGTTCGTATTCGCCTCGGCATCCACGTTCGCGTCCTGATTCGTATTCGGATCGTCGCTCTCCTGCGTGACGTCCACGGTGTTGCTGGCATCGGCGTCGATGTCTGCGTCGATGGATGTCTCGGCGTCATTCTCCACGTCAGCGTTCTGGTTCACCGCGCCGTCACTGCCACCCGCGTCCTGAGTGATGGACGTATCATTCGACGAGCCGCCCGTGATATTCACGTCGACGGTCGTCTGTGCGGACGTGTCGACGTCGGCGTTCTGATTCTGCGCACTGGCGCGCTCGACATTATTGAAGAGCGCGACGGACTGGAGCGGAAGAAGCGCCAGGATGCCCATCAGGGAGAACAACCGGCGAGTGGATCGATAGCGTCGTGACATGATGATGGGTGGAAGGAAAGACGCTTCCTAGACATAGCAGCGATCAAATTCCTTACACGGAAAGAAATTGACATCTTTGCAAAGCGTACCGTGCGGTGATAATTGAAAAACCCCGCCGAGGCGGGGTTGTGATTCACATTCAGCCGATGCTCTCAACGAGGCATCGTGTTTCGCACGCGGCGCTCCAACAGGGCATTGGAGAGCGGTGCCATCTGCTGCGTCACGGGCAGTGCACCCTGACCCGCGGGCGGGAGCTTCTTCGGCACGATGGGCGTACCGCCGCCCTGGGACGGAGGAGGGATGGGCGTGGGAGCGGAAGGCGTAGGTGCGCTCGGGGGATTGCCGCCGCCCTGGGACGGAGGAGGAGTGGACGGGCTGCCGCCACCGCCACCCGGCGGGGTGCGACCGCGGGAACCACCGTTGCTCGGATTCGGATTGCCGCCGCCTCCACCACCTCCGCCGCCACCGCCGTTGTTCGACTGGCCCAGCACGGGGGCCGAGGAAGAGGACGAGGAGACCGAGGAAGACGATTCGCTGCTCATGGACGACGAGCTGCTGGAGCCGCCGCAAGAGGGGCAT